>ERZ1026800.8-NODE-8-length-243515-cov-14.112093_pt1 | contig 243515 bp, 199 predicted proteins | sample MGYA00520873_ERZ1026800 | MGnify/ENA primary metagenome ERZ1026800 (study PRJEB33270, sample SAMEA104284475) | anaerobic digester metagenome | biome: Anaerobic digester microbiome; feature: mesophilic sludge digester; material: Anaerobic digester biomass | place...
ACAGGTACAGCCCCGAGCGAGGCTCACCCAGGTCAGCAAACAGCCGATCCTCGATGCGGCGCTGCCGCACCGCTAACCAGTCCAGATTGGCATACAGGTCATCCTCGTCAAAGCCAGCCAGCCCGAGCACCTCGGCCGCGGCATGCACGCCTGCCAGCCGCACCGCCGACAGCCGTGACCCCTGATCGATCGCCCGCGCGATCACCTGCCACAGTGCCAGCCTGCCCTGCTGGGTACCACCAAGCGCCTTCGCCAGACCGAGCTGCTTGGCAACCGCGTAAAGTGTGAGCACCGCACCACAGGAGCCCCCCTGCTCCAGCTCGACCGCGATGTGGGCGGAGGTCAACGATGCGAGCTCGTGCTTGTGGCGCAACGCTAAACGAATCGCCTCGATCTCCGCGGCGGAGCAGCCGGAGAGGTTGGCAATCGTGCGGTGCTTGACCTTGCCGCCCTCGCGATAGCTCTCGCGCAACAGGTGCCGGGTGTAGGAGGTTCCCTTGCGTTGGACGGTGGAGGAGTCGAGGTACATGATGAGCACATCATACAGCACAACATACTTCAAGTCAAGTATGATACTCAACAATAGTAGTGGCTACGCATTAGGCACAAATTCCACTGTAACAACCTCACTGCACAACATTTCACCAACCTCTGATGGGGGGAACTTCCGTTACGGCGCCGGTCGGGGCTGCAGGTGGCCGAACCGTCGACCAACGGTCCGCGGCCGGAGGAGATGGGTCGGGAACCAGCCCGGAGTTGGCGTCTGCGCCTTCGAGGCTGGTCTCGCGGAGAGCTCGCTCGTCCCCCCGGAGGGGTGAAGCCGGAGGCGTTTGCAACCCGCGCAGCACCTGCCCAGTGCCGCGCGGGGAGGGGAGCGTGCCCCCTTCTACTTCTCCTCCTTGGCTTTCTTCTCCTTGACCTTCTTTTCTTTGCGGAGATCGGTGTCGACGTCCACGACCTCCTTTTTGGCCGAGCTTGTGACCACGATCTGGACCCATGCTGTCTGGTACCCGGCCAGCGAAAGCCTCACGAGGTAGGTTCCCTCCTGGGCAAACATGTAGGTCTGGCCACCTCCCATGCCGTCCCACTCGTCGGCAGTGCCGATCCGCTGCTCGTCGATGAACACGTCCATCTCGTCGGGCGAGCCGTGAAACTCCACGCCCTTCCGACACTCGAACACGGCTGTGATCGGAGGCAGGGTCGGCTTCGGGGTCGGGGGCACCGGAGTCGCCGTCGGTGCCTCCACCACCGCCAGCGGCGCAGCGCTGAGCGCCGTGGGCACCCGCGTGGGCGGCAGCGTCGGCCACACCCATGGCGTGGGCAGCCCGGTCGGAGCCAGGGTCAGGACTGGCGTCGCGTCGGCTGGAGCCGCGGGCTTTGTCGCGGTTTCCCGGGAGGGCACCTCCGCGACCACCGTCCTGGCCGATGGCTCGATTGTTTGGGTGCCCTCGACCTCGGTGCTCGGTCCACCGCGATGTCCGCGGAGCAGCACCACCGCTGCCACAACCAGCAGCCCGACACCGACCAGGGCGATCAGCAGCTCCGCCCAACGCCGTGGCTGGCGTCGCCCGGGGCCGGGCGTCCGAGCATGCCCGGCGAGCGCCGGAGGAGGAACCGGAGGTGGCGGTGGATCGCAAGGCGCGATCGGTGGACCGCTCGGGGAGGCGGCCACCATCACCGTCGGTGAGGTTGAGCCGAGGTCGGCAGGGGGGCTGGTCCCGCCGGCCGCCACCGCGGTCGGGCGGAGACCCCCGGAGCCGGCGGTCGGAGGCACTGCTGTCGGCATCATTGGAGGTGGCGGCGGCGCGCCCGTGGTGGCCATGGGCGGTGGAGGAACGGCGGTTGGCCCGACCATGGCGACCGGCGCCGAGGCCGTGATCCTGGCGGCCAGGGCTCGCGCCTCGGCGGCCATCGTCTGCCCGTCTGGGATGCGCTCGGGCGTGTTCTTGGCCAGGCAGCGGCGGAGGAAGGCGCAGACCGCCTCGGGGAGTAACCGCGAGGGTTCGGGATCCGCGAGAGGGTCCTCGTGCAGGATCTGGTAGATGAGGGTGGTCACCGTTTCGGAAGGGAACGGCTTGCGGCGTAGGAGCAGCTCGTACAGCACCACCCCAAGAGAGAAGAGGTCGGCCCGTCCATCGAGCTCCTGTCCCCGCACCTGCTCGGGTGCCATGTACGCCGGGCTACCCACGACGATACCCGTACGCGTGAGGTTGGTCTCCTCCCCGACCGCCTTGGCGACGCCGAAGTCGGCGACCTTCACGCCGCCGTCCTTGGTCAGCATGATGTTGCCCGGCTTGACGTCCCGGTGGATGATACCGAGATCGTGGGCCACGCCCAGTGCTTCGGCGACCCTCGCCACCAGGGTGAGCGCCTCCGGCAGGCTGGGGTAGTTGCCGCGTGCCAGCCGCTCCGCCAGCGACTCACCCTCGATGAGCTCCATCACCAGGTACAGCGAGTCGCCTTCGCGCCCGGCGTCGTAGACGGTGACCACCCCCGGATGGTTGATTCGCGCCGCCACCCGTGCCTCGCGAAGGAATCGGGCCTCCAGCTCCTGGGAAGAGACCGTTGTTGCACCCATGCGCGTGGCGATGACCTTGATAGCCACCGGGCGGTCGAGCGACGGGTCGACGCCACGATAAACCACACCCATGGCGCCTCGCCCCAGCTCCCCGGTGACGCGGTAGCGTCCAATGGTTGCCGGAAGTGTCACGCGTCGCTCCTCGTCCTAGGCCTCCTGGGGCTCGGCTTCGCTCACCGTCGCGTCGCCCCGCTCGGCGGCCTCGATCAGTTGCCGAGCCGTGTCCACGACCTCTGGGGCGACCGCGAGCGCCACCGTTGTCACCCCGGGCATCACCTCGTGGTGTCCGGGGTCGGGGTCGCGCACCTCGGCCTCGATGCCCGCGGCTTCCAGGTACCCTTGAGCCAGCTCCGCTGCCTCCAGGCTCGGGAACGTCCCGACCTCGATCCAGGCGGGGCCTCTTCCGGCCTGGGCAGGAGGCAGGACCGCCACCAGCTCACGCTGGCACTCCGTGCAGCGCTCGATCCCCTCACGGTACTCCGCTCGACACTCCACACACCACGGCATGGGTACCCCCTTTCGAGGATCAGAACTCGAACACCTCGCCTTCGAAGACGTCCGAGAGCTGGCGCATCACGGCCGTCGTCACCGCCGCCGACGCCCCGGCGACGATAGCGGAGCCGCGCGAGCGACCGAGCAGAAACCCGAGCCCGGCGGCGGCTCCCACCGCCAGCAGAGGGTGGCGTCGGACCATATCGCGCCAGTCGATCTCGCCTGGGATGACCCTATCCAGAAGGTAGTCGGCACCCAGCTTGGGGCGCCCGTCGGCAGCCGGGGCGGAGCCACGTTCAGCCTGGGGCTCCGTCTCCTGCTCGTCGAGCTCCTCGGGCTCGCGCTCGGTCATGATCACGCCTCACGCGGCCGCACGAGGTATCCCACCGCGAACCCGACGGCGAGAGCGACGAGGATCGCCTTGCCAGGGTTGCGCTGGATGTAGTCGATGACGTTATCGCGGACGCCTTTGAGGTCGATCTCCTCGAGCTTGGTCTTCAACCGAGCGTAGCCCTTGCGGACCTCGTCGACGAGCTTTTCGAGCTGGACCTTGGTCTTGGCATACGCCTCCTCGACGAGCTCGCGCGAGCGTCCATAGAGCTGACCCATGTACTCGCGCACCGACTCCAGGGCGACGCAGGCATCAGCCAGGTACTCCTTGGCCTTGGCGTACGCCTCCGCCGAGCGGGTGCGTACCGTACCGTAGCCCTCGCCCAGGGCCTCCTTGGCCCGCTCCATGGACTGCTCGGCGCGGCTGATTCCCTCCTTGGCGCTGTTCAGAACATCCTGTACGACCTCCTCGAGCTGCTCGATCTTCTCCTCGACTCCGGCCGGCTTCTTCGATCCTGTCATGGTTACCTCCCGTTTGACCTACACGGCGATTCTACGCTGTGGCACCCGCAGGACGCAATGCGAGCCGGCGGATCAGCATCTCGGTCGGCTTGGGTAGAATGCGCGCATGCAGCGGCCCCTTCTTTGCCGCCCCTGGCCCGGTGAGCGGGTGACGGGTGGTAAGCTCCTCGCGGGTGCGCCGTGCTAGGCAGATGGTTGCGTCGTGGCGGGCGCTTCGCCACCGAGGTCCTCCGCGCCCAGCACCGAGATAAGCTCTACTTACACGCCGCAGCCCTGGCCTACACCACGCTGTTCTCTATCGTTCCCCTGCTCACCGTGGCCCTGGTGATGATCGGTCGCGTCCAGCCCGAGCGAGCCGAGCTGGTGGTCCGGGCCATCGCCACGGTGATCCCGTTCTCACCAGCTCGCGTCCAAGCCACGCTGGCCGCTTTCGCCGAGCGTACCGCGGCCCTCGGGTGGGTCGCGATCACCGTCTCCATTCTGATGATCTTCAACGCGTTCTATCAGATCGAGGAGGTTTTCAACACCATTTGGGGGGTACCCCACCGGCGACACTGGCAACTGCGACTGCTCTCCTTCGCCACCGTGCTGGTGTGCGGGCCGTTGCTGATCACCGCGTTGTTCTCCTCGTTGTACTGGCTATCCGGCCGCGCCTGGTTCCCTAGCATCGCGCTGCTGGCTCGCCCGATTCCGGCCTTGCTGGCGCTGCTGACGCTGGGACTGCTCTACCGCTGGGTGCCCCACACCCGCGTGCCCTGGCGGGCGGCGTGGATGGGCGCGACCGTGGGAGCTTGCGGGTTGACGGCTCTCCATCTCGGTTTCCAGAGCTACCTCGACCTCGCTTCCGACCTCAACGTCATCTACGGCTCGCTCGCCCTCGTGATGTTCTTCCTCATGTCGCTCTATCTCTTCTGGCTCGCGGTGTTGCTCGGCGCCGAGGCATCGTGGGTGATAGGCCATGCACCCGTCGCTCATCCCGAGTGCTCGGCCGCAGTGCTCGACCTGCTGCTCGACTTGCAGTCCGGCGAGGGGCTACCGACACGCCGTGCAGCCGCCCGGCTCGGCGCCGCTGCCGAGGAGATCCTCGACCAGCTCTGTGTCGAGCCGGCGGTGCTGCTCCGCTCCCGGGGCACCATCCGCCTCGCTCGCAGCGCCGAGATGATCACCCTCGGGGAGGTTCGCGAGCGGCTCGGTGCCGACGTACCCCACAATCCGAACGGCCTCACGCTGGCTGCCCTCGCCAAGGCACGCGAGACCGATGACGAGCCCGGCGTACCCCCTCTCGCCGCCGCCGCGACCGATGGGACCGAGTAATTTGACCCCGACCGGAGCACGCACCGAGATGGACCCAGGGCTGGCGCCATGGAAGGTCCTTGCGGTCTCCCACGTCCTGCGCAACGGGATCGTTGACCTCTTCTTCGAGCGTCGCGTCGAGCGCTGCTGGCGCCTGCGGGGTGGCCGGGTCGTCGCGGTCGAGACGGCGTCGATCGAGGGAGCAGCTTGCCGAAGACCCGAGGGCAGGTTGGCCGCTCGCGACGGCCTCGAACGGAAAGGCCTCGCAGCTCTGATTGGGGTGAGCGCGCGACAGCTTCCTCCCGTACCCCTGCCGGCGGCACCAGTTGCACCGATATGGGACGAGCTGGGCGCTCCGGTGGACCCCGACCTCGTCACCGTCCGTTGGCTATGGCGAGCCGGATTCGTTGCCGGTACCGCAGGTGTCTCCCTCATCGCCCGGCCCACTCTGCTCGACCTGAGCTGGTCCGATGGGCGGCGAACGGTACGTCCCTGGCCCCTGGCGCCGGATTGGGGCTTGCCGGCTCCCACGCCGCTGCGCACCGCTCACCCGCCTGCTGGGGCAGTGCGCGTCCTCCTCGCGCCCCAGGCGGCCGCTACCTTGCTGCACGAGCTGCTCGGTCACCCGCTCGAAGCCGACCTCCTGCGCGCTGGATCCTCTCCCTGGCGGCAGTCTCTTGGATCGGTCGTGCTGCCGCTCGATCTCGAGCTGTGGGACGACCCCACCAGATGGGATCTCCCAGGTGCCTTCGACTGCGATGACGAAGGGACAGTCGCCACGCCACATCGGCTGGTGGAGGCCGGGAGGCTCGTCGGCGCTCTCGGAGACCGCTGGAGCCTCAACCCGGACGCAGGACCGGGCGGAAACGCCCGGCGAGCGACGCTGCATATGGCGCCGCGACCGAGGGTTTCGAACCTGGTTGCCCGAGTGCCGGGCGCGCTCGCACAGCCGCCGCGTCACGACGCGGATCTCGAGGTCGAGGCGGTGTCTGCTGCCACCCTCGAGGCACGCGCTGGTCTTCTGGTGCTGCAGGTCCGAATCGGCCACACACTGCGCCACGGCCGGCGCGTCCGGCCGCTCGGTTCGTTCGCGCTCGTCGGCCAGGTGGAGCAGGTGGCCAAAGGTCTACTGGCCGCGGCCGGCACCCCCGAGCGCAGTGCCGAGCCTGGCTGGTGCGGCAAGGACGGCGAGATCGTTCCCACCGGCAGTGAGGCTCCGTGGTTGCTCGTTGAGGGACTGGAGGCGCGATGAGCAACGGCTCTTCCACCCTCCCACCGGCGGCCGAGAGTGCGGCCGCCGTGCTGGCCGCTGCTGGCGGTCGGTGGGAGGTCCTGGCGCGGCACAGCCACACCTTGTCCGTACGGTGGGGGGCCGGCGGCAGAGAGGAACGGACCAATGAGGAGAGTGGCGTCGCTTGTCGGGTCACCGGGCCGCGTGGAGCAGGCTTTGCGGCCGCCTCCGGCCGTGGTGCCCGGGCCGGCCGGCAGGCGGCTGAGGCTGCCCTACATGCTGTTCTGCCCGGCCCTGACCCGCTCCCCCCAGTCGGCGTCCTGGGGTGGTCACCAGTGCCCCCTCCCCCACCCTCCGCCACTGCCCAACGTCTGCACGAGGTGGCAGCTCGCCAGCGGCACGCCTTCGAGCGCTACGCCGGTATCGAGCTGATGGAGCTGCGCATGAGCTCGGGGGAGGCGCACAGCCACCTCTTCACCGGCGAAGGTCACGCGGCGCAGGCACACGTGACCGGTGCGGTGGCGGAGCTCGTATTGGCGGCGAAAGCGGGCCCGGCCAGACTCGTGCGGTGGGCCGGGCCCTCGATCGAGGATCTCGACGTCGCAGCTCTCGCCGAGCGTTCGTCTGAGGCGGTACTGGTGTGCAGCCGGGGCGCGACGGTTGACCGGCGACTCGCCGACGTGGTGCTGGCGCCCGCGGCTGCCGCCCCGCTCGTGCTGGCGCTGGTCGAGCGCTTGCAGCACGCCAGCGGTAACCCGGCCGACCCGCTGCGCAGCATGCGGGTGGCCGTCCCTTGGCGGCTCGTCGACGAACGAGCAGGACCGGAGGGGCTTTTGCCGCAACCGTTCGACGGCGAGGGCCTCCCTTCGCGCTCCCACCCACTGTTGGCTGAGGGCTGTGTCGGTCCACCACTGCTGACGTGGGGAGAGGCCGCGCCGGTGCAGCGCGTGGCTGGCGGCGCGGTACGGCCCTCCTACCGACAGGCACCGTGTGGGGGACCGGCGAACCTGGTCGTTCACCCGACGCGCCCGTTGCCTGCCCGAGCCCTCCTCGAGCACCTGGACGATGGCTTCTGGGTCGACCTGCCGGCCGGACCGGTGCAGGTGGATGCGAGCGGCGAGCGTTTCACGCTCCGCGCTGCTGGCGTGGCGGTGACAGCCGGCCGGCCGATGTCCAGCTATCCCGTGGTCGAGCTGCGAGGCACGTTCCGCCGCCTCATTGGCGGCCTGGCGGCCACCGGCCTCGACAGCGAGAGCCTTTCGCTCGCTGCCGCCGTGACCACGCCCTCGCTGTTGGTTCGCAAGCTCGAGATAGCGTAGGGGCAGGCCGGCGAGCCGATCGCTGCCATCACCTCACGGTTGAGATCGACGACGAGCGATGCGGCTACACCTGGGTGTGCGAGGTCGGCGGTCACGACATCCGAGCGCCCCGACGCGGCGTCCCTTACGCCGTCGCGGCCTGCGGCTGACCCTGCTCCGCTTGGGCGACCTGCGCCCGCACCGCGTCCATATCGAGCGCCCGCACCTTGCCGATCAGGTCGTCGAGGACCGGTGCCGGCAGCATGCCGGGCTGGTTGAAGACCAGCACCCCCTGCCGAAAAACCATCAGGGTGGGGATCGAGCGGATGCCGAACGCGCCTGCCAACTGTTGCTCTTCTTCGGTATTGCAGGCGGCGAAGGCGATATCGGCGTGGGCCGCGGCGGCGGCTTCGAAGATCGGCTTGAAGGCGCGGCAGGGGCCACACCAGGGCGCCCAGAAGTCGATGACGAGCGTATCGTTGTCGCGGATCATTTGCTCTACGTTGGCCATCGTCAGGGTGGTAGTCGCCATCCTGTCCTCCTACATGGTTATTATCTTTATAACCATGTACTGATGAATATAGACTTCCGATTCGCGCCTGTCAAGCCTTCGCTCCACGCCAGCCACCCAACCGGCGCCGGGTAGCTCAGCGCGACCGCCTCGAGGGTACAGCCGTTGCCGACCGGCGATCATGGGCTCGGAGATCCTCGTCACGCGCGCCATGACCCGGCCACCGTTCCCACCCTCGACCCGGCTTCACCCCCGCACCAGCACCTTGGGCCGAGCTTGCGGCTCGAGCCCGTTGCGCCCACCCAGCAGTTGCCGTAGGCTCGGTGCATGCGCGTCTACCTCTCACGCTGGGTGTGTCTGGACGTCGAGTCGAACCTGGAGAACCTGCGCTCGGAAGCCGTCGTGGCGGCAGCCTCGGGGGCTGAGCTGGTCGTCTTCCCCGAGGGGTTTCTTCACGGCTACACCCGCCACATCGACCCCGGGCGGGTGCGTGACGCCTTCGCCTCGGTATCGGGTGCAGCACCTGGCACCACGTTCGCGTTCGGGTCGTTCACCGAGCATCGCCGCAACCGCATGACGGTATGGCGAGGCGGGCGCGAGCTGGCGGCGTACGACAAGGTGCATCTCTTCCCGCCCCACAACGAGCACCTGCTGTGGGATCCGGGCGAGCGCTACGTGGCGGTGCGGCTCGGTGAGCACGTGGTGGGGCTCGTGTGCTGCAACGATCTCCGGTTTCCCGAGCAGACGCGGAGGCTACGTCTCGAGGCTCGGGCGGACATCGTGCTGGCCGTGGCCTGGTGGCCGTGGCGACGAGACTGGGTTTGGAGGACGTTGTTGCAGGCCCGCGCGATCGAGAATGCCGCCTGGGTGATCGGCTGCTGTGTGGCGGCCTCCGAGCACCCGGACGAGCGCTTCGCCGGCGCCGGCAACTACGTCTTCGACCCCCTGGGCGAGCCGGTGCGCACCCCCGACGACCACGTCTACGAGCTCGACCCGGCCCGTGCCCAGGCGGTCATCGTCGACCCGCTGAGCGCGTTCGTGCCGGTTCACGAGGTGACCGTGCTCGGCACCCAGTGAGTGGGTGACGCTCCGCTTGACACCCGGGGGGAAGGCTCTATCCTCGGTCCGATCGACAGCTCCCGGGTTGTGGTCGGGTTCCCTGCCCGGGTTCGGAGGGAGCATGGACCTGAAAGAAGCCCTCACCGTGGCCATCGACTACGAGCACCGCGTGCGGGATCACTACGCTCGCGGCACCGAGGCGCTCCTCGACCCGAAGGCCAAGAAGGTATTCGAGACCCTGGCTCGTGAGGAGCAGGGGCACATCACCTACCTCGAAAGCCGCCTCGCCGAGTGGCAGAAACGTGGCTACGTCGACTCCCCCGAGTTGCCCACCATCTTGCCGTCGGTCGCCTGGGTGCAAACAGCGCGCGACCGGTTAGCCGACCTGCCGGCAGGCACTACCACCGGGAACGAGATGGACCTACTCAAGACGGCGCTCGAGCTCGAGCGCGCCACGAGCGGCTTCTATCGCTCCCTCGTCGATACCCTGCCGGCCGGCCAGCGCGAGCTGTTCGCTCGCTTCCTGGCCATCGAGGAAGGGCACCTGGCGATCGTGCAAGCCGAGATCGACGCCGTCGCCGGACACGGCCACTGGTTCGACTTCCAGGAGTTCTCTCTCGAGGCGGGCTGATCGGCCGGCAGAACTCTTCGGGCGGCGACTTGCTGGGTGGTTTCGGGAGGAAGCATGGCTTTCGACCTGGGTAAGCTCTTCGAGGATGTCTTCGACCCCGAGCCGGGGGAGGTGGTGGTAGTGGCGTGTGATTTGCCGCGCCGATCCGAGGACGACACCCCGGCGTGGGCCGACCGACGGGCGATGGCGGCCGAGTGGCGCGCTGCCATGGAGGAACTGGGAAGCAGGCGTGGTTTTACCACCCTACCCATGCTTACCTACCCGGCAACCGGCGCCAACAACGCCGAATTGCCCGCAACCGGCATCCTGGGCGGCCAGGAGGTCGAGCTTGGTTCGGCGATTCTCGGCAGCACGCTGGCGCTGTTCCTGACGGAGTACTCGGCGACGGCGCCCTTGGACGGCTTCACCCGCCAGAAAGAGGATTTCCGCGCCGCCTCGATGCCCGGCCTCGCCCGTGCGATGCAGGACACAGCGCTGGCCGCCGACTACCGCGAGGTGGCGCGTCGCTGTCGCATCCTGGCTGAGCTTCTGGAGGGCGCCGATGCGGTCGAGGTACGCTTCTCGACCCAGGACGAGTGCCGATTCGACATCCGCTTCCGGCACCCGGAGGCCGACGACGGGTTCCTCCCCCGCTTCAAGCCCGGCGACCGGATCATCAACCTCCCGTCGGGCGAGACGTTCATCGTACCGTACGAGGGCGAGCGGCCATATGAACCCTCGCACACCGAAGGTATCCTGCCGGTCCAGGAAGGAGTCGAGCTGGCACGGCTGCGGGTCGAGGCCAACCGAATCGTGGCCGTGAACGGCGAGGGCGCTCTCGTGGCGCGCCTGAGCGCAGTATTTGCCGCCGACCCAGCCCGCCGCAACGTGGCCGAGGTGGCGTTCGGCTGTAACGATCGCGCCCGCGTCTGGGGCAACGTGCTCGAGGACGAGAAAGCCGGTTTCCACTGGGCGTACGGACGTTCCGACCACCTCGGAGGGGTCGTCGGCGTCGACGCCTTTTCCTCGCCGGCGCTGGTCACCCACCAGGACATCGTTTACGCGGCAGGAAACCCGATCCAGGTCCTCGATGCCGCCATCATCCGGGGGGCGCAGCGGGTCCCGGTCATGTGCCACGGCCAGTACGTTGTCTTCTGACGCCCTTCCCGATCGCCGTCACCGGTCCGGATTGCCGACGGCCCACCCCGCTCTGGCCCCTGTCCCCGAAACGGGAGGACCACCTGCTCCCGGATGGCCGTACTCGGCCGAACCGATGCTCTGGATGCGGGCGGCGGCCTCAGCCTCGCCGACGCTCGATCGCCAGTGACCGGTGAGGCGAAAGCCGGTGAGCACGGCCAGGAACACTCCTGCAACCGCCAGGGCTGCCAGCCCCGGACGCAGTCCGCTCTCGCCTCGACGGGGACCCCGAACCGCCAGACACCGTGTCACCGGACAGGCGGCGACGCAGTCCTGGCACCCCGAGCACTCCACGTTCTCGACCCGGCCAGCGGCGTGCACCGCGATCCTCGCCGGGCAGGCTCTGGTGCATGCCCGGCAGTCGATGCAGGTGGCGGCGTTCCGCTCGATGCGTAACGGCGCCAGACGGCCGAGCAGGCCCACAAGCGCCCCGTATGGGCATAGGTAGCGGCACCAGGCGTCTCGCACCAGCACCGAGGCGACAACGAGCACTCCCAGCACGCTGAGCGTCAGCCGTGACGGTTCGGCGAAAAACAGCAGCATCTTGACGTCCGCGACACGGTTGTAGGGGGAGTCGAGAAACGCCTCGAGCGCGGGCAGCTCCATCGCCAGCCAGGTGGCCCAGACGAAGAAGGCGAGCAGCAGGTACTTGAGGCTGCGCAATGGGATGTCGAGCCAGCGGGGGAGAAGCCACGTCCGGCCCAGAAGCGTGCGGCCGACACCGCCCAAAAGCTCCGAGAGCGTCCCCACCGGGCACACATGGGAGCAAAACGCCCGCGGCAGCACGAGGCTCGACACGCACGCGGCGAGGAGAATCGCCAGCGCTGCCGGGTGGACCGGATGGATCCCACCGCCGACGACCCACAGCCGGAGCGACATCAGCGCCGAGATCGGCAGGAACCCCTCGACGCCGGCTGGTCTGGCGACAGCCGGTAACCTGCCCCCGAGGTGCGCTGTGGCCCACAGCGAGAACTGGACGCCGATCGCCAGGACGATGAGCCCGAAAAACCCCTGGACGAGGTGGCGGGTGCGAATGCGCGAAAGGTACCCCGAGCTCACGTCCACTCCCACGAGCACTCTCGACCACCCCGGAGCGGGTCGGCCTTGACCACGGTCAAGCTCGCGGTCGGCAGCGACCAGCGTGTCGTCTGGGTGGAAACCACCACCCTCGGCGATCAGTCGCTGCCCTCCTTGGCCAGCGTCGAGAGCACCACGGTGACGAGGCTCACCACCAGACCGCCGAGAAACGCCGGCATGAAGCCGTCGACTTGGAAGCCGATCCCGAACCCCTGGGCGATGCGCGAGGCCAGGTAAAGCGTCGTCGCATTGATCACCAGCACGAACAACCCCAACGTCAGGATGATCAAAGGGCAGGTGAGGAGCTTGAGGAAGGGACGGATAACCGCGTTGACGAGCCCCAACACGAGCGCCATACCTGCGTAGGCGAGCCACGCCTGACCTTCGACGCGGATACCAGGCACCAGCCATGCGGCTGCAAACAACGCGAGGGCGGTAATGAACCACCGGACGACGAGCTTGCCCATCGGACCTCCCTGCCGGTCAGCATACTCTACGGTGCTATCCTGCAGACGGCTCGCCGCCCCCACGGCCAGCCGGGAGTGGGGCAATGGACACCATCGAGGCTATCCTGACCCGCCGAAGCGTACGTTCCTTCACTGCCGAGCCGGTGTCGCCGGAGATCGTGCAGGAGCTGCTGCGGGCTGCGATGCAGGCGCCGTCGGCCGGCAACCAGCAGCCTTGGCAGCTCGTCGTGCTCGACGAGCGGGCGCTGCTCGAGCAGGTCGCCGCTGCTCAGCCGTACGCACCGATGGCGGCGCATGCACCGCTCGCCATCGTCGTCTGCGGCGACACGCGCCTCGAACGCCACACCGGGTACTGGGTGCAGGACTGCTCGGCTGCGGTTCAAAACCTCCTCCTCGCCGCCCATGCCCGCGGCCTGGGAGCGGTGTGGACCGCTGTCTACCCGCGGGCCGAGCGGGTGCGGGCGTTCCAGGATCTCTTGCACCTGCCACCCGAGGTCATCCCCCTAGCCATGGTCGTGCTCGGGCACCCATCCCAGACAGTGCCTCCCGCCGATCGCTTCCTGCCCGACCGCGTTCACCATAACCGCTGGTGAGGAGCGATATGGAGCTGATGGCTGCGATCACGAGCCGATACAGTGTACGGGCGTACCGGCCGGAGCCGGTGGAGCCGGCCACGCTCGCTGCCGTTCTCGAGGCAGCCCGGCAAGCGCCCACCGCCTGCAACCTCCAGCCATTCCAGCTCCTGGTCATCCGCACCGAGGGCCGCCGGGAGGAGCTGGCGCGCATCTACCACCGTCCGTGGTTTGCCGACGCCCCGCTCGTCATCGGCATCTGCTCCCTGCCCGGAGCAGCGTGGCGACGGCGCGACGGCAAGAGCTATGCCGATATCGACGCCGCCATTGCCATGGACCACCTCATTTTGGCCGCCACCGCTCTGGGCCTTGGAACCTGCTGGGTGGCGGCGTTCGACCCAGCGACCGCGCGCGAGGTACTGCACCTCCCGGCCGACGTCGAGCCGATCGCGTTCACGCCCCTCGGCTACCCGGCAGACACCCCGCGCCCCAAGGTCCGCAAGCCCCTCGGCGAGCTCGTCCGCCACGAAGGCTGGTAGCCCGCCCGATCGTCTCCCCCAGCCCCCCTCCCGGTCGCTGGCCGTTGGCTCTCGGTCTTCCTCTGCACCCCCCACACAAAAAGGGCGGCCGGCTCCCCACCTCCCATCCGCCCGCGGGGGTGGGGGTACCAACAACGATCGACCAACAACTGTCTCACCGCCACCTTGCAGGAACGGCGGGAAACGGGTATAGTTATCGGCCCCGCGCTGGCGGGGCCACGAGGAGGCACCATGAAGCCGAAGATCCACCCCGCGTACCACGAGGTCGAGGTGCGCTGCGCTTGCGGCAACGTCTTCAAGACCCGCTCGACGAAGAAGGAGATCCGCCTCGAGATCTGCTCCAACTGCCACCCGCTGTTCACCGGCAAGCAGAAGCTCATCGACTCCGCCGGCATGGTCGAGCGTTTTCAGCGCCGTTACGGCAAGCAAGCTGAGCAGAAATAGCGTCCGTGCTCGAGCTTCTCTCCAGGCCGGGGTACGCCCCGGCCTTCTATGTTTCCCGCTGACCACAATCGATCGCCTGGTTGATGCCCTCGTCGGTGCCACCGCTCCCCCTCGGGTCGGGCGAAAGTGGGGGCCTCGGTGGCCGAGTCGTGCGGGGGTGCGGGAGAGAGCCTTCGTCTGCCGACTCTCATCCGGGCGGGCGGGTTACCAAATCCCGAGCTCGGCCTGGATCTCCTCGGATGCGTCGGTGCGCGGGTCCCACGGCGGGCTCCAGACGAGGTCCACGGCAGCGGCGGCCACGCCGGGCAGCGCCGCCACGACGGCCCGCACGTCCTCCAGGATGCGCGGCGCCTCCGGGCAGAACGGGCTCGTCAGCGTCATCAGCACGCGCACACGGGCACCGTCCGAGCCGATGTGGACGTCGCGCACGAGCCCGAGATCGACGATCGAGAACCCGATCTCGGGATCCTCCACGACCCGCAGCGCCTCCCGCACCTGCTCCTCCGTCAGTACTGGCTCGCTCACGGCTCCTCCTTCCCCGCGCGGGCGACGCCAGCCGCATGGCCAATCGCGTGCGAGCGCACGGCATCCTCGAGCGTCACCCACGGCAGCATTGCGCACTTCACGCGCACCGGAAAACGCGCCACGCCCCCAAGCCCCGCCAGGTCCCCGAGGTCGAGCTCAGGTGGTACCTCGTTGCCGCGCAAGAGATCTCGAAACCCCTCGATGAGACGAAATACCTCCGCCACATCGAGACCGGGGACCAGCTCGGCGAGCATCGACCCCGATGCCGTGCAGATGGCGCAACCACGGCCCGTCACCTGCACTCCGGCTACGCTCTCGGCGTCCAGCGCTAGGCGGACCTCGACCTCGTCGCCGCAAACTGGGTTGAAGCCGTGGGCCGAGGCATCGACCCGCGCAAGCGGTTCGCGGCCGCGCGGATGACGCTGATGGTCCAGCACGACCTCGCGATAGAGGTCGTCGAGAGGCGCCCCGGACTGCTCGCTGGCAAACCGGAAGCCGGAGCCAGCGAGCCGGGGGCTGGGCGAGCGGGGGTCGTCAGCGCTCATGAGCCAAAGTAGCGGCGGGCGGCCATCAGGCCGTCGACCAGCGCATCCACATCGTCATGGTCGGAGTAAACCCCGAACGAGGCGCGGACGGTGGCGGTCTCGCCCAGGCGCCGCATGAGCGGCTGGGCGCAATGGTGGCCGGCTCGCACGGCAACCCCGAGGTTGTCCAGGACCTGTGCCTGGTCGTGGGGGTGGATATCGGGGTCGGTGAACGACACGAGACCGCCGCGGCGCGCCGGGTCGAGCGGACCGTGGACTCGCAGGAAGCCGAGCGAGGACAGCCGGTCGAGCGCATAGGCGACGAGACCCTGCTCGTGGACCCGCACCGGCCCGAGGCCGAGCTCCTCGAACAGATCGAGCGCAGAAGGGAACGCCGCTGCACCAGCGATGTTCGGGGTGCCGGCCTCGAGTCGGTGCGGGAGGCCGTTCCAGGTGGCGCGGTCGAGGTGCACCTCGCGGATCATCTCACCCCCGCCCCATACCGGCTCGACCTCCTCGAGGCGCTCGAGCCGGCCGACGAGGAACCCGACCCCGGTGGGGCCGTACGCCTTGTGGGCGGAGAACGCGAGGAAGTCGGCGCCCAGGGTCGCGAAGTCGACCGGCAGGTGCGGCACCGACTGCGCGCCGTCCACCACCACGACCGCGCCGACCCGACGGGCCATCTCGGCGATCTCCGGCACCGGGTTGATCGTGCCCAGGACGTTCGACATCGCGGTGACGGCGACGACGCGCGTGCGGGCCGAGAGCAGGCGTGCGAAGGCAGCGAGGTCCAGCTCGCCGTCGTCGGTGACCGGTACGTGCCGCAGCGTCACGCCGCGCTCCCGGGCCAGCATGATCCAGGGCACCAGGTTGGAGTGGTGCTCCATCTCGGTCGTGACGACCTCGTCGCCCGGCCCCAGCCGCGCCCCCCAGCCCCGTGCGACCAGGTTGAGCGCCTCGGTCGCGTTGCGGGTGATGACGACCTGGCGGGCATCGGCGGCGCCGACGAACCGCGCCACCCGGTGGCGGCACGTCTCGTACGCCGCCGTGGCCTCCTCGGCGAGGGTGTGTACACCGCGGTGCACGTTGGCATTCGACAGCCGGTAGTGGCGCTCGATAGCGTCGAGCACGGCGAGCGGCTTGTGCGTCGTGGCCGCGTTGTCGAGGTAGACGAGCCGGTGCCCGTTGATCAGCCGTCCGAGAGCCGGGAACCGTCCGCGCAGCGCCCGCGCGTCGAGCGACCCTGCGTCGCCTCGCTCTCCGGACCCCTGACCCCGGATCTCGACCCCCAGATCGGCGTTCATCACCGGTCAGTCCTCGCTGTGCAGCCGCTCGGCAATCAGCGCCTCGATGCGCTCCCTCGTCGTCTGGGGCAGCCGCCGCAGCGTCTGATCCAAAAACCCGTAGACGATGAGCCGTTGTGCTTGGCCTGGCGGCAGGCCGCGCGAGAGCAGGTAGAAGAGCTGCTCGGCGTCGAGCGGCGCCACCGTGGCGCCGTGGCTGCAGCGCACGTCGTCGGTGAGGATCTCGAGCTCAGGGATGGTCTCGGCTCGCGCGTCGGCCGACAGCAGGAGGTTGCGGTTTTCCTGGTACGCCTCGCTGGCGCCGGCGCTCTCCGCGATTCGGATCAAGCCGGTATACGTCGAGTGCGCCGCCTGCGTGAGCGCGACCTTGAAGTCGAGGTGTGAGCGGGTGCGTGGTGCCGAATGCAGGTGCTCGGTGTGATGATCGAGGTGCTGCCGATTCCCGCCCATCGCCACCCCGCACGTCTCGACCTCGGCACCCTCACCCTCGAGCAGCGCGCCGGCATCCACCTTGACCACTGCGCCACCGAAGCTGGCGAGCGACAGCTGGGCCTTCGCGCCGCGGGCGAGCCTCGCTCGCACGGTGAGGTGACCGATGACGCCTCCGTGCCAGCGCTGCACGAGACCGTGACGCACGTGGGCCGACGGCCCCACCAGCAGCTCGCTGATGCCCAGCACGTGCGAGCTCTCCAGCGTGCCGCACAGGTGGTTTTCGACGATCTCGAAGCTCGAGCTCTCACCCGCCAGCACCAGGACTCGCGGGGTGGCCACCGACCCGGACCCACCGGCAACGATCTGCAGCTCGATAGGTGCGGCCAACCGCACCCCGGCCGGCACGCGCACGAGCACGCCGCCTTGCCAGACGGCGGTGTTGAGCGCCTCCACGAATCCGTGTGAGGGTGGCACCGCGCTGCCGAGAGTTTCCTCGACATCGGCTCCGTGCAGGTCCGTCACCGTCACGCCGGCGCGCCTCGCCACGTCGGCGAGCTCGAGCTCGCGCACGGCACCCCCCGCGATCAGGGCGGTGGCGCTGTGCGAGCCGTTCACCACCCAATCGGCACGAACCTCGGTCGGCACCGCACCCACCGACTCGCGGTGGGGTACGAACAGCCGCGGGTCGGTGTAGCGCCACAGGTGCCGCGCCCGATCTGGCAACACCATCTCCGCCAGCACCTCCCGGGCCTGCCGACGCATCGCCCGCAGCGCCGCCGGCTCCCCGCGCGCGTCGGAGATCCTCTCCACCTCCAGGCCAGGCATGACGAGCACCGGCTCCGCACTCATCGCCCACGCCCTTCGCTCGCGGCGGGCGGGGGCACGGGCCACGGACCATGGACCACCGCAGACGAGCTACCCAACCGACCCCTCCATCTCCAGGGCGATGAGCCGGTTGAGCTCGACCGCGTACTCCATCGGCAGCTCCTTCACGAACGGCTCGATGAACCCGTTGACGATCATGAGCCGCGCCTGGTCCTCCGACAGCCCGCGCGAGCGCAGGTAGAAGAGCTGCTCGTCGCCGAGCTTGGAAACCCGCGCTTCGTGCTCGATGCGCACGTCGTCCTCGGCGATCTCCATCGTCGGGTAGGTATCGGTGCGCGCCTTCTCGCCGATCAGCAGCGCATCGCACTGCACCGCCGTGCGGCTGCCGTGCGCCCCGCGCCGCACCTTGACCATGCCGCGATACGTGGCGCGCCCGGTGTCCTTGGAGATCGACTTGGAGGTGATCTTGGAGCTGGTGTTGGGCGCCAAGTGGATCGCCTTGGCGCCGGCATCCTGGTGCTGGCCGGGGCCAGCGAAGGCGATCGACAGCACCTCGCCGTGGGCGCGCTCCCCCTTGAGGAGGATCGACGGGTACTTCATGGTTAGCCGTGAGCCGATGTTGCCGTCCACCCACTCGACCACCGCGTCTTCGTACGCCACCGCCCGCTTGGTCACCAGGTTATAGATGTTGGTGGCCCAGTTCTGGATCGTCGTGTAGCGGATGTGCGCCCCGGGCAGGGCGATGAGCTCGACCACCGCCGAGTGCAGCGAGTGCGTCGAGTAGACCGGCGCCGTGCACCCCTCGACGTAGTGCACCCGGGCACCACGGTCGGCGACGATGAGGGTGCGCTCGAACTGCCCCATGCGCTCGGCGTTGATCCGGAAGTACGCCTGCAAGGGGATCGCCACCTCCACGCCCGGCGGCACGTAGACGAACGAGCCGCCCGACCACACCGCCGAGTTGAGCGCCGCGAGCTTGTTGTCCTCAGCCGGGACTACGGTGGCGAAGTACTTGCGCACCAGCGCCTCGTGCTCCCGCAGCCCGGAATCCATGTCGAGGAAGATGACGCCCTGACGGGTGAGCTCCTCTTTGACCGAGTGGTACACCACCTCCGACTCGTACTGCGCCGACACGCCAGCCAGGAACTTCCGCTCGGCCTCGGGGATCCCCAACCGATCGAAAGTGCGTTTGATATCCTCCGGCACGTCGTCCCAGCTCTCCCCTAGCCGCTCGGTGGCGCGCACGAAATAGGTGATCTGGTCGAATTCGATCTGCGACAACAGCTCGGAGTTGCCCCACGAGGGCATCGGCTTGGCCAGGAAGGTATCGAGGGCGCGGTGGCGGAACGTCCGCATCCACTCGGGCTCGGCCTTCAGGCGCGAGATCATCTCCACGACCTCGTGGGAAAGGCCGATCGGCGCCTTCACGAAGTACTGCTCAGGGTTACGGAATCCGTAGCGCTGGCTGTAGTCCGAACCGATGTCGGTGAGGAGCGGGGGCGAGGCCATCACGCCCTACCGTTTTCGCGGCTCAGCCAATCGTAGCCGCGCGCTTCGAGCTCCCGTGCCAGCTCCGGTTTGCCGCTGCGCACGATCCGTCCTTCCACGAGAACGTGCACGACGTGCGGCTGCACGTGGTCGAGCAGACGCTGATAGTGGGTCACCAACACCATCCCGACATCCTCGCGGGCGGCGGCGTTGATGCCGGCAGCGACCACCTTGAGGGCGTCGATGTCGAGCCCGGAGTCGGTCTCGTCGAGTAAGGCGAAGCGGGGACGGAGCATGAGGAGCTGCAGGATCTCGAGGCGTTTCTTCTCGCCGCCGGAAAACCCATCGTTGAGATGTCGTCCGGCGAACGCCGGATCCATCTCGAGCTCCTCCATGCGGGCATGGAGCTCACGCCGGAACTCGCGAACCGGGATCTCCCGGCCTCGCACCGCCGTGAGTGCGGCGCGCAGAAATGACGCCACCGACACCCCCGGGATGGCAACTGGGTACTGGAAGGCAAGGAACATCCCGGCCCGTGCTTTCTCATCCGGGGAGAGGCCACTCACGTCCTCTCCATTCAGCTCCACCTGGCCTTCCAGCGTGTACGCCGGATGCCCCATCAGCGCATTGGCAAACGAGGACTTCCCGGAGCCGTTCGGTCCCATGATGGCGTGGATCTCCCCCGGCGCCACCACCAGATCCACACCCTTGACGACCTCACGGTCACCCACCCAGACATGCACACAGCGGCACGCGAACACGACAGGACGCGGTTGGGTCACGGCGAAATCCCTCTCTTTGACGGCCGCTCCGGCACGCGGTGCTCGACCACCACGCGGCCCGCCAAGCGACCCTTCATGTGCGTCTCACCGCTCACCAGATCGGCAACGGTGATGCCTCCGAAAAGCTCCGTCACGGTGGCCTCGAGGTGGATCCATACCGGGCGCAGCGCACAGTCCTCATGGCGGCGGCAGGCCGCCTCGACGTACCCGTGGCGGTCGCAGAAGCGGGCGTCGAACAACCGCTCGCCGAGCGCCCGAAATACCTGCAGCACCGTGATCTGCTCCGGCGGAGCAACGAGGGAGTAGCCGCCGCCCCGGCCTCGGGCGGCCCGTACGAGACCCGCTCGTTTGAGCAGGGCCACGACCTTGGCGGCAAACGGCTCGGCGAGGCCTTCCGCAGTCGCCAGGTCACCGACCGCTGCCATCGCCGGGTAGCGGCCCGCGAGCTGGACCATCAGGCGAAGCCCCGTTTCTTCCGTGGCGGTGATCCGCAACCTTTCCCCCCACCGGCGAAACCGAGAAAGGCGAGCGGGAATTCCGATTTACCGCGGCTGGTGATCAGCGAAAGGCGAGTACACGTGGGTCACCGCGTCAACAGCAGGGCGGTACCCGGGCCAGGAGCGGGCTAGCGGTGGGCGGCTGCCGCCTGGAGAGCGACGGTAAGCTCGGCCGGAAGCTGGTCACGGTTGGCGGGTGTCACCTCGAACAGGCGTGCCCCCGGGTGCTCCTTGACGTGGGTGACCAGGCCGCTGCCGCGCATCGCCACGGTGGCGACGAGCGGCACCCCGCCGTCCAGTACCCGGTGCACGGCCCGCACCAGCTCGCGGCTCAAGCACTCCATGCCGCCGATCTCGTCGACCACGTAGAGCTGCACCCCTGGCGCGGGCGCCAGCTCGGACGCCAAGGCGTCAATCGCATCGACGAACACGCCGTAGCGCCCGACTCGCTGCGGGCCCCGGTGGTCGAGGTGGGCAATGAGCCGCTTCTGGCCCGAGAACCCCTTGCCCACGAAGCCGACTCGTTGGCCCTCCTGGCGGAGCTCGGCGGTGGTGAAGCCGGCCAGACGCCACCCCGCGAGCTGCTCGCACATCTTCTGGATCACGGTGGTTTTTCCCACCCCAGGCGGCCCCGACAGCAGCAGCACGACGCCCATGGCCTGGACAGTGTACCCAAGGTCAGTGCACCATGGGCCCCGACGCGTCCCCGACCTCGTCCTCGCGCAGCACCAGCAGCGGCACCGCCGGGCGCGCGCTCACGCGCAGCACCGGGTAGATGCCCGGCTCGGTGCTCCACTGGCGAACCAGGGCGCGGTTGAAAAACCCCCAAGCGGCGAGGCTGTCGGTCGAGGACGGCTCGAGCAGCACCGGCACGAGCCGCGCGAGTGGCTGCCGCATATCCACGAACACCGATCCTGCGGGCAGCTCCACCTCACCCCTCAGGTAAGAGCCCGTGAGGCTGACCTGCACGTGCCCCTGGAAAAGACCCGCAGCGGTCTCGACCTTCTCGAGTGCGAATCGCTCCGCCTCGACCGTGCACCTCCGGCCCAGCCGCTCGACGGCGATGCCGTGCCGAAGCAGGTTCACCACCGCCTCGTCGAAGCCCGGCAGCAGCACGTACCCCGCCGGCAGCTCCACCGTACGCGTGGGCTCGGCCCGCGCCATGTAAGGGATCGTGTAATCCCGGTGCGTCTGTGTGGGTTTCATCCGGAACTCACCCCACCACGGGTACTTGACCCGTTCCTCGGCGGTGGTCGCCACCTTCACGTGCTCGAACCCTTCGACGGTTACGTCCATCAGCCGGGCGAGCCGCCACCCGACTGCGAACGGCTCGCGAGCGAACGAGTCCCGGGTCTCGGCGTCGACCCGGCGCACGAGCGCCACGATCTCCGCCGCGTGGGCGTTGGTGTACTCCAGGATCGACAGCACGAACGCATACGAGGACAGCACTCGGGTGCGGAAGTCCGCGTACGAGTAGCTCTCGTCCAGGATCGTCAGCCGATTGCGCAGCGCCACGTAGTTGGTCCCGTAGCGGGCCTCGAGGCTGTCGTTCTCCCAGCCCTTGGCGGGGTGCTCGGCATTCACGAAGCTGCCGTACGGCACACTGGCCCAGCCATGCGTGCTCTGCAGCTTGCGAGCCACCGCCGGAAACAGCGCACCCCACATATAGTCAGTCAGTGCCTTTGCACCGTTGGGGTTACCGCCAGTCGTGTAGGTCACCGGCTCGCGATGATACGAACCGTTGGTGGTGTGCATGTCGACCAGCAGCACCGGGTCCCAGGCGCGGAGCACGCGCAGCAGCCCCCGCACTTCGGGGCTTTCCAGCTTGGTGTAGTCGCGGTTGAGGTCGAGGTACTGGCCGTTGTGGCGAACGCCGGCAAGCTCCGGCCCGGCGTCCCGGCGGTTGTGCCCCAGCTTGTCGTTGCCGTCCGGGTTGAAAATCGGCACCACCAACACCACCTGATGCTCGAGCAGGCCCACCAGGTGACCGCAGGCAACCTCGCGTACGAGCATCTGGCACGCTTCTTTACCCTCCACCTCACCCGCGTGGATATTGGCCATGACCAGCACCGCCGGCTTGCCTGTGGCGGCCATCTCCGCCGGCGTCCGCACCCGCTCCTTCGATAGGATCACAAGCGGGATATCTCGCCCCTCCGGCGAGCGACCGAGGGTCGAGAGCGCTGCCAGGTTCGAGCCAGCCACCACTCGCTCGAGGTGCTCCACCACCTCGGAGTACAACGACGTTCGCGCATAGTCCGTCGCCTCGACCACCGTGACCGGCTCACCCGCCCACGCGCTCGCCGCCATCGCCAGCACCGCTCCACTCACGATCGCTCGCATGCTGCCCCCGACCGGCTGAGCCGGCGGGCGCCAGTGTAACAGCGCCACACACGACATCTCCAAGCGAGGACGCCCTCCGCGTGCTGGTGGCGCGGGCACGAAAGGAAAAATCCGAGCGCGAAAGCTCGAAAAACGGCAACAGACCGCCGCATGGCGGTCTGTAAGCCCTGGGTTATCTATGGTGGAGCCGAGGAGGATCGAACTCCCGACCTCTAGAGTGCGATTCTAGCGCTCTCCCAGCTGAGCTACGGCCCCACACCGGGAGGCGAAGTGTACCACCCCTGCCCGAGACCCGTCCACCCCTTGCGGTCCACTGCACGCTCGGGAGGCCCGCTTTCCGCCTTTTGCGGCGTTGCGGGATGGCCGATGCCGAGGATGACCAAGAAAAGCACAAGCACCCACGCTGGGGCTCCCAACTTCCTGGTCAGCGGGAAAGGCCCAGCCGGCGTCGTGCTTCGCGCTGGAGCGCGATCCGCTCGTACGAACAGCAGTGGCGAGTGGACGATCGTTGGCATCCCAGGCGGGATATGCACTCTGGCGCCAGGACGCAGCGGCTTCGCCCTTGCGCCGTCCAGCCATTCGATAACGGTGGGTGGCATGAGCTTGACCAGCCGCAACTTCATGTCGCCTGGGCGACGAGCGGTGACGACTCGGAGCAATCCAGCTCAGGCCGCCGGCTGGCTCGCTGCACGGGATTGATAAGCACCGAGCGCCCGTTCGGGAGAGGGAAGGGAAGGCGCGCGCTATACTGCGCGAGCCGAAAGGGGACTGACTATGGCCTTGCGTGTCGCTATCAACGGATTTGGACGGATCGGCCGGCTCGTATTCCGGCAGATGTTCGGTAACTCGGACTTCGAGATCGTCGCCATCAACGATATCACCGATGCTCCCACGCTGGCTCATCTCCTCAAGTACGACTCGGTTCACGGGCGCTGGAACCGCGACGTCAACGCCACCGCCGATGGAATCGAGATCGGTGGGACCACGGTCAAAGTGACCGCTATCCCCGATCCGACCAAGCTGCCGTGGAAAGAGCTGGGAATCGACCTCGTGATCGAGGCGACCGGCCGCTACACCAAGGGTGAGCAGGCTCGGGCGCACATCGACGCCGGCGCGCGTTGGGTCGTCATTTCCGCCCCGGCCAAAGGCGTGGACCTCACGGTCGTGTTTGGGGTCAACCACATGCTGCTCGACCCGGCCAAGCACCTCATCGTCTCCAACGGTTCCTGTACCACCAACTGCCTGGCGCCGGTGGTCAAGGTGCTGCGTGAGCAGTTCGGCCTCCACGACGGCTTCCTCACCACCATCCACGCCTACACCAACGACCAGAAGATCCTCGACCTCCCGCACAAGGACCTGCGCCGAGCCCGCGCCGCAGCGGTGTCGATGATCCCTACCTCGACCGGGGCCGCTCGGGCGATCGCCGAGGTGTTCCCCGAGCTCAAGGGCAAGCTGGACGGCGTGGCGGTGCGGGTGCCCACCGCCGATGTGTCGCTGGTCGATTTCACCTTCACCACCAACCAGCCGGTCACCGTCGAGGCGATCAACGACGCCTTCCGTGCCGCCGCCTCGGGTGAGCTCCACGGCATCCTCGAGGTGTGCGAGGAGCCGCTGGTGTCGATCGACTTCCGCGGCACCACCGCCTCCTCGATCGTCGATGCCCCGTCCACCATGGTGATCGGCGACCGGATCGGCAAGGTCTTCTCCTGGTATGACAACGAGTACGCGTACGCGGCCCGGTGCGTGGACGTGGCGCGGCTGTACCTCGGGAGGTGAGCATGTTGCGGCAGATGGACCGGCTGGAGGTGGCGGGCAAGCGGGTGCTGGTTCGCCTCGACCTCAACGTGCCGCTCAAGGAGGGCAAGGTCCGTGACGACACCCGCGTGCGCGAGGCCGCACCCACGGTCCGCGCGTTGGCCGAACGCGGCGCCATCGTCGTGGCCTGCTCGCACCTGGGAAGGGCCAAGGGCAAACCCGACCCCGCGCTGTCGCTGGCTCCGGTCGCCCCGGTCCTGGCCCAGTACGTGGGCCGGGCGGTGCGGTTCGTGCCCGACACGGCGGATGCGACAGCGCGGCAGGCCGTGGCCACAGCGCGTCCCGGCGATGTGCTGCTGCTCGAGAACTTGCGCTTCGACGCCGGCGAGGAGAGCAACTCGCCGGAGCTCTGCCGGAAGCTGGCGGCGCTCGCTGACCTGTATGTCAACGACGCGTTCGGCACCGCGCACCGTGCTCACGCCTCCACCACAGGGGTGGCGAAGCTCTTCGCCGCTCCCTCCGCGGGGCCGCTCATGGCCCGGGAGCTGAGGGCGCTCGGCAAGGTGCGGGACAACCCGGAGCGGCCGTTCGTGGCGGTCGTCGGAGGTGCCAAGGTCTCCGACAAGCTGGCGACGCTCAAGGCGCTGGCCGCCAAGGCCGACACGCTGGTGCTCGTCGGTGGCATGGCCAACACCTTCCTGCTGGCGAAGGGGATCGGCATCGGCACGTCACTCGCCGAGCCCGACCTCGCCGAGGCCGCGCGCGAGATCATGGCCACGGCCACGGAGCGGGGGGTGGCAGTACTGTTGCCAACCGATGTGGTTGTGGCCTCCGACCTCGAGTCACCCGGCCGTACGGTGGGCGTTGGCGAGGTGGGGGCGAACGACAGGATCTTCGATATCGGGCCTGCCTCCCGGGCGGCCATCGCGGCTGTGGTGACCGGGGCAAGGACTGTCTTCTGGAACGGCCCGGCCGGTGTGTTCGAGAAGCCGGCGTTCGCCGAGGGAACGCTGGCGATCGCCAGGGCCCTCGCCGACTCCGGCGCTTTTTCGGTGGTCGGGGGCGGCGAGTCGGTGGCCGCGGTTCAGCAGGCCGGCCTAGCGGCCAAGCTCTCGCACGTGTCGACCGGTGGCGGCGCCTCGCTCGAGTTCCTGGCTGGCGACGTGCTGCCCGGCGTCGCGGTGCTCGAGGAGCGGTGATGCGGCACCCGCTCATCGCCGCCAACTGGAAGATGTTCGGCACGCTCGACGGGGTGCAGCGCTACCTCGAGACACTCATTGGCCACCTGCAGCCGGGCAACCCGCAGGTGGTGGTGTGTCCGCCCTACACCCTGCTTCCCGCTGCGGTGATGGTGGCCACCGGCTCGGCGGTGGCGATCGGCGCCCAGAGCTGCCACTGGGAGGAGAAAGGCGCCTTTACCGGTGAGGTTGCCGCCCCGATGCTGGCCGAGCTGGGGGTGACGTGGGTGGTCGTGGGGCACTCGGAGCGACGGCAGTATTTCGGTGAGACCGACGCCACCGCTGCCGCCCGGGCCCGGGCCGCCCAGCGCGCTGGCCTGAGCTGCATCTTCTGCCTGGGAGAGCTGCTCACCGAGCGCGAGGCAGGCCAGACGCTGGCTGTGCTCGAGCGCCAGAGTGCCGTGCTGGCCGGGCTCGACCCGACCCGCCTGGCGCTCGCGTACGAGCCGGTGTGGGCGATCGGCACGGGCCGCAACGCCACTCCCGAGCAGGCCCAGGAAGCCCACACCTTCCTGCGGCAGAGGATCGCCAGCCTTTTGGGCAGCGACGCCGCGGCCGGCCTGCGCATCCTCTACGGCGGCAGCGTCAAGCCGGAGAACGCCGCAGCGATCCTCTCCCAGGCCGATGTGGACGGCGCGCTGGTGGGGGGCGCCAGCCTTGACGTTGATGCCTTTTCAGCTATCATCCACGCTGCTTCCGGCTCGAGCCGGGCTGGCTGAGGAGTCGCTCTCGTGCTTTACACACTGCTGGTGATCCTCTTCATTGTCGTCTGCTTCTTCCTGATCCTGGTCGTGCTCCTGCAGCAGGGCAAGGGTGCTGACGTGGCGGCCGCCTTCGGTGGTGGCACCTCACAGGCTTCGTTCGGGCCCCGTGGGACGACCACCTTGTTGCACAAGCTCACCACCGGATCGTTCGTGACGTTCGTGGTCCTCAGCATCGGGCTGTCGGTGATGACGGCACGCAAGAGCCGCTCGGTGACCGAGACCGTCAAGGACCAGCCAGCAGTGGCTGCACCCGCGACCCCGGTGCCGAGCCCGGCGACAGCTCCAGCGCCGGAGCAGCCCGCTCCCTCCGCTCCTGCCGAGACGCCGAGCTGAGGTAGAATCCCAACGATGGAGTGGCGTGCCGAAGTGGCGGAATTGGTAGACGCGCACGTTTGAGGGGCGTGTGGCGCAAGCCATGCCGGTTCGAGTCCGGCCTTCGGCACCATTCTTCTCGGGGGGGCCGCCGACCCTCCACCCCCCCACCCGTCGGCTCGAGCCCCCCCGAACCCCCCGCGCTCGCCTGAACTGAATTCAGACTCGCGTCCTCTTCACCCCCTCCCTACCAGCTCCCTACCAGCTCCCTCCCACCACCGACCCTCCACCCCCCCACCCGTCGGCTCGAGCCCCCCCGAACCCCCCGCGCTCGCCTGAACTGAATTCAGACTCGCGTAGCCTTTCTCAGGGGGGGCCGCCGACCCCCTGCGCTCACCTACAGCTAGCTCGGGCTCACTGCGTCCTCAACCTCCTACCAAGACACGACCGGCAGGCCCTCGCCCGCTGACGTCGCGACCACGCTCGGGAAACCGTGGGAGCTGCGGGCGTGACGAGGCGCACCTCGGAGCGTTGCAATCGTCCGCTCGTTGGGTCAAGATCCGTCTATAATGCTCGCACGCGTCGTGTCGCCAGGCCCAGTGGTCGTGCTCGGGGAGGGGCGACGTCGCAAGGAGGACATGATGAGAAAGCTCGTGCTCGGCTTGGTGGCGCTCGCGGTGGCCAGCTCACTTTTCGCGCTTCCGCCGGCCAAGGAAACGTTCATCCTTTCAGCCGGCCAGGGCCCCGGGTCCGGCACCAGTCAGTGGCGTACCGACGCCTGGGTCTTCAACCCGTCGGCAACGCAGAAGGCGATCGTCGACATCTACTTCTTGCCTCGCACTACGGGCAGTGGTGGCAACCCCACCCCGACCTCGCGCCGGATCGAGGTGAACGCCCTCGAAACCCGTGAGCTCGCGGGCATCCTCTCGACCACCTTCGGGCTGTCGGGCACCAGCTTCGGCGCGCTCCGGTTCGTGTCCGACCAGGACGTGGTCGTGACCGGACGAATTTTCGACGCCAACGTCAAGGTCCAGGGGCAAACCTCGACCGGCACCGCCGGCCAGTTCTACCCGGGGCTGTCGTCCGCGCTAGCGATCGGCAACGGGCAGTACACCGACATCGTCGGGCTCGCCCAGGACACCGCGACGCGCTCGAACCTGGCGTTCGTCGAGGTGTCGGGCAACGCCGCCAACCTCAAGATCGAGCGCATCAGCGCCTCCGGTATCGTCAAAGCGACGATCACCGAGGCCATCGGGGCATACGGCGTCCGCCAGATCAACAACGTACTGGAAAAGCTTCAGGGCGCCTCGACAACCAATCAACGGGTGCGCATGACGGTCACCGGCGGCGCCGGCAAGGTGCTGGTTGCGGCCTCGCGCCTCGACAACATCACCAATGACCCGTTCACCATCGAGATGACCACGACGGCCGGTACCGGGATCCCCGCCACCGGCACGTTCGAGGGCATGGTCACGGTCCATAGTCAAGACGGCGAGAGGGTGGACGGAGGGTTGCGCATCGTCGTGGGCTCCTCCGCCGTCACGGACTACGCGGGAGTCGCCGGGATCGTCTGCGGTTCGGTACCGTTCACGCTCGACTTCGGTCCCGACCTCGGCACCAGCATCCCCATCTCGGGCAATGCCTTCACCGCCCCTGCCGTGGCGATCCGGTACGAGGACGCGCCGAACCACACGATCTTCACCACCACCTGGACGCTTACGGGTACGCGCGCCGCCAACGGTACCTGGTCCGGCACGCTCACCAGCGTGACCGCTGGCGGCACCGGCGACTGGGCTTCCTGCAACGGCACGGTGAGCCACGCGTGGAGGGCTGGCTGGGTTTCGGACTGACGAGGTGACCGGCCTCACACCGCGGAGCGACCTCCGCCCCCGAGCGGTGGTCGCTTCGCTTTCTGGAGGGTAGTCTTGCTGCTCGGAAGGAGTGACCGATGAAGCGCATCCTCGCAGTCGTCGCCGCCCTGTCCCTAGCTGGGGCCGTCGCCTGGGCCCTCGAGCCGGGCAAGGACCTCTTCGTGCCCTCGGTGGGGCACGGACAGGGACAGCTGGTCAACGGTGTCCGCGCGCAGTGGCGGGCCGACCTGTGGATCTTCAACCCCGGCAGTCAGGCGGCCACGGTGGATATCTTCCTGCTGCTGCGCAACCAGGCCAACGAGAACCCGGACTCGCGCCGGGTGACGGTCAACCCCGGCGAGGTCCGGCACTTCCCGGACATCGTCCTGTCACAGTTCGGCAAGGACAGCACCTACGGCGCGCTGCGCGTGGTCTCGGATCGTGGGGTGTTCGTGACCGGCTCGTCCTACGACGCTAACGTCACCGTCGAAAGCAAGCAGCGCGGCGCCGGCACCGCTGGGCAGTTCTTCTCCGGCATCCCGGCCGCCCAGGCGGTTGGCTCGGGTGAGATCGTGGATATCATCGGCCTCGACCAAGACGGCCAGGGCACCGACGGCGTCTGGCGCTCGAACCTCGCGTTCGTGGAAACCACCGGGCAGAGCGCCAGCCTCAACGTCGAGCGGCTCGACGCCGCCGGGCAAACCCTCGGCATGGTGCCGGTCAGCCTACGGCCTCGGGAAGCCAAGCAGCTCGACCTCGCGCTCCTCGCCATCAACCCCACCCCGGGAAGCAACCAGCGCGTCCGAGTCAAGGTCATCGCCGGTCCCGGCCGGGTCATCGCCTCGGCCTCCCACATCGACAACCGCACCGGCGACCCTTCGACCGTCGAGATGGCCGGCATGGGCAGTGCCGGCACCTACCTCTGCAAGGTCGACAAGGCGAGCTACGACACCCCGGTGACGCTGGTGGTCAGCAACGGGACGATCACCCAGGTCGAGGCCACGGTGCTGATCACCGACGAGGATGTGGGCACCTCGTGTACCGGCGGCGAGCTGCTGCGGATCGCACAGCTTCTGAACCCACCCGTCGCGCTGGAGGATGGGACGTTCTCGTTCACGGCCGGGGGGACCGTGGGGGGCCTCGGCGTCACCATGGAGCTCGTCGGCACCGTCGACGGGTTCGGTGGGCTCTCCGGCGAGGTCACGACGACGCTCACCGGTGCCGGGGGCTGCAGCGGCACCAAGAGGTGGCCGCTGGTGGGCGCTCGTCTGCGCTGACCCGGCGGCCCCGGCCGGGTGCTACTCTTGCCGAATGACGAGGCTGCCGTGAGCGAGCTGCGCTCGAAACGCCGCGCCGCTCGGGGTCACCCCCCGATCGAGGCAGTGGTACCCACCCTGCCCACCATCGTCATCGTGGGCCGGCCCAACGTCGGCAAATCCACCTTCTTCAACCGGCTCACCGGGGTGCGGCGCGCCATCACCCACAACCTCCCGGGGGTGACCCGCGACCGGGTCATCGGCGAGGCGGCCCGCCCCGGTGGCGGTGCCGTTGTGGTCGTGGACACCGGCGGGTTCGAAGCGGACAGCGAGGCGGTGATCCCGGCGCAGATCCGGAGGCAAGCCCTGGCGGCGGTGGAGAGCGCCACCGTTGCCGTGCTGCTGGTCGACGGTGCCGCCGGGCTGACTCCGGGCGACGAAGAGCTGGCGGCAGCACTGCGGCGCACCGGCAAACCGGTGGCGCTGGTGGTCAACAAGGCTGACCGCCGAGACGCCCGGCTGGGGTTCGGCGAGTTCAGCGGCCTGGGGTTCGACGTCGTCGTGCTGTCGGCCGAGCACGGGCACGGCTTCGACGAGCTTTGGGAGTGGCTGGAGGCCGTACTGCCGCCACCAGCCGAGACCAGCCCGGTCGTGCCCGAGCTCGCGGTCGCCATCGTCGGTCGCCCCAACGTCGGCAAGTCGTCGCTGCTCAACGCCCTGTTGGGCGAGGAGCGGGTCATTGTCTCGGCCGTGCCCGGGACCACCCGCGACTCGGTGGACACCGTCGTCCGCTGGGGCGATCGCACGCTCCGCCTCGTCGACACCGCCGGGATCCGCCGCAAAGGCCGCACCGACCGCGGGCCGGAGGTGCTCGGCGTGGTCATGGCCCGCCGGGCTATCGAGCGCGCCCACGTCTGCCTGCTGCTGCTCGACGCCGGGGAAGGCGTGACCGCCCAGGATGCGCACGTGGCCGGCCTCATCAACGAAGCGGGGCGGGCCGGCGTGGTGGTCGTCAACAAGGCCGACCTTCTCGAGGCCGGCGAGCCCGACCGCCGGAGGATGCTCGAGAGGCAGATCCTGGAGCGCTTCAAGTTCCTCAAGGGCACCCCCGTGCTGTTCACCTCGGCGCGCGAGCGATGGGGGCTGGAGCGCATCCTTCCAGCTGCGGCGGCGGGGGGAGACGCCTTTTTCCTACGCGTCGGCACCGGCGAGCTGAACCGCACGCTGCACGCCGCCTGGGATCGCCAGCCGCCTCCGGGTGGGCGTCGCCCGGGTAGGCTGTACTACGCCACGCAGCTCTCCGGCGGTCCCCCTCGTTTCATGCTGTTCTGGAGCGGCGGCGAGCTGCACTTCTCCTACTTGCGCTACCTGGAGAACGTGCTTCGCGACGCGTTCCCGTTGGCAGGGGTGCCGATTCGGTTTATCATGCGTGGGAAACGCGAACGGAGCGCGTAAGATGGTTCAGTTTCGACCACAAGCCCGGGAGATCATCGCGAAGATCGTGTACTACGGTCCTCCCCTGGGTGGCAAGACCACCAACCTGCGGACACTGTACAAGGGCTACCCGGCCGATACCCGCGGCGAGCTGGTGGTCGTCCCGGCCGGTGGTGACCGCACCATCTTCTTCGACTTCTTGCCGCTCGACGCCGGCACCCTGCGGGGAATGAAGCTGCGGGTGCAGCTTTACACTGTGCCCGGCCAGGTCCACTACAACGCCACCCGCCAGATCGTGCTGCGCGGCGTCGACGCCGTCGTTTTCGTGGCCGACTCGCAGCGTGAGCTCACACGTTCTAACCGTGACTCCTGGGAGGACCTCAAGAACAACCTGCTGCTCCAGGGCCTCACGCTCTCCGACCTACCGCACGTGCTGCAGTACAACAAGCGCGATCTCTCCGACATCCTCCCCGTGGAGGAGCTGGACGCCGGGATCAACGAGTACAACGCACCGTTTTTCGAGGCCGTGGCGACCGTCGGTATCGGGGTCGAGGAGACGCTGCAGAACGTGGTAAAGCTGGTCGCCCGCTCGCTGCGCGACCGCTTCAAGCTGGGTGCCGACACCCAGGGGATGCCGACCGACCTCGTCTCGACGCTCCCTCCGCTCGAGGATCGCCGAGTGACCACCGGCAGCAGCCGCGTGGTCCCGTTCCCGCCGTCCCCAGCGCCCGTGGACCTGTCCCAGTTGGGGGCAGCGGCCCGCCCGGAGGCCGGCCCGGCCGAGCGCGAACCCGCCGAAACCAGGAGAGTCAAGGTCGGACCGCTGCTCGACCAGGCCTTCGACGCGGCACCTCAGCCCACCTCACCCCCCCCACCGGTTACTCCCCCCCCGACGCCGCCAGAACCTCCGTCGGTCGCGCCGCCCGCCTCTCCAACCCCGGTCTCCGAAGCGATCCCGGCCGTTGCGCCACCACCCTCGCCGCACCCCGAGCCAGCTCCCGAGCCCCTACCGCTCCCTGCTCCACCGCCACCTCCCGAGGAGGTTTTCGCCTTCACCGACGAGAGCTCGCCACAGCCACCGCTCATCGAGCCGCCGTTGGTGCTCGACGACCCGTTCGCAACTCCCGCCGAGGCCAGTCCAGAGGACGCTGGCGACGACGTCTTCACCCTGCCCCACGTGGATGTCGCACCGCCGACGCCACCGGCCGAGGTCGAAGTGCCCCCACCGCCCATCGAGGCGGTTCTCATCGAGCCCGAGGAACCAGAAATGGTCCCGGAGGAGCCCGTGGCCGACGCGCCCCCGCTGGCGGAGAGCGCAGAGGCGACCGCTCCCGAGGAGGCACTCGAGGTCGAGCTACCACCACCGGCGGCGGAGGTATCCGCCATCCAGCGCGCCGTGCCCCGCGCCCTGGCCCAGATGGGCGAGGTACGCGAGCTCGAGGTCGAGGTGCCGGTACCGGCCGTGTGGACGGGAGGCAGGCGCATGACGCTGCAGCTCCGGCTCACCCTGGTGCCGCAGCAGGACGAGGAGCCTGCCGATGGCGAATGAGGTTGTCTTTCCCGACCGCGCCGACCTCAAGATCAGCGAGGTCTGCGAGCTGACCGGCGTCAAGCCGTTCGTCCTGCGGTACTGGGAGACCGAGTTCCCCGACCTCGCTCCGGCCAAAGGCGCAGGTGGCCAGCGCTCGTACACCAAGGCCGACGTGGAGCTCATCCTGCGCATCAAACACTTGCTGTACGAGGAGCGTTTCACCGTCGCCGGAGCCAAGAAGCGGCTCGCCGAGGAGGTCCGCCCGGTCGCCCAGAGCTCGGCGACGACCGCGGTTGACAGCCCGGCCTCGGAAAAGGTAGAAAGCACGTTACGGGTGCTCGCTGAGACCCGTCGCGAGCTGGAGGAGCTCGTCGAGATCCTGAAAAGGTAGCCGTAGCGCAGCACCCTGCGCAGCCAACGGTCGGGACGTGGCGCAGCCTGGTAGCGTACTTGAATGGGGTTCAAGGGGTCGCGGGTTCGAATCCCGCCGTCCCGACCAATGATCCCAAACTCTCAGGGCCGGGGAAACCCGGCCTGCTGTGTCTTTACAACCCGGAAGGGGTGCCCGGATGGCGCCCGCGATTCCCTACGGCGCACACTGACGGCAGGGCGGGTGGACTTCTCCCGGAAGCGGTATTACGATTCTTGGCGTCGTGATACGGAGGTGTCGCGTGGCGGATCTTGAGCGCTTGAGCATCTCGATCGAACGGCCGTTGCTGGAGCGGCTCGAGGTGCTGCGCAAGGAGGCCGGCTACGGCAATCGCTCCGAGTTCCTCCGCGACATGATCAGGGGACGCCTGGTCGACCGGGCATGGGAGCTCGATGAGGAGGCGATCGGCACCATTACGCTGGTCTACGACCACCACACCCGTGGTCTTGGCGAGAAGCTCACCGCCCTCCAGCACGACCACCATGAGGTGATCCTCGCCACCACACACGTCCACCTCGACCACCACCACTGTGTCGAGGTCATCTTGGTACGGGGTCGTGCAGCCCAAATCCGTGCCATCGCCGACGGCCTGGGCAAGCACAAGGGCGTGCTGCACGGCGGCCTGTCGATGAGCTCCACCGGAAAAGAGCTGGCGTAGATGGCTCCCTGTCCTCGTGTGGATCTGCCTGCCCTCGTTATTACGATTGGTGCTGAGTTCATACGAGCCACCAACGTTGTTTGTTGCCGGCCCCCGACAGGGCCTACGTCGTCGTGACGGCCACGAGGGGCCGAACAGGAGGAGATCTTGGCAACCCATTACCGGCTTTCGAACCCTCGCTCCCTCTCGCGCGTGCTGACCGTGCTCGGTGCCGCACTGCTGACGATCGCCGCCACGGGCCCCGCTGCCGAGCCGGACGATCAGCAGCCGCAAAACCCGCCGGCGGATGCCCCCGTAAAGCGGTTCACCGAGGAGGTCACGATCGTCGCCCCGCCGATCGTCGAGAGCGACCGCGTCACCTCGTTCGCGACCCAGATCACGAGCATCAGCGCCCGACAGGTCGACGACTTGGGCGCTGGCGAGCTGGCCAACGCGCTGCGCCGCATGCCCGGGGTGACGATCTCCCGCTATGGTCTCGTCGGCTCCTACGGTGGCGGCGATGGCGGCGCGGTTTACGTCCGCGGCCAGGGCTCCGGCCGCCCGGGGGCGGAAATCGGAATCATGATCGATGGCATCCCACGCTTCGCCGGCGTGTGGACGCACCCGCTGCTCGACACGCTTTCCACCGATACCGCCGAGCGCATCGACGTCTACAAGAGCGCGCAGCCGGTGCTGCTCGGCACCATGGCGTTCGCTGGCGTCAACCTGCTGCCCAAGGCCGCCACCCAGGAGGGGATGTCGACGCGGGTGATGGGCTCGTTCGGCCAGCATGCGACGAGCGCTGTGCTCGTCGAGCACGGCGCCAGGCACGGCGCCCTCGATTACTACCTGACGGCCAGTCAGCGACTGAGCGACGGGCAACGCGAGAACGCTGGCGGCCGCGTGCGGACGCTTTACGGACGACTCGGCTACGAGATCGCGCGGGGCACAAACCTCAGCCTCCAGGTGCACTCGAACGATGCCTGGGCCGACGATCCCGGCCGGGTCGATGCGCCGGCAACAGGGGTGGTCCCTCGCTTCGGAGTCAAGGATACGCTGTCGATCGTCACGCTGACCCGACAGCATGGCAATCACACCGGCAGCCTCAAGCTCTATCACGACAACGGCAGCATCGACTGGCTGCAGTGGGATGCCGGCCAGCGTCACGCTTTCACTACCCTCACCGACTTCTCGAGCTATGGCCTGCATCTCCAGGAGAACCTGCGACTCGGGGATCGGACCGAGCTGGTGGTCGGATTCGACCACGACACGCATGGCGGGTCGACCACCGAGAGGCGCCCGACCTCCACCTTCGTCTTCTCCGAGCTGATGCTCCACAACAACGCCGGGTACGCCATGGTCGCCAGGACTTTCGGGACGGCGACCGAGATCACGCCGTCGATCGGGGTACGCTACACCGACTCCGCGGACTTCGGCGGCCACTGGGGCGGGCAAGCCGGCCTCGTGGTGCGCCGGGGCGGCACCGAGCTACACGCCAACCTCGCGCAGGCCTTCAACCTCCCCGGTGTGTACACGGCGGTGATGTACTCCATGTGGAACCGGGGCGACACCTGGAAGAACCTCGAAGCGGAGCGACTCGACCACGCTGAGCTAGGTATCTCGCAACGGCTCTCGAACTCGACCCGGGCGCAGCTCACGGTGTTCCGCGACCGAGTCAACGACGCACTGCGCTTCGTGCCGCCTCCACCCCCACCGCCGATGTTCGCCAACCTCGGCGACTTCACGATTCGCGGCGCCGAGGCCTCGCTGAGCATCGCACCGAGCCAGTCGGTGGCTGTGTTCGCTGGCGCGACCTACCTCGACCCAAGTCCGACCGACGTTCCCAACGCGCCGAAGTGGTCGCTGGTCTCCGGGCTCTCGTGCCTCCCCATCGAGCACGTCCGCCTCAGCCTCGACGCTGAGTGGGTCGACACCCAGGCGGTCCTCAACCCGCGCTACGCCACCAGCCAGACCCGGATCGACAGCTACTTCCTGCTCAATCTCAAGGCCGGATACCGGCTCCCGTTCGGCTCGCGAGCAGCAGCGGAGCTGTACGTTGCCGGTGAGAACCTCACTGGCTCGAAGTACGAGTACCGCCCCGGCTACCCGGCGCCCGGACGGGTGCTGTCGGCCGGCGTGGAGCTGTGGTTCTAAGGCCGAGCGTCGGGCGCTGGCGGAACCGCCGGAGACCGCGAGCTGCAACCGGTTACCTTCTCTCGACCGGAGACGACCACGAGACCAGGTACACGCTTCGCCGGTGCCGTCGTCGCCGTTGCGACCATCGCCGCTCTCCCCGCCACCGAGGTGAGGGGAGCTGACGCCCAAGCGAAACCGCAGGTGAAGGTCGTCGCTCTGGAACCGGGAGATGGGTCGTACCTGTGGCCGCGCGGAGTAGCTCGATCTCGCGTGCCTCGCACGGAGGGCTCAGCGCGCTGGTCGCCGTGTCGCTGCCGGCACGGTCGCTCAGTCCTCCGGCGGCTCGCCGCCGGGCGCCATCTTGACGAGGCGGGGAGAGAAACGGGCGAGCGGCTCGACGAGGTCGGTCTGGGCGGCCATCACCGCGTCGATGTCCTTGTACGCCATCGGCAGCTCGTCGAGCCCGGCTGACAGCAGCGTCACCCGGGCGGCACGCAGTACCCGCTTGGCGTCCTCCCAGGAGTAGACCTGTTTGGCCCTGGCGCGGCTCATCCGACGGCCTGCGCCGTGCGCAGCGGAGTCGAGTGAGGTCGGCTCGCCACGCCCGCGCACCACGTACCCCGGGGTCGCCATCGAGCCAGGGATGATGCCGAGGGTGCCGCGCCCGGCCGGGGTCGCGCCCTTGCGGTGCACGACCACCTCGCGCTGGGTGCCGTCAGGGAGGCGGTGGCGCTCGCGCCAGGCGAAGTTGTGGTGGTTCTCGACATCGAGCAGGACGCCGCACCCCAGCGCCCGCACCACGTGCTGGTGGATGAGGGCGTGGTTGGCAGCGGCGTACAGCCCCATGAGCTCCATTGCTGCCCAGTACTCCTGGCCGGAGTGGGAGGCGAGATCGAGCCAGGCGAGATGCGCCAACTCCCGAGGTAGCTCGGGGTGGAAGGAGCGGGCCAGCTCGCTGAAGTGGCGGGCTACCTCGTTACCGGTACCGCGCGAACCTGAATGGGACAGCAGCGCCAGATACTCCCCCGGCTCGAGACCGAGCTCCGCGTTCCACACCTCGAGCGCCCCGAACTCGACGAAGTGGTTGCCGCTTCCAGAGGTGCCGAGCTGGCTCCACGCCTTGTCCTTCAGCCGCTCGGTAACGCGCGAGACCGACCAGTCGCGGTCCATGACCTCGTGCTGGCGGCGCTCGTGAAACGTGGCCCCGACCCCGAACCGGGTCTCCCGTTCGAGCACCGAGGCGAGCTTGGCCTGTCGGCGCTCGAGGACGTGCAGCGGAAGGTCGAGGACCGTCATCTTCATCCGACACGCGATGTCGACGCCCACGGCATAGGGGATGACCGCGTCGTCGGTGGCCAGCACCCCGCCGATCGGCAGCCCGTACCCCTGGTGGGCGTCGGGCATGAGCGCGCCCGCCAGCGCGATCGGCAAGCTGCACGCGTTGGCCATCTGCTGCAGCGCTGTGTCCTCGAACCCGCTCCCCCAGATCCGGTACGGTGCCGATCCCTGGCGTGGCGTCCGCGGTCGGGCCGCTGGTGGGACCTGCACCATCGCCCGCGCCAGCTCGCCCCAGATCGGGTCGTCGACGAATTGGCCGGGCTCGGCCGCAACGCGGCGCAGATCGCCGATGATCCCGAGCTCACCGCAGCCGGCCTCGCGCGCCGCAGTGATCGCGGCCCGCGCCACGCCGATGGACGGCCCACGGGGGATCCCCAACCTCGTCAGGTCACGCGTCTTCATATCACCCTCTCCCAACATGGCCGTGTTCCCCCGATTCCGCCACCTTGGACGCACTACCGCCGGTGGCGAGACGGTGTACCCCTGGCCGAGACCGCAAAGTGGCGGCGTGTCCCGGCTTCGACGGCCGTCGACCCGCGCCGGGCGCTCGTCGCCGTCGACGCGGGCCGCGGTACCGCCGAAGCACTCTGAACCCTCGGCGAGTCGTGCCACGACGTACCGAGGCTTCTCACGGATCGGGCGCCCCGAGCCAAACGTGCAGCACTACGGCGGACACGGCAGCCTCTGGCGCCGAGAAGCGGCAGGGAAGAAGCCGGCCACCTGCCCGGCCCGAGTCGAACCGGTATACTCGCCGGGATGACGCGCGAGGAGATCCTCAAGCTCACGCACCTCGTATCCTGCGCCGGCTGAGCCTCCAAGCTGGGTCCGGCGGACCTGCACGCGGTGCTCGAAAAGCTGCCGGAGGTGAGCGATCCCCGGCTGCTGCTGGGGACCGGCACGTTCGACGACGGCGCGGTGCTGCAGCTCTCCGACGAGCTGGCGCTCGTGCAGTCGGTCGACTTCTTCCCGCCGATCGTCGACTCTCCTTTCGACTTCGGCCGCATCGCCGCGACCAACGCCCTTTCCGACCTCTATGCGATGGGTGCTGACCCGCTGTGCGCGATGGTGGTGTGCTCCTTTCCGATTGCCACTTTGCCGCTGGAGGTGCTGCGCCAGATCCTGGCCGGCGGGCTCGCCGTGCTCGTGGCCGAGGGCGTGGTACCGATGGGCGGCCATACGGTCAAGGGGCCCGAGCTCACGTACGGGCTCGCCGTCACCGGCACGGTACACCCCCAACGAGTCCTCACCAACGCTGGTGCGCGGCCAGGCGACGTCCTCGTCCTCACCAAGCCGATCGGCACCGGGGTGCTCTCCACCGCGCTCAAACGAGAGCTGCTCGACGCTGGCATGGCCCACACGCTCGTCGAGACGATGGCGGCGACCAACCGTCACGCCTCTCGCGCCTGTCAGAAAGTCGGGGTGCACGCTCTCACGGACGTGACCGGGTTCGGCTTGCTGGGTCACGCCCTCGAGCTCGCGGCAGCCTCGCGTGTCGCGCTGGAGATCGAGGCTGCCGCCGTGCCGCTCCTGCCCGGCGCGCTCGAGGCGGTCCTCGCCGGCGCGGTACCGGGCGGGTTGGTCGCCAACCGTGCCTGGGCCGCAGACAAGGTCCGATCGGTCGGCGTCGACGATTCGACGGTGCAGCTCCTGTGCGACCCACAGACCTCAGGGGGCCTGCTGGCGGCCGTGCCTGGGCCAAACGTCGCCGAGCTCGTGGCTGCGTGTGCAACGAGCGGTGTCAGCGCCTGCGTGATCGGCCGCGCGGTAGAAGGCGACCCCGGCACCGCGGTGGTCCTCTGACAGCGCGTGAGAGGCTGCGGGTTGGCATCCGCCCGGTCACGCGGCAGCCATCCAGCCGTGAACCTGGAGCCGGGCCGACGACGCCGTCAGCGACCTTGCGAGAACCCTTTGGGCGGCGGGCAGAGGAGGGAGGTCAGGAGGAAAAGGCGGCGAGAGCGTCGGACTCCTGCTCGTAGATCTCGAGCAGCGGCAGCATCTGGGAGAGGTGGAGGGCGTGGCGCACCCGGTCACCGAGACGCACCAGCTTGACGGCCGCACCCAGCTTGCGAGCCTGCTTCCAGCCGGCCACCAGCTCGCCGATGCCAGAGGAGTCCAGCCGCTGCACCTTGGAGAGGTTGAGCACGATCCTCTTCCACCCCTCTGCGAGCACCTCCGCCATCACCTCGCCCAGCATCTCATCCCCGTCCCCGACGACCAGGTTGCCGGCCAGCTCGACGATGATGACGTCGTCCTTTTTCTTCACGTCGACGCGCATGGGGTGATTCTACCTTACGGCGCGGTGCCGCTGGCGCCAGCTCTCCCCGGCAGCGGACAGGACCCGCTCACGGCCCGGCAAAGGAAAGCGGTCGCGCCGAGGCGACCGAGCAGGATGGCGGCCGCAGCGGCCACGGCACCCACGAGGTCGAGCCAGGTCGTGGCGACCCAGATGAGGAAGGCGATACTGGCAACCTCGATGGCGGTCGCCCACGTGATCGGCGGGGTGCGGCGGGCGTTCACGAGCAGCGCGCGTTGGAAGCTCACCAAGACCTCGAGGGCGGGCACCACCACCAGCAGGCGCAGCGGAACGATCGCGAAGCCCGCCAGCTCGGGCCGCAGCCCCGCCACGCCCTCCAGCCACAGGCCCGAGGCCGGGGTGAACGCCACCACCGCCAGTGCGCCAGCACTCGCCACCGCCAGCAGCGTCCCGAAAGACGCCAGCGGCTTTCGCCCACCCTGGTCGTCACCCAGCAGGGCGATTCCGGTCTCCTGGAAGGCGAGGCCGGCGCTCCGGAAAACGAACGCAAACCCGGTGACGACCGGCAGCACCGCGAGCGACTCCAACGCCATGCGGCTGTGGGCGACGAGGAAGGTGACGAGGGGGTGGACGCCGATGGTGAGCACCGAGGTCAGAGCGAGGGGGATGTAGAAGCGTGCGATGGTCGCGCTGGAAAGCTCCTGGCTGCCTGCGGCTGCCTCACTGGCAGCCACCTCGCGCACGGCTCGCGCCGCCCACAGCCGCGTCGCCGCCGCTTCCAGCACCACCCCGGCCGACAGGGCGAGTGCCCCGACCGCCACGCCTGGCCAGGTATTGACGGCGTACGCCGCCAGCCCCGTTGCACTCATCCCCACCAGCCGCGTCACCGTCCCGAACGCCACCCGCCGCGTCTGTCCCCGGCGGATGAGCACCCCCTGGTAGAACCGGCGGTAACCGATCGCCGCCGGCCACGGCAGCAGCAGCGCCGTGGCGCGGTGGGCAAGGCGCGTCACGTCCTCGGGGAGGCCCACGAGCCGCCCCGCCACGAAGGAAAACACCGAGGGCACGAGCAGCACCAGCATGACCGCAGTGACGGTGCCATTGAGGGCGTAGGCGAACCGCCGCAGCGCTGCCAGCGACTGGCGGTCGCGCACGAGGGCGGTGGCCGCGCTCATCATCATGATCACCGGCGCCTCGATCAGCATGGCAAAGGCGATGGCCACGCCCCACGCAGCGAGGTTGAGCTTGGGCTCCGGCAGGCGGGCGATGAGCGCGGCGACGAACGGCCCTTCGGCCGCCATCATCAGCCAGGTGGCGGCGAGCGGCGCCCAGAACCGGGCGATGCGCCCGCTGGTCAACGGTGAGTGCGGGGCCATCCGAGTCAGCGTCCGCGTGCCGGCGGTCGCGCCCGGGAGGATACCTCGGCTGGGTCGCCCGTGCGCTCCCGTTGACTCGCCAACCGTGCCCGGATAGCCTCGAGGATGGGGAGGCAGGATATGAGTCGAGAGGTAGCGCTCAAGGTCAACGGCGAGGTCGTCCGTGTGAACGCATTCGTGCAGGAGGCGCTTGCTGGCGTGCTCACTGGGTTCCTTTCGGCGCTCGACGAGGTGCCGGAGCCGGTGCGTGAGATCGAGCTGTCGATCGTGGAACGATAGCCGTCAGACGCCCGGACGGGTCACCGACTCGAACAACGGGAAGACACGCTCGGCGAACGTGCCGCCGCGCCGGCGATCGGCCTCGGTAACCGGTGGAACGTCCGGGCCCGGAGCGCGACCCACGTACTCCGAGAACACGCCCAGCACGAGGGTGCGACGCACGCGTACGAAGCCGGCGTCGCACAGCGCCTGCTGGATGCGCTCAGGCGGCACACACGCCTGGATGGTCTCCCAGAAGTACCGCATCAGCAGGCGGGCATCGCGGTTGCGGGTAAACACACCGGTAAAAAACGGCACCACCCACTTGAGGTACACCCGCAGCATACCGCAGCCAACCCGGTTGGCCGGGCGTGTGAGCTCGAGAAGGCACACGCGGCCTCCTGGCCTCAGCACCCGCGCGAACTCGCGGAACGTCACGGTCAGGTCCTCGAGGTGGCGCAAAGCGTAGCCCATGCTCACGAAGTCGACGCTGGCATCGCGCAAGGGGATGCACTCACCGAACCCGAGAACAGCCGGGAGACCGAGCTGCCGACGCGCCTCCCGCAGCATCCCGGGGCTGGGGTCGAGACCCTTCACCAACGAAGGCCGTTTGACGATGGTGATCGCCTCCCGGGCGACCAGGCCGGTGCCGACCGCCACGTCGAGCACGCTCATTCCTTCGGCAAGGCCGGCACGCCCGAGCGCCTGGCGCCGGTACCAAGGACCGGAGCCGAAGCCGATGAGGCGCTCGATCCGGTCGTACGAGGGCGCCGTGCAGTCGAAAAGGTGCTGCACGTACTGCGGGCGAGCCGCAGCGTCACCGTAGTAATCGGCCAGAACCGGATGCGGTGCCAGGCTGGTGGGAGCGGCGGGGTTGGTCTCGTCCACGCGTGCAAGAATATCAGGGACCGGTGATTGGCGGTTCCCGATCACCCTTGCGCCGCCACCCGCGTGCGTGTACGCTGCCGACCCGAATGAAGGCCTGCCGTTGCTCCGTCCTGTCCACCTTCTCGGTCCCGCTGTGCTTGGTGGCGACCCTGCTGGTCGCTGCAGCGGCCACCGCCGTACCGGTGACCACCCCGGAAGGCTCGGTCGAGGTGGCGGCGCGTGGGGACCTTCTCGATGTCCTCGCCCTGCTGCGTCTGACTGGCGCCGAGGTCGGCTTCGCACCGGCGGCTGGCTCGTTCACCGCCACCCTCGCTGACCTCGAGGTGCAGTTCACCCCGGGGAGCAGCCTGGCCGTCGCCGGTGGGCGCTTGCTCGACTTACCCGGCCCGCTGCGGCAGATGGGCGACAGCGTGTTCGGGTCGTTCGCCACCGCGGCCGCGCTCGTGGCCCCACTCGGCTGGTCGCTGGGAGGCCCACCGGCGGCGCCGGTGCTCAGCAAGACAACCGCGCGCGAGCGCTTGATCCTGACGGTGGTGCGGGCCGAAAGCGGCGTCATGGTGGTGGTCAGCGGCACCGCGCGCCGACCCCGGGTGAGCTCCTCGGCCAGCGCCGTGACGCTCCAGTTCACCGCACCGATCGAGCTGGGTGCGGCGCTGCCACTGGCTGATGAGCTGCGAGGCGCCGAGCTTGGCGAGGATTCCATTACCCTTCGGCTCGCGCCCGATCAGGAGATGGCCTCGAGCTACCCACTCGAGGATCCGCCACGCTTCGTCATCCGGCTCCAGAAGGCACAGCCGGTGGTGCCGATGGTACAGCAGCCCCAAGGCCCGGTTATCGTCCTCGACCCTGGCCACGGCGGCGAGGATCTCGGCGCCCAGTCGCCGACCGGCGCGGCGGAGAAGGATATCGTGCTGGCTGTTGCGCGCGGTGTCGCGGCGCGGCTGCAGGTCGCCGGCATCACCGCTCGGCTGACGCGCGAGCGGGACGAGCTGGTGGGGCTTGCCGAGCGGACCGCCGTCGCCAACCGGCTGCAGGCAGCCGCCTTCGTCTCGATCCACGTCAACGCGTCGCCAGCCCGTAGCGCTCGCGGCGCGGAGACGTACTACATGAGCGCCGACCCCAGCGACACCCAGGCGGCACAGTCGGCTGCACGAGAAAACGTCGGCGCCAGCGAGGACGCCCTGCAGCTCATCCTCTGGGACCTCGCGTACGTGGCCAACCTCAACTCCTCGGCCCGCCTCGCTCACACCATCCAGGAACGTCTGAACGCCCTGCAGGGCATCAAGGATCGGGGTGTCAGGCAGGCTCCGTTCGTCGTCCTCACCGGGGCCACCATGCCTTCGGCGCTGGTGGAGCTGGGGTTTATCTCCAACCCCGAGGAGGCCAACCGCCTCCAGGACGCTACCGTGCAGGATCAGCTCGCCTCGGTGCTGGCCGAGGCGATCGCCGAGTTCGTCCGCACCCCGAGCCTGGACATCGCTTCCCCACCGGCGGGAACGCCGTGACCCCCACCCCGGCCGGTCCGCAACCAAAGGCAAGAAGACTCGCCCCGAGCGGACTCGCAACCGGGCTTCGGTGGCTTCCCGTCGCGCTCGTCTTCGGGCTCGCGGTCGCCGCCCCGGGCTGCGCCCGTCGCCGTCCGTCCGCCCCCCCCGCGATGCCGACCGCGGTCGTCGCCAGCCAGGAGACCACCACCTTGGTTTTATTCTTCGTCGGCGAGCACGGACTGCTGCGGCGCGAGCCGCGCGAGGTGGCGGAGCTGCCGAGCGGGACTCAGGCCCGGGTACACCTGGTGCTCGATGAGCTCCTCGGCGGGTCGCACTCGGGTCTGGCCTCGCCCATACCCTGGGCCGTGTCGGTGCAGACGGTATTCGCCGACCGAAAAGGGCAGGTCTTCGTCGACTTCTCCTCACCTTCCCAGCCCTCCATCGCCGGCACCAGCGCCGAGCTGGCGTTCGTGTACTCGATCGTCAACAGCGTCGTGGCCAACTGCCCTGGCGTCGTCGGCGTGCAGCTACTGTTCGGCGGCAAGGAGATCTCGACCCTCGGCAACCTCGACCTTCGCCGGCCACTTGCTCCTAACTTGGACGTCGTCGAGCCGTGAGTGACCGGCGCCCGATAGGGGTCTTCGACTCCGGCATCGGCGGCCTCACCGTGCTCTCCGCCCTGTGTTGCCATCTCCCCGAGGAACGTTTCGTGTACCTCGGCGACACCGCCCGCCTGCCGTACGGCACCAAGTCCGGCGAGACCGTGACCCGCTATGCGCTGCGCGCCGCCCAGTTTCTCGCCGGCGAGGAAATCAAGATGCTGGTCATCGCGTGCAACACTGCATCCGCTGCGGCGTTACCGGCGCTCGAACGAGAGCTGCCGGTGCCGGTCATCGGTGTGGTGGAGCCCGGCGCGAGAGCGGCCGTGGCGCGGAGCTCCGGTGCCATCGGGCTCATCGGCACCGAATCGACAGTTGCCTCTGGGGCCTACCAACGTGCGATCCAGGTTGTGGGCGGCACCTCGATCGTGCGTGCGCGCGCCTGCCCACTGTTCGTGCCGCTGGCTGAGGAGGGGTGGTTCGACCACCCGGTCACCCAGGCAGTCGCCTCGATCTACCTCGGGGAGTTCTGCGGCACCGTCGACACCCTGATCTTGGGGTGCACGCACTACCCGCTGCTCAAGTCGGCGATTGCCCGCGCCGTGGGCGGTGGCATCGTTCTGGTGGACTCGGCGGTGGCCGTGGCCGAAGAGGTCGCCGCGCGGCTGCGCACCGATGGCACCGCAGGCGAGGGCGGCGGCGGCCGTGTACGCCTGCTGGTTACCGACGCCCCAGCTCGCATTGCCCGTATCGCCGCTCTCATTTTGGGCGACGACACACCGCCGTTGCAGCTCGTCGACCTCCCGCTCTGACCCGCTGCCGTGGTTGGTTCTGCGCCCGCCCGAGGCGATCGCCGCGCCGTGCTGACGGCTTGTGGTGAGCTGGCATCTCGACTACCGTGCAAGGTCTGGAGGTCGTGTGACGTCGAGCCTGGGTTTCGTGCGTAACGATGGGCGGACCGACGCGCAGCCACGTCCCCTGGTGCTGACGCTCGATTTCGTCAAGTACCCAGAGGGCAGCGTGCTCGCTCGCGCCGGTGACACCGTGGTGCTGTGCAATGTCTCGGTTGAGGGCAAGGTGCCACCGTTCCTGCGTGACACCGGGGAGGGTTGGCTGACCAGTGAGTACGCCATGCTCCCCCGAGCCACCGAGTCGCGCACCCAGCGGGAGACCGGTAGGGGCGCCATCTCCGGACGCTCGGCGGAGATTCAACGGCTGATCGGACGATCGCTGCGCGCGGCACTGGATCTCGGCGTACTGGGAGAACGGACGCTGCTGGTCGACTGCGACGTCCTGCAGGCCGACGGTGGCACCCGCACCCTCGCGGTCACCGGGGCGTTCGTGGCGGTGGTGCTCGCGCTTGTACGCCTGCACAAGGAGCGGGCGTTGCCCGACTGGCCGCTCCGCGACCAGGTGGCGGCGGTCTCGGTTGGCAAGGTCGGAGAGCGATTTCTACTCGATCTCGCGTACGGTGAGGATAGCCGGGCAGCCGTAGATCTCAACCTGGTCGGCACGGCCCGGCGGGGTATCGTCGAGATCCAAGGCACCGGCGAGCGAGAGTCGTTCTCCCGGGGTGAGCTCGACCACATGCTCGACCTCGCCGAGCACGGGCTAGCGCACGCGTTCTCCGTCCAACGCGAGGTGCTCGCCAGTCGTCTCGCCGAGGCGGGGCTTGCGGGGATCACAACATCAACCTGACCGGCGGGTATACCATGGCGACCAAGGGAGCCACGCGTGAGCCGGCTCATTCTTCTCGACCACGCGGCCCGCTCGGTGCGCCCGGAGATCTGGGGTGCGCTCTGGGTAGCGGGGGTTGCTGCATCGCTCTGGGCGACCGGAGCTCGCAGGGGGGGGCGATGGTCGAGGGCAGGCTCGGGGTTGGGCGTGTTTCTCGTCTCGTCGAGCCTGGGCATCGCGTGGGCGTACCTGCACGGGGCCGCAGTCTGGGTGCCGAGCGTCTGCGCGCTGCTCGCCGGCTCGACCCTCGTCTGGTGGGTGATCGTGGGGAGAACGTGCGACTCCACCCTGCCCACCGCACCTGCTGACAGCATCCCTCCAGCGGCCCGCGTATTGGCCCTGCTGGTGCTCGTGCTGGCCGTCGTCATGTCCTATCGGCTCACGAGCTATTCAGGCACTCTCCTGACCTGGGAGCCCTCGGTGATCGAGGGATTCGGCACGGCTCTGCGCGACCGGGTGTCGCTACCGGCTTTCGCGGCCGAGCGCCTGCTCTGGCAGGAGGGCTTGGTGAGCTCGAGCTCGGACAGCCTGCTCTTCGGTGTCCCGGTCTATGCGCTGTGGCTCGCGTGCGGTCCCTCGCTCTGGGCGCTGCGCGCGGTGGCGCTGGTCTGGGCGCTCGTCGCCGTGGTTGGCGCCTATCTCCTTGCTCACGAGCTGGGAGGACGGTGGCACGGACTGACAGCGGCCGGGATCCTGGCCACCAACGCCTTGCTTTTCTGCTACGGTCGCAACGGGGTGTCGCTTGCGGCCACCCTCGCCGCGGTGGAGTTCGCGGCGTGGCTCGTTGTCCGGCAGGCCGGTCCGACACCACGATCACCGTGGGAGCTCGCCTTGGCTGGCGTTTGTTGCGCCGCAGCCACGCTCGGCTATTCCCCGGCACGGCCCGTGGTCGTGGTTCTCCTCGGCCTGGTCGTGGCCTGGGCTGCTTGGCGGTGGCGGCCCTTCACCCACCGACATGCGATCGGAGCAGCGGCATTCGCGGGTGTGGTCGCATCGATGGTGGCGTGCCAGGCGGTGGGTGCGCACCTCGGTCGATTTCACCACGCCCGCGGCGAGCAGCTCCTCAACATCCTCACTCACCCCGACTACACATTCGAGTTCCTGGGGTATCGGCTGCCCGGGGAGAAGCCGACACTGGCCGAAGGGACGAGCATTGCGCTGCAGGTCCTGCGTCGCACGCTGCCCCAGTACTCCGAGATCCTGACCCCTGGCCCGCGATTCGAGGGGCTGGCGGAGCAGGCCGTGGCGTCCGACCCTCCAGCGCTGCCTCTCCTGCCTGCGCCTCTCTTCCCGTTCGCCGTTCTGGGGCTGATCCAAGCGGCACGCGGCTGGAGGCGCCCCGGGCACTCGCTGGCGCTGAGCTGGTTCGCCGTCGGCTCGGTGACGGTGCTGCTCACGACTCGTGCCGACGTCCACCGCATGTGGCTGCTGGTCGTACCGTTGACGCTGTGGGCGACGCAGGGTCTCGAGCTTTGCTGGCGCCTGGTGGTGGCGACAGGCTGGGCGGCGTCGACCAGGAGGCTGGCCGCGATCGGGCTGTGGATTCTGCTATCCGTGACCGCTGTGGTGTACTCCTTTCCCTTTGCGCCAGAGTCGCCGGGGATCGCAACGGTGGTGACCCGCGAGCTCGAGCGGATTGCCGGTCCGGTCAGGTTCGGTGGGCAGTTCGACCACCGCGAGCAAGGCGCCATCGAGCTCTATCTCCTGCGGCGATTCGTCCGCGATCCGAGATCGTCGCCGCCCCAGCTCCCCGAGGAGCTTCTCGAAAGCCTTGCGGCCGGCCCTCCGTCCCGCGAGTCGCTGGCGAAGCTCCGCCTGGAGGTGCGGAGAGCGACGGTGGTGCTGGGGCCTGCCGAGGCGTTCTCGCCCGCCGTCGGCTGCCTGGCGGCGGAGGGCTTTCCTGTGGCGCCGGCAGGTGAGAAGGAGGTGCGCCTTTGGCGCCTCGATCGGCACGAGCGCCCTCCCGACCCCGCTGTCCTCGAGCCACCACCCGGCCCCGAGGTGCCTCTCACATCGCTGCAGCCAACCGCCATCGCCTTCGGCTTCGCTCCCCCCCGCATCGATCAGGCTTGGGCAGGTGGGCCAATCCGACTCGCCGGCGTCACCAGCGAACGAGGACTCGGCATGCACGCTCCCTGCAGCGTGACGTTCCCGGTTCCAGACGATGCTGCCGTCTTCCGGGTCCGAGTCGGCCTCGACGACTCCGCGGCGGCCTGCGACAGAGGACAGGTGATGGTCTCCCTGCAGGCCGATGACGGCGTGCTGCTGTACGAGAGCGATCTCATCGACCGGCTGACGCCACCGCTGGTGGTTGTGGTGCCGGTGGCAGGACGACGGCTGCTCACGCTCGAGGCGGACGAGGGTGGCAATGGTCGTGACTGTGACCACGTCTCGTGGGCCGACCCCGCCTTCATCCTCAAGGCTCCATGAGCGAAAGATCGACCCGACGGCCCGCCGAGAAAGCCGGGCTCCGACGGCAGAGATGGGCCACCAGGCGCAGCCGCACCGTCCAGGCGCTCCTCCGGCTGAGCGGTGCGGTCGGTCCGCGTACGTGGCGGTGGTCGCTGGTCGTCTTGCTGCTGTTGGCAGCCCTGCTCCGTCTGGTAGGGCTGGAGTGGGCACCACTGCCGGTCAACCAAGACGAGCTCTCCAACGCCTACGACGCCTGGTGCCTGGCCCAGACCGGGTGCGATCGCTGGGGCAGACCGCACCCAGCGCTGCTACGGGGGTTCGGAGACCTCGACTACCGGCCGGCGCTTCAGGCCTGGCTGACCGTCCTGCCCGCAAAGGTCGGAGGCTTCTCGGTCGGCGCCGCGCGGGGTGTCTCCGGCGTGGTCGGCACCCTCACGGTCCTGCTCGTAGCGCTCGCCGCCCGGCCCCTGCTGGGCCCCGGAGGAGCGCTGCTGGCCGCGCTTTTTGTGGTGCTGTCACCGTGGCATCTGCTGTACTCGCGCATGGCCCACGAGGGTGGCGCCTTGCCGCCGTTTTTCGTGGCCTCGGTCATCGTGCTCTGGCACCGTGCGCGAGGGCGGCGGTACGCACCTGCGGCGATGCTCTGGCTCGGGCTCGCCATTGGCGCCGCCACCAACGCCTACCAAGCCAGTCGGTTCTTCGCCCTGGGAGCCAGCGCCTTGGTAGCGGGCGAGCTCGGGCTGTGGGTTCGGCGTCGGCCAGCCCGCTTCCGTCGTGGTGCGATCGGGCTCGGCACTTTGGTCGTGGGCGCCGCACTGACCGCCGCGCCCCAGCTCTGGGCCGCCGTCGCGGAGCCCGAGCACTTCTTCGCCCGCGCCCGCGAGCGCCTGTTGCCGGCCACTGGCGCCGCTGACCTCGCGATCCACGTCACCCGTAACCTGGCAGCCAACCTGGGGCCCCGGTACCTGTTCTTCTCGTCCGGTGAGTACAACAACCTCTCGATGGGGCGGGCCTTGCCGGTGGAAGCACCGCTCTTCTATCTCGGGCTCGTCGGTGGCTGGTGTTGGCTCCCATCCGGCCGGAGGCGCCGCTGGGCTCGCCTTACCATGCTGCTCGTCCTCTGCCTGCTGCCAGCCGCGCTCACCGACACCCAGCCTCATGCCCTTCGCGCCTCGGGGGCAAGCGTGCTCGTCGGCCTGTACTCCTGCCTGGCGTGGTTAGCCGTGGCTGCGGGGGCTTCGGCCGGCCGTGCGACGGCCGATCGGTTTGCCTGGAGGCAGCGCGCCGCTATGTGGCTCGGTGCGGGTGCCGTGGCGGCCGCGGTGTGCGCATCGCTGCTCGCAACCGCCTACTGGCGATCCGAGCAGTGGCGCGATGCGGGCCACCAGCACCTCCTGGTGCGCATGGGGCAGTGGCTCGGCCGCCACGCGGGTGGCTTCGAGCGCGTCATCGTCGATCCCGCCGGCATCCAGCCGTACCTCTACGTGGCGGCGTTCGCAGGCATGACCCCGCAGGAGTTCCAGGCCGCTCCCAAAAAGGTGGACACCGTCGGCTGGGACGAGGTCATGCAGGTTGGCCGGTTCCACTTCATCCGTCTGGATCGGGCACTCGTCAGCTGGCGGGAGGCGGGCCAGCCTCCGTGGCTGGTGGCGATGCGGGACGCGCGGCCGCAACACGGTCGCGAGCTGGGGCACGTGGAGCACGGCGACCACCGGGTGGTGTTCTCGGTTCTCGATCCGGAGCTTGGCGAGCCGGGTGCGGTGCCGCTCGCTGACCTCCCGTTCGTGCCCATTGGCTGTGAGTTCGCGCCCCCAGCCGTCAACGCTGCCTTCGACGGCGGGAGCCTCGACCTCGAGGGAATCCGATACGCCACCGGCATCGGCATGCACGCGCCGTGTCGCGCCGTGTTCCACCTACCGGAGGGGAGCTGGCGGCTGCGCGCCCAGGCTGGGATCGGCGACTCCGCGCGGGGTTGCCGCGAGGCCCTGGTCGAGCTGCGGGTCCTGGGTGCGGCCGGCCGTACCCTCGCCTCATCAGGCCCCCTCACCACCGGTAGCGTAGCCTGGCGGTTCGAGGTCGACCTGTGGGGACAGCGCGAGGTGACGCTCGAGGCCGATGACGGCGGCAACGGCCGCGATTGCGACCACGTGGTCTGGACCGACGCGCTCCTCGTTCCAACCAGCTAGAGGCCCGGCACCACGAAGAACACCGGCTCGCCCCACACCGCGTGGTCGCAGTCGCGGCCGTTGCGGCCCTCGAGGGTCTGCAGGCTGACCTCGGTGACACCCCGCAGACGGACCCGCAGGATGACAGGCGGGCTCTCCGCGGTCAGAACACCGGTCTCGGCGAGCACTCGGCTCCGGCCGTCGATGACTCTGAAGAGCACGTCGGCCACCTTGCAACCGGCGGCCGAATCGGCGACCCCAACCACGGTTTGGAGGACCGTGGCCTCGGGAGGCACCCGGAAGCTGACAGCGCTCGGAGCGTGCGTGCCGAACCCGAAGCCGAAGTCCACGTGGCCGGTGCGGAGCGCCCCTCCGGCCCATCCCTCGTTGACTCGCAGCGCATTCGGCGCACCCTCCTGGGCAAGGATCGGCAGCTCGGTCAGCTTGACGTACCCTTCGAGAAGCTGCGGCTTGACGAACGTCAGGTGGAACCCGGCCCGCCTCGCCACCGTCATGCCGCCCAGGGTCGCGAGCACGACCACGATGACGCTTGCCCAGCACAGGCCCCGAGCCGTCCGCTCTCCCCGCCGCACCCACCTCGCTGCCGAGGGGTCGCCGCCTCTCCAGAGCCCGAACAGGACGACCCAGAACCCTCCCATGACGACGGCGGCGATCGACCACGGCGGCAACGCGCGTACGAGCCGGGCAAACAAGGTAGCGCCCAGCACGTGCTCGAGGTTGAGAAAGAACCCGGCTGACAGCCAGAGGTAGCTTCCCCACCAGCCGGTGAGACCAGCGGCGAGCCCCAGCAAAGGTATCGCCGGGTAGAGGTAGCGCTCGTGCATCTCGGTGGCGAAGAGGAAGAACGCCATGACCATCAGTGCCAGGGCTGAGCAGACCCGGGCCAGGCGCTCGCCCTCACCCCCCGGCGGTGGCTTTTCGCGCCAGGCCCGGAGCATGGCCGCCAGCGCCACGAGGTAGTGAACCCCACACAGCGCCAACCCCATGGACTTGTACGACACCCCCAGTGCTCCGCCCGCATCGTCGAGGGCACCAAGATCTTCGCCGGGCAGAAGCAGGTTCCAGAACCCGTACGCTCCTTTCGAAACCACGGGGTGGAAGCCGACGGCGCTTCGAAACACCTCCACGACCTGTCCCAACGTACCCGCCAGGATGAAGGGCGCCAGCACCGCGAGGGCGGTACCGAGCGAGGCAACAACGGCGGCCGCGATCCGCCGGGGCTGGCGGCGAACCGGCCACAGGAGGAGCACGGCGAGCCCTGGCACGAGGATCACCGCCTGGAGCTTGGTCAGCAGTGCGAGAGTGATGCACACCGACCCCCACACCGGTGCGCCGCGCACCGCCGACCACAGTGCCAGCACCAGGAACGCCGTGAAGACACTGTCCACCTGCCCCCACATCAACGAGATGTAGATGAACGCCGGGTTGGCGAGCAACCACAGCGAGCGCCTCCGCGCCACCCCCGCGCCAGCCAAGAACCAGCTCACGACGACCACGATGAGCACGTCGAAGCCGAGCGCAACGAGCTTCATGAAGGGGATGTAGTCGGCCACCGCCTGCGGTGTCGGGCACAGCCTGGCGTAGAGGTCGAGCACAAAAAGCCACACCGGGGGATAGTTGGCGCCCGAGTCGTAGGCGTGGGCGAGGCCGTGCTTCTGGATGTGCTGAGCCCACGACACCCAGTCGCCGCGGTCCCAAGGAAACCCGCTGCGCGAGACGAAGGAGACCAGCAGGAGGGTGAGCAGGCACAGCCCCACCAGCCACTCACGTCGGTCCTCGTCCCGGAGCCAGCTCGTGACGCCCTCCCACCAGCGGCGAAGGAACCTGTCAGCGGGATGCATCTGATCCTTTCGACGCCGAGGCAGCCTCACGCCCAGCCAGGCGCGGCCACGGGAAACGCACGAGCTGGTCCTCGATATCGGTCACCACGAGCTGCCCGTGCACCGGGTCGAACGCGATACCGATCGGGACCTTGATCGGCGGCACCAGCGAGGCGCCGCTCACCGTCTGGCGCAGCTCGCCCTCGGGCGAGTAGGCACGGATCTCACCGGCGAGCGGTACGGTAACCCACAGCAACCCCACGAGGTCCACCGTCACGTGCGGCTCCGAGAAGACCTCGCGACGCCACCCCGGCACCGCGAAGTGGGTGCGAACGGTGCCATCGGGGCGGAAGATCTGCACCCTTCCGTTGCCGCTGTCGCACACCACCAGGTCGCCGGAGCCGGTGATGGCCAGCCCCATCGGCTCATACAACGCTCCCGGAGCGTCTCCACGCTCGCCCCAGCCCCCCAGGCGGACACCGTCGGTATCGAAGCGGACGACACGGTGGTTGCCGGTGTCGGCCACCCACACGTCTCCGTCACGCCCCACGGCGATGCCGCGCGGCCCGTAGAAGTCGCCGCTCCACTCCCGGAGCACCACCCCCTGGGGATCGAAGACCTGGACCCGGCCGTTCCACGTATCGGTGACGAAGACCGCATCGTCCGGCCCTACCGCCACATCGGTGGGCTCTTGGAGCTCACCCACCGCTCCGCCTTCGCGGCCCCACGCCGCAACCACGCTGCCGTCCGCCGCCAGAACCTGGATGCGGTGGTTCCCGAAATCGGCGACCACGGCGTTCCCGGCCCGATCACAGACGACGCCGCGAGGCTCACGCAGGCGCCCCGGCGGCACCTGCGACTCGGTTCTCGGATCCCGGCTCGCCTCCCTGGTGGTGAGCGGGAACGAACCGGGGAGGTTGTCTCGCACACCGAAGATGCTCACCGCCGGGTTCTCGTAGAGCAACACGAGGAGATCGGTCCAGGACCGGAAGTTGCCGAGGTTGGCGCCGCGGTAGGTCTGACGCTCGAGCCCGCCGACCACCACCAGCCCGACGTGATGGCGCGCCAGGGCGGCGGCCACGAGCGGCCGGCTCGGTGAGGTGAAGATGAGCTCGATGTCTCGCTTGCGCTGCTCGATTGCCGCCCGGCTCTGGCTGCGCTGGAAGACGTGGTACTCCCACCCGAGCACGGTCGGCAGACCAGTGTTCATGCTCACCCGGGCGTACTCCTGATACGAGGGACCAAACGCCTCGACCACCACCGGCACCCCACGGATCGAGCGGTTCAGCCAGTCGAATGCGGCTTTCTCAAGCGGTGCCCGGCGATTCAGATAGGCCATCCCATCGAGGGTGAACCGAGGACCCAATGCGTGGCGCTCCGTGACTGCCCCCCACGCCCCGGTGACCGCCGTGAACACCGCGAGACCACCGGCGACCCCAACCGCGAGCCGCCAGAGCCGGCCCCCCCAACCGGTCGCGAACACGACCCGAGGCAGGAGCGCCGCTGCTGCCACCGTCACCAGAAGCCAGGCGTCCAGGTAGAACTTGAAGATGGTGTTCATGCGGTCCCACACGAAGACGACCTCGCACCCCAAGACCAGCCCGACCGCGAGGGCGGCAAGGGCAAACGGCAGGCGCGATGCCGGCACCGCGTCGCGGAGACCGGCGAGCAGCACGAGAAGCAGGATCGCCGCCAGCGGTGCCACCGAGCGGGTCGAGGCACTGTCCCCCGACCATAGCCCTGCGGGCACCGCTACGGCGAGCCCGATCGCGGTCCCGAGCACGCCGGCCGCTGCAACCCGCCAGCCCAGCCGCCGCGTCGCCATGCGCGCCTGCCACCACGTGCCGAGGGCTGCCGGCACCGCAATCAACCAGGGGAGACCAAAGATGAGCAGAACCCGCCACGGCTCGGCGTACGGCCCCACCTCCCACCCCCACGAGCGCGGAGGCGGGGAGAAACGGCGCCAGAAAGGCTGCGTGAGGACGAATGCCCCCCCGCTGATGACCAGGGCAGGCAGCACCACACGTTGTCCGACGGCGAAAAGCCACGCGGCCACCCCCCGTCCCGACGTTTCGCCCCACCAGGCGACCAACGCCACCCACGCAACCACCACGAGGTAGGTCGGCGTGCTCCAGCCGTTGGTGATCATGGTGGCACCCAACATCGCCGCACCCAGGATGAGCAGGGCCGTCCGCTGCCTGCGGGCCGGAGGCGGCCAGGCAAAAGCCAGCACCAACAGAGCGACGAGGGTGAGCGACCACGGCATCGCCAGCACGTGCGCGTGGAGGTCCGCGAAGACCAGGTTCCATGCCGGGTACTCGTTGATGGTGTTGGGGATGACCCGAGATGTGGCCCAGAAGTAGTCGAACCCCACCGCCCGCCGCTGCCACAGCTCAACAAGCCCGGAGAGGTTTCCAGCCAGCACGCACAGCCCCACCGCACCGAACCCCCACCGCAAACGGCCGCCGAGCAGTGCCCCAACAGCCAGCGCCGCGGCGGCGAGGAGCCCCGCCACGAGCCCGATACCGAGGTTGAACATGACCTCGGGGGCGATCGCCAGGGCCTTGCCGAACGCCGCCACGAGGTAGTGACCGAAGTAGGTGTAGTGAAGGACCGACCCGGAAAACCATGGCTCGGGAGGTGGCAGGGTGGGCGTTCGATAGAGGGTGTTGAGGAACGAGAAGTCCATCGGCTTCTCGCCCCAGTAGATCTCGGGGTTGAGCAGCCGGAGGCCGAGGAAGAGGGCGAAGCACCCCCACACCACGGCTTCGCTCGCCACCACCTCGCGCCTCGCCGGTCCGGGCCGGAACCGATGCCAGGCAAGCGCCCCCACGAGCACCACCACCACCGCCACGCTGAGCACCGTGGTGCCGGCAAAAGGCAACCAACCACTGCTCACCGCCCACCAGCTACCGAAGCCCAGCAGCAGCACGCCGACCGGCTTTCCCAGGGCGTACAGCCCCTGCCGGGCCGTCCCGAGCCCGCTCGCCAAAAGCGCCCAACCAGCCAGACCGAGGAGCTCGACGAGGCCCGCGACCAAAAGCGTTGCGAGCCAGCCGTTTTTGATCACCGACACGCCGCCGGCGATGGGGTTTTGAGCTCGCGCCAACAGCAGTTGGGTGCGGGTGATCGGGTGCGACGAGACGGTGGCGCGGATTCGCCGCTCAATCTCCTCCGCCGGCAGCCTCCCCTGGTTGCGGAAGATGAGGACCTTGGGGTGGTCGTACACGGAGAACGACTCGTCGGCCAGCTCTGACGGCAGCTCCACACCCAGCAACGTGGGGCGCGAGGTGAAGTCGACCAGGATCTCGTACCCGAGGTCGCCGGCGAACAGCAAATAGAAGAAGTTGCTGGTGAGGGGGAAGCGTGCGGATGCCTGGGTCGTGGCGCCATACAGCCGCTTGGTCTGGAGGGCGATGAAGTCGGCCGCGGCCACCTCTCGTGCGAGCCTCGCCGTTTTGGCCGGTCCGTCGGGCTCGTAAAACGGGAAGGTGATGACCGTCGTCGCCTCGGGTGAGCACCCGGGAAGGTGCTGCGGGTAGCCCTCGTCCCAGTCCTGTGACAGCACCCGGCTGCCGGCCGGCACATGCGCGTAGTACCACTCCGATGCGGTGCGCACCGTGTGCGGGTGAACGTAGATGGACATGAACGCCAGGAGGTAGGTGGCGGTGACGGCGACGACGCCGGCCCGCACCCAGCGGCCGAGGCGGGAAACGATCCCCCAGCGCTGCAGAGCGGCGGCACCCCACAGAATGAGAAGCGGGTAGACCGGGAGCAGGTACCGGGGAAACTTGACGTCGAACGACATCGTGATAGCCGCGAACGGCACCACCCAGGCGAGCAGCAAAAGCTCGCTCGACCAGCGCTCTCGAACCGACCGCACGAGCGCAAGCCCCAGACCCACCAAGGCGGCAAGCCCGAGCGGCGGCCCCATTCCCCAGACCACCAGCTCGCGCAAATCGTAGGCGACCTTGGGCACACCCACATACTGGTTGGTATAGGGAAACAACCCGGCGTTACGGACCATCTCGCTCTGCTCCAGCACATCGTGGAGAAAGGAGTGCGGGTCCAGCAGCGCGTACGGCTGGCCGAGACAGAAGCCTCCCAGCACGGCCGCCCCGGTCGCCGCGCCCCACCCCAGCAGCTGCCTCCACCCTCGCCGCGGCGCCCACCACAACACCGCCACCAGCCCGACAGGCAGCAGCAAAGGGGCGGCTGAGACCTTGGTGGCGAGCGCGAGCCCGGCGACCGCACCCGCGGCGATCGCGTACCCGAGACGGCCGCTGTCCACGGCCCGCTTCGCGAGGTAGAGCACGAGCAGCACCAAGGTGCTGAGGGGGATGTCGTTGGTCGCGAAGTGAGCGTTCTGGACCGGCAGCACGCACATCGCGAGGAGCGCGGCGGCAAGCAGCCCGGTCGCCGATCCGAACAGGCGCCGACCGAGCAGGAACAGCACCACGACCCCGAGCGTTCCCCACACCGCCGCGAGCATCCGACCCATCCTGATCGCCCCGTGGTACCCACCCCACCAGGGGTCGGCCAGTGCCGCGACCGAGCACACGGTGCGGGTCACGTACAAGGGAAAGGAGCCGTAGGCGAAGAAGTGCGGGTTGAGCTGCAGCGGCTGGAATGACATCCCCGAGATCGCCTCGGCGATGCGCCGTTCATCGGGGTGGAAGCCCGCTCCGTGGTCCCAGTTGACACCGAAGAGCCTGACGCCGAGCGCGATCGCCAGGACCGCCGCGAGCGCCCAAACCTCCCTCCGGCCACGAGTCGGGGGCAGAGAGGGTGGGTCGGACGGGCTCATCCCCTCGTCGTCGGCGGGCTCGGCCGCAGATAGCGTTCGAACAGCGCACCCCAGGGAGAGCGGGCTACGAACTCCCGGACCCGCCGGCGACCGAAGACGGGGTACCACACGAAGTCGTGGTACAGGTAGGAACCAGCCACGAAAACGTACACGAGCGGGGTGTGGAAGAAGAGCTTCTGCAAGCCCTTGAGAGGACCGAACCAGAGGATATCGCCGAACCGGCTGGCGAAGTTGTCGCCAACCGAGAAACCCCAGCTCTCGTTGGCAATCTCGGGCTGGCCGACGATCTCGATGTCGCGCGGATCGGCGGTGCCCAGGCCCCGTTCATGAGCCAGCGCCAGATAGCGGATGGACAGGGGATCGAACCCCATGAGCCGGGCGGCCACGGCGTCGATGGCCACCTGATCGGAGGCCGCCAGCATGACGTCTTTCTGCACCGGGATCATGGTCCTGGGCCCGGGTCCGTTGCCGGCGGTAGTGCCGTCCATGACCGCGAATAGCCCGGTGTGGATCTCCTTCTGGATCGTCAGCAGGTCGACCAGGGTTTCGTGGATCCAGGTGTGCGTATAGTGGCGCCGGGTGGCCAGAAGCCCCCCGAAGGCGTTCTTCATCGCCCCGGTGGTGGTGGTGTAGATGTGGCACTTGACCGTCGGCAGATGCACCACGTTGGTGCCGACGAAAAACTCCGGGATCCGAATGCCGTCGGGAAAAACGCGCGACAGCGCGAGCATCGGCCCCTTCGGTACGTACTCCACCCACTTGAGGTCCCAGGCGAAGCAGTTGTACCGAGTCGGAATCCCGTATCGGCCAAGTACCTCCACGTAGCCGTTGAGGCGCTCTCCTTTCCGGGGATCGGTGACCACCGTATTGTTCTGCACGCACACGAGATCGGTGTGCCCAGCAGCGCGCAACCCGAGGATCGTGCCCTCGAGCTGCCACGGCGTCGTGTTTGCTGCGGGGAACGGGAAGTGCCATGAGATGTTGTCCTTGAGGATCGTGGTCCGCCCTGGCGTCAGGGCCTCGCGTACCCCTGCCAGCTCCATGATGCGGCCGGTGTCCTCCAGGACCCGCTCCGGCGTGGTGCGCACTACAGCCACTCGGCTCTTCACGGATGACCTCCAGCTTGCGCCACGATGACCCCGGCGAGCACCGTCCAGACGACGACGGTGACGAGCAGCGGGCGGTCTGCCAGCAGCGCGGCGGTGGGGTCTTGCGACCCCTCCCGAGTGAGCAAGAAGAGGTAGCGCAGAATTCCGAACAGGACCACCGGCGCGGTGATCAACAGCGCCCGCGAGTGGATCTTGGCCTGGGTGTCCGGTGCCACGGTGTAAAGCACGTACGCCACCAGCGTGACGCCAGCCAGCAACGTGACCGCCTCGGTGAGAAACGCCGCGGGGTAGCGGGGGGTGCGTGAGGTGGGGTGGGAGACCTCAGGTACCCGCTTCCCGAACGCCAGAAGCAGCGCCAGCAGGAAGCCGCAGATGAGCAGCCAGTGCGAGATCTCGGCGTCGATCGCCAACGCCCCGGCGGCGAGGCGGACCACGAAGCCGGTGGCCAGCAGCATCGCCTCCAGCACCACGACCAGCTTGCCGCCAAGCGAGTAGGTGAGGTTCAGGCCGAGGTAGATGCCCAGCGCGGTCAGCACGCCGCGACCAAGCGTTGTTCCGAGCGCCACCGCAGCCGACGCCAGCAGTACCGCCGCCACAAGGGCAACGTGGACCGACAGCTCACCCGCGGCGATCGGGCGGTACCGCTTGACCGGATCGCAACGGTCCGCCTCCCGATCCATCACGTCGTTGACCAGGTACACGGCCGAGGATGCGAGGCAAAACAGGCCAGCCGCGGCACCTACCCGGAGCAGGGCGGGGGGGTCGAAGGCGTGGCCGGCGAACACCGCCGGCGCGACAACGAAGCCGTTCTTGAGCCACTGCCGTGGGCGCATCGCCCGTACCAGGGCGACGAGGGTCCGAACGAGAGTCACATCGGCAATGCTAGCATCCCTCATGGGCCGAGACCGGCTACGGCTGGACCAAGCGCTGTGCGAGCGCGGCCTGGCGCCGTCGCGGGCGCGTGCCCAAGGCCTGATCCTAGCTGGAGTGGTACGGGTCGACGGCGAGGTTGCCACCAAGGCTGGGAGGCCGGTCGAACGTCAGGCGACGATCACGGTCGATGCCCCGGACCACCCCTGGGTCTCTCGCGCCGGCATCAAGCTGGCTGCCGCCCTCGAAGCTTTCCACCTCGATCCGAGCGGGTGCTGCTGCCTCGATGTCGGGGCCTCCACGGGCGGTTTCACGCACGTGCTGCTCGAGCGCGGGGCGACGTCGGTGGTCGCACTGGACGTCGGCAGAGGCCAGCTCGACTGGCGGCTGCGCCAGGACCCACGGGTCGAGGTACGGGACGGTGTAAACGCCCGCTTCCTCACCTCGGACGACCTGCCCGGTCCCTTCGACCTCATCGTCGTCGACGTGTCGTTCATCTCGCTGCGGCTCGTCCTCCCGGCGTTGCGAACGCTGCTGACTCCGGGCGGGGACCTGGTAGCGCTCGTCAAGCCACAGTTCGAGGCCGGCCGCAGCCAGGTCGGCAAGGGCGGAGTGGTACGGGACCCGTCGGTGCGGGAGGCAGCGATCCTCGGTGTGATCGCCGCCGCCGACGAGCTGGGGCTCCGGCTGCGTGGCCGTCTCGCCTCGCCGCTGCCCGGTCCCGCCGGCAACGTCGAGGAGCTGGTCTGGCTCACTCCTTCGGCTTGACGACCACCTCGATACCCGAGCCTTGCAGACAACGTACGAGCTCGTGGGCATCGGCATCGCTGCCGACGATGGTGCCGTAGTGCATCGGCACGACGATCCGCGGAGCGATCCGGCGGGCAGCCTCAGCGGCCTCGCTGGCGGTCATCACGTAGGTACCCGACACCGGCAGGAGCGCGACGTCCGGGCGCAGCCCGTCCATCTCCGGGATGAGGTCGGTGTCGCCGGCGTGGTAGAACTTCACCCCCGCGACGGTGAAAACGAACCCCACCTTGCCGCTCCCCTTCGGGTGGAACTGCTTGTTGGTGTTGTACGCCGGCACCGCCGTGACCGGCACCTCGGCCAGGATCCGACTCTCGCCGGCGCGCAGCACCTCCACGGCGCCGAGCTTGGCCGCGACCTCGGGTGGCCCCGCAACCACCGTGACCGGCGTACGGACCTTTTCCAGGTCCTCTTCGGACAGGTGATCGAAGTGATCGTGGGTAATGAGGATGAGGTCAGCCGGCGGGAGGCCGGTCCCGAGCTTGTAGGGATCCAAATAGACGACCGGGGGGCCGTCGATCCGGAACGTGTCGTGACCGAGCCAGTGCAGCATCTCGAGCATCGTTTCCTCCCGGCGCCAGCCGCGGCGCCTTCATGCCAGGACTATCCGGCAGGCCCCCGCCACTCAGCTCGGCGAGCGGTGGGGGGCCGCCAGCAGGCACGCGAAGTACCCGTCGCGGCCACGTAACGTCTCGAGAGGCATGAGCGCCCCCTCGGAGTCACGGCGCAGCCCCTGATACAGCGTTGCGAGCTCGCCTCGCCGTTGAAACAGCCAAACCTCGGGCGAGTGGCCTTCGTTCAGACCCACGGGGTTGAGACCGACCCTGAACGCGTGGTCCAAAGCCCCCATCTCCTCGTGGAACATGCCGATGTGCCAGACCCACTTGCTGCCCTCGTCGAGCACCCCGACGACGCACAGCCGCGGGTCCACGACCGCGGCCGAGCTGGGGGTCTCGGACGAGCTCTCACCCCCTTCACCCCCCTGCTGCTGGACGGCATGCAGCAGCGCGAGACCCTCCGGCAGCGGCTCCAGCTCGCCGGGCGCCGACTCGAAGGTGATCGCTTCCACCAGCGGCATAGCGTCGAGCCCCTTGAGCCGCGCGACGCCGAGCGAGCGCAGGCCAAGCCACGGCTGGCTGCCGCTCGGGTCCCCGGGCGCGAGCACGACCCACCCGGTGTTGAAAGCGTGGGTGACGAAGAGCTGCTGTTGACCGAGCTCGACGTCGAGCGCCCGCACGAAGTCCTCCGACAGGACCGTCCCGTGGTTGACGAGCTCCCCGTTCTCGGCGATGTACGCCGCGTACGGTCGGTCGCGAGCGCCCTCGGGCGCCCGGCTCGACTTGCGCACCGGCTCGAGGAACCTCAGCACCTCGTGCACGTCGTACCCAGAGGCGATGAGAAAGTCGGCGAGGTCCTCCACCTCGTGCGTGCGCTTGCCGCTCGTGAGGCGGCCGAGCTCGACGATGCCGTGCCCGAAGAACTCGTACTGCGGCCGTTCGGCGGTCGCGGTGACCATGGGTAACAGGTGGTACGAGCCGACGTTGACAGCGATTCGCATCCCGCGGTCGAACCCGAACCCCTGGCGGCGCAGGCGCTCGTACAGCAGCCGCAGCTCGGAGGCCATGCCCAGCAGAGAACGGGCCGACCGTCCAGAGTAGAACGCCCCATCCCCCAGGAACTTCTCGAACTTGAGCCGAAACCGCCCGCGGAGCACGTCCACCTGGCCGAGAAAGCGCACCATCTGGCGCATGGCCCCCTCCTCGGTGGCGCGCCCACGCCGGCGCAAGGCCTCGAGGATCTGCGTGAACTCCACGAGGTCGTACACCATCCCGTAGCGCTGCACGACCGAGGAGACGACCCCGATGGTCGTGAACGAAAGCGGCCGGGTGAAGCTCGAGAGCTGGATCGGTCGGCCCTGGAGACGGGCTGAAACCTTGCCGCTGCGGGTGTCCACCGCGATCACCCGCCGCCGCAGCGCCGAGATCACCTCGTAGCGACGGCAACGGGATCCCAGCTCCTGGATGATCGTCCGCAACTCCGGGGGCGGGTGCGGCGTGTCAGGATGCGGCCACAGCGGTAGGAGGTCCTGTACGGCCCGGCACAGGACCAGCCGTTCGCGAGGCAACAGTGGGGTCTCCGGGTCCATGGCCTGAAGCACCTGGCCGAACCCGGAGTCCTTCTCCCTCAGACCGAGGATCTGCTGGTTGAGGTTGTGGAGCAACCTGCGAGCCCACCCGGCGTCGACGTGCAAAAACCCGTGGAGAAAGGAGTTCGTGCGCCGGACATCGCACCCGACGTGGCTCTCGGCGAACGGCAACAGATCGTCGCGCAGCAGCCTCGCAAACGCTCTCGAGGGCGTCGGCACCTCGAGACCCTCACCCCGGCGCACACGGGAGAAGGCGTCGCTCTCGCCACGGTGAGCCACCTCGCTCAAGCGTTGGGCCAGCAGGTAGCGGAGCTCGTCGAGGTTGCGCTGGCCGATCTGTGGGAACGCCGCCTGCTCGGCGAGAGTAGCAGCGTGAACGCGGTCCCCCACCTCGGCGGTGAGCGCCAACCAGAAGATCTCCGGGAGCCGCTGCCCGTAGTCGTGTAGGATGGCGTTTTCGAGGTAGTCGGCGATCTTGCCAGCGACGACCCGCCGCAGCTCGACCAACCCCGACTTGTCGAGCTGCTCGTTGGAGGCGAGTGCGCGCCGGTTGGCCGCCTCGGCATCGATGAGCCGCCCGAGCTCCCGGCAGAACACCTCCCACTCGCCGGTGGCGGCGTGGGGGTAGCCCAGAGCGACCGGGCGCTGCTCGTCCTCGGCGAACAGCCAGTAGGGCTGCGGCACGCGCGTCGCCGCCTCGTCGAACACCCGCGTCCACTCGCCCGCGACCTCCCGGGGCGTAAGGAAGGCGAGCTGCGGCGAGCTCTCCTGCAGCACCTGCTCGATCGGACCGGGCGCTTCCGCCATACTTCCTCATTGTACGGCGGCCCGTCCCTCATGCTCGTGAGGCGCGTTCGAGGGTGCGGTAGGCGACCGCCTCGGCGACGTGACGGGCCGTGACCTCCGGACACCCCTCGAGGTCGGCGATCGTCCGGGCGACCCGGAGAACGCGGTGGACACCGCGGGCCGACAGCCCGAGTCGTCCCACCGCCAGCTCGAGCAACCGCTCCCCCTCACGGTCCGGCTGGCACCACCGGCGTAGTTGGGGGACGGACAGGGCGGCGTTGCACGCTGCCGCCCCTCGCTCGCCCCGGGCGAGCTGGCGGGCTCGCGCCGCCACGACCCTGGCGCGAACCGTGCCCGAGCTCTCCCCACACCCGTGGCCCATCAGCTCCCCGAAACCCACCGCCGGCACCTCGAGCTGGAGGTCGATGCGATCCAACAGCGGTCCGGAAAGCCGGGCGCGGTAGCGCTGGATCTGCGGCGGCGTGCACCGGCACTCGCGTCGGGGATCGCCGAGATGTCCGCACGGGCAGGGGTTGGAGGCGGCGACGAGCTGGAACCGGGCGGGGAAGCGCAGAGAGCCGACGGCCCGAGCGATCACCACCTCACCGCTCTCCAGCGGCTGGCGCAGCACCTCGAGCACGTCTCGCCGGAACTCGGTGATCTCGTCGAGGAAGAGCACCCCGTTGTGCGCCAGCGAAACCTCGCCGGGCCGCGGCGTCGACCCTCCGCCCACCAGCCCGGCCGCCGAGATCGTGTGGTGCGGCGCCCGGAACGGCCGGTGGGCGATGAGACCAGCCGGGCGTGGCACCCGCTGGGCCACCGAGTAGACCTTGGTGGTGGCGAGCGCCTCCCCCTCCTCGAGGGGCGGTAGGATTCCCGGCAGCCGTTGGGCCAGCATCGTCTTGCCGGCACCCGGCGGCCCCATGAGCAGGAGGTGATGCCCGCCGGCGGCGGCGATCTCGAGGGCGCGCTTTGCCTGAGGTTGCCCGCTCACCTCGGCGAGGTCGGGTCCCTCTGGCGGCGCGGCGGAAGGGCCGCCGTTGCCCCCCCTCACCGGGGGAATCTCCCGCTCCCCACGCAGGAACGCCACCCCCTCCGCGAGGCTGCACGCTGGCAGCAACCGCGCGCCGGCGACGACCCTGGCTTCGGCCAAGTTCTCGACCGGCAGGAGCACCGAGGCGCCGGCCTCGGTTGCCGCCTCGACGATTGGCAGCACCCCACGCACCGGGCGCAACACGCCGTCGAGCGCCAGCTCCCCGAGCAACCAGAGGTCCGGGGGAACCACCGGCGAGTGGCCGCACGCTGCCAGCACCCCGCATGCCATCGCCAGGTCGAGGAGCGCGCCTTCCTTGCGCTCCTCGGCCGGCGAGAGGTTGACGATGATGGCGCGACCGGTCATGTCGGCGCCCAGGTGCCGGATCGCCGCCAACACCCGCTCCCGCGCCTCCCGGACCGCCGCGTCCGGCAACCCGACCACCGCCAGATCACCGGAGCCGTAGCGGGCGGCAACCTCGACCTGGACGCGCAGCGCCTCGACACCTCGGGGCACCGCTGAGTACACACGAGTCACCATGATCTCCCCCTTCGGGGCAGTGGCGTGGTGGGATTCCCGTATTGTCGTCTCTCTGCCGCCGCCCGTCAAGGCGCGGGCTCGTGGCGCCACGCACCGACGGGCCGATGGCGCGGTATGCTGCGATCGTGAGCGCCGACCACGACGAGCAGATCGCCACGTTGAAGCGGTTGCTGGACGCCGAAATCCGGCGCCAGCTCGCACCTCAGATCGGCTGCTGGCCCTTGCTCGTGGGCATCGCAGGGCTGCTGCTCGGGCTCGCTTTGCTGGCCGGCAGGGTGTGAACAGCCAGCAGCGTCTGGCCGGCGCTCGACAAGAAGGTGGCGAACGGCGAGCTGACCGGGTGTCCGCCCACCGCGGCGAGGGCCAGGAGCACGCCCAGCACCAACGCTGCGAGTCCTCCCGCCACCACCATTCCAGCGAGCCGGTCCAACCACCCCAGACGCAGCGCTTGCAGCGCCTTGTGCAGCCCTCGGGCGGCCACCCACACGACTACCGCAGCGATGAGGGCACAGACCACGACGGCAACGACGCGCACCCCGGAGCTCGGAGGCGTCCCCCCACTGGCGAGCGTGGCGGCGGCCGGGGCGACCCAACGCCCGGCCGCGACGGCGGCCACGGCGGCTGCAAGCCCCGTGACCAGGCGCAGCGCCCCCCACAGACCAGCGAGCGCACAGCCGACGACAACGACCGCGAGCGCGATGTCCATCGCCGCATGATACCGGAGGCACACGCACCGCGGCCCGCTCGTCGTGCCGCTGCCCAACGACGGCCTCGGTGAGGAGAAGGGCCACCGCGCGGTTGGAGGGATGCCGATGGCCTGCGAGCGACGGCGGATCTCCTCGGTGAGCCGCTGACCGGCGTTGCTGGACCAGCGCCGATGCCGCTGCCAGCTCGTGCTCCGATCCGGCTGCAGTGTGGCCTTCCCGGCCCACTAGTGCTTCCCAGCCAACCACCCGTCCAGCGGGCCGGTGGTACCATCGTCGATCGTGAGTCGAATCTCCCCCCTGCTCGTCGTGGCCGCCTTCCTCTGCCCAGGGGCGGGCCGCGCGGATGCGCAGGGGGCGGCCCGCTACCTCGGGTGGGAGGTACTCCGCCACGACACACCGGCGGTGATGTGGACCGACACCACCCACCGGGCACGCCTCGTCCTCCACAACCCCAGCCGCCAAGAGTGGTCGGAGAGCTCGGGGGACCACGTCTCCTATCACTGGGTGCGGGCCGACGGCTCGCTCGCGGTCCGCGACGGGATCCGCACCTCGCTGCCCGGCCCGGTCAGGCCGGGACAAACGGCGAGGTTGGAGGTGAGGGTCCAAAGCCCCCCGTCGAGCGGGCTCTGGCGTCTCGAGTGGGACATGGTGCGGGAGCAGGTCGCGTGGTACGGGCCACCGCCTGGCGGCCCAGCGGTACGAACCCACGTTCTGGTCGTGCGGCGCAGCATCGTCATGCTGGTCGGCCTGGCCGCAGCCTCGGCCATGGCAGCGCTGGCGGCGCGGCGGCGCCCGGGGTGGTTGCAGCCGGGCGGTTGGCCGCTCGAGGGAGTGGTGCCAGTAGTCTGGAACGTCGTCGCGCTGGCGATCGTGGCCGTGAGCTTCTCCGAGCTCGCACGCTGTCAGCTCTGGCAGGGGGCTGGGGGGCTGGTGGCGTCCTCGGCGACGCTGCTGGCACTCCCGTTGCTCGTGCTGCCTGCCAGATGGCGCATGCTCGGCGCCGGCGCGATGGCCACGTTTTGGACCCTCCTCGGGCTTGCCGACCTCGCCTACCTGCGGTTTTTCGGCAGCATCGTCCCCGCCGTCGCGGCCTCGGCTGTCGGTCAGGTGGGGCAGATCGAGGGGTCGGTCCTGGCGTTGCTGCGGCCGCTCGACTGGTGGCTCCTGACGGTCGGCGTGACCGGGATCGGGCTGGCGGCCGCCTGGCCGCGGCGCCCCACTATGAACCGTCGGCGGCAGCGCGTCGTCACCTGCGCCCTCCTCGTCGCGTGCTCAACCGGCGCGACCCCGGCTAGCCGAACGCTCTGGCAGGGATTGCACGACCCAGCTCTCGCTGACCAGCTCTTCTCCCAGGCGATGCTGGTCGGCCGATGGGGGATGCTCAACGCCCACCTCTTCGACCTTGCCCGCACGACCCGCGAACGACTTCAGGTGCGACGGCCGGACGAGGCGGCACTCGCCGAGGCGGTGGCGTATCTGCGCAACCGTCCCCCAGCCCCACCTCCCGGAGGTGCGGCGCGGGGAGCCAATCTCGTGCAGGTGCAGGTCGAGTCGTTCCAGGCGTGGGTGGTCGGCGCCTCGATCAACGGGCAGGAGGTCACCCCGTTCCTCAACCGCCTGCGGCGGGAGTCGCTGTACTTTCCCAACCTGTTCGACCAGAGCGGCCAGGGGCGCAGCTCCGACGGCGAGTTCATCACCCTCAACTCGCTGCTCGCTCTCGACCGCGGGGCGGTCTCGTTCCGGCGTCCCCACAACCGCTTCCTCGCCCTGCCCTCGGTGCTGCGAGCCAACGGGTACACCACTCTCTCGGCGCATCCGTTCGAGCGGGGGTTCTGGAACCGGGCGGTGTTGCACCCACGCTACGGCTTCGAGCAGATGCTGTTCAAGCGCGAGCTGGGCGGCGGCGAGGTGATCGGCTGGGGGCTCGCCGACGAGCCGTTTTTCCGCAAGGTCGCGGCCCGGTTCCCGCACCTTTCCAGGCCGTTTTTCGCCTACCTCATCACCCTTGGCCTGCACCACCCGTTCGACCAGTTCCCCGACCGCCACAAGGTCCTCGACGTCGGCGCTGCCGCCGAGACCCCGCTCGGCAACTATCTACACTCCATGCACTACTTCGACACGGCACTGGCAACTCTGGTGCGGGAGCTGAAGCACCAGGGGTTGTGGGAGAGCACGGTGCTGGCTCTGCACGGCGACCACGAGTCCGGGGTCGCGATCGACCAGCAAGTGCTGACCCTCCTCGGGGTGCCGAGGTGGGAACCGTCGATCGAGGTGCGGTTGCGGAAGGTGCCGTTCCTCGTGCACCTGCCGGGGGACCGGCTGGCGGGGGACCGGGCAGTCGTCGGTGGGCAGGTAGATATCGCCCCGACACTGCTGGACCTACTGGGGCTCCCACGCCCACCTTGCTTCGCAGGGCGCTCACTGCTGTCCGACGCACCGTCATGGGTGGTGCTCAACAGCGGGTCGGCGGTGCAAGGCGACCGGCTGTTCGTGGCCAGGGGTCTGCAGATCCCACCGGAGGGGGCTTGCTTCGCCTTCCCGGACGGTGAGCCGAGACCCTTGAGCGAGTGCGAGCCGGGGCGCCGGGCCGCCGAGCGTGAGCTGGAGATGACGCGCCGGGTGGTGCTCTTCGACCTGGTGCCGCGAGTCGTTGGGGAGGAGCAGGTGAGGTTTTTGCCCAAGGGAGGGACATGGTGATGGCGCGGGTACTGGACGGAGCGGCGGTGGCCGCTGAGCTGCGGGCCAGGGTGGCGGTCCGAGCACAGGAGCTGGTGGCGAAGGGAGTATCGCCCCGCCTCGAGGTGATCCTCGTCGGAGAGGACCCGGCGTCGCGGGTATACGTGGGCGCGAAGGCCCGGGCATGCCAGGAGGTCGGGGTCCGGTCGACGACTCACGCGCTGCCCGCCACGACGAGCGGCGACGAGCTCGCGGCCCTCATCGCGGCCCTCAACGCCGACTCGGACGTGGATGGAATCCTCCTTCAGCTCCCCTTGCCGGCGCCTCTCGACGGCCGCCGTTTCCTCGACCTCATCGACCCCAGCAAGGACGTGGACGGCTTTCACCCCTTCAACGTCGGCCTGCTGCAGCAGGGCCGGCCGGCGTTCGTGCCGTGCACGCCCGGCGGGGTCATGGAGCTGCTCGATGCCAGCGGCGTGGCGCTCGCTGGCGCCCAGGCCGTGGTCGTCGGGCGCTCGGAGATCGTCGGCAAGCCGATGGCGGCGCTGTTGCTGCACCGCCACGCCACGGTGACCGTTTGCCACTCGCGGACCCGCGACCTGCCGGCCGTCTGCCGCCAGGCCGATGTGCTCGTGGCAGCGGTAGGCAAACCAGCGCTCATCGGCGGCGACTACATCAAGCCCGGAGCGGTGGTGATCGACGTCGGCGTCAACCGGGTCGAGGACCCGCAGCTCGTCGCGCGGCTCTTCCCCGGTGACCCAGCACGTGCGGCGCAGCTCGCCAAACGCGGCTACACGCTGGTCGGGGACGTCGACTTCGCCGCCGCGGGGGCGGTGGCCGGTGCGATCACACCGGTACCCGGTGGAATCGGGCCGCTCACCATCGCCGGCTTGCTGCTCAACACCGTGCGCGCGGCCTGTCGCCGACGTGACCTGCCGTGCTGAGGGTCGGGCTTTCCGGGGGTGTGGCGAGCGGCAAGAGCACGGTGGCGGCGCTGCTCGCCGCTCGGGGAGCCGCCGTACGGGACGCCGACGTCCTGGTCGCCGAGCTGTACGGGCCCGACACGCCGTGCACGCGGGCGATTGCCGGACGCTTCGGGCCAGGAGTGCTGGCTCGGGACGGCGGCGTCGACCGCCGGGCGCTGGGCGCCGTGGTGCTGGCCGACGCCGAGGCACGGCGCTGGCTCGAGGCGCTCGTCCACCCCGCCGTGCGTTCGCTGATCGCAACGTGGCTGGAGGGTCTTTGCGCTACTCACCCGGCGAGCGAGGTGGCGGTCGTCGAGGCGGCGCTGCTGGTCGAGACCGGGGCGTGGCGAGACTACGACCGGCTCGTCGTCGTCTCGGCCCCGCTCGAGCTGCGCCGTCAACGGGCGAGGGCGGCGGGCTGGGATCCCGAGGTGCTGGAGCGGGTGGTCGCCGCCCAGCTCGGGGAGGCAGAGCGGGAAGCGGTGGCCGACTACGTCATCGTCAACCACGGGGGCCGCGATGCGCTCGCAACCGCTGTCGAGCGCTTGTGGACCCGGCTCCGAGAGGACGCGGCGGCGGCCGGCAGCGGCCGGCTCCTCGTGCCGCGCCGGCCGGCACTCAAGCTGGGCTGAGCCAGCTCAGACGAGCCTCGACGAGCTGCCGGCGCAGTGCGTCGAGGGCGAGAAAGCGATGGGAGCGAGCGTTTTTCTCCGCCGCCGGCATCTCCGCGTAGGTCCTCCCGCCTCCCCAAACCGGAGCGAACACGACGTCCCAACCGAACCCCTCCACCCCCCGTGCGGCGTCGACGATGACACCCTCGACCATCCCGCTCCCGACCCACTCGAAATCGCCGGCCCGGACCACGGCGATGCAGCGGGCCGTGGCGCCCCGGTCGGTGAAGCCAGCGAGCAGCCGCGGCAGCGCCTGCGGACCCGCCGCCTCCAGCAGCCAGCGGATGAGGGGACCGGGGAACCCTCCCACGGCGTGCAGCTCCAACGCTGTGTCCTCCACCAGCACCGGCCGCCCCAGCAGTCTCGCCGCCTCCGAGGCTTTGTGGCGAGCCACCGTTGCCAGGTCGAGCCCCTGGATCTCATTCAGGTGAAGGCGCCGGGTGGTCAGGCGAAAACCCAGAATCTGCTGGGCCTCCCTGCGCTTGTGCGGGCTCGAGGTGACGAAAGTGAGCGGCGGCACGCTCACGCGTCCGGCCCGCCCAGCTCCTCGGTGAGCACCCTGAACACCGAAAGCTTACCCTGCAGGCCACGGAGCTGGATGTTGCCCAGGTGCTCGGTGGGGAACAGATGGCCGACCGCCCGCTGGGTAGCCGGCCCGACCACGACCTGCCCGGGCTTGGCCACCATCTCCTCGAGTCGGGCGGCGACGTTCACGGTGTTGCCGAGAACGGTGTAATCGACGCGGGTGGCCGAGCCGATGTCGCCCACGACGACGAGCCCGGAGTTGATGGCGATCCGCACCTCTACCACCTCGTGCCCAGCCTGCGCACGCTCGCGGTTCCAGTGCGCGAGGCGCTCGAGCATGGCGAGCGCCGCTCGCACCGCGCGCTCGGCGTGGTCACCCTGCTGCAGCGGCGCACCGAAAAACGCCATCACCGCGTCGCCGATGAACTTGTCGAGGGTGCCACCGAACTCGAACACAGCGTCCGAGGCGAGGGTGAAGAACTCCCCCAAAAAGCGGGCGACATCGGGTGGATCCATGATCTGGCAGCGGCTCGTGAAGCCAACGATATCGGCGAACAGGACCGAGACCTCGCGGGTCTCGTGGCGCTCGCCCTCGGCGGCCGGTGCCTTGCGCTCCACGATGGCTTCGACCACGGCCGGCGAGTGGTAGCGCTCGAGCCGCTCGCGGATGCGCTTTTCCTCGCGGATCGAGTCGTTGAGGCGCGCCCGGTCGATCGCCACCGCGGAGTAGTTGGCGAGGGCGGTGAGGAGATCGAGATGCTCGGCGGTGAAGCAACCGATGGCGAGCGGCGTGTCCACGAACAGGACCCCAATCACCGAGTCGCGGTGCCACAACGGCGCGCACATGGCGGAGCGAATCTGGTGCAGGCGAACCGACATCCCAGCCGCGAACCGCTCGTCCGCCTGGGCGTCGGACGTCAACACCGCGACCTTCTGACGGCTCACGAGATCGAGGATGGTCTGCGACACGGGCGCCTCGGCGAGCTGATGGCCGCCGCGTGAGCGCGCCATCCGTAGCTCGGCGTTGCCGTCGGGTGTGAACAGCAGGATAAACGCGCGGTCGGCGGGGAGCTGCTCGAACACCGCTTCCATCACCTTGTCGAGCACCGGCTCGAGCTCCTCTACCTCGAGTAGGGTGCGCGCCACCTGGGCCAGCGCCTCGAGCACCCGCTCGCGGGCCGTAACCCCCGTGGTGTGTCGCCGCACCGGCTCGCGCTCGAGCCGGAAGTCCTCCCGAAACTCCTCGAGCGAGCGCAGGAACGTGGACGAGCTCACGCCCAGGTTCTGGAACGACTCGGTGCGGTGGAATGAGATCGTGAAGTTGCCCACCAGGAGCTGGTCGCCGTCGGCGAGCAGCGCCTCCGCCGCGTAGGTGCCGTTGACCTTGACCCCGTTGGTGGAGCCGAGGTCGACGATCCACCACGCCTCGCCGCGCGGCTCCACCCGCGCGTGGTGGCGCGACACCGAGAAGTCCTTGAGCACGATCTGGTTGTCCGAGGCACGGCCGATCCCGACCGGGGTGCTCTCGAGCCGTACCTTGCGGCTGGCATCGCCTTCTGTCCATCGCAGCTCGGCCATGCCGGTATTGTACCTGCCCCGTCCCACCCCTCCAGTCGAGCGTCGAGAGTCGCGCGCTCTTCCCGGCGCCGCTCACACGGCCCTGCTCCCGGCCTGGCCACCTCCACCCACCCCGGTATCCCGCGGTGCCACCGTGCACCGATCGGGATAGGGGGCGGCGGGTGGTGACCGCCGCTCCCCTCCCACACCACCGGACACGCGGATCCGCATCCGGCGGTTCGGGATGAGCATGTTGGGCGCACCCAAAGAAAGGGCCCCGGTCCGCGGACCGGGGCCCGAGAAACAGCGTCAGAACGAGCTAGAAGCGGAAGCCGGCCGACACCGTGAACGAGCGCGGCGTCTGGTAGTGGGCCGGCAGGGTCGGCTTGCCCCACAGCGGTCCCTTCATCCAGTTGGCGCCCGCCTGGGTGCACACGGTGCCCGAGGCGTTCTTCTGCGTGCACTCGACCGGCTTGGTGGTGAAGGGGTTGAAAGCGGTGAGCCCACGGCCAGCGTTGTTGCTGGTGTAGACCGTGGTGTTGAAGGTCTGGAGCTCCTGCTCATTGAACACGTTGGTCACGGCCGGCGTGATGAAGAGCTGGATCTCCTTGCCCACAGCGTTGAAGGCGAAGGCGTAGGTGATGGAGATGTCGGTGCGGGTGATGTTCGGCGTCCGCCACTTGTCACGCGCGGTAAACCAGTAGTTGACGGTGCTCGGCGGGGTGAGGTACTGGTTCATCACGGCCTGCGACACGTACGGCTGGATGCGGATCGCCGCGGCGGCGCCGTAGGGGGTGCCGGAGAAGAAGTTCTGCATGAGCGACACGGACAGGCGGTTGTGCTTGCCGTTGAGGACGTCGTACACGGCGTACAGGCGCGCCCGGTGGGTGGCGTCGGAGGCAAGCAGGCCCTTGGGGTTGTACTGCTTGAAGGCCTTGAACTCCGGGTACTCGAAGACGCCCAGCGACACAGCGCCCGAACCGGTGGTCTCACCGATCACGTTGCCGTACAGCTTGGACCAGGTGTAGGAGCCGCCGGCGCTCAGGCGGTCGGTGACGCGCCAGGTGAACTGGGTCTGCAGCGAGTCGTACGTCCGCTCGAGGCCCTTATCGTGGTTCTCGACCAGCTTGAGGTCGAACAGGCCGTTGGGGGTCTCGATCTGGCCGGTGGTGCTGTCGACACGGGTGGTGTAGAAGTCGGAGAAGTCGCGGTGCACGTAGTCCACGCGGACCATGGCGTTGTTGCCGAGCCGCTTGGACAGGCCGAGGGTGAACTCGTCGGCCGACGGCGACACCAGGCTCTTGCGGATCTGGGTCGAGCCGCCGGGGATGTCGACACCTACCAGCGACGGGTTGTCGTCCTTCCACCCACCCAAGCCCTGCCACCAGGCGTACACCTTCTGGATGACGGCCGGGCTCTGCAGGCAGCCGGCGCCCGTGGCTGGGTTGCAGGTATCGTTGATCGGCTCGCCGCTGTACTCGTAAAGGAACCACGCCGGCTGGCCGCCGGAGGAGGTGGAGTCGCCGACGCCGTTGGCGATCGACATCACGTACTTGGCGTAGCCGGCGTTGAAGATCCAGGAGCCCTCGCCGGTCGGGTCGTAGGTCACGGCCAGGCGCGGGGAGATCTTGGAGTCGTCGGCAACCTTGTTGTGGTCAGCGTTTTTGCCGTCGTTCTTGTCGTAACGGAGCCCGATATTGAAGCTGAAGTTGTTGTTCAGGCGCCACTTGTCGTTGATGAAGATGGACTTGGTCTTGAAATCGGTTCCCTTGGAGAGGTTGAGGATCGGGTAGTACTCCCAGTAGGAGCTCGACTCGGGGAGGATGACCGGGTAGAGCTGGTTGGCGGGGCCGACCAAGGTGTCGTCGGAGTAGAGGTTGAAGTTCGAGCCCGACTGGTAGTTGTTGGCCTTGCGGATGTCGGTGAACTGGTCGTACCCGAAAACGAGGTCGTGCGACCCCAGGTTGGCAGTCGACAAGAACCACGACCCCTTGGCCAGGTAGTCGTTGTTGTCCCGCCGCTCCTCGCCGCAGATGCCGCAGAAGATCGGGGCGTTGTACGAGTAGCCGTACTGGCCGTTGTCGAACACCACCGTGCCACCCGGAATGGTCATGTCGGTGCCGCCCGAGTTGTACCAGGTGATGCGGCGCTTGGAGTACTGCGCCTCGACGAAGAAGTTGTCGGTGATCACGCCGTTGTAGTTGTAGGCGAACAGGTGGTTGGGCACCTGACGGTCGTAGACGGAGGCGAGATCCATGACCGGGATCGGCGTGAAGTAGTACCCCGAGTCGTCCTGGTCGCGCTTGATGTACGACCCGACGACACGGTGGTTCGGGGTGATGGCCGCGGTGGCCTTGACCTCGTACCGCGTGTCCTTGGAGCCGCGGGCGAACGGGATGTTGGTGATCGCCGTCTGACCATCGAACTTCTGGTCGAACAGCCGACCGGCACCGAAGTACCACAGACGGTCCTTGATGAAGAACCCGCCCAGGGTCGCCTCGTAGATATACGTGGTCTTGTTGGTCCGAGCGTTCCCGTACTTCGTCTCCTCGGTCCAGGTGGGGTTGTTGGCGGTGGTGCGGAACGATCCCGAGACCTCGTTGCCGCCCGACTTGGTGATGGTGTTCACCACGCCGCCGGCGAACCGGCCGTACTCCGCCGATACGCTCGCGGTGGAGGTGGTGGTCTCCTGGATGGCGTCCTCGATGAACACGTTGGTGGCCTGGCCACGGATGTTCTCGTTGACGACCACGCCGTTCACCAGGTACAGGTTCTCATACGACTGCGCGCCCGAGATCTGCGCCCCGTTGACGCCGGCGGTGACGCCAGGAGCCATCGACACGTAGTTGTTGATGTCGCGGCCCAGAGGCAGCTTGTCGACCAGTGACTTCTCATAGGTGGTCGACGCCTGGGACGTCGAGGAGATGGTCTCGTAGCTGCCGGTGACCGTCACCTCTTCGGCAACCTGCGCCATCGGCAGGACGGCGTCGATCTTGCTCGACACCGCCGCCGAGATCTTGGTCGAGGTCTCCTGGGTCTGGAAACCCGAGAGCTCGAACTTGACCCGGTACTCGCCAGGCGGCAGGAACTTGAAGATGTAATCGCCGTCCGCCGAGGTCACGGCGACGCGCGAGCCCTGCAGGCTGGGGGACGTGACGGTCACGGTCACGCCGGGCAGCGACTCCTTGCCGTCGGTTACACGGCCGGAGAGGGTGCCGGTGGGGTTTTGCGCGAGCAGCGGCAACGCGACCAAACCCATCAACAACGCAAGAACTGCAAAACGCTTCATCCTTTCCTCCTTTTGCTGTGGTGACGCCGGGTCCACCCGGCAATCCTTGGCAGAAGCACGCGTGTACGACATGCTGTTGGCCAGGCTTGGCGTGCCCTCCTTTCCGGCCTTTCTCGCCCACCAGCTCGGGACGGCGAACGAGATAGTACCACCGATTCACAAAAAGCAATCACCGTGCCACCAAACGCGACGGCCCCCAGGGCGAGCATGGCCGTATTCATTCGGGATCCCGAACAAAGCATCCGACACAGTGGACGGCTGGTTCCGGGCACGCTCAGTTACTCGCGTCCGGCAGACACGGCACAGCGACCGCTCCGGGGTAATCCGCGGCCAACCGGCGGGCCGTCGCCTCGGCCTCTTGGCGGCCTCGCAAAGCCTCCACACGCACCCGCGTGAGGCCCCCCGAGGCCGGTAGCAGACGCACGCGATAACCGAGATTGACAAGTGTCTCTCTGGCTCGTCTCAGGTTTTCAGGGCGCGCGAATGCGCCCACCTGGACCTCCCAACACGGTGCGTCGAGCATGCCGTCGCCCAGCACCAACACCGACACCCGCACCCGGGCGACCCCCACACCGATCAGCTGCAGCTCCGCCGCCGCCGCTCGCGACAGGTCGATGATGCGGCCGGCGACGAACGGGCCGCGGTCGTTGACCACCACCTCGACGGCACGCCCGTTGTCCAGGCGCGTGACCACGACCCGGGTGCCGAACGGCAGCGTCCGGTGAGCTGCGGTCAGCTCACGTTGGTCGAAGATCCGACCCGAGGCGGTGGGACGGCCGTGGTAGGGCTCCCCATACCACGACGCGAGACCCTCCTCATCGCTGCCGGCAGCCGGGGGCCGGATCGAAGTGCAGGCCGCGAGCAGCGCGACGGCGACCCAACCAGCAGTCGGGACCAACTGCCGCCGCTCAGATCTCCGGAGCACGCTCGTCCTCCGCCACCGGCGGGTGCGCGGCCAGCCAGGGCTCGACCCAGCCCTCGAGGTACGCCTCGACCTGCTCGGGGGCCCGCCCCACGAAACGGCTGGGGTCCAAAAGCCGCCCGAGGTCGGAGGCAGACAGCCCGAGCTGCGGGTCGGCGGCGACCAGCGACAGCAACGGGTTGGGGGCGCCGTCTTCCTTGATGCTGCGCGCCGCCTCGCGCGACAAACCGCGCAGCCGCTCGTGGAGCTGCTGGCGGTCGCCGCCGGCCGCCGTGGCCGCGAGCAGGATCTCCTCCAGGGCGAGAAACGGCAGCTCATCGTCGAGGTTGCGGCGGATCACGGCGGGGTAGACCTGCAGCCCGGAAGCCACCGAACGCCACAGGAGCAGAATCGCATCGGCGCACAAGAACGCCTCGGGAAGCACGAGCCGGCGGTTGGCGGAGTCATCGAGGGTGCGCTCGAGCCACTGCGAAGCCGCGGTCCAGGCAGCGTTGGGCGCCAGGTTCACGAGATACCGAGCCAGCGCGCTCATCCGTTCGCACCGCATGGGGTTACGCTTGTACGGCATGGCCGAAGACCCGACCTGGGTGCTCTCGGCCGGCTCGTCGAGCTCCTTCAGCCGCATGAGCAGCCGCACATCGGTGGCAAAACGGGTCGCTGACTGGGCCAGGCCCGAAAGGCACGAAAGCAGGTAGTGCTCGGGCTTGCGCGGCGCCGTCTGGCCGGTCACCGGGTACGTCCCCGGGAAGCCAAACGCGGCGGCGATTCGCGCGTCGAGCTCCTGCACGCGCTCGTGGCTCCCCAAAAGCTGGAGAAACGACGCCTGGGTGCCGGTCGCACCCTTGGCTCCCCGCAGCAGCAGCCGTCCTGCCTCCACTTCGAGGCGCTCGAGGTCGGCCAGAAGATCCCACAGCCACAGACACGCCCGCTTGCCCACCGTGGTCGGCTGGGCAGGCTGGAAGTGGGTGTGCCCCAGGCAAGGGAGGGAGGCGTGACGGCGGGCGAACGCCGCCAGCGCCGCCACCGTGGCGGCAGCCCGTCCGAGCAGCAGCCGGCAGGCTTCCCGGAGGATGACGAGATCCGCGTTGTCGGTGAGAAAGCAGGAAGTCGCGCCCAGGTGCAGCCAGGGGCCGGCGGCCGGTGCCACCTCGGCCAGGGCCCGAATGTGCGCCATCACCTCGTGGCGCGTCTCTCGCTCGATTTCAGCCGCGCGTCGGAGCTCCGCATCGGAGGGTTCGAGGCACGCGGCGAGCTGGCCGATCGCCTCCTCCGGAATGCCGACACCGAGCTCCCGCTCGGCTCGCAGGAGCTCGAGCCACAGACACCGCCACAAGCCGATGCGTCTGGCGGGAGAGAACAGCCGTTTCATGGAGGGCGAGGCGTAGCGGCCGGCAAGGGGGTGGATGAACTCGTGCATACACGCATTCTCCCACGATTGACGCCAGCCCTCGCAGGGTGCGGCCGAGCGTCCCCAGGTCCGGAGCGCGGGTGGCGGGAGCACCCGCCATCTCCGGCGTGCGCCGCAGCTTCAGGGACGGAGGGGCCGTGGCTGTGAACCGGAAGCCAAAAAGCTGCGAGGCGAGAGCCGTCGGTTGTCAGCCGGGAAGGTGGGAGGTGCGCTACCATGCGCCCGCAATGAAGCTCTGGCAGGGCCTGCGCAACCGCATCGTCATGCTGGCCATCGGCGCCGCCGTGCTGCTCTTCGTGGTGGTGCTGGTGGTGTTCGAGGCGATCCGCCGGGGCGAGGCATCCGCCGCCCTCGCCCAACAGGCGGCGCTGGTGAGCGACGTGGTCGGCGAGCTGGTGGGCGAGCTGGTGGTGGCGCGGGACCGGGCACAGATCGAGGCCACGCTGGGGGGGCTCGTGTCGCGTGGCCAGATCCTGGGCGTGGTGGTGCTCAATGCCCAGCGCACCGTGATCGCCACGGCGCCGGGCTGGCTGCGCAAGGAAAGCCGGCTGACGGTGTGGCCAGGCGACGACGCCCGGGTGGTCATGCTCGAGCTGCGGGGGTTTCCGGCGTTGGCCCACTTCCAGCCCCTGGTGGCCAGGGGGGAGATTGCCGGGGGCCTCTGGCTGGTGCTCAACCGCGAGCCCTTGGTGGCCGCCAACCGCCGCTTCCACACCGTGGCACTGCTCCTGCTCGTCGGTCTGGTCGGCTTCTGTATGGTGCTCGCCACGATTGGGGCGGAAAGCCTGGTGCGTCCGCTCGACGAGCTGGGCGACACCGTGGCGGCGCTCGGCCGCGGTGAGCTCGGCACCCGGCACGAAGCCCGCGGCCCCGAGGAGCTGGCCCGCCTGGGCCGGAGGGTGAACCGGATGGCCGAGCAGCTCGAAGCCTCCCAGGCGGCGCTCACGCGTCTGGCCTCGGACCTCGACCGCCAGGTGCGGGAGCGGACGCGCGAGCTCGAGGAGTCGAGCCGGCGGTTCGCAGCCATCGCCAACACCGATCCGCTCACCGGGCTCGTCAACCGACGGGGGCTCGAGATCGAGCTCGACCGCTACCTTTCGCTGTCGCGCCGCAACCAACAGCCGCTGGCCATCATCATGATGGACCTCGACAACTTCAAGACCTACAACGACCGGTGCGGCCACCTCTCGGGCGACACCGTGCTGCGGGCGGTGGCGGCAGCGCTGCGTGGGCGAGCCCGCGCCTCCGACGTGGTCGCTCGCTGGGGCGGCGACGAGTTCTGCCTTCTCATCCCGGCCACCGACCCGGAGGGCGCCTTGGCAGCGACGCGCCGGTTCGTCATCGCTGTCCTCGAGGCCATGGCCGACCTCTCGCGGGCCGACGTCTCGGCTGTGCTCGGGGCCTCCGCCGGTGTCGCCTGCTACCCCGAGGACGGTGAGGAGGCGGCCGAGCTCATCGCCCGGGCCGACGCTGCCCTCTACAAGGTCAAGGCCTCCGGTGGCAGCGGCGTCCTGCGCGCCAGCCCGCAATGGGCGGAGACGTAGGCCTCCCAACCCTCGCAGCCCGAAGGTCCGCGCCCACCGCCACACCGACGATCCTGCCGAGGGCATCTTCTCCCTCGCCCCGCGGAGCGGGGAGAGGGCCGGGGTGAGGGGCCAAAGGTATTGGCTTCGTCCTCGCCTCGCCCCACGTTGCCCCCTCACCCTGCCCTCTCCCCCGCTCACGCGGGGGCGAGGGGGCAAGCGCGGAAGTGTATCGACCTGAGGGCCGGGGTGAGGGGCCAAAGGTATTGGCTTCGTCCTTACCTCGCCCCACGTTGCCCCCTCACCCTGCCCTCTCCCCCGCTCACGCGGGGGCGAGGGGGCAAGCGCGGAAGTGTATCGACCGGAGGGCCGGGGTGAGGGGCCAAAGGTACTGGCCTCGTCCTTGCCTCGCGGTAAGCTGAAGGCACGGTACGCGGGAGGCGGAGATGGACGAGGGGCAGAGCTACCACATGACGCCGGAGGAGTTCCGGGACTGGGGCCACCGGGTGGTTGACTGGGTCGCCGCGTACTGGCAGCGGGTCGAGTCGCTGCCGGTGCGCTCCCAGGCTCAGCCCGGAGCGGTAAGGTCTCAGCTCCCACCCCACCCACCGGGGCACGGGGAGGGGTTCGGCGCGCTGCTCGCCGACCTCGACCGGGTCATCGTACCTGGCCTTTCGCATTGGCAGCACCCGTCGTTTTTCGCGTACTTCCCATCCAACGTCTCGGGACCCTCGGTGCTCGCCGAGCTCCTCGCCTCGGGGCTCGGCGTGCAGGGGATGTCCTGGATCACGAGCCCGGCCTGCACCGAGCTCGAAACCCACGTCATGGACTGGCTGGTCGAGATGCTGGGGCTGCCCGAGGGCTTCCTCTCGACCTCGGATGGCGGTGGTGTCATCCAGGACACCGCCTCGTCGGCGGCGCTGTGCGCTCTCCTCGCTGCCCGTGAGCGCGCGTCCGGTCTCGAGACCGATCGGCTGGGCTGCGATCGGCGGCTGGTGGCGTACGCGTCGACCCAGGCGCACTCCTCGATCGAGAAGGGTGTGCGTGTCGCCGGGCTCGGCCAACAGAACCTGCGCCTCGTCGAGGTCGACGAGCGCTTGGCGATGCGCCCCGAGGCGCTCGCCGCCGCCATGGCGGCGGATCGGGAGCGCGGGCTGGTGCCGTGCTTCGTGACCGCCACGATCGGCACCACCTCCTCCAACGCCGTCGACCCGCTCCCCGCGATCGGCCCGCTGTGCCGCCGGCATGGCGCCTGGCTGCACGTCGACGCCGCGATGGCCGGTACCGCGATGCTCTGCCCCGAGCACCGCCACCTCCAGGCAGGGCTCGAGTGGGCCGACTCGTACTGCTTCAACCCTCACAAGTGGATGTTCACCAACTTCGACTGCGACTGCTTCTGGGTCGCCGACCGCCGGGCACTGGTGCGGGCGCTGTCGATCCTTCCGGAGTACCTGCGCAACCAGGCCACCGACTCGGGCCAGGTGATCGACTACCGCGATTGGCAGGTGCCGCTGGGGCGACGCTTCCGGGCGCTCAAGCTGTGGGCGGTGATCCGCCACAACGGCGTCGAGGGGCTCCGCCACCACGTGCGGGCACACATCGCGCTCGCCCGGGAGCTGGCCGGGTGGATCGCCGCCGACCCCGACTTCGAGCTCGTGGTCGACCCGCCGCTCAACCTCGTGTGCTTCCGCCATCGAGGCGGGGATGCCGTCAACCAAGCGGTCATGGACCGGCTCAACAGCAGCGGCGAGATGTACCTCTCGCACACGCGCCTCGCCGATCGGCTGGTGCTGCGGCTGTGCATCGGCCAGACCTGGACCCGCCGCCCTCAGGTCGAGGCTGCATGGCGGCGAATCCGCGCCGCGGCCCGCCTCCTGGTCGACGGCGGCGATCGCCGCTGAGGGGCTCGCCAGGTGCGCCGCCCGCGGCACCGCCGAGCTCTATCCCCGCCGTTGCGGTGACGGGGTAGACTCCCCCGCATGACGACGGTGACCACCCGGGTCGAGCCGCTCCGGTGGGGCCGGGGCCTCGAGGTTCTCGACCAGCGCCAGCTCCCGTGGCGCCAGGCCTGGATCGAGGTGCGCGACGCGGCGCACGCGGTGCACCTCATCCGCGCGTTGGCGGTGCGCGGTGCCCCGCTGCTCGGCATCACCGCGGCGTACGCCCTCGCCCTCGAGGCGCTCCGGACCCGTGACCTGCCGAGGCTGCGCATCGCCGCCGGCAGGCTCGCTGCGGCCAGGCCCACGGCGGTGAATCTGGCCCGGGCCGTGCATCAGGTGATGGCTGCCGTCGAGGCCGCTCGACCGCAGCAACGGGCGAGCGCCGCCGTGCAGGCTGCGATCACGCTTCATGGTCTGGACGCCGTGGCCTGTCAGCGCATCGGAGAGCTGGGGGCGCGGCTCTTCCGGGGCGAGAAGGTGTCGATCCTCACGCACTGCAATACCGGGGCCTTGGCCACCGGCGGGATCGGCACCGCCCTCGGCGTGGTGCGGACGCTGCACGCCCAGGGCCGGCTCGGCCGGGTCTTCGCCTGCGAGGCGCGGCCGGTGCTGCAGGGCGCCCGCCTCACGGTCTGGGAGTGCCAGCAGGACGATCTGCCGGTGACGTTGCTGCCCGACCACGCGGCGGCCACGCTGCTGGCCAGCGGTCAGGTGGATGGCGTGGTGCTCGGCGCCGACCGCATCGCCGCCGATGGCGCTGTCGCCAACAAGCTCGGGACCTACCCCCTGGCGGTGCTGGCGGCCCGTCACGGGGTGCCGTTGGTATCGGCCGCTCCGCTCTCCACGTTCGATCTCGCCTGCCCCGACGGGCGCTCGATTCCGATCGAGCAGCGCGACGGCGAGGAGGTGCGCCGGCTGGGTCGCCACCGCGTGGTGGATCCCTCCGTCCCCGTGTTCAACCCGGCGTTCGACGTCACGCCGCCGGAGCTCGTGAGTGCGATCGTGTGCGAGCGCGGGATCGTGCGCCCAGTCACTCGCGACACCGTCCGGGAGGCAGCGGGGTGAGGACGCTGGGGATCGAGACCTCCTGCGACGAGACCGCGGTCGCGGTGCTGGAGAGCGACGGCGCGGTGCGCTTCTCGCTCATCTCCTCGCAGGCCGCGGTCCACGCGCCGTACCTCGGTGTGGTCCCCGAGCTGGCGGCTCGCCACCACATCGAGGCGCTACCGCGCCTGCTCGCCGAAGCCGACCACCAGGCCGGGCTCGCTTCGGTCGAGCTCGTCGCCGTCACGCGCGGGCCGGGCCTCATCGGCTCCCTGCTCGTCGGTACCTGCTTCGCCCAGGCGTACGCGTGGGGCCGGCGGCTGCCGATCACCGGGGTGGACCACCTCGAGGCACATCTCGTGTCGCCGTTCCTCAACCTCGAAGGACGGCCAGCCCGTCCACTGCCGGAACGGACGCTGTCGCTCGTGGTCTCGGGCGGCCACTCTTCGTACTTCCGACTCGACGCCGAGGGGGCTCGGCCGCTCAATCGGACGCGTGACGACGCGGCCGGGGAGGTGTTCGACAAGGTCGCGGCCGCGCTCGGGCTCGGCTACCCGGGCGGTCCGGCTGTGGATCGGCTGGCCGAGAGCGGCGACCCGCAGGCCTTCGCTTTCTCGGTCCCGCGCATCAAGGATCCACCGGGGAGCCTCGATTTCTCGTTTTCCGGCCTCAAGACCATGGTCATCCGTACGGCACAGGAGCTCACGCCGCTGCCTCTCGCCGACCCCGCCTCCCCCCCACACGCCGTGCTCGACCTCCTGGCCTCGTTCCGGCGCACCGTCATCGACTGGCTGCTCGCGCCCCTCGATGAGCTGGTGAGGCGCTATCAGCCGCAAGGCGTCGCGGCCTCGGGGGGCGTGGCCGCCAACCACGAGCTGCGTCGGCGCCTGACGGCGTGGGGCTGGCGCACCGGAGTCGAGGTGCTCCTCCCTCCGCTTTCGCTCACCACCGACAACGCCGCGATGATCGCGCGCGCTGGCCAGCTCCGCGCCGCCCGCGGTCGGCTCGACGATCCGCTCACCCTCCGCGCCTATCCTCGCGCTTCATGGAAGAAGACGCGGGGACAGTGAACGGCGACCGGTGAGCGGAAGCTCCCGGGCTCGCGCCTTTCCGTCCGCTTTCGGCTCTGCCCCACCCACCGATCGCCGCCCACCACTCACCGGCGGGAGGCGGGACGCATGGTATAAGCTGCATTTCTCCCGCAACGCGGGAGCGGAGCCCGGGTGGACCAGCAGCACATCCGCAACTTCTGCATCATCGCCCACATCGATCACGGTAAGTCGACGCTGGCCGACCGCTTGCTCGAGCTCACCGGGGCGCTGTCGACGCGTGAGATGCAGGCTCAGGTCCTCGACTCGATGGAGCTCGAGCGCGAGCGTGGAATCACCATCAAGGCTCACACCGTGACGCTCCGCCACCGCACCGCGGACGGTGAGGAAGTCCGGCTCAACCTCATCGATACCCCGGGTCACGTGGACTTCTCGTACGAGGTCTCGCGCTCGCTCGCGGCCTGCGAAGGGGCGTTGCTCGTGGTCGACGCCTCCCAAGGGGTCGAGGCACAGACGTTAGCCAACGCCTACCTCGCCGTCGAGCAGGGGCTCGAGCTGGTGCCGGTGCTCAACAAGATCGATCTTCCGGCGGCCGAGCCCGAACGCGTGCGCGAGCAGATTGCGCAGGTCGTCGGGATCGACGCCTCGGAAAGCCTCGCCATCTCGGCGAAGAGCGGTGACGGCGTGGCAGCGGTTCTGGCGGCACTCGTGGAGCGCATCCCACCGCCGGGCGGTGATCCCGGAGCACCCTTGCGGGCGCTGGTCTTCGACGCCTCGTACGACCCGTACAGGGGCGTACGGTGTCTGGTACGGGTGGTGGACGGGGAGATGACCGTGGGGCAACCGGTCCGCTTCATGGGCGTCGGGCACGACGACCAGGTGGCGGAGCTGGGGATCCTGACACCCAGGGCGGTACCGGTCGAGCGGCTCGGGGCCGGCGAGGTGGGGTACCTGTTCGCCGGTCTGAAGGAGCTGCGGCGGGTACGGGTGGGTGACACCGTCACCTCTTCCCGACAACCGGCGATTGCGCCGCTCCCGGGGTTTCGCGAGGCCAAGCCGATGGTGTTCGCCGGCTTGTACCCTGTGGACTCGACCGCGTTCGGCGAGCTGCGCGAAGCGCTCGAGAAGCTCTCCCTCAACGACTCGGCGTTTTCGTTCCAGGCCGACACCTCCCAGGCGCTGGGGTTCGGTTTCCGTTGCGGCTTTCTCGGTTTACTCCACATGGAGATCGTCCAGGAGCGGCTCGAGCGCGAGTTTGGCCTCGACCTCATCACGACCGCGCCGGGTGTGGAGTACCGCGTGCTCACCACGCGCGGCGAGGTGGTGGAGGTCTCGAACCCGGCCCAGATGCCCGACCCGGGAAGCATCGAGGCGATCGAAGAACCGGTGATCCTGGCCACCATCCTCACCCCGGACGCCTACCTCGGCGGGATCCTCAAGCTCGCACAGGAGCGGCGTGGGGAGCAGATTTCGATGGAGTACCTCGGCGGCGGGCGGGTGTTGCTCGTCTACCGGCTGCCGCTCGCCGAGGTCGTGCTGGATTTTTTCGACCGGCTCAAGTCGGTATCGCGTGGGTACGCCTCGCTCGACTACCATCTCGACGGCTACCGCACGGGCGACCTGGTGCGGCTCGACCTGCTGGTCAACGGCGAGCCGGTCGACGCCCTGGCGACCATCGTCCATCGCTCGGGCGCCTACCAGCGGGCGCGGGGGCTCGCGGCCAAGCTCGGGGAGATGATCCCGCGGCAGCTCTTCGAGGTGGTCATCCAGGCCGCCATCCACAACCGGGTGATCGCTCGCGAGGTGGTGAGGCCGCTCCGCAAGAACGTCATCGCCAAGTGCTACGGCGGCGACATCACCCGCAAGCGCAAGCTGTTGGAGAGGCAGAAGGAAGGCAAGAAGCGCTTGAAGCGTCTGGGCCGAGTCGATATCCCCCAAGAGGCGTTCTTGGCCGTCCTACGCGTCGAGACGTAGCCTCGGAAAGGGTGCGCCGTGGTCGGTACCCGGGTGTGAGCCGAGGCCACCATCGCGAGCACCCTTCCGATCACGGCTCACCGACCACCGCCGCTCGGCCGGACCCCGATCCCACCGTCTGATAAGATGTGCGACCGGGGAGCTGGCATGGCGAAGGGCCACTGGTTCAGGGAATACTACGAGGCCATCTTGGTGGCCGTCATCTTCACGCTCTTCGTGCGCACCTTCGTGGCCCAGGCGTTCAAGATCCCCACCGGCTCGATGGAGGACAACCTCCTCATCGGCGATCACCTGTTCGTCAACAAGATGATCTACGCGCCGCATCTCGACACCCCGCTCCACGCGCTCATGCCGTACCGGGACATCCGCCGCGGCGACGTGGTGGTTTTCAAGTACCCCCAGGAACCCGAGCGGGACTTCATCAAGCGAGCGGTGGCGGTGGGCGGCGACACCCTCCAGGTGCAGGCCAAGAACCTCTTCGTCAATGGGGAGCCGGAGCAGAACCGGTTTGTCGTCCACAAGAGCCACGAGGTCTTTCCGGACTCCAGCTTCCTGCCATCCTCGGCGCGCAACCGCGACCACTTCGGGCCGTACACGGTGCCAGCGGGCTTCGTCTTCTGCATGGGTGACAACCGTGACAACTCCCTCGACTCGCGCTTTTGGGGCCCGGTCCCGCGACACTACTTCAAGGGTCGCGCTCTCATCATCTACTGGTCGTACGACGCCGAGCCCAACTCTCACCTCGTGCAGGGGCTCTGGAACCGTACCAAGCAGCTCGCGGAGGTGGCTTTGCACTTTTTCACCCGCACTCGCTGGCTGCGCACCTTCTCCCTCGTTCGCTGAGCCGGTGGGAATCGGGAAGCACGCCGCCCGCGGAGGTGGTTTAGAATCGCGGAAGGAGGCACTTCCATGGTACGTCGGTTCGAACGAGGCGAGGGCAAGATTGGTTGCGTCATCGGCCTGATTCTTTTGGCCATCGCCATCTGGATCGGGGTCAAGGCGATACCGGTTCGCGTTTCGGTGGGCGCCCTGCAGGACTTCGTGGTGCAGACGGCCGAGAGGGCCTCCCTCCTGCGCGATACCCCAGGAGGCGACTCGAAGGAGAAGCAGATCATCTGGCTGATCACGCAGAAAGCCGAGCAGGAGCGCCTGCCCGTCCAGCCCGACAATATCGAGGTGGCGCTCTCCTCGCAGCGTTGTATTATCAGGGTGAAGTACACCGTCCCGATCGACTTCGGCTTCTACACCTACAACTGGGCTGTCGTCCACGAGGCCGACCGCGTCCTTTTCTAGGGCACGCACAGCCCATGGGACGATTGCGAAGCACCGTCTGGTGGCGGACTAAGCCTCTTTCCGATCTCCAGCTCGACGGGGAGAGGTCGGGCCTGCGGCGGGCGCTGGGTAGATGGGACCTCGTGGGGCTGGGGATCGGGGCCATCATCGGGGCTGGAATCTTCGCCACCGTTGGTACCGCCGCTGCTGGTGACGCTGCTCGACCCGGCGCCGGCCCCGCGATCATCCTCTCGTTTGTCTTCACGGCCTGTGCCTGCGGTCTCGCCGCTTTGTGCTACGCCGAGCTGGCCGCTATCGTCCCCGTCTCGGGCTCGGCGTACACCTACGCGTATGCGACGCTCGGCGAGGTCATGGCCTGGATCATCGGCTGGGACCTCATCATCGAGTATGCAGTCGGGAACGTCGCCGTGGCGATCTCGTGGTCGGGGTACTTCTGCGAGATGCTCCGCGGGGTAGGAATTATCGTGCCGCCATGGCTGTCCACCGACCTGCGCACCGCTCTCGCCAACCACGAGCTCGTGGCTTCGGCGCCCCACCTCCTCGGCGTGCCGATCATCGTCAACCTGCCGGCTGCCGGAATCGTGCTCCTCATCACCTGGCTGCTGGTGCGCGGCGTCAAGGAGTCCTCGCGCGTCAACGCCGGCATGGTCATCCTCAAGCTCGTGGTACTGACGTTCTTCGTCGTGGTCGGCGCCGCCTACGTCCAACCCGAGAACTGGAAGCCATTCGCGCCCAACGGCTGGCACGGGGTGTGGGCGGGTGCGGCAATCGTGTTCTTCGCCTACATCGGCTTCGACGCCGTGTCGACCGCCGCCGAGGAGACCCGCGATCCAGGCCGCAATCTGCCGATCGGCATCCTCGGCTCGCTCGCCATCTCCACCGTGGTCTACATCTTGGTGGCGGTGGTGGTGACCGGGATGGTGCCCTGGTTCGACCTCCACACCGCGGAGCCACTCACCGTCGCGATGAACCGGCACAACCTCGGCTGGGCAGCCGGGATTGTGGCGGTCGGCTCGGTGGCGGCGCACACCGCCGTGCTGCTCGTCTTCCAGATGGGGCAGCCGCGCATCTTCTTCTCCATGGCACGCGACGGCCTGCTCCCGCCGGTGTTCTCGCGTGTGCACCCTCGCTGGCGGACCCCCCACGTGACGACGATCATCACCGGGGTCGTGGTGGCTTGCTTCGCAGCTTTCGCCAACATCGAAGAGATGGTTGACCTCACCAACATCGGTACTCTCTTCGCGTTCGCGCTGGTATCGGCGGGCGTCATCGTCCTGCGCCGCACCAACCCAACCGCGCCCCGGCCGTTTCGGGTACCGTTGGTGCCGTGGCTGCCGTTGGCGGCGATGGCGGCGTGCCTGCTGTTGGCCGCAGGCCTGCCTGCGGTGACGTGGGTGCGGTTCGGGCTGTGGCTGACCGGGGGCCTGGTGCTCTACATGCTGTACGGACGCCGTCACTCCCGCCTCTCCCGGTCGTCCCCCGACTGACGGCCGGGTGACGGCGATCGCTGCCCGGACGGGCGCTCGTCCTCGTTTTCATTCTTTCCCCCTGGGCGGATCGGCGCATCGGGGTCTACACTCTGTATCGGAGAGGTGCCTCATGCCGGTAACGTTCGAGCTCGATTTCGACCAACTGCCGCCGCCGCCGTCCTTTGAGCCCGGTATCCGGCGGGCTCCCAGCCGCGGCTTCGCGCTCAACCCCAGCGACGCGGCGACCGCGCTTCGCAACGCCCTGCGCTACGTGCCGACCCGCTTTCATGGCGAGCTCGCCCCTGAGTTCATGAACGAGCTCGTCACGCGTGGCCGCATCTACGGCTACCGATTCAGGCCTGGTGGCCGGATCGTCGGCCGCCCGATCCACGAGTACCCGGGCAAGCTCCTGGATGCCAAGGGCATGCAGGTGATGATCGACAACAACCTCGATTTCGAGGTGGCGCTGTACCCGTATGAGCTGGTGACCTACGGTGAGACCGGCCAGGTGTTCCAGAACTGGATGCAGTACCTCCTGTGCAAACGCTACCTCGCCGAGATGACCGCCGACCAGACGCTGGTGGTCTCCTCGGGGCATCCTCTGGGCCTGTTTCCGTCGCGCCCGGAGGCGCCGCGCGCCATCATCACCAACGGGCTGATGGTCGGCATGTTCGACAACCCCGAGAGCTTCCACCGGTTGGCCGCGATGGGCTGCGTCAACTACGGCCAGATGACCGCCGGGGGCTGGATGTACATCGGCCCCCAGGGGATCGTGCACGGCACCTACATCACGCTGCTGGGCGCGGCGCGGCGCTATCTCGGTATTCCGGAGTCCGGGGACCTGCGGGGCCGGACGTTCATCTCCTCGGGCCTCGGTGGGATGTCGGGGGCGCAACCCAAGGCAATCGAGATCGCTGGCGGTGTGGGCGTGATCGCTGAGGTCGACCTTTCCCGCATCAAGACCCGCCACGACCAAGGGTGGGTGAGCCTGGTCTCCGACTCGCTGCCGCAGGTCGCGGCGTGGATGCACGCGTACCAGGACCGCGGCGAACCGATCTCCATCGCGTACCACGGCAATGTCGTCGACCTCCTCGAGTACCTGGACGCCAACCGCATCGCCGTGGACCTCGTGTCCGACCAGACCTCCTGTCACGCCGTGTACGAGGGTGGGTACACACCGGTCGGGCTGACGTTCGACGAGGGTCGCACGCTACTCCGTGCCGACCTGGCCGTCTTCAAGTCCAAGGTGGACGAGAGCTTGCGTCGTCACTTCGAGGTGCTGCGGCGCCTCACCGCCGGCGGCGCGCGCTTCTGGGACTACGGCAACTCGTTCATGAAGGCAGTGTTCGACGCCGGCGTGGCAGAAATAGCCCGCAACGGCGTCGACACCAACGACGGCTTCGTCTGGCCCTCGTACGTCGAGGACATCATGGGGCCGTTGTGCTTCGACTACGGCTACGGCCCGTTCCGCTGGATCTGCCTGTCGGGAAATCCCGAGGACCTCAAACGAACCGACCGGGCAGCGCTGGCGTGCATCGACCCGGATCGCCGCGGGCAGGATCGCGACAACTTCAACTGGATCCGCGGCGCAGAGCGCAACCGGCTCGTCGTCGGCACCCAGGCGCGCATCCTCTACGCCGATGCCGAAGGGCGAGTGCGCATCGCCCTCGCTTTCAATGAGCTGGTGCGACGGGGGGAGATCGGGCCGGTGATCATCGGCCGCGATCACCACGACGTCTCGGGTACCGACTCGCCGTTCCGCGAGACCGCCAACATCTACGACGGCTCGAGCCTCACCTCCGACATGGCGCACCAGTGCTTCGCCGGCAACATCGCGCGCGGGATGACCTACGTCGTGCTCTCCAACGGCGGCGGGGTGGGGGTCGGGAAGGCGATCAACGGCGGCAACGGCATCCTCCTGGACGGCTCCGAGCGCATCGACCGCGTCCTCGCCTCCGGGCTGGAGTGGGACGTCATGGGCGGGGTCGCCCGCCGCGCCTGGGCCCGCAACCCGGGCGCCCGTGAGACCGTGCTCGCCTGGAACGACCGCATGGCCGGCCGGGGCCACATCACGTTGCCCGAGCTGGCTGACGAGGCGCTGGTCGCCACCGCGGTCGAGCACGCTCTGGGCAGGCAGTAGGCGCCGGAATCCAGCCCAAGCTCTTGCTGTTTTTCCATTTGAGGAGTAGCGTAGCGGCCGGAGGAGCGGTTGAGACAGAATCACAACACGAATCGAGGCGGGCGTGGGCATGGAGACGGCAGCATCTTCGGCCTGTCGGGCTTCGTTAGACACCGGCCCCACCGCGACGAGGAGGGTGAGACCAACCTCGCGGCCCTCGCCCCCGGTGTCGCCGCACGCGTGCTCCACCTGTACGGTGGCCGCGAGCTGGTCACCCGCCTCGCGGCGCTCGGCTTCACCCCTGGTACCGAGGTACGCGTCGAGCAGAACTTCGGCCGCGGGCCGCTCATCGTCAATCTGCGCGGCACCCGCCTGGCGCTCGGCCGCCGCGAGTCGGGACGCGTTCACGTTCTCCCCCTGGAGTAGCGCGTGAGCGCCGATCGACGCCGGTTCACCGTGGCCAACGGCGCCCTCCCGATCAGCCCGGCCTCTTCTCCCCAGCGGATACTGGTCGCTCTCGCCGGCCAGCCCAACGTCGGGAAAAGCACCGTCTTCAACCTCCTCACCGGACTCTCCCAGCACGTCGGCAACTGGGCCGGCAAAACGGTCGAGAAGAAGACCGGCACCCACCGCCACGGCGACGTCGAGCTCGAGCTCGTCGATCTTCCAGGTACCTACAGCCTCTCCGCCGCTTCGGAGGAGGAGCTCATCGCGCGGGACTTCCTGCTTTCGGCGCAGCCGGAGGTCGTCGTGGCGATCATCAACGCCGCGGCTCTCGAGCGCCACCTGTACCTCGTCGCCGAGCTCCTGCCGCTGCCGATCCGTCTGGTGGTCGGCCTCAACATGGTCGATATCGCAGCCCGGGAAGGCAGCGGGGTGGACGCCGTGGCGCTCGAGCGGGCCTTGGGTGTGCCGGTCGTACCGATGGTGGCGAGCCGCAACGAGGGAGTTGCCGAGCTGGTTGCAGCTATCGTGGCACGGGCACTGGGCTCGGGGACCGGCGAGCCTCGTCTGCCCGGTGTGCGCAGCGACCACCAGAGCGTGTGGAAAGAGCTTCAGGTGCTGGTGGCAGAGCATCTCCCTCCCACCCTGCCGAGCGCGTGGGCGGCCAGTAAGCTGCTCGAGGGCGACCGCGAGGTCACGCGCATCACGCGGGACGCGTGCCCCGCTCCAACCTGGGTACAGGTCGAGCGGCTGCTGGCTGCGCACGAGGATGGCATGCTGGCGGTCGCCTCGGGCCGGTACGAGTGGATCGCCCAAATGGTGCGGTCGGCGGTGCGGCTGCCGCGGGCTGGACAGGTGAGCGTCACCGAGCGGCTCGATCGCTGGCTGACCCACCCGGTCTGGGGACTGGCGGCGCTGGCCGGCGTCTTCGGGCTCGTCTACGGCCTCACGTTCCTGCTCGGCAAGCCGTTGCAGGAGCTCGTAGAGACGCTGATCACCCGCGGTCTCGGACGACCGCTCGGTGCCCTGCTCGCTGGCGCTCCACCCTGGGTCTCGGGCCTGTTCCTGGACGGCATCCTCGCCGGAGCTGGCGCGGTCGCCTCGTTCTTGCCGCTGCTCGCCATCTTCTTCGCCGTCCTTGCCGGGCTCGAGGACGTGGGGTATCTGGCCCGCGCCGCCTACGTGACCGACCGTTTCATGCACCTCGTGGGGCTGCACGGCAAGAGCTCGCTGCCGCTCATGCTGGGGTTCGGTTGCAACGTGCCGGCAGTGATGGGCGCTCGCATTCTCGACTCGCCCAAAGCCCGGCTGCTCACCGTGCTGCTCGCCCCCCTCGTGCCGTGCGCCTCGCGCATGACCGTCATCCTGTTCGTGGCGCCGCTGTTCTTCGGGGCCTGGGCGCCGCTCGTGGCCTGGGGGCTGGTGCTGCTCGCGCTTGGCGTCCTGGTGGCGTTCGGCGTGCTCGCGGGTCGGCTACTGCTGCGTGGAGAGCGCGGGGTGTTCATCATGGAGTTGCCGCTTTACCACCGGCCCAAGCTGCGGACCATCGCCCTGCAGACCTGGCAGCACAGCCTCGAGTTTCTGCGCAAGGCCGGCACCGTCATCGTCGTCTTCTCGGCCATCGTCTGGGCGCTCTCGACGCTGCCGCACGGGCGCATGGAGGATAGCCTCCTGGCTCGCGCAGGGCAGGCGCTGGCCCCTGCGGGCGCCGTGCTCGGCCTCGATTGGCGGCTGCTGGTGGCGTTGTTATCGTCGTTCTTCGCCAAGGAGAACGCGGTAGCGACGCTGGCCGTGCTGTTCGCCGGCGGGCACGAGCACCGGCTCGGTGAGACACTCGCCGCGGCGTTCACCCCGCTTGCCGCCCTCAGCTTCCTGGTCGCCTACACGCTCTTCGTGCCGTGCGTGCCGACCCTGGCCACGTTGCGCCAGGAGGCCGGCGGCTGGCGCTGGGCAGCGCTGTCGTTCGGCACCCTCCTCGTCCTCTCCCTGACCGCAGCGGCGCTGGTATTCCAGCTCGGCCGGCTGCTCGGGTGGGCTTGATGCTCGAGCGGCTACTCGATCGCCTCGCGGCCGGCGTGACCAGCGTCCCGGAGCTGGCGCGCTCGCTCGACACCTCACCCGAGCTGGTCGAGATGATGCTCGAGGACCTGGCCCGGCGCGGTCTCGTGCAGGCGGTGGAGAGCTGCGGTGGTGCCTGCCAAAGGTGCGGCGTGGCCGGGTGCTTGTCATCGTGGCGCGGCCGGGCGTGGACCGTGGCGGCTCCCTCCAGAGCGGTCGAGAAGGTCGAAGACCTGTCCCCCGCCCGGTCGAGCACCGAAAGCTCTCGCGGACACCGCCACCTTTGACCCTCCTCCACCCGACCCGGTTGGTATGATGGCCGGTGCGAACGAGGGGGACGCCATGAGCGCAGACGTCAAGTACCACGTACATCTCAACCGGGAGATGCTAGCGGGTGCGGAGGTCGCGATCCTGCCCGGAGATCCGGGGAGGGTCGGCAAGACCGCGAGGTATCTCGACCCCGAAGCGCATTTCCTGGCGTCCAACCGGGAGTTCACCTCGTGGCTCGCCACGCTCGACGGCCGCCAGGTGCTGGTCTGCTCGACCGGGATCGGTGGGCCGTCGGTGTCGATCTGTGTCGAGGAGCTGGCAGCGCTCGGCATCACCAGCTTCTACCGCATCGGCACCACCGGGGCGATCCAACCCGACATCGAGCTGCCGTGCGTGATCATCACCACCGGCGCGGTACGCCTCGACGGCGCCTCCACTCACTACGCGCCGCTCGAGTACCCGGCTGTGGCCGACCTCGAACTCACCAACTCGCTGGTTGCTGCAGCCCGTGAGCTGGGGCTTCCCCACCGGGTGGGGATCACCGCCGCCTGCGACACCTTCTACCCCGGCCAGGAGCGCTACGACACCTTCACCGGCTATGTGCCACGCCGCTTCCAGGGCTCGCTCGAAGAATGGAAGCACCTCAAGGTGCTCAACTACGAGATGGAGTCGGCGACGCTCTTCGTCATCGCTTCGGTGTTCGGGCTGAAGGCGGCGATGGTTGCCTCCGCCATCGTCTCACGGACCCGCAGCGAGACCCCGGACGACGCGGTTTTGGCGCAGGCGGAGGAGAACCTGGCGCGGGTCATGAAAAGAGCGCTTCAGCTCCGCGGCACAGCGCGGTCCTGACTCCCGATGGCCGCCCGTATGTGGAGCACGGCCGCGTGAGCCAGATCCCCGATCTCCGCATACGCGCCTGCAACTGCGCACCGCTCCGTCCGGATGGCGACTACGTGCTCTACTGGATGATCGCCAACCGGCGACCCCACTTCAACTTCGCGCTCGAGCACGCGACCGGAAAGGCGCAGCGGCTACAGAAAGGGCTGGTGGTGCTCGAGCCGTTGGCTGCGGACGACCCCTGGGCTTCGGACCGCCTGCATGCGTTCGTCATTCAGGGGATGGCGGCCAACGCGGCGGCGTTCAGCCGGACCGGCGCCCGCTACCTCCCCTACCTCGAGCCGACACCAGGGGCGGGCAAGGGCCTCGTGGAGGCGCTCGCTGCCCGTGCGTGCCTGGTGGTGACCGACCGCTTCCCAGCGTTGGTCCTGTCCCGTCTGGTGACTGCGACGGCGGCGAAGCTCGATATTCGCGTGGAGGAGGTGGATGGGTGCGGGCTACTGCCGCTCGCAACGACGGCGCACGCGTACCCCTCGGCCCACACCTTCCGCCACTTCCTCCAGCAGGTGCTTCCCACCCACATCGAGGACCTCCCGTCACCCGACCCCCTCGCTGGAGCGCTGCTGCCGCCGGTGGCACTCCCACCCGAGATCGGGCATCGGTGGCCCCAGACGCGTCCGGCCGGGCTCACGGCGGACCCGGCGAGCCTCTCGGTGTTCCCCATCGACCACACCGTGGCGCCATCCCGGACCCTCGGGGGCTGGTCGGCAGGGCGCCAGGTGCTCGCTGGTTTTCTCGACCGCCGGCTGTGCCGCTTCGCGACGGAGCGCAACCATCCCGACGCGGACGCGACCTCGGGGCTGTCGCCGTACCTGCACTTCGGGCACCTTTCGGTGCACGAGGTGCTGGTCGAGCTCGCCCGGCGGGAGGGATGGACACCCGACCGGCTGGTCGGAGGCGGCACCGGCGCACGCGCCGGCTGGTGGCGGATGTCGGAGCCGGCCGAGGCGTTCCTCGACCAGCTCGTGACCTGGCGCGAGCTCGGCCACAACTTCGCCGCCACCCGCGACGACCTCGACGGGTACGAGTCGCTGCCGACCTGGGCGCGGCAGACGCTCGAACGGCACGCCACCGACCCGCGTCCGTACTGCTACGACCTCGGCACGTTCCTCGCCGCCGCCACCCATGACCAGGTGTGGAATGCGGCCCAGCGGCAGCTCCTGCGGGAAGGTCGTCTGCACACCCACCTCCGCATGCTGTGGGGGAAGAAGATCCTCGAGTGGTCCCGCTCGCCCCGCGAGGCGCTCGCGATCATGCTCGAGCTCAACAACCGCCTGGCGCTCGACGGCCGCGACCCCAACTCCGCCTCCGGCATCCTCTGGTGCCTCGGCCGCTACGACCGTCCGTGGAGCCCCGAACGGCCGATTTTCGGCACCGTGCGATACATGTCGAGCCAGGCCACGCTGCGCAAGGTGCGGATGCGCAACTACCTGGAGCGGTTCGGGTCATGACCGGGAGTCACGATCCCGCCATCCGCAGGCTGCCAGCGACGGTGCTGGTCCTGGGGGCGGTGAGCTTCCTCACCGACCTCTCGAGCGAGATGATCTACCCGCTGCTGCCGGTGTTCCTCGCCACCGTGCTGGCCGCCGGCCCGGTGGCGCTCGGGTGGATCGAGGGCGTAGCCGAGTCCACGGCCGCGTTCGTCAAGCTCGCGGCGGGGCTGCGCTCGGACCGGGTGCGGCGACGCAAGCCGCTGATCCTGGGCGGCTACGCGCTCGCCGGGCTGGTCCGGCCGCTGATCGGGCTCGCGACCTCGTGGCTCGCGGTGCTCGGCTTGCGCTTTGCCGACCGCATCGGCAAGGGGCTGCGTACCGCGCCGCGCGACGCCCTGATCGCCGACGTGACCGAGCCCGAGCAGCGCGGGCACGCGTTCGGCGTCCAGCGCACCCTCGATCACGCCGGCGCGGTCGCTGGCCCGCTCGTGGCCGCCGCGCTCCTGACCTGGGCGGGGCTGGGGTTGCGGGCGGTCTTCCTGCTCGCCGCCGTCCCCGCGGCGCTCATGGTGGTCGTCATCGTCCTCGGCGTGCGCGAGGCCCCGGCCGCGACGCATGAACACCCCGCGCTCCGCCTGCGGGGTGCGTGGAGCCAGCTCGACGGGCGGTTTCGCCTGTTCCTGGCGGCGATGCTGGTGTTCACCCTCGGCAACTCGACCGACGCCTTCATCCTCCTGCGGCTGCAAGGGGCTGGGGTCTCGGCGGCGGGGATCGCGGTCATGTGGGCGGCGTTCCACGTCGTCAAGATGGTCGCGACCTACCTCGGGGGGCGGCTCTCCGACCGGCTGGGGCGCCGGCCGATGGTGCTCGCGGGGTGGGCGGTCTACGCCGCGGTGTACCTCGCGTTCGCCCTCGTCGACAGCCCGCGGGCCGTGCTCGTGACGTTCTTCTGCTACGGCGTGTACTACGGGCTCACCGAGCCGGTGGAGCGCGCCTGGGTGAGCGAGCTCGCCCCGGCCGGTCTTCGCGGCACGGCGCTCGGCCTGTACCACGGCGTCGTCGGGCTCGGCGCCCTCCCCGCCTCGGTGCTGTTCGGCCTCGTCTGGCAGCGTCTTGGCAGCGGAGCCGCGTTCGCCCTCGGGGCCTCGCTCGCCGCCGTGGCGGCGGCGCTGCTGCTGGGCGTCAGGTCGCGGTCCGCTGCCGCCTGATCGAGGCCCAGGTGCCGAGCCCCAGCCCGATGACGGTCAACGGCACAACGAGGTAGAGCACCATCGCGCCGAGTACTGGCTGTCCGCCGTGACCCACCGCACCGAGCAGCAGGTAGGCGAGGGAGAGACCGTAGTAGGCCAAGAGCAGCGCCCCCTCGGCTCGCGAGACGGTGCTGCCGGTGAAGAAGATCGGCAGGCAGACGATCGCCACCGCCCCATCGACCACGAAGCGCGCACCCAGCACCGCCATGCCGAGCCCGGCACCAACACTCACCGCCAGCTCCGGCGCCGAGGTCCCGAACGCCACCACGGTGAGACCGATCAGGAGTGAGGAGACGCCTGCCGCCGCCGCCAGCCGCACCGCGCCCCGCACCAGCAGCTCGGCACCGACGACGAGCAGGGTGAGCCCTCCGACGAGGAGGAGCTCGCTCACGGCGTCACCGGGCCCCGAGAGTGACCTGCGGCTGGAGCTCCTGATCTCCCCGGGCGAGCGTCACCGTCACCGTCTCGCCCGGGCGGCGGGTTCGGAGGGCGGCGGAGAGGTCCGCCAGACCCGACAGCCGCTGCTCGCCGATCGCGAGCAGCACGTCGCCAACCGCGATCCCGGCCCGCTCGGCCGGAGAGTCGGGCGTCACCTGCGCCACTCTGACTCCCGGCCCCTGAAAACCGAAGTCGGGCATGGTGCCGAGGCTGGCCCGCTGGCCACCGGTCGGCGGGGGCGCGATGGGCGCCGCGGAGGCCTGACCGAGCGTCGTCGTGAGCGGGTCGCGCCGTCCGCCCAGGTAGGAGACCACCTCGGCCGCCACCGCGGCAACCTTGACGAGCCCAGCGGCGTCGAGCTTGTCGACGGTGTCGGACGGACGGTGGTAGTCGGCGTTGGGACCCGAGAAGAGCTGTACCGCCGGCACGCCGTGCGCAAGGCACGACACCTGGTCGGAGGCGTCGAGCTGCTCGGCGACGATCGCAACTGGCACCCCGGTGGTGGCGCCGGCGCCCATGAAAACGAACGGCCACTCGCGTGCCGAGTCCGAGCCGAGCACGTACAGCGTGCCCTCGTCGAGCCGACCCACGGTGTCCAGGTTGAGGCAGGCAACCGGCAGCTCGCCCGCCGCCATCCCAGCGAGTAGATGCTGCGAGCCGAGCTTGCCGGCCTCTTCACCGGTCACCACCGCGAACAGCAGCCGGCGCGACGAGGGGGGTTGGGCCGCGAAGTGCCGTGCCAGCTCGAGCAGAACCGCCACGCCCGAGGCGTTATCGTCGGCCCCGGGGTGTACGCGCCCCTCGTTGCCGGCACGCACGTCCGGCCAGCCATGCCCCAGGTGATCGAGATGGGCCATAACCAACACCGGCGCCAGCCGCGGATCGGAGCCCGGCACGACACCGACCAGGTTGGTGAGCACCATCTTCCTTTCGGGCTTTCCGCCCTTCCACTCGAAGTCTTGGCGGAACGCAGCGTTCTGCCCGGGCCGCAAGCCCGCCTCGCGCATCGCCGACTCGACCCAGTCGGTGGCAGCAGCCAGCCCGGGCGTGCCGAGCCCTCGCCCCTCGCGTGCTGGGTCGGCGAGCCACGCCACCGTGCGTACCATGCGTGACCCGTCGAACACCGGTGGCAGCTTAGCGAGGGGCTCCCGTCGCGGGAGCCTGAGCTCCGGTAGCGGTCCATCCGTCAGCGACCGGACCAGTGGCGAGCCGGTCGCGGCCCAGATCCCCTTGGCCACGTTTTCGGGCGCCGCGCCGCGGAAGCCGAGGTAGCCGTACTTGCTGTAGTGGGGAAGCTTGCGCCCCAGGCCCGGGATCGCCGCCGGGGAGCTCGCTGCAAGCAGCGCTACCGCCTGCCCTGACCCTCCGGGGTGGCGGGCCACCAGCGCCAGCGAAAGATCGCTCTTGGCGAGCTGCTCGTGGCCGACGGCGACGGTCTCCGACGTGACCTTCACACCCTCCCCGGCCAACCGCTCCAGCACCGCTCCGACAAAGCGGTTCGACCAGCCGAGCACCCACACGTTACCCTCCGGCAGCACGGTGAGCTCGGAGTCCATCACCAGGTGCCCATCACCCTTACCTTTTTGCCAGACCGACACGAGGTCCCGCCAGGCGGCCAGCTCGCCCTCCCCAGCCCCGGCCGGGAGCACATAGCTGGGCCGGTCGTCGCCCAGCACGGTCGACAACGTGGGTGGAAGCTCGGCCGGGTCGAGCCGCCGCATGATGTCGAAACCAGGATCGACGTCCAAGCGGATGGGTCTGGACAGCAAAGGGACGATGGCGCTGGCCTTGCGCCCAGCCATTTGCACCACGGCTGCTATCGCCGGTCCCTCGGTGACGGTGATGAGCACCGGGACGCGGAGCGGGAACGGCTCCTCGGGTTGCGTCTGTTCAAGCGTGAGCTCGAGCTGATATCCAGCTCCATCCGGGAGCTCGCGGACAACCGCCGCCGCGATCGCCAGACGCGGCGCCCCCGGACGCGAGACCCAAGTCGCGAAGAAGGTCCGCCGGCTCGTGCCGGTCTCGGCCTCGAACGCTGCCTCGAGGTCGGCGAACGAGGCGCGCTGGTTGGCGTGCTTGCGCCAGAAGCGCGTGAGCCCGGCCAGGAAAGTGGCGTCACCCACATCCTGTCTCAGCATATGGAAGAGCATCAAGCTCTTGCCGTAGCCGACTGCCTCGGTGGCGGCCGAGGTGCGGGAACCGAACTCCGAGAGGGGAAAATCCTTGCCGTCGCGGACGAAATCCGAGTATTTCCTGAGCGTGTCTCGGCGGTAGCCAACACCCTCGCCGCGCTGCTCGGCTAGCAGGTGGTCGGCCATGTAGGTGGTGAGGCCCTCGCACCAGTTGCCACCCTCCGCCGCCACGTACACCGAGTTCCCCCACCAGTTGTGGAGCAGCTCGTGGGGGTACGAGGAGGTGAGGATCCAGGGAAAACGAATGACCTTCGGCCCCAGCAAGGTGAAGCCCGGCATCCCGTAGCCGGTCTCCCAGAAGTTCTCGACCAGTGCGAACGAGGGCCAGGGGAACGCCGGAAGCATCGACTCGTACAGCGCCAGGTAGCGCTTCGTCGCATCGAGGTAGCGGCGGGCGAGCAGCGGGTCGGGCGTGCGCAGGAACGCCATGAGCTCGACGGGACCGGCCTGCTCCCGGACCTCGGTCCACGGGCCGGCGACCAGATAGACCTCCTCCACGGGGCGCTCGCACACCCACCGTTCGCGGCCCTCGCTCCTCGTGCGCCGCCCCTGACTCACGCTCCGCCACCCGGTCGGGGCGCTTGTCACCTCCAGCTCGAACGTCACGAGGGCGTCGCCGAAGGTCGGGACCCAGAAGCTGATACCGGCCAGGAACACGCCCTGCGGGTCGACGATCCCCGCTGTCTCGGAGAAGCTGCGTTGGTACTCCTCGTCCGGCGTTACCAGGGGGTGGTAGATCGACCCACCGTAGACGACCTCAACCTGCTCGGGAGCTTGCTGTCCCCGCAGCAGACGGTAGCTCTCGAGCGGGGCTGTGTGGACGACCGTCGCGGTCGTGGCGTTGATCCCCCCGAACGCTGCTGCCACCGGACCATCGACCGCCGCAAGGCGCCAGCCCGGCGTCACCGTGCGCGGCTGCAGCCCGGCATGGAGCACGAATTGCACGCTGTCCCCCGGCGGTGGGGTCAGGACGTCGCGTACCTCGACGCGGTGTGTTTCCGGAGTCAGGACGACAGAAAGCCGATGATGAGGAGGCGGCGCCGCGACGGCGACCGTCGCCAGCGGGACGGCGAGAACAGCGGTGAGGTGCAGCATGATCGCTCCGCGGCCATTGTACGTGGCCTTCTCCTGCAACCCCGAGGAGCGCCGCGGCATTGCCCCCTCCGACCGTACCTCCAGCTCCGAGGCGGCTGGCACCCGTCTTGCTGGTAAGCTTGCGTCGGTACGTACGGTGGGTGGTAGCCTCGGCCCAAGGTGACTGAGAAGAATGGAGATGGAAATGCAGAGACGAGTGCGTCGCTCCTTGCTGCTGGCGCTCCTGATGTGGACCGGGGCCACTCTGGCACTGGCTCAGGAACGCTACTGCAACGGTCGCCCCCGTGTGCAACGGGGGGTCAAGGTGTATCCGAACGGCCGGCCCATCCAAATCGGAGATCTTGTGCTGTTCCCGAACGGCAATCCGACGACCGAGGAGGACGGCTCGCTCCTGTACCCGAGCGGCGCGCCGTTTTTCAAGACCAAGGTCAAGGGCAAGGAGCAGCCGCGCTTCCTCTATCCCAATGGAAACACGTTGTCAAACGGCACAACCTCCTTCTACCCCAACGGCAAGGTCCTGTTCCAGAACGGCCTTTTCTACGACCAGAAGGCCAAGGTCGTGCCCCAAGGGCCGAGCCAGATCACGCTGCGGTGGCGAGACTACCACTACACCCTCGACGTGGTGGACGGGGTCCCCTCCCAGAAGGTCATCGCCATCAAGGTACGCGAGCTCGGCGTCGTGACCAGCTTCCGGCTGGAAAACGGAATGATCACCGAGGTCGATGCCTACTGCGCCCCCCCCGAGACCCCCACGCCCTAGGCCGCGCCCACCGGCCGGCCAATCCCGTGCACCAGAAGGTCGTAGGCGCGTCGCACCCGGTCCCAGTGCTGCTCGCGGTCGAGCGCCCAGTAGCGACCGATGACCGACACCAACCGGCCCAGCCCGAGCTCGGCGACGCGCTTTTCGACCAGCGCAACGTAGTCGGCTCCGGACTGCGGCCGCTCGCCACGTCGCCCGAGCAAACCGTGGACGAACACTTCCGGCACACCGACCCGGCGCGCCAGCTCGAGCAAGGCGAACAGGTGGTCCAAGCTGCCGTGCGAGGAAAAGAAGGAGACGATCCCCAGCAGGTGCAGTGGTCGCCGAGTATCGCGGGCCGCCTCGGCGGCCCAACGAAACGCCTCGTTGGTGAAAAAGCTGCCGTCCTCGATCGCCTCGGCGATGCGTACCCGGTCGGCCGGCACCACGCGGCCGGCGCCGAGGTGGAGGTGGCCGGCCTCGGAGTTGCCGACCGTGCCCGGTGGCAAGCCGACGGCCTCGCCGGCAGCCGCGAGGAGGGTGTGGGGGAACGCCCCCTGCAGCTCGTCCATAGCCGGCGTCGGCGTCGCAGCGATGAGGTTTCCGGGGCCCGGTGCAGCCACCCCCCAGCCGTCGCAAATCACGAGGAGCACACGACCGCAGCGCGGTAGCGACCCGCAAGCCAGCAAGCTGCGGCCGGTCATCTCTGCCGGCTTGTCGAGACCCAAAAGGTCGAGGATGGTCGGCGCCACGTCGCTGAGCGATCCTCCGTCGCGCAGCCGGCAGGACACCGCTCCCGGAGGCGGCACCACCAGGCAGGGGACGGGAGAGTCCGTGTGGCCGGTGTCGACCGTGCCTTCCGGAAACAGCCAGCGCTCCACCGTACCGTGGTCGGCCGTGACCACGGCCGCAACCCCGCAGCGCCGAGCCGCTCGTACCATCCGACCCACCGCGGTGTCGACCGCCATCACAGCCTGCTCGATGGCGTCACGGCACTCACTATGGCCAACCACGTCGATGTTGGCGAGGTTGGCCACGATGAGTGCCTGAGCCGGGTCGGCGAGCTCCGCCTCGACGGCGTCGGCGACCTCTGCGGCGCGCATGGCCGGCGAGACGAGTGGCTCAGCGGGCGAGTCGAGCACGATCCGCCGCTCGCGCGGGAACGCCTCTTGGCGCTTGCCGGCAAAAAAGTACGAGACGTGGATCGCCTTCTCGCTCTCGGCCACACGGCTCTGACCCAGGCCGCTTCGACTCACCACTTCGGCGAGCGTGCCTCGCAGGTGTTCGAGCGGTGGAAACCCCACCCGTACCGGCAGCTTCGCGTCGTACTCGATCATCGTAACGAAGCGGAGATCCAAGCGCTCGACCGGGAACGGCGCGAACGTCGGGTCGACGAGAGCGGCGGTCAGCTCGACCTCGCGCTCGCCCCGGAGGTCATAGAAGATCACCGAATCGCCGGGCTCGATCCGCCCCACGGCGTGGCCGTCTCCAGCGACGCGGACCAACGGCTCCATGCGTTCCTCATCCTGACCTCGGCCATAAGCCGCCCGTACCGCCTCCGACATGCAAGAATCGATCACCATCGGTCCGTGCCTCGAGCGGAGGGATTATCTCCCAGCTCGCCCGTGCTCTGGTCAATGCCCGGCGCAACCGGGATAATGCTGGCAACAGCCGGCGGCTCGGGAGGAGGCTGGATGGCTCGCAAGAAGGTGATCTTCGAGGACACGCTGGCGCTGGTCTTGGCCGGGGGCCAGGGGGGCCGGCTTTCTCCCCTCACCAGCGACCGGTCGAAACCGGCGGTGCCGTTCGGTGGGATGTACCGCATCATCGACTTCACGCTCTCCAACTGCCTCAACTCGGGGCTCAGGAAGATCTTCGTGCTCACCCAGTACAAGTCGGGGAGCCTCGAGCGACACATCCAGCTCGGCTGGAATCCGGTGTTCTCGGTTGAGCTCGGCGAGTGGATCTACACCGTGCCGCCGCAGCTGCGAATCGGCCAGCGGTGGTACCTGGGCACCGCCGACGCGGTGTTCCAGAACGTGTACCTGCTCGAGCAAGTGCGGCCGGCTCGGGTGATGATCCTCTCCGGCGACCACGTCTACAAGATGAACTACAGCACGATGCTCGATTTCCACGATGGGCGGGAGGCGTTGGCGACGATCGCTGTCGTCGAGGTGCCAATCGAGCAGGCGAGTGCGTTCGGGGTCGTCGAGGTGGATGCGGACTGGCGCATCGTCGGCTTCCAGGAGAAGCCGACGAACCCCGTTCCCGTGCCCGGTAAGGCCGGTGTTGCGCTGGTCAACATGGGGGTCTACTGCTTCGAGACCGACACCCTCATCGAGGTCGTCTCCCGGGACGCGGAGCACCAGACCCGCCACGATTTCGGGCACGACATCCTGCCATCCATGGTGGCGAGCGGCCGGCTGTTCGCCTTTCCGTTCGTGGACGAAAACCGCAAGCAGGTGGCGTACTGGAGAGACATCGGCACCCTCGACTCGTACTTCGATGCCAGCATGGACCTCGTCTCGGTCGACCCGGTGTTCAACCTCTACGATCGAGCATGGCCGTTGCGCACCCTCCCCCAGCAGCTCCCTCCGGCCAAGACCGTCTTCGCCCAAGAAGAACCGGGAGGACGTGCCGGCATGATCCTGGACTCGGCCGTGTGCGGCGGGGTGATCGTGTCCGGCGGACGGGTCGAGAGGTCGATCCTCGGCCCGGAGGTCCGGGTCAACAGCTTCGCGCGGGTCACCGACTGCGTCCTCATGGACGGCGTGCAGGTGGGCCGCCACGCCCGTCTCACCCGCGCCATCGTCGACAAGGGGGTGGTCATTCCGCCCGGCTTCGTGATCGGCGAGAACGCCGTCGAAGACTGCAACCGCTTCACGGTCAGCGAGCGCGGCGTGGTGGTGATCGCCAAGAGGATGGTGTTGAGCTGACTGCCCCTTCCGGCGGTATCACGTGCTTCCCGGGAGGCGGTCGCGAAGCACGATCGCCAACCTGCTGCCCCGACCGAGCCTGCTCTCCACCTGCACGACCCGCGGGTACCGGTCGATGCACCGCCCGCCGAGCGCTGGACAAAGTTCCTCGCCACCATCGCGCCGGCTCGCGCTCTGGTTCGCCTCCGCCAACCCCCCGCCGCTGCTGTGCACCGGCGTCAGCTCGCTGCGTGTGGTGTTGCCACCGGGTCTCGAGTCGACACCGGCAGTCAACGGCTCAGGACGCGAGGACGAGGACGAGGAGCGCCGCCAGCGCGAAGCGGTAGAAGGCAAAGGGCACCAATGACAGGCGCTGGACCAGGCGTAGGAACCCCGTCACCGCCACCCAAGCGACAGCGAACGAGACAACGGTGCCGATGGCCAAGGCCGCTCCGAGGTGGGCATCCAGCACCTGCCAGGAGCGCACGAGATCGAAAAGCGTGGCGGCCACCATCACCGGCACCGCAACGACAAAAGAAAGCTCGGTCGCCGTACGGCGGTCGAGACCGACCAACAACCCACCCGAGATCGTCGCCCCAGAGCGCGAAAAGCCGGGCCACAACGCGAAGCACTGCACGCAACCGACCGCTAAGGCCTGACGCAGGGTGACCTCGTCCAGGCTCCGGGCCTTCGGCTTCGCCTGCCGCCGGGCCCACCGCTCGGCAGCCAGCATCAGAACGCCGCCGATCACCAAGCCGATCACCACCGGCCGCGCACTGAAAAGGTGTGTCTTGATCACCCCGTGCAGCAACGCACCGAGAGCGAATGCCGGCGCGCAGGCCACAGCGATGTGGGCGACCGTGAGGCCTCCCGTCCTGGCACGAGGCCACAACCCCTCTCCCCGCAGCCCTTCTCGCACCAGGGTTGCGAACCGACGCCGGTAAAGCCACAACACCGCCAGGATCGCCCCGAGTTGGATGACGATCTCGAGCGTCTCGGCCCGCTCCCCAGCGAAGCCGAGCCACTCCCCGACCAGGATCAAGTGACCGGTCGACGACACCGGGAGGTACTCGGTGAGCCCCTCGACGATCCCCAGGATGAGGGCGAGCCACAGCTCGTGCATCGCGCCATCTTACGGCATGGACAGCGGCGACCGCAGTCGTCGATAATGGACCGGCCTGCCCGCTCGCGCGCCGACTGCGCTCGCTGGCATCACGCCGCGTGAGCGGTCACAGGCGGGGGCGCGATGACTCTTGTCTACGGGATAGTCTGGATCGTGATGGCGGCCTTCGCCGTGAGCGCGGTGGCCGCACTGGTGTGGGCAATCCAGCACGGGCAGATGGAGCGCTTCGCCAGCGCGGCACGCAGCATCTTCGACGAGGAGGAGCCGGTCGGCAGGCCCACCGATGCTTTCCCCACCTCGGGCCTGGAGCGCCGCTCATGAGCGAGCTTATGCCGTCCGCCGCCGAGCCCCAGAACGAGCCGCCGACTCGGGCAGAGATCGACCGCTCGTGCCGGGGGCCGCTGCTGGTCTTCATTGCCTCGGCCGTGTTCTGGCTCGTCATCGGCAGCCTGTGGGCGATCCTGGCCGCCGTCAAGATGCACACCCCGGGGCTGTTGACCTCCTGGGAGCCGCTCACCTTCGGGCGGGTTCGCCCCGTGCACCTCAACATGACGATCTACGGTTGGGCGTCAATGTCGGGGATCGCGACCCTACTCTGGCTCCAAGCCCGGCTCGCCCGCACCCGGTTGCCGTTACCCAACCTCCTGATCGCCGGCGGCGTGGTGTGGAACCTGGCACTCGTCGCTGGCCTCGTGGAGATCAGCCTCGGGCACGGCACTTCGGTGGAGTGGATCGAGATCCCGCTATTTTGGGCGCTGGTCTTCGCCTCTGTCTTCGCCGTCGTGATGGCTTCCTCGCTGACCATGTTCGCGCGCCGCAAGGTCGCGCACGTCTACGTCTCGCAGTGGTACCTGTTCGGCGCGGTGCTCTGGTTTCCGTTTCTGTATCTGATGGCCAACACCCTCATCCATACCGGCTTGACGCGGGGCGTGACGGCCGCGGCCACCAACTGGTGGTTCGCTCACAACGTGCTCGGTCTGTGGCTGACGCCGATCGGCCTGGCCACCATCTACTACCTCATCCCCAAGGTCATCGGCGCGCCGATCCACTCGTACCACCTGTCGCTGCTCGGGTTCTGGTCGCTGGCGCTGTTCTACAACTGGGCCGGGACCCATCACCTCATCGGCGGGCCGCTGCCAGCGTGGCTGGTGACGGTGGGGATCGTCGGCTCGTTGATGATGTTCGTGCCGGTGATCACGGTGGGGATCAATCACCACATGACGATGGTCGGGCACTTCCGGCGTCTGAAGGACAGCCCGACGCTGCGCTTCATCGTTTTTTCCGGCATGAGCTACACCGCCGTGAGCCTCCAGGGCTCCCTCACATCGCTACGTAGCGTCAATGAGGTCAATCATTTCACCCACTACACCATAGCTCACGCCCACCTCGGGGTGTACTCCTTCTTCTCGATGGCGATGTTCGGGGCGCTGTACTACCTGCTGCCGCGCCTGACCGGCCGAGAGTGGGCGTCGGCGCGCCTCATCAAGCTTCACTTCTGGGCCTCGGCAGGCGGGCTCGCCCTCTACTGGGGGCCGTTGACCATCGGCGGGTGGTTGCAAGGGCTGCGGATGAACAACCCCGACGTGCCGTTTCTCGAGATCATGACCGACACCCTGCCCTGGCTGTGGGGACGCACGGCAGCCGGAACACTCATGACTTTGGGGCATGTCGTGTTCGCCTGGCTGGTGGTGACGATGTTACGAGGCTCGGGGGGCGCACGCCCGGCCTCGTTCGCCGCCGCGACGTCGCCGATCGGGGAGGTGAAGCAATGAACCGCGCGCTCTGGCTGTACCTGGGCGTCTTCGCCACGGTCATCGCGTCGTTCCTCGGGCTCGTGCAGCTCCCGGATCACCAGCTCCGAGGCCTGGAGCCGGTCAGGGACGAATCGGGGGTCGATCGCCCGCTGCGGCCCGAGGGCGGCGTGCTCGCTGGCCGGCAGGAGTACATCGGTCTCGGATGCTTGTACTGCCACAGCCAGCAGGTGCGGCCCGACGGGTTCGGCGCCGACATCGCGCGCGGCTGGGGCATTCGGCGTTCGGTGGCCCGCGACCACATCTGGGACACCCCGCCGGTGCTGGGCAGCATGCGCACCGGCCCTGACCTCACCAACATCGGTGCCCGTCAGCCCTCGGCGGCGTGGCACCTGCTGCACCTCTACCGGCCGCGCCTCACCTCTCCCGGGTCCATCATGCCTGAGTACCCGTTCCTGTTCACTCAGCAGCGTCTCGAGCTCGAACGCCCCGCCGACGCGCTCTCCTTTCCCTCCGGTGATCCCCGTCCGGGTTGGGTAACCCTTCCCACCTACCGCGCCAAGGATCTCGTCGCGTACCTCGTCAGCCTCGACCACTCGTACCCCGTCCCGGAGGTCCGGCCATGACCCCGCCGAGCGAGGACCGGGACCGTCTTACTCACGAGGAGGATGACGGCGTCGTTCGCCTACACGAGCCGATCGCCCGCGAGCTCGAGGAGCCCAAGGACGGCTTCGAACCAACACCCACGTGGTGGGTCTTCATCGTCATGGCGCTGCTGGGCTGGGGTGGGTGGTACCTCGGCACCTACTCCGGTAGCTGGCGCGCCGACGTGTACGACGAGCGCCCCGGCGCCGTCGTCGGCTCGGGGGCGACGATTCCGGTGTCGGTGGATCCGATGGTGTTGGGCAAGCGCATCTACGCCAACTGCCAGACCTGCCACCAACCGGAAGGGCACGGCGTGGAGGGCAACTACCCACCGCTCGCCGGCTCGAGCTGGGTCACCGGCAGCCCCGAAACGCTGGTGCGGATCCTGCTCCACGGCGTGGAGGGCGAGATCGAGGTGGACAAACGGATATACAACCAGGCGATGCCGTCGTGGAAGCACCTGCGCGACGAGCAGCTCGCTGCGGTGGCGACGTTCGTTCGCGCCTCGTGGGGCAACGCGGCAGCGCCGGTCGCGGCCGAAACCGTGGAAGCGGTCCGAGCCGCCACCGCCACGCGCTCCCGGGCCTGGACGGCCGCCGAGCTGAGGCATGCCGAGGGTGCGGCCCCCGCCGGAGGCACCGCAGAACGTTGAGCACGGTGGTGGAAACGCCGGCGCGCTGTGCCCTCGGGCCGGGCGTGGGTTGCTGCTCGGCACCACCAATGGCGGCCAGCGACCGCGCCGCTTGGTGGCGTATCGGCATCGGCGCAGTGATCGCTGCCAACAGCATGACGATCGATCTGGCGATCAACACCAGCGAGGCCGATCCCCGTACCCGCCTGCTCGTCCACCTCGGCGTGCTCGTGGCTACCGCCACGGTCATCGCCCTGCTAGGGGCGCCGCTGCTCGCTGCTGCCTGGCGCCAAGCCCGACAGTGGCGGCTGACGCTGGAGGCCATGTTCGTCCTGGCGATCAGCGGCTCGCTCGTAGCCTCGCTGGTGGCGATGACGAGCGGGGAGGGCGCCGTCTACTTCGAGGTTGCGGCGGTCTTGCTCGTCGTCTACAGCCTCGGTCAGCAGCTCGGCGGCACTGCCCAGCGGCGCGCTCTCGACGCCGTCGAGCGGTGGCAACGGGAGCTCGCCACCTGCCAGCTCGTCTCGGAGGACGGCCAGATCCGTTCCGTGCCCGTGGCCGAAGTACAGGTCGGGCGGATCGTCGAGGTGCAGCCCGGACGTCTCATTCCGGTCGATGGTGTGATCACGAACGGCGAGTCGTTCGTGCGCGAGGCCACGCTCACCGGCGAGCACCTCGCCGTCGTGCGGCGGTCGGGAGACCGGGTGTGGGCTGGTACCCACGCCGTGGATGGCCTGCTCCGCGTGGAGGCCACTTCACCTGGCAGCGCCCGCCGCATCGACGGGATCCTCGCTGCCGTGGAGCGCGCTCGTGCCGTTCCGGGCCGGCTGCAGCGCACGGCCGACCGCTTCATCGGTGTCTTCCTGCCACTGGTGAGCGCGGTCGCGGTGCTGACCGGGCTCGGGTGGGGGGTGGCACGAGGCCCGGTGGAGGGGGTGTTCAACGCCATGTCGGTGCTGCTGGTGGCGTGCCCGTGTGCGCTCGGGCTGGCGACACCGTTGGCCGTGTGGCGGGCGCTCGCGGCTCTGGCACAGCGCGGCCTCGTGCCCCACACCGGAGACGCGATCGAGCGCCTCGCCGGCGTGCGCACCGTGGTCATGGACAAGACCGGCACCATCACCGAGTCGCGGAGTCGGCTCGTGGATCTGGTCGTGGCTGCCGACAGCCGCTTGAGCTCCGCCGAGCTGCGGGCGCTTTTGGCCCGGGTGGAGGCGGGCAATCCCCATCCGCTGGCGGCGGCCTTCGCCGACTCCAGCGGCGAGACCAGCACGACGTGGCTGCCGGCCCGGGTGCGCCTCGTGCCGGGTGTCGGCATTGAGGCCGAGGTCACCGACGCCACCGGCAGGAGCGTGACGGTCGCGATCGGTACACCGACCCGCGTGTGCGCCAGCTCCCGGCACTCGATCGCCTGGGACAGGCTACGGTCGCATTGGCACACCGGCGCCAGGGGACAGGAGATCGCCGTGCTCGTCGACGGGGAGCTCACCGCAGCGGCGTTGGTGGGAGAGCAGCCGCGGCCGGGATGGTCGGAGCTGCGTGCGCGACTGGCCGCGCAGCGGGTCGGGCTCGTGGTCATGAGCGGAGACCCCGAAGCGGCGCGGGTCGGGCTCGGAGAGACGGAGATCCTGGCCGGCCTCGGCCCCGAAGACAAGCTCGATCGAGTACTGCGTCTGGAGGCCGACGGCCAGCACGTGCTGTTCGTCGGCGACGGGGTGAACGATGCCGCCGCAATGGCTGCGAGCCACGTCAGCATCGCGGTCGGGGAGGGGGCGGAGCTGGCCAATGACGTGGCGTCGTTTTCCTGGCACGGCCATCACCTTGCGGATCTGGTCGCGGGGTTGGAGGCAAGTCGTGCCGCCGTCGGAACCATCCGCTCGAACCTCGGCTTCGCTGCGGCCTACAACCTCACGGGCGTGGCGTTGGCAGCGGCCGGCGCGCTGCATCCGATCGTTGCGGCGCTGCTCATGACCTGCTCGAGCCTGATTGTGACCTGGCGCGCCGCTGGCCTCGGCGGTCCGGACGAGGAGCCGGACGAGGTGCTGGCGCCACTGGCGGCGACATGACTCGGAGCCACGACCGGGACCGGTGGGTCGCGTGGGTACTGGGTGGCGCCGTGGCAGTACAAGGGGTCATCCTCCTCTACCTCGGGCAGCTCGTCGGCCGTGCCGCTGTGCAGACGGTGCTGGTCTTCACCGCGGTCGGTCTGGTCACCCACCAGGCCTGGGTCTTTCGGGGACGGCTCTCGCACCGCGTCGACATGCTGCTCGTCATGCTGGCCCTCGGCGGGCTCGGCATGATCGTCGGGTGGTGGATCGACTTCGGCCTCCGACCGGCTCCCGAATGGATGCGTCTCGCTCAGCCGGCCCCTCATCCCTGGTCGTTCTGGTCTCGGGTATGGTCGTGGATGACCGGGCTCATGCTGCTGGGCGCAATCCCGCCGTCGCTGTGGTGGACACGGTGCGCCCGGCTCGCCCGGGAGAGCCACCGACGCTGGGTCTCCACCCATCTGATCGGCAACGCCGCCATGGTGGCGGGGATGATTTGGACCAACCGTTGGATCGGGCGTGCACTAGGGGTGTTGACCGGCTCACTCGTGGTCGGGGCGCACACGGCGATGCTCCTCGGGATGCTGGTTGGCATGGGGGTCGGCATGTGGCTCGGGGAGACGTTGCTGGGCTTGCGCCCGTGGCGTGATGGGCCAGTACCGCTGGGCCGGTGAACCGCAATCGGTTCGTGCACGCTGCCGGGTTCGACGTCCCGGTGCCCCCGCCAGCCCGGCCCGATTCGCCCTCGCAGTGGGAACCGCTGCGGTCTCCCGGCTCAGATGATCCGTGCTACGTCGTCGAAGCTCAGGCGGGGGGCGCGCGGGAAGAGCTTGGTGGGGTCGCCGTACCCAAGGTTGCACAGGAAGTTCGAGCGGACCGCCGTAGCGGCGAAGAACTCACGGTCCACGGCGGCGGCATCGAACCCCGACATGGGACCGCAGTCCAGCCCCACAGCCCGCGCCGCCAGAAGGAAGTAGGCGGCCTGGAGCGTCCCGTTGCGGAACGCCGTCGACGTGATCAGCTCTGGTTTGTCGACGAACCACGCCCGCGCGTCGGTGTGCAGCACGAGTCTCGGAAGCTGCTCGTAAAACTCCAGATCGTGGGCGAGGATCGCGGTGACCGGCGCGGCCATCGTGTGGGCTACGTTGCCTGGGTCCAGGCACGGTCGCAAGCGCGCCTTGGCCTCCGCGCTACGCACGAACAAGACCCGCAACGGCAGGCAGTTGGACGAGGTGGGACCCATCTTGGCAAGCTCCCACGCTTGCCGGAGCGTCTCATCGTCCACCGGCCGATCGAGCCAAACCCGATACGTGCGCGCCTCCCGAAAGATGACATCCAGCGCCCGCTCGTAGGTCAAGTTCTCCACACCAACCTCCTCCCTCACCGAGGGCACCCTACCACCGTCCGGCTGTGACCCGCGTGGCCGAGACCGGGGAACCACCTCCGTGGGCGGCGGTCCAATCTCCCGGGGATTTGAACGTGTCCGCCGGGCTGGCCTATTCTTGCCCCATGCCGTGGTGGGTCGTGGGTCGCGCCGCCACTCTCGAGGGCGAGGCGCTCGCCGTCGAGCGCCTGAAAGCCCGGGACGAGGCGGCGTTCGAGGAGCTCGTCGGCCGGCACGAGCGCGAGGTCTTCCAGCTCGCCCGCCGCCTGCTCGGCGACCACGAGGAGGCACTCGACGCCACGCAGGAGGTGTTCCTGCGGGTGTTCCGTGGCCTTCCATCGTTTCGGGGACAGGCCACGCTGCGCACCTGGATCTGGGGCATCGCGCTCAACGTCTGTCGCACCAGGCTGGGCTCGGCCCAAAGACGCCTGCAGCACCACCGGACGCCGCTGTTGACGGTCGACCGCGAGGGTGACGAGTGTCCACTGCCGCTGCCCGACGCGAGTCCCGGACCGGAGCAGGCCACCTACGGCGGCGAGCTTCGGCGCGCCCTCGAGCGCGCGCTCGCGGCACTCTCGCCCGAGCACCGGGAGGTCGTGGTGCTGCGTGACGTCCACGGCCTCGAGTACGAGGAGATCGCGGCGGTGCTGGGCTGCGCCCTGGGTACCGTGAAGTCGCGCCTGGGACGCGCCCGGGCAGCCCTGCGGCAGGCGCTGGAGGGGGTGTGGCCATGACCTGCGAGGAGCTGCGGGCGCTTTTGGAGTTCGAAGGCGCCGCGACCGGCGATGCGGCGCGAGAGCATCTGCGGACCTGTCAGGCCTGCGCCACAGAAGTTCAGCGGTGGCAGGCCGTGCAGGCGGAGCTGCACGACATGGGCCAGGAGCCGGCGCCTCCGTTCCTGCACTCGAGGATCATGGCGCATGTGCGAGCCGAGGCACCGACGCCCTACGCCCGCGCCGGGCTCCGGAGCTGGCGTGCGCCGGCGCTCGCAGCGTTCGGGGCTGCCGTGGTCGTCCTGGGGCTGGGGCTTTTCCGAGCGATCAGCCCGCCCGCGACGACGCCGGCGGGGGAGCGTGTGCGCATCGCCGAGAAACAAGGGGTACCCGCGCCCGCCGACCCACCCGACAGGGGCGGCGCCAGGGCTCCGGCGGCGGCCGTTCCGGCGCCGGCGTCCGTTTCGGCCACGCGGAGCGAGAAGATCGATGACGAGCAGCAGGTGGACCGTCGCACGGTCTCTGCAGCAGAGGACGACCTCGCGTTCGCGGCAAAGACCGAAGCTGGCAGGACCCAGAGCCACCCGTCCGAGACCGAGGCACGGCAGTCGTCGGGTGACGGCGTAGCCCCATCGGTCGTGGCCCAGGCCGCACCGGCAAAGGAGGGGGTGAGCCAGCTCGAGGTCGCCGCCCCAGCGGTGGCCCGAACCGGGAGCGAGGTCCCGATGGTTGGCACCCTTCAGACGATGGAGCGGAAGAAGGAGGCAGTGAGAGTCGTCCGTTGCCGGCTACAGCTCGAGGACGGCGCGGAGGAGCTCGACCTCGATCTGCAGGTCGCCCAGGCGCCGCCACCTCACGAGGTGTGGTCGGTCATGGTGGCTCCCGATGGCCGGCTCGAGGTGCTCGACGCACGCGGCCGGACGCAGCCGGTACCGGTCGAGCTCCAGCAACGGCTCTCACGGCAGCAGCAGCTCCGCCTCGGACGGTACCGGCTCAGCCAGGCTCCCGCTCGATCCGCGTCAACGCAGTGAGCGCCTCACCGCAGGTCGCAGTTTCCAAGCGGAGGTAGCGGGGCTCAGCGTCGAGCACGAGCCGGTCCAGGGCGATGGGCGCGCCGTCCAGGGTGCAGGCCTCAGCCAGCGGGAGGCGACCAGCCACTGCGAGTGGCCCCCGAGGGGCATACAGCACCGCCTGACACCCGTCCCCGGCAAGCAGGTATCCCCGCACCCACCGAAAGGCCTCGGGAAGACGGTGCACGGTACTCCCTACAGCCCGCACCTGCAGGGTGCGCAGCGCCGCCAGAGCCGGCCGCGGGCGCCAGCTCTCCCCGTCCTCGTCGAGCAGGCCATACCCGCGCGCCACGAGCTGCCACCAGCTCGTGTTCGCCACGCATCCCGAGGCGGCGGCGGCCAGGTTGTACAGGACGAGGTAGGCCGCCTGCCGTGCCTCGTCGGTCTGCACGCAGCGCCCCGCCGGGCTGTGGCGACCGGTCCCACGCAACGGCCAGTTGAACTCGGTGAGGTGGAGCGGTACCAGCGGGTGTCCGCTCGCTTCGACCACGGCGCGGAGGAGCAGGATCTTGCGCCGGAGGTCGAAATGGCGGTACTGGCGGTTCTCCGGGGAGCCTCGGCGGTCGACGTAGAGGAGTGCGGCAATGCCGTCGAAATCGAACGGCCGGTGACCACCCAGGAACTGCACCGTGAAGTGGTACTCGAAGTCGATCACCGAGGGGCCCAACCATCGGTAGCCCGGCAGTGTCCGGCGCACCTCGGCCACGCCGTCGAGCATCTGCACATACTCCTGTGGCCGCCACACGCCCCACTTTTTCCGGTTGGGTGCCTGACCCACCTGGAAGGCGTGCGCGATCGGTCCCAGCCGGCCCACCACCCGCTCGACGTGCGCACGCCACCGGGAGGGGTCCACCACGGCTGCCCGATCCTGGACCAGCACGAAGGTGAGCAAGTACCCAGCTCGCACCAGCTCGTGCAGCTCGGGCTCGAGCGCCAGCACCGGCTCGGACTCCCACACCGGCACCCGCAGCAGCAGCGACCGTACGCCCAATCGTTCGAGCTGCTCACGATACCTCTCCCAGCTTTCCGCACGGGGGGAGACGGCGACTCCGAAGGTCGTGTTCGTCACCGGTGTCGGCACGGGAGGATGGTGCAGCAGCCGGCGGTATGCCGCCGTGATCGGTGCGAGATGGCGCAGGCTGCATCCGACCAAGGAAAGGAAGTGTGCCGCGTCGCCCCTCGATACCCAGAGCTTGCGCAGGTACGAGAGGTCGGTGTGCGGCTGGTGGTGGCGATCGTCCCAGCGGAACCGGTCGCGGCCTGGGGTGGAGCGGGGTGAAGCCCCGCCTGGTCCCTCAGACACTGCCCGCTCCCGGCTCCGAATCGACGCTCACCCGAGCAGTCTACCGAACTCGACGACGGCCCCGGAGACTCTGCTAAAGTGTGCGGTTGCGGGGGGTGAAGCGGGTCATGGCAGCGCCGCCGCGTGTGCTCGCGTGGAAGCACTTTTCGGAGGTGGCCGAGGAGCTGTTCAAGGTCCTCGGGCGTTCGGAGCTCGCATGGGCCCAGCAGATGTGGGGCTACCTCGCAAAGGCCGGCCTGTGCACGGTCGACAGCGAGCTCGATCGCTGCCGCGTGTGCCTTCGCTTCATCGCCCTCGCCTGCGTCTACCGCGACTTCTGCGCCCTGGCGTGGAAAAAGCGGCTCTCCCCCCACTTCCACGAGTGGGCGGTCTACCTCGACCTGCACCCGCTGCGCCTCGGCCAGCTGCTGGGAGCGAACGCGCCCCTACCCGAGGCAAAGCGGGATGAGGACCTCGTCCACGCTGCTGTCCAGGTGCTGGCCAACCGGGAGAGAACCGAGCTACACCGCGCGCTGGTGCATGCTCTCGGCAACCCATCGCGGTTGTTCATCACCATGTGGCGCACCCGCGAGCATCCGGCCGGCACGGCCGGGGCCGCCAAGGACAAGCACGAGACCGATGACCAGATCCTCAACGACCTGTCGTTCGAAAAGATCGACGCCTACGAGTACGTCTCCAAGGGCTTCGTGACCGCCACTCCGCCTCCCGGCGTCTGAGCCGGGAAACCGCAGTTGGTTCCCACTACGAGGGCGAGCCGTGCCGCACTGGCGAACGCGCTCGCGGATCACACCCGGCAGCGTGCGGTGCCAGCACGCCTGGGGTGCTCACCGCTGCGTTCGCCCACCATCGCTTCTGCGACCAGCCGATCTGGGGTTTCCCAGCCGCTCATGATTCGGAGACGGCGGTCGGGAGCACGTCGGCCGTGGCCGCCCGTCGCAGGAACTCGGCCATCCCCGCCCTGTCGGCATCGTTGAGCTCGAAGTGCAGGATCTGCTCGAGGTAGGTTCGTACTTCCGCTATGGTGCGGCCATGGGCCTGCGCCCACCTCGTCAGCAGCTCCTCCCAATGAGCCCGGGCATGAGCGTGTGAGGCGACGAGAAGGTCGGAGGTCGTGGTCGGAGCCACCGGCGAGAGCGCCCAGACTGCGAAGACGAATGGTAACCCGGTCCAATCGTTCCACGCAGCCGCAAGGTCGAGCTCGCACAGGCCGGTTTGCCCCGCCACCCGCATCGCCGGATCACCGATGATGACCGTAGCGTCCGCGTTCGCGAGCATGTTCGCAAGGGGAGGATCGACGGTCACCAGGTGGGGGCGAACGCCGAATTTCTCGGTCAGGAGGAGACGCGCGAGGGTCACCGCGGAACGCGAGGCGCGGTGGATCGCCAAGGTCGCGACGCGCTCGGGAGGCACCTTCGAGATGAGCAGGACGCTGGTCACCGCTCCCCGGCACGCCACCCCGAGCCCGCTGTGCACCTGCACGCCAGGCAGCGACGGGAGGCTGGCCACCGGCACGAGCGCCGCTCCCACGGCGCCGCTTGCCAGCCTCTGGGCGCAGGTCCCGGGCTCCGCGCTCTCGAAGCGGTACGAGAACGGGGCATCGATCCCGGCCTCGAGACCGGCAAGCAGCGGGCGGGCGTTGAGGTAGGCGATACCCGCCACCCCGACCGGCTCAGGCACGGCCACCTCTCACCACCCATGCAGGCTCACGCCACCAGGCAGCCGGCTGCACCGGTGGAGCTTTCTGTCCCGTTTCGCCAGGCCAGCACCGGTTCTGCGACATCATCCCTGGCTCATGAGCTCGAGGAACTCCCTATTGGTGTGGGTGCGCTCGAGCCGTTCGAGAAGCAGCTCCATGCACTCGACCGTGGAGAGCGGATTGAGCACCTTGCGCAACACCCACACGCGCTTGAGCTCCCATTGCTCGAGCAGCAGCTCTTCCTTGCGGGTTCCCGACTTGTTGATATCGATGGAGGGGAAGACGCGCTTTTCGGTCAGCTTGCGGTCGAGGTGCACTTCCATGTTGCCGGTACCCTTGAACTCCTCGAAGATGACGTCGTCCATCCGCGAGCCGGTGTCGATGAGGGCGGTGCCGATGACGGTGAGCGAGCCACCCTCCTCGATGTTGCGCGCGGCGCCGAAAAAGCGCTTGGGCTTCTGCAGCGCGTTGGAGTCGACGCCGCCGGAGAGCACCTTTCCGGACGGCGGCACCACGGTGTTGTAGGCGCGTGCCAGCCGGGTGATCGAGTCGAGCAGGATAACGACATCGCGCTTGTGCTCGACCAGCCGCTTGGCCTTCTCGAGCACCATCTCTGCCACCTGCACGTGGCGATACGCCGGCTCGTCGAAGGTCGAGGAGATGACCTCACCCTTGACCGAGCGCTGCATGTCGGTGACCTCTTCCGGGCGCTCATCGATGAGCAGCACGATGAGGATCACCTCCGGGTGGTTGGTCGTCACCGCGTTGGCGATCGCCTGCAGCATCATGGTCTTGCCGGTGCGCGGCGGGGCCACGATGAGTCCGCGTTGGCCCTTGCCGATCGGTGTCATGAGGTTCATGACCCGGCAGGTCATGTTCCCCTCGACCTCGAGGTTGATGCGCTCGAGCGGGTACAACGGCGTGAGGTTGTCGAACAGCGTCTTCTCGTGCGAGAAGTCGGGCGGCTCGAAGTTGACAGCCTCGACCTTGATGAGGGCGAAGTAGCGCTCCCCTTCCCGCGGCGGGCGGATCTGCCCCGACACGGTGTCGCCGGTGCGCAGGTTGAAGCGCCGGATCTGGGAAGGCGACACGTAGATGTCGTCCGGTCCCGGCAGGTAGTTGTACTCCGGCGCGCGCAAGAACCCATAGCCGTCGGGCAAGATCTCCAGCACGCCCTCACCGAAGATCAGGCCCTCACGCTCGGTCTGTGCTTGGAGAATCCTGAAGATGAGGTCCTGCTTGCGCATGCCGGCGGGGTTCTCGACCTCGAGCTCGCGCGCCACCTGGGTCAGGTCGCCGATAGCCATGTCCTTGAGCGTGCGCATGTCCAGACGCTGCTTGCCCTCGGTCGGCGTGGCTTCGGCCTCCAGTGTCTCCTCGTCCAGCACCACTGGTAGCCCCTCGGGGTTGGCGGCGCCACCCTTGCGACGGCCTCGACTGCGGCCTCGTTGCACCTTTTCATCTGCCATTTCAGGCTCCCTGTCCAGGATCGTTCGTATTCTCCAGAGTCGTGAGGATGGCCGTCAAGAGCGGACGACAGCCGCTGGCGGTCGTAGCTGAAACCGCGAGCGGCGCCGACTCGAGCTCGAGGTCGCGCTGGATCCGTCGCCCCGCCTCAGCCAACGCCCCACGCGCCATCTTGTCGGCTTTCGTGAGCACCATCAAGAGCGGTTTGGCGGCTTGGCGTACGAAGCCCACCAGGTCGGCATCGAGCGGCGAGGTGGGGATGCGGGGATCGACCAACCCCACCACCAGTCGCAGCCGCCGCTCCTCCTGCAGGTAGGCGGATACCTGTGCACCCCACTGCCGCCGCTGGGTCATCGAGGTCCGGGCGAAGCCGTACCCCGGGAGGTCGACGAAAAAATAGCGGCCGTTCACGAGGTAGTAGTTGATCGTTCTCGTCTTCCCCGGCTGTTTCGATACACCTGCCAGGTTCGTTCCCAGCAGCGCGTTGAGCAGGCTGGATTTGCCGACGTTCGAGCGCCCGGCGAAGGCGACCTGGGGCAAGGCCTCGCCGGGGCCCTTGCGGAAATCCGCCACCGTGGCGCGCAGTGTGACGCTGTCGACTCGCATACCTTCACTGGTGCGAAAGCGACGCCGGGGTTTTGCCGACCGCCTCGTCGGTACTGACCGCTTGGAGCGTCGGCAGCGCCCCGGTGAGGGCTAGGGCGACGACCTCGTCCATCTCCTTGACGAAGTGAAACTGCATCACCGACCGTACCTCCTCGGGGATGTCCTCGAGGTCCTTCTCGTTCTCCACCGGCAGGATGACCTCACGCAGGCCGGCACGGAACGCCGCCAGCACCTTGTCCTTGATCCCCCCGACCGGCAGCACCTTCCCACGCAGCGTGATCTCGCCCGTCATGGCGATGTCCTGCCGGACCGGTACGCCGGCCACCGCAGAAAGCAAGGCGATGCCCATCGTGATCCCGGCCGACGGCCCGTCCTTGGGGATAGCACCCTCCGGTACGTGGACGTGGATGTCGCGGGTGTCGAAGAAATCGGCTGGGAGCGAGAGATGGGGCGAGCGCGCCCGCACATACGAGAGCGCGGCGCGCGCCGACTCCTGCATGACCTCGCCGAGCTGCCCGGTGAGGGTCAACGCTCCCTTGCCGCGCATCAGCCCCACCTCGGTCGAGAGCAGCTCCCCTCCCACCTCGGTCCAGGCGAGCCCGGTGGCGACGCCGACCTCGGCCTGCTCGCTGGCCCGGACCAGGCGATACCGGGGTTTGCCGAGCAGCTCCCGCACCTTCTCCGGCGTCACCGTGATCGCCGCCCCAGCGGGCGTCGCCTGCTTGAGGACCTCGCGCGCCAGCTTACGACAGCACGACGAGATCTCCCGCTCGAGGTTGCGCACCCCCGCCTCACGGGTGTAGCGCTCAACCAGAAGCGTGATGGCGTCGTCCGAGAACTCGACCGCGAAATTCGCCAGACCCTGCTGCTCGACCTGCTTGCGAACCAGGAACTGCTTGGCGATCTGGAGCTTCTCGTAGTGCGTGTAGCCCGAGAGCTGGATCGTCTCCATGCGATCCTGAAGCGCCGGTGGGATGGTGTGCGTGACGTTGGCGGTGGCGATGAAGAACACCCGGGAGAGGTCGTACTCGACGTCGAGATAATGGTCGACGAAGGTATGGTTCTGCTCGGGGTCCAATACCTCGAGCAGCGCCGCCGCTGGGTCGCCCCGGAAGTCCGACGCCAGCTTGTCGACCTCGTCGAGCAGGAAGACCGGGTTGGTGGTGCCGGCCTTCTTCATCATCTGGATGATCTGACCGGGGAACGCGCCGATGTACGTGCGGCGGTGCCCACGGATCTCCGCCTCATCCCGCACCCCTCCGAGCGAGAGGCGCACGAACTTCCGGCCGGTGGCGCGGGCGATGGACTTGGCGAGCGACGTCTTGCCGACCCCGGGTGGGCCGACGAAGCAGAGGATCGAGCCCTTGGGCTTGCGCACGAGCTGTCGCACGGCCAGGAACTCGAGGATCCGCTCCTTGACCTTGGTCAGACCGTAGTGGTCCTCGTCGAGCACCTCCTCCGCCCGTGTAACGTCACGATGCTCCTTGCTGGATTTCTTCCACGGCACGGACAGCAGCCAGTCGAGGTAGTTGCGGGAGACCGTCGCCTCGGCCGACATCGGGGCCATCGACTCCAGACGCTTGAGCTCCCCCAGCGCCTTCTCCTTGGCTTCCTTGGGCATGCCGGCGGTCTCGATCCGTCTGGCGAGCTCCTCGAGCTCCTCCTTGGTGTCGGTGCGGCCCAGCTCCTCGTTGATCGCCTTGATCTTCTCCGACAGGTAGTACTCCCGCTGCGCCTTCTCCATCTGTTTCTTGACCTTGGCGTTGAGACGGCGGTCGATGTTGAGCTTCTCGATCTCGACGTCGAGAAGGTCGTTGAGGCGCTGCAGCCGCTCGAGCGGGTTGACCATCTCGAGCAGCCCCTGTTTGTCGGGCGTCGGGATCGGCAGCGCCGCTGCCAGAGCGTCGGAGAACGCCTCCGGATCCTCGGTTTGGAGCTCGGCGAGCACGGCGTCAGCACCGATCTGCTGCGACACACGTGCGTACTGTTGGAAGAGGTTGGTGAGCACCGACAGGTACCGACCCAGGCGCTGGTCGCCGACGTGCGGTGCTGCCAGCACCTCCACGTGCGCCTCGTAGCCGGCGCCTTCGCGCTGGTACAGGCGCTGCCAGCGCCCGCGGATCATACCTTCGACCCCGACCTTGATGGTGCCGTTGGGAAACGTCACGTGCTGCAGGATCGAGGCGATCACGCCGCACTCGAAGACATCGGCGGCGCCGGGTTCGTCTTGTTGCGGGTCCTTCTGGGTCACGAGGAAGATCTGCTTGCCCGGCTCCTCGAGTGCCCGCCGCAGGGCGGCGACGGAGGCGGGACGTCCCACCACAAACGCCGACTTCATGCGTGGGAACACCACCATGTCGCGCAAGGGCACGACCGGTAAGATACGGATTTCGGGACTAGGCATGCCAGGCTCCAGAATCGAGAACTGCCAAGGGGAGAACCAGCCGTATAGGGTGGTGTCTTACCCCGCCTTGCGCATGGAGGTCAGAGGCACCATGCGGCGCTCCACGACCTCCGGGGTGATGACGATCTCGGTGATGTCCGAGCGTGAGGGAACCTCGTACATCACCTCCAGCATGAGCTCTTCGAGGATGATACGAAGGCCCCTGGCGCCCACCTTGCGAGCGATTGCCTCGTCGGCGATGGTTTGCAACGCGTCCTCGGTGAAGCGAAGCTGCACGCCCTCGAACGACAGCACCGTCTCGTACTGCTTGACGAGCGAGTTCTTGGGTTCCTTGAGGATACGCACCAGCGCCTCGCGGTCGAGGTCCTGCAGTGCCGAGACCACCGGCACGCGCCCGACGAACTCGGGGATCATCCCGTACTGGATGAGGTCCTCGGGGTGCACCTGGGCGAGCAGCTCGGACGCCGACTGCTCCTGGGGCGTGAGGATGTGGGCCTGGAAGCCGATCGCCTTCTGATTGAGCCGCCGAGCGATGATGTCGTCCAATCCGACGAAAGCACCGCCGCAGATGAACAGCACGTTGGTGGTGTCGATCGGTAGGTACTCCTGGTGTGGGTGCTTGCGTCCACCCTGAGGCGGCACGTTGGCCACCGTTCCCTCGAGGATCTTGAGCAGCGCCTGCTGCACACCCTCGCCCGAGACGTCGCGGGTGATCGAGGGCGAGTCCTGCTTGCGGGCGATCTTGTCGATCTCGTCGATATAGACGATGCCGCGCTCGGTGCGCTCGCGGTCGCCCTCCGCCGCCTGGTAAAGCCGGAGCAGGATGTTCTCGACGTCCTCACCGACGTACCCTGCCTCGGTAAGAGTGGTGGCGTCAACGATCGTGAACGGCACATCGAGCAGCTTGGCCAGGGTCTGGGCGAGGAGCGTCTTACCGGTACCGGTCGGACCGATGAGCAGGATGTTGGCCTTCGCGAGCTCGACGTCGGTACGCGCCGCGTGCGCCATGTAGTCGATGCGGCGGTAGTGGTTGTAGACAGCCACGGCGAGTTTCTTTTTCGCCAGCTCCTGGCCGATCACGTAGCCATCCAGGAAACGCTTGACCTCATCCGGCTTGGGGAGACTGCGGCGCGACTCGCGCGCCTCACGGGCTCGGTCCTCGGTGATGATGTCGAGGCAGATATCGACACATTCGTCGCAGATGTACACGTTCGGACCGGCAATGAGCTTGCGCACCTCACGTTGCGTCTTATTGCAGAAGCTGCAACGCAAGAGATCCGAAGAGGATTCGCGGCTCACCACGTCCCACGTCCCAGGCTCATTCTACACCCCGACAGCGCAACGCACGGTCGGCACCGCTATTCCCGGCGATCGATGATCTTGTCGACCAAACCGTAGACGAGCGCATCCTTTGCCTCGAGGATGAAGTCGCGCTCGGTGTCGGCGTTGATCTTCTCGAGGGTCTGACCGCTGTGACGCGCGAGGATCTCGTTGAGCCGCGCTCGCAACCGCAAGATGTCGCGGGCGTGGATGTCGATGTCGGTGGCCTGGCCCCCCAGCCCGAACGCCAGCGGTTGGTGGATGAGCACCCGAGAGTGCGGCAGGGCGTACCGCTTGCCCTTGGCGCCTCCGGCCAGCAGCACCGCCGCCATCGAGGCGGCCATCCCCATGCAGATCGTCATGACGTCCGGCTTGACGTACTGCATGGTGTCGTAGATCGCCAAGCCGGCCGAGATCGAGCCGCCGGGGGAGTTGACGTACAGCACGATGTCCCGCTCGGGGTTCTCGGCCTCGAGAAACAGCATCTGGGCGATCACCACCGAGGCGATGTGGTCGTCGATCGGTTCGCCGAGAAAGATGACGTTGTCCTTGAGGAGGCGCGAGAAGATGTCGAACGCCCGTTCTCCGCGCCCGGTCTGCTCGATCACCATCGGAATCAGCATGCTCACGCTCCCTCGGGCTCGCCGAACGGCCGCAGCACCTGCTCCACGGCCTTCTCCCGCCGCATGATCGCCGTCACCCGTCCGAGCCCACCCGACTTCGACAGGTTACCCCGAAGCTCGGCGAACGGCACGCCCATGCGGGCAGCCTGGCGCTGGACCTCCCGGTTCACCTCGGCGTCGCTCACGGTCAGGCCCTGTGCCTCGGCCAGCGCATCGAGCAGCAGCTCGGCCCGCATCCGGGTCTCGACGCGTCCTCGCATCTCCTCCCGCACCTGGTTCCAGTCCAACGCCGCTTTCTCCGGGTCGATGCCGCGCTGTGCCAGCGTGTGGGCGAAGTCGAGCACCTCCTTGCGGGTCTCCTCGTCGACCGGGGTCTCGGGCAGGTCCAGCACCCGCCCCTGCGCAAGGTGCGCCAGCAACGCCTGTCGCCACTGCTCGTGCCGGGCGCGCAGCTTTTCGAGCCGGAGGTCGGCCTCGACCCGCTCGCGCAGCGCCACCAGGCCGCCCTCGAGACCGAGCGAGGTCGCGAGATCGTCGTCGAGCTCGGGTAACCGCTTGCGGCGCACGCTCTTGATCACCACGCGGTAGCTCACCACGACGCGGCGCGACGCCTCGCCCTCGCCCTCGTCGACCTCGCGCTCGGCGCGCACTTCTTCTCCGGGCTTGTGGCCGCGAACGGCCGCCTCGAGCTCGGGAAAGACCTCCCCGGCGCCGAGCACGAACAGTGACCGCTCGTCGTGGAACGACTCGTGCTCGCCGCCCGGAAAGCTACCCCAGACCTCCGCCTCGACCAGCATCCCCTCCTCGACGACCACGTCCTCCAACGGCTCCCAGGTGGCCTGCCGGTCGCGCAGCACCGCGAGCGCCCGGTCGATTTCCTCTGCAGTGGGAGCGAGGTCGAACGGCGGAGGAACGAAGCCATCGAGAGCCGGCAGCTCGACCTCGGGGTAGACCTCGAACTCACCCGAGAACTCGAGCGAACCGTCGTCTTTCCAGGTCACCTCACGCACACCGAAAGGCGTGGCAGGGCGCAGCTTCTCGCTCTCGCGCACCGCCTGCCAGGTTTGACGCAGCAGGTGCTCCTCGGTCTCCTGTCGGATGTCGTCGGCGTAGCGGCGTTCGACCATGGTACGGGGGGCTTTGCCACGGCGGAAACCGGGCACGACCGCCTTGCGCATTACGGTAGCGAGGATGTGCGCACGCTCTTCACGTACCTGATCAGGAGCTATCGTGGAGTTGACCACGACCCGGCAGGGAGAAGGACGCTCAATCGTATAGGCCATATGGGCTCCAGTTGGTGCGAAAGGGGGGACTCGAACCCCCATGGGTTGCCCCACGAGATCCTAAGTCTCGCGCGTCTACCAGTTCCGCCACTTTCGCAAGGACACGGAATTGGTGAGCCGCCAAGGAATCGAACCTTGAACCTAGGGATTAAGAGTCCCTTGCTCTGCCAATTGAGCTAGCGGCCCACCGCCTCGAGAGATCATAGCTTCCCGTTGTGAGACGTGCAAGTCCTCGCCGCCGACAGCCATCTGTGCCGCCCAGGCGACGCGCTGCGGGCACATCGCGGCGAGCCCTGCCGGTCCGGCCCCGATGAGCGTCCGGACCCTGCCCGCCGCTCCGGTCCTGGCAGGATCCGTAGGTCCATGCAGCACCACCGTGGGGCAACCCACCGCGGCTGCCAGGTGGGTGAGGCCGGAGTCGTTACCCACTGCGACGTTGCTCGCGTGCAGCAGCCCGGCGATCAGATCGAGCCCCCAGCAGGTCGGCACCGCCGTACCTTCGCAGCGGGCAGCGACGCTCTCGAGCAGGGGCTCCTCGCCTGGGCCCCCGAGGACCAGCACGGCCCATCCCGCTCTCCGCAACGCTCGGCCGACCGCGGCGAAGCGCTCGGCCGGATAGCGCTTGGCGGGAAGGTGCCGTGCCCCGGGACAGAGCACCACCCCGCCCTGCCCCCCGGTGAGCTCGCTCAGGGCCTGCTTCCCGGCCCGCCGGCACGCAGCGCTGAGCGGGAGGTCTCCCGCCTCGTCGGCAACCGGAGGCAGCCCGAGCAGCGCCAGCGCACCGTCCAGGTCGTGGCGCTGGTGGTGGCGGCGACAGACCGGGAAGGTCTCGAGCCCGAGCCAACCAGCGCCGCGACCCGCGCTCGCCAATCGCCGGACCGCGGACGTCGCTGCCAGGAGCAGCTTCGCGCGCGTGCTGTGACGGGCGGTAAGGGCCACCTCGAACGACGCACCGATCGTGCGGCGGGCCCAGGTCCAGCCGGCGCCCGGCGGGCGCGCCACCACCCCGACACCGAAGCCACGGCCGAGGGGGAGATGAGCCTCCGGCAGCAGGAGCGTCGTTTCGCCTTCGCGGTTGGCACGCACCATCGCCCGCAACGCCGGCAGCGCGTGCACCAGGTCACCCAGCCAGTTGGGTAGGTCGATGAGCAGACGAGTCGGCAGGCGTCCCACGCTGGTTTTACGGACGGCGTTGGCCGGTCGTCGCGGCCTCCCAGGCGAGCATCCACTTGAGCCACGCTCCCCATGCTGCCAGCGCCGCGACCGCCATCCCCGGCCAGCCATCGAGACAGCCCAGCCGCAGCACGATCCCCCGCAACAGCCGCCATCCCGCGTGCGCGAACGCCCGGCCCGGCGTCGCCATGCACCCAGCCGCCGCCAGGTCCGCGGCACCGCGGCGTGCGTAGTCCTCGAGCTTGGGAAGGTACTGCGCCAGAGAACGCAGGGTGTGGTGCTCGAGCGCACCATGCAGCCTCCCGATCGAGGCTGCCTCGACCGCGCCATGTACCGCCCGCAAGGTGAAGCTCGCCCGACCACGGCGGAGCAGCCGCACGATCCGGTCGCCCGCCCAGTCGCCCCAGCACAGCCTCCGACCGAAAGCGAAGTTGTGGCGCGCGACGGAGAACGCGTCTTCGGTGGCAGTGGGCAGACAGGTGCTGATCTCGGCCCGTAGGGAGGGTGTCACGCGCTCGTCGGCATCGAGCACCAGCACCCAACTGGAGGTGCATTGCGCAAGCCCCCAGTTGCACTGGGCAGCGCTGGACTCGAACCGATGCTCGAGCACCCTGGCTCCGGCCGCCCGCGCGATCTCCGGGGTTCGGTCGGCCGAGCGTGGGTCGACCACGACGACAACCTCTTCGGCCCATGCCGCGACGCTGGCCAGCGCCCCCGGCAGCATCGACGCCTCGTCGCGGGCGGTCACCAGAACACCCAGCAGGCTGCTCACTGACCGTGTCCTCCCTCCCGCCGCACCCGCTCGATGCGCAGGGCCAACCCACTCTGCTCATCTACGTCAACGACCACGCCGCACAGTGCCCCGCCGCCCGTCGCGGTTTCGAACGCCCGCGGCGTGGCGTACAGGAAACGCTCCAGGATCGGCCGTGGCTTGAAGCCGATGATCCCCTCGTAGGCGCCGGTCATCCCCACGTCCGTGATCGCCGCCGTCCCCTTCGGCAGCACCCGCTCGTCGGCGGTGGGTACGTGCGTGTGGGTCCCGAGCACGGCGCTGACGCGCCCGTCGAGGTACCAGGCCAAGGCCTGTTTTTCCGACGTCGCCTCGGCATGCATATCCACCACGACCACCCGGTTGGGGGCTCCGAGCTCTGCCAGAAGACGGTCGGCGACGCGGAACGGGCACTCGATCGGGGACATGAAGGTCAGCCCCTGGAGATTGATCACCGTCACGGGCACCCCCTTGGCGGTCGGCACCGTGACCATACCCCGCCCGGGGTTGCCGGCCGGATAGTTGGCAGGGCGCAGCAAACGCGGCTCGGTATCCAACAACGGCAAGGTCTCCCGCTTGTCCCAGACGTGATTACCCGTGGTGAAGACGTCCACCGGCAGGCGCCGGAGCTCACTCCACACCGTGTCGGTCACACCAAACCCGCCGGCGGCGTTCTCGACGTTCACCACCGTCAAGTCCGCCACAACCTCCCCCTGCAGGCGGCGCAGGTGCTCGGACAGCGCCTGCCGGCCCACCTTGCCCACGACATCGCCGACGAACAGAATTCGAAGCATGCTCGCCCTCCGGGATCGGAAAGCATACACCGTTGCCGCCTACGCCCCCACCGAGCGGCGGGGAACTCACAACGGGATCAGGAAACGAGCGCCTCGCTGCCAGCCAACCTGGCGAGCGCTTCGGGGTCGAGGACGGTGACGACCGGGCCCTCGACCCGCACAACGCCCTGTTTCTCGATCTTTCTGAACGTCCGCGACAGGACCTCGGGGGCGGTGCCGCACAGCGAGGCAACCACGTGCTTGGGCTCTTCCAGGCGCAGCGAGGCGCCGCGCAGGTTCGCCACCCCGGAGCGGACGCACGCGGACCACAGGTAGGCGGCGACTCGCTCCTCGACGCTGCGCAGGGCGAGGCCGTCGATGAGGTCGACGAGCCGCCGCATCCACACCGAGAACGACGTCAGAATGGCGACCGCCACCTCCGGGCGCCGGTGCAGCAACGCCACCAGATCGGCGGCGCTCACGCGGGCCACGGTACCGGCATCGAGCGCTTGGGCGGTGGCGGGAAACACGCCCGGCCCGAACACGGCGGCCTCAGCGAATGAGGCCGGGGCACGAACCAGATGGAGTACCTGCTCGCGCCCGTCGGCGTCGGCGCGAAAGAGCTTGAGCCGACCCGACAGCAGCACCGGCAGGAACGCAGCCTGATCGTGCTCCCAAAACAGCGTCTCCCCGCGCGTCAGGCGGTGGACGGTGGTAAAGCTCGCGATGGTGGCCAACACCGGCTCGGGCAGCGCCTCGAAAAGCGGAGCCCGCCGCAACGCCCGGGTCAGGGTCGTGGTGTCCACCACACGCATTCTGCCACGATCGGCTCGCGACCAACGGCCGGCGCCGCTGGCGGAAGCCGCGACGGCTACCGGCGACCGAGGGTGGCGATCACGCACCGGCTCGCAGGGCGAGCCACCAGGTCCCGACTGCACCCGTCGCGGGTGGCCTCAGGGGTACCGGCGCGAGCCCCAGCGACCGCGCCAAGGTGGCGATCTGCGAGGCCGAGGTGGGCAGCAGGCGTACGGTCTCGAGCGGCGCATCGTCACCTGGCGCAACGATTCCCACCAACATGTGAATCCGGTTGCCGTGCCGCTCGTATGCCCGCACGTGGATCCGTCCATCCGGGAGCGCCCGCGTCCGCACTTTCGCACCGGCCTCGACCGTGATGCTGGCATCCTCGGCCTGCAGGACCAAGGTCCCTCCCGGCTTCAGCAGCTCACCGAGCGCGGCGAGCGCGCGGCGCTGCATGCTCCGGTCGGGGAGAAGGGAGAGCGTATTGCCGAGACAAAAAGCGGCATCGAAGGAGGCAGCACGCAGTGGCGGCGCGGTGAGATCGGCAGCCAGCAGCGGGCCGGGACGCTGCTGCACCAGCGGCGCCAGGGCTCGGTCAAAGGCCACGACCTCCACACCCAGCGCTGTCAGCAACCGCCGGTGGAACCCGCCGCCGCAGCCGGCGTCGACCACCCGTGCCCAGCCGTGTGCCGCGGCGAGCGCCTGCCAAAACGGCCGCTCGCGCTCGACCCGCTGCCGCTCGGGCAGGACAGCCGCCACCTGGCCGATGCCGGTCATCACCGCGACCTCCCACCGCATTGTAGACGGCAGGTAGAATTCGGGCGTGAGTTGGCATCTCGACGAGCTCACCTCCTACCTGCGCGACGAGCGCAACCTCTCGGCGCACACGCTGCGTGCCTACGAGCGCGAGGTGGCCGCTTTCCGCGAGTTCGCCGCCTCGGAGATGGGGTGCGAGGAGCCTGCAGCCGTCACCCCCGCCATGGTGCGAGCGTATCTCGCCCACCTGCACGCGAGCCGGCTCTCGCGGCGGTCGATGCAGCGCGCACTGGGCGCGCTACGCACCTTCTTCCGCTTCCTCTCTCGAGAAGGGTGGGTGACGGCGAACCCGGCACGGATCGTGCCGACGCCACGGGCGCCCAGAACGCTGCCCGAGGTGGTCACCGCCCCGCAGATCGGCGAGCTGTTGGGGGCGCTCCCCGACAGCCCCGTGGGACGGCGAGACCGGGCTGCGCTCGAGCTCCTCTACGGCTCGGGCCTGCGCGCTGCGGAGCTGGTCGGCCTGGATCTCGACGACGTGGATCTGGGACACCGGCTCGTCCGGGTGCGCGGCAAGGGCGGCAAGGAACGGGTCGTGCCGTTCGGCCGCCCGGCCGAGCGGGCGTTGCGCGCCTACCTGCCCGACCGCGCCGCCTGGCGCAGCACGGCCACCACGGCCGACAGCCGGGAACCGGTGTTCGTCAACCAGCGAGGCGGCCGGCTTTCCGACCGCTCGCTGCGACGCATCCTGGTCGCGGCCGTACGGCTCCTGACCTCGGTCCACCACCTGCACCCCCATACCCTCCGGCACGCGTTCGCGACCCATCTGCTGGAGGCCGGCATGGACCTGCGGGCGATCCAAGAGCTGCTGGGGCATGCGTCGCTGTCGACCACCCAGCGCTATACCCATCTCGACCTCGCTCACCTCTTAGAGACGTACCGCAAGGCTCATCCGAAAGCGTAGCGCTTTGCCACCCGCACCGCGGCCGGCGATCGGCAGCCGGTGGTCCGGGCCGCAACCTGGCGGAGCGGCTAGAATCACCCCGACAGACGGAGGGATGCATGGTGGTTGACATCGACGTCACCTACCACGGTAGCCTGCTCTGCGAGGCCATACACGGTCCTTCGGGCGAGAGCCTGCGCACCGAGGCACCGATCGACAACGACGTCTGGCAGAGCCTCCACCCGGACACCCGAGTGGACATCCGCTTTGAGTACCCCGACTGCGGTAGACTCGACCCGGGAGTGCCACATGGCTGACGACCGCACGATCCTGCACGAGTTCAAGCGCAACGCCGAGGAGACGCTGCGTATCTCGCTCTCGACCTTCAAGGGCCGGACCTATGTCGACATCCGTCTCTTCTATGAGGACACCAACGGTGAGCTCGCCCCCTCGAAAAAGGGCGTGACCATCACCCCCGAGCTCTGGGATGAGTTCCGGATCGGCGTGGCGCGGGCCGAGGAGACGCTGCAGGCGAAAAACCTCTGGCACCACGAGGGCAAGCAGTAACCTCCGCCGTCGGGCTCAGCTCCTCGGGGTGGTGGGGCGCCCGACCGCCTTCAGCGGCTCGAGCTTGGTGCGGAACTTCTCGCAGGGATCGAGATCGTCCAGCCTGGGCGTGAACCACACGTAATCGAACGGGAGGACGCTGGCAGCGAAGGCGGCCGCGTGGTCCGCAACCGATTGCTTGCCGCTCTGCACCTCGACGAACGCCACCGCGACCACCCCCGAGATCCCCATCCGAACGAGACGAGCCGGCACCGCGCGGTCAATCCTGGCGTGACCGAAGCCGGTGATGAGCACCGTGCCGTCGTCGGTAGCCCCGCCGACAACCGCACGCGCCATGTGGGCGTCGCGCGCCCGATGCACCACGATCATCCTCTCCACCATCTCCGGGGGCGCAAAGCCACAGTGCGAGTCGGTGATCTCTTGCGCCATTGCGGCGCGGTCCGCAGCGGGAAGGGGCTCATCGAGGCCCAGCTCCACCCTCAGGTCGGCCGGCAGCACCGCGGCACCTTGCCGCGCAGCCGCCCGAGCCAGCCGCTCCGGCAGGTTCGCCGCCACCAGCGGGAGCCCTGTCTCGACACCCAGGTCCGCGATCTGCTGGTACTGCGACCACGCCGGCCAGGAGCGTTTCTCCCACCCCACCGCCGGGCCGAGGCCAGCGGCGTCGGCAGGTCCACTCGCGAGGTAGCTCTTCACCGCCGGCACGTCGTCCCCGTCGAACATCTCGAACGCCAGCGCTGGTCGCCGCCCCGCGGCCAGCAGCGCACGCACCAGCCTCGCCTGCAGCCGGTGGTGGTCCGGGTTGTCGTGCTTCTCGCCCAACAGCACATGCTTGAAGGCGATGAGGCGCGCCACCAGGTCGGCCTCGCTCACCGCCTGGTCGGCTTTCACGTCCCAGATCACGCCCACCAGCGGGTGGTCCACGGCCACCGAGGTCTGCCATGGGCCCCCGGCGGGGGCACCAGCGAGCCCGGAAGCTGCCACGAGCAGGAGCAGCCCCGTCAGACGCTGCCTCATGTCTCGTCCTCCCGCACCACGTCGATGGCGCGCTGCCCTCCGAACCGAGCCTTGATCACGTCGTCGAAGTCGTCCGCCGTGCCGAGCACGGCCCTCACCGCGGCCCCCAGCTCCTCACGGTCGAGGGTCGAGCCGACCAAGCTGTAGCGGAAGCACACGTCGTGATCGCCCGCGAGACCGAAGGCGCCGAACTGGAGTCGGCCGTTCTCTCGGAGCAGAAACTGGCACAGCTCGAGTGAGATACGCGGCCCGAACACGACCCAGGCGCGGACCGTGACCACGGCGTCCTGACCCCAGGGAAGGACGCTGATCGAGGCTGCGGCACTGCCCAACGCGAGCAGGAAGATGGGCTTGTCCTCCACCTGCTCGACCGTTTCACCGTACAGCTCCTTGAGGTACAGCCCTACTTTCTGGAAAACCTGCTCCTGAGCCTGGGATGCGAACTGGGTCGCCATCGTCTGCCTCCCACGTCGCTGCTACCCAGTCTGGCACACGACTCGGGCCAGTTCCAGAGCTGGTGCCGGAGGTGGGAGTCGAACCCACACACCCTTGCGGATACGGGATTTTGAGTCCCGCGCGTCTGCCATTCCGCCACTCCGGCAGTGAGGTGCATTCTCGGTCCACGACGCGCTGCGGTCAAGCAGGTGCGGCGCTCGACCGACGGAGGTGGCGTCGGTACCGCCGCCACGCCCACCACCGCCGCACCGACTGGCCCACAACGGCGGGGGCGAACCACCCGAACCGCAGCTCCCGAGCGGACCGAGCGCCGGCCGGCGATGGCGCGGCGACTTCCGGTTCGGCAACTCCTGGCGGTGGCGTGCGCTGCTTCCCACTCGCTCGCGGTTCCAGCTCGGGGTTGCGTCCCCCACGCCGAGCCACCGCGGTATAGAATCCGGACATGGCTACGACGATCGAGCAACTGCACACGGCGCTGGCGAGCGCCTACCCCCTGACGGTCATTCTCTCGCCCGAGGAGGACCGTATCGAGAAGCTGCTCGGGCGCTTCGCGGCCGTGATCAAGCCCGAGGCGTTGCCGATGGCGACGTGGAACTGCCTCGACGGCTTTCGCGACCGCCCCGCCAGCGCCGACCCGGTTGCCGCGCTCACCTGGGTGGCGGAGGAGGCGCCACGAGGGTTCTACCTTTTCAAGGACCTGCACGCCATGCTCGCCGGCAACCGCGGGCTGCTCCGGCGGCTGCGCGACACGGCGGCGACGGTGCGCAACACCCGTCGGTTCATCTTCCTCCTCGGCCCGTCGTTCCTCGTGCCGGACGAGCTCAAACCCCTGACCTACGTGGTGACCTCGTTGTTCCCCGACGAGAGCGAGGTGAGTGCGGTCGTCACCGCACTGCTCCAGCAGGCGAGACGAAACGTCGACCCCGACGCGCTCCAGCTCCTCATCGGGTCGCTCCGGGGCATGAGCCTGCTCGAGGTGGAAGGGTTGCTCCGGCGGCTGCTCGCCCGCCACGCCGCGATGGACGAGGCGTTCATGGCCGAGGTGCTGGCCGAGAAGGAGCAGATCATGCGCAAGGAGGGGATCCTGGAGTTCGTCCCTCCCGATCGCTCTCTCGGCGAGCTGGGCGGGCTCGACCAGCTCAAGCTCTGGGTTCGCCAGCGCAGTGGGCTGTTCACCCCCCAGGCGAGAGCACAGGGCTTGCCGCGTCCCAAGGGTATCCTGCTGATGGGCATGTCGGGGTGCGGCAAGTCCCTGGCGATCAAGGTCATCGCCACAGAGTGGAGACTCCCCCTGTTCCGCCTCGACATGAACACGGTGTTCGCCGGGGTGCACGGCTCCGCGGAGTGGGTCTTCCACCGAGCGCTCGAGGCCACCGAGGCGGTGGCACCGGCGGTGCTGTGGATCGACGAGATCGAGATGGGGATCGCCGGCTACCACGAGGGAGAGAGCGGGTCGCTCACGCGCATCTTCTCCACCTTTCTCACCTGGATGCAGGAGCACCGAGCGGATGTCTTCGTTGCTGCCACCGCCAACCGCATCAACCTCCTGCCAGCCGAGATCATCCGCAAGGGGAGGTTCGACCAGGTGTTCTTCGTCGAGCTACCCAACGAGGAGGAGCGCAAGGAGATCCTGACGATCCACCTGCGCCGCCAGCAGCTCGATGCCAGCAAGTACGACCTCGTGCTGCTGGCCTCGGCGACGCGGGGATGGAACGGCGCCGAGATCGAGCAGGCGGTCATCGCGGCGCGCATCGCCTGCCACGCCGAGCGCCGCAGCGTCGAGCAACGCGACCTCCTGCACGCCATGGGACAGATCGTCCCTCTCTCCACCACGATGTCAGAGCAAATCAAGGCGATCCGGGGCTGGGCACGAACCCGCGCGATGGCAGCCACCTCGCAGAGCAAGCAGGAGATGTAGGCGCGATTGGGGGCGTCAGTCGCCCACCGGGCCCAACGTGCCGGGGGTACCAGCAGAGCCCGATGTCGGTGCCGCGGCGGGTGGGGCCGGGGGAGGGATCACCACGACCTGGACATCGTCCTCGCTCGGGCCCAGCGCCGGGGCACACGCGCGCGGCCGGGCACCTCCGTGGCGCGCCAACAGCTCCAGCACCCACGCCTCCTCCGCCCTGCGGGCCTGCCCCAGCCTTCCTCCAGCCCGCGGCACGGCGACGCAGAAGACCAGCTCGCCGCTGCCGGTGTTGAGCAGTCCGGCCAGCACCGAGACGCCGCCGTCGGTAGCGGTGAGCGTCCCGGTCTTGCCGACCAGCGAGGTCGATACCGAGCCGCTGGTGAGCGCGGGGTAGAAGCGCTCGATCGTACCCGGGTCGCACCCGGCCACCGGCAGCAACCCCTCGACACGCAACCCCATGCGGTCCGCCGTCTGGTGAAGGTCGCGCAGCAGGGCCACGACCTGGCGCGGCGTGAGACGGTTCACGCCCAGGCCGGACGAGGTCTCGAGCTGCACCTCGCCGGGTCCGGCATGGGCTCGGGCCGCGATCAGGGAAACCAGCTCGTCGAGCGGGCCAATGGCCTCGCCGATACGCTCGATGTCGTTGTTCGAGTAGCAGTTGAAGCGTCTGAGCGTGGCCGCGATCGGACGCGAGCGGTGCACGGCCAGCAGCTCGCCGTCGACCACCTGCCCGTCCACGCCGACACCTTTGGCAACCACCACGCGTGGCGGCCGGCGCGGGTCGAGCGAGCGGCTGCGGGCCAGCTCGACCCACGTCCGGCGGAGAGCTTGGCCCCACCGCTTGGGATCGAGCGCCTGCCGCAGCCGGCTGGCCATCAGCAACCCGCGCTTGACGGAGTCGGGCTCGCGCCCAGCACTGCCGTTTTCCCACCCGATCGAAAAGCGGGCATCGACGATGAGCGTACCCGTCACGCGTTCGACCCCACACTGGTTGAGCGCGAGAGCGAGAAGGACGGCGTTCTCCACCTGGAAATCCGGATCATACCCGCCCTGGACGACGAGGTCGCCGATCAGCGTGCGGCGAGGTCTTTCGACCACGCCGCGGGCCCACACCCGGGTCTCGAAGCGGGCCTCTGGCCCGAGTGCTTCCAGCGCCCACAGCGTGGTCGCCACCTTGACCACCGACGCCGGGTTGATCGGCTCGTCCGCCCGCTTGCTATCGAGCACCGTCCCGTCGACGGCCTCGACGTGCCACACCAACTCCAGCGGTACCGGGCGCCTGGCCGGACGCTGCCGCTGGCGCACGCCATCCGCCGCTCGCCCACTCGCCGCGACGATCAGACTCAGCGCCATTGCCAGCACGCGGTGCGTCTTTTTCACGAACCGGGATTGTATCGTGTTCCGGTGCCGGAGGGCGGGCGCAGCTCAGCACCACTCGTGACGCGCGCATCGGTGGGTTCACCCAGCGGGTTCCGGCCGAGTGCGGGAGAGACGAGCTCGTGCCAACGCGAGCTCAGCGGGTACGCTATGCCTTCACGGCCGCTCAGCCACTGTGGGTTCTCCCGGCCTGGCATCCCGCTCGGCGGCAAAAGGGTGCTCCAACATGTAGCGATCGCTACGCACCGCCGTGAGCTGCCACGACACCTTGAGCCCGGGCAACCCGCCGGCGATGCGGAAGCGGTTGTCTCGGAGCTCCTCGGCGACATGAAGCTCGGGGGCCGCTGCGCCGATCGGCGTGAGCTGGTAGCGCACATCGGTGTTGATGGCTGCAAACCAGTCCGGCAGCTCCACCGTGGCCCCGCCTTCGCGGTCGAGCGACACGTTGCCGGAATAGGTATTGAGCACCTCCGAGGACTCCACCGCGGCGTGCACCAGCACCCGCCCAGGGTCGAGCGGGTGCTCGATGCAGAAGTTCTTGGTGCCGGAGACGTTGAGAGAACCCCAGATCTGGACTCCGCCGTCGAACCCAGCGGCTAGGCCGCTGCCGTAGCCGCGGCCGAAGATCCCGTACCCCGAGGCGTGGGTGGTAACCCCGTACACCCCCGACTTGGTCGCTGCCGCGCTCTCGCCCCGCACGCCGTCGGTGGTGGTGCTTTGGCCTTTCACCCCCGCGTCGCTGGCGCCCAAATAGCCGTCGTTGCCGCTCCTGCTGCCGTAGGCCCCAGCCACACCGGCGCCGAGCCCCCCTACCGTGCCGGCGGCTGAGTTGAAGCCCTGGACGCCGCTGCCTCCCGCCCCGGCCTGACCGTAGACCGCAATGCCGCTGGTCGCCGTCGCCAAGACTGCATCGCCGTTGGTGCTCTGAGCCACCACCGCTCTTCCGTTGGTGGCCAAACTCTCCGCGTACACGGCCACGCCGCCGCCAGAGCTCGTCGCGTACAACCCCCGTCCCTCGGTAGTGGCGGCCAAAACACCAAACCCTCCGTAGCTGAACCCCCTCACCCCGGTCCCGCTGAGTCCGGTGCTGAGCCCGTGCACCCCGATCCCGCCGTAGCTGGCCCCGTACACGCCCGTGCCTTTGACCAAATTTTCGATAGACAGAACCACCCCGGGGTCTGCGACGGTGGCCTGACCAGTAAACGGCAGCGTCAGGCCACCCTGCTCGTCGTTGGCCCAGGAGAGGCCTCCACCGGAGAGCTTGAGCACCTGCCCAGTGCTTCCTCCCGCCGCCGCAAGCTTCTCTTTCGTGACCGCCCCGTTGGCCATATCCACCGTGGCCACCGACCCATCGGCGAGCTTCGAGCTGTCGACCGCGTTGGCCGCCAGCATCGCACCGGTGATGCCGCCGGTCGCCACCGACAGGCTCACATCCCCGCTCGTGCCGCCTCCCGTCAACCCCGATCCGGCATGCACGGCCGTGATGTCACCACCCCCTCCGGAACCGGCCGCCTGCCATACCAGGTTGCTCCCGTCGGTGCCCAGCACCTGCCCCGAGGTCCCACCGGAAGCCGACAGCTTGACCTTGGTCACCGCCCCGTTGGCCAGCTTGGCGGTGCTCACCCCGCCATCCGCCAAGCCGACGGCGTTGGCGTCCACCTTGATCCCCACCCCCGCCCCGACGTCCAGGGTCACCGAACCCGTCGTGCCGCCACCGGTCAGACCCGCACCCGCAACGACACCGGTGATGGTGCCGCCACCGGAGCTGTTCTCGGCGAGCAACGCGTCGCGAAACGCCATCTCGATCGTCGTCGGGTCCTGCGAGCCGTTGGCCACCAGCGACCCAAACGCGATCACCTTGCCGCTGCCACCCGTCACCTCCACGGTCAACCGCGCGTTCTTGGTGCTCAAGCTCGGGAACTCGAGCTTGAACTCCTTTTGCACCTGCTCCCATTGGCGAACCGTGTAGCTGCGGTTGGCCAGCGCGCTACCGGTCGGGTCCTTGACGGTGACCTTGACCTGGCAGGTGCCGCTGCCGGTGGTCTCGACGAAACCGAAGTTGTAGCGGAAATCGGAGCTGCCGGCGGGCTGCGTCTGCCAGACACCGGTGAGCTCGGTGGACTGACCGGCGCCGATGGCGAAGGCGGCCGGAACGCCAGCGAAGTACTGACCGACCGAGTCGTCGAGGCTGCCCGACTGCGAGTAGATCCGCGAGCCCACCATGACTTTGACGTTCGAGGTCACGCGCAGCGCCCCGAAGGTCTGGCGGGCGAACATCAGCTGGATGGCGTTGTCGTACTTCTTGGTGTCGCCCGCCGGCACGACGTCGGTGTAGGTCAGGGGCGCCGGGTTGGCCTGCCGCTCCAACAGGTGGAACGTCACGTTCGCCGGGGTGGTGTTGGGGTTGTGCACCCACACCGTGGTGTACCACACGGCCGGCGCTACCCCGGGCTTCGCCCCCACCGACGGCAGGAACACGTCGGTGCCGGAAAAGCCGGCGTGACTGGTCGCAACCCCGCCGAGCAACGCCACCCCTACGATGAGCCACAGGCAACGCAAAGACCGATTCATCCTTCCCTCCTCCGGACACGCTACGCGCGTCCGAGACGACGTCGTCCCGCAGCCAGGATCGGCTCTTGCGTGTTGCCAGTCTTGACGAAAACGTGACGAATCGGTGATGTGTCCGTGACGGGGAGCAACGAACGGCTGTGTTGTCCAGTGGGGCTTCTCACATCCTCGCGCTGCATGGTATATTGCCGGCTCTTGGGTGGCCCGTTCGTCTAGAGGTTAGGACGCTGGCCTCTCACGCCGGAAGCAGGGGTTCGATTCCCCTACGGGCCGCCACCTTCCAAAGACCGTTGCCACCTCACCCCTCCCGGTCCCCAGTCATTGGCCGTTGGTTGCCCGACCCCGGCTGCGTCGGACAACGAGCTGCGGAGGCTACGCAAGCTGCCGCGCCACGAGAAATCCGGGGGCGGGCGTATCATGGCCGGCGGAATTGCCTACCGGCGATGGGGGTTGGGCCGGAAGGAGGGCGGGATGACTTGGGAGTACTCCGAGAAGACCAAGCAGCTTTTCATGGACGCGGTGCACGGCGCGCCCGGCACCCATATGGGGGAAATCGCCGACCCTGACGGGTTCGGTGAGCACGGCTCGATCGCCTGCGGCGACGCCCTACGGTTCACGTTCCGCTGCGACCGGCACCCGTCGGACCCACTCCAGGACAAGATCGTCGAGGCACGCTACCTGACCTTCGGGTGCACATCGGCGATTGCCGCCTCCGAGGCGCTGTGCGCGATCATCGAGGAGGGTGGCTTCACGCCGATACAGGCACTCACCATCACCAACCAGGACATCGTCGAGTACGTGGGTGGTCTCCCCGAGGCCAAGATCCACTGCTCGGTGATGGGAGCGGAGGCGCTGGAGGCGGCCGTTTTCAACTGGGCGATGAAGCGGGGCGTGGATCTCACCGCGCTCGGCCTCGACATCACCCGCCAGGAGCAGGAGGAAGGCCGGCTGGTGTGCAAGTGCTTCGGCGTCACCGAACCGTACCTGCGACGCAAGATCGCGGAACTCAGCCTGCGCTCGATCCCCGAGATCACCAACGCGATCAAGGCGGGCGGAGCCTGCATGGCGTGCCACCACGCTCCGGGTGGGCTGCAGGACATCCTCGACGAGGTGTGGGGACGTCAGCCCTCTGGCTCGGTGGCGCTACCGACCGTGCCCGAGGCCCGGGCTGAGGCCGGCCCGAGCCTGGCCGAGCTGTCTTGGTACCAGCTCGCCAAACAGATCGAGCGCGTCATCGATGAGGATATCCGGCCGCGCCTGCAGGCCGACGGTGGCGACCTCGAGATCGTCGACATCAAGGAGATGATCGTGTACTGCCGGCTTGTGGGCGCCTGTGCCTCCTGCGCCGGGGCCGCCGGCACCATGAAGCTTCTCGTCGAGCGGTTGCTCAAGGAGCGCGTCGACGAGCGGGTTCGCGTCATCGCGATATGAGCGGGGGTCACCGTGAACCTCGTGTACGCCGACAACAACGCCACCACCCGAGTCGCCCCCGAGGTGCTCGAAGCCATGCGGCCGTTTCTCGATGAGAGCTACTTCAACCCCAGCTCGATGTACGACGCGGCGGCCGGCCCGGCGGCGGCGGTCAAAGCGGCGCGCGCCTCGCTCGCACGCCACCTGGGCGGGGTCCGACCGGACGAGATCCTCTTCACCTCCTGCGCCACCGAGAGCAACAACACCGCCATTTTTGGGGTGGTGAAGGCCAACCCCTCGCGCCGCCACGTCATCACCAGCTCGGTCGAGCACCCGGCGGTGCTCAACGTGTGTCGAGAGCTGGAGCGTCAGGGGCTGGAGGTGACGTACCTGCCGGTCGACCGCCAGGGACGACTCGACCTGGCGGACCTCGTGCGCGCCCTCCGCCGCGACACCCTCCTGGTTACGGTCATGCACGCCAACAACGAGACCGGGGTGGTGTTCCCGATCGCCGAGCTGGCGCGCATCGTCAAGGAGACCGATCCGTCGATCGTCGTCCACAGCGACGCCACACAGACGGTCGGAAAGCTCCCCATCGACTTGGTGGGTGAGCTCGGGCACGTCGACCTGCTCGCGTTCTCGGGTCACAAGCTGCACGCACCGAAGGGTATCGGAGCGCTGTTCGTGCGGCGGGGTACACCCTGTCGGCCGTTGCTGCTGGGCGGCCATCAGGAGTCGGGCCGCCGCGGTGGAACCGAGAACGTCGCCTTCATGGTCGGTCTCGCCACGGCACTCGAGCTCGCCGCCGCCACCCATGACGTCGACGAGCCGCACGTGACCGGCCTGCGCAACCGCCTCGAGCGCGAGCTCCTGGCCCGTATCCCCCTGGTCGAAATCAACGGGGCCGGCGCGCCCCGTTTGGGTAATACCTCCAACGTGTCGTGTCACTTCGTGGAAGGCGAGGGGATTTTGTATCAGCTTGCGGCAGCGGGGATCTGCGCCTCGTCCGGCTCCGCCTGCACCTCGGGCTCCCTCGAGCCCTCGCATGTCCTGCGGTCGATGGGGGTGCCGTTTTCCGCCGCCCACGGCTCGGTGCGCTTCTCCTTTTCCCGCTATACGACAGAGACCGAGGTGGAGCGCATCCTGGCGGTGCTCCCCGAGGTGATCGCGAGCCTGCGCCGTCTCTCACCGTACTGGGACACGACGACCAATCAACCACGCCCGGAGGCGGCAGGGATGCTCCATGGCGCGGCGGCCGCCCACCCGCGCTGAGCATCCGCTCCCCCAACCCGGAACCCCGGACGCTGCCACCTCCCGTGCTCTCGCCGCAAAGGGCAGAAGTTCAAGGAGTCAAGCATGGCTACACACAAAGGTACGATCGGCATCCTGACCGGTGGCGGCGATGTCCCGGGGCTCAACCCGGCCATTCGTGCCGCGACCGTCCGTGCCCTCCGCGAAGGGTACCGGGTCATCGGCCTGCGGCGCGGTTGGGCCGGCCTCGTCGAGCTCGACCGCAACAAAAAAGAGCCGCAGCCGGAGCAGTTCATCGAGCTTTCCGAAGAGATCGTCAACAAGATCGGACGCACCGGCGGCACCTTCCTCCACTCCTCGCGCACTCGGGCTTCGCACGTGCCTCGCGCTGCGGTGTTGCCACAGTTGCAGTCGATCTACCAGGACGACGTCAACGACCTCACCCCCGAGGTTTTGAAAAACCTCGAGTGGTTGGGGATCTCGACCCTCATCCCGATCGGCGGCGATGACACGTTGTCCTACGCCGTGCGCCTCCACCAAGAGGGCGTCAAGATCATCGCCATCCCCAAGACCATGGACAACGACGTCCCCGGTACCGACTACTGCATCGGCTTCTCGACCTGCGTCACCCGCACCATCGAGATGACGCACGCCCTGCGCACCACCGCCGGCTCCCACGAGCGCTTCCTCGTCATCGAGGTGTTCGGGCGCTACGCCGGCTTCACTGCACTGCTCCCGACGATGGCTGGTGCTGCCAACCGCTGCGTCATCCCGGAGCACGTGTTCGATCTCGAGCACTTGTGTGAGCTGCTGACTGCGGACCGCTACTCCAACCCCTCCAAGTACTCGGTGGTGCTGGTATCCGAGGGTGCCCGCTTCAAGGGCATGGAGGCGATGGCGTTCGAGGGCGAAGAGGCCGATATGTTTGGCCACAAGAAGCTGGGCGGTATCGGCGATCTGGTCTCGAGGAAGCTCAAGGAGATCTCACCGAAGTTCACCTCCGGCAAGAAGATCGATGTCATCAACCAGCGTCTGGGCTACCTCGTGCGCTGCGGCAACCCGGATGCGGTCGACTCGATCGTCCCCATGGCGTTCGGCAACCTGGCGCTCGACCTGGCGCTGGACGGTGTCTCCGGGCGCCTCGTCAACGTGCGCAACGGACGCTACGACAACGTGCCAATCGACGTGGTGGTGAGCCGCAAGAAGGTCGTCGACGTGCACAAGTTCTACAGCACGGACCGATTGCGGCCGATGTACTCGCGCTTCGAGTCGAAGCCGCTGTTCATCATGACCTCGGACTTCTGACCGCTCGTGCCCCATCGAGCGGCAAGCGAGAGCCTCCAGGGCCGTATCGCAGCCGTCACGTCGGTTGCTCCAAAAGGCGCGGCGTCAGATGCGGCGCTGTAGCTTGGTGACGACCACCTCGGCACCGGCCTCGCCGAGGGCCGCGAGCATGCCGTCGATGTCGGCAGGGGTGACGAAGTAGCGGCCCTCGCCCTCGTACAAGACACCTTCCTCCTTGGCCGAGGCGAGGACGGTGGTGGCCGCACTGTCGTACAGGAACGTCCCGACGTGATAGGCCGGCAGGGTGACGCCGGTCTGCCGCTCTCCCAGCAACGGCCGGTGACGGCGCACCCTCGCTCCAGCCAGCGGCAGCACCACCGGTTTGCCGAGCTTGCCGATCTCGAGCCAGCCTGGACGCACGCGGTACCGCAGCCGCGCCGGACCGAGCACGAAAGTCCGCAGGAGCAGACCCCCTCCGGCGAGGAAGAGGACGGCGTAGAGCACGAGCCATCCCAGATAGGTCGAGAACGCCCGGGGAGGAGGCGCGAACGTACCGGGCTGGTGGTTGCGAAGCGAGAAGACGAACTTGTCCGGGTCGGCCGGGCTGACGACCAGTGCCGTCGTCAAACCGCCGCCGCGCACTAAAACCCCACGCTCACCGCAATCGGTGGCGAGGTACACCTCGCCGAGCGCCGGCAGCTCGAAGTAGCCGGTGCAGTAGCCGGGCTTCTCCTTGCCGAAGCGCAGCTTGCCGCCGCGGAGCACGGTGGGCGAGACCTCGAAGATTCGCGAGAGCGGGATTCGGGTCTCGTCGACGACCAAGTTGCGGCCGGTGGTGACGATGAGGTTCTCGGTCGTGACCTCGTAGCGCAGCGTGCCGGGCCAGACGTAGCTGCCACCGATCCAGGCGATCAGCACGAGAAGCAGGGTGAGCCCACCGGCGAAGCAAAGGAGGGCAGCCTTCCTGCCCGTGGCGACAGCGGCGAACTCGCGGGTGGGCTGAGTGCTGGTGGCGGGCCGAGTGCTCATGGTGGCTCCCTGTCAGGAAGTGTACCCGCCGCCGGCAGGTTTTCCACCCGGTCTTGCCACCCCCCGCCCGGCCTGTAGAATCCCTCCCCGACGATGGCCGACCTTCTCGAGTGCCTGCTGCAGCTCAAAGCCCTGGTGGAGACGCCGCGGCGGTTCGCGGAGCTCGCCTCGCACGCCGAGCGCTCGCGTTGGTACCGGCGGCCGACCCCGGAGGTCTGGGCCGCGGTCGAGGTGCTGGCGCATCTAGCCGATACCGAGCTGTTTTTCGGTACCCGCGTCCGGCTCGTTCTCACCGCCGATCGGCCGGTGTTGACACCCTTCGACCAGGAAGCGTTGTCGACCCGCGCCGGCTACCTCAGCTGGCCCGTGGAAACCGCGCTCGAGCGCTTCTCCGTCCGCCGCGGCGACAACCTCGAGCTGCTCGGAAGCTGCGATGCGTCCGAGCTCGGGCGCGTCGGGCTCCACCCGCGACGCGGCGAGATGACGATCGCCGACATGGTGGCGCTGTCGCTCGCCCACGACATCGATCACCTCGGCCAGGCCAGGCAGCGTCTCGACCTCGCCGAGCCGCCAGCCGAGGCGCCTTTTCGCGAATCGATTTGAGCACCGCCAAACCCGTGTCGCTTGCCGGGCTCGTGCTCGGCAACGCCGCGCCACGACAGAAGGCGAGCCGCACCTTTCGAGGTACTGCCGCCGCGATCCGGCGTCACGCACCCGCTGCCTTCAGGTGGAGGCGATCGTCCGACGGTCACCTGCCTCGACCGGAGACCTCTCGAGGTCCGGCCCGACCGGAAGACCGCTTTTGGCGCGTACGTCCTCTTCGGGGCACTGGTCGCACGCGTCGAAGACGATGAACGCTGCGGCCACCACCCGCCCGGATACCGGTAGAGGCAGCGCAAGATCTTCCGGAATCTCGCTTTCTGGCATCTCCCCGAGCAACACCACGGCGTCCGCCCCGAGCCGTGCCGCCAGCCCCGCCAGGCGCTCGAGCATCAGCGCGTCGCCGCGCGCCAGGGGCACCGCGAACGCCTGCACGGCGAGGATGGAGTAGCTCTCTCCGGGGTCGGTAACGAAGACCTCCACGTCGTCCACCACGGTCATGGGCGGTCCGGTCTCGACCGGCCACACGGCCAGCGGTGCGGTGGCTGCGGCGGTCAGGATCAGGGCGGCGAACATGCCACTCACCCGCGCGGCGTCAACCGTTCGACGCCGTCCAGGTACGGCCGCAGCGCCTCGGGGATGACGACCGATCCATCGACCTGTTGGAAGTTCTCGAGCACGGCGATGAGCGTGCGTCCGACGGCGACGCCGGAGCCGTTGAGCGTGTGAACGAGACGCAGCTTGCCGCCCCCGGTCGGTCGAAAGCGCAGCTCCATGCGGCGTGCCTGGAAGTCCTCGCAGTTGGAACACGAGGAGATCTCCCGGTAGCATCCCTGGCCCGGCAACCACACCTCGAGGTCACGGGTGCAGGCGGCGGCAAACCCCATGTCGCCGGTGGAGAGCGTCACCACCCGGTAGGCGAGTCCCAGCCGCTGGAGCACCAGCTCGGCCGAGGCGGTGAGCATCTCGAGCTCCTCGTAGCTTCTCTCCGGTGTCGCCAGATGAACGAGCTCGACCTTGTCGAACTGGTGCTGGCGGATGAGCCCGCGCACGTCGCGCCCGTGGCTACCGGCCTCGGCTCTGAAGCAGGGGGTATACGCGCACAGGCGCTTGGGTAGCGCCGCCTCCTCGAGGATCTCCCCGGCGTACAGGTTGGTCACCGGAACCTCGGCCGTCGGCACGAGGTAGTAGTCGGTTCCCTCGAGATGGAAAAGGTCCTGCTCGAACTTCGGGATCTGCCCCGTGCCCCGCAGGGCCTGGCGGTTGACCACGAACGGCACGTAGACCTCCTCGTACCCGCGCCCGCGGTGCAGGTCGAGCATGAAAGTGACGAGCGCCCGCTCGAGCGCCGCACCCATCCCCCACAGCACGGCGAATCTGGCACCAGCCACTTTGGCGGCGCGCTCGAAGTCGAGGATGCCGAGGCCGGGACCCAGATCCCAGTGTGCTCGAGGCTCGAAGTCGAACGTCGGCGGCTCACCCCACGTGCGCTCGACACGGTTGGCGGTCTCGTCCGGACCCACCGGCACCGACTCGTGGGGGAGGTTGGGGATGACCAGCTCGAGCTCGGCCATCTCTTCGCCCAGACGCGCGGCTCCGGCCTCGAGCTCGGCAATGCGTGCTCCCAAGGCACTCATGCGCGCCTTGGCCGCATCGGCTTCATCCCGACGCCCGGCGGCGAAAAGCTGGCCGATCTGCTTCGAACCGCGGTTGCGCTCGGCCTTGAGACCCTCCACCTCCGCCAGCACCTGGCGCCAGCGCGCATCGACCTCCAGCAAGCGGTCGAGGGGAGCGTCGCTGCGCCGGTCGGCAAGCGCCGCACGGACGCGGTCGGGGTTGGTGCGGTACAGCTCACGGGCCAGCATACGGACCTCCGAGCCGGGGATTGTTCGCCACCCGAACGACGGAGTCAACCTAGCTCGTATACTTTGCGCGTGTTGGGGGTTCGTCTGGGTGCCGGGGTTTCGGCGGCGGCGTTCGCCATCCTCGCGGTGGTCCTCGCCGCTGCCGACCTCGTCGCCTGGCGCGAGGCCGTCGCGGCTGGCCTCGCCGCCCTCACCGCGTTCCTCCCCTCTGCCTGGCTCGCTCCCGCCGGTTTCCGCCGCCGGACCGCCGAACTCGCCCTCCTCCCACCCGCTTTCGCCCTCACCTTGCTCGCCGACCCCACCCAACGTGCCCTCGCCCTCCCACCGCTCCTCCTCCTCGCCGCACTCGCTGCACTGCTCGCCGCCCGCTCCCGGGTCGCCGTCGCTCGACAACCACTCCTGCTCGCCAGCTTCGCCCTCTCGCTCGTCGCCGCCACCTCCCTCTCCCTCACCGGCTTCCCCACCTGGCGTACGGTCCTTGCCGCCCTCCTCCCACCGCTGCTCTCCTGGGTCGTGACGGCTCGCCTCGGCTTCGAGGCCGCGCTTGTCGTCACCCTCCTCACCGCACCCCTGCCCTGGGTCCGCTGGCCCCTCGCCACCGCGCTCGCCCTGCTCCTTGCCACCGCCGCCGCGGCCACACCTCGCCGGCGACCTGCAACCTGCAACCCGCGACCCGAATGGCTACCCAAAGTGGCCTGGAGCTGGCTCGGCGGCGCGCTCGCCCTCGCCCTCCTCGCCGCCGTCCTCGCCCCCTACGGACTCCTCCCTCCGTACCTCGCCTTCCCCAATGCCGCCTGGTTCGTCGTCCCGCTCGTCGCCACCACCCTTCTCCTCGCCCCCCACCTCCCACCCGCGGCTGCCGGCGCCGCCTGGCTCGCCGTCGCCCTCGCCCTCGGCCCCCCCCAGCCTCCTCCCGCTGAACGCCCCACCCTCTCCCTCACCGCTGCCTCGCCGACCGCCCAACTCCCACCCGGCTCCGATCAGCCCTACATCCTCGACCTTACCCTCGCCAACGCCGCCACCCTCCCAGCCGGCTCCGTCGTCGGCACGCTCGTCATCGCCGACCGCTCGCTGCCGCTGCACGTCGGCGCCGAGCTCGCAGAGTGGGCCATCCTCCGCCCGACCTCCCACCCCGCCCACGGCCTCCCCGACCACCCGGTCTTCCGCCCCCGCAACGTCGGCGCGGCCGCCTTCTGGTCGGTCGCCAACCGCCTCCTCCTCGACGTCCCACCCGGCGTCGTCCCCACCCTCACCCGCACCCCCTTCATCCCCGACTCGGTCATCCTCCTCGCCACCCAGGCCGGCCCCGCCCGCCCCACCCCACCCAGAGACTGGTCCCTCCCCGGCTGGCTGCTCGCCACCGCCCTCACCGTCGCCACCCTCCAGCTCACCGCCCGCACCTTCACCACCCCCTTCGCCACCCTCCCATGGGCGCTCCTCACCGCCGGCACCCTCGCCGCTCGCCTCCCCGTCGAACCCCTCCGCCTCCTCGCCGAACGCCACGCCCCCGACCTCGCCCTCGCCGCCTTCCTCCTCGCCTGGTTCTCCCTCGCCCGCCGCTACCTCACCACCCACCCCTTCCTCACCGCCACCACCCTCCTCCTCCCCCTCGCCCTCGCCACCCCACACCTCACCCCACCGATGTACGGCGACGAGCCATTTCATCTGTTGATGATGGAGTCTCTCACGAAGCACCACTCGGTCGACCTCGAACGCCACTTCGGCCTCACGTACGAGCTCGCCCGCCTGTCATCGCCCGGCCTCGCGGCTCTGCTCCTGCCCGGTTTTCTGGTGGCCGGGCGGTTCGGGGCGCTCGCGCTGCTGGCCCTCGCAGGCGCCGGGCTGGTGGGGGTGCTCGCCCGCCGCGCCTCACAGCTCGGTCTGGGCGACCGGCGCCTGCCACTGCTTCTCGGCGGCGTGCTGCTGACCTACCCTCTCGGTACCTTCTGCACGCAGATCTGGGTGGAGGTGCCGGGCGCCCTCGCGGCCGCGACCGGGCTGATCATGGCCGCGGCCTCCCCGCCCCATCGGTGGTGGGCCGCCGCGCTCGCCGCCGCCGCCACCGGGGTCAAGACACGGCTCGCCTTGGTCTGTTTTCCGCCGGCGCTGGCCGCCTGGTGGCCGGGACGACGGCGCGCCTGGCTGTCGGCCGCGCTCGCGTTGGGCGCGGCCGCCGTGCTCGGGACAGCGGTGGGCTCGGTGTTCCAGGGGCATCCGTTCGGACCGTACCGGCGCCTGCACCACCTCGTGCCCGCCGGCTGGAGGCAGGTGCTGGTGGTTCTCGGCGGCCTGACAGCCGACCCGGCGGGAGGGATGCTGTTCGCGGCGCCGCTCGCCCTGCTCGGGCTGGCTGGCCTGCCAGCGCTCTGGCGCCGGGGTTCGCTCGGCGAGCGCGGGCTGCTCGTGGGAGGGGTGGTGACGGTGCTCTCGTTGCTGCACTCGCTCGAGTGGTACGGAGGGGGCTCGCCGCCGTTTCGCTACCTCGTCCCGTTCCTGCCGCTGCTGGCGCTGGCCTGGGTGCCGCTGCTGCAACGTCCACGGCGACTGTGGCGCCTGGCCTGGACCCTGGTACCACCCACCCTGGTCCTGACCTGGGCCCTGATCGCCCGGCCGCCGCTGTCGGTGAACCCGGGAATGGGCGCGTGGTGGCTGTCGTCGGCGCTTGCGCGCCGTTTGCAGGCCGACACGTGGACGTTCTTCCCCTCGTTCCTGCGCCTCACCTCGGCCGCCTGGGCCGTCCCGCTCGCCGTGGCGGTGCTGGCGTGCCTCGTGATCGGCCTGGTACGGTGGCGCCCGCGCGGTGCCCGGTTCGTGGCCAGCGGCGCGGTGGCGATCTGGCTCGTCGCCGCGGCGGCGCTGGTGGTCGCGGTTCGCCTCAGGTCGGATCGGGTCGTCGAGGGCGAGGCACCCCAGGTGATCCGGCGCGGCGGCTCACCCGAGCCGAAGGAAGGAACGTTCTCGATGTTCACCTATCGGAACGGGTGGCGGCTCGCCGACGGCCAGGGCATGACCGTGCCGCTCAAGCTGGGGGGAGGAGACGAGGTTTTTCTGACCGGATGGCTCGAAGGGCCGGCGCGCGAGGGCTCGATGCTCCGTCTCCACTGGGCCGATGGCCCGCCTACCGAGGTCCGCCTGGTCGGGAACGAGCTCGCCGGGCTGCCTCTCGTTCGGGCGCCCGCCGCTGGTCGGACACGGCTGTACCTCGACCTCGCGGCCCCCGCCGGTGGCTTTCTCGTGGTAGACCGACTGGAGGTGAGGCGGTGAGTACGGTCGACGTCGTGATCGTCGTGCACAACCACGCCGCGACGCTGGCCGCCACGCTGGAGGGGCTTGCGGCACAGACGCTGTCACCGGCGCGTGTGGTCGTGATCGACAACGCCTCCGACGACGGGAGCCGAGCCTTCCTCGCTGGCCGTCAGGAGCTCGAGGTGATCTCCTGGGATCACAACCGTGGCTTCGCGGCTGGCGTGAACGCGGGAATCCGGCTCGGAGCCTCGCCGTGGGTGCTGTCGCTCAACCCTGACTGCCGGCTTTCCCCGGACTTCCTCGCTGCCCTGGTCACGGCCGCCGAACGCCAACCGCGGACCGGCTCGGCGTGTGGGCTGCTCATACGGGCGAAAGGAGACGCACTCGAGCCGACGTCGATCGTCGATTCGGCCGGAATGCTCGCCTCGGCGAGCGGCCGCCACCACGATCGCGGTGCCGGTCGGGCGCTGTGGCCCGCACTCGAGCAGCCAGCGTGGGTGTTCGGGGCCACCGGTGCCTGTGCCCTGCTGCGCCGTACGGCGCTCGCCGACGTGGCCTATGCTGACGGCGAGGTGTTCGACGAGGGTTTCTTCGCCTACCGGGAGGACGCCGACCTTGCCTGGAGGTTGCAGCGGCGCGGGTGGCAGTGCCTTTACTGGCCCCAGGCACGGGCTTTCCATGCGCGAGGGCAGCGGCCCGAGGCCGGCCGGCGCCGCTTGGCGGCCAGCAACCATCACTCGGTCCGCAACCGCTTCTTGCTTCTGTGGTCGAATGCCGACTGGCGGTGGCGGCTGGCGTGCTTCCCGTGGTGGGCGGTGCGCGATGCCGTGGTGGTCGGCGCCTGCGCCACCGTGGAGCGGCGCTCCTGGAAAGGGATCGTCGAGGCGTGGCAGCGGCGCGCCTTCCAGCGCCAACGCGGAGCCGGTAATACCAGACGGGCTTCGGTGACCGGCTGGCAGGTCGCGAGCTGGTGCCTACCCTGGCGACGGGTGAGGAAGCTGGAGCGGTGATGCGGGTGGCGATCCTGGGCACGAGAGGGGTGCCGGCGTGCTACTCGGGGTTCGAAACGCTCGCCGAGGAGCTCGGTGCGCGCCTCGCTCAAAGAGCGCACGAGGTCACGGTTTACACCCGCAAACACCTGGCAGTGAATGGGCTGGCCGTTCATCGCGGGATTCGCATCGAGGTCCTCCCGGCGTGGCGTGCCAAGACGGTCGAAACGCTCTCGCATACCGCCCTTTCCTGCCTGCACGCCAGCCGAAGGCGGTACGACGTCGTCCTGCTGTGCAACGCCGCCAACGCCCCTCTCATCCCCCTGCTCCACGCCCGGGGGCTGCCGGTGCTCCTCAACGTCGATGGGATCGAGCGCAAGCGCCGCAAGTGGAGCCGGCTCGGGCAGGCGTACTACCGGTGGTGCGAGCGTCTGGCCGTACGCTTCGCCGACACGCTGCTCACCGATGCGGCGGTGATGCGCCGCTACTACCGGCGGGCGTGGGGCCGAGACTCGGTCATGATCCCGTATGGAGGCGACCTCGAGCCGCCGGGTACCGGCACGACCCTCGCGCGTTTCGGCCTCCAGCCCGGCGGCTATATCCTGTACGTCGCCCGGTTCGAGCCCGAGAACAACCCCGATCGGGTCGCTATCTCGTACCGGGAGGTCCCGGGGACCACCCCGCTGGTGATGGTCGGGGGCGCCCCGTACGCTCCCGACCTGGTGCAGCGCGTCCGTGCCGCCGCTGCCCAGGACCCCCGTATCGTGCTCACCGGGTTCGTGTACGGCGAGGGGTATCGCGAGCTCCTGTTCGGGGCCGCGGCCTACGTCCAGGCCACCGAGGTCGGGGGCACTCACCCCGCCCTCGTGGAGGCGATGGGGGCCGGCCGGGTGGTGTTCTTTCTCGATAACCTTCCCAATCGCGAGGTGGTGGGTGGGGTCGGGGTACCGTTCCGCTTCGACAGCGAGCCGACGCTGACCTCCCGTCTGGCCGCTTTCCTGGCCGCACCGGCAACCTTCGCAGAGCTCGGCGCCGCTGCCCGGACGCGGGTTTTCGAGCGCTACCGTTGGGACGACGTGGCGACCGCATACGAGCGCGCACTGGAGGAGCTATGCCGAGCCTGAACCCAGACGCAGCGGACCGTCGGCTCACCGGGCGGCCGTTTGGCCGGCGACGCTGGACCACCGTGGCGGAGATCGCGGCGCTCGCATTCGGTGACACCTCGGCGCTGGTCCTGGCGTGGACGCTCGCCTTCCACCTCTGGGCCCGGCCCGTACTCGGGCAGCCCGCCACCGTGTACCTCGAGCTGGCGCCGGTGCTTCCCCTGCTGTTGCTGGCGTACGCCGAGGGCGGTCTGTATCCGGGGTTCGGCCTCGGGGCGGTCACCATCCTGCGGAGAGTGTCGCTCCGTACGAGCCTGATGTTCTTCCTGCTGGCCGCCGTCACGTTCGCCTTCAAGCTCCCGCACCGTCACTCTCGCGTCACCTTCACCCTCGCTTGGGGTCTGGCTCTGGTCCTGGTGCCGGTGGGTCGGTTCCTCCTTCTCGCGGCGCTCCGCGGCCGGAGCTGGTGGGGCGAGCCGACGCTGGTGCTGGGCAGTGGGCCGGTCGCCGCCCGCACCGTTCGCTCGCTGCGCGGGGCGCTTTCGCTCGGCTATCGGCCGGTCGCGATACTGTCCCTACCCGGCGAGGCGGCCAGCCCAGCGATCGAGGGTGTGCCGGTCGTCGGCGAGGCCGAGGAGGCCGAGCGGTTCTCGGCTGCCGGAGTGCGCGTGGCGGTGCTGGTATGGCCATCCGGCCACGATGGGGCGTCGCTTGTCGGGTGGCTGCAACGCCTTTTCCACCACGTCGTGGTGGTACGCGACTTCGAGGACCTCCCGGTGGAGGGGATCGAGGTCCGCAACCTCGGGACGGTCTTCGGCGTGGAGTTCACGAACCAGCTTCTGCGGCGCCGCAACCGCGTCCTGAAACGAGCCGTCGACCTCGTGCTCGGTCTTGGAGGATGCCTGGTCACGCTGCCCGTGGTGCTGGCGAGCGCCCTCGCCATCAAGCTCTCGAGCCGCGGGCCCGCCTTCTTCTCGCAGCAGCGCGTTGGCGTTGGCGGCCGGGCGATCACGATCTGGAAGCTGCGCACCATGGCGCCGAACGCCCAGCGCCTGCTCGCGGAGCATCTGGCCACCGACCCGGCGGCGCGCGAGGAGTGGGAGCGCTCGTTCAAGCTCAGCCGCGACCCGCGGGTGAGCGGGAGGGTGGGGCGGTTCCTCCGCCGGTTCTCGCTCGATGAGCTGCCCCAGCTTTGGAGCGTCGTCCTGGGCGACATGAGCCTGGTCGGTCCGCGGCCGTTCCCCGACTACCATCTCGCTCAGCTTCCCCCCGCCTTCTGCGACCTGCGAGCCCAGGTCCGCCCTGGGATCACCGGCCTTTGGCAGGTCATGGTTCGCTCCGAGGGAGGGCTCGCGGAGCAGCAGCGCTTCGACACCTACTACATCCGCAACTGGTCCCTCTGGATGGACCTGTACCTGCTGGCCCGAACGGGGGCCGCGGTGCTCAGGGGACGCGGAGCGTATTAGGAGCCTGACGACGTCGATGGAGGGTATCGAGCCCGCGTTCCTCACCGGGAGCGGTGGCGAGCGGCCGGAGATACCGAATGACGGTAGGCGCACCCGAGGCTCGCTGGCACCGTCCACTGTCGGCCGCGATCCTCCTCCGCGGCGCCGCACGGCACGATCCGGCCGGGCCTTCAGGGAACCCAGGCGCGCTCGCTCTGCCCCGGCCGCACCAGCCCCTGGCGCAAGGGCGTGATCCGCCACTCCGGCCGGATATTATTCGACGCCAGAGGCTTTCCCCAGAGATAGCCGCGTTGGGCTCCGCTCTGTGGTGCGCCGGTCCAGGCAGCTAAAACGAGCACTGCACAGGCAAACGGCCACAGCAGAAGGATCCTGACCGTCGACGGTGGGTCGCGGCGTTGCAGCTCCGCCCGGGGCACACGCTGGAACAGCGTGCCGAGCGCGCCGAAAAGCACCGTCCCGACGCCGGCCAGCGGCAGCGGACCCGGTCTCCAGCCCAGCAGGATCGTCAGGGCCAACCAGAACCCGAGCGGAAGCAGACCGTGGAGCAGGACCACGCTCACCCGTCGTCGCCGGGTGACGGGCGATGAGTGATGCCACAGACCACCGGCCAGCCGGATCATCGTCAGCGACGTCCCACATGCGCCCACGAGCGCGCAGCCACCAACGTAGACGAGCGACGGGACGTGGAAGAAGCGCTCGAGCCCCAGTGCGGGACCGTCCAGACAACCCAGCGCGGGAGCCCAACCGAGCCCCAGCACGGCTGACGCGAGCGCCACGTGGAGGAGCGCGAGCTCGCCCCCCCACCGGCGGGAACCCGGGGCAAAAACGGGCAGACACACTGCCACGACGACAGCCAGCATCGCCGAAGGGAGCCAGTACCCCCACAGCCCGGCTCGCGTCGAGGCGAAGTTGATCTCCGGCTGGTTGACCAGAGCCCATGGGTACCGCCCGAGCGGCAGGCTGACGCCGATGAAGTCGCCACCGGCCAAGGTCGTTCCCACCCCCTGGGCGGCTGCCAGCAGGAACCAAACGAGCGGCCAGACGATGAGGGCAACCCCGAGCGAGAGCAGGACGACCCGTAACGAGAGAGGACTGGCCGGCATGCCCGGTATCATACCGCCATGCGACGCTGCCTTGTCACCCTCGTGCTATCCCTCGCGGTGGTGTCGACCCAGGCACAGACCGTGTCCCAGTGGCGAACCTCCAATGGGCTACCGCTGGTCATCGTGCAGCTCCCGGGAGGTGATCTCGAGCATCTGGCGGTCGTCGTCCCGACCGGCACCCGGCTGGTCGAGCAGGTGGGCGACCGGCCGCTGCAGATCACGCCCCGGCGGCTGGCCCAGATCCTCACCGTGCGCGCGGGGGAGCTGCAGCTGGCAGCGGTCGTCAGCGAGCTACTCGAGGCCCTCCGAGAGACCGGCGCCGCAGCTGTGGTCGCGGTCGGACCGCGGCCCCCCCGCGACCTCGCACAGCTTCTCGAAGGGAGCGAGAACGTCCCCTGGCACCCGCTACCGCGGCAGCGTTGTCCGCTCATAGACGGCGGCATCGAGGCCCTGAGCGGTTCACCCGAGCGGGTTGAGCTGGCGTTCGGCCTCCCCGAGATGACCGACCTGCGTCTCTCCGTTGCACCCGCGCTCGCCCTGTGGATCGAGCTCGCCGTGCGTTCCCATGTGCCTGGCGTGCGAGCCGGCCTCGACCTCTCCACGGGGTGCGCCCGCCTCGTCGTGCGGGCACCGGCCGAGCAGGTGCCGCCACGTGTCCTGCTCCGCACCTTGCGCTCGGAGCTGGTGGCCCTCGCGGACCGCGACCCCGCAAGCAGCGAGATGGAGGGGGTACGGATCGCGAGCGCGGCCCGGGCGGGCCGACTGGCGGTAGACGCAGCCGGCGCTGCCCGCGAGGTGGCCGAGTGGGTCGCGCTCGGTGGCGTGCCCGCCGCGGTCCTGGCGACGGCCGAGGTGGAGATCTCCGCCCTCACCTCGCTCGCGCGCGAGGTGCTCAGCGGTCACAGCGGGTGGGGAACCGTGGTCGAGGCGGAGCAGCGGGGTCGGCCGCCCGGGCGCGAGTCGCTCGACAACGGCGCGCTTCTCTCCGTGGCCTGGGTGCCCGGTGACCTGACGGTACTGGCCGTCGCCCTCGGAGGTTTCGCCCCCCGCACGGGTGGAGAAGTGCTCGATCGCTGCGCTGCAGCCGCTGCGGGACAGGGATGGTTCACCCACCGGAGCGAGATCCTCGGGGTTCCGGTGGTGGCCGTGGCCGTACCGGCCGAGACCACCAACGAGGCGCTCGAGCTCCTGGTCGGCAGCTTGCAAACCGTTGAGCCTCCCTCCGACGACCTCCTGTGGGCCGAGGTGGTCCGCACCCTCGGCTTCGCGGTGCGTCCGGAGGCCGAGACGGTGTCACTGGCGGCGATGCTACCCCTGGATGCCGAAACGGGCGCCGAAGCTGCTCGCAAGTTCCTCGCCGGCCTGGGCACGGGAAGCATCCGGGTCGAGCTACCGGCCGTCGACCGGCAGCTTCGCTGGACCCCTTCGGAAGGCAGGCCCAGGCTGATCGCGCTTTCCGAGATCGAGGCGTCCCCTGCCGGTGTTCTCGCCGCGGTGCTTTTGCAAAACCGGGCGACCGGTGCTGGGCTCGAGCTGCACCTTCTCGCGCCACCCGGACGCTTGACGCTCGGTCTGGTGGGGGCCGGCGAGCCCCACGTGCCCGCACTCGATGCCCGGTTGGCCGGTGTCTGGCCACGCCTGGTGCGGCCAGTGGATGGCCCCGAGCTGAGGGCCGCTCTGGCACGGGTCGAGACGCTGGTGCTGGGCGACATGGCCCAGGCCGCGGCCCGAGTGGCAGCCCAGCCTTTCCTGCCCTGCAGCCTCGACGAGCGCGCGCTGCGCACGGTGACGGCCGGCGACATCAACCGGGTCCTCGGCACCCTGCCGAGCTGGACCGGGCTGCTGCGCGTGGCGCACGGGCCGGCGCCGACCGCCGAGAAGGGTGTGCGACAATCCGCCCCTGGCGCGCCCGCCGCGAGGTGAGCGCGGGGAGGCGGCATGGTCACGGCACCACTCACAGCCGACCGGCAGATCGAGTTCCTGTGCAAGGGCTGCGTGGACGTCATCCGGATCGATGATTTGCGGGAACGACTGGCCACCGCCGAGCGGGAGCAGCGCCCGCTGACGGTCAAGGTCGGGTTCGACCCCTCGGCTCCAGATCTTCACCTCGGGCACACCGTCGTGATCCGCAAGATGCGGCACTTTCAGAAGCTCGGCCACCGCGTGGTGTTCCTCATCGGGGATTTCACCGGCCTTATCGGCGATCCCACCGGCAAGAAGACGACCCGACCCCAGCTCACGCGGGAGCAGATCGCGATCAACGCCGAGACCTATAAGCGGCAGATCTTCAAGCTGCTCGACCCCGAGACGACGGTCATCGACTTCAACGCTCGCTGGTTGGGCTCGCTCTCAAGCGAGGAGTGGATCCGTCTTGCCGCCCGCGTGACACTCGCCCAGATCCTCGAGCGCGACGACTTCGCCAAGCGGCTGCAGGCCGGCGAGCCCATCTCGCTTCACGAGCTCCTCTACCCAGTGGCGCAGGCGTACGACTCGGTGTTCTTGCGGGCCGACGTCGAGCTGGGCGGAACCGACCAGCTTTTCAATCTCCTGGTCGGCCGCGACCTCATGGGCAAGCTCGGGCTGCCTCCGCAAATCGTCATGACGTTGCCGCTCCTGGAAGGCCTCGACGGTGTGGAGAAGATGTCCAAGTCCCTCGGCAACTACGTGTCGGTCGAGGACCCACCGGAGGAGATGTTCGGCAAGCTGATGTCCGTGTCCGACCGCCTGATGTGGAGGTACTGGACGCTCCTGACGGACGTCGAACCGGCGGCAGTCGAGGCCCTGCAGCAGGCGGTCACCGACGGCGTTCGTCACCCGATGGAGGTCAAGCTCGAGCTGGCTCGCACGATCACGCGTGATTTCTGGGGCGACGACGCGGCTGTCGCCGCCGAGCGTCACTTCCGGACGGTCCACCAGAAACGTGAGCTGCCCGAGGAGATCCCGGAGATCGTGCTGGCTTCCCCGGCGCCGACCGTTGTCCTGAGCAAGCTCCTGGTCCAGGCGAGGTTGGCCGACAGCCACGGGCAGGCACGCCGTCTCGTCGAGCAGGGAGCGGTCAAGGTGGACGGCCGGCCGGTTCGTGAGCCGCTGCACCCCGTGGCCTCAACGCCCGGCACCGTGCTCCTGCTGCAGGCAGGCAAGCGACACTTCGCCCGCGTGCGCTTCGCGACCCCTGCCTAACCTCACTCTCGGAGCTACGGCCGCTCGCCGTCGGCGTCAGGGGACAAGCCGTAGATGCTGATGGAGATGTAGGTCGGGCGGAAGCCCTTCTCGTGGCAGAGGTGGCGCAGCCGCTCGTCGACCTGGGCGTCCCAGAACTCCATGATCTTCCCTGTCACGGTACAGATCATGTGGTGGTGACTGCGGCCCGGCACGACCCGCTCGTAGACGTAGTTTTCCTTCCCGAGCCGCATCTTGCGCGCGAGCCCACACTGCACCAGGAGGTCGAGCGTCCGGTAGACGGTCGCTCGTGAGACGCGACGCTTCTGGCTGCGCATCCGGTAGAGGAGGGAGTCCGCGTCCAGGTGCTCCTCGGTCTTGAAGAGCTCATCGAGAAGCATCAGGCGCTCCTTGGTGACTTTGAGCCCGTTCTCACGCAGGTAGTCGATGAAGAGTTTTTCGGCGCGCTTCATGGCACCCCCCAAGATTTGACTTGCGTACTGCGACCGCAGAGAAAACACTACGCGGTTATCCGGGGACTGTCAAGCGTTAGTCGGACTGGAGGTTGCGAGAGGGGGGTGGGAGGTCGGACAGGTCATGGTCACGTTGCCCTCGACCACCCCGCCCTCGTCCACGATGAGAACAGGAGTGGTGATCTCGGCGTGCACCTTTCCGGAGCTGTGGACCACCAGACGCTCACCTACCCGCACGGTGCCGCGGACGGCCCCAGCAACGACCAACCGTCCGACCGAGATCTCGCCCTCGACCACCCCTCCCTCCCCGACCAACAGCTCCCCCTGACTGGAAACCGTACCGCTGGCGTGGCCGTGGACCCTGAGTAGGTCGGCGAACACGATTTCACCTTTGATCGAACAACCCTGATCCAGAAAGCCGTTGAGCGTACCGGCTGGCTTTTTCATCGTCCCTCCCCGGTGAGGTGGCGGAACAAGCGGATGAGCTCCTCTTCGCTCGCGAAGCGGAGCCGGATCTCACCCCCTCGACGCCGGCGTCGGATCTCGACCTGGGTCCCCAGGACCAAGGCCAGCCGCTCGCACGCCTCTGTGGTGTCGGGGTCCGGCCGGGACGTCGACGTCTTGTGCGGCGCCTGGACGGCTGCCTCGAGACGCCGCACGCTCCAGCCCTCCTTCACACAGCGTTCGGCGAGGCTCGCCTGACGCTCCGAATCGGCCACGCCGACCAGTGCCCGCGCGTGGCCCGCCGTCAGCGCACCACTGTCTACCAGTGCCTGCAGACCGAGAGGGAGCTGCAGAAGACGCAGCGCGTTGGCCACCGTCGAGCGGTCCTTGCCAACCTCCTGGGCGATCCCCTCCTGGCTGAGGCCGAGCTCGGTTCGGAGATGGTGGAAAGCGCGCGCTTGCTCGATGGGCGTAAGGTCCTCGCGCTGCAGGTTCTCGATCAGAGCCAAGGCGAGGAGCTCGGCGCTCCCCGCCGTCTCGCGCACGACCGCCGGAATGCGCTCGCAGCCAGCAAGTGCCGCGGCGCGCCAGCGGCGCTCGCCGGCCACCAGGTGGTAGCCACCTTCCGACGCGCGGCTCACAACCACCGGTTGCAGCACGCCATGGGCGGCGATCGAGGCTGCGAGCTCGGCCAGGCCATCCTCCGCGAAGTGACGGCGCGGCTGCAGGGGGTTGGGACGGATGTCGCGGAGCGGCAGCTCGACAACTCCGGGGTGCCGGCCGGCTGACACCTCCGGCATCAGAGCCGCGAGGCCTTTACCCAGCGCGCTGCGCTTCATGCTCCCTCCGGCGTCGCAGCACCTCGTCGGCCAGGGCCAGATACGCCTGGGCTCCGCGGCTGCGAATGTCGTACTGCAGGATCGTCTGCCCGAACGATGGGGCCTCGGCGAGACGAACGTTACGAGGGATAACCGTCGTGTAGACGCTGCCGCCGAAAAAGCGGCGAACCTCGTCCATCACCTGCTGGGCGAGGCTCAGCCGCTCGTCGTACAGCGTCAGGAGGACGCCTTCCACCTCGAGGCCCGGGTTCCACGCCGAACGCACTCGATCGATCGTCCGCAGCAGATCACTCACTCCCTCGAGGGCAAAGTACTCGCACTGGATCGGGATGAGCACGCTGTCCGCAGCCGCCAGGGCGTTGAGGGTGAGAAGCCCGAGTGAGGGAGGGCAGTCCACGACGACCCAGCGTTGCGGTGGCCGGCTGCCCTCGAGGGCCTGCCGCAGGCGCAAGGCACGATCCTCGAATGGCAGCAGCTCGACCTCCGCGCCCACCAAATCGGGGCGGGAGGGAAGGAGGTCGAGCATGGGGAATGCGGTCGGGCACCATGAGGAGACGAGCGGCGCCACCCCTTCCAGAACCTCGTACGACGTCGGCCCACCTTCTTTTCCCCCCAGGCCCGACGAGCAGTTGGCCTGGGGATCGAGGTCGATGACCAGCACCGACTCCTCGTACGCTGCGAGCGCTGCCGCCAGGTTCATGACCGTGGTGGTCTTACCGACCCCGCCTTTCTGGTTGGTGACGGCGACAACCCTCTGATTCTGCACGTCTTCTCCTCGGTGTTTCACGTGAAACATGGGTTCCACACGAGCATGGCACCTTGCTCGGCGCCGAGCATCGGGCAGACTAGCACACGCCCAGGCAGGTCTGCCTCCCGGGCCCTTCTCGCTGCGGTCCACCAGATAACCACACCGCCGGACGCGAGTACCCGCGCCGCTCCGCGCTGCCACATCGACCGCTCCACGCCCCGCACCGTAACCGCACCGAACTTCTCGTCACCGACGTCCTCGAGCCGCTGGCGTCTCGCGTCGGCTGGCAACTCGAGCTCTCTCACCGCCTCGCGCAGGAACGCCCAACGCCGCTCTCGTACCTCGAGCAAAACACCGGTAATGTCGGACCTTGCAACCAGCAAGGGGATCGCCGGGATCCCAGCCCCACTCCCGACGTCGAGCACGCGAACGCCCTCCGGGAGGTACGGTGCAGCTTGGAGGCTTTCGTCGACCAGCCTCCACAGGTGGTGTGCCGTGCACCGTCCTGACACCAGATTCGTGGCCTGGTTCCACCTCTGGACGAGCCCGAGAAAGCGTCGGAGCCGGTCCTGGGTCGCCGAGCCGAGCGCGAGCACCGAGGGCGGCGGGGGGCCGTCACGGAGGCGGTCCCGCCCCGAGGTCATGGGCTCGAAGCACTCCGGGCCAACAGCCGCTGCGTCACGAGCTGTTGGCCCATGGTGAGCAGGTTGTTGACGAGCCAGTAGAGCACCAGACCGGCGGGAAAGCTCATGAACATGAACCCGAACACGATCGGCATGATCATGAAGAGCCGTCGCTGCGTCGGATCGCCGACCGGCGGCGACAGCTTCGTTTGCAGGAACCACGAGGCGGTCATGAGAATCGGCGTGATGTACGTGGGGTCCTTGATCGAGAGGTCCTTGATCCACCATACGAACGGGGCGTGCCTGAGCTCGATGGCATACGCGAAGAGCGTGTACAACGCATAGAGGATCGGCAGCTGGACCAGGTTGGGTAAGCAGCCTCCCATCGGGTTGACCCCCTCGGCCTTGTACAAACCCATGATCTCCTGGTTCATCCGCGCACGGACCTGAGGATCTTTCTTGGCCCGTTCCTGATAGCGCTCCTGGATCGCCTTCATCTTCGGCTGCAGCTTCTGCATCCGCTGCATGGAGACCGTGCCTTTATGGCTGAGGGGAAAGAGCAGCAATCGAATGCCGGCGGTGAGGACGATGATCGCCACGCCCCAGTTCCCGACGAACCCGAAAATCCACCGTAGCGCCGCCAGGAAGCCCACCGACAAAAACCCGAAGATGCCGAAGGAAACGGTCCTCGACAGGCCGCGCCCATACGCCTCCAGCAGCGAGTGGTCCTTGGGTCCGGCATACAGCGTGCCGGAGAAACGCCCGCCCTCGCCGCGCACCATGACATCAGCCACGCTTGGACCGAGCCCTTTGACCTCGACGGCCGTCATCCCGGGATCGGGCATCGCCACGAGCAGGAAGTAGCGGTTCTCCACTCCGGCGAAGTCAACGGCTCCCTGGGTGCGCCACCCGTCTTTGGTCTTGGCCGGGTTGATGCGCTCGAAGTCCCCTTGGGCGCGCACTACGGCACCCGATACCGCGAACGAGCCGCCCTCCCCTCCGTCCTCCGCCAGACCTGCAGCGATCCTCACTCCTCCACGGCTGGCCTCGCCACCGGCGCTGACGCTCAGTTGCAGGGTGAACTGACCGGTCCCGAGCTCGACCCGCTTGTCGACCCAGCTCCCCTTGCCGTCGCTCCAGTGCATCACCACGCCGTCGCCTACTCGTTCGAGCGCATATACCTCGTCGTTCCACGCGCCGACGGCTCCCAGCGACAACGGCAACCCCTCGCCCTGCCGGAGCAGCTCCAACGGCGCTCCGGTCGCTGACGAGTAGTCGTTGAGGACCAGTGAGCGGATGACGCCGCCGCGCGGCGACACCACGACCCGCAGACCACGACCCTCCACGATCACGTCCTGGATATCGGTTCCCACCACTGCCGCCGGAACCTCGGCTGTCGTAGCCGGAGTCGAAGCTGCCGGCTCGCTTTCGTGGGGTGTCTGCTCGGACGTGGCAGGCGGGCTCGTCACCATCGGGCTCTCCTGCTGCGACGTCGGAGGCCGGGTCGGTGGCGGCACGAACAGTGCGTACCACACGATGATCACGAGCCCGGACAGGATGGCGGCAAGGAGCACCCGTCGTTCCATTCACTCACGTCCTTTCGCTGGCGGAACCGGATCGAATCCACCCGGATGGAAGGGATGACAGCGGGCCAGACGTCGAACGCCCAGCCACACACCCGCACCGAGACCATGAACCGTGATCGCCTCGCTCATGTACTCCGCGCAAGTAGGCGTGAAGCGGCAGGCCGGCGGCAGCAGCGGAGACACCCACCGCTTGTACGACCTCAGCAGCCCGACTGCGATGCGTCCCGCGCAGCTTTGGTGACGAGTCTGGCCAGACACTGTGTGAAGTCCTGCTCGAGCTCACTCCATCGCACCCCGGCACACGCGCGCCGAGCATTCACCACCACATCCCCTGCGAACAACGAGGTGGCCGGTTGGCGGCGAAAGAGCTCGCGGATCCGCCGCCGGGCCCGGTTGCGCACGACCGCTGTCCCAACCTTGCGGCTGACCGTGATGCCCAAACGGCAGGCACCACCGGTATGAGCCAAGCCGAACAGGACGACGAACCGACCTGGCACCCGCATCCCACGGTTGTAGACCAACTGGAACTCACTGCGCTTCCGCAGCCTCGGATCGGGCCGCACGGAGCACTAAACCGTCAGGCGCTTGCGCCCTTTGCGGCGCCGGGCGGCGAGCACCCGACGTCCGGCTGTGGTGCGCATGCGGACACGGAAGCCATGGGTTTTCTTGCGGCGGCGGTTGTTGGGTTGAAACGGTCGCTTCATAGGCCTCGAACCTCTCCCTCCTCGACGGTGGTCGACGGAGAACGAAAAGTGTACGTCCTCGCCATCTCGCGGGTCAACTGCAGCTCCGGCATGCTACCATCGTCGTTGCTGAACATGAGCCGCCTCGACCCGTGGACCACCATCAAGTCGCTCCTCCAAGCCCGCCTCCCGAAGGACGAGTTCGAGCTGTGGTTCGCCTCGGTTTCCACGGAAACGAGCGGCGACCGACTCACCATGATCGTTCCTTCGGAGGTGTACGCCGAGTACATTCGCGACCATCACCTCGCCTCGCTCCAGCAGTTGGCAACTCAGGTCCATGGTCCACATGCGGTGGTGTCGCTGCGGGTCGATAGCCCCGCGCCCTCCACCAACACCGTGGTCAGTCGCACACCCCTCAACCCGCGCTACAGCTTCGACACGTTCGTGCCCGGTCCCTCCAACCAGTTCGCCCGGGCGGCAGCACTTTCGGTAGCCGAGAATCCAGGCCGAGCCTACAACCCGCTTTTCCTCTACGGCGGCTCCGGCCTCGGCAAGACCCACCTTCTCCACGCCATCGGCAACGAGGTTCTAGCACGCAACCCGGCCTGTCGGGTACGGTACGTGCCGACCGAGCAGTTCGTCAACGAGCTCATCACTTGCATTCGCCTGCAGAAGATGACCGAGTTCCGCGAATCCTATCGGCCCACTGAGGTGCTGCTCCTCGATGACGTCCACATAGTTGCCGGCAAGGAGAGAACCCAAGAGGAGTTCTTCCACACCTTCAACTCCCTCCACGAGGCCGGCCACCAGATCGTCCTCACCTCCGATACGCCTCCGACCGCGATTGGCGGCCTCGAGGAGCGGCTTCGCTCACGCTTCGTCTGGGGTCTCGTGGCCGACATCCAGGCCCCGGCGTTCGAGACCAAGTGCGCGATCCTCCTCAACAAAGCCCGGCTCGAGGGCTTCGATCTCCCCAACGACGTCGTGCTTTTCATCGCCCGCCGGGTGCGGGAAAACATCCGTGAGCTCGAGGGCTTCCTCAACCGGGTCATCGTCTACAGCACGCTCACGGGCCAAGCCCCCACGCTCGATGTCGTACGTGCCGCGCTGAGCTCTCTGTTGCCGGACGAGCGCCATGTCACGCCGGCGGAGATCATTCGTTTCGTTGCCCACCACTATGGGCTGAAGGTCGCCGATCTCAAGGGGCGCGACAACCGACGCTCGATCGCCTTCCCACGTCAGGTGGCGATCTACTTGATACGTGAGATTCTCAGTCTTTCCTATCCCGAGATCGGAAAGATTTTCTCGAAGCACCATTCCACAGTCATTTACTCGGTCGAAACGATTGTCAAGGAGAGGCTTTCCAACCCCTCGCTCGACGCCACGCTCACCAGCTTTGTGGAGAGCTTTCGGTAGCTTGCGGAAAAACCACCCGAAGCCTGTAAACACCCGATCTCTCCTCAGGAGCTTCGCTTTCCTTCCACAGGAGCGACCACCGCTAAGCTACTGGTCAGAACACACTCCCGACCCAATCCACAAACCACACATCCTCGACTACGGTTCCTGAATCGTGTAGTATCCGCTTGGCATGAATAAGCCGTCAGGAGCGTGGCCGGTATGGATCTGAAGGTGAACCGATTGGCGCTTCTCGAAGAGCTCCAGCTCCTCCAGGGTGTGGTCGAGCGCCGGACTGCCATCCCGATCCTTTCGAACATCCTGCTGCGTGCCGAGGGTGACCGCATCGAGCTCGCAGCCACCGACCTCGACGTCACCGTCTTTGCCCGCTGTTCGGCCGTCGTGCGTCAGGAGGGCAGGACGACGGTCAACAACAAGATGTTCTTTGACCTTGTTCGCTCTCTTCCGGCGGACGCCGTCGACCTCTCGGCCCAGGACACACGCCTGTCGGTGCGCAGCGGGGCGTTCACGTCCCAGCTTGCGGTCCTCGATGCGGCCGACTTTCCGACCCTTCCCGAGATCCCCGAGGGTCAGGGTTTTGCCGTCGATCTCGGCGTCTTGCAGCGGATGATCGATCACACCGCCTTCGCGGTCTCGGTCGAGGAGGGCCACTTCCAGTACAACGCCGCGCTCTTCCTTTTTGCCGCCGAGGACCTGCAGATGGTGGCCACCGATGGGCACAGGCTCGCGTGGACGAAAGTCCCCTGCACGGTCGGAGCGCTTCCGTTCGAGCAGCAGTTGCTGCCCCGCAAGGTCCTGCACCAGCTTCGGCGACTGCCGGCCGAGGAGGGGAGCACGCTGTACCTCGGGAGAGGGGAGAACCACCTGGCGTTTCGGCTTGCCGATCGGATGCTCCTGTCGCGGGTGCTGGAAGCCCGTTTCCCACAGTACGAGCGCGTCCTGGTGCGCGACAACCCGCTGCGAGCGGTGGTGAACCGCTCCGAGCTCCAGGCAGCGGTACGACGCGTCGCGCTGCTGGCCTCGGAGCGAACCAAAGGCGTGGAGCTCCAGTTCGGGGAGGACTCCCTAGCTCTCACTTCGGTGGGGTTCGACCTCGGTCAGGCCTCCGAGAAGGTTGTCTGTCGGTATCGCGGAGAGCCGGTGCGCACGCTGGTCAACGCGGGCTATGTGTTGGACTTCCTCAACGCGGTCGAGGCTCCGGAGGTCGAGTTCCAGCTGCGTGACGCTGACGGTCCGGTGGTGTTGAGCCCGGTCATGGGCTCCGGTATCGCCGACGAGTGCCTGTACGTGATCATGCCGATCCGCGTCTGAGGCTGTCGGAGGAATGCGACCGCTCACGCTCATCGACAGGCTTCCGGCTTGATCCTCAGGCGATTGCGAGCCCGGGGCTTCCGGAACCTGGCCGATCAGGATCTCCAGCTCGAGGCCGGCCTGACCCTCCTGGGTGGACCCAATGGAGCCGGCAAGAGCAACTTCTTGGAGGCGGTCGCGGTGCTCGGCAATCTCAGCTCCTTCCGCCCGATATCGCCATCCCAGCTGGTTTGCTGGGGCCGAGAGAAGTACACGCTAGCTGGCGTGGTGCGACGGGCCGGAAGCGAGGTCGAGCTGCGCCAGGACGCACGACTGACGCGGTATCTCACACGCTCCCTTTGGCGGGGCGGGCGCCGGCTGGCGATGGGCGAGTACTTGCAGCTGTGCCCGGTCGCGCCGCTTTCGGGCTACGACAGGGCGCTTGTGGTGGGAGCCCCCGAAGAGCGTCGGCGCTTTCTCGACCGAGTGGTTTTTCACCTTCACCCCGAGGCGCTCCGCCTCCTCCAGCAGTACCGCCGAGCCTTACGACAACGTTCTGAGCTCCTTGCCAGTGGTGGTGGGGACGGCGCCGCGGAGGCGTTCGAGGAGATCCTCGCGAGCTCTGGGGCGCGGCTGATCGAGCTGCGGCTGCAGGCGCTCCGAGCACTCGGGGCCTGTCTCGAGGCGGAGCTTGCGGAGCTTGGCTGGCCGGCGCCGCGACCGCAGGTGCGGTATCATGCGCTGGACGGGCTGGGTGGCCCGGATGCCACGCAACTCGGGACGCGCATACGGTCAGCTTTGGCCCGGATGCGCAGGGTGGACGCCCAGCAGCGACGCACGAGCGTCGGTCCGCACCGCCACGATCTCGCCATCTCCGTCGGCGGTACTCCTGCCCGCGAGGCGCTCTCCGCCGGGCAAACGAAGCTGCTGGCGGTGGCGCTGCGGCTGGCGGCACTGGCGGTGCTCGAGCAGCGGCTGGGGTCGAGCCCAGTGGTGGTTTTCGATGATGTGGACGCGGAGCTCGATGCGAGCACCCTTATGCGCGTGCTGGCGCGATTGGCGGGACGAGCCCAGGTCCTGATCTCGTCGGCGCGTCCCGAGATCGTTGTGCCGGTTGTGAAAGGCGGTGCGGTGTGGTGGGTCGAAAGCGGGCGGGTGAAGACCGGTGGAGCGGAAAGGAGCCTTCCTTGAGTGGGCCGGCATATACCGCCGAGAGCATCCAGGTTCTCAAGGGCGCGGAAGCGGTTCGAAAACGCCCTGGCATGTACATTGGCGACACCGATGACCTCTCCGGGCTCCATCACATGGTGTGGGAGGTGGTGGACAACGCGATCGACGAGGTACAGGCGGGTTTTGCACGAAGTATCGTTGTCCGTGTGCACAGCGACAACTCGGTGTCGGTGCAGGATGACGGACGAGGTATCCCGGTCGATACCCACAAGGACACGGGCCGTCCGGCGGCCGAGGTCATCATGTGTGAGCTGCACGCCGGCGGCAAGTTCGACAACGCCTCGTACAAGGTCTCCGGCGGCCTCCACGGGGTGGGCGTCTCGGTGGTCAACTTCCTCTCCGAGTGGCTTCACCTCGAGATCCGGCGCGATGGTGGCGTCTGGGAGCAGGAGTACAGGCGGGGTGTGCCGTTCACACCCCTCAAGCGCATCGGCAAGTCGGCCAAGACCGGCACCATCGTGAGCTTCAAACCCGACCCGGAAATCTTCTCGATCCTCGATTTCCACCATGACCTCTTGGTCCAGCGACTGCGCGAGCTGGCGTTTCTCAACCCGGGCCTTGCCATTCGCTTCGTCGATGAGCGCAACGGGCAGGAGCACGAGTTTCTGGCCAAGGGCGGCATCGCCGCTTTCGTGGAGTATCTCAACCGGGCAAAGACGACGCTGCACCCCAAGCCGATCCAGCTTCTCGACGCTACCGCGGAGGGCGAGGAGGTGAGCCTGGCCCTGCAGTGGCACGATGGCTACAACGAGAACGTGCTGGCGTTCACCAACACCGTGTTCAACGGCGACGGCGGCGCCCACCTGTCGGGGTTCCGCGCCGCTCTCACGCGCACCGTCAACGCCTATGGCCAGGCGAGCGGCTTGCTCAAGAACCTGCTCGAAGGCCTGGCCGGCGAGGACGTTCGCGAAGGCCTGACGGCGGTCATCTCGGTCAAGGTCCGCGATCCGAAGTTCTCGTCACAGACCAAGGACAAGCTGGTTTCGTCGCACGTCAAGGGATGGGTGGAGTCGGTCGTTGCCGGCCGCCTCGCCGAGTACTTCGAGGAGAACCCACCCGTGGCGCGCCGTATCGTCGGCAAGTGCGTCGAAGCGGCGAGGGCGCGCGAGGCGGCGCGGCGGGCGCGCGAGCTCACCCGTCGCAAAGGAGCGCTCGAGGGCGCCTCGCTACCCGGCAAGCTGGCCGACTGCCAGGAGCGGGATCCGGCGATCGCGGAGCTGTTCATGGTCGAGGGCGACTCGGCGGGTGGCTCGGCCAAACAAGGGCGTGACCGTCGCTTTCAGGCGATTCTGCCGCTACGCGGAAAGATCCTCAACGTGGAGAAGGCACGCTTCGATAAGATGCTCTCCAACAATGAGATCCGCACCATCATTCAATGCCTTGGGACGGGGATCGGGACGGAGGACTTCGATCTTTCCAAGCTGCGCTATCACAAGGTCATCATCATGACCGACGCGGACGTCGACGGTGCGCACATTCGGACCCTGCTGCTGACGTTGTTCTTCCGCCACTTCAGACCGCTGGTTGAGCGTGGCTATCTGTACATCGCTCAACCCCCGTTGTACAAGATCCAGCACCGGAAAGAAGAACGTTATCTCAAGGATGAGGCCGAGCTGTCGGCATTCCTCCTGGAACGGCTGTCGGACTCCGCAGTGCTGACGCTCTCGGAGACGGGGGCGACCCTGCGGGGACGGGAGCTGCGGGATGCGGTGCGGCGCCTCGAGCGGGCTTCGGATTTCCGCTCGCGCCTCGACCAGCGGGGGTGGCCGTCGGACCTTGTCACGTTGCTGCTGCGAGCGGGCTTCACTCACCGCGAGCTGCTCACCGATGTCGATGCCGTGGCCCGGCTCTTGGCGGAGCTGCGGGCCGAGGGGTTCGAGGACGCCCAGGCGGTCGAGGATGAGGAGCACGGCGGACTCCTGGTGCAGGTGACCTGGAACCGGAACGGGCGGCGGCGCTGGGTCGAGCTCGGGTACGGGCTCTTGCGGACGTACGAGTACGGTCAGCTCGTCGATCTCCAACGGCACCTGCAGGGGTTCGATTTGCCGCCGTTCCACCTTGCCATCGAGGCCAACCATGAGACGTTCGGCTCCCAGGAGGAGCTGGTGAGCCGCATCTACCAGACCGCCCGTCAAGGGCTTTCGATTCAGCGCTACAAGGGCCTCGGCGAGATGAACCCGGATCAGCTCTGGAACACCACCATGAACCCGGAGACCCGTCGGCTGCTCCAAGTTCGGGTCGAGGATGCGGCCGTAGCGGACGAGCTCTTCACGGTGCTGATGGGCGACCTCGTCGAACCCCGGCGCGAGTTCATCGAGCACAACGCGCTCGAGGTCGCCAATCTGGACATCTGAGGCGAATATGAGCGACACCCTCTTCACCAAGGAGGAGCGCGTCCCGATCGCCATCGAGCAGGAGCTACGCCGCTCCTACCTCGACTACGCGATGAGCGTGATCATCGGGCGCGCTCTGCCGGATGTGCGTGACGGTCTCAAGCCGGTACACCGTCGCATCTTGTTCGGGATGTGGGAGCAATCCAACACCTCGGGCAGGCCGTTCAAGAAATCGGCCCGCATCGTCGGCGACGTCATGGGCAAGTTCCACCCCCACGGTGATGCGGCGATCTACGACACGCTCGTGCGTATGGCGCAGACGTTCTCGATGCGCCACGTGCTGGTGGATGGGCAGGGCAACTTCGGCTCCGTGGACGGCGACAACGCAGCGGCGATGCGGTATACCGAGGTGCGTCTGGCCCGTCTCGCTGAGGAGTTGCTGGGTGACGATCTCGAGAAGGAGACGGTGGACTGGCAACCGAACTACGACGGCTCGCTGCGCGAGCCCGAGGTCCTGCCGGCGCGCTTTCCGAACCTCCTCGTCAACGGCTCGTCGGGTATCGCCGTCGGCATGGCCACCAACATCCCGCCCCACAACCTGGGCGAGGTCGTTGACGCCTGCTTGCTGCTCGCCGGCCGGCCCACGGCCACGCTCGACGAGCTCTTGCAGGTTCTTCCGGGACCCGACTTTCCCACCGCCGGTCTGATCCGGGGCACCGATGGGATCCGCCAGGCCTACGCCACCGGGCACGGCAGCGTACAGATGCAGGCGCGCGCCCGCATCGAGCACTTTCACAAAGGTGAGCGGACCGCCATCGTCGTCTCCGAGCTGCCGTACCAGGTCAACAAGGCCAAGCTCGTGGAGCGGATCGCCGAGCTCGTGCAGGGCAAGGAGATCGACGGCATTGCGGACCTGCGGGATGAGTCGGACCGGGACGGCATTCGCGTCGTGGTCGACCTCAAGCGCGACGCCGTCCCACAGGTGGTGCTCAACCAGCTTTTCAAGCTCACGCCGATGCAGTCGAGCTTCGGCATCACCTTTCTGGCGATCGTCGACAACCAACCGCGGGTGCTCACCCTCAAGCAAATGCTCGAGCACTTTCTCGAGCACCGCAAAGAGGTCGTCACCCGGCGTACGCGGTACGAGCTCGCCGGGGCCGAGGAACGGGCCCATATTCTGGAAGGGCTCGTCATTGCCCTCGACCACCTCGACGAGGTGATCGCTACCATCCGGGCGGCCGATGATCCACTGAGCGCGAAGGCTTCGCTCTGCCACCGTTTCGACTTGTCTCCGCTCCAAGCACAGGCGATCTTGGACATGCGCCTGCAGCGGCTCACCGCGCTCGAGCGTGACAAGATCATCGCTGAGCATCGCGAGGTGCTGGCGCTGATCGAGCGGCTTCGTGCCATCCTCGGATCGGAGGCGCTGGTGCTGGAGATCGTCGTCGGCGAGCTCGCCGAGATCAGGCGCCGCTTTGCCAACCCACGGCGTACGGAGATCCTGCCAGAGGAGGCCGAGCTCTCGGTTGAGGATCTGATCGTGGAGGAGGACGTGGCGGTGACCGTCACCCGTTCCGGGTACATCAAACGCGCCGCGGTCTCCACCTACCGTTCACAGCGGCGCGGGGGACGCGGCAGACGGGGGGCGGCGGCGCGTGACGAGGACCCGGTCGAGCACCTGTTCGTGGCCTCCACCCACGACACGCTGCTGGTTTTCACCTCGGTCGGCAAGGTCTACTCCCTCAAGGTGCACGAGGTGCCGGAAGCGTCGCCGGCGGCGCGCGGCAAGGCGATCGTCAACCTCCTCCCGCTGGCGACCGGCGAACGGGTCGCCGCGCTGGTGGCGGTGAAGGAGTTCGACGACACCCACTTCGTCTTTTTCGCGACCACCCGCGGCAAGGTCAAGAAGACCGAGCTGTCGGCTTACTCGAACCCGCGGAGCAGCGGGATCATCGCTGTCGATCTCGACGAGGGCGACGACCTGCTCGGGGTCCGGATCACCGACGGTAACAGCCACGTGTTCCTCGGCACCCATCACGGCATGGCGATCCGGTTCGCGGAGTCGGATGTCCGGCCGATGGGGCGAGTGGCTGCAGGCGTACGCGGCATCAGCCTGCACAAGAACGACTTCGTCGAGGTGATGGCGACCTTCTCGGCGGAGGACAAAGGTGACATCCTGGTCGTGGCCGAGCACGGGTTCGGGAAGCGCACCCCGGTAGCGGAGTTCCGGCTCCAGGGACGGGGGGGCAGTGGTGTGACCCTGATGAAGGTGACGACCCGCACCGGCAACGTGGCGGGCATGCGTTACTTGGCTGGGGCAGAGGACATCCTGCTGGTTACCGCCAAAGGTATGCTGATCCGTACCCGCTCGTCCGAGGTGCGCCAGTCGGGGCGAGCGACCCAGGGTGTCAAGCTCATCGGGCTCGAGACCGGCGACAAGGTGGTGTCGGTAGCGCGCCTGGCCGAGCGTGAAGACGACGACGAGCAGGCCGCGTTGGAGTAGCTCGTCCGATCGGGAGGAGACACGACATGAAGCTTTTCATCGATACCGCCAACGTCGCTGAGATCGCCGAAGCCGCATCCTGGGGGATCCTGGATGGTGTGACGACCAACCCCTCCCTCGTCGCCAAGGAGGGACGCCCGTATCGGGAGCTGCTAGCAGAGATCTGCCGTATCGTCGCCGGACCGGTCTCGGCCGAGGTGCTGGCGACCGAAGCGGACGCCATGGAGCGGGAAGGCCGCGAGCTGGCAGGGATTGCCGAGAACGTCGTGGTCAAGCTGCCGATCACCAAGGACGGTCTGCGGGTCTGCACCCGTTTCGCGGAGGAGGGGATACCTACCAACCTCACGCTCTGCTTCTCCCCGGCCCAGGCCCTGCTCGTGGCCAAGGCCGGCGCGACCTACGTGAGCCCATTCGTCGGGCGGCTCGACGACAGCGGCCACGATGGCATGCAGCTCGTACGCGAGATGGTACAGATCTACGACGCCTACGAGTTTGCCACCCAGGTGTTGGTGGCCTCGGTGCGCCATCCGCAGCACGTGGTCGAGGCGACACTGGCAGGTGCGGACGTCGCCACCGTGCCGTTCAAGATCCTCGAGCAGCTCTTCCACCACCCCTTGACCGAGATCGGCATCCAACGCTTCCTCGCCGACTACCGCGCGGCCAGGGACGTGCATTGATGAGGCGACAGCGGCGCGAGTGACGTGCGGCCAACATTAAATGTTCGGCCATTCTTGACAATGGCTGAACCAGGATGTACGCTTCGCGCGTGCTGGACGAGCTCCATGCGACAGCGCGCCACGCCATCACCGGAGATGCTTCCCGCCCGCTTTACCTACGGCTCGCGGAGGCCTTGACGCCCCACGTCGCATCGGTAGGGGGCAACCTGCCGTCGGCGCGCCGCCTGGCCGGTGCGTTGGGTGTCAACCGTGCCACCGTCACCGCCGCCTATCGTGAGCTCTCGCGGCAGGGGCTGCTGGTGCTGCGGCCGGGTAGGCCGCGCCGCGGCGCCTACGGACAGCCGGCCTCGCAGCCGGTGGTGCCTGCGGACGGGCCCATCGACCTCGCGCGCTATGCCCCCGATCGCGAGCTACTGCCAGCCGGCAGGACGTTCGAGTGGCTGGGGGTTGGCGCTGCCGAAGGGGACGCTGTCGCCCAGTACGGAGATGCGTTGGGGTTCGGGCCGCTCCGCGAGTGGGTGACGCAGCGCCTGTCAGGCTACGGCATTCCCAGCCGCTCTGACTGTGTCATCCTGACCGGTGGCGTGCAGAACGCCCTCGATCTGCTGTTTCGAGCGCACCTCAATAGCGGCGACACGGTGCTGGTGGAGGACCCCTCGTACCCCGGCCTGCCGCCACTGCTGGCGCTGCACGGCGTCCACCCCGTGGGTGTCCCGGTGGGCGTCCACGGCCTTGACGTCGAGGCGTTGCGGGCTCTCGCCGTGCGCGAGCGTCCGCGCCTGGCGATCCTCACGCCCACCTTGCAGAACCCGAGTGGCGAGGTGCTCGGTGCCGGTGCACGCGGGGCGGTGCTGGAGACCTTGCGGCAGGTCGGATCGATCGTGATCGAGGAGTTCTTCGACCCCGCCCTCGTGAGCGACGCCCCGGTGCCACCGCCGCTCGCCTCGCTCGACAGGCGGGTGGTGGTGGTCGGCTCGTTCTCGAAGGCGCTCTTCCCCGGGCTACGGGTGGGGTGGATCTCAGGCCCGTCCGAGCTGTTGGCCAAGGTCTCCCAGGTCAAGCAGGGCGCCGATCTGGCGGGGAGCGCGTTCCTCGAGGCGGCGGCGTGGACGCTCTGCGCCCGGGGGATCTTCACCTCGCAGTGCCAGCGGTTGCGACACCTGGCCGCTGAGCGGAGGGCGCAGGTGATGGCGGCGCTCGAGCAGGTACGAGGGGAGCTGGCCTGGAGTCGGCCGCGGGGCGGGTTCTCGATACTCGTGCAGTTGCCCCGCGGACAGAGCGCCCGAACCGTGGCGGAGAGGGCTGCCGCCCTCGGCGCCTGGGTGTTGGCGGGACCGGCGATGTCGGTCTCGGGTCGGGACGATGTTTTGCGCGTTGCGTTTGCCGCGGTCGGGGGGGAGCGCCTCGCACGCGGGCTCGGGTTTTTGAAGCGGGCGCTGGCGCCGGGAGCGGCGTCACCGGCCCTGGTTTGAGGAGGAGCGGGACATGCACTTCGAGACACCGGAGTTCAGGGTCAAGGTCAACCTCGCCGAGAATCTCAAGGGCGGGGTCATCATGGATGTCACCGATGCAACGCAGGCGAAGATCGCCGAGGATGCGGGCGCGGCTGCCGTCATGGCGCTCGAGCGCGTGCCGGCGGACATCCGCGCGCAAGGCGGTGTGGCGCGCATGGCAGCGGTCGAGAAGATCGTCGAGATCATGGCGTGCGTTGCCGTTCCGGTGATGGCCAAGTGCCGGATCGGCCACATCGCCGAGGCGCAGCTTCTCGAGGCGCTGGGCGTGGCGTTCGTCGATGAGTCCGAGGTCCTGACCCCCGCGGACGAGGAGAACCACGTCTGGAAACACGACTTCCGCGTGCCGTTCGTGTGCGGATGCCGCAACCTCGGCGAGGCGCTGCGCCGCATCGGCGAGGGCGCAGCGATGATGCGCACCAAGGGTGAGGCGGGGTCAGGCAACATCGTCGAGGCGGTGCGCCACCTACGCGCGGTGCGGCGCGAGATACGGCGCCTCGGCACCCTCGATCCCGCTGAGCTGGTTCCCGCCGCCAAGGAGCTCCAGGCTCCACTCGAGCTCGTGCGCTTCGTGGCCGAGCACGGCAAGCTCCCGGTCCCGAACTTCGCCGCTGGAGGGGTGGCGACGCCCGCCGACGCGGTGCTGTGCATGATGCTCGGGGCCGAGGCCGTGTTCGTGGGCTCCGGGATCTTCAAGTCCGAGGATCCCGCTCGCCGCGCCAAGGCGATCGTGCAGGCCGTCGCCCATTGGCAGGAGCCTGGCAAGGTCCTCGAGGTCTCGCGGGGCCTCGAGGGTGCCATGTCGGGGCTCGACGTGGCCAAGCTCACGCCGGAGGAAATGCTCTCCAGACGGGGGTGGTAGCGGTCGAGCCGGCTCGCGGTCCCGCGTCCGGCGTCCAGAGCAACGGTGGGTGTGCTGGCTTCGCAGCGCGGGTTCTCGCCGCCTGACCGGTGGTACCCGGTCTAGAAGCGGTAAACGTCGTCTTGGCGAAGCTCCTCCACATGGTGGGGAAAACGGGTCGCCGCGAGCTCAGCTCGGAGCTCGTCGAGATAGCTCGGTTTGAGGTGGTAGAGGTAGACGGCAACGTCGCGCCTGAGCTTGGCCAGCTCGCCGGCAAGGGTGGTGGGTGTGAGGTGAAGCGACACGTCGGCGACGGACTGCAGGCGACTGGGGAACGACACCTCCACGATCAGCGCCCGTAGCCGCGGGGTGCGGTTGGCGACCTCCCAGATCTCCTCGGTGGGACCGGTGTCGGAGGTGAAGATGACGGCGCCGTCCGCATCCTCGATCACGTATCCGTGGGTGGGGACGATGTGGTGGACGGGGATCGGTGTCAGCCGCAACCCATCGACCCCGAACGTCGCCCGCGGCTCGACCTGCGAGATGCGGAGCGCCGGCAACATGTCGTTGGGGATGCGGGTGAAGTCGGGCCAGGTGTCGTTGTTGAAAAGGTGTAGCTTGACGGTTTGCATGACCTGCGGGGTCACCAGGATCTCGAGGCCGTTGTCGTGGTCGCCGAAGGTGTTCTCGACCAGAAACGGAATCGACGCGGTGTGGTCGAGGTGGGAGTGGGTGACAACGATCTTGTCGATGCCGCCCTGCTCCTCGATGGACAGCGCCTGGGTAATGGAGCCGGCATCGAGTGCCAGATGGCCGTCGATGAGAAACGACGTCATGCGGCACGTCGGGCTTGAACCTCCGAAGCTCCCGAGTACGCGCCATTCCATGAGCAGATTATACGGCCACTCGGGAATGCAAGCACCCCGACCGGGTGAAGCCGCGGGCAGCCGGGTAGAATCACCGCGTGATGGCTCCCGGTGAGTGGCTCGTAGTCGCCCCCTCCGCCCACGCGCGGGAGCTCGCTGGTTGGTCGCTGTTCGAGGCCGCCGAGCCGGCCATCCAAGTCCTGGCGGCTGACGAGACGGTCGTGGTCCTGAGCCGTTCCCGCACGCCGGAACGAGAGGTCCACCTCGACCGCTGCACCGCCGATGGCGTACCGGTGCTGATACGGCCCTCCGGTGGTGGTGCCGTCGTGCTTGCTTCGGGCACGCTGATCGCCAACATCGTCGCCCGCACGCTGGGAAACGAGGCCCGTCCGGAGAGGGAGTTCGGGCGTTTCTGTGGGCGTACAGCCGCAGCTCTCGCGGCGTGCGGCGTCACCGGAGTCGAGGTGCGCGGCGTCTCCGACCTCTGTCTCGGCGAGCGCAAGATCGCCGGTACGGCACTCCGGCTCTGGCGGGGGCTCGTGCTGTTCCAGCTCTCGCTGCTCGTGGACATGGACCTCGGGTTGATCGAGACCTACTTGCCGCTGCCGTCGCGCCAGCCGGATTACCGCCAAGGCCGCCACCACCGTGACTTCGTCACCTCGCTGCGAGCCGCGGGCTACACTGCGTCCGTTCGGGAGCTCGGGGCGGCGTTGCGCCTCGCGTTCCATCAGGAGCTCGTGAGCTGAGGGGTTGACGGGCCGGCTACCGTTGGCTCTAATGCGGTTGCCTCCAACCAGGCCGGAAGGGGCCACGTTCGAGGTTGCACCAGGCGCTGGTGGTTGGTATCCACCTCGTGGTGCAGCCATGGTACGCGCCGGTCCGGGAAGGAGCTGGCTGGGGCGCAAAAAAGTTGCGGTGCCGGTGGCCGCCGAGGGGGACCGATGAAGAGTATCTGGACGACGACGCTGCTGAGCCTGGGGCTGGCAATGGTTCTGACGGGATGCGGGAGCGACAGTGCAGCCAAGATCTCGTCCTGCATCGAGGCCGGCGCGAATCAGCTCCGGGGTAGCACCCAGCGGGAGCTGACGGTCATCTGCCCGGCTGAGAAGCGCCTACCCTACCTCGTGATCGCCTATCCTGACGGACGCTCGGATGCCGACACCAAGCTGCTCAGGCAGTATGTCGAGAAGGCCGCAGCTCTGGGGCCGGGCGGAGCAGGGCTGGCGCCCACCCTCGCTGGCTTCACCGGCACGTTGGTGGTCTGGCAGCAGGGCACGCTGGTCAAGTTCAACAAGAGCTTCCGTTCGGTTGCCCAGGCTCGTCAGGTCTTCGTGGCTGAGAAGCCCGACGGCGGCGCCACCACCGTCACCCTCAAGAAAGAGGGGTTGGAGGTTTTCATCACCGGGCTATTCTAGGGAGGCTCCGCTGTCTCCGACGGGCGGCGCCTGCGGCGCCTCCCGCTCGAGGCCGTTCTCCCAGAGGTAGGTCTTGGTCTCCTTGACCGCGACGCCGGACAGCAGCAGCAACGAGACCAGGTTGGGGATCGCCATCAAACCGTTGGCGATGTCGGCGAACGACCACACCACCTGGAGCGTCACCACCGATCCCACCAGCACGGCCGCGACCCAGAGCACCCGGTAGGGCAGCAGGGCGCGCCCCCCGAACAGGTACTCGGCCGCCTTCTCACCGTAGTACGACCAGCCGAGAATGGTCGAGAACACGAAGGTCAGCAGCCCAACCGTGAGCACGAAGGGGCCGACGACATCGAGGTCGGTGAACGCCGCCTTGGTGAGCGCGGCGCCCGCAAGCCCGTCGGTCCAGTGCTGGCTGTTCACCACCACGAGGCCGGTGATGGCACACACCACCACGGTGTCCCAGAACGTCCCGGTGGAGGACACCAGCGCCTGGCGCACCGGGTTTTTGGTTTGGGCAGCCGCGGCGACGATCGGCGCCGAGCCGAGACCGGCCTCGTTGGAGAACAGCCCTCGCGCCACCCCGAAGCGGATGGCCTCCCGCATGCCCGCGCCCACGAACCCGCCCACCGCGGCGTGCCCGGAAAACGCGGACGAGACGATGAGGAGCAGTGTGTCGGGGATGCCCCGCCAGTGGATAGCCAGCAACGCCATGCACCCCAGCACGTAGAAGATGGCCATGAACGGCACCAGCTTCTCGCACACCCGGGCGATGCTGGTGATGCCGCCGAGGATGACGGCGCCGGTGAAGACCGTCATCACCGCGCCGGACCACCACGGCGAGATGCCGAACGACTCGCGCAGCAGCACCGCGATCGAGTTGGCCTGCACCATGCAGCCGATGCCGAAAGCAGCAATGGCGGTGAGGGCGGCGAACACGATCCCGAGCCAGCGGGCGCCAACGCCGCGCTCGAGCACGTACATCGGACCGCCGGCCATGCGCCCGCTGCTGGTGCGCACCCGGTACTTCACAGCGAGGACGGCCTCGGCGTACTTGGTCGCGATGCCGAAGACGCCGGTGAGCCACATCCACAGCACCGCTCCCGGTCCTCCCGCCGCCACCGCCGTAGCGACCCCAACGATGTTGCCCGTTCCGATGGTGGCAGCGAGCGCGGTGGTGAGCGCACCGAAGTGGCTGACGTCGCCCTCGCCCTCGCGGCGGTGTTGGAACGAGAGCCTGATGGCCAGCGGCAGGAAGCGTTGGATGAGCCGGAGCCGTACCGTGAGGTAGACGTGGGTCCCGAACAGCAGGATCAACAACGGCGGGCCCCACACCCAGCTCGAGACGACATCCAGTGCGTGGGCGAGCTCCTGCATGCTCCCTCCTGTTCCTGCGGAGGATACCTCTAGAGCGCTACCACGCTCGCCAGGCGACCAGCTCCGGCTGTGGGTCGTTGCGCTACGGTTCGGAAGCGGGTTCGACCTGGTGGCGGCGCAGCTCGGCGAGGACGCGCAGCGCCGCGTGCCGGTAAAGGTCGGCGAGCGTCGGGTAGTTGAAGAGCGACTCGGCGACCTGCGCAGCCGTGGCCGCGGCCCGCAAGTACGCCTGTCCGATGTGGACCAGCTCGGCGGCTCCGGTGCCGACCACGTGGACCCCGAGCAGCCTGCCGCTGTCGCTGTCGCACAGGAGCTTGAGTAGGCCCTCGGTGTCACCGACGATCTGGCCGCGCGGGCTTTCCTCGTACCGGCCGCGACCAACGACGAACGGCAGGCGGCGTTCCCGGAGCTTCTCCTCGGTCTCGCCGACGTAGCTCACCTCGGGGATCGAGTAGATCGCGAACGGTAACGCTTCGGTGTCGGCCAGCACCGAGGGGATGTCGAAGGCGCGGCGCATCGCCTGCCGCCCCTGCTCCATCGAGGTCGAGGCCAGCGCCGGGTAGCCGATGACGTCGCCGACCGCATAGATGTGCGGATGGGCGGTTTGGAAGCGCTCGTTGACCACCAGCAGGCCGTAGCGGTTGGGCTCGAGACCGATCGTCTCGAGACCGATGTCGTTGCTGTTGCCGTCGCGGCCAACACAGTACAGCAGCACGTCGGCAACGAGGTTCACCCCTTTGGAGGTACGGCACATGACCTGTGGCGGCTGCCCCGGGAGCGTGTGGATCGTTTCGTACCGGTCGTCGTGGATGATGACGATCCCCAGCCGCGTCAGCGCGCGCTCGAGGATGCCAACGATCTCGCGGTCGAGGAAGGGCAGCAACCGGTCGCGAGTATCAACGAGTGTGACGCTCAGGCCGAGGGCGGCGAAGATCGACGCGTACTCGATGCCGATGACCCCGGCGCCGAGCACCACCATCGAGCGCGGCATGCGCGGTAGCGAGAGAATGGTCGCGGAGTCGAAGACGGTCTCGTCGTCGAACGGCACATCGGCGGGGCGGTTCGGCCGAGAGCCGGTGGCGATGACGATGACCTCGCCCTCGAGCCGCCCCGACCGCCGGCCCTGCTCGTCGACAAGCGCCACCGTGTGGGGATCCACGAACCTCCCATGCCCGCGCCGCACCTCGATCTGCGCCTTGGCCAGCGCCTCGTTGATGAGCGCGATCTCCCGCTGGACCACGAGGCGCTGGCGGTACGTGAAGTCGGCAACCGTGATCTCGGGGGCGAGCTCGTAGCGGATGCCGTGCAGCCGTGCCCGTGTCAGGGCGTGGACGAAAAGAGCGCTCTCGCGCAATGTCTTGGACGGGATCGTGCCCCAATTGACCCCGGTTCCACCCACGACATGGGCTCGCTCCACCACCACCACCCGCCGCCCCGCCCTGGCCGCCTGAATTGCCGCCCGCTCTCCCGCTGGGCCACAACCCAGCACGATGACGTCGTAGCGCTCCGCCTCGGTCACCCGTTCATGGTAGAACAGCAACCTCAAGACAGAAAACGTGGAAGGTGACGCGGGTAGCTGCCTGCAGCGGGCGCGCCTAGGGTGGCGGAACGGAGGGTGCGAACCGGCGGGCGACGTAGTCGTCGAGAAGGGCGAGGAAACCTTTTGCCAGCTCGTCGGCATCACCGCGCAGGGTGGCGACCTGCCGTCCCTCCACGAATACCGGGCAGGCCGGTGCCTCACCGGTCCCGGGAAGGCTGATGCCGATGTCGGCGTGACGCGACTCGCCGGGGCCGTTGACGATGCACCCCATGACCGCCACCGTGAGCCGCTCGACGCCGGGGTGGTGGCGCCTCCACACGGGCATTCGCGCCCGTACGTGGGCCTCGACCCGCTCGGCGAGGCACTGGAAGGTCGTGCTGCTGGTGCGTCCGCACCCCGGGCAGGCGGTGACCGCCGGGGCGAACGCCCGCAGCTCCAGCGCCTGCAGGAGATCCTGCGCCGCCCACACCTCCTCGCGGCGGTCGCCGCCGGGGCGGGGTGTGAGCGACACCCGGATGGTGTCCCCGATCCCATCCGCGAGCAGCACCCCCATGGCAGCCGCCGACCACACGAGCCCCTTGCGTCCCATGCCTGCCTCGGTTAGCCCCAGATGGAGCGGCTGCCGGGTGCGGCGGGCGAGCTTGCGGTAGACGTCGACCAGCAAGCGGGGCCGGGAGAGCTTGCAGGAGATGACGATGGAAGATTCCGCCAGGCCGGCCCTGGTTGCCGCATCGGTGGAGCTCAGTGCCGAGTCGAGCATACAGCCTGCCAGCACCTCGTCGCTGGATCGGCTCCACCCATGCTCGGCGTTGTCGCGCATCGCCCGGGCCACCAGCTCGGGGTCGAGCGAGCCGGCGTTGACGCCGATACGTACCGCTTTGCCATGCTCGGCGGCGATGCGGCAGATGGTCGCGAAGTTGGCGTCGTGACGCTCCCCCGAGCCAACATTGCCGGGGTTGATGCGGTACTTGTCGAGGCAGCGGGCACAGTCGGGGTGGCGGGTGAGGAGGAGGTGGCCGTTGTAATGGAAGTCGCCCACCAGCGGTACCCGACACCCCTCGCCGTCGAGGTGGGCGCGGATCTCGGGCACGGCGGCAGCCGCCTGGTCGGTGTTGACGGTGAGGCGCACCAGCTCCGCACCGGCCTCGCTGAGCTCCCGACACTGGCGGACGGTGGCCTCGATATCTGCTGTGGGGGTGCTGGTCATCGCCTGCACGACGACCGGGGCCCCGCCACCTACCATCACCTGGCCGACTCGCACCCCCACCGTTTCGTGCCTGTCCATGCGCCCTCCCCTGCCAGCATACGCCTTCGCGTATCATGCGCTGCCCGGAGGTGGCCGATGCGAGCGGCGGCGCTCGCGGGGAGCGTGATGGCAGCGACGGTGTCATGGGGGGTGCGGTGGGCGAGAGCACGGTTTCGCTGACGCTGGTGGTCACCCGGGTGCCGGCTGCCACACCCCCGGGGGCGGTGCTGTTCGTCGCCAGCAACGTGCACGGCTGGGTGGCCGCGCCCGGGACAGGCCGCTTGTGCAGGACCGACGACGGCACCTGGGAGGTGCGGCTCGCGGTGCCGGCCGGGACACGGGTCGAGTACAAGCTCACCCGCGGCTCGTGGGAGACGGTGGAGAAGGGCCCGCGGGGCGAGGAGCGGCCCAACCGCGTGGTGCAGGTTGGGGCGGAGGACGTGGAGGTGCGTCTCGGCGTCTCCGCGTGGGCCGACCGGGTGGCCCCCGCCCCTGTCGGGCGTACCGTCAGCGGCGACGTCACCATCGTCGACGGGTTCGCCGCACCCGAGCTCGGCGGCGAGCGGCGGTTGAGGGTGTACCTGCCGCCCGGCTACGCGGCGAGCCGGCGCCGCTACCCGGTGCTGTTCATGCACGATGGACAGAACCTCTTCGACGCGTCGTCGTCGTTCGCCGGAGAGTGGGAAGTCGACGAGAGCCTCGACGCCTTGGCACGGGAGGGCCGGTTCGAGGGGCTGATCGTCGTCGGCCTCGACAACGCTGGCGAGGCGCGGCTCGACGAGTACTCGCCGTGGCGTGACCGCCAGCTCGGTAAGGGTGGCCGAGGCGACATCTACGCCTCTTTCCTGGTCCGTACCCTCAAACCGTTCGTCGACCGCACTTGGCGCACACTGCCCGACCGCGAGCATACCGGTATCGCCGGCAGCTCGATGGGTGGGCTCATCTCCCTGTACGCCGGGCTTCGCTACCCTGAGGTGTTCAGCCGCGTAGCAGCGTTTTCGCCGACGCTCGGGTTTGCGGCCCGCATGCCGATGCGCTACCTGCGGACGGCCCGCGCCCGGCTCCCGCAACGTCTCTACCTCGACATGGGCGGTGCAGAAAGCGGCCATCCGACGCGCGATCGGGAGCTCGTGGAGCTCGTGCGCGCCGCCGCCTCGACGCTGGAGGTGGGTGGCTTCGAGGTGCGGCTGGTGATCGACGCCCCTGCCCAGCACCACGAAAGCGCGTGGGCGGTACGTTTCCCCGAGGCGGTCACCTGGCTGTTTCGGCCATGAGCGCCCGAGCTTTCCTCGCTGCCACGTCAGCGGCCTTTTTCCCCGAGGCGCCGAGCGGGCTCGGGAACCGATCCCTGCTGGCCGGGGTCGTACCCGATATCCTCGCGGTTTGGGACTGGGAGCTCGACCGGCCGTTTCTGACCCGGCTGGGACGAGCATGCGCCGCACGAGGGCTGCTGTTCGCGGCGGCCCGGGAGGGGTGCGAGGCGCTGCTAGCCCGGCTGGCGTCTTCGCCGGGGTTGGCTCCAGCCGTGGTGTTCGACCGGGCCTCGGACGTCGCCCCCGGCCTTGCGGCCCCCCTCTTGGCACTGGAGGCGCGCGGGTGCCGGGCCGTGAATCAGGCTGGGCGCATGGCCTGGTGCCGAGACAAGGCGACGATGCACCTCGAGCTCGTGGCGGCCGGGGTTCAGGTTCCCTACGGCGTCATCATCACCTCCGACCAAGCGATGCGGGCGGGCGGCGTGTTGGCTGAGCACGCACAGTCGCTGGGCGCCCCGTTCGTCATCAAGCCAGCCGAGGGCGGAGGTGGTGAGGGCGTGGTGCTGGATGCCTCGTCGGCTGCCGACGTGGCGTACTACCTCGAGGAGCGGGGCTACGACAAGATCATCCTCCAGCGCCGGGTGGTTCCTTGCTCGCTCGGCGGCCGCCGCGGCTGGTTCCGGGTCTTTTACCTCGCGGGATCGGTCGTGCCGTGCTGGTGGGACGACCGCACGCACGTCTACCGACAGGTGTCGGTGGCCGAGACGGAGACGTCGGGCCTCGGGCGGCTGCGCGAGCTCACCCTCGAGATCGCGCGCATCGCCGGTATCGACTTCTTCACCACCGAGATCGCGCTCGACGTCGCCGGCGAGATGGTGGTTGTCGACTTCGTCAACGAGATGCCCGACCTCCGCTGCCAGACCGACTACCCCGACGGTGTCCCCGAGCCGTTGGTCGATGCCGTTGCGGCGATGCTCGTCGACTTGGCGGTGGCCGGGAGACGGCCGGCCCCGCACCGCTGACACCGGAGTCGCGGAGGTCCTCCTCGAGGCTCATCTCGAACCCGGCCGGCGCCGAGCGGAACCGGGTTGCGGTGCGCAGCCACTGCGCGCCGCCAGGCACGTCGAGAAGACGATGTCCGGATCGTCGGGGTACAACCAGAGATGCCATCGGCTCGCCCGGGTGCAGCCGTCGATGCGGTGGACCCCCCGAGGATCAGCCGCTCACCCCTGCCGGCCCCACACGCCGGCGAGGTAACCGAAGGCTTCCCCGACTGTCGCTGGCCATTGGGTAGAATGCCGGTGGAGGCAGGGTGGGAAGGAGGCTCACGATGAACAGGCTTGGGATGCTGTTTTTTGCTGTCATCCTCGTCAGCTCGGCGGTGGCGGCCGAGGACTCGGGAAAACCGTGGAACGGCTCACTCGGGTTGTCGTACCTGGCGACCTCGGGCAACTCCGACACCAGCTCGCTCGGGATCGAGGTGACAGTGAAGCGCAAGCCGGCGCCGTGGGGGATCGACCTCTCCGCCCTGGTGCTGCGGGCGGAGAAGGACGGGGTGAAAAGCGCCGAGCGGGTGTTCGGCCGGGCCCGCGGCGAGCGGGCGCTCACCGAAAGCTGGGGAGTATTCCTGGGCGCATCAGCAGAGAAGGACAGGTTCGCAGGGCTCGACCTGCGTGGCGTGTTGGAGGCGGGTGGCTCCTACAAGATGCTCACCGGTCCCGAGCACGAGCTGTCATTGGAGGCCGGTGTCACGTTCACCCGCGAGGAGCGCACGAGCGGCATCGACGACGACTTCCTGGGTGGCCTCGCTGGCCTTGCGTACACCTGGATCCCGATGGAAGGGGCGAAGGTGAGCGAGCGGCTGCTCGTCTACCCGAGCTTCGACCGCTCCAGCGACTGGCGTCTCGTCTCCGAAACCGCACTTCAGGCCGCACTTACCAAGCGCTTTTCCCTCAAGATCGCCTATGCTTTGCGCTACGACCACGAGCCGCCACCGGGGTTCGACTCCACCGACACCGCAACCACGGCGTCATTGGTCTGGAGCTTCTGAAACCCGATGCCGATCCGCGCCAGCCAGGTCTCGGACCTGGAGGCGCCCGAGCTGGCACCGTACCGCACGCTGCGGCGGCCGATCGAGCATGAGCGCGCGGGGATCTTCGTGGCCGAGGGCGGCCACGTGGTGCGGCGGTTGCTCGCCAGCCCGCTTGCGGTGGTCTCGGTGCTCGCCACGCCGGAGTGGATCGCGGCGCTGAGCGGCGCGCTCGCCGGCCGCGGCGCTGAGCTGAGCGTCTACTGTGCGCCCCGCCGGGTGCTCGAGAGCGTCGTTGGGTTCGCTCTTCACCAGGGCGTCATGGCGGTGGGGCGAATCCCTCCTCGGCCCGACCTGTTGGCACGGGTCGCCGCTGCGCCCCGGCCGCGTCTGGTGGTGGCGCTCGACGGCGTCACCAACCCGGAGAACATAGGGGTCATCGTGCGCACCGCCGCGGGGTTGGGGGCGGTGGCAGTGGTGGCAGGCGAGACAGCTGCGAGCCCCTGGCTACGGCGGGCGGTGCGCAACTCGATGGGCACGGTGTTCGGGCTCGCCGCCGACCGCGTTGACGACCTTGCGACGACGCTTGCCGCGCTGCGCTGGGGCTGTGGGCTGCAGATCGTGGCTGCGGCTCTCGGTGGCCGGCCGGTGTGGGAGGTGGAGCTCGGTGCGGATTGCTGCGTCGTGCTCGGCCACGAGGGGTACGGCCTCCGCCCCGAGATCCAGGCAGCGTGCGACCAGGTGGTGGCGATTACGATGGCAGCGGACGTCGATTCGCTCAACGTCGGCGCCGCCGCCGCCATCGTGCTCTACGAGGTGCGGCGGCAGCAAGCAGGTGGCCGAACCTCGGCCCCCGTCCGTTGATCGTTGTCGGTCCTCAGGCGAAGGAGGACTTGCCGAGCACAACCTGCTCGAAGAAGTCGAGGCCTTGCGCGGTGAGGCGGAGGCCCGCATCGGTCCGCAGCACGGCGCCCAGCTCGCCGAGGTACGCAAGGTCGGGCTCGAGTGGACGGCCCGTCGCGGCCGGGGCCACGGCCTGCTCGAGCTCGGCGAGCGGCAACGGCGCGAACCCCTGCTGCTGCCAGTGAGCGTAGAGGACGCGACAGATTGCGATGCGCAGCGAGCTGTCGAACGCCGGGCGAGGGCGGGCGGCGAACGCCGGGCCGGGAAAGGCGAACACCCGCCGTCCGGCCGTGGGGTTGATGAGCAGCGCGAACGCGATCCACAGCGAGATCCCGGCCAGCGCCACGGTGCTCACCGCGACCACGAGGTCGAGCCAGGCGCCACCGCCGAGGTGCTTGCCGACCTTGGCCAGGTAGAGGAGGTCGATGTCGGCGAGGAAAGCCAGCAGGAGCTTCGAGTAGAACCCGAACCCGTAGGTGAAGACGAGGAAGATGACGAGGAAGCATACGTCCACGGCAAAGACGATGCCGGGGTCGGGCACCACGCCGCGCGACAGGCCGTCGAGCGCCCACCAGTTGAGCACCCAGTTGAAGGCGAAGGCGGTGAAGAGCGTCCCACCGTAGAGGTTGCGGTTGACGAGGTTGCCGATCCCGGCCACGAGCTGACCGCCGGCGCCGAACAGCAGGCAGTAGATCGCGGCCGTGCGTAGGCCGGCCGGGGTGAGGCTGTGGCCGAAGGCGATCGGCACGAGCGCGGCGCAGCCGATGGCGAGGCAGATGAGGCCGACCGGTGTCGGCTCGGCGATGACCTCGGTGTGGGCAGGACGACCCAGCTCGGCCTTGCGGATCATGGTGCCTCCCCGCCCGGGCAGCCGTGAGCACCGAGATGGCGCCCGGGTGCGTGGGGGAAGCCTAGTGCATCGTCAAATAAAAAGCGACCGCTCGGTCGGTTCTGTCGACGGTGCGGATGCCCGATGCGGTCGGAAGACCGTTAGCGACAGTGCTGGATGTACCAGTAGTAGTCCTCGCCGCGGTCGAGGTTGATGTTGCGACGTTCGATGATGCGGTCGTCCTCGTCGAGGGCCTCGAGGGTGTGGCGACCTCTGCCCACGTCGTCCACGGTACGGGTATCGTCGGGGCGGATGATGAACGCCTCCCATCCGTCGACCAGGATCCGCAACCGACAGGAGGAGCCGTTGATCACCACGATGTCGCACTCCTCGTCCCAGAAGTGGTCGTTGCACGCCGAAAGGGAGATCGCGAGCACCAGGACGGCGACCAGGGATGCGAACCGCCGCATGCTCCCAATGTACACGGGTGGCAGGTGGTTGGCAACCGCACACGGGACCAGAACGCAGACGTGGCCGCACTTTGTCTGCGATCCTCTGCGCCCTCCGGGGCCTCATGCAGCCATCGGCTACACTGGAACGAGGAGCTCAGTCGGAAGGTACGCGGGGCGAGCCCCGGGGAGGTGAGCGATGACCGTCCGTCACGAGCCGCCGTGTCCCGTCTGCGGCCACACCTTGCGCTGGGAGGGAGAGGAGGAACGGTTCTGCTGCCAGGGTCCGGCCCGCCACGCCTTCGTGAGCGAGGGGTGGGGGGCTGAGCGCGTGCTGGTATTGGTCGGGGCGGTGGCGGACCCCACCGTGGAGGCGTTGTCCCGATGGTCGTGGCCCGAGTGACGAGCCAGGAGAGACGCTGGGTGGGCATGGTGGAGAGACCGAGCAGCTCGGTCGAGAGCGGCGCCGAGCCTGTATCGGCCGTGCTGGAGCCCGGCGCTGGGGTAGTGGAGCAGTGCTCGGGCACTTCATCTCGAGGGACGCTTCGGTCCGGTGGCCGCGGCGGTCGCCGCGCTCGAGGGGTGGTCGGAAAGTCGTGAGCCACTTCTCGATCGCGCTTTGGGCCCGCCTGATCGGCCGACCAAAACGCAGCCGGCGAGCTCTGGCGAGGCGCCGATTTCCGGGTGTGGATCAGCGAGCGAACAGGAGCGCGATGCCGGCGACTGCCAGAACGGTGCCGGCTACGGCCCGCCACGTAGGCCGATAGCGCTCGGTGTGCACGACGAGGGGAATGACGATGATCGGTGTGGTGGCCATCAGGGTCGCAGCGACCCCCACCTCGGTGAGCTGCGCCGCGACGAGCGAGAGCGAGGCGCCGAGAAACGGGCCCAGGGCGGCGCCGCCCACGACCTGCAACCAGGCGGCGCGCAGGCTGGGTCGAAGCGCAAGATCGCGCAGACGGCCAGCGACCGCCGCCCCGATCCACAACGCTGCGGTCGCGAAGCTCATGCGCAGCCAGGAGGCGGGCCAGGGACCGAGGCCGCCTGCCATCCCCATCTTGGAGAGCACGAGGCCGAGGCCCTGACACAGTGCAGCCAGGACGCCCAGCACGACCCCGCTGGTGTGATGCCCGGCGGGTCGTGCGGCATCGGGGCGCTCGCGGACGACCCAGACCACCCCGCCCAAGGTCAGGGCGATACCAACTCCGGCCAGCGGTCCGGGGACCTCGTCGAGAAGCACCACGCCGAAACCGGTAGCGAACAGCGGTGCCAGCGACTGCAGCAGGACCGTCAAACGGGGGCCGATGCGCCGTAACGTCGCGAAGTACGCGAGGTCACCGAGTGCCAGGCCGACGATGCCGCTGGCCGCCAGCAGCGCCAGGCTGGTGGGATCGGTGGTCAGCTTCGACCCGGTGGTGAGGAGGGTGAGGCCCAGCATCACCCACCCCAGAGGGAGCCGGAAGAGATTCACGCGCAGCGCCCCGATACGCTGTGCGGCGACCGAGAAGAAGAAGACGCTGGTGAGCCCCCACAGAGCGGCAGCCGTCAACGCCGCCAGCTCGCCCAATAGCATGCTCGCCGCCTCCTGCCGGCCCGCCAGCATACGCCGGCCACGGGAGTTGGTTTTGCTACCCTGGGGCGCGGAGGTGACGATGCGCTCGCCGTGGCAGCACACCACGATCTGCGCGGTGCGGAAAGAGGGGGTGACCGCAGTCGCCTGTGACGGGCAGGTCACGTTCGGCAGCACGGTGCTCAAGCACGGCGCCAGCAAGCTTCGCCGCCTCGGAGGTGGGCGGGTAGTGGCGGGGTTCGCTGGCTCGGTGGCTGACGCCCTGGCGCTGTTCACCCGTTTCGAGGTCAAGCTCGAGGAGTTCGCCGGCAGTCTCGAGCGTGCCGCCGTCGAGCTGGCGCGTGAATGGCGCACCGATCGGGCGTTACGGCACCTCGAGGCGATGATGATCGTGGCTGACCGCGAGACGGTGCTACTGCTTTCCGGCTCGGGCGAGGTGATCGCTCCCGACGACGGGATACTGGCGATCGGTTCGGGTGGCGCCGCAGCGCTGGCCGCCGCTCGGGCGCTGATGGCCCACACCTCGCTCGCGGCGGCCGAGATCGCCCGCGAGGCACTGCGCCTCGCCGCCGGGATCGATCTCTACACCAACGACCACATCTCGGTCGAGGTGGCATCGTGAGCCGGGTGGTCCTGACGCCGCGCGAGATCGTCGCCGAGTTGGATCGCTTCATCGTCGGCCAACACGCAGCCAAACGGGCCGTTGCGGTGGCCTTGCGCAACCGCTGGCGGCGTCAGCAGCTTCCCGAGGGGCTGCGGCGCGAGGTGATGCCAGCCAACCTCATCCTTATCGGGCCCACCGGTGTCGGCAAGACGGAGATCGCGCGCCGCTTGGCGCGTCTGGCGGGGGTCCCGTTCATCAAGGTCGAGGCCTCGAAGTTCACCGAGGTCGGGTATGTGGGGAGGGACGTCGAGTCGATCGTGCGCGACCTCGTGGAGGCGGCGCTGGTGATGGTCCGGGAGGAGCGAGCGGAGCGCGTCAAGGTGGCGGCCCAACGGGCGGCCGAGGAGCGCCTGCTGGACCTGCTGCTGCCCGGGTCGGGCTCCGCCGATCGGGAGGAGTCGCGGCGAGCGCTGCGCCGCCTCCTGCGCGACAAACAGCTCGAGGACCGGGAGGTTGAGCTGGAGGTCTCCGAGAGCCGTGGTCCTTCGATCAACCTTTTCGGTGGTCAGGGGATGGAAACCCTGGAGATGAACCTCCGAGACGCCCTGGGGGGGATGTTTTCCAAGCGCACGGCGCGCCGGATGACGGTGGCACAGGCACGCACGGTACTCGAAGCCGAGGAGGTGGACAGGCTCGTGGACCGTGCCGAGGCGGAACGGGAGGCAGTCGCACGGGCGCAGGATGGCGGGATCGTTTTTCTCGACGAGATCGACAAGATCGCCGGACGCGGTCAGGCGACGAGCGGCCCGGATATCTCGCGAGAGGGCGTGCAGCGCGATCTCCTGCCACTGGTCGAGGGCACGACGGTCACGACCCGGTATGGCTCGGTCTGTACCGACCACGTGTTGTTCATCGCCGCCGGAGCGTTCCACGTCGCCAAGCCGTCCGATCTCATCCCCGAGCTGCAGGGGCGGTTCCCGGTGCGGGTCCAGCTCGAGTCGCTCTCGGAAGCCGACCTCCTGCGCATCCTCACCGAGCCAGAGCACGCGCTCGTCAAGCAGCATCAGGCGCTTTTGGACGCCGAGGGGGTAGAGCTGGTGATCACCGCCGAGGCGGTGGCGGAGCTGGCGCGGATCGCTGCCGAACTCAACCGCGCCAGCGAGAACATCGGCGCCCGGAGGCTCGTCACGGTGATGGAACGGGTGCTCGAGGAGGTCTCGTTCACGGCCCCGGAGCGGCGCGGCAGCCAGGTGGTGCTGGACGTGCCCGCCGTGCAGGCGACCCTCGCCCCGCTGCTCGGCCGCGAGGATCTCGCCCGCTACATCCTGTAGCATGTGGCCGGGGTGCGGAGTTGAAAGTCGAAGGTCGGAGGTCGAAGGCCAGGAACTTGGAGGCCAGCCGCTCGGGCGCCTCCGGTGACGGGGGGCAACGGCAGTCCGTGCTGCCAGCGTGGGCCTGGCTGGCGAGCGTTATGCCCGACATCGGCGTGCACGCTCGGTCTTCGCGCGCGGTTTCGCTCGCTGCGACCGCCCGGAACCTTCGACCTGCGAGGTTGGATCTTCAACTGCCGCGCGTATGCGGTGCGCTGGCCCCCGTGATCGTGGTGCTCATAGCCCTGGTGGGGGGGGGATGCGGACGCAAGGCCGACCCGATGCCTCCGGTCATCGAGGTTCCCGAGACGACGACCGATCTGGAGGTGCGACAGGAGGGAAGTGAGGCCGTCCTTGACTGGTCGTTCCCGCAGCTCACCAGGGCCGGGCGGCGGCTCGTCGACCTCGAGCGGGTCGAGGTGTGGAAGCTCGATGTGCCGCCGGGCCAGGAGCAGGTGGGCGGCGGTCCCTCGGGCGCCGAGCTGCGGCGTCAGCTCATGCTGGGCCGTGGGCGTCTCATCGGGCGGCTCGAAGGCAAAGGCCTCGAGCAGGCAACCCGCGGCCCCAAGCTCGAGGTGCGCGATCCGTTGCCACCGATCCCAGCCGGGCAGGTGGCGCCAACCTTCTGGTACGCGGTGCGGACGCGGCGGCGCGACGGCACCCCGTCGGCGCTCTCCAACATCGCTGTCTGGCAGGTCAAGCCCGTCCCCCAACCGGTGCAGGGCCTCACAGCCCAACCGACGGCACGGGGGATCAGCCTGACGTGGCAGGAGCTCCCCGAGTGCACGTACCAGGTGGAGCGCTTCGGGCGCCCCGAACCGGCCTGGAAGGCGGTGTCCGAGCCGACGCTCGCCCAGGCGTCGTTCGTGGACACCACGGCGACGCAGAACGCCTCGTGGCGCTACCGGGTGCGGGCGGTGAAAGACGCGGTGTGGGGGCCGCCGGGCAAGGATGTTCCGGTGGCGTATCCAGATGTCTACCCGCCCGCCGCGGTGGAACGTCTCGTGTGTCTGCCGGAAGGCGACAAGGTGCTCCTGCGCTGGGACCCGCTGGCCGAGCCGAAGGTGCTGTACCGCGTCTTCCGGCGCCGGAACACGCTGTGGATCCACCTCGTCGACGACGCGCGCGAGCCGCGTTTCGTCGATACCACTCCGCCAGCCGGAGATGCCGAGTACGCGGTCAAAGCCGTGGACGCGGCGGGCAACGAGTCCGAGCCCGTCTACTGCACGGTGCGGGGTGAGCGGTGAGGGCGGCCAAGCTCCACGGCGCGGGCAACGACTTCCTGCTTTTCGACGGCCACGACGCCTCCCTCCAGGAGCGCCTCCCGGGTGTGGTGGCGCGCCTTTGTCACCGCCGTCTCGGGATCGGTGCCGACGGCGTGCTACTAGTCGTGCCGTACGGGTCGACCGAGGCACGGGTGCTGTATTGGAACAGCGACGGCTCACCAGCGGCGTTCTGCGCCAACGGAACGCGCTGTGCGGCCCGCTTCGCGGCGCGGCGCTGGGGGTGGGAATCGATGGTCCTCCATACGCCGTTCGCGCCGGTGCCGGCGAGGGCCGCTGCGAAAGAGGTGGAGCTCGGGCTGCCGGCGCCGCTGGAGGTGGGCGCCTGGCACGACCTTGAGGTTGGCAGCGAAACGGTGAGAGGGCGCCGCCTGGTGCTGGGTGTGCCTCATCTGGTGGTCCCGGTCGACTGGGCTGACTTCTGGATCCGGCCCCTCGACCCCCTCGCACCGGGGCTGCGTGCCCACCCCGATCTGCCGCCTGGCGGTGCCAACGTGACGTTCGTGCGGAGCCAGGTCGGCGTGCTCGAGGCCCGTTCGTTCGAGCGCGGCATCGAGGCCGAGACGCTCTCGTGCGGGTCGGGGGACGTGGCCGCGGCGCTGGTCGCGGTGGCCGAGGGCTGGCTACCACCTCCGGTGGAGGTGCGCACGGCCTCGGGCAGGACCCTGCGGGTCGCGCCGGATGGGAAGGCGCCGGCATGCTCCTCGCGCCTGACCGGCCCGGCCGAGTGGGTCGCCGACCTCGAGATCGCGGCCGAGCTCCTCGCGTAGCAGCTCCTCCGCACCCACACCGGACCTCGATCCCGCCTCCGACCCCGCGTGGCTGGCCACCGCAGGCGGGGCTGTCCTCGATATCCGGCTCGAGGGTGGAGCCAGCCGCAGACCACGGGTCCCGGGTCGCCGCAGCTGCGGCTACTCGTAGCGGGCCAGGAGCTCGGGGAGCAACGGGCGCAGCGCGGTCATGATCGTCTGCTCGCGCTCGCCGTCGTGGCGACACGGAATGCGCTCGACCGTCACCCCGCCCCGACTCACGGTGAGTTCCTCGCCTTGCAGGCGAACGAGCGCGCCCGCGGGGAGCAGATCGCGGGCCACCGTCTCCTCCACCGCATGCGGCTCGTCGAGCACCACGATGTCGGCACCCTGGTGGAACATACCTTCGGCCGCAATATCGTTTTCGCCGTGGTGGATCGCCGCCACGTCGAGCTGCGGCCAGCGGAGCAGCATCTTGACGTTCTGGGCGTGGCTGCGGTTGTGGGCGAACGGCACCCCACCGAACGACACGCCGTCGGGTGTGAGGGCGCCGAATCCCAACCCGGGGCGGAGCTTTTCGAACGCCGCGCGCAGCATCTCGCAGAGCGAGACCGTCAGGCAGTTGCCGGCGATGATGGGGATGCGCGAGCGCTCGGGGCGCGGGAAGTGCGCCTCCATGATCTTCCCTGGAACATCCACTGAGCCGCCGATCGCCGGGCAAAGGTGCATGAACACGCCGGGGCCGGCGTTGATCTCGATGATCCCGAAGTCTCCTTCGGTCCAGGGACGAGAGATGTCGCGCGCCAGCACGTCGATCCCCAGGCAGGTCAGCTTGAAAAACCCGGCGATGTCCTCCACGAGCTTGACGTTGGCGGGGTGCACGCGGTCGCTGACGTTGATCGACACCCCACCGGCCGAGAGGTTGGCGACGCGGCGCAGGTAGACTCGCTCTCCAGCCGCCGGGATGGTGGCCAGCGTCCGCCCCTGCTGCTTGAGGAAGTCCTGGAGGTCCTCGTCCACCTTGATCTTGCCGAGTGGCGAGCGGGCCGTGTCGGCGCGCGCCTCGGTGGCGTTCTCGGTCTCGATGAGCTTCTCGATGGCGTCACGACCGTTCCCGTCCACGAACGCCGGTAGGCGCTGTAGCGCCGCGGCGAACCGGCCGTTCACCGCCAGCAACCGATGGTCGGTGCCGGAAATATGCTTTTCGACCACGGCGCCGTCGAACGGCGTCCCGTGCTCGCGAGCGCTATCGACGATGCCGTGGAACGCCTTGCGCACGCCCTCGAGGTCGTCGATACCGGTCACCACGCCCTGTCCCTTGTGTCCGGCCACCGGCTTCACGACCACCGGGAACCCCAGCCCCTCCGCCTCACGCAGCGTCTGCTCCTCGCGCATACAGGAGCGCCCCGCGGGGGTCGGGAAACCGCACATCAGCAAGAAGTCCTTCACCATGTCCTTGTACATGGTGAACTCGGTGTCTTTGATCGAGTCGGTATGGAACGTCGTCGAGCGCCCGCGCACCTGCCGCCGACCGTACCCCCACTGGAACTGGTTCTCCTCCCAGAGGTAGTGGACGGGGATGTGGCGCTCGTGGGCAGCCTCGAGCAGCGAGTAAAGCGTCGGTCCGCCGTAGAGGGTCTTGCCGAACGTGGCCTGAAGCCTGGTGAAGCGCTCGCTGAAGTCCGACGCGCGTTCCCGCTGCAGTGCCCGGAACCAATCACGCACGAGATAAACGGCGTCTTCCGCGGTGTCCTGGTCGAGATACTCGGCGGCGATGAGGTGCTCCCCGCCGGCAGGTTGCAGGCAGGACTTACCGATGAACAGGTCCAGATCGAGCCGGAGGACGGCCATCAGGGCCAGCCGAAACAGGTCGGCGACGCTCTTCGGCGAGGCATGCGCGAGCGCCGGCAGCGTGCTGGACACCGCCCGCAGGAACGGGGTGACCGCGCGCGCCTCGGCACCGACGTAGAGATGGAAGGCGAAGGCGCGGCAGTCGAGGAAGCGGTTCGGTCCGGGAAAAAAGCGCAGGTTGGAGATCTCGAAGCTGGTCATGGGGTGCTCCCGTGGTCCGGGGAGAGAACCCCGGTACGCGAGAGCTTACACTACCCTCGGGACGTCCCGAGAGGAGGTTGCGACCGTGGCCGCACGGATCATCGTGGTCGAGGGGGACATCACCCAGCAGGCCGTCGACGCCATCGTCAACGCCGCCAACGCGAGCCTGCTGGGAGGCGGAGGCGTTGACGGAGCGATCCACCGGGCCGCGGGGCCGGAGCTGCTGGCGGCGTGTCGTGCGCTCGGGGGCTGTCCCACCGGTGAGGCGCGCATCACCGGAGGGTACCGGCTGCCTGCCCGCCACGTCATCCACACCGTGGGGCCGGTGTGGCGGGGCGGCGGGTGCGGCGAGGACGAGCTGCTGGCATCGTGCTACCGGGCGAGCCTCGGGCTCGCCGTTCAACACCAGGTTCGGTCCATCGCCTTCCCGGCCATCTCGACCGGTGCCTACGGCTTCCCGATCGAGCGGGCGGCAAGTATCGCGGTGCGGACAATCCGCAGCTTCCTCGACACGCACGGCGAGATCGACGAGGTTCGGTTGGTGTGCTTCGGCCCCGAAGCGACGGCCATCCACCGGCGCGAGCTCGGCGGAGCCTGAACCGCTTCCCTCAACCGCCGCAGGGTAGCGGTCTTTCCATCGTCCGATCACCGCGACCGGGCTACGCCGGTCCTCCCGGCAATGTGGCACGAGGTCCTTTGTTATAGTTTCCGATCGTGGTTGGAGGGGGCCCATGCGTCGTGGACGGCTGGCAGCAATCGCTCTCGTGGTCGCGGGACTGGCGTCGGCACAAGCACCGGAGGAGGCAGCGAAGCGCTTCGTGCTGGCGTACGTATCCTACGCGCCGGAGTCGAGCGTCGACGTAAGGGTGGACGCCCGGGTGACGACTCCGATGGGCCCGTACGTCGTCGCCACCGCCCGGCGCTCCAGCCTGCGAGGCGGGGAGCCCGAGCAACTCTCGTTGCTCATCGATCCTCAGAGCCGGCAGGTGACCGTCGGGCCGCTGATGCCGCTGCCTCCGACCAACCCGCCGCTGAGCGCCTCGACCATGCCGGGGTTCGTCGAGACGGTACTCACGCCGTTGCTGTCCGGTGCGATGGGATCGCGGGTGAGGATACGTTGGCCGTCGACACCCACGAGGACAACGGCGGTGGTGACGCTGGCAGCCGAGATCGCCTCGGGGTATGGCTGGGTCCGCATGCCAGCGGCGATCACGATGGACGGCAAGTACTTCATGCTCGGATCGACGTGGCCGCTCGATCGTGACCCGCGAGCGACGCGAAGGGAGATGCTGCGCGACGCACGCGTGAGCTGGGATCCCGGGCACGAGTCCGCGGTGGTCCAGCTCGTCGAGTTCTCGGACTTCCAGTGTCCGGCCTGCAAGTACCACTGGGCGACAGTCAAGGAAGTGCTGGACAAGATCGGGTCCTCGGTCCGCCACGGCATGGTCAACTACCCCCTCACCCAGAGCCACCCCTGGGCGTTTGCAGCCGCCGTCGCCGGCGAGTGCATCGGCGAGATCTGGCCGGATCACTTCCTGGGTCTGAAGGAGGAGTTCTACCGCTTGCAGGACTCGATGTCGGTGGAGACGGTGAAGGATGCGGCGCTCGGTTACCTGACCCAGCAAGCGCTGCCTGAGAGGCCGTTTTCCGACTGCTTCATGAAGGACCCGGTGGTCGAGGTGGTGCTCCGACAGATCGAGCTGGCGCAGCGCCTCGGGGTGGTCGCGACCCCGACCTACTTCGCCAACGGCGAGGTCTTGGCACCCGGCAACAAGGATTGGATGAGCAAGCGACTGCGAGCGATCATCGCCGCCAAAGGTCTACCGGAGGGTGCTGCCGAGATCAAGCCCGAACCCACCCCGGCTACGAGTCCAGCACCCGGAGCCAAGCCCCCCGTTGCTCACCCGGCCGCACCCCTGCCAACGCGGAATCGGTAGCTACTTCGCCACCAGCACCGCCAGGCGCGGGCCCAGGATCAAGACCCCGATGATCGCCGAGCCGACGGCGGCGAGCAGGACTGCCCCTGCTGCCACATCCTTGGCCTTCTTGATCAGCGGGTGGGGGCAGGGGGCCACGGCGTTGGCCAGGCACTCGAGAGCGGTGTTGAGTGCCTCGGCGGTCCACACCGTCACCATGGCCAGCACGATGCAGCACCACTCCGCACTGCTGATCCCGAGGTACGCGGCGACGAGGCAGACGACGACCGTGGCGAGCGCGTGCAGCCAGGCGTTGTGCTGGGTCCGCATCATCGCAACGATGCCGTTGGCCGCATAGCGGACGCTGTCGAGACGGGCGGTGGTGACGAGGCGCTTGGAGACCATCGTTTCTCCTCCTCAGCCGCGGATGGGGCAAGACGACGGCACGACACTCCGGACCCCTGGCGGTTTGAGGGGCATTCTACAGGGTGCCGAGGTGCTCCTCGAAGCGGGCGACGAAAGCACCGTAGCTTTCGCTGAAGGCGCGGGTGAAGTTGGCTTCGGCATCGTCGTTCTCGGCGAAGAAGCGAAAGTACTCCACGACGCGGGCGGCGCCGTGCTCGGTGATGAGGAGGTCGGCAGCCAGAAACGCCTGGTCGTAGATCGGTGCCTGCCGATGCCGGGCGAGTTGTGCGAGCAGATCGTGCCCGGAGCGGAGCTCGGCGAGCGGCGGGAGGGAGCGGGTGTAGCGAGCCGCCAGAACCCGCGCTGCGGCACGGTGGCGATGCCGGCCCACAGAGCCCATCTGCAGCGACTCAGCCACGTGCCACGCCACCCACTCCGCGAACCCCTCACGCAGCCACTGCTCCGAGGTACCCCGCCGACCTCCCGAGAGGACGTACTGGGCCGAGTGGGTGAGCTCGTGGCTGAGCACCAGAAGACGCTGCGGCCAGCGTAACGGCCGGAACGAGGCCTCGTTGACCATCACCTTGGTGACCCGGCCCACGGCGTCGAGGGTGCCGGCCGCCCGTCGGGCCAGGTCCGGTGGCATGCCGTCGTCGATCAGTGCCCGCTCGAGGGCGTGCTGGTGGGGGTAGAGGAAGAGCTCGACATCGAGACGGGGGAAGCCGAGCTCGTACTCCATGATCTGGGCGATCCGGTACCACCAGTGGTGGTAGCCGCGAAGGGTCCCCGCCGAGGCACCAGCGCCGAGCTCGTGCGGCGAAGGCACGACCCGCGGGGCCACCGTACACGCACCCCCAGCCAGCCCCACCAGCGTCGCCCCGATCCACACCGCAGGGCCCAGGAGGCGGCCGGTTTCCCACCAGCGAGCTGGTCTCCCCGTCTCGTTCACGGCGCGTTCCCCAGCTTCCCCACCACCATGATAGGCATCTTTGAACGACGACCGTGTCCGGTGTGGCGCCGGCTCGCCGAGCGTGGTATTGCTATCGCGGCGGAGGAATAGCATGCTCACGGTGTTCGTGGTCTCCGACGCCACCGGCGAGACCGCCGAGCGGGTGGCGCGCTCGGCGCTCGCACAGTTCGGCGACGCCGCGGTGGCGATCGAGCGGCGCGGCGAGGTGCGCTCCGCCGGGTGTGTGCGCGCGGTCGTCAACGAGGCGGCCGGTCGCGACTCGCTCCTCATTCATACCTTGGTCGCCAACGAGCTTCGGCAGGTGATGCTGGAGGAGACGCGGAGACGCGGCGTCGACGCCATGGACCTGATGGGACCGGTGCTGGCGCGGCTTTCCCACGCCCTCGGCGTCACCCCGCAGGAGAAGCCGGGGCTGTTCGCTCAGCTCATGACCGCCCGTTCGCGCCAGATTGAGGCAGTCGACTACGCCTTCCGTCACGACGACGGCGCCCGGACCGACGAGCTCGAGCGGGCCGAGATCATCCTCGTCGGCGTATCGCGCACGATGAAGACCCCGACCACGCTCTACCTCGCGTACCGGGGTTGGTTCGCTGCCAACGTGCCGCTGGTGCCGGGGGTGCCGCCTCCAGCCGCGCTGCTGACCCAGCCCCCCGACAAGGTGTTCGGGCTGCTCATGACCCCGGCGCGCCTCGCCGAGCTGCGGCGCGTGCGGGCCCAGCACCTGCAGATGGGGCCAGCCGCCTACGCGGCGCTGGCCGACATCCGTGAGGAGCTGGTGCGGGCGCAGATCCTGTGCATCGACCATGGCTGGCGGCGCATCGACGTGACCGGCAAGTCGGTCGAGGAGGTCGCGCTCGAGATCCTCGCCCTGCGCGGCCTGAGTGAGGACCGCCGACCGTAGCGCCCGCCGACGCAACCGTCCGGGCTGGCGAGGGTAGAATGCAGAGATTGACGGATGTGCCATGATCGGGGAGACCACCATGCTCGTGTTCTTGTCGCTCGCCGGCATCGGCTTGCTTTTCCTGCTCATCTCGGCCTTCGTGGGCGATCACATCGAGGTCCACCCCGAGATCGAGGTCGGTGGGATCGGGTTCTTGTCGGTGCGAGCCGTCGCCGTGTTCCTCACTGCCTTCGGCACCATCGGGGCGATCGCCCGCTGGTACGGCAAGGGAGCCCTCGCCTGCTCGGTGTGGGGCCTGCTGTCAGGCGTGGTGCTCTCGCTCATCTACTTCCTGATCATGGGGTTGGTGAAATCGCAGGAGGCGTCGTCGCTGGTCGACGAGGCCGATCTCGTGGGGTGCACCGGCAGACTCACCGTGGGGATCCCGGCCGGAGGCCTCGGCGAGGTGAGCTGCACGTCCAAGGCACAGACCGTGCGTCGCCTCGTGCGGGTGGCCCACGGCGGTGCGGTGCCGGAAGGCACCATCGTCCGGATCCAGGACATGCAGGGCGACGTCCTGATCGTCGAGGAGCTCGAGACCGAGAGCTGATCGGAGCCGGCGGCGGACCGCGTCCCGTCAGCGCGAGGAGGCACGACAATGGGCCAACTACCGTTCGGTATCACGTTGCTGCCGGTGCTGCTGGTGCTGGCGGCGTTCATCGTTTTGGTCGTCGCCATGACGGCGATGCGCAACTACATCAAGGTGCCCCCGAACAAGGTCGCCGTCTTCTACGGCCGGCGTCACAAGAGCCCAGACGGCAAGTCGGTGGGGTTCCGCCTGGTCACCGGCGGCGCGGCGTTCCGCTGGCCGATCGTCGAGAGCGTCACCTACCTCGATCTGACGATCTTTCCGATCGACCTCGACGTGCGCGACGTGCCCAACAAGGACGGGGTGCTGGTATCGGTGCAGGCGGTGGCCAACGTCAAGATCCGTTCCGACCACCAGTCGCTGGTTGCCGCCGCCGAACGCTTCCTCGGTTGCACGCCGGAGGCCATCAAGCAGATCGCCTACAAGAACCTGGAAGGGCACCTGCGATCGATCGTCGGGCGGCTGACCATGGAGGAGATCGTTCGCGACCGTGCGAAGTTCAACCAGGAGGTACTCAACGAGGCCGCCTCGGACCTCGCCAAGATCGGTCTCGGGGTCGACGTCCTGACGATCCAGAAGGTGGCCGATCCCGAGGGGTATATCGAGGCGCTCGGCAAGAAGCGCACCGCCGAGGTCAAGCGCGACGCCCAGATCGGCGAGGCACTGGCCGCCCGCGAGGCGACGATCCAGTCCACCACGGCGCTCCGCGAGGGCAAGGAGCAGGAGAACGTCAACCTCGCGCTCGTCGCCCAGGCCGAGAAGGAGCGCGACGTGCGCAAGGCGCAGTACGAGGCCGAGGTCCAGGCGCAGCAGGCGAAGGCCCGGCAGGCGGGGCCGCTCGCTGAGGCCACGGCCCGCCAGGCGGTGGTCGAGCAGGAGGTTCTCGTCGACCTCGCCCGTACTCGAAAGCAGACCGAGGTGGCGGTGGCCGAGGCCGAGCGTCGCCAGCAGCAGCTCGTAGCAGAGGTCGTGAAGCCGGCCGACGCCGCGCGGCAGCAGGTCATCCTCCAGGCGGAGGCGAGCAAGCAGCGCGAGATCCTCGAGGCCGAGGGGCACCGCCAGGCCATCGTGACCGTGGCCGAGGCCGAAAAGCAGCGTCTGGCCATGGAAGGGCTCGGGCAAGCCGAGGCGCTCAAGGCCAAGTTGCTGGCCGAGGCCGACGGCGCCAAGGCCAAGCTGCTGGCCGAGGCCGAGGGCACGCGGGCCAAGCTACTGGCCGAGGCCGAGGGTATCCGCGCCAAGCTGTTGGCGGAGGCCGATGGCGCGCAGAAGAAGGCGGCGGCGTTCGAGCACCTCGATGCCTCGGCTCGAGCGTTGTTGGTGCTGGAGCGGTTGCCGCTCGTGGTCCAAGCGTTCGCCCCGGTGGCCGGTGCGGTGGCGGCGCCGATGGGCAACATCGACAAGCTGGTGATGATCGACGGCGGCGCCGGCGGCCCGGGCGGCTCGTCGCTGCAGCGGCTCGCCACCACCGTGCCGACGACGCTGTTTCAGCTCATCCAGACCGCCCAGTCGCTGGGCCTGGACCTCTCGGGGGTGCTGGGAGCTCTGGGCAGGCCAGCCGCAGAGGGCGTGGCCGTGGCCGCCGCGGTCGCGCCGACGGTCGAAGCGGCTGGCGCCGTCAAGGAGGCTGCAGCGGCTGCCCGTGAGACCGTGGATGCGGCCGCCGGGGCGGCAGGAAGCGTCGCCGACGCGGTGGACCGGGTGGTGGGCGCCGTCCGCGGCTCTCTGCCGCCGCGTCCCCCGAGAGGCTGAAGCGTTTTCGAATGGCGGCCCCGCCCAGCAAAGCGGAGCACGGTCACGCGCCCAAGTCGTGGGCGGTGTATTCAGGGGCTCTGCACCAACCGCGCGAGCGCCACCAGCTCGTGCGCCGACACTCACCGCGTCCGGATCTCGAGGGGGCACAATTCCAACTTCCCTGGCTTTGCCGCGACCGTACCCCCTCGTTCCCGGATCCTCGGTCTCAAAAGATGTCGGTACTTGGGCGGCTCTCGACGATCGACGCCGCGTACTTCGGGTTCGGTCTGCGGTTGGCGTAGGGGAAGACGAGCTCACCAAGCTCGAGCAGGCAGTGCACCGGGATCACGCCGCCCGTATACACCGCGGCTGGCGGTGGGAGGTTGCGTTCGATGAACGCCGGTGCCGATCGAGTGGACTCCGCCTCGACCCGTGCGAAGCTGAGCGTGTGTTGTCTCGAGTTGATCGTGTAGCGAAAGCGGAGCCGCTGCCCGGGGGGGCCGTCGGTCACGCTCCGGGCCTCCTGGCTGCCTTTGAGCTGGCGTTTCGAGCTGGTCGCCGAGCCCTGCAGGCCTCCCGTGAGGATCGTCGGGGCCGGCATCAGTGCGAAGCCGCTACGGAGCTTCAGGCCAGTGGCGCGTGAGCATCCGAAGAACTGCCGGAAGGTCTTGAGGGTGCCTTCCCACTGGCCGAGATTGCAGCCGCGGAAGTGCACCGCTGAGAGCCTCAGCGCCTGCACAGCCCGTATGTCGGCGAGAAGTGACGACGTTGCCTCGGCGCTGAGCTTGGCGTTGGCAGCCAGCTCGGCCTCCGCCGCAGGGCGCCTCGCCGCCGGAGCAGCCAGCACGCTTTCGATGAGGTTGACGTTCTCCTCGTTGAGCCCGAATGGGCTGTCGTCGACCAGCCAGAGTGCGAGCCCGTGCTCGCTGGAGTGGGCGACGATGAGCACCGCGTCCCCGGCCCGGCAGTGCTGGCGGAGGGCGGTGAACAGCCCGGCGGCGGTGGCCGGGATGAGTCTCACCGGGCGCACGGTGACGAATGCGCCGCCCCCCACCGGCTCTTGCGGGAACTGCTCGTAGTACGTCTTGGCGTACTGCATGTTGGACGCTACGAACGCCTTGGCCATCGGTCATCTCCTGGCGGCAGTCTCGCCGCCGTCACACCGCTGGGTCCGGCTGGAGCACCAGCACCTTGGTGTAGATCAGCTCGTGGCGGCCCGGACCGAACTCGTCGGTAAGCATCGCCTCGAGCCGCAGACCAAGCGAGTCGAGCACGGGGAACAACCCGTCATTGCCGGGAGCGTCCGAGACCGTCCGCCACTCGAGCTTGTGGACGCGCCCCCGCAGGTCTGCCTCCAGCACCGGGAAGACGCGCACCACGGTTTCGGCCAGCGGCACCCCGGATAGGCCGGCAACGAGTGCGACGCTCGCCACCGGCTTGAGTGGCCGTTCGTCGAACAGGCTGAGGAAGAACTCGATGCGTCGGTCGCACCACAGCGCGAAGAAGTGCTCCCGCTGGTGGAACAGGCGCATCCGCAGCAGCAGCTCCGAGTACATCTCGATGGTCACGTACGGATGACGGAAGTGGATCACTGGCGGAGCCAGCTTGTCGGGGAACGGCCCGGCGTTCAAGAACAGCCGGAGGGCCAGGAAGTCCCACTCCTCGAGGCGCCGCACCGCAGGCTGGGCCTCCACGATCTCGGGCTCGGCGCTGTCGTCCTCGATCGAGAGGAGGTCATACAGCGAGAGCATGAGCAGCGCCTCGTCGACCTGGCTGCCGAGCGCCCCGTTCGGGTCCTGCTGGTAGCGGGCGGCGAAGTGCCGTTTGATCTCGTCAACGGTAGCCCGGCCGGTACACAGCTCGGCGATCTCCATGGTGGTCGGGCTCAGGATCCGCAGCGCCTTGGAGGGGTCGCCCGGCGATACTGCGGACGCGTACCCGGCAAGCTCCCGGCGGAAGAAGGTGAAGCGCTCGGGGTCGAAGTGGGGCCGTGCCTCTGCCTTCACGACGCTATCTCCTGGAAGTCCGGTGGGCTGGCTGGCCGGTCGACTGCCGGCCAGACCCGGTCCAGGAACGCGAGCACCACGTCCGAAAGGCGCTCGACTCCCCGACGCCCAAGGTCGATGAGATCGAGGTCGAGCGGTGCGTCGAAAAACGGATGCGGCCGGATCGCCGCAAAGTCCCGGTTGGAGCGCACCCGGTAGGCCATCTCACGTATCAAGCGGAGTTGCCACGCCTCCCCGAGACCGGCCTGCCAGTAATCCTCGAGACAGTGCCGGCGCACGTTGCCGAGCAGCACCGGCAGGTAGATCGAGACGGCGATCGACCCGTCGGCGGTGAGGTGGAGCATGTGAGTCACCATGGCGAGTGCCTGCCCGAAACGGACGAGGTGGTCGACCGGGTCCCCCCACTCCACCCGCATCGCCCCAGGGTTGTTCCACGCGAGCTCGGCGACATCCTCTGCGAGGTCCCGGTACTGGGCCGCCGTCGGTGCCAGCTCCTCGTACGCGAAGTGGCACTGCCCGAGCGGCATGAGCGGCTGCATGCGGAGGTCGGACACCCCCTCGGCGCGACAGCGGTCGTAGACCTGCCGCCACTCGCCGATGCTTTGGCGGGTGGGTACGAACGACACGCCGACGGTGACCCCGGCATCACGGAGCGCCGCGATCGCCGCCCAGGCACGCTCGAACACCCCTGGCAACTGGCGGAGACGCTCGTGGCTTGCGGCCGTGGCTCCGTCCACGCTGACCTGGACGAGCCGTATACCGGCGTCCGCCAACCGCCTGACAGCCTCCGGCGTTGCGAGGTAGCCGTTCGTGACCATGCTCACGGACACCCGCGCACCGACCAGGATCGTCGCCACTGCGAGCACGGTGTCCAGGCGAAGGAGCGGCTCGCCGCCGCACAGGCAGATGGCGAGTGGCCGCTGGGCGGCGATCTGCCTGGCGACATCGAGCATCTCACCGTCGGAGAGCTCCTCGCGCCGAACGACGCCACTGCGGTTGAGGCAGTGAAGGCAGCGCCCGAGACAGCGGTTGGTGACATCCCAGGACCACTCGACCGGCCCCCGAAGCATCGCTGCGTCGCGCCGCAGGGTGAACTCGCGGTCGAGCTCGAACCAGCGTGGTTTCGGGATCGTCACCCAACCCATGCGCTGCAGCTCCTCACAGCGGCACCACTTGTTGGACGGTCTGCAGGTCCTGGCGGAGCTGCTCCTGTACCGCCGGGTTGCCGAGCTGCGCCGGGTCGGTGGAGCGCAGCCGCCGCAGGGCGTCGATGAAGCGTTGCGGCATCGTGCGCTGGACGATCTCGTGCATGTGCTCGAGCTCGAAGCGGCGGAACGCGACCAGGCAGTCGAGGCAGATTGAGCGGTCGGAAGGCGCTGGCGCGATCTGGTGGGGGACCTCGAGGTTGCAAAAGATGCAGTGGGGCATCGTGGCGACCCTCCTTCTAGCTGGACCCAGGCAAGAGATCGATCATGGCGGCACCACCAGCACGCACAGCGCCGCCACCAGCACCGCCCCGGCAACGGCAACGGCGATGGCAATACCGCCGATGTTGACGATCGCCAGGGCGTTGATCCCGACGAGGTAGTTCACGAGACCGAGATAGTTGGCGATCCCCCACGAGGGCGAACCCCCGAATGTGCCGTCGGGGATGGTGATGAACGGTGGGAACGGCGGCGTGAACGCCATCGGGCCGATGTCCACGGTCGTGCAGGCGCCGATGACCAGGTTCGGGATGACGAGCATGCACTGCCCGATGTCGGACCGGCGCGCCGCGGGCTGGCCGTTGATGAGCACCGTGAGGGCTCCCGGCCAGGTGATGACGCCGCCCACGTGAGGCACCCCGGGAGGCAAGATTTGCGAGCAGGTGAACAGGTCACCGACCCGTGCTGCGGGCAGACCCTCGACGAGCACCGTGAACGCCCCCAACGAGATCGGCCCGCCGTGGATCATCATGTCCGAAATCCGCGCAGCTAGGGCACACATCACTGACCTCCATGTCCATCCTGCCGGAGCACCGGCGGTAGCTGCCCCCAAAACGTGTGTCCGCCCCACCCCGATGCGTTGCCACCGCATCGCATTGCGGCTGGTTGGTCGTGACCGGAGTCGGGTAGGCGGTAGTAGCGGGCGAGCGGCTCGAACACGCCGCCCAGCGCCCCCACCCAGGGCACGCCCTGGCGCAGGAGGTGGGCGTACTCGCGAAGGGCCTCCGCGCGCGTCTCGTCGAGCGCGGGATGCACCCTCCGGAATAGCTCCCAGTGCTCGACGCTGGGGCCGTCGAAGTCGCTCGGCCCCACCAGCCCCCGGGCGGCCATCGTGTCGTAGATGGCCGAGCCGGGCGCGACCATCAGCCAGGCGATCTGGCAGCGGTTGCCGTAGCGGGAGGCGAGCGAGACGGCGAACGCCACGGTGCGTGCCATCTCGTTCCAACCCTCCCACGGAAAGCCGACGATGTAGGAGTACTTGACCACGCGCTGCAGGCCGCCGCGGTGGAGCGCGTGCGCGCTCGCCACCACCTGCTCCACGGTGACGCCCTTGCCGACCCGCCGCAACCCCTCATCGTACCCGCACTCGACGCCGATCTGCAGGAACTCGATCGGCATCCGGGCGAGCCCTTCCAGAACCGACGGTTGCAGCACGTCGGTGGCGCGCCCCTCCATCGCGACCGCGGTGCTGGGAGCCTCACGCTCGAGCAGGTCGGCAATGAGCCGGACCCGCTCGGGGTCGGTGGTGAAGCAATCGTCGCTGAACATGAGGGCCCGCAGCCGCACCCGCGAAAGAGCGCGAACGCCTTGCCGCACCCGCCGGGCGACCTGCTCGACGGCGAGCGGACGCCAATTGTGCTTGTGCTGAATGCTGCAGAACGTGCAGCCGAAGCGGCAACCGCGCGAGGCCTCGACGGGGATAAAGCTGTAGACCTTCTCGGGCAGCCTCTCCCACAACGGGGGAGGGAGCGCGTCGAGCTCCTCGGGGGTGAGGGGGGCGGCGTCGGGCGTGCTGGCCGGACCGTGCTCACCCCTGAAGGTGAGCCCCGGGATGGCTTCGAGCCGCTCCTCGTCTGCGAGGGCTTGGAGAAGACGTGGCAGCGTTCTCTCGCCCTCGCCCCGCACCACGATGTCGGCCTCGGTGGTGGCGAGCACGTGGTCGGCACAGTAGGTGGGGTGCAGCCCTCCGACCACGATGCGGGGGCGTGGCCGGCAGGCCGCCAACGCTCGGATCAGGGGGATGGCGAGCGGCCAGGTCGCGACGTTTGCCGAGACGCACACGACCTCGTGCCCGTCGACGGCGCGCTGCAGGGCCGAGAAGGTCGAGACGTCGTGCCAGAAGCGCGAAGGGTCGAGGACCGTGCACGAGTGGCCCGCCGCCTCGAGGACGGCGCCCAGGGCGTAGATCGCCGACGGTGGCAGGTTCTCCTCGGGTAGCACCGTGCCGCCAGCCGGGATCGCGACCCCGGGGGCCGCGGTGAAAAGCACGCGCAATCCGTTCACGACCCGCTCCGAGTCCGGTCTGAAAGCCGATCCGAAAGGCGCATGCATAGGGGCGCAGTCACCTAGCGCTCCTTCATCCCCGGGATGCGCAGCCGCTCCAGTACCTCGAAAAACAGTGCCTGCGTCTGGTCCGCAACCTCCCCGGTCAGGCGGCAGGAGTAGAGCATCTTGCCCGACTGCAACCCGACGCCACGGACGCTGCGGGGGCCGAGCCCGCCGAAACGTGCGTCGAGGGCGTATCGGTACGCCTCGAGGCCACGCCAGCTCCCCACCGCCTCCTCCTCGTGGAGCACCTCGAGAAGCGCAGCGCCAGCGCGCACCGTGTCGATGATGTCGGGCATTCTGGGGCGGGTCTTCTCGAGCGGCGCTGTGCTCTCCACCGCGGCGGCATGGAGCAGCAGCATGCCGTCCTCGAGCTTGACGTACACCCCGTCGCCCTGCGGGCGCCAGCCTCCCCGCAACGTAAGCGGCAGCCACGCCTCGACCGTTGGGGTTTCCCACACGTTAGGTGCGAGGAAGCGGGTCTCCTCCACGATCTGGAGCAAGGTGCCGGCATCGACAGGCGGTTCCGCCACCGCCGACCACTCCAGAAGCTGTTGGTCGCGAGCGGCGAGGTACACCGTCTCACGGAGAACCGGTTTGGTCCAGGTGCCGCCCCCTGCGGGCGCAGTTGCCGCCAGCGCCGCGTACTCGACGCCGGAACGCTCGCCGTGCTCCCAGGCGCGCAGCCGCGCCCCCGGGGTGGTGGCCAGCTCGCCAAGCCGCGCGCCGAGCCAGGGGCGGAGCTGGTCGCTCGAGCCGACCGGCCGCCGCAGGTCGACGCGGAGGCCCGGCCCGGACAGGCTGGCCACACACGGCGCCGGGGTGGCGAGCTCCCACCCGGTCGGGACCGGGAGCGCCACGCACGCCGACGGCACCCCGACCATGCGCTCGATCGGAAGCTGAGCGGCAGGTGTCATCGATGGCATGATCGGCGCGTTCGTCGCGCCCTCCAGGACCTCGCTTGCTTCCAGCCGCAGGGAGAGCGCAATCTCGTTGGCCGGCCCGTCGTGGTGCTCGCCCAGATCCAGCGGCCGGTCGACCGTGAGATGACAGGCGACGGGGCCCAGCACCCGGAGGTGAGCGAGCCGCCGAACCGGCTGGGTGAGCTCGTCGCGCATGCGTACCACCGCTCCCCACCCCTCCCCCGGGGCGTTCCCAGAGAGGGGCGCCTCGTGCTCGACCACCATCTGGGGGTCCATGGCGAGCCAGAGCTGCTTGAGGTCTTCGGCCACCTCGGGTGCCGAGCGAGCGGAAAGCAGCCAATCCTGGCCGAGGTGGGCGTGGAAGCGCACCAGCCCCGTCCCCGGAGCGGCCCAGGTGAGCGGGGCGATTGGCTCCCAGGCGTCGGGGCAGACGAACGAGCAGAAGGCGAGTCGATGCTGGCTCAATTGATCTTCACCATGCTGCCCTGGATGATGTTGAGGCCGCTAGCCTCGCTGCGGACGAGCGCCCCCTTGACCGTGGCCTGGGTGCTGCCAGAAAGCTTCGCGGTGCCGTTGCTCTCGACGGTGGCGCTGCTGGTGCCCGAGATGGTGGCCGTGGCGCCCCTCGCCGAGTAGTCGGACACTGCGTGATCGCTGATGTTCGAGGCCGTGCTGTTGATATCGTCGCCGGCGTTGAGGGCGATCTTGGACTGCGCCGTGACCGAGAAGTTCTTGCACAGGACCGAGACGTCGTCCTGGGCGGAGAGGGTGATCGACTTCGCCCTGAGCGTGTAGCTGCCCTCGGCCTCGAAGACGATGTCGCCCTTGGTCGAGCAGGTGATGGTGCTGCCCGAGATATCGAGCTTGAAGAAGTGGCCGCCGCCCTGGTCGCTGATGACGATGGAGCCCGAGGCGTCGTCGATGAGGATGAAGTGCCCGTTGTGACTCTGGATGAGGATGCGTTGGTTGGCGTCGTCCAGCTCCACGCGATGGCGTTCGGTGGTGAGCAGCTTCACGAACTTGTTCGTGTCGTCGAGAACGAGGGCGTTTTCGTTCTTGGTCCAGATCTGGATTCGCTCGAGCTCGTCGTTGAGATACATGCGGTGCTCGTGGTTGGTGCGCAGGTAGATGCCGCGCTTGTCGTCCTTCTCGGACATCAGGATGAGGTGGTCGTCGGCGGTGCGCAGCGCGATGGTGTTGCCGAGGTCGTCGGAGAGATCCGCCATCGAAAGGCTTTGGTTGCCCACGGTGGCGAGGGTGATGGCGCCGCGGTTGCTGCCTTCTTGCCGCTCGAGGTCCTGCATGACCAGGTGCTGGTTGCCGCCGGTGTTGAGGCGGATCGAGCCGTTCTTGTCGTCGAGCACGAGCTGGTGCTGGTACGGCGTCAGGATGCGGTTGCGCACCAGCTCGGTCGGCTGCACGATCGGCCGCTTGTCGGCGTTGTAGACGCTGCCGATGATGAGCGGGTTGTCGGGGTCGCCGTCGAGGAAGTCGACCACCACCTCGTCGCCGATGAGCGGGTGGAACTGGATGCCGTGCTTTTTCTGGGTGCTCTCATCCATGCCGGCATAGGGCGTCGTGACGCGAACCCAGCACGAGCTGTTCTCGTCGTTCTGGCCGTCCGGGTCCCAGTGGAACTGCACCTTGGCGCGCCCGAGCTCGTCCATGTAGATCTTCGCGTCGTCGGGGCCGACCACGGTGGCCGTCTGCACGTTGATGAAGGGCTTCGGGATGTCTTGGGGAGGGCGGAAGACGGGGTCCTTGCGAAGGGCGGTGAGGGAGACCGAGTACTGCACCCCGCTATCGGCCTCCTGAGATGCGGAGTGGTCAACCGCCAGCAGCACCCAGTCGCCGTTCAGGTCCGAACGGTACGCCCGTGAGAGCGACATCACGCATCCGGCGGAGGCCGAGCGCCAGTCGCCGGTGGCGGCGAGGACCTTGCGCATCGCCGCTTCGGCCTCGACCGCGACCTTGGCGAGGGTACGGCCGCGACCGTCGTCCCGGTAGCGCTCGACGTTGTAGTCGTAGATCTCGAGGTCGGTGTTGCGCGGGGCGGTCTGCTCGACCCGTAGCGGCTTGCCGGGGTCGCGGTAGTCGTAATCCTTGTAGCGCACCTTGCCGGTATACGCGGACTCCTCATAGGTGAGGCTCGACAGGTACTCGTCCGCCGGTGCGAGGTCGCCGGTGGGGGTCTTGTACTGCACGCTCGACTCGGGGGCACAGGTGCCGTAATGAGCGGATTGGTCGCCGATGACCATCATCTCTTTCCCGTCGTGCGTGAAGTAGTAGAAGATCCCCTCCTCCTGCATGAGGCGGGAGATGAAAGCGAGGTCGGTCTCGCGGTACTGCACGCAGTACTCGCGCTCCGGATAGGAGCCGAGCCTGGGGTCGTACTTGCCGGACATGCCGCGCTCGTCGAGCACCTGCTTGATGATCGTGTCGGCGGACTTGCCCTGGAAGATCCGGCAGTGCCGGTGCTGGCCCAGCAGCCACAGCGTCGGCACCACCTCGACCGAGTAGATCCCCTGCTCCTGGTCGGCGCCGCCGAGCCCCGGCAAGCGGGCGTCGAGCTGCGAGAAGTGGGAGACGATCCCGTAGTACTTCTTCTCCTTGCCGGCCCACTGCCGCTTGATCTCGACGCTCTGCCGGATCTGCGCGGCGACGTCGACGGCCGAGTCGCGCGACCACAGCGTCAGGTGGTAGGCGAAAAGCGCCGAGATCTCCTCGTGGCCAGAGAACGACAGGACCTGGAAGAGGGTGCCACCGATCTTGCACGAGTACTGGGCCGTGTCAGCCCGCACAGCGCTCATCCTGCACCTCCGCCCGCAACCGGACCAGCTGGGCTCGGGGGGAGTCCACCGCTCGACTCACGGAGGATGACCTCACCTCCCCGCCCTTTCGTAAGAACTAGACCTTCGACTATTGTAGCGCCAACCGGTGAGCCCGGACAGCGTCTACGAGCATTCCAGCCGCGCCCTCGAGGTGAGCTGGGTCCGCTGCGTGACCACGACAGCCGCATGCCTGGTCCTGAGCACAAGGTAGGAGCTTCGAGGCGGCTCGGCAACCGTCAGGTGAGCACCGCGAGACGGCGAAGCGGAGCATGGGTGCCGACATCGAGACCGTGGGCGTGGCCCGAGCTCCGGCCCCAGGTATCGCCCGGACCGACGGGAAACCGCACCCCATCGAGTAGGCCGATCCCCTGCCCGTCGAGGACGAGGTACACCTCCGCAGCGTCCACGTGGTGGTGCTCGCCGATCGATGCGCCAGGCTCGAGGCGGAGCGACGCCATTCGCCGCCAACCGCTCACCTCGCCAGCGGCGAGAACCTCCTTCCACCGGGTGCGGCCCTGGCCGCTCCGAATCGCTTCGCGCCACTCGGTCGTTCGTTCAGGAAAGCGCGTGATCGTGCTGTCTCACTCGAAGGTGACGAAGGGGTTGGACACCTTCTCTTCGCCGATGGTGGTCTCGGGGCCGTGCCCGGGAATCACGCGGGTGTGGTCGGGAAGGGTGTAGAGGACCGAGCGGATGGAGTGCTCGAGGTCCTCCCACGACCCTCCCCAGAGGTCGGTTCGTCCGACCCCGTGCGCGAACAGCACATCGCCCACCACCGCCACAGGGTGATCGGCGTCGTGCCACAGCAGCACCACGTGTCCCGGGGAGTGCCCCGGGCAGTGCCGCACCTCGATTTCGAGCTCGCCGAATCCAAGCTTCTGACCGTCCTCGAGAAGCCCGTCGTGGCCTGCCGTTTCGGGCTCGGGAAGACCGAACACCCGCGCCTGCTCGGCGAGCCCATCGAGCAACGGCAGGTCGTCGCTGTGCACCAGCAATGGGGCGGCTGGGAACGCCCGCTTGAGGGTTGAGACGCCTGCAGCGTGATCGAGGTGGGCGTGGGTGAGAGCGATAGCGACCGGGTGCAACGCCTCGCGCTCGATGGTGGCGAGGATCTTCTCGGCCTCGAAGCCCGGATCGACGACCAGCGTCTCCCGCGTGACGGGATCCACGAGCAGGACGGTGCGCTCGTCGAACGGGCCGAGCTCGAGCGAGAGAACGCTCAGCTTCGCTGGCACGCCAGCTCCTCGAGTAGCCCGCCGAGGAGCGCAATCAGACGCGGGCGGGCAGCGGTGCCCGCCTCCACCACCTCGGTGTGTGTGAGCGGCTCCGGGGAGATCCCGGCTGCCAGGTTGCTGACCAGCGAGAGCACCAGCACCCGCATTCCGAGGTGATGAGCGGCGATCACCTCCTGGACCGTGGACATCCCCACCACCGTGCCGCCCAGCGTCGCCAGCATGCGGATCTCGGCTGGGGTCTCGTACGAGGGGCCCAGGAGCCCGCAGTACACGCCCTCCTGGACCCGGAACCCTGCCTCGACAGCCAGTCTGGCCGCCAGGTGGCGGAGCTCGGGGTCGTACGCCGCCGTCATGTCGGGGAATATCGGCTCGCGCCAGCGCTGCCACTCCCCGAGCAGCGCGTTGGTGGCCTGGAAGTTGATGTGGTCGCGGACGACAACCAGATCGCCGGGCCGGGCGTCGGGATCGAGGCACCCGACGGCGTTGGTCGCCACGTATACCGGGCACCCCAAAAGCCCGGCGAGTCGGGGAATCGCCGCGACCTCGAACGCCGAGTACCCCTGGTAGAGGTGGAAGCGTCCGTTGAAAGCGAGGACTCCCTGGCTTCCCCGACGCCACACCGTGGCGGTGGGTGTGTGCCCGGTGAGGTGGTGGATCTCGAACGGAAAGATCTCGGGGTACGCGACCTCGGCCACCTTCTCCCAGCCAGGAGCCCGAAGGGTGATCCCGGAGCCGGCCACGAGCGCTGCCACCGGGGTGCCGATGTCGAAGCGGGCGCGGAAGCGGGCGACCGCCTGGTCCAGCATCGAGGGGGTGAACGTGCTCACGAGCTCGGAGGATAACGCATGGCCGCGAAGTTGGGAACGGTGTGTGGAAAGCGGCGATCAGCTCGCGGGCTTGGTGGCGGGCAGGACGCTCGACCAAGGTACCGCGGCCAAGGCGGGAAGCGCCGCGAGGTCGCTCTGGTCGATCGACAGCGGCGTCACGCTCACGAACCCCTTGATGAGGGCGTCGATGTCGGTACCGGCCGCGTCGTGGTCCGGCGGCGTCCAGCTTGAGACGAACAGCCGCTCGCCGTGGGGACCCGCCTTCTCGTGGTACCCCTGATCGACCGGGGGCTCGAGCCCCATGCGGTTGACTCGCACGCCTCTCGCGGCAGTTGCCGGGTGCGGGATCTCGACCTTGACCACCTGCCCGGGACGAGGGAGACCGGCGGCCACGAGGTCGTCGACCACGAGCCGCGCCCACTGCCCGACCGCCGCCCACTTGGGCTCGCCGCCGCGCGGGTGAGCAGCCGAGATCGCGATGGCGGGAAGCGCCATCAGAGCTGCCTCGCGGGCGCCGCCCAGGGTGCCGGAGATCCAGGTTGACTGCCCAGCGTTGTCGCCTCGGTTGATCCCGGATAGCACCAAGGCGGGAGGGTCATTGGCGAGGAGGTTGCCGACGCCGATGCGGGCACAAGTGGCGGGCTGGGCGTGGACGGCGAAGCGGCGAATGCCGTCGACCGCGGGTCGCTCCTCGACCAGCACCGGGGTGCGGAAGGTGATGCCGTGGCCGACGCCGGACTGCTCGACCGCAGGGGCGACCACGGTAAGGCGGTAACCGTCCTGCAGCCCACGGACGAGAGCCGCGAGGCCAGGTGCATCGATGCCGTCGTCGTTGACGAGCATGAGGTGGAGACGAGGCTTCTCTTGGGCGAGGCTCCAGCCTGCCACGAGCATGAGGGTCACAAGCACAGCGAGTCTGCGCATTGTCGAGTCCTCCCTCCCGTCTCTGCGGCCCGACGGGAGGCTCATCATACGGCAACCCCAGGTGCCGTGCTCACGCGTTCCCACAAACCCTGGCTCGAGATGACGAGCTGCAGCTCGCCGGTGGTCGGAGTGTGCCGGAAAGCCCCCGCCCCTGATTGCGAAGCCGCTACGACGTGTCGCCCCGCTATCGCCCAGGGTCGTAACGCTGGGCAATCGAAGCGCGGCTGCGAGCTGGCGTGCCGGTGCTGGTGGCATTCGCCACCAGCCAGCCCGTGGGCGCGGCATCTGGCGCTCCACCCACCCGTCGGGGCGCGTCTCGACTCGGTTGAGGCTTAACGCGCCAGGATCGGCGGGTGAATCGGCTGGCCGCACTCCACCGACGGCTCCAGATGACTATACTGGTCAGGGAGGACGAGACGGACAGGGGGACCCTCACAGCCGATAGCGATCGCGCCGTCGGCCACGAGCGCCGGCGGCACCTCTTCCTGCTCGCTACCATCGCCATCTCGGTGTTGGCCCTCCTGGTCGTGCAGCTTCGTGAGGGCCGCCTGAGCGCCGGGCGGGCGATCGGTAGCCGGGTCGAAGCAAATGCCCTGGGCCTCGAGGTCGCCGACGTCTTCCCTGGCTCGCCGGCCGAGCAGGGTGGGCTCAAGGCCGGCGACATCATCCTCTCGGTCAACCGCCAGCAGGTCTCCGACCTCAACCGATACCACCGAATAGCGAAGGGGTTCGTGCCGCGCCAGGAGGCGGTCTTCGGTGTGCGTCGCGGTGAGCGGATGCTGGATCTGCGGATCACGCCCGGCGAGCCCTATCGGTGGGGCCGCTGGCTTGTCACCGCGGTTGCCGTGCTGGGTCACCTCGCGCTGGGGTGGCTGGCGATGGCGCAGCGCACCTCGGACGTACGGTCGCGCCTGCTGTTCCTTTTGACCTGGGCGGTGGCGCTGGAGCTCGCCCTCCCCCAGAGCCTGATCGGTAACCAGGCTCTGCAGCAGCTCGCCCGAGTGCTGTTCTACTTGGTGTCGGGGCTGCAGTTTGGGTTCGAGCTCCACCTCGTATCGTTGCTTCCGGCCCCTCGGGCATGGGTGCAGCAACGGCGCTGGCTCATCCCGACGTTCTACGTTTTCGGTGGTGGCTTGGGGGTGCTCTCGGCACTCGGTTACGTGGCAAGACAAGCCGGCGTCGACATCGCGGCGCCCTGGAGCTGGCTGACCTCGAATGTGCTCCTCAACCAGGTGCTGCTGCCGGTGTGGGTGGTAACGGTTGCGGGGTTGCTCGCGTACCCGGCCATCACCTATCCCGAGCCGCAGGGACGGCACCAGGCGGGACTCATGCTTTTGGGCTTGCTGCCCTGGATGGTGCTGGTGCTCGCGCTCACGGTGACGAACCTGCTCGGAATCCCCACTCCGACCTGGGTCGACAGCCTGTGGTCGCCGGTGCTGCTGCTGTTCCCCCTCGCGATCTTCATCGCCATCTTCCGATACCACCTGTTCGACTTGGCGTTGGTTGTCCGGCGGGGCTTCATCTACACGACGTTGACGACAACCTTGCTGCTGGTGTTCTACGCGGCGTTGGGAGCTGGCGGGGTACTGCTGTCGGGGCTGTTCGGCAGCTCGAGCTCGGTCTGGGTCGTGGCCTCGGCGACGCTCGTTTTGGGGCTGCTTTTCGCTCCGCTACGGCGTTTCCTGCAAGAGCAGATCGACCGCCGGTTCTTTCCCGAGCGTCAGGCGCTGCGACAGCAGCTCACCGCCCTCGCCTCCGAGCTCGCTGCCCAGGGCAAGCTGCCGGCCATGGTCACCTACCTCAAACGGCGCCTCGTGGAGATCTTCGAGGCCGTGTCGGTAACCATCCTGGTCGCCGATCCCACGACGAGGGTGCTGGTGACCATTGACTCCTCAGCCCCGGCGTTTCGGGATGAGCTGGACCGCTCGTTGCTGCTCTCACCCGACGACCCGGGGATCGAGCTGTTGCGACGAACCCGCCGGCCCCTGCCGGCCGAGGCGCTCGCCGAGCGCTCCGGTGTCCTGGGGCACCGGTTACGGTCGCTCGAGGTGACGCTTGCGGTGCCGCTGCTGTTCCACCAGGAGTTGGTCGGTGTGCTGCTGGTGGGGCGCGAGCGGGGTGCGGCGCCGTTCAATGCCGAGGAGATCGAGCTGCTCGAGCTGTTTTCCCACCACGTGGCAGTGGTGATCGAGAACGCGCGGCTGTTTACCTCGGCGACGTACGAGGCGCTCACCGGGCTGTTCCGCCGCGAAGCCATCCTCGAGCAGCTCCAGCGCGAGGTGGAGCGGGCCCGCCGCTACGGCCGGCCGTTTTCTGTCGCCATGGCGGATCTCGACCACTTCAAGCGCATCAACGACCACTACGGCCACCTGACGGGCGACACCGTGCTGGCGCGGGTGGCGCAAACGCTTTCGAGCGCGATGCGCTTCTCGGATGCGATTGGCCGCTACGGCGGCGATGAGTTCCTGCTCCTGTTCCCCGAGACGAACCTCGCCGGAGCGGTCGCGGTGGCCGAGAAGATGCGGCGACAGATCGAGAGGCTGCGCGTTGACGTGCCCTCTGGCCCGCCTCTCGGTCTGACGGTGTCCCTCGGCGTGGCAACGCTCGAGATGGACGCGGCCAATCGGGAGGACGCCGCCACGGCACTGATCGACGAGGCCGATGCTAACCTCTTGCAGGCCAAGCGGGCGGGGCGCAACCGGGTGGGGCCGGCTCCTACCGCGCCGGGGTGAGTTCCAGCAATGCCGTCAGCTCCTCGCGCGAGAGCTTGCGCAGAACATCCTCGCTCGGAGCCACCACCTCGCGCGCCAGCTCGAGCTTGCGCAGGATAATGCTGTCGATCCGCTCCTCGATCGTGCCCTCGGTGACCAGCTTGAAGACTTGAACCAGACGACTCTGGCCGATGCGGTGCACCCGGTCGGTGGCCTGGTTCTCGCGCGCCGGGTTCCACCAGCGGTCGTAGTGGACGACGACCGAGGCGGCCGTGAGGTCGATCCCCACACCGGTGGCGAGCAGGCTCGCCAGCAGCACCGGCTCGTGGCGGGCGGCGTTGAAGCGCTGCACGATGCCGGCCCGGTCGCGGGTCTGGCCGGTCATCACGAGGTGTGGCAGCTCCCGCTGCCGGAGGTGGGACGACAGCAGCTCCACCATCTGCACGTACTGCGAGAAGATGACGACGCGGTTGTCAGCCGCCAGCGCCTCGGCGAGGATCTCGTCGAGAAGCTCGATCTTGCCTGGTACGAGGTGCCGCAGCCGGGACTCCACGAGGCCGGGATGGTCGCACACCTGCTTGAGGCGGGTGAGGAGCGCGAAGATGTGCATGTACGGGATGTCGGCTGCCTCGTCCCGGAGCTGTCGCACGAGCGACGGCGCGCCGGCTGCGTGGATGCGCGCGTACAGCTCGGCCTGGCGGGGTGAGAGTCGGCAGAACGCCAGCTCCTCGTGCTTGGGTGGGAGGTCCTCGAGCACCGCCTCCTTGACGCGCCTGAGGGTGAACGGTGCCAGCACCCTGCGGAGCCGCAGGAGGTCGGCGGAGGACGGCGACTTGAAGGCCTGCCGGAAACCACGCTCGCTGCCCAGGTACCCCGGCACGACGAGGTCCATGATCGACCACAGCTCGGCGAGGCGGTTCTCGATCGGCGTGCCGGTGAGGGCGACCCGGAACCGGCCAGGAATCGTCCGCACCGCCCGCGAGCCCTTGGTGTGTGGGTTTTTTGCCCGCTGCGCTTCGTCGAAGACGACGATGTCCCACGCCTGCTCCCGCAGGGCGGCCAGCGAGCGGAGGGCGATCTCGTAGGTGGTGAGCACCACGGCCCCGGGCGGGAGGTCGTCGAGGCTACGCGCAGCGCCGTGGTAGACGACCACCGGGAGCACGGGCGCGAACGTCGCCAGCAGGTGCCGCCAGTGGTCGAGGACGCCGCGCGGGCAGACGACGAGGTGGTGGGCGTCCGGTGCGTGGGTGCGGGCCAGGCACAGCAGCGCCATGGCCTGGTGGGTCTTGCCCAACCCCATGTCGTCGGCCAACAGCGCACCGAGCCCGGTGTGGTAGAGCCGCCAGAGCCACGCCGCACCGTGCTTCTGGTACGGCCTCAGGCGCGAGAGCAGCCCCGTCGGCTCGGGGAACGACGTGACCGGATTCAGCATGGCGTCGACCACGGCCTGGAGCTGGGCGCGCCGCACCGTGGCCGGCACCCTGATCTCGGCGAGCGCCCGCACGAGCCCGAGGCGATCGCCCACCAGCCCCCGGCTCTTCAGCTTCAGCCCGGCGCTGAGCAATGCGCCGGCGTCGGGGGCCCGCACCAGCGCCCGGCCCCGGCGCACGAAGCGGTGGCGCAGCAGCTCCCTCACCTCGGACCACTTGAGCTCGCCGTCGCTGGTCCGGTATTGCGGCCGCAGCACGACCTGCCCCTTGTCGTCCTCGTCCACCTCGACGCCCGAGAGCGTCGGCTGTAGGGGACGAGGGGTGGTGGCCAGCTCACCCTGTGGCTCGTACCAGCGCTCGTTCTTGAGCAGGAAGTGGTCGTGCATGACGAAGTTGAACGCGGCGTGGCCGCGCAGCACCAAGCGCCCGCGCTGGAAGTACGGCAACAGGGTCGGTGACACGTCGGGTGCCGGCAGCAGCAGGTCACCGTGCCGGACGAAGCGGCCGAAGCTCCGCTCGGGAAGCTCGGCGAGCGGGATGAAGTCGCCGCGGGGCGCGATGAGCCCGGGGTCGAGCACGACCTCCTCGTCGCCCTGAAGGCCGGCTCGCAGCACGGCGGCGGCCCGCACCGTGCCGACCTTGATGCGTGCGAGGTCGCCCTCGAGCTCGAACACTCCCAGCTTCGGGAGCTCGCCCAGGAGGTACGGCACCGCCGCCCGGCCGACCAGGACGGCCCGCATCAGCCCTGACTTGAGAAGCAGGTGGAAACGCATCCGGTCGTCCGCGAGCGACACGTGCACCGGGCCGCCACGGTGCTGGGAGAGCTGGAACCGGAGGGCGATCTCGAGCTCGTCGAGGTACTGCACGTGGCCGAGGTCGACCTCCTGAACCCCTTCCTGGGGGGCGACCAGCAGCGGCTGCAGCGCGCGCTCCCGCCAGGTCGTCCCTGGCCCCTTGGCCACCAGGCTCGGGCGCAGCTTGACCCAGGTGAACAGGACCGCGGCCACGTGGACGCAGGGCTCCGGTCCCAGCCTCTCGCAGCGCGAGCACGATGCCCGCAGCGTCTGGGGTGCGGGCGACTCGACGAGCACCCTGGCCAGAGGGTGGAGCGTCGTGCCCTCGACCGCAGTGCCGCTCCAGGTGATCTCCGCCACCTCGCGGCCGTTGACGAGCCCGAACGCCAGCTCCGCATCGCGCCGGCCGAGGCGGCCGAGCACGTCGCCGCTCGTGAGGGTCAGCAGAAAGCTCGGAGAGCTCGACCGCTCGGCACCCATATCCGCCAAGCGTAACATCCCGCGCCTGGGCCGCGGAACAACCGGTGGCGAGCGTGGCGATGGGGTGTTGACGTCAGACGGACGCCGCGACGAGCAGGCGCTGCAGGGCGACGTTGTCGCGGTGACCGGTGAAGGCGGCGCTCACCCGCCCGCGCAGGGGGTAGCCGAGGAGGTAGAGGTCGCCGATGATGTCGAGGATCTTGTGGCGCACGAACTCGTCGGGGAAGCGCAGGGTGGTGTTGACGACGTTGTCCTCGCCGACGAGGATGAAGTTGTCGAGCCGGCCGCCCGAACCCAAGCCCAGCTCCTTGATCATCGGCAGGTCGCGCAAGAACCCGAAGGTGCGAGCTGGGGCGATCTGCGCCTGGAAGGCGTCGAAGCCAGTGAGCCGGAATGAGTAGAGCTGCTCGCCGATCGGGGGTGGGTAGCGCAAGTGGTACGTGACCTCGAGGCAGTCCGAGGGCTCGATCCGCATCCGCTTGTCCCCCTTGAGGGGAAGCTCGTACGGCTTGTCGATGACGACCTCACGCCTGGGCACCCCTTGATCCTCGATGCCGATCTCCTCGATGCGCTGGCAAAACTCGAGCGCTGAGCCGTCGAGCACCGGGATCTCGCCGTGTACCTTCACCAGCAAGTTGGTGATGCCGGCGGCGTGCAGGGTGGCGAGCAGGTGCTCGATGGTACGGATCTCCTCGCCTCCTCCGCGCAGCGTGGTCGCATACTCGGTGTCACCTACCGAGGTGAGGTGAGCTGGGATTTGGACCCCCGCCGGCAGGGTCACGAAGTGGATGCCTGAGTCGGGTGGCAACGCCTGGAGCACCAGGCCCGTGCGGCTGCCGGAGTGCAGCCCGAGCCCGTAGATGACGAAGGCGGAACGAATCGTGCGCTGAGGTACCTGGGTGCTGCGCACGATCGGCAGCAGCGGCGGCGGCGAGAACACTCGGGCTGGCTCGCTCGCAGGTGAGGGGTCGAGCAACGAGCCGGCGCTGCCACTGCGCACCTCCAGGGCGCTTCTGAGGGTATCGACGACGCGCCCCAGGGACAGTGGCTTTTCGAGGTAGTCGTGGGCGCCGAGCTTGATCGAGCGCACGGCGGTGGTGGCTTGCCCATGCCCGGACATCATGATGATCGCGGCGTCGGGATCCATGGCGCGGAGTGCTTGTAGCGTCTCGAGACCGTCGCGATCGGGGAGCCAGACGTCGAGAAACACCGCCACCGGTCGCAGCTTTTGGTACAGGCGGAGCGCTTCCTCGCCGGACGGGGTGCTGGCGACCTCGTACCCCTCGTCGGCGAGGATCTGACCCAGGGTGGTGAGGATGCCGGGCTCGTCATCGACGATGAGGACCAGATCCTTCATGTCGGCAGTGTCCCGCCCAGCTCAGTGTCCGTCAACTGCCCCGAGTCCTTCGCTTCCGGAGCTGTTGCTTCCTGCACCGAAGCAGGCAGGATGTGCAGGAGGGTGCCGAGGACACCGTGGCAGGTGAGCCACTCCTGGGCGCCGAGCTCCCTCTTCCGAGCCGCCTCCTGATGGCTGCGCACGACCTCCGAAGGCAAGGCAAAATAGATGTTCTGGACCTTCCAGAAGTCCACCTCGAACGGCAACGTTGCGGCGAGCCCGACCGCCGCCGTGAGGTCCTGCAGCGGCTTGAACGCGGCGGGTTCAGCGGCCACTCGGGCAGCCAGACGATTGAGGGTGGTTCGAAGCCCGAAGGCGAGGCCCGGACCATCGAGCGCAACACCGAAAAGCTCGGCCTCCCCCAGCAGGTGGTGGATGTGCTCGAGCGGCAGTGGGTCGTCGCGCAGCGCCCGCCGCAGCCCGGCATTGAGGACGAACCCGGCGGTAGCCTGGAGGGCCTGAGGAAGGGGTGCTCCGAGGTCGGAGAGGAAGCGCATGAGCGGTGCCTGCTTCTCGTACACCTGCCGGTAGGCAGCGGCCGCCTCGTCGAGCGTGGAGTCGAGGATGAGGGCGAGGATACGGCGCTGATCGTCGCGGAACAGCGACTTGAGGGAGTAGGTGTGCTCGAAATGGTGGTCGAGGGCGCGCAGCGTCGCCGGCAGGTCGGCGCGCGAGAACGAGCTCATCGCCTCGCTCACGAGGGTGTGGTAGACCTCGTCGGCACGGCACTCCCTCACCCCGCCGGAGAGGTTGTGGTCGCCCATGTGGAGCACACCGTAGGTCAGACACGCCGACTCCCGGGTAACCGCCGAGGTGATCTCGAGGTGACCTACGGCCAGTCGCGCCCGTCCGGCCTGCGCCGTGCGGTGGTCGCGGCGATCGAGCCGGAAGACGCGCGCCAGGTGGCCGTTGCCGGCAGGCTCGAAGAGCGAGTCGATGGCGGCCTGGGCCCCGACCTTGAGGAGGTCGGCTGCCGCCGGGCGCACGAGCTTCTCGAACACCGCCCGGCCGTCTCCGTAGGCCGGGAGGTTGGACCGGGCCTGGGCGAGCAGGTCGCCAAACATCGGCTCCAGGTGCCGGCCCGTCACCGTCTCGGCGAGCTGCAGCGCCCGGGCCGCGTACTGCAGCACCTGGACGGTCTCCAGGCCGGAGATCTCGTCGAAGAACCACCCGCAGCTCGTGTACATGAGCATGGCGTGACGCTGCATCTCGCACAACCGGAGCGCGGTGATCTCCTCGCCGCGAGTGAGCGGCCGCTTGCTGTGGCGGGCGAGGAAGGCGTCGACCGAGGCCGGTGCGCGGTCCAGGATCACGTCGATGTAATCGTCGCGCGCTGCCCACACATCGCGCAGCAACTGCTCCCCGTGTTGCTCGAAGACCGCCCCGACCTCATCGCGCAGCCAGTCGAGAGCGTGGCGCAACGGCCCACGCCACGCCTGTGTCCACTCGGGGTGGCTGCCGGAGCTGCAGCCGCAGTCCGAGCGCCAGCGCTCGATGCCGTGGGCGCAGCTCCACGACGTGTTTTCGACGATCTCGACCTCGAATGCTGGCGGGTGGATGGCGAGGAACTCGCCGTAGTTGGTGAGGCGGGCGTCACGCCCGGACTCGACGCGATCGAGCGCCCACGCCAGCGCCATGTCGCCGAAGCGGTGGTGGTGGCCGTACGTCTCACCGTCGGTGGCGATGTGCACGAGCTGGTCCCATCCGGGTTGCTCCCCGAACCCGCCGAGCAGGCGTTCGACGAACCGCTCGCCGCTGGACAACAGCCGCTCGAACGCCACGGCACGGGATATCGGCCCGTCGTAGAAAAACACCGCGATCTGCCGCCCCTCCGGCAGCCTGACGAGGTACGGTCGGGTGGGGTCGATGCGGGCTCCGCTGACGTCCTGCCAGTGGGTGTCGCCGAGCCGCCGCACCCGGCTGGCCTGATGGGGGGCGAGGACGGTGAAGCGGATGCCGGTCGCGGCCAGCACCTCGAGCGACTCGAGATTGACCGCGGTTTCGGGCAACCACATCCCTTCCGGCTCACGCCCGAAGCGGCGGCGGAAGTCCGCCAGTCCCCAGCGCACCTGAGTGACCATATCGCGCCGCCGGGCGAGCGGCATGATGAGGTGGTTGTACACCTGCGCGAGCGCCGAGCCGTGGCCGGAGAAGCGCGCACGGCTCTGGCGATCGGCGGCCAACACGGCGGCGTACGTCTCGCTATCGTGGTGCTCCAACCAGGCCAGCAGGGTGGGCCCAAAGTTGAAGGAGATGCGACTGTAGTTGTTGAGAATGTTGACGATCCGACCTGCGCCATCGAGAATGCGGGCGGCCGCGTTGGGAGCGTAGCACTCGGCCGTGACGCGCTCGTTCCAGTCATGGTAGGGATAGGCCGAGTCCTGGACCTCCACCGCCTCGAACGTCGGGTTTTCCCGCGGCGGCTGGTAGAAGTGCCCGTGAATGCAGAGGTAGCGCGCCATGGCCGACCTCCTAGTCGCGACGGCCGCGGAGCACCACCGCGGCGAGCGGAGGCAGCGTCATCGTGAGGCAGAACGGCCGCCCGTGGATTGGCCCTACCTCGGCTGTTACTCCGCCGCCGTTGCCGATCCCGCTGCCGCCGTACACGTGGGCGTCGGTGTTGAGGAGCTCGCGCCAGAGTCCACCCCACGGCACCCCGACTCGATAGTTGGTGCGCGGTACGGGCGTGAAGTTGCAGACCACCAGCACGGCATCGTCAGGGTCGTTTCCGAGGCGTAGGAATGACAGCACCGAGGCGTGGGCGTCGTTGCAGTCCACCCACTCGAACCCCTCGCGCCGGCAGTCGAGCTCGTGCAGCGGCGGGGTGTCGCGGTACAACCGGTTGAGGTCGGTGAGCAGCCGCTGTATGCCCTCGTGCGCGGGAAACTGCAGCAGGTGCCAGTCGAGCGACTCGTCGTGTCGCCATTCTCGCCACTGCGCGATCTCGGCCCCCATGAACAGGAGCTTCTTGCCTGGCTGCCCGTACATGTAAGCGTACAGCAGCCGCAGGTTGGCGAAGCGCTGCCAGTCATCGCCGGGCATCTTGCCGAGCAACGACCCCTTGCCGTGCACGACCTCGTCGTGCGACAGCGGCAGCACGAAGTTCTCGTGAAAGGCATAGAGCTGGCGGAAGGTGAGCTGACTGTGGTGGTACGTGCGATAGATGGGGTCGCGGGAGAAGTACGCGAGGGTGTCGTGCATCCACCCCATGTCCCACTTGAGGCCGAACCCCAGCCCCCCCACGTACGTCGGTCGGGACACCATCGGCCAGGCGGTCGACTCCTCGGCGAGCACCTGGACGTCCGGAAACGCCTTGTAGATCTCGCTGTTGCAGCGGCGTAGGAAGTCGATCGCCTCGAGGTTTTCCCTCCCCCCGAACTGGTTGGGGATCCACTCCCCCTGGGCACGGGAGTAGTCGAGATAGAGCATCGATGCCACCGCATCCACCCGCAGCCCGTCGAGGTGGAAAACGTCGAGCCAGTACAAGGCGTTGGAGATGAGAAAGCTGCGCACCTCGTGGCGGCCGTAGTTGAAGATGTACGACCCCCAGTCGGGGTGGAACCCTTTGCGTGGGTCGGCGTGCTCGTACAGGGCGGTGCCGTCGAACTGCCCGAGGCCGTGCCCATCGGTGGGGAAGTGCGACGGCACCCAGTCGAGGATGACGCCGATCCCGGCCTGGTGCAGCGTGTCGATGAGGAACATGAAGTCCTGGGGGGTGCCGTAGCGTGAGGTGGGGGCGAAATAACCGGTGATCTGGTACCCCCACGATCCGAAAAACGGATGCTCCGCTACCGGCAACAGCTCGACGTGGGTGAAGCCGAGGCGCTGCACGTGCTCGACCAGCCGCGGTGCCAGCTCCCGATATGACAGCGAGCGGAACCCCTCATCCGGCACCCGCATCCAAGATCCCAGGTGCAGCTCGTAAATCGACATCGGTGAGCCCAAGCCGTTGTGCGCGTGGCGCGTCGCCATCCACGTCCGGTCGTGCCATTCGTACGCGAGGTCCCAGACGACCGAGGCGCTTTTCGGCGGCACCTCGGCGGTCACCGCGAACGGGTCGGCCTTCTCGACCCGGACACCGTTGTGGCGCGAGGTGATGTGGTACTTGTAGGTGAGCCCCTGCCGTACACCCGGTACGAACCCCTCCCAGATCCCGGAGCTGCCGGTGGAGCGCAGCGGGTGGGCTGCAGGGTCGTAATCGTTGAAGTCCCCCACCACCGCGACCCGCTCGGCGTTCGGCGCCCAGACCGAAAAGAGCGCGCCTTCTGCCCCGTCGACCGTGTGCAGGTGTGCGCCCAGCTTCTCCCACAGCCTGAAGTGGCTGCCCTCGTTGAAGAGGAATAGATCGTCCGCCGTCAGCAGCGAGACATCATGGCGCACCGCACCGTGCCCAGCGGGACCGTTTCCCATACCGCTCCCTCGACTGCACAGCGTAGCACCCCCACCTTTTTCCCGCCTGGTCGGGAACCGGTGGCTCATCCCCGTTTCCCACCCAGCGAGGCCGCCCACCGATCATCTGGCTTCCTACCCCCACGCCTCGTCAGGCGGGGCCGGGCCGTTCGTTGCTCAGGGAGAGCTTGAGCTCGCGAAGCTGCGCCTCGTCGACCACGTTCGGGGCATCCGTGAGCAAGCAGTTGCCAGCCGTGGTCTTGGGGAAGGCGATGACGTCGCGAATCGACTCCCGGCCGGCCATGAGCATGACCAGGCGGTCGAGCCCGAGCGCGATGCCACCGTGGGGTGGGGCACCGAAGCGGAACGCGTCGAGCAAGAAGCCGAACTTCCGCCTCGCCTCCTCCTCGCCGATCCCGAGCACCGAGAAGACCGCGCGCTGCAGGTTGGGATCGTGGATACGAATCGAGCCGCCGCCCAACTCCACGCCGTCGAGGATCACGTCGTAGGCCCGTGCCCGCACCCGGCTGGGGTCGTTCGCGAGCAGCGGCACGTCCTCGGCCTTGGGGGACGTGAACGGGTGATGACAGGCGAAATAGCGGGAGCTCTCGTCGTCCCACTCGAGGAGCGGGAAGTCGGTCACCCAAAGGAAGGCGTGTGAGCCGACGGCGACGAGACCCAGGCGCCTGCCGAGCTCGAGGCGGAGGGCGCCGAGGGCGGCGAAGACCATCTTGGCGGTGCCGCCGACAACCACCAGCAGGTCGGTGGGAGCCACCTCGGCCGCGTGGAGGAACGACGCAACCCCGTCGTCGCCGAGTGCTTTTCTGATCGACGAGCCGTACCCCTCGGCGGTGCGGCGCATCCATACCACCCCGGGCGCACCGTAGGGCTTCACGAGCTCCGAAAGCTCCTCGAGCTGCTTGCGGGAGAACCCGGCTGCGCCGGGCACCACCAGCCCCTTGACGCGGCCCGATGCCGCCGCTTGCCGCAGCGGCTCGAACGAGCACCCCGAGGCGACGGCCCCGAGCTCGACCAGCTCCATTCCGAAGCGGAGATCGGGCCGGTCGGACCCGAAGCGCTCCAGCGCCTCCTGGTACGAAAGCCGCGGAAAGACAGCCGGAGGGTGGATGCCTGCGAGCGGGAAGATGCGCGCGAACAGCCCCTCGATGAGGGCAAAGATATCCTCTTCGCCGACGAACGAGGCCTCCACATCGACCTGTGTGAACTCGGGCTGGCGGTCGGCGCGTAGGTCCTCGTCGCGGAAGCAGCGGGCGATCTGCATGTACCGTCCGACTCCAGCGACCTGGAGCAGTTGTTTGAAAAGCTGCGGTGACTGCGGCAGGGCGTAGAACCTCCCGGGCGACAGCCGTGAGGGGACGAGGAAGTCCCGCGCACCCTCCGGCGTCGAGCGCGTCAGGATAGGCGTTTCGATGTCGAGAAAGCCGTGCTCGTGGAAGTGCTGCCGGATCTCGAACGTGATCCGGTGGCGGAGCTCGAGGCTGCGCATCATCTCCGGGCGCCGCAGGTCGAGCACCCGGTGGCGCAGCCGCAGCTCCTCCGAGGCGTTGACGCGATCCTCGACCACGAACGGCGGTACCTCCGCAGCGGTGATGAGCTCGAGCTCCTCGGCCAGCACCTCGACCTCACCGGTCGGCATCTCGGGGTTGAGGTTGGCGGTCGCACGCGCCGCCACGGTACCGACGACGCGGATCACATCCTCGGCCCCGAGCCGCTCGGCCGCATCGCGCACGGCGTCGGCGCACAGCACCTGCACCCACCCCGCACGATCCCGCAGATCTACGAAGACAATCCCGCCCAGGTCACGCCGCCGACGCACCCATCCCACCAGCTCCACTCGCCGGCCGATATCGGCGGCCCGCAAGCTCCCACAAAACGGTCGCTCGAACGCACGCATGCTCGCAGACCTCCACGGCTCGCAGCCGTGCGCGGATTGTACCCCCCGCCGGCCCGCCCGTTTCCGAAAGCGATGTGGTCGCGAACGCGAACGCCGCCGCGCTGCTGGTCAGATGCGGGTTGCGACCGGCAGCGAGAAGGAAAACGTCGAGCCTTTGCCACGCTCGCTCGTGACCCAGATGCGGCCACCGTGCAGCTCGACGATCTTCTTGGCGATGGCGAGCCCCAGACCGGTGGAGGGCTCACCGGCCGTTGGCTTGGCTGAGAGCTTGCCGAAGCGCTTGAACACCACGGCGAGGTCCTCGGGGGTCAGGCCCTGGCCGGTATCCTCGACGTGCGTGACGGCCTCGCCGCTTTGCGGCTCGCAGCGGATCCGCACACACCCACCCGGATGCGTGTACTTGACGGCGTTGGATAGCAAGTTGGCCATCACCTCGACGACTCTCCTGTGATCGGCCGCGATCGGTGGAAGCGGGGGGCCGGGTTCGAGCCCGAGCTCGATGCCCTTCTTGGCGGCGAGATGCGCGTAGAGCTGCTCGCACTCCTCGAGGATCGCACGCAGGTCCTGCGGGCGCGGCTCGAGCCGGAGCTTGCCCGACTCGATAGCCGAGATGTCGAGCAGCTCGGCGACGATCTGGTTCATCTGGTCAGCCACCTTGAGTACCCGCTCGAGATCGGCGACGACACGGGAGACGGGTTGCGTGCCAGTCTCGAGGTTGCGCACCGCGAGCCCGGTCCAGCCGGAGATGAGACCGAGCGGGTTGCGCAGGTCGTGGGCAGCGAATCCCAGGAACTCGTTCTTCTTGTCGTTGAGGACCTGCAGCTCGCCGAGCATCCTGGTCTTGGCGAATGCCGCCTGAATGTGCTCCTTGAGGCTCGACAAGAGCTGGATGTCGCGCTGTGCGAAGGCGTCGGGGTCGGTCATCGAGGCGCACAGCAGGTACCCTTCGATCCGCCCACCGATGCGGAGACGCATGACCAGCATCGCAGCTGGCAGCTCGAGGCCGATGAACTTCTCCTCACCCGGGCGCCCTTTGACGTTGCGGGCGGCGAAGAGGTCCTCATCGATCTGCTCGCTGTCCGCAACGTAACGTGCTTCGGCCTCCTCGGGCGAGAGCTCGATACCGGCGAGCTCGGCCAGAGGTGGCGCTGTGGCCGCCACGAACCGCATGAGAGGCCGGTCCCGCTCTGCGAAGAGCACCGCAATGCGCTCCGCGCCCTGGATGATCAACATCTGCTCGAGCAGGGCCTGCACGAGGTTGTCGAACGCCATCTCGGAGTTGATCGCTCGGACGATCGAGTTGATCTTCTCGAGCTGCTCCTGCTTGCTCACGAGCTCGGCGGTGCGGGCCGCGACCAGCTCCTCAAGACGCCGCCGATCGGCTTTCAGCCAGCGCACGCGCCACGCGTACGCTCCGGCGAGCAGCGAGACGAGCGCCACGGCGGCCAGGGCCCGGAACCACCACGTGCCCCAAAACGGTGGCAGCACGACGATGGGTAGCGTCACACCCTGCTCGTTCCACACTCCGTCGTTGTTCGCTCCCTTGACGCGCAAGACGTAGCGTCCCGGCGCGACGTGCGTGTAGGCCGCCGACGAGGTGGTGCCGGCATCGGTCCAATCGCTGTCGAATCCCTCGAGCAGGTACCGGAAACGGTTGCGCTCCGGATCGGTGTAGTCGAGGGCGGCAAACTCGATGGTGAAGCTCGACTCGTTGTGTCGGAGCTCGACCCGCTCGAGACACGCGAGTGGCGTCCCGAAGGAGACCGGCCGCCCTTGGCGCGAGAAAGAACGCAGCACGACCGGCGGCACATGGGTGTTGGAGGACACGGACATCGGGTTGAAGAGGTTGAAGCCGTTGGGACCGCCGATGAAGATCCAGCCGGCGGCATCGCGATGCGCTGAACCGCCGGAGAGGAGGTTGCTCTGCAGCCCGTCGCTCTGGGTGAACAGACGCACCTCGCCGGTCGTCGGCTCGAGGCGGCACAGCCCGCGGTTGGTGGATAGCCAGAGCTGGCCGCGGGTGTCGGCTGTGATATCCACCACCGTCGAATCGGGCAGCCCATCGGCCTCGCCCCAGTGGCGAAAGGTACGGTTCCCGACGTCGAACGTCGCGAGCCCGCCCGCGGTGCCGACCCAGAGCGTTCCGTCGGCCGCGAGGTGAAGTGCGCGCACTCGGTTGGACGGGAGCCCCTCGGGGGGTGGACCGGCCCGAAACGCCTCCCATCGGCCGCTCGACGGGTCCAGGCGGTTCAGGCCACCAGCATCGGTGCCGACCCAGACCACGCCGGCAAGATCGCTCACCATGACCCAGGCGAACGAATCGCTGAGGGTGTCGGGGTCGTCCGGTTGGTGGCGGTAGTGCGTGAGCGAGCGCCGGTCAGCAGCCAGCACCGACACCCCTCCTTGGGTCCCCACCCAGAGCCGGCCTCTCGCATCCTCGTGCAAGGTATTGACTCGGTCGTCGATGAGAGTGCCGGGCAGCCGCGGTGAGAGACCGAGTGTCTCGAACCGTCCCCGCTCCCGGTCGAAGCGGCTCAACCCCCCGCGCCAGGTGCCCACCCAGAGGGTGCCGCTGCGGTCCTCGATCAACGAACGGATGTTGTCGGCGGGCAACGCCCCTGGGTCACCGGTCCGGCTGCGGAAGTGCTCGAAGGCGCGCCGGGAAGGATCGTAGCGATCGAGACCTCCGAGGGTGCCGACCCACAGCGCGCCGTGACGATCCCGGACGATGGCGCTGACCCGGCTGTCGGAAAGCGATCCCGGGTCGAGAGGATCGCGCTGCACGTGCAGGAACTTGGGCGGCTTGAGGTCGAGCAGGCTTGCGCCACCGCCGCGGCTGCCAATCCACAGCACACCCGAGGTGTCCTCCCAGAGCGCCCGTACGTCGTTGTTGACGAGGCTTGCTTCCCGCACCGGGTCGTTGACGAAGCGAGTCACCTCACCGGTGGCAGCAGCGATGCGAAACAGCCCCTGACGGTTGGTGCCGATCCAGAGATCGCCTGAGGCGACCTGGCGAATGACGTTGACCGGTGCCTGGGCGAGCGTCCTCGCTTCCGGTGTTGTGCCGGCGAAAGCCCTAATTTCGCCGGTCCGGAAATCCAGCCGGCCGAGCCCGTGCTCGGCTCCAACCCACAGGTGTCCGGCGCGGTCGAGGTGCAGTGCTCGCACGACGACCTGTGACCCTGCGGGGGAGCCCTGCGGTCGGGTGGGCAGAGTCCGGCATCGGCCCGTTGCCGGGTCGAGGCGAGCCAGACCGTGCTCGGTGCCGACCCAGATCGTGCCGTCGGCCGATTCGGCGAGCGACCAGACGTGATCGTTCGGCAGGCTCGCTGGGTCTGCGGGGTCGTGCCGGAAGGTGATGATCGCTCCACTCTCCGGGTCCAACCGCGACAGCCCGCCGCTGAAGGTCCCTGCCCAGATCAGTCCATGCCGGTCTTCGAGCAGCGTCTGGACGCGATTGTCGTGGAGGGCGTCCGGGCGCGAAGAGTCGGCCTCGATATGGACGAAGGTCTCGGTAGCCGGCTCGAAACGATCGAGGCCACCTCCCCACGTCGCCACCCAGAGCCGACCTCGGTGGTCAACCAGCACGCAGCTGATATCGTCTTCGGCCAACGAAGCCGGGGCGACGACATCGTGGGTGAAGACCCGTGTGCCGTACCCGTCGAAGCGATTGAGGCCCTGCTCGGTGCCGAGCCAGATGTAGCCCTGGCGGTCCTGCACGATGGCATAGACGGTGTCGTGCGAGAGACCCTGCTCGGAGCCGACGCGTCGGAACCGCACCGAGACGGAAGGGAGCTCGAAGACAGCCGCCGCCGCGAGGCTGCCCAGCCCCCCCAGCACGCCGGCCAGGGCGAGGATCCACATCCACCCGCTTCGCCGCACGACAGAATTTTACGTCACTCTCCCGGAGGCTCCGTGCGTCCGAACACGCGCGCCGAGAGGATACGGAGCTGGGCGCGCACCGCCTGGTCACGCGCAGCGGCCGCGTCGCGCCAGACCTCGGCTGGCGCCGCGAACGGGTTGGCCTGAGCCCGCATCGCCCAGAGGATTCGGAAGTTGTCGAGCCAAGTGCGCTCGCGGCTGTACAACCGCCCCGAGCGATACTCCACCTCCGGGAAGTCGTCCACGTGGGGAAGCACGTCCTCGACCAGCGCCGCCACCTCACGAGGGCCGAGCAGGAGCATGGAAGCCAGGGCGCTTTGGGAGCGGGCGCCAGCCTCGGCCAGTGTCGGCTGGAGCCGAGGGGCGTTGAGCTGCTCCCAGCGCACCGACATCGGCCCGGCGCTGGCGGTACCGGTGACGACCGTGAACTCGTTGAGCGTGATCGGGTCGTACCATACCGCAGCGCCAGGAAAGACCTCCCAGAACGCCCGCAGGATGCCGAGGAACGAAGTCTCCGACAGGGAGTACAGCGGCAGCCACATGGAGATCACTCCGCCCTCCGTGAGATGGTCGCGGCACATCTGGAAGTACTCGCGGGTGTAGAGGGTCGAGTTGCCGGCGAAGACCGGGTGAATCGAGTCGGAGAGAATGGCGTCCCACTTCTCGGCGCTGGCGAGGAGCACGTTGCGACCGTCGTTGAGCAGCACCCGCACCCGTGGGTCGTGCAGGACCCCGAAATTGATCTCTCCGAACACCTGATCCGAGACCGCCAGGACCTCCCGGGAGATCTCCGCGATATCGATGCGATCGACGTCGTGGCGCGAGACCGCGTACGCGGTGCCACCCGAGCCGAAGCCGATGTGCAGAACCCGCCGTGGCGAGGGGTGGAGCAGGAGCGGCAGGTGGCCCTGCAGGCGTTGGATCGCGCGCAGCTCGACCGAGGTGCCGGCGACGTTGACGCCGTTGAGCTCGAGCGACCGCCACACGCCTCGAGCATCGGAGATCCGGCGCACCACGACGGTGGCTGAAGCACTCTCGGCGAGCGTTTCGAGCTCACCCTCCCTGATGATGTCGGCGCCCCGCAGCACGAGGCCGTCAGGCAGCACCGCCACGGCCACCAGGGCCGTCGTTGCCAGCCCAACCCCCACGACCCGGACCGTCCGACTGCCTGCCAGCAACACCGCAGCCAGTGCGGAGGTGCCGGCGAAGATCAGAAGCAGTCGCTGGCTGCCGACCAGTGGCACGAGGATGAGCGGGGCGAGGACCGTGCCGATGATCGCCCCGCCCGTGTTGGCCGTTGCGACCAACCCCGTCTTGGTGCCCGCGTCTGCCTTTGCCGGCCAGGCCGCGACCGCGAGCGGAAAGCTCGCCCCGAACGCCATGGTGGGGCCGAGCAACAGCAGGGCCACGCCGCAACCCAGGACGAGCTGGGTGAGCGCGAATCCACTCGCTCCGAGCGCCCGGGCGAGCCACTCGAGCAGGTCGGCGAAACGGGCAAATACGGGTATCTGCGCCAGCAACAGTGCGGCGGTGGCGAGCTGGCACCAGGCCAGCGCTGCCTGCGGGTTCGAGCGCACGCAGCGGGCCATGGCAGCGCCGAGGGCGATCCCCAGAAGGTAGATCGTGAGGATGAGGGCGAACGCGTACACGCGGGTGCCCAGGTGGAGCAGCAGCACGCGCGTCCACACGAGCTGCAGGGCGAGGGCGACGAAGCCGAACAGCGCCGGCCAGGCGAGCCAGACGCGGGGAGATGGCAACCGGTCGCTCGGCACCGGTGCGGCCGCCGCTGGAGGCAGGTGCTTCTCGGCCAGCCAGGCGAGCCCGGCAACGAGCAGCCCGAGCAGTGCGGCGACCGAGAGCGTCGCCCGTTCCCCGACGAGCGGCAGACCAAAAAACGCCGCACCGAACACCCCGACGACCGCCCCGAAGGTATTGGCGGCGTACAGCCGTGCCACGCTGCGCACGAGCGGGGCCCGACCGCCCACACGGGCCACCAGGAGGGGCAGCGTCGCTCCCATGGCGACCGTCGGCACGGCTAGGAAGAGCCAGGCGATCGCCAGACGCCCGAGCAGGGCCAGGCCCCAGCTGCCGAGCGGTTCTGCACCCAGATGTGCGGCCAGGCGCGCCAAGCCGGTCATCGCCGGTGGGGTGGCGAGCGCGAACGAAGCGGCGAGCGTCTCCGCCACCGCGTACCAGCGCAGGTGGTAGCGGATGCGGGGCAGGCAGCGCGCCACCAGAGCGCTGCCCACGGCCATACCACCCATGTAGGCCGCGACCACGGCCACGGCCGCCCACAGCGAGTTGCCGACGACGAGTCCCAGAGCGCGAACCCACACCACCTCGTAGGCCAGCGCCGCGAGCCCGGAGACGATGAAGAGGATAGTTACCAGCGCCGCCATGCCACCCCCACCCAGGCGAGCGCGCCCAGCAGCGACACGCCCAGACCGACAACCAAGCCGCGGGGCCGGTACCGAGCCTCGACCACGTGCTCGCCGGCCGGAACGGCCACTCCGTGCAGGATGCCCGGCCCCTGAGTGACCGGGACAGGTCGCCCATCGACCCAGAAGCGCCAGCCCGGATCGGGCGTGCGGGACAGCAGCAGCACGGCCTGCGGCGCATCCACGTGGCACCGCCAGCGAGCTCGGTGCCCTCCCACCACCTCTTCCTCGACCGATCCGCATACGGTTGGCCGTTCCTCGGCGGTCGGGACGGCTGTCACCACCCACGTCTCCGGCCACGCTGTCGGGTTGACCAGCACGGTGCCGGCGGGGCTACGGCAGCGGCGGGGAAACCGCGGCAGCTCACCTTGCCCGACCAACCACCGTGCAGCCAGGCTGTCGAGCCACCACCGCCCGGGCGGTCCCTGGTCGGCGTGGGCGAGGTGCGCTGCCAGGTGGCGGGACTGGATCGGCCCGAACGTGCGGGCCATGGGGCGCCCATCTCGCAGCCCCCAGTACCCCCATCCCAACGCTCGCTGGCGCGTCAGTGGGTCGTGTTCGACCCACACGAGCTGCTCGCGCGAGACCGGAAAGGCGAACCACCGGCCCGGTTGTCCGGCCGGGGTCGTGAGGCAGGGATCGAGAGGAGGCAGCGCAAGGTCGGAGAGGTCGAGGGCCATGAGGTGGGTGGGACCGAGGCTGGCGCTGCCCAGGGCGGCCGCCACCGTCGGCACGGGCCCCCCGAGTGTCGCCACCGCACACACCGTCTGCACCGCCAGCTCAAGCCCGGACCCGCCGGCGAGCAAACCGCCTCCCAGGCCGAGTACACAAGCCCCGAGCGCGGCCCGGAACCGGTGCCCGGCGGTACCGACCAGCGTCGCGGCGGCCGGGACGAGAGCAACCACGGCGATGAAGACCAGCCTTCCCGGATACCAGACCAAACCCCGTGTCAGCCAGGCCCACGCCTCCCGGGCCAACGGCAGCCCGGGCAGGACAGCGGCGCCGAGGGCGACCCACCCCAGCAGAGCGAGACGGCGAGAGGGGCCGCGTCCGAGCACGGCGAAAGCGCCGAGCAGCAGCGCCCAGAAAGGCACCGCCAGGTGGGCGACGAAGCGGTCGCCCCGTGGCGGTAACGGCAGCCCGGGCACCACCATGGCTGCGACCTCGCGCACCGTCACGGCGCCTTTCGCGGCCGCTTCGGGGGAGATCCCTTTGCCGCGGTCCCCGCCTTCGACCCAGCCGGCAAACGGCAGCGCCTGAGCAGCGACCAGGCCACCCGCCAGGAGCAAGGCGCCCAGCGTCCGCCGCGTCGGTGCCATGGCCATCGCCACCACCGCCGCGACGCCGGCCAGCCACGGCTCGGCGCCCAACCAGGCGAGGGCGGCAAAGGCAGCCACGAGCGCGCCCCGCCCTCCGAGCGCAGCGCCCCACAGCCATGGCACCCAGGCAAGGGTGTCGAGGTTGTTGAGGACCCCGGCCGCGTCCACCATCGGGCCGGCCAGCACGACCCCCCAGGCGGCTCCTACTTCTGCTCCTTCTCGGGCGCCCAGCCGCCTCGCCAGCAGCCCAGTGCCGAGGCCGAGCAGCGCGAGGTGCACGCCGATCTCGACGCCGATCGCCCGCTGGGGTGGCAGCACCGCGGCCAGCCACGCTGGTGGGTAGAACACGCCGAACTGAGGGTTGGCCAGCACCGGCTCGCCGCACCCGGGAAGCGAGCTCCACAGGGCGCTGGTGCGTCCGTGCAGCGCCTCCGCGACGTGGTGGCGAAGCGGCAGGAAGTAGGCGGGCAGATCACGCACGGCGGGCGACACGCCAGCGAGCAGCGCCGCCGCTGCCACACCGAGCCCCGGCACCCCGCAGGCAACGCTCCGCCACGCCGATCTCACCGCGCCTCCCGCAGCGTCGCCGCCAGCTGGATGAGGGTCGACGGGTCGAACGACGAGAGCGCCTGCTCGTACGCGGTCGGCTGCCCGGGACGGGCGGCGAGCGCCCGCTTCGCGCGCTCGAACGCTCCCCGGGCCGCCTCCACCCGCCCTTGCTCGACATCGAGCTGGGCGAGCTCGAGCCAGGCGCCGACCAGGTTGGGTTCGAGCCGCACGGCAGCCCGAAGAGCGGCTCGAGCCGGATCGGTGGCCTCGAGCCGCCGCAAGGTCCGTCCGAGATCGAGCGCCGCCAGCGCATCGAGAGGGTTGCACGCGCGTGCCCGGGTGAGATCGTCGCGGGCCGCAGCCCAGAGCATGGCGTCGTCGCTCAGCGAGGCCCGGGCGGCGCGCAGCACCCCCCGTACCCGCCAACCCTCTCCCCAGCCGGGCCGCAGCGCAACAGTGCGCGACACCAGGGCCTCGGCGTCGGCGAGGCGGGCAGCGCTCCGCGGCCCGGCCGCGGCGAGCGCCCTGGCGGTCGCGAGGTGGTCGTCGGGGCGGCCCCCCAGCCACCAGGATGGCTGCACGATCGCTACGGCGACGAGCGTACCGGCGAGCACCCCGCACCCGAGTACCGTCGGAACGCTCGTGCGGGTCCGCTGGCGCCGGCTGGCGGGAACAGCAGCGGCCAGCGACAGCCCGGCGGTCCACGCCACCACCGGCACTGGGAGCTGGGTGTGGAATGCCGAGGTCACGGCGAGCGCCGCCAGGCACCCCCAGGCGTGCGGTCCGGCGCGGCGGGCGCGCCACGCCAGCGCCAGCACGAGCCAGACCACGAGCCCCATGCCCGGCACGCCGACGGTGGCGGCGAGCTGCAAGAAGTCGCTTTCTGCCCGATCCGGTACCAGGCCGTACCGTGCGGGCCGGTCGAGTTGGGGGAAGTTGCGGCTGATAGCGGCATCGGCGAAGCCGGCCGGACCCGTGCCCCAAGGGAGGTGATCGCGGGCGACCTGGAGCGCCACGCCCCAGATGCGCACCCGTTCCCAGCGCAGGGGGTCGCGGTCGGTGGCGAGGCGGACGGCAAAAGCGCCCAGCCCAACCACCAGTACCCCGGCGGCGACCAAGCGGGCGGAGCGCCGGGCCGGGCCGAGGAGGAACCAGACGATCGCCACGGCAGCCAGCCCGAGCACCGAGGCACGGGAGCCGGACACAACGATGCCGAGCGTTGAGGCCGCACCCATGATCCACCTGGTGGCGATCGGGAGGCGGACGAAAGGCGTCGAGGCGAAACCCAGCAGGGCCACCGCGGCAGACAGGTTGGGGTTGCCGAGCAAGCCGTCCGAGCGAACGCCCTCGATCCACCGGCCGACGACGAGTAAGAGCCCGGAGCAGGCTCCGAGCCCGGCCACGGTACCGCACGCCCAGGCTCGAGCCCGCCAGTCGGCCACCAGGACGCACAGCCCCCAGGCGACCACGCCGGTGGCGATCACGGCCGCAGCGTCGCTGGGCGACACCGTGAGGGTGACAGCCAAGACCGCGATCCACCCGACAAGCGCGCCCAGCGCGATGCGCGGCGCATCGAGCGCCAGGCCTCCGTACCGCGCACGCACGACGAGGGCCGCAACGAGGACAGCGACGCCGAAAACCACCGCCCACGGACGCAACTCGACGCCGTCAGCGCCGCTCACCCAGGTGGCGGCCGTGACTGCGACCGCCGCCCCGACCCACCTCAGAGCCCACGGCATGCCCGCTCCAGCTCGTCGAGGTCGTGCCGCCACGGCGTGCGCCGCCGAGCCTCCCGCACCCACACCAGCGCCTCCCCATACCGGCCCAGCGCCATGAGCACTCGGGCTCGACACTCGGCCCACGCCCCCGAGCGAGGGCGCACCCAGGCGCGCTCGGCGAGCCGGGCATCGAGGACGACGAGGAGGTCCGGGTCCAACCGGGTGTCGCTCGCGACCTGGCACGCGGTGAGCAAAGGGGTGACGGTCCACGGGGTCCAGGCGGCCGCAGCGACGAGCCGTTGGCCTCGCTTCTCGCTGGCGCCGGCAAGGGCTTCCGTCGAGGCGATCTCGCCGCGCCACAATAAAGTGGCGCCGAAAGCCCCGATCACGAGGATCGGCACGAGGAGCCACGCCGGCGTAGGTCGGTCGGGAAGGCGAGGGTCACGGCCCGCCAAGGTGCCCGCGAGCACCGCCCACGGGATCACTACCTCGGGGGCGTAAAACGAGAAGTCGACGAGGTTGTGCAGCGGCATCACCAACACCGCCAGCGCCAACGCGGGATCGCTGGTCAGACCCCTGCGGAGCGTCCTGACGAGCCACATCAACGCCAAGCCGACCGCCGGCAGCCCGGCCAGGCCGAGCTCCGCCAGGAGCTGCAGGAGGGTGTTGTGAGCGTACGGGCTGAGGTTCGTCTCGCCGGCCGGCGTCGCCAGGACGGCCTGGCCGACGCCGCCGAGACCGACCCCGAGCCACCGGTGGGTGTTCCACGCCTGCGCCGCCACCAGCCAGTTCCGCCACCGCAGGTGGAGCGGCTCCAAGGTCGTGACGTCGGTGCGCCACAGCAACGTGGCCACGGTGAGCATCACCAGGACACCGGCGACCACGAGGACCGGGCGGAGCCGGCGTCGACCGTGCACGAGCGCCAGTGCCAGCACGGCGGCAGCAACCAGGGACGCCGAGAGCGAGCGGGTGAGGAGCACCCCGACGGCAACCAACCCGCTGCCGACCGCCGCTGCTCCCCGGCGCCACCACGTCCCGGCGGCCAGACCGGCGAGGAGAGGCGGCGCCGCCATGAGCAGGAGCGCGGCGAAGTGCCCGGGTAGGGCTGCGGTACCGAAGCTACGTCCGCCCACGATGCGGCTGGTGGCGGCCTCACGAAACGCCGGTGGCAGCGTGGCGAGGTCGACGCTCGCCGCATGCAGCCCGCCGCTCGCCTGCAGCACAGCCACGCTCGCGGTCGCCGCCACCGCCAGGCAGAGCAGGAACACCCCGTCACGATCGAGGGGGTGGAGGCGCGCCATAACCACGATCAGCGAGGCAGCGAGCAGCAGCAGCGAGTGGCGAAACGCCAGCTCATGATCGAGAGCCACGAGCCACGATGCCCCCACCACCAGCACGATGAGGCCGAGCTGCCAGGAAGACAGGAGCAAGCGTGCCGCGGGCTGGAGCCAGAGGATGCCGAGCAGCAATGCCACCCACATCAAAGGACCAAACGCCGGCTCGCGGGCGGCGAACCAGGCGGCCGCCGCCGCCAGGATGCCGAGCGCGATCGCCAGGCGCTGCGGGGACATCTAGGTGCGCACGCTCCTGGCGGCGGGGGCATCGCGCATCGGCAGGGTCGTGCGGCGCACGCCGTCGTACGCCCACAACGCCGAGGCAACCGCCCCGGCGGTGGGTACCAGCCCGATCTCGCCCACTCCCTTGGCGCCGTAGCCGCCGACCGGATCGGGTACCTCGAGCAGGATCACCTCCACCTCGGGCATCGCCGCTGCCGGCAGGATCCCCAGGTCGCGCATGCGCGTGGACAGCGGCCGGCCGCCCTCGCACGGCAGGTCCTCGGTGAGGGCATAGCCGATCCCCATGTGGATCGCCCCTTCGATCTGCTGGGCGCATTGCACGGGGTTGATGGCGCGCCCCACGTCGTGGGCGGCGACCACTTTGGCGATCCGTCCCTGGTCGTCCAGGATCACGACCTGAGCGGCGTAGCCGAACGTCATGTGGGTGACCGGGTTGTCGGTAGGGGTGCCGGGCTTGACGGTGACGTCGCAGACGTACTCGCCGAGGAACTCCCGGCCGGCGAGTGCGGTGAGGCTCGAGGAGCGCAGCGCCTCAGCGAGCTTCACGGCGGCGCGCTGACCAGCCATCGTCGTCAGCGCCGTGGCGCGCGAGGCGGTCGTCATGCCGCACTCGACTTCGGGCTCCGAGCGCGTCATCACCTCCATGCACGACGGGTCGAGCCCGGTCTCCTGCGCCACCACCTGGCGCAGGATGGTGTGCAGCCCCTGCCCCATCTCGGTATAGCCGGTGAGCACGAGTAGGGTGCCGTCGGGGCGGACACGGATCGCCACCCGGCCGGTATCGTTCATCCCGTTGCCGATCCCGGTGTTCTTGATCCCGCACGCAATCCCCGCCACCCGCGCCTGGCGGAAGGCATCGCGCACCGCCTCGAGCGTCGGCAGCGCCGCGCACGAGGCGGTCATGATCTGCCCGGTGGCGAAGCGGTCGCCGGGCCGCAGCAGGTTGCGCTCGCGGATGTCGTAGCGGTCGAGGCCGACCCGCTCGGCCAGCATGTCCAGCACGCCCTCGATGGCGAACGCCGCCTGATTGGCGCCGAACCCCCGCATCGCGCCGGAGGGTGGGTTGTTGGTGTAGACGGTCGTGGCCTCGACCTCCACGTTGGGTACCCGGTACGGCCCACACGAGTGCCCGGCCGCCCGCTCCAGCACCTGGGCACCGACCGAAGCATAGGCGCCGGTGTCGCCGACGATGCGCGCCCGCACCGCGGTGAGCCGCCCTTGGGTGTCGCACCCGGCCTCGTAGTCGAGGGTGAGCGGGTGGCGCTTGGGGTGCAGAAGGATCGACTGCTCGCGCGTCAGCACCGTTCGCACCGGACGTTGCAGCAGGTACGCAGCGAGCGCGGTCTGTCCCTGAACCGCGAGGTCCTCCTTGCCGCCGAACCCGCCGCCGGTCGAGACCAGCTCCACGTCCACCGCCTGCACTGGCAGGTTGAGCAGTGCCGCGATCTGCGCCTGATCCTCGTGCACTCCCTGTCCCTGCGAGTAGACCTTGAGCCCTTTGCCCTGCGGCCGGGCCAGGCACGCCTCGGGCTCCATGAACGCGTGCTCGATCCGCTGGGTCTGGAAGCGCGCCTTCACGGTGTGAGCCGAGGTGGCCAGCGCAGCGTCCACGTCGCCGCGTTGAAACGCACATGTTTCCAGTATGTTGCCGCTCGCATGAAGCTCCGGTGCGCCGGCAGCGAGCGCCTGCTCGGGTGAGGTGACGGGCTCCAGGACCTCGTAGTCGACCTGCACCGCAGCGGCGGCAGCATAGGCGCGGTGCTGGGTGTCGGCGACCACGAGCGCCAGCACGTCACCGACGCAGCGGGTGAGCTCGCCAACGGCCACGAACGCCGGCCAATCTCGGACGACGGTGCCCAGCAATCGCTGCCCGGGCACGTCGGCGGCGGTGAGCACGCGCGCCACCCCCGACATTGCCAGGGCGGGTGCCGCATCGATGCCCAGCACCCGGGCCCGCGGGTGGGCCGCCAGCACCACGGCACCGTGCAGCATCCCCTCGCAGCGCAGGTCGCCGATGAACGGCTTCTCACCGAGCGCGAGCTGTTCGCCGCGGTAGCGCGGCTGTGACGTCCCCACCCCCTTGCTCGAGCGGCATCCCTGGTGCCGGGGGGCGGCGAAACGCGGCACCCGGCGCGGCTCCGCGGTCGTGAACCCTCCGGTTGCCGCCGCCTCGCCGGCGGTGGAGATGGCGTCGAGCACCCGCAGGTACCCGGTGCACCGGCACATGTGTGAGCCGAGTGCCTTGACCACGGCATCACGGTCGCTGGTCCGGCCCTTGTCGACCAGCCAGTGCGTTCGCATCACGAGGCCCGGCGTGCAGTACCCGCACTGTACCGCGCCCTCCTGCACGAACGCTCGGGCGAGAAGCTGCCGCTGTTTGTCAGGTAGCCCCTCGAGCGTGACGATCCGCCGTCCACCGAGCTTGGCGGTCTGAAGCATGCACGCCAGCGCCGGCGAGCCCTCGAGCAGCACCGTGCAGGCGCCACAGTACCCCTGCGAGCAGCCCACCTTGGCGGCGACCAGTCCGAGCCGCTCCCGCAGGGTCTGTAGCAGCGTCTCGCCGTCGTCCGGCTCGAGATGCCTGGCGACCCCGTTGACCGTCAGCTCCACCTGCGCCATCGCTGATCCTCCGCCCCGCCAGTCTATCGCTTCGAGGGGAGAGAAAGGACCGGGTCTCGTTTCCCGACGACGCCCCTACCTGAGTGATCGGCTGCCGGCCGGCGTCGGAGCCTGGGTGTTGGGGACGCCCGGGCGAGCGTACCCGCTGTCCGGAAGCCAGGCCACGTGGCCGGCAGTGCTGATCTCGTCGAGGAGATCGACGGTGATCTCGGCGAGCTGCTGCAGCCCCCGCCAGTCCCAGTCATCGCTCACCTCGTCCGCCGGCTGGTGGTAGCCTTCGACACGGTACCGCGCGCGCCTCGCCTCGCCCCACCCGGCCGGCCGTCCCTCGTGCTCGGTTCCGAGGTCGAGCCAGATCGACGGCACTCCGGCTTGGGCCAACGAGAGCTGGTCGGAGCGGAAGAAAAACCCCTGCTCCGGGGCCGGGTCGGGGGTGACGCGCAGCTCGCGGCGGGCGGCAACCCGGTTGACGAGGACGCCGAGCTCGGAGAGCTCGCCGCCGATCGCCATCACGTCGTGGGTGCGACCCCAGGGGCTCGCCATCTCGAAGTTGATCGCTGCCAGCGTCTCGTCGAGCGGGAGAGCCGGGTGACGGGCGTAGTGGGTGGAGCCGAGAAGCCCTGCCTCCTCCGCGTCAACGGCCGCAAAGACGAGCGTCGGCCGGGTGGCCGCAGGCGTCGTGGCGAGCCCCTGGGCGAGGGTCAGCAGCACCGCCAGGGCCGTACCGTTGTCCACGGCCCCGTTGTAGATCCGGTCGCCGCGCACCTCTGGGCCGATCCCCAGATGGTCGTGATGCGCGGTCAGCACGATCACACCGCGCCGGCCGCCGGGGAGCACGCCAACGACGTTGTGGCCGACGACCGGGCGAGTGGAGCGCACCGCCTGCACGGTCAGGCGGATCGGCAAGGGCCGGGTGGCGAAGCCCGGCTGCTCGGCGGCGGCTCTCAGGTCCTCGAGGCGCAACCCGGCAGCGTTGAGAAGGGTTGCGAGCGCCGGGCTGGCGATCCAGCCAGCGAACGGCACAACCAAACGTTCGTCGGCGAGTAGGAACCTCTCACCGGTCATCGAGGTGGCCGGAACGTGCCAGCCGTAGCCGGCATCCTCGTCGGTGTGGATCAGAACGACGCCGGCAGCGCCCGCACGGGCCGCAACCGCGAGCTTCTCGGTCCACCGGCCGTGGATCGTCAGCGCCCGTCCCCGGAAACGGGTGGGGTCGTCCCGTCCGGGCTCGTTGACGAAGGCCAGGAGGAGGCGTCCGCGCACGTCGGTGCCGGCGTAGTCGTCCCATCCCTGCTCAGGGGCGTGAATGCCGTAGCCGACGAACACGAGGTTCGACGACAGGCCGGCGTCGGGAAGGGAGTAGTTGACGCCGACGATCTCTTTCCCGACCTCGAGCGGTACCCTGACGTGCCCGACCTCGGCCACGATCCGCGCCGCCGGGTCGCCGCGGTACGCGGTCATGGCAACCGGCTGTCTGAAGCTCCCGGCCCAGCCCGGTGTCAGTCCGGCGGCGCGAAAAACCGCCTCGATGTACGCAACTGCGAGCTCGCCGCCACGGGTGCCGATGCCACGCCCCTCGAGGAGGTCGGAAGCGAGGAACCTCGTATGCGCCTCGAATGCCGCGGGCTCGAACCGCGGTCGTGTCGGTTCCTGTGCGATCGCAACCGCCACCCACAGGGTAGCGCCCAGCGCTGCGCTCAGCCGCAATCGACGTTGTCGTGCTCGTCCCATGGGTCAAGAATACCACCCTTGCGGGCCACCCGGCTGCCATACCAGCGGACCGGAGGTGCGCGGCAACCGGCCGGGAGCACCGACACGCGATGCTCGGCGTGAGGAGCGACTCGAGCCAGCCCCTCGTGAGCCACGGGCCAGGGGGAGCTTCTCCCTGCTCCCTGTCCGCTCGGGCTACTTGAGTGCCTCGGCACCGCCGAACGCGCGCGTCGGTGCGAGCTCGGCCAGCACCGCCTCGTCGGCCGGCTCGAGGGCGCCGGTGACCAGGCGCGCCACCAGTGCGCCCACTCCGGGACCCAGCATGAACCCCTGTCCACACATCCCCTCGGCGTGCACGTAGCCGCTGAGCACCTGCGAGCGGCCGACCACCGGGGCGCCGTCGGGGGTCATCGGGTACAGGCCGCGCCACGTGCGGCGCACCCGCAAGTTGGCGAGACGTGGCATGAGGTTCACCATCCGGCGGGCGATCATCGGCAGGAACGCCGAGGTCTCCCGGCGATCCGATCCTACCAACGCCGGATCGGGGGTGATGCAGAAGATGACCTGGCCGCCTGCGAGCTGGCAGAAGTAGTAGTTGCGCGCGCCGGCGGTGGGGCGGATGTCGACCACCATCGGTTCCAGGAAGCGAGCTGCCGGCTCGGTGATCCCGGCCTCGTGGCAGTCGGGGACCACCGGCGTATCGAGGCCACCGGCCTGGGCCACCGAGCGTGCCCAAGCTCCGGCAGCGTTGATGACGGTCTCCGAGGCGTATCCCCCCTTGTCGGTGCGAACGCCGACGATCTGGGAACGGCGGCGGATGAGCCCGGTGACGCGTTCGGAAAACCGGAAGGTGACGCCGAGCGCGCGCGCCCGGCGGTAGAACGCCAGGCACGAGCGCATTGGCGACGCCGAGCCGTCCTCCGGCGAGAGCGTGCCCCCTCGGAGCCCCTCGTGACCCAGGCTCGGCACCCGCTCGAGCAGCTCGGCAGCGCCGTACCAGTCGATGTTCAAGCCATAGCTCTTCTGGACCTTGAGGAGGTCGCGGAGGAGCCGCTCCTCGTCGTCGCGGTAGGCGACGAAGCAGTAGCCGCCCATGTGCCACTCGATGTCGTCGCCGTGAAGGTGCTCCCAGGAGGAGAACGTCGCCAACGACTCGAGGCAGAGGCGGATCTTGGCCGGAGCCGAGTGCGTGGCGCGGATGCCACCGATGGCGCACTTGTTGGAGCCCTGCCCGGGCGAGGGAAACTGGTCCACGACGAGGATCTTGAGCCCACGCTCGGCGAGGTACATGGCGGTAGGCGTACCGACCGAGCCGGCACCCACGACGATGGCGTCGAACGTGGCGGTGGACATCACACACCCCCCTCGTGGACCGCGACCGCGTGGGTCCGTGGGACGTCCTTGGCCGGTCCCTCGCCGGTGATCACGCCAGCGAACGCGCCCAACGTCACCTCCATCACGAGCGGCCGCTGCGTCAGCTCGGTGATCTCACCGGGCGACACCCCTTCTTCGAGGAAGAGACGCCGGATGAGGGTCGGGCAGGTCTTGCCGCCGCAGGCACCCATCCCGGCACGGGTGAGCGCCTTGAGCTCGTTGAGGTCGCGCACGCCGGCCCGGATGTGGGCCCGGATCTCACCGGCGGTCACGCGCTCGCATCGGCATACCACCTGGTCATCGGCGACGCGTTCCACCTTCTCCTCGAGTGGCTCCCCCACCCACGGCTCCTGCACCCGGATACCGGCGGCGAGCTTGGCGATCTCGCGCGGGGCGCGCACCTTCACGAGCAGCGCGTGGTCGGCGAACTTGGGCGCTCGCACCTTGACCACCGGGACGTTGCCGAGCACCTTGCCCTCGGTGTCGAGCACGGTGACCAGGTCGCCCTCGTTGATCGTGGCCCGCGTGAACTCGTAGGGCAAGGTGACGATCGCGCTCTCGCGATCGGAGCGGAAGTCGACCAGCGTGATGGCGAGCCCCGGGCATACCGCCACGCACTGCTCGCAGGCGATGCAGTCCTCCTCGACGAAGGTGGGCAGCCCGAGGATGTCGTCGCCCTCGATGCGGATGGCGTGCTTGGGGCAGATCGAGGTACATGGGTTGCAGGGAATCTCTTGGCTGCAGTGGAAGACCGGGAAAACCCCCTGCTCGTCGTCTGGGATCTCCTCGGTCACGGTGGCGCCTGGGCGGGACTTGAGAACCTCCGCGGTCTTGTGCCACTCGGGTGGTACCTCGCCGACGTCGCGGCCCAGCATGCGTGCGATCTCGAGGCCGCGGATCTTGCCGGTGAACATAGCGGCCGACGCCTCGGCGATCTCCTCGGCGTCGCCAGCCGCCAGTGCCGGCAGCCCGAACTCCTTGGCCTTGCGGTGGAACTCGTCCACCGGGTCGAGCCCCACGGCGACCAGTACCGTATCGCAGGCGAACGTCTTCTCGGTCCCCTCGATCGGCTTCCATGCGCTGTCGATCGCCGCGATGGTGACGGAGGTCACCTCCTCCTCGCCGTTGGCCGAGACCACGGTATGCGAGGTGTAGATCGGCACTCCCATGCGCACCAGCTTGTCCTTGTGCACCTTGTACCCACCGCAGTCGGGCAGCGCCTCGCACAGCCCGACCACCTGGATCCCCGCCTGGAGCGCGTGGTAGGCGGCGATGAGCCCGACGTTGCCACCGCCGACCACGAACAGGCGCGCACTCGGGCGAACGAGGTCACGGTTGACGAGCGTTTGGAACGCGCCGGCACCGTAGACACCCGGGAGCGTGTTGCCGCGGAACACGAGCGACCGCTCCCGCGCTCCCGTGGCGACCAGCAACACCTGCGGCTGAACGATGACGTAGTGCCCCTGCCGCAGCACCCCCACCTTGCGGTCGGAGAACACCGCCAACGCCACCGAGTCGGTCCAGACCCGGACGTTCTCGTAGGACCGGACCTCGGCCTCGAGCTTGGCGGCGATGTCAATCCCCCGCGTACCGGCGTGACAGGCCTCGATCGAGCCGAAGAACTTGTGGGTCTGCAGCACCAGCTTGCCGCCCAGCCGCTCTTTGTCGTCGAGGATGACGACGCTCACCCCGGCGCGCCCCAGCTCGACGGCGGCCGACAGGCCAGCCGGTCCGCCGCCGAGGACCAGGCACTCGACCTCGATGGTGTCGATGGCGTGATACTGCAGCGCACCGCCGGCTTCCGGCAGGCTGGGGGCAGCGTCGAGCGGCTCGACCCGCATCCCCGGGGTCACCGGTACCATGCACGACTTCACGGCGAGGCCGTCGGCGATCACGGTGCACTGCGCACATTGCCCGTTGGCACAGAAGATCCCCTGCGGGGCCCCGTCCTTGGTGTGGTGGCCGAAGACCCGGACGCCGTTGGCGAACAGCGCTGCGGCGATGGTCTCTCCCTGACGGGCGGACAGCTCCTGCCCGGACCACGAGAAGGAAAAGCGCGGTACGTCGGGCACAACCAGAATGGGGTGCTCGGTGATGCGAAAGTCGGACATGCTGGTGGCTCCCGGGCGGACGCGAGGGCAGCGTCTGCCGCCTCGGGCCTGCACGGTAGCATCTTGTGGAATCCGTCACAACCGACCGTCGGCCCCGCGCTCGTCGAGGGGTTGTCCGCCCCGGCGACGACGCAGCTCTCGGCGTGGCCGTGTCGCGACTCCTTGATAGTGTCCCCTGGTGGGCTCGATAGAAATGTCCCCTGGTGTTAGTGCCCGTGGGAGGGCAGAGGACCTTGGGGGACGTGGTGGCGATGAGCAAGAAAGAGCGTGCGCGGTT
>ERZ1026800.13-NODE-13-length-213908-cov-8.589978_pt1 | contig 213908 bp, 206 predicted proteins | sample MGYA00520873_ERZ1026800 | MGnify/ENA primary metagenome ERZ1026800 (study PRJEB33270, sample SAMEA104284475) | anaerobic digester metagenome | biome: Anaerobic digester microbiome; feature: mesophilic sludge digester; material: Anaerobic digester biomass | place...
TACGAAAAGAGGGTTAGCAGAAAGAGGATCCGTGAGCATTCTCTTGAGCAGATACCCTAGGGGGGATGACATTTTCCCTGTCCATTTTTGGTACCTAACCCATGACATTTTCCCTGTCCGTTGACATTGAGCGGGTCAGGGAGAATTGAAACCTCTCTCACTGCAAGCCGCCATGAACCTCGAGGGCAATTCATCGGGGTCACAAGATCCGATGACCTTTCCCCCGGCAAAGAGCATGATCCCCGAGGGGGTACCGGCAATGCCGATGTCGGAATCCGCCGCTTCCCCGGGGCCGTTCACTTCGCAACCCATGACTGCGACCTTCAGATCCTTCCTGAGTTCGACCAGGAAGGGTTCTATCATGGCCACCAGGGAATCCACATCGACCCTTCTCCTGCCGCAGCCCGGGCAGGAGACCAGTTCCGCCTCGAATCGCCTGACGCCCGAAGACTGAAGGATCCTTTTGCCGACGATCACTTCCTCCCGGGAAGTACCGGTGAGGCTGATCCTTATCGTATCGCCGATCCCGCTCCCGAGCAGCGACCCGACGGCGACAGAGCTCTTGATCACACCTCTTTGGTCCGGCCCCGACTCGGTCAGCCCTATATGGATAGGAGCATCGAAGGCTGACGCGATCATCGAATTGGCCCTCAGGGTCGTCTTTATTGATGAGGATTTCGCGGAAAGGATCATTTCCTCGACGCCCCAGTCCAGCAGGAGCCCTACCTGTTCGCTGACGGCATCGAACAAGGCCCTGCCGGTATCCCCGCCGGCTTTTTCCATTTGGGACCTCGAGAGCGAGCCCGAGTTAGCCCCTATCCTCACCACTACTCCATTGCCCTTGACGGCGCGGCTCAGCTCCCTCATCCCCCGATGACCGCCCATGTTACCCGGGTTGATCCTGACGGACCGGCAACCGGAGTCGATCGCCCCGATGGCAAGTCGATGGTCAAAATGGATGTCGGCCATTACCTCTATCGGTGAGCCTTCTATCAACCGCGACAGCTCCCCGGAAAGTCCCATCGCTGGAAAGGCCACCCTGACGAGTTCGCAACCCTCTTCTGCCAGGGACCGGGTTTCCTCAAGGCACCCGGGAAGGTCCTGAAGCGGGGTCTTAAGCATGCTTTCCACCCTGACGGGGAAACCACTCCCCACCCCAAGGGATCCCACCATCACAGGTCTTCCGGGCATTTCCCTTTTCGACCTCCCTTCGGCCTACCGGGCAACTGGAAGGAGTTTGATCAGATCCTTCCAGGAGACGAAGATGAGCAAAATGATCAAAAGGATAAAACCCGCAAGGTGGACCAGGCTCTCCCATTTTTCGGGGAGCTTCTTGCCTGTCATGATCTCCCCCATGACGAGGAGGATCCTCCCCCCGTCGAGGGCCGGGAAGGGGAGTAGGTTCAGGATGCCCAGGTGGAGACTGATCATGGACAGGAAGGCTAGAAAGGTCCAAAAACCCTCCCTGGCCGCTTTTCCCGCCATTGACGCTATCCCCAGGGGACCGGTGATCTCGACCTGGCCGTTCCCCGTCGCCCACGACCATATCCCCTTGACAATATCGATGCTGAAATCCCCTATGTAACCCAGGGAGCCTGAAAGGGCCTTAATGAAGGGGTACCTCTTCATGGAAGGTCTTATCCCCAGAAGCGGAACCTTGTATTCCGGAGACATAGGCACCTTGCCCTGGAGAACATAGGTCACGCCGTCCCGTTCAAAGGTCAATCCCACCGGCCCCAGAGCGGCTTTTTCCCTTATGGTGGATGAAAGGGTGGCCCAGTCTCCCACGGTCACCCCGGAGACTGCTTTTACAACATCCCCCGGCCGTAGGCCAAGCTCCTCCGCCGGGTATCCCGCCATGACTTCCCCGATACGGGTGCTCTCCAGGTCCATTATCCCGTGCCCCCAAAGGAGAAAGGCCGTGAAGAGGATCGCCAGGATGATGTTCGAAACCGAGCCGCCGCCGAGGATCGCAAGGCGTTTCCAGGGTGACTTCTCGGCGAAGGACATGCCGGGCAGTACCTCTTCCTCTCCCTGCTCTTCCGACATTCCAGCCAGCCGGACGAATCCCCCGACCGGCACCGCCCTAATGGACCAAATCATGCCGCCTCTTTTCCACCCGACGAGAAGAGGCCCCATCCCGAAGGAAAACTCGTGAACCTGGACACCCGCGGACCTTGCGACCACGAGGTGCCCGAACTCATGCGAAATAACGCAGATCGCTATCACCAGTACAAAAGCCAACGCACTCAAGCCCATCATTTCATCCCTTTCGGGCAGCGAATAACCCGCCTAACCCTTTAAAACCCTTTCCCTCGCCCAGGTCACGAGTCCAAGGGCATCCTTCCAGGAACGGGGTCTCTCCCTGGGACAGGAGGATAACACTCTCTCGATCGTCGGGGCGATGTCCGTAAAAGAGATCCGCCCCTCCATGAACAGGTTCACGGCCCCCTCGTCGGCCCCGACTAGGAGCGGGGGATAGGCCCCGCCAAGGCGGCAGGCTTCCTTGGCCAGAGCGAGACAGGGGAATCTCTCTTCATCGGGCTCCATGAACACCAGGTCCATGTCGGGAAACCCCGGCGGGGACAGGTCCGGGTCCGGGTTTGCCAGGCGACCTTCCATCCCAAAGGCGGACATTATCGCCAGCTTCATATCCGGCTTGGAGTAGAGCATTTTGATCGATCCATCGATAAATTCCACCATGCCGTGGATCAGGGCCTGGGGATGGATCACCGCTTCTATCTTCCCGATGGGCAGCCCAAAAAGGTGATGGGCCTCGATCATCTCGATACCCTTGTTCATGAGGGTGGCGCTATCGACGGAGATCTTTTTCCCCATGGGCCAGACCGGGTGACGGCTGGCCCTTTCAAAGGTGACCTCCCGCAGCTCCTCCAAAGTGCTATGAAGGAAAGGCCCACCGGACGCGGTGAGATAGACCCTTTCCACGGATTGTTCCGCCTCGCCTCTAAGGCACTGCCAGACGGCGTTATGCTCGCTATCCAGGGGTATTATATTCCCCTGGGCCAGTGGCATGACCCATTCGCCTGCAGCCACGAGGATCTCCTTGTTGGCGAGGTAGACCTTTTTCCCCTTTTGGAGCGCCCCTATAAGGGCGGGAAGGGCTCCTGTCCCGGAAGAGGCGAAGGCCACTTCTTCGCAGAGGGGCTCTTCGACCAATGAAAAGAGAGCTTCCTCCCCGCCTCGGCAGGTGAACTCCGATCCTGCCATCCTGCGGAGTTTTTCTGAAGAGGCTTGGTCGGCCAGGACCAAAAGGTCACTATTGAATCGCCTTCCCAGTCCTAACAACCCCTCAGCGTTCTTCTCCGCGGCGAGAGCCCGGACCCGGAAAAGGTCGGGGAAGAAGGAACAGACTTCAAGGACAGATCGCCCCACGCTCCCCGTGGCACCGATGACGGCGATGTTCCTGGCTTCCATGGTTACCAGAGCACCCCGAAGACGAAAAACACCAGGACCGAGTTAACGAGGATGCTGTCGAACCTGTCCAGCATCCCTCCATGACCGGGGATCAGGTCCCCCGTATCCTTGATGCCCGCTTCCCTTTTAAGCAACGACTCGGCAAGGTCGCCAACCTGGCCGAAGGTGCCGCAGAAAAGGGCGATAAGGATGATCGAAAAAGGCGCCATACCCCAATAGTAGGCCAGGCAGCCTCCACAAAGAAGGCTGCCGGTCAAGCCTCCAAGGAAACCCTCGACGGTCTTTTTTGGACTGACCGAGGGGCAGAGGGGTGTCTCACCCCACCTGGAACCCACGAGATAGGAGAAAACATCGCACGACCAAGTGCACGCGAAGAGTGTCACCAGCAGGTATGTACCCCACATATGGTCCCGGAGGACCACCATGAAGGACCAGGGGAGGACGATATAGAGTATGCCGGCGGCGGTCCCCCCCGAACTGGTGATCCCGTGGCTCTCGCCGAGAATATGCTTTCTTGCCAACTCGACAAAGAGAACAAGCATGGGGGCCGCTGCCAGAAGGGGCAACAGCACCGCGGGGTCTTCGGAGTACACGGCGGCGAACAGGGAGGAGATGCCGGCACCGAAACCGACCACCCTTGAAACATGCCCTTTCTGGCTGATCATCCTGTAATACTCGCCCAGGGAGGCCATGCAGATGAGCAAGCAAAGGGCGAACCAGTAGGGATTGCCGAGGTAGATCCCTCCAAGGATCGCCAGGCCCAGTGCTAAACCGCTGGCTGAACGCACGATCAGTTCCCTCTGAATAAGGCTAACTCGCTCCATACCTTCGCTCCCTGAGGGAATAATGATCCAGTGCTTTTTTAAGATCTTCCTCGCCGAAATCGGGCCAAAGAGTGTCGGTGAAGAAGAATTCCGCGTAAGCCGATCCCCATAGCAGGAAGTTGCTTATTCTCATCTCTCCACTTGTCCTGATCACCAGGTCCGGGTCAGGTATACCGGGCCGGTAGAGGTTGGCCGAGATCAATTCCTCGGTGACTTCCCCGGCAAAACCCTTTCGCAGCAGCCTGTTGACCCCATCGACTATCTCCTGCCTGCCACCGTAATTCAGGCATACCACTACCGTGAGTTGATCCCCGCGGGCTGTGGCTTTCTCGAAAAGGGCGATCTCATCCTGAAGATCCTCGGCGAGTTGGTCGATCCTGCCCGAGAAGACCATCCTTACCTTATTCTCGACCAGTTCGTCTCGCTTGGACCTCAGGTAGGTCTTCAGCAGCGAAAGGAGGCCCTCGACCTCCGCCCGGGGACGTCTCCAGTTTTCCGTGGAAAAGGCGAAAAGGGACAGGTAATCCAGGCCTGGGGAGGAAGCGGCCGCGCGTATGACCCTTTCCACGGCCTTGGCACCCTCGCGGTGACCGGCAAGCCGCGGGAGCCCCTTCTTGAGGGCCCAACGGCCGTTACCATCCATTATGATCGCCACGTGGGAAGGTGTTTTGGCCTTTCTTTCTATCGGCACTCCAGCCAACGATCCCTTACCTCCTGGATATCCATCCACGTCAAGTCCTTGGGGCTCCCTTTCTTCTTCGACTGGTTTCTCAGAAGAAAACTCGGGTGGAACATGGGCATGACCTTTATGCCCTTCCAGTCGAACCATTTCCCCCGCACCCTGGAAATGCTTTCACCCGTTTTCAGTATCCACTTGGTCGATGTCATCCCAAGGCAGACGAGGATCGACGGGTTTATCAGGGCGATCTGGGCTTTCAGGAAATCCTCGCAGGCGAGCATTTCCTCTATCGAGGGGACCCGGTTTCCTGGAGGTCTGCATTTTACCACGTTCGTTATGAAGATATCCTTCCTGTCTATATCGGCAGCCTCGAAGATCCTGTTCAAAAGCTGACCCGCCTTTCCCACGAAAGGGATGCCCTGTTCGTCCTCTTCTAGCCCGGGAGCTTCACCGACGAAAAGCAGGCGGGTGAACCTGTCGCCCTCACCAAAGACGACATTTCGCCTCCCCGAAGACAGGGGGCACTTCACACACTGGTTCACGGCATGGGTCAGTCTCTCCCAGGCTTCGGCCCTGTGATCGAGGGGGGCCCCCCTCTCCGGCATCATTAGGTATCCACTCCCACGAAGGAGATGTCCACCCGGTGCACGTCCAACCCCGTGATGCCCGAGACCGCCCGGGAGGTACGGTCGCGGAGGCTCTCTCCCAAAATCACCATCGACCTTGGACCGGGTCTGAATCCGAGCTCCATCAGGATAGATACCCCCCCGTTGGCTGGCCTGGTCTGTACCGAGGCCACCGTAGAGACCTGTGCCGTCCTTTCAGCGATAAAGCGTGCCATCTGGTTGATGGCCTCGGGATCGATGCTGACCTTGCCGAAGAATTTGAAGGGAGGGCGCACGATGGTCTTCTCGCCCTCCATGCCATCGGAATTGTCGAAAAGGACCTTTAGCCTTCCCACCAGTTTTCCGGCGAAGTGTTTACGGACCTGTATGTGGGAGACGGGAATGACATGCCGTCCCTTGAAGGACCTTTCCTTTTTCGCCCGGGAAATTTCCTGGGGGGAGGAGACATCCTCGATCCGGGTGATCTTCTCAGGGGGTGGCAGGCCGAGGTTGCCCAGTATACGGGACACCATCCCCGACGACGTGGCTATGAGCATCACTGAACAAGGCTGGGAGTGGAAAAGAAATTCCGCCACGGACCTCCTGTGATCAGCGTATTCGAAAAGGGCCCTTCTTATGGCCCGGACCTGGTTCTTCTCGGTCTTGGCGCTTTTCCCCCGGACGATCTGCCCCTTCCGTATCAGGAGGCCGTCGTCAATGATGAAATCCACACCGAACTCCTGGGCCACCAGCTGCGCCCTTTGGCTCTTCCCCGTCCCAGCGGGGCCCACAAAGGCGAAGACCCTGACCTTATCAAGAAGGATCCTTTCGGTCTCCTCAACCAAGTTTTGCCAGCACCTTTTTTATTGATGAGAGAAAGTACTCGTTCTCTTCGGGCAACCCCACGGTTACCCTTAGGAACCCGTCCAGCCCCAGGTCACTGGCTTTCCTTACGATCACTCCTTCGCGCAAGAGGCCTTCGTAGACCTCATCGCTCTTCCTATGCTTGACCAGGATGAAGTTCGTCCGGGTCTGCTCCGTGTGGACCCCGATCTCGGACAGGCTCTGGGTGATCCTGTTCCTCTCAGAGATGGTCTTCAACCGGATGCCATTTATGAATTCCGCCTCGAGCAAGGCGGCATGGGCCGCATATTGCCCTACCCTGCTGACTTCGAAGACGGGGTGGATCTTGTCGAAGGCATCGGCCACTGTTTTGGGGGCTATCGCGTAACCTACACGAAGGGAGGCCAGGCCGTAGATCTTTGAGAATGTCCTGGTTATCACGACCCTGCCTATATCCCTGAACAATTCGATCCCTGACAGGTAAGTGGGGTCATCCACGTACTCGGCGTAGGCCTCGTCGACGACCAGCAGGATCTGCCGGGAGTCCAGCTCATGGGCGAGGTTCAGCATCCTTTCCCGTTCCAGGAACGTCCCCAGCGGGTTGCTGGGGTTGGACAGGACTACAGCCTTGACCCTTCCCGTACAAGCGTCAACGATGTCCTTTATCTCCCAGGTACCTCCCTCGCGGACTGGTACTTCCACGAAGGCGGCCCCGGAAGCTATCGCCGCCACTCGATAGAGCGGGTAGGTCGGCACGGGGCAGACTATCCCGTCGCCGAAAGCGATTATGGAATGGAATAAGGAATGAAGGATGCTCTCGGTGCCGGCCCCGATAATGATCTCCCCCGTGGAAACGCCCCACTTCCGTGCCAGGAGGCGCCTGAGCCTGTATGAACGGGGATCGGGGTAGCGGTTCACATTCTCAAGGCTGGTCTGGATCGCTCTCTTGACCGAATCGGGCAGAGGCCATGGGTTCTCGTTTGAACTCAACCGGACGATCTTTTCCAGCCCTAGTTCCCTTTGCAGTTCGCTGATCGGTTTACCGTAACGGTACTTGTCGACACCCGACAGGTCCTTCCTGATCAGATCCCTAAGCCATGCCAATTTTCATACCTCGCTTTTTGAACGCCCTCACCATTTGAGGTCGCCGTTCTCCTCGGACACGACGATCTTGACCTGTCCGCCGAGGCTCCTGATCTTTTCGTCCATCCTTTCGTAACCCCGCCAAATATGCCCGAGCCCGAAGAGGGACGTTTCGTCCGGCGTGGAAAGCCCGGCAATGACTAGAGCCGCTCCTGCTCTCAAGTCCGTGGCCCTCACATCGGCCCCGTTCAGCGACCGGACGCCGGAGACCACGGCGGTGTTCCCCTGGAGTTCAATATTGGCACCCATCCTCTTCAGTTCGCTCACGTGGAGGAAACGGGATTCGAATACACCCTCCTGGATGATGCTCGTCCCCTCGGAGATGGCCATGAGGGCCGTGAACTGGGGCTGCACATCCGTAGGAAAACCGGGGTAAGGGAGTGTCTTCAGGGATACGCTCTTCATGGGATCCTTCGGGAAGGCCCTGACCCTGTCCTCACCCGCTTCGATGCCTACTCCCGCTTCCTCGAGTTTGGCGGTGATGGCGTCGAGATGTTCAGGGATGACCCGCGACACCGTCACGTCGCCTCCCGTGGCCGCGCCAGCTATCAGGTAGGTGCTGGCCTCGATCCTGTCGGGGATGATCTCTATCTCTCCACCCTCGAGGTCGCCGATGCCCTGGATGTGCAGGGTTCCGGTGCCGGCCCCTTCTATCGGGCAACCCATGAGGTTAAGCGTCTCGATCAGGTTCTTGATCTCCGGTTCGCGGGCGGCATTTTCTATCACCGTCTCACCTTCGGCAAAGACCGCCGCCATGAGAAGGTTTTCCGTGGCCCCGACGGAGGGAAAATCGAGGTAGATCTTTGATCCCTTCAACGCTTCGGCGCTGGCATGCACCGCCCCGTGGACCAGGTCGATATTCGCACCCAGCCTCGCGAGCCCCTTAAGATGCAGGTCGATGGGCCTGCTCCCAATGGCACATCCGCCGGGAAGGGGAAGTATCGCCCTTTTCGTTCGGGCCAGGAGTGGACCCAGGACAAGCGAAGAGGCTCTCATCTTCCGGACCAGTGATTTGGGCGTCTCCCAGTTGAGTTCCTCGGGGACGAATATGCTCATCTCGTTGTCCTTGAAGTGCACGCTCGCGCCCAGGTGCCTCAGGAGGTCGGCCATGGTGAAGATGTCCTGCAGCTTGGGGACCCTCCGCAGCCGGAGGGTTTTGTCTCTCAGGAGCAAGGAGGAGGCTATCACAGGAAGGGCGGCGTTTTTTGCTCCCTGTACGTCGATGGACCCATCCAGGGGTTTACCACCGTGGATCAACATTTTATAGTTCAAGAGATCACCCCTCAGGATCTATTGTATCAGGCCCGCCTCTGCTCGAATAACGCCGGGCCTCGATCAAAAAGAGTTCTTCGATGGTCTTGACGATCTTCTCCGAAGCCCCGCCGGAACCGAAGGGGAGTTCTCCCTTGGCCGAGGTACCGGAAAACCCTTCCCGGTTTCCCATGAGAACTCTTCTCGCGGAGGCCAGAATGCGGTCCGGGTCAGTCCCGACGAGAAGGGAGGTTCCAAACTCGATCGCCTCGGGGCGTTCGGTCAGTTCCCTCATGACCAGCGTGGGGGTCCCAAGGATGGTGGTCTCCTCCTGGATCCCCCCGCTGTCGGTGAGGATAAGACCGCTCCTCTTCATCGACCAGATAAAGTCGGGGTAGTCCAGCGGCTCGCAGAGGATGACCCTCTCCTCTTGCGAAAGTATTTCACGGAAGACCCTCCTGACCTCCGGGTTGCGATGCATGGGGACTATCGCCCAAAGATCGGGGTTCTCCGCTATTAACCCCGCTACGGCGGAACAGATCCCCTTGAGAGGCTCGCCCCAGGATTCCCTCCTGTGAGCCGTCAGGAGCATCACTGGCGCAGAGGACGGTATGGACGAGAGTGGCTCGTAGGAGGGAGTGGATACCTTCTCTGTGGCGAGGAGCAACGCATCGATAACGGTGTTCCCCGTTTTAACCACCCTCGAAGGGTCGCACCCCTCCCTGAGTAGGTTGTCCCTTGCGCCTTCCGTCGGGGCGAACCACCAACCCGCCACGCGATCGGCGATGATCCTGTTCAGTTCCTCAGGGAAGGGCAGGTTCACATTCCCGCTTCTCAAGCCAGCCTCGACATGGCCGATCCGGGACCGACGGTAGAAAGCCGCCAGGGAGGCGGCCATCGTCGTGGTGGTATCACCATGGACGAGGGTAAAAAAGGGCTTTACTTCCCCCAAAACTTCCCCAACCTCCACGAGTACCCTGGTCGTAATATAGTCCAGGCTCTGGCCCTCCTTCATGAGAGCCAGGTCCCGGTCGGGCTCGATGCCGAAGAAATCGAGGGGCTGCCTCATCATGCGACTGTGCTGACCCGTGGCGAGCACGTAAGGCGAAAGGTGGGCGCTCTTCTTTAGCGCGAGTATGACGGGGGCCATCTTGATCGCTTCCGGCCGGGTCCCGATCACGCAGCAGACAACTCCCTTGCCAGGCATATCCCTTCGTTCCTTTGTCATGTCGTCCTTCGCCCCAGGAGGAGGACCGCCATCCACAGTGATAGGGAGTGGATGGAGACCAGAATAGCCAGGACCACCGAAAGGGGCAACCCCCTGTCGACAAGCAGGTGGTGGAAGTGTCCCCGGTCCGGCTGGAACGGCGAGATACCCTTTATCGCCCTCCGAAGGAGGGAATAAAGGGTATCCGCCACGGGCACACCCCCGACGAGGAGCATGGCCGCGAGCCAGGGCAGGATCCCTTCACCTTCAAGAAGGGCGGGCAGGTCTCTGGCGAACTGGGAAACGCAGAGAAAACCAAGGAGGGTGCTTCCACCATCACCAAGGAAGGTCCTGGCGAAAGGGTAATTCCAGGGCAGTACACCCAGAGAAAGCCCGAGAGCAACAGCCCACCATGATCCCCCGGTGAGAAAAAGACCCGTTAGAGCCGTCAGGGAGAAAACGGCGAGAGAAAGGCCGTTTATACCGTCCACCAGGTTATAGGCACTGGTGGTCCCGGTGACCCAAAGTATGACAGCGGCCTTCACTGCGGGCTGGACCGGAATGCTCCAGGCGATAGTGACCGCGGCGGCGAGGTGGGCCGCCAGCTTCCACGAGGCGGGAAGGGGGTGCATATCATCCATGTAACCAAAAAGGAATACCGCCGTCGCCCCGGTGGCAATGAGCCTGACCTCTCCGCCCGGGTTGGGAGCGAGGATGGCGTAAAGCAGGTAACCCACCCAGATGACCACCCCGGCGCCCCTTGGTGTGGTCGTGGGGTGTCTTTTCCTTCCGCCCGGTTCGTCGACGATGCCGTACTGCCGTGAAAGGAATATCGATAGGGGTGTCACCGCCAGTGACCAGACCAGAAATATCAGGAAAAGGACCAGTTTTTCCCACAATCCCAGAACCCTCCCTACGCTTTGGGGGTAGCCTACCTGGTCCCGAAAAGGCGGTCGCCCGCGTCCCCTAACCCCGGGACTATGTAGCCATGGTCATCGAGGTGGCTGTCCAGAGCGGCGGTGAAGATGGTCACATCGGGGTGCTTGTCTTGAACCCTTGAAACGCCCTCGGGAGCCGCAATAAGGCTGAGGAGGGAGATCTTCGTCCCCCCCTTGCTCTTCACAAGGTCGATGGCAGCGACGGCGGAGCCCCCCGTCGCGAGCATGGGGTCGACAATGATGATATCCCTTTCACCGATATCCCCGGGCAACTTGCAATAATACTCGTGGGGCTCCAGCGTTCCAGGGTCCCTATATATGCCGATATGTCCTACCTTGGCATTTGGTATCAGCTGAAGCATGCCGTCGACCATGCCCAAACCCGCTCTCAATATCGGTACGATGGCGATCTTCTTGCCGGAAATGGAGCTTACCGTGGTGGTCGTTATCGGTGTCTCTACAGTGACGGGCTCCAGGGGCAGGTTCCTGGTGGTCTCGTAGACCATGAGGCCGGCGATCTCCTGTACAAGTTCACGGAAGACCTTTACTGAGGTGTGTTTGTTCCTGATGATGCCGATCTTGTGCTGTATCAGGGGGTGGTCGAAAGTGACAAGCCTTGGGGATCCCTCCGGCTCATTTCCAGTAGAGGGACTTCTCTCCTCGAAAGAGCTGATCTTCCTGATCCGGTCTGAATGTCTTGAGCCCTGGAATTCGGCCGAGAGCCACGCTCTGACTATCCTGATCCCCGACTCGCAATCGGTCTTCCTTCCGCCAAGGGTCAATATGTTAGCGTCATTATGCTCCCTGGCGAGTTTGCCCGTCTCCTCATCATAGGCAAGGGCCGCGCGGATACCCGGGATCTTGTTGGCGGCAATGGACATCCCGATGCCGGTGCCGCAAACCAGGATCCCAAGGTCATATTCCTTCCTCGCCACCCTGGATCCTACGTCGAAGGCCGCGTCAGGGTAGTCAAAGGGATTTTCCGGGCCCTTGGCGCCGAAATCCCCCGTTATGACCGATAACCCATGGAGAGACTTTTCAATGCAACTCTTGAGGTTGAAACCCGCGTGGTCTGAGCCGAGCGCGATCCGCATTCCATTGCCCCCTGTCATGGTATCACTTTATCATCATATCATCCCTGGGCAGGTTGAAAGGGCTGGTACCGTTCCAGGGCCTATCAGCCCGATAACACTTTTGAAAGAAGATCGCCAGCCACGGTGTAAGGGTCGGTCCTGCGATACTCCAGGTCTTCAAGGATGCCGGCGGATATGCGATCGTCCCAGGTTTTTTCGGCGATCTTGGCGATCTCCCTTTTGACTATTTCCTCCACTTCCAGGCGATGACGCCGGCGCTTTCTCCGCTCCCCCTCGGGGGACGATGCCAGGTAGCGCCTATGGTCCGAAAGGGACCTGGCGGCCAGCTCGACACCCTCGCCGCTTTCGGCGATAGTGGGGACCACCGGAGGTCGCCATTCCTTGCCGCTCTGCAGGTCGAGCATGATGTTGACCTCTCGTACAACCCTTTCCGAGCCATCCCTGTCAGCCTTGTTCACGATGAAAACATCGGCGATCTCCATGATACCCGCTTTCATTATCTGGATATCGTCCCCCATGCCTGGAACGAGGAGCAGGGCGACGGTGTCGGCTATCTTGACGATGTCGATCTCCGACTGTCCGACGCCGACGGTCTCTATAAGAACCACATCCTTGCCGCAAGCGTCGAGGATGAGCGCCGCCTCGTAGGTTCCCCGGCTTAATCCACCCAGGGATCCCCTGGAGCCCATGCTCCGGATGAAAACCCCCGGGTCCAGGCTGTGTCGCTGCATCCTGAGCCTGTCACCGAGCACCGCCCCCCCCGTAAAGGGACTGGAGGGGTCAACGGCTATTACACCGATGCTTTGTCCCGCAGCCATCATGGAGGTTATCAGCTTGTCCAGGAAGGTGCTTTTCCCAGCGCCGGGGCTTCCCGTGACACCTATCAAATATGCTTTCCCGGTGTGGGGGTAAACGCTTTGCATGATCTTCCTGGAACTGTCCGCCTCGCTTTCCACGGCGGTGATCAGCCTAGCGATGGACCGATGATCCCCCCCGAGGGCTTTTTCGATGATCCTGTCCAAGGTTGACCCATTCCCTTCTTTCGATGAACTGTTTTCGCGGGGCTCACCTCTTCAGGATGTCGACCCCGGCGAAGGAGTACATTCCCAAGGTTATGGCCGCCGCGAACAAAAAGCCGAGAAGGACCCTCAGGTAAGTGACCCAAAGCGCCCCTCCAGGCCATTTCCCCGAAGAGATATTCACGATCATCCTGGAAAGGAAAAGGCAGAGGACGAACAGGAAGAGCGCTGCCAGAGCCTGGATATTCACCGAGGACATGCCGCTACCCCCAAAATATGAAAGGTCCACTCCCCGGCTCTGTATTGTAACAGTAAAAGGGGTCGGATGCCCCGAAGGGCTCCCAACAAAAAGGCCGCCTTTCGGCGGCCGGGGTGGGAAAGATACCCGTTGATCTAGGCCGTCCCCGCGGTGTTTTCGACCATTTGGGCCGGCGCCTGGATCTGTTTTAGAATGGATATGGCCACTTCAAGGGCCCTCTTGCCGTCCATGATACCCACCAGGGGCTGCTTGCCCTCCCTGACGCAGGTGACGAAGTGCTGCAACTCGAGTTTCAGAGGCTCTCTTTTGGGGAAGACCGGGTGCTCTATGACCTCCACTAGGCCACATTCCTTCTCCTGCACGCAACGGTGGATGGATACGTCCTGGGTTTCGTAGTTGACCGTGACAAACCTCTCCGGTTCCATTATCTCCAGTTGTCTCAATCTTCTTTCGGAGACGCGGCTCACAAGGATCTGGGCAAGGGTTCCGTTCTCGAAAGCGATCTGGGCGGTGGCTATATCCTCGAGGGAAGACCTGACGGACCTACCCATGGCTGAAATGGCCGATATCTCGGAATGGACAAGGGAGAGAATGATATCGATATCATGGATCATCAGGTCCAGCACAACGCCCACGTCGCTTATCCTGGAGCTGAAGGGCCCGATCCTCCTGGACTGAAGGAAGAGGGGTTCCTTAATGATGTTCCTCACGTGCTGCACCGCGCTGTTGAATCTTTCGATATGGCCGACCTGGAGCACCAGGTTTTGAGCGGCCGCCTGCTGCAGCAGCTCCACAGCTTCTTCCACAGTGGACGTGACAGGTTTCTCGATCAGTACGTGGATCCCGGCGGAGAGAGCCCTTTTCGCCGACTCGAAGTGCTGGACGGTGGGAACCACGACGCTGACGGCGTCGGGGCGGGCCTGGCGGTAGAATTGTTCGATGTCTGAATAGAAAGGTACTCTCAACAATTCCCCGACGGCGGCGGCCCTTTCGGGGTTGGTGTCCATTATCCCGACGACGTCAGTATTGAGCAGCTCCGTATAGACCCGAGCGTGGTGAAACCCTAGGTGTCCAACCCCTATAACGCCGACCCTTACCGGTTCCATCCGATAACCTCCCGCCACGTCACACTTTGGCTTTCTTGCAAGACCCCTTCAAATCTTATTCTCCCACCAAAGGTCCGGTTTATGGAAACCTTCACGAAACCCCGCTAGAAGAAAAGATTTTCCGGTCCGGTCTCCTTTTCTGTAAGAATAGTAGTCGCTGGAAGAACAAGAGGTACACTGATCGATACGGATGATGTTCCCTTCGGGGACATTCATGTCATATAAAGTTGTAATGATCGCGCCGGGGAGGTCAAAATAGGCCATTCCCTTCTCCACACGCCAAGAGTCCCCGGGCAGTTGCTTTAGGCCTTCCCGGGTCATCGGGTCATCGAGTTTTCTTGAGTAGCAGCAGGGTCCTATCCCGGGACCTACCCAGAAGTGGGCTTCCTCAAGGGACGCTGACCCCGTGACCTTCATCGTCTCTCTCAGGGCTTCCCTGGTCACTCCCCTGGAGGTGCCCACAAAGCCGGAATGCACGAGGAGCACCCAGGGCCACGGCCGAACGCTGATGCCCACCACGGGGATGCAGTCGGCAAACCTCAGGCCGCCGAACACACCCGGTCTTCTCACCAGGAGGGCGTCTCCCTCGGGCCTGGCCGGGAGCGACGTGGATGGCAGGGCTTCGATCATCCTCGTACCGTGCACCTGGGACGGGGCGACCAGGGGGATATCGTTATCCCTTCCGAAGAGGCGCTGGGTAATACCGGAAAGGCAACCACCGGTTTTTCCCATTAAAGGCCCTTTGAGGAACAACGTAACTGTCAGAATGTCATCTAATTGGGGGGGCATCAGGTACCGGATCATCCCCTGCCCTTGGAAAGAAACTTTTTCCCAGCCCCAGTCCAGACCCATTACCACCGGGACTCACCTTCCGCCCTGAGGGAGAGCCGGGTCATCATGAATCCCAGCAGGTAAAGGCTCCCGCAGATGATGATCTTCTTGTATCGCCTGGAAACCTCCTCGAGGGCGTTCATGGGATCCCCGAAGGAAAGGGTCACGCATTTTTTTGCGTAGGGCCTGGACATGTTGAGGAGAAAATCCGGCTCGGCGGATCTTCCCATGTCAGGCACCCTAGTGAAGGCCACCAGGGGGAAAGATCCGCAGATCCGGGCAACCATGTCCTCGAGGGCCTTGTCCTTCATGGCTGTGAAGATGACGGCGTATTCGCTTGCCGTCCCGAGGGTCTCAAAGGTATCGGCCAGCGCATCCACGCCCTGGGGGTTATGGGCCCCGTCAAGGACAAGTTCGCAATCCCCATACCGAATCTTTTCAAGTCTCCCTCTCCACCTGGTTCTTTCCAGTCCCCCCGCTACCGTTTTCAGGTCCATCCGGGGGTATCGAAAGGAGAGAGCCTGGGCCGAAAGCAGGGCCAGCGCGGCGTTTTCCACCTGGTAGGTTCCACCGAGGGCGGTCTTTACCGGTAAGTATTCACCGCACCGGAGAGATATTTCGAAATGATTGCCCTCGAGGGAGACCTTCAACCCCCTTATTTCTACTGAGCGGGACAAGATTTCCCCGGTATTGCCGATCCTTTTGCAGTGTTCGAGGTAAAGCTCCTCCAGGGTCTGGGGCATGCCCGAAAAAACGCTCCTGCCACCGGGGCGCAGGACGCTGAACTTTTCATTCGCGATCTCCTCAAGGGTGCCGCCCAGGTACTGGTTGTGGTCAAACCCTATGGCGGTTATGACTGTCAGGGCGACGTCCTTGACCATGTTGGTAGCGTCCAGCCTTCCTCCCATCCCGGCTTCGATGATCGCCACGTCCGGGGAGCGATCGGCTATCGCATCGAAGGCGGCGGCCGTCAGTACTTCAAAGTAGGTGGGCCTGGATCCCGGGTCACCCTGCCCCCCAAGCGCAGACTCGACCCGGTCAAGGGAGCGAAGCAGCACGCCTCCGTCGACGGGGAGGCCGGAAAATCGCAGTCTTTCCGTTATATCCGTCAGGTGCGGGCTGGTGTAAAGGCAAGTGGAATAACCAGCCTCCAGGAAGAGGGATTCGATCATGGCGGAGACGGAACCCTTCCCGTTCGTCCCAACCAGGTGGACGGCGGGGAAAGCCCTCTCCGGGTGTCCCATTTTCGAAAGCAGCGCCGCTATACGGGACAGTCCCGGCCTGATATAGGGGGAGGACATATCCTGGAGTCGACCCTCGATCGTCTCCGACAAGACTGGGAACCCATCCTTCATGGCCGGCCTGTCATTCGGAAAGATTTCGCATGTTTCTTTCGATCACCCTGATCTTGTCCTCCGTCTCCGAGAGCCTTTGCCTCTCCTGTTCGACGATATCGCCAGGCGCCCTCGAAAGGAAGGAAGGGTCGCCCAGTTTACCCATTGAACGTGAGAGGTCCTTGCGGGCTCTCTCAAGTTCCGCCGAGAGCCGGGCCATCTCCGCTCCCCTATCGAGGTTTTGGTCCACGAAGAGGGAAACCTCCCCAAAAGAGGCTACGGACATCATGGTTCCTAAGGGCCTTCTCCCTTGGTCTTCGCTGAGGCTGACCTCACGAACACGGCAAAGGAGGCGCAGGAGATCGGCGTTGGAGCCGATGACCTTGCCCGCCTCACTGTCGGCACCTTCGGAAAGGACCACCCTCGCCTCCAGGGCTTCCTGTCGCGGGTGAAGCCCGGCCTCGGCCCTCAGGTTCCTTATGCTCCTCACTAGTTCCTGGAAGACCCCCATTAGATCCGGGGTCCCGGGGGCGAGGGCTTCCCCGAGCGGAAGAATACCAGGCCATCCCTTTTCCTCGATCAGGGCCCCTTCGCCGAATCCGAAGGTGTCCCAGAGCTCCTCCGTGAGGAAGGGTATGAAGGGGTGCAGCATCCTTATAGTGCTGTCAAAAACCAGGGCCATGACCGTCCTGGTGGTCTCCTGCCTCCGGTCGCCCTCCAGCCCTCTCAGGGCGGGCTTGGCCATCTCGAGGTACCAGTCGCAGAGTTCACTCCAGACGAACTGGTATAGGGCCTTCGCCGCCTCGCCGTAGAAGTAACCCTCCAGGTCACTTCTAACCTGGACGTTCACCTCGTTCACCCTTCGGATTATCCACCGGTCATGGATCCTTAAGTGCCTCTCATCCGGAAGGGAGCCCGGCGCCACCCCATCGATATTGGCGAGGGCCAGTTTACTCGCGTTCCAGATCTTGTTCATGAAGAGCCTGTTGCTTTCGATCCTTTCGGGGCTGAGGAAAATGTCCCTTCCCTGCACGGTGAGGCTGGCCAGGGTCATCCTGAGGGAATCGGCGCCGTACTTGTCGATCACCTCCAGGGGATCGATCACGTTGCCCTTGGACTTGCTCATCTTCTGACCCTGCTCGTCCCTTACGAGGGCGTGAATATAGGTCTCGCTGAAGGGTTCCTTGCCCATGAACTTGAGCCCCATCATTATCATCCGGGCGACCCAGAAGAAAAGGATGTCAAACCCCGTTACGAGCAGGCTCGTGGGGTAAAAGGTTTTCAGGTCCTCCGTGTCGTCGGGCCAGCCCAGGGTCGAGAAGGGCCAGAGGGCGCTGCTGAACCAGGTGTCGAGGACATCTTCATCCTGGTGGATATTGCCGCCGCCGCAGCACTCGCACCGGTCGGGGTCTACTTCTGAAACGGTGACATGGCCGCAATCGTCACAGTACCAGGCGGGTATCCTGTGGCCCCACCACAACTGCCTCGATATGCACCAGTCCCTGATATTTTCCATCCAGTTATTGTATGTCCCCACCCATTGTTCGGGGATTATTCTTATCCTGCCATCCCGAACCGCTTCTATCCCCGGGGCGGCGAGAGGAGCCATCTTTACGAACCACTGCTCCGAGAGGTAGGGCTCGATCACCGTCCCGCATCGATAGCAGTGCCCGATCGCGTGATCGTGTTCCTCCGTCCTCTCGAGAAGGCCCTTTTCCTTCAACAGGGAGACCATCTTTTTCCTGGCCTCGGCACTATCCAACCCCTCGAAGAGCGGCCCTGCCTCGGGGCTCATGAAGCCCTTTTCGTCTATCACCTGGATCGTTTCAAGGCCGTGCCTCTGCCCTACGAGAAAGTCGTTCGGGTCATGGGCCGGCGTGATCTTGACGAGGCCCGTGCCGAAACCCGGGTCGACCATCGTATCCTCTATGATGGGCACGATCCTGTCCGTCACGGGGACCAGCACTCTCCTCCCCGCGATCCCTCTATGCCTTTCGTCGCGGGGGTGGACCGCCACCGCTACGTCGCCGAGGATCGTCTCGGGGCGCGTGGTGGCGACTGTTACATACCCGCTACCGTCAACGAGGGGATACCGCACGTAAAAAAGGGTGCCCCTTTCGTCACGGTGTTCGACCTCCAGGTCCGACAACGCCGTGAGGCACCGGGGACACCAGTTCACTATGTAGCTCCCCTTGTAGATGAGGTTTTCCTTGTAAAGCCTTACGAAAACGGCCCTGACCGCCCTTGACAGCCCCTCGTCCATCGTGAAGCGCTCCCTTTCCCAATCGCAGGAAGCCCCCAGGCGTTTCAGCTGGTTTATGATCCGGTCGCCGTATTCTTTCTTCCATTCCCAAACCTTTTCGACGAACTTTTCTCTTCCCAGTTCATGTCTCGACACGCCCTCGGAGGCCAGGGATCTCTCGACCACGTTCTGGGTCGCTATGCCGGCGTGGTCGGTCCCTGGAAGCCAGAGCACGTTGAAACCGGTCATCCTCATGAAGCGGCAGGAAATATCCTGGAGGGTGTTGTTGAGGGCATGGCCCATGTGGAGAGAACCCGTCACGTTCGGTGGGGGGATCACCACGCTGAAATGGGGTTTCTCGCTGTTCGCGATCCCCTTGAACAATCCCCTTTTGTTCCAGGCCTGGTACCATTTGCCCTCGATCGGCGCGGGGTCATAGGTTCTGTCAAGCGTTCCCTTGGATGGTGCCATGATGATGCCTCCTTGTCCGTTCAGGCGTCGTGTAAAAGCGGACCCTTACCCGCCGCGGGGACGGTCATTACCGCGTTGGAGGGATCCGGCGTCTTCCAGGTAGGATTCAAGAAAGAGAATGAACTCTTCCACCCCCCACCCCTTCTCCATAGAAACGAGGAAAGGTTCGGCCACTGAAGATGCCGGCGGGACCGAGTATTTCTTCAGCAATGGGGTCCATCTTCCTTTGGGGACCTTGTCGATCTTTGTGAAGACCACCTGGACGGGAACCCCGTGACCCGTAGCCCACTCCTGGAGTATCCTGTCATTTTCCAGGAAACCATGCCTGAAATCAACAAGGTGAATGAGGAGGGCGAGGCTCTCCCTCCGGGCAATGAATTCTTCGATGAGCTTCGCCCAGGAAGTCCTTTCGGAGCGGCTCCTGCTTGCAAAGCCGAATCCGGGTAGGTCTACGAGGGTAAATCCCTTTCCGAGATTTACCCTGTAGAAGTTTACGCTGCGGGTCTTACCAGGCGTTCCGCTTACCCGGGCAAGGGGTTTTTGTATCAACCCGTTGATGAAGGTGGATTTTCCCACGTTGGACCTGCCAGCCAAAGCGACCTCCAGCCCCTGGGCGGGCGGGAATTGCCGCTCCTTGAAACAGGTCGCGGTCAGGGCGGCTTCCCACCTTTTCCTTCTATTGCTCGCCATCGTCCTTCTCTCTGACCAGGGACCGGCGGAAAACCTCTTCAAGGCTGCTGACGAAGACCAATTCCAGCCCTTTCAGAACCCAGCGGGGCATCTCCCCCGCCTCAAGGCGGTTGCCTTCGGGAAGTATCACCCTCTTGAACCCGTACCGTTTGGCGGCCAGGACCTTCTCCCTGATCCCTCCCACGGGAAGGACGTCGCCCCTCAAGGTAACCTCCCCGGTCATGGCGATATCGTTACGAACCGGTTTCCGCGAAAGGGCGGAATAGATCGACACGGCCAGCGTGATGCCCGCGGAGGGGCCGTCCTTAGGTATGGCCCCTTCCGGCACGTGGACGTGGATATCGGTCTTGTCCCAATCTATGTCAGATATGCCAAGTTCTTCCCCGTGGGACTTGAGGTATCCCAGCGCGGTCTGCCCGGATTCCTGCATTATCTCCCCCAGGTTTCCCGTGAGGACGATGCCCCCCTTCCCCGGGATGCGTACGCTTTCAATGACGAGGATGTCACCGCCCGTTTCTGTCCATGCCAGGCCGACCGAGGCCCCTACCGGGTCCGACGTGGGGAGGTGCACTCCCCCGGTATGGCGCGGTACGCCGAGAAGGGGCAGCAGGTCCGAGGGCGTTACGGTGAAGGTCTGCTTTTTGGCCCGTCCGCCTTTCTCTTCGGATTCCACGATCTTGCGCGTGATCTTCCTGGTCACCTTGGAGAGCTGTCTCTCCAGTTCCCTGACACCGGCCTCCCTCGTATACTCCGAGATGATCCTCTTGACCGAGGAGGAAGTGAACCTTACCTGGCCCGCCTTAAGCCCGTGCTCGTAGAGGACCTTGGGAATGAGGTGTTTCTCGGCGATCTGCAGTTTCTCCTCCGTCACGTAACCCGGTAACCGGATGACCTCCATCCGGTCCAGTAACGGCTTGGGGACGGTGTGGGTCGTATTCGCCGTTGTGATGAAAAGGACATTCCCCAGGTCGAAGGGTACTTCCAGGAAATGGTCGGTGAAGCTGTCGTTCTGCTCCGGGTCAAGCACCTCCAGAAGCGCCGCGGCGGGGTCACCGCGGAAATCCTGGCCGATCTTGTCGACCTCATCCAGGAGCATCACCGGGTTGCACGTCCCCGCCTGTCTTAGCTTCTGGATTATCCTCCCGGGCAAAGCCCCGATATAGGTCCTCCGGTGTCCGCGGATCTCAGCCTCGTCCCTGATCCCTCCCAGGGACATGTTCACGAACTTTCTTCCCGTCGCCCTGGCGATGGAGCGCCCCAGGGAGGTCTTACCGACGCCGGGGGGGCCGGCGAAACAGAGGACCTGCCCTTTCAACCTTCCCTTGGCATGTTTCCTTACGGCAAGGTACTCCAGGATCCTCTCCTTCGCTTCTTCGAGGGCATAATGGTCTTCGTTCAGGACCCTTTCTGCAAGGGTCACGTCCATCCTTTCCCGGGTCCTCTTCCCCCAGGGGAGGTTCGTCATCCAGTCGAGATAGGTCCTCACCACCGTGGCTTCCGCCGACATGGAGGGCATCTTGGTCAGCCGGTCCAGTTCGTGGAGGGCCTTTTTCCTGACCTCCTCGGGCATCTTCGACCGGTGGATCTCTTCACGGAGGTTGTCGATCTCCGAGAACTCGTCGCCCTGACCCAGTTCATCCTGGATGACCTTCAACTGTTCTCTCAGGTAATATTCCTTCTGACCCTTTTCGAGCTCCTGCCTCACCCTGTCGTGGATGGACCTCTCCATCTCGAGCAGCTCGATCTCCCTCAGGAGGATCCTGATCATCATCTCCAGGCGTTTCGATACGTCCCAGGTTTCGAGGAGCTGTTGCCTTTCCTGGATGCGGACCGTAAGGTGGGATGCCACCAGGTCCGAAACCTGGCCGGGGTCTTCCACGGCCGTTACCGACATCAACACCTCCAGCGGGATCTTGGGGTGAAGGGTCACATACTTGTCGAACTGCGCCAGGAGGGTCCTTTTCAGAGCTTCGATCTCCGGCCCCCTCAGGGGTGGGGGTGTCTCCAGGGCTTCGGTCTTCGCGAAAAAGGTGTCCCGCTCCAACCCGACCTCGAGGATGGAAGCTCTTGACACCCCCTCGACCAGGACCTTTGTTGTCCCGTCGGGGAGCCTCAACATCTGCAAGACCGTGGTAATGGTCCCTACTTCGAAAAGATCCTCCGGCTCCGGGTCTTCCACGTTCATATCCTTCTGGGCCACCACGAGGACGGTTTTATCGTGAAGCATGGCCTCCTCGAGGGCCTTGAGCGACCGGGGCCTCCCGACGAAAAGGGGTACTATCACCCCCGGGAAAAGAACCAGGTCCCTGACAGGGAGAAGCGGCACCTTCTTATCAGGACCCTCTCCTAAAAAAGGCAACTAGGCTACCTCCCCGTCCTTTGTAAAATCGAAGATCGGAAGCCCCTTCCCGTCAATCATCTCCTGGGTGACGACCACCCTGGAAAGTCCGTTCGTCCGCGAAGGGAGTTCGTACATCAGGTCCAGCATCGTCGACTCCATGATGGTCCTCAGGGCCCGAGCGCCGGTATCCCGCTCACAGGCCTTCCTGGCAATGGCCCTAAGGGCCTCGGAGGTGAATTCCAGTTCCACCTTCTCCATCCTGAAGGCCTTCTGGTACTGCTTGACCAGGGCATTCTTAGGCTCCGTCAATATCCTGACCATGGCCTCTTCATCCAGACCCTCCAGGGCCGCTGTAACGGGTATCCTCCCGACGAATTCCGGGATGAACCCAAAGGTCATCAGGTCGTCGGGCTGGACTTCTTTCAGAACCCTGTAACGGTCTTTCTTATCGTTCCTGGGGACCTGGCCCCCGAAACCGATGATCTTCCTATTGATCCTTCGCGAAATGATGGACTCCAGCCCCTCAAAGGCACCCCCGCAAATGAACAGGATGTTACCGGTGTTCATCTGTATGAACTCCTGATGTGGGTGCTTCCTACCGCCCTTGGGAGGAACGTTCGCCTCGGTGCCCTCGAGTATCCTCAACAGGGCTTGCTGGACGCCCTCTCCGGAGACGTCCCTCGTGATGGAGACCGATTCGGATTTCCTGCCGATCTTGTCTATCTCGTCGACATAGATGATCCCCTTCTCCGCGGCGGGCACATCGTAATCAGCAGCCTGGAGAAGCCTTACGAGAATATTCTCCACGTCCTCCCCGACGTAACCCGCTTCGGTCAGCGTCGTCGCGTCGGCCATGGCGAAGGGGACCTTGATCGTCCTCGCCAGGGTCTCGGCGATCAGGGTCTTGCCCGACCCGGTCGGTCCAATCAGGAGGACATTGCTTTTCTGCAACTCCACATCGTCCTCGTCGGCCGGACAGGCGATCCGTTTGTAGTGGTTATAGACGGCCACGGAGACCACTTTTTTTGCCTGCTCCTGGCCTATGATGTACTGGTCGAGGGCCAACTTAATTTCCTTGGGTTTGGGCAGATCCTTGAGTTCCCTGGCTACGTCGACCTGGACGGGGGGCTCGTCGTCTTCCTTTATTATCAGGTTGCAAAGGTTGACGCATTCGTTGCAGATGTATACCCCCGGGCCTGCTATCAACTTTTGGACCTCTTCCTGTCTTTTACCGCAGAAGGAGCACTTGGCCTCCCTCCTCGCGCCTTTGACCCCGTTGCCACCGCTCTGGGACACGAATATCCCTCCTTGATCATTGCCCTACTGTCCCCTTCTTTATCCCTTTCAGCTCTATGTTACTGCAAAAGTGGCATTTTTGAACATTGAAGGGAGCGCCTGGAGAGGGCTCCCTTCAACCGTGAATCACGGGACCGTTAAAAAGAAGGGTCTTCACCTTTCAGCGATGACTTTATCGATGATCCCGTAGTTGAGGGCTTCTTCAGCGGACATGTAAAAATCGCGGTCCGTATCGGCCTCGATCTCCTTCTCGGTCCTGCCGGTATGCTTTACAAGGATCTCGTGGATCCTGTCTTTGAGCCTCATGATCTCCCTGGCGTGGATCTGGATATCGATAGCCTGTCCCTGGGCTCCGCCCAGAGGTTGATGGAGCATGATCCTTGAACTCGGGAGCGCGATCCTCTTGCCGGCATCGCCTCCAGCCAGCAGGACCGCCGCCATGCTGGCCGCCTGTCCCACGCAAATTGTCGAGACAGGGCACTTGATGTACTGCATCGTATCGTAGATGGCCAGCCCCGAGGTGATGATACCGCCGGGGCTGTTGATATAAACGTTGACGTCCTTGTCGGGGTTGTCGCTCTCCAGGAAGAGGAGTTGGGCGACCACCAGGTTTGAAAGGTGATCGTCGATGGTTTCGCCAATGAAAATTATCCTGTCCTTCAGGAGGCGGCTATAAATATCATAGGCCCTCTCCCCCCTGCCGGTCTGTTCAATGACCATTGGAATCAGCATCAGGATCCCTCCTTTTCGATTTCCGCCTCTCCTGTCCCATCGAAGGGGCTCTCCAAAGTCTCCTCGCTGACAGCCACTTTTTCCATCAGCCTTTTGACCGCTTTCTTCATTCTTACCCGGTGCTGTATGTCGGCGAGATCATCGGGGTTCTTCAAGAAGAATTCTTTTATTTTATCCTTGTCAATATTGAAGGAACGGGCCATTTCACCGAACTCCCCGTCGAGATCCTCTTCTTCCACCTGGATCGCCTCAGCTTCAGCCAGGGCGTCCATGACCAAGGATCTCCGGACCTCTTCTTCGGCCCCTTCGACCGCTTCCGCCTCCAACTTTTCCCTTTCCAGCCCCTCTTGGGCGACGTACTCTTCGAAGGTTTTTCCAGTCTTTCTCCTTACGTTTTCATGCAGGTCCTTGAGAATCCTGGCCTTATGCCTCTGGACAAGGCTGTCAGGCACATCGACCTGGGATCGCTTGACCAAAAGGTCTAGGGCTTCCCTCTCGGCCCTTTGCAGACTTTCGGCGAGAAGATTCTCCTGCAGCTTCTCGCCAATCTTCACGCGGAAGCCCTCTTCATCCAGGTCCGACTCACCGACGACTTTCTCAAAGAAGGGCCCGGACAACTCCGGCAGTATCTTTCGGGCTACGGAGAGGACCTCGATCTTGTAGCGCAACGTTCTTTGGTCGCCGTCATCCTTGGGAGATACCCTGACATCGACCTCGACCCTGTCGCCGGCGACCCTGTCCAAAAGCGCGGAAAATAGCTCTTCGGGGAGGGCCTCCTTGCTCAATTCCACCACCGACTTCTGCCTGTCACTCTCCTGAGGTGCTTCACCGTTTTTCTCCTCGAAGAGGGCCAGGTCGTACATAACCTCGAGGAGGTCACCCTCCCCTGATGGCCTGTCGGTGACGGGCTCCCTTTCCGAGGCGTTATCGCGCAAGGATGATATAGCCTCGTCAACCATGCTTGGTGTGACCGCGACGTTCTTCCGGGAGACCTCAAGGCTTTCCAGCTCGGGCAGGGCCACCTCGGGCATGGTCTCGAAAACGAAGGTCATCGCCAGGGGTTCTCCGGCCTTGATGTCGTCGACCTCGACCGAGGGTTCCGAGATGAGGTCCAATTCATACTCCTTGACAACGGTATCGATAACGCCGGGTATCATGCTGTCCAGCGTTTCGGCCATGATAGCCCTGGGACCGAGGTGCATTTGGAGGACCTTTCGAGGGACCCGCCCCTTCCTGAAGCCTTTAATATCGGCCTTGGCCCTCATTCCCTCCAGGGTCTCTTCCATCCTGGCCTGGAAGGTTTTTTCATCGATCTCGACCTTGATCCGGGTTATATTTTTCTCCTGGGACACGATCTCTGAGCGCAAAGGAACACAACCCCTTCCATTGCCGGCTCATCCGGCGAACAATAATTTACAAAACAGGAACCCCTTGGCGCTCCAAGGGGTTCCCTGAGGGAAATACGATGAACCGACGCCAGTGTTAAGAAATTGGTGCGAGAGAGGGGACTCGAACCCCTATGCCTTAAAGGCACTGGATCCTAAGTCCAGCGTGTATGCCAATTCCACCACTCTCGCAAAAAAACTTGGTGGGTCATACAGGAATCGAACCTGTAACCCCCTGATTAAGAGTCAGGTGCTCTGCCAGTTGAGCTAATGACCCCCATGCCGACATTATAAACCAAGAAATGAAAAAAATTGGTGGGCCATACAGGAATCGAACCTGTAACCCCCTGATTAAGAGTCAGGTGCTCTGCCAGTTGAGCTAATGGCCCCTGCCTTGTCTCCCCTTGCTCTGAAATGGCGCGCCCGGCAGGATTTGAACCCGCGACCAGCGGATCCGAAGTCCGCCGCTCTGTCCACTGAGCTACGGGCGCAACGATCCTGAAAAAATGGGGTGAGCGAGGGGAATCGAACCCCCAACCTCTGGAGCCACAGTCCAGCGCTCTGACCGATTGAGCTACGCCCACCACATACCAAAAGGGACGATGGCGCGCTTGGCAGGATTCGAACCCGCGACCTACGGATTAGAAGTCCGTTGCTCTATCCAACTGAGCTACAAGCGCAAATTACCGCTCTTGGTAAACTGGAGCGGGAAACGGGATTCGAACCCGCGACCTACGGCTTGGAAGGCCGTCGCTCTGCCAACTGAGCTATTCCCGCGGAAGCCTTCCGGATTTCGGATGGTCGGGGCGAAAGGATTCGAACCTTCGACCCCCTGCTCCCAAAGCAGGTGCGCTAACCAGGCTGCGCTACGCCCCGAGCAAGCCTCGAAATAGCCGGAAAGCCTTTTCGTCCTGGTGGAGCTGGGGGGAATCGAACCCCCGGCCTCTTCCGTGCGAAGGAAGCGCGCTCCCGCTGCGCTACAGCCCCTTCCTCGAGTGACGGCGACAATTCTAGAGATGGAACGCCTTGTTGTCAAGGCGAAGGGTCTGTGCTGTCGCCGGACAGCGATAATGTCACCCCTTAAGGGGACAGGGAAAATGTCACCGCCCCTGGGTTTCGTTAGAGAATGTATTCCATGAAGAACGAGGGTGACATCAGGTTGTCCATCAAGCAGGCGCGGAGACTTCATGTTCTTGAAGAGGTGACGGGCGGGGTGATAACCAGCAGGGAGGCTTCAGCCGCTTTGGGGCTGTCGGTGCGGCAGGTCCAGAGGATAAAGACCGGCTACGAGGAGGCGGGAGCGTCATCGCTGGTCCACGGCAACACCGGCCGCAAGCCTTCCAACTTCATCCCCACCGACATAAGGGCCTTGGTGGCAGAGCGTGCTGCCAGCCTGTGGAAGGGGGCCAGCGCCAGCCACATGTCGGAGCTGCTCTTTACCGAAGCGAATCGGTCCGTCTCCCCCAAGACCATCACCAGGATCCTGAAGAAGGAGGGCTTGAAGAACCCCTTCTCCCATAAGGGACCCAGGAAGCGAAGGAGGAGGGCCCGGATGGAGCGCTTCGGCCAGATGCTCCAAATAGACGCCTCCCCCTTCGACTGGCTCTCCAACGGCTCAATGATCACCCTTCACGGCGCCATCGATGACGCCACGGGCAGCGTCACGGCTCTGAGGTTCGAGCCTACGGAGTGCCTTGACGGTTACTTCCACGTCCTGGAAGAGACCATCCTCAGTTACGGGATCCCCGGGTCCCTGTATTCCGACGCCCACTCCATCTTCTTTTCCCCCAGCCCTTCAAAGCTCTCCCTCACAGAGGAGCTGCGGGGAGCCGGGGAAGGAAGGACCCAGTTCGGCAAGGCCCTGGAGATCCTGGGCATCAAGGCCATCAAGGCCCTCTCCCCCCAGGCTAAGGGGCGTATAGAGAGGCTCTGGGGGACCTTGCAGCACCGCCTGGTGGTAGACCTGAGGGTGGCGGGGGTATCTACCCTGGAGGAAGCCAATGCCTTCCTCGCTTCCTACAGGGCTAGGCATAACGATCTCTTTGCCGTCCTGCCTAAGGATGAAGCGACGGCCTTCATGCCGGCGCCTTCCAAGGAGGACCTCTCCCTCATACTGTGCCGCAGGGCCTTCCGGAAGATGACCGGCGACTCCACGGTCTCGTGGAAGGGCCGGAAGTGGTCCGCCCTGGACTCCCAGGGCAGGAAGGTCCTGTTCCGCAAAGGGGTTGAGGTGGAGGTCCTGGACCTCCTGGACGGGAGGACGATTTTACATCGCCAGGGGATCTTCCACGAGCTGGTGAGGGTCGAGGAAGAGGAGACGAAGAAGACCCTGGCGAAAGAGAACACGACAGCATTATCCACGGAAGAAGGAATGAGAAAGCCTTGGACTCCGGGACCTGACCATCCATGGAAAAGGGAGTACGAAAAGAGGGTTAGCAGAAAGAGGATCCCAGAGCATTGTCTTGAGCAGATACCCTAGGGGGGATGACATTTTCCCTGTCCCGTTTTAGTACCTAACCCATGACATTTTCCCTGTCCGTTGACAGGCGAAGGGTCTGTGCGCGGGGGCGCGAGGGCCGCCCTGGTGGACAGGACTCAGCCGGTCTGGCATATTATCGTCATCATGAAGGACTAAAAATGAAGACCTTTCGAAGGGAGGTTCCACGATCCTGCAACCGGAGATATTTGACCTTCTTATTGATTCCGTCAAGGGAGGGTTCCTGGGAAAACGTTGCAGCGGGGCCGAAAGCGGTGACGGCTGGATATCACTCTTCTTCGTTCGTGCCAGGGAAGGCCTTTTCATACGCTGGAAGGAACCTTTTTCCTCGGTCTGTTCCGCCGCGAAGGAGGACATCGACGAGTTGCTCCTTTCGGAACGGGCGAAGTCCCCACTGACCCCCCTCCTCAAAAAGCATGTCGTCGGCTCCACCCTGACCGGCGTAAAAAGGTTAGGGGGCGACAGGATCATAATGCTCAACTTCTCCAGGGGCATCGCCGCGGGTATCACCGCTGAAAGGGTGCTCCTGTGCGAATTAACGGGCAGACACAACGACCTGATCCTGCTCGGTGGTGATGGGCTCATCATCAGCACCGGTTCTTCGGGATCCCCCGGCTCTTCGAGGCTCCCGGGAACACCTTATAAACCTCCAGTGCGCCCCTTCGCCGAACCCCTCGCCCGGGGTGCCGAAGGTCCCGATCTTTATTATGCCCTGCCGGTAATGCCGAAGATGGGCGCAAAACTGTCGGCATCCCTTCGGAACAAGTGGCACCTTTTCAGCAGCGGCACGTGGGAAGACTTCCTTTTGCCCGGAAGGGAATCCGGGAGCGGGGAACCTCTTGAGACGCGATGTCTTTTGCAGGAGCTCGGGGGTGAATTATCCTGCTTCGGCACCCTTCTAGGTGAGCATGTCTCCGCTGAGAAGGGGATCCTGTCTATTTTAAGGGAGCACTCCCTCTCGCCGCTGACCCGTTCCAGGCTCCGATCGGAGATCCTGATCCTGGAGAAGGAGATCCGAAGGAAGCTCAAGAGGATGAGCACGATCGAAAAAGGTATGGCCGATCGGGCCGCTCTGGCTTTGAAAGCAAAGGAATACAAGAGGGCCGGCGATCTTCTTCTCGCCCATTCTCAAAAAATTCCCAGGGGGGCGGGGAAGGTGACCCTGCCCTTCTGGACGGAAGAGGGATACCAGAAGGTCGATATTGAACTGGACCCCGCCCTGACCGTCGCCCGCAACGCCCAGAATTACTACCGGAAGTACCGCAAAAGCCGCCTCGACGAGGGGAATCTTGCCGCCCGATCGGAAAAGGTGGAAACCTCAAAAAGAGCGCTGTTGGAGTTCCTTTCGCGGTTGGGCGAAACCCGGACGATGGCGGAAATCCGTATTTTGAAAGACGAATTGAAGGCGGCGGCCGACCCTTCGTTGCCGCGGAGGGGAAGCAGCCCCGTGAAGGAATTCAACTACAGGGGTTTCCAGGTGGTGGCTGGGACAAACCGGAAAGCCAACAGGAAGGTGACCTTCGTCCTTTCATCACCGGAAGACCTCTGGTTCCACGCCAGGGACATCCCCGGGGCCCATGTAATTGTGAGGCTCCCTGGAAAAGACGCGCCACCGAGGGAAGTCATCGAATTCGCCTCCTCCCTGGCCGCCTATTACAGCCGTTCCTCCGAGTCCCTGACCGTTGCCGTGGACTATACCAGGCGTAAACATGTGAGGCCCATCCCGGGGACGATCTCGGAAGTCTCCTATTCGAGGGCCCGCACCGTCATAGTCTCTCCCGGCCTCTGGGCAAGACTTCTCCAAGGAAGGACCGCAGCTCCTGGTGGATAAAAGACCTGAACAGCAAGGGCTCTCCGTTCCTGGGGTGGTCGAAGCCGAGGATCCAGGAATGCAGGAAAAGACGATCCAACCCGTGGGGTGTCTTTCTCCTTGGGGCATAGAGCTGGTCCCCTACCAGGGGACAACCGATGTGCTTCATGTGGACCCTTATCTGGTGAGTCCTCCCTGTCACCAGGCAACACCTCACCAGAGAGAAACCGCTCCTGCTCCAGAGAACTGAATATTCGGTGACGGCGCTTTTCCCCGAGGAAATAACGGCCATCCTGTAACGGTTCCTGGGGTTTCTCCCGACGGGAAGGTCTATTCTCCCAAGGGTTTTTTTGGGAACACCCCAGACCAGGGCCAGGTACTCCTTTCTGACCCGCCGTTCCTGGAAAGCCCTGGTCAAGGTGTCGAAGGAGCGGTCGTTCCGGGCGACCACCATCAGACCCGAAGTAGACGCGTCCAGGCGGTGGACTATTCCAGGCCGTCCGGGCGCTCCCGACTCCGCTATCTCGGGGAATTTGTCCAGCAGGCCGTGGACCAGGGTACCCTTCCAATGACCGGGGGAAGGATGGACTATAAGGCCCGAGGGTTTATCCACGACGAGGATGTCCTCATCCTCCCATACCACCCCGAAAAAGACCGGTTCCGGGATGAGCTCCCGGGCGGGCCTGGGCTCCAAGGATACGCTGATACCCATGCCGCTGCGGACCAACATCGACGGCCTGACCCTCTGGCCCTGTTCGAGTCTCACCTTCCCGTCCCTGATGAGCGCCTGGACCTGGGACCTGGTCCTGTCGAGCTTCCATGTCAGGAAGACATCGAGCCTCTCGCCATCCAGGTCCTCACCTACGACCAGCGAAAGGGTCTCCTCTTCGTCCATGTCCCCATCCACCCCGGCGCCTTCGCTTAACTCGAGCCGTTCATCCGCTCCAGGACACCCTGGCACCGCTCGCAAACGCCGCGCTCCGGTACTTCCGGAGCCCATCTCCAGCACCTCGGGCATTTCCCTCCCGGTGCTTTCCTGATATTGAATTCCATCCCCGTCTCCAGGTCCTTCCACGAGAAGCCGACTTCACCGAAGGACCCTACGACGCGCAACGAGGATACTATCGACAGGGTCGCCCATTCCTCTTCGGGCAGAAGCCTCGCCGGATCCTCCACGGTTTCGCCCCTCAGGATCTCGACCTGAGCGTCGAGGGAGTGACCGATCACCCCGTTGGTCCTTGCCGCCTCGAGGGCTCTAGATAGGGCCCCCCTTTGTTCGAGGATCCTCTCCCAGCGGCTGTCAAGCTCTTCATCGATAAGGGTCTCGTCAACATCGGGCCAGTGGGAAAGAAAGACGCTCTCTGGTATGGAGGGGTCCAGGCTCCTCATCTCCTGCCATACCTCCTCCGAGGTAAAGCTCAGCACCGGGGCCAGCATCTCCGTCAAGGCACGAAGTATCGCCCACAGGGCCGTCTGGCAGCTTCTCCTCGCTTCTCCTGCGCGGTCTTCCGCGTAAAGCCGGTCCTTGCGGACGTCGAGATAGATGGCACTCAACTCGTTCACGCAGAAATGATGGATCATGTAGGCGGGTACGTGGAACTCGAACTCATCGTAGCCCCTGGTCGCCTTTCTTATCAACGCCTGCAATCTTGAAAGGATCCACCGCTCCAGTTCCGGCATCTTCGCGAAAGGCACCCTATCCTTCCCCGGGTCAAAATCCTTGAGGTTGCCCAGGAGGAACCGGGCGGTGTTCCTGATCCTCCTGTAGGACTCCACGAGGTTGGATAATATCTGTTCCGAGATCCTGACATCGTTCCTGTAATCGGTGGAGGCGACCCAAAGGCGCAGGATATCTGCGCCGTATTTCTCAATGATCTCCTGGGGGGCGATGACATTCCCCAGGGATTTGGACATCTTTCTCCCCTCACCGTCAACGATAAAGCCATGGGTGAGGACCATGTCGTAGGGAGCCCTCCCCGTCGTAGCCACCGAGGTCAGGAGGGAGGTCTGGAAATAGCCCCTGTGCTGGTCGCTTCCCTCAAGATAGAGATCTGCTGGCCACTTTAGGTCCTTCCGGGAAGCCAGCACCGCCGCCTGGCTGCAACCTGAATCAAACCAGACGTCCATTATATCCGACTCTTTCCTGAGTTCGCGGCTTCCGCAGTGCGGGCAAAAAGCCAGTTCCCCGAGGATCTGCCCCGGCGAGAGGCGCCACCAGCTGTTGGAACCCTCCCTGCGGAACAGGTCCTGGACCTTCCTGATCCTGGGAGGGTCGGCTACCAGGCCGCCGCAGCTTTCGCAGTAGAAAGCCGGTATCGGGACCCCCCAGATCCTCTGTCGGCTTATGCACCAGTCCGATCGCTCCTTGACCATGTTGGCGATCCTTTCCTTGCCCCACTCGGGTATCCATCTGACTCGGTCGATCTGGTCCAGGGCATTCTCCTTGAAAGCGTTGACCGCTACGAACCACTGTTCGGTAGCCCTGAAAATAACGGGCTTCTTGCACCTCCAGCAATGGGGATAGGAGTGGGTGATCCTGCCGCTCCCGAGAAGCCTACCCCTTTCTCTCAGGACGGCCAGGACCTTTTTGGAACCCTCTTCAAGGGAAAGGCCCCCCACGAGTTTCGTACCGGGGAGGAAATAACCCTTGTCATCCACGGGGTTTAGTATATCCAGGCCGTACCGTATACCCGTCTCGAAGTCTTCGGCACCATGGCCCGGCGCTGTATGTACACAGCCGGTCCCCTGGTCGAGGCCGACGTATTCGGCTAGGGCGAAGATCATCTCCCTGTCGTCGTAGAAAGGATGCAGGGCGCGGGCCTTGGCCAGGTCCCGCCCCTTTACGGTGAGGAGAGGTTCCCCGAGCTCGAGGCCCGTCACGGACGCGACCTTCCCCTTGAGGGCCTTGGCTATGATGAAGACCTTGCCGTCCCGGGCGGGGACGAAGGCGTAGTCGAAATCAGGGTGGATCGCCACGGCAAGGCTTGCGGGGAGCGTCCAGGGAGTGGTGGTCCAGACAACGACGTAGACTTCACTCCCGCGGATAGCCTCCTCCACCGCACTGTTGCCCGAGGTGATCAAGGGGTAGGCCACGTAGACCGAGGGCGAGGTTTCGTCCTCGTACTCTATCTCTGCAGCGGCGAGGGCCGTTTGGCAATCTATGCACCAGAACACCGGCTTGCGCCCCTTGTACACGAGCCCCTTTTCCACCATATCGGCGAAGACGCCTATCTGGGCGGCCTCGTACTCCGGCTTGAAGGTTATGTAGGGGTTTTCCCAGTCTCCAAGTACTCCAAGCCTTTTGAACTCCGACCTCTGGATATCGATATACTTCTCGGCGTAACTCTTACATTGCTGCCTTAATTCCACGGGGTCGATGGTCTCCTTCGATCGCCCGATCTCCTTGAGGACCCTGAGTTCTATGGGCAGGCCATGGGTGTCCCAACCTGGGACGTAAGGAGACTGGAAACCCGTCATCCACTTGTATTTCGGGACGAAGTCCTTAAGGATCTTGTTAAAGGCCGTCCCGATATGGATGTTCCCGTTGGCATAGGGGGGACCATCGTGAAGGACAAATTTGACCGCCCCCTCCCTCTCGGTCATCAGTTTACGGTAAACCCCCTTCTCCTCCCAGAAAGCAATGATCCCGGGTTCCTTCCTGACCAGGTTGGCCCGCATGGGGAAAGAAGTATCGGGAAGGTTCAAGGTATTCTTATAATCAGTTGACAAGGGCTGGACGCCTCCTTCTTTATTCAAAAAGGCCGCCAGTTCGGGCCGGCGGCCTCCCCGACGACGGGATACTCGGCCCAGGATCACCGGTGCCTTGCCGGCCCTAGGCAGTTTTGGTCATCAGCGCCTCTTTCTTTGACCGGGCCGTCTGGAAGAAATGCACGAAAAGCAGCACGGCCAGTCCTATGGAGTCCGATCTTATCCCCGGCACCAAGAGACCAAGGGCCCCTGCCATGGCCAGGGCTCTGACCCAAAAGGCCATCCTGGTCTTGTAAAAACCGATGGTGCCCATGCCAAGGAGGAACACTCCCAGCAACGCCGTGCCTATGGACATGATAAAAGGAAACGCCTCAAAGTCCACAAGGACGAGCATGGGGTTGAAGACATAGATGTAAGGCACCAGAAAACCCGCCAGGGCCAGTTTTATGGCCGTCCAGCCCGTCTTCATCGGGTCCGCCCCCGCGATACCCGCCCCGGCATAGGCGGCCAAAGCTACTGGCGGGCTCAGGTCCGCGGCGATCCCGAAGTAAAGAACGAACATGTAGGCCGCCATTGGGGCTACGCCCAGCTGCAGCAGGGCCGGCGCGGCCATCGTACTTGTGACGATGAAGTTGGCCGTCGTCGGGAGCCCTGCCCCGAGCAGGATACAGGCCACCATGGTCAACAGCAGCGAGACGATCAGGATCCCTCCGGAGAGGGTGATGATAGCGCTGGCGATCCGAAGGCCCAGCCCGGTCAGGGTTGCGGTCCCCACCACTATCCCCACGGTCCCGCAAGCACAGGCCACTCCCAAGGCTCCCCTCGCCCCGGAATCCAAAGCCTCGATGAGTTTGGGGATGGTAACCCTGGTCTCCTTGTTCAGAAAGGACACGATCAGGGTTGCGATAATGCCGTAGTAGGCCGCCTTCAAGGGGGTATAGCCAGCGAGAAGGAAATAAATTATCGCTCCAAGGGGGATCAGCAGGTGTCCCTTCTTTTTCAGCAAGGGAAATACCTTGGGCAGTTTCTCCCGGGGAAGACCCCTCAAGCCAAGCCGGGTCGCTTCAATGTGAACCTGGACCATGACCGCGAAATAATAAAGCAGCGCAGGGACGACGGCGGCGAGGGCCACCTGGATATAGGGTATACCGAGGAACTCCGCCATGATGAACGCCGCAGCTCCCATGACGGGCGGCATGATCTGCCCCCCGGTGGAGGCTACGGCCTCAACGGCTCCGGCAAAGTAAGGTTCGTAGCCGACGCTTTTCATGAGAGGGATGGTGAACATCCCCGTTGTACAGACGTTGGCCACCGACGAACCCGAAACGGTACCCATCAACCCCGAACTCAGAACGGCCACCTTTGCCGGTCCCCCGGTAGACCCTCCCGCGAGGGCCATGGAAAGGTCAATGATGAAACGCCCCATACCCGTCTGTTCCAGGAAGGAACCGAAAAGAATGAACATGAAGACGAAGGTCGAGGAAACACCCAGGGGTGTCCCGAACACTCCTTCGGTACCCATGTACATGTGGTTGATGATCCTCGTTATATTGAACCCCCTGTGAGCGAAGAGGGAGGGGAAATGCCTGCCGAAGTAGCAGTAAAAAAGGAAAAATATGGCGATCCCCGGCAGCACAGGGTTGGAAACCCTCCTGGTGGCCTCCAGCAAAAGAAGGATGCCCAGCAACCCCATGGTTATATCCATGGTCGTCGGGAGTCCCGCCCTCATCACGATCTCATTGAAATAGATCACATGGTAGAAGACCACGTAGGCGGCGACGCCGCCCAGGACATAATCGTACCAGGGGACCGTGTCTCTGCGTGCTTTCCCTGAAACGGGGTAGAGCATGTAGACCATGAAAAGGACAAGGGCAAGGTGAACCGCCCTTTGCTTGATAGCCAGAAGAAGCCCAAACCCCGAGGTGTAGAAGTGGAAAAGGGACAGGGCGACGGCCACCAGGAGGACCAGTTTCGCCTCCCACCCCGAAAGGATCCTGGTCCTAGCCTCGGTGTCGAAGCGCCTCCTGAGCTCGTCGAGGTCGATCTGTTCTTCTCCCGTCACGATGATGTCCTGCTTGCCCTGGTCGGTCTCTTCGGTCTTATCGGTCAAAAGGATCCCTCCCTGTCACGGATGCTACGGTCGATTATTCGCAAAGGAGTGTAAAGGCAACGGATCAGGTCGATTCTACCACACCCGAATGGCGCGTCACAGGTGCCGTGCCTTTGAAATAGCCTCCCAAAGAGACCTGGCCACTATGAAAAATTCCAGCCTTTTTGATGGGTAAGTCCTGAAAAGTTCATGGATCGTCGGAAGCTCACCGGGCAACTGGAGGGTGTTCCTACCGATACTATCGTCGCCGACCCTGTAGTAATACTTTCTCCAACTGCTTCTTCCGCCCCGGAATCGGAACCATTCACCATCGGAGATGAGCCGGCCGTTTCTTGGCGTCACGACCGGCAGCCCGGCGTTATGGGAGACCACCCTCTCCTCCCAGGCCCAGATCCTTCCGCTAACCACCCGGTAATCGTCCTCAACGGGCGTCTTTTCGACGGAGTGGATGTACCTCGTCGTGAAGGGGAATCCCACCGGTGTGGGTCTTGAAAGCAGCACCTCTTTACCGATCGAGATCTCAAGCACCCAGACAGGTGCACAAGCCATGAACAGGGCGGCGAAAAAAATCATAGCCGTGGTGGTGCGGATCTTGATCTTCATCACCTGCCGCCTGGTCGGGAGGCTGAGGGTTTCATTCAACGGTCCCTTCCAGGAGGGAGACGAAACGGCAGTACTCCCCCCATTCATCCTTGAAACGCTCGCCTTTCTTGATCCTGGTCAGGAGCCGTTCTGTCCCATCGGGGAAACCCAGGGGGATAACAAGTCTCGCATCAAGGGCGCATTGCTCCATCAGGGCGGAAGGAACGGAAGGGGCGACAGCCGTCACTATGATCCGGTCGAAAGGGGCCTCTTCGGGAAGACCGAGCCTCCCATCCCCGTGGCGGACCTTGACCGGATAGCCGAGTTCCTTTAGGAGAAGGGAGGCGGAACGGGCCAGGGAAGCTATCCTCTCAATGGAATAGACCTCGGCGCCCATCCTGGCGAGGATAGCGGCCTGGTACCCGGATCCGGTGCCAACTTCAAGGACCTTCATCCCGGCGACGACATCAAGTCGGGACGTCATCAGGGCCACCATGTAGGGTTGGGATATGGTCTGGCCGTTTCCCAGAGGGAGGGGATTATCATCATAAGCCCATTTCCTGAGCCCTTCGGGGACGAAAAGGTGGCGCGGGACGTTCCTGAAGGCTTCAAGGATATTCTCGTCCCTGATACCCCTGGCCTCGATCTGGGAAAGGACCATCCTTTCCGCTCTGGCTTCCCAGTCCTCCAAGGAACCCACCTCGAGACCTGTCAAGGTTTTTTGAAAAAAAAAAGAGCCTTCCCTGCTCTCCAGGGACGGAAGATCGACTGGCGGGCCTGAGGCGATTCGAACGCCTGACCTACGGCTTAGGAGGCCGTTGCTCTATCCTCTGAGCTACAGGCCCGTCGTTGAACGACCGTAATATTACCATGGGATCTTCACAACTTCAATGCCGCCCGGGGACCTGGGGGGCACACTTCGGGCCTCACAGTCCGCAACAGGCCATGAATCTTTTCGTCCCTTCGCACGTTCCCTGCCATTGAGCCAAGGTATCCTTCACGTCGATCTTCATCTGCTCCACAAGCAGGGAGACGGCGGGGAAGGCCTTTTCCCTCCTGAGCCTCCTGAAAAGGAAAAGCGAAACCTCTCTTCCGTAGAGTTCGCCCCTGAACCCGGGGATATAGGCTTCGCACCTGATCCCTTCCCCGCCGGGGAAAGTGGGGTTCAGCCCGATGTTGACGGCAGCGGGGAGTGCATCCTTCCCGAAAGCGACCCCCCCGGCGTAGACGCCTCTGGCGGGTAAAACTTTCATCCCCGGGAGCGAAAGGTTTATCGTCGGGAAACCGATCGTTCTGCCCCTTCCGTCACCACGGACGATAAGACCCCTGATCATGAAGGGGTGCCCAAGGTCCTCCGAGACCTGGGGCAGGTCACCCTTGATGACGCTCTCCCTGATGTAGCTGCTCCCGATCTTTCTTCCGGAAGGGGCGGCCAGGTGGGGAACGATCTCGACTTCCCACCCTCGCCGGGAGGCTAGCTCTTTCAAAAGTTCAGCGCCGCCCCGCCGGCCCCTGCCGAAACGGAAGTCATCCCCTACGACAAGACCCCTGATGAAAAGCCTGTCCTCCAGGAACCCCAGGAAGTCATCAGGTTCCATCCCGGCCAGGTCCTTTGAAAAGTCCAGCCTGACGATCTCGGGTATCCCCAGGCATTTACCGAGGATGTCCTTTTCCGGCTCGGTAAAAAGGGGCAAAAAGGTTTTATTCCCCAAGACAAGCTGAGGGTGAGGGAAAAAGGTCACGACGCACCAGGAATCGGACATGACTCGCGATAGGTTTTCCGCGGCCTCGAAGAGCTTCCTGTGCCCAAGGTGAAAACCGTCAAAGGACCCGACTACGGCTATCATCGTTTACGGTCCTTCCAGAATGATGTTGGTGACGGGCCTGACCAGGTATACGCCGTCTTCATGTACGACGCGGGCAAAGGATACCATGGCCTTTCCGAAGATCAGGATGTACCCTCCGGTCCCGTGTCCGCCCCAGCCTCTTCGGGCCAGTTTCCCCAACGACAGGGGGCTGCCTGAAGCGATCGTTCCCTCATCGGCGAGGGAAGCCTGGTAGTAAGTAAAACTTCCGGAGAGGGATGAAAAGGGCAGGATCCTCCCCTCGAGGGTGGAAGCGTCCGCCGTGGCAAGGTCGCCGCTGGGCAGTGCGTCGGGAGCGGCGAAAGGTCCGAGGGATTCTCTCCGGAGGCTTAAAACAGAGGCGCCGCATCCCAGGGTTTCCCCGAGATCCCTTACGATGCTCCTGACGTAGGTGCCCTGCCGGCAGACGATCCTCAGGGGTACGTCCCGCCCTGCCATTATGGGCCCGGTTCTCCCGATAGAGGTGACCAGCGCCGGCCGCGCGGAAAGCGGCACATCCAGGCCTTCCCTTGCCATGGCATGGGCTCTCCTGCCCTTGACCTTGACGGCTGAGAAGGCCGGCGGGGTCTGATCCCGGTGCCCGTAAAGGGAGAAAAGGGCCCTGTCGATACTTTCCTCACTAACTAGACCGGTATCTTCCTCTGATATCACCGCTCCGGAAAGGTCGTCAGTATCTGTCCTCAGCCCGAGACGGGCCACGGCGAGGTAGACCTTCGGCAGCATCATAACGAAACGGGATGCCCTCGTGGCTCTCCCGATCAGCAGGGCAAGGACACCTGAAGCCGGCTGGTCCAGGGTTCCCCCGTGGCCGACCCGCTCTTTCCCGCCCAAGGCCCTCTTCACCAGGGCCACACATTGTGAACTCCTGGTGCCCGGGGCCTTGTCAATGATCAGAAATCCCGATCTCATCCAGATCCCCCAGCCTCGTGACGAAGGCCTCGAGTGACCTTTCCGGGTTACCCTCCATCTTGCACCCCGACGCCCGCTCATGACCGCCGCCGCCCCACAGCGCCGCTATCTTCCTCGCGTTAACGGGCTCCTTAGTACGGATGCTGACGCGGCAGGCTCCCTCGTCCTCCTGGAAAAGGGCTGCAACGGTCACTCTCTTGACGGAAAGAAGCGCGTTGACCAGGTTCTCCGTGTCATCCCTCGATGCCCCCAGGGAGGACAGGTCCTCTCTCGACAGGTAGGTGACGCAGACCCTGCCGTCCAGGTGAAGGGAGGCCCTTGAAAGCCCCCTGCCCCAAAGATGGATGCCTTCGAGAGAACGGTTTTCATAAACCTCCTGGTAAACCCTGTGAGGTTCGGCTCCCTTTGCAACCAGGTACGAGGCGATCCTCAAGGTCCTCTCGTCGGTCGAGGGGAACCGGAAAAAACCGGTATCGGTGGCGATGGCCGTGAAGAGCGATCCTGCCGATCTCCTGGTGAGGTCCCACCGTGCCGCAAGAAAAAGTTCGTAGATCATCAAACCGACCGAGGAGGCCCGGTCGTCCACCCAGTTAAAGGTTCCGTACCTGGTATTGTCACCATGATGATCGATATTAAGGACGACGGCCCTGTCTTCCGGGGACGGAAGCCCCCCGAGCGTTCTTTCGGGGTTGCTCGTGTCCGTCACGATCACGGCCAGGTCCTCTGAACGCAAACTGTTTTCTAAGGATCCCGCTGCGACGTACTTTTCATGGAAGGGCAGGAACCGGTAAGCCTTCGGGAAAGGGTCGGGACCGAACCAGGAACACTTCTTCCCCAGAGATTCACATTGAAGAAAAAGGGCGCTCCCGCAACCCAGCGTATCGCCGTCGGGTTTCTCGTGGGCCACGATTACCCACTCCGGAACGCTTTCAAGGAGATCGATCATTCCCTGGAGGTCCTTCAAGAGCCGGCATCCTCCCCTTCTCCCACAGCCCCGGGGAGGCCCAGGCTGTCGAGAATGTTCTCTATGGCTTGTGCACGGTCCTCGGTGGTGTCGTAAACAAAGTGAAGTTCGGGCACCTGTCTCAGACGCATACCCTTACCTAGCATGGATCTCAGCACCCCCGCCGTCCTGTTAAGGGAAGCCTCAACTTTTTCCCGGCTGCCCGGGGTAAGGGTCCTGAAGTAAACCTTGGCGTGGGAGAGGTCCTTGCTGCAGACCACCTCCGAAAGGACAGCCTCCCTCAGGGAATCATCCTTTATCCTCGTCCTTATCAGGTCTGAGATCCGGCGGAGCAGCTCCCTGTTTATCCTTTCAATCCTGAAAGTAGGCATATCCTTTTACCTCTTTCTTCTCGCGGACAAGAAAGAAGTCTCCCTTTTCTTCCATCGAATGGACCAGCCGTATTATCGAGTCGAGCCTTTCTTCCGCTTCGTGATGGGAGGACGAGAGTACGGAAAAGGCCAGGAGGCCGTCCTGGCAGGAACCATCGGGGCCGAGGTCGGCCGCGGAGACGTTGAACCGGTTCCGTGCCCTCTCAAGGATGGACCTTGTCACTTGCCTCCTGTCCTTCAGGCTCGCGGCTTCGGGTATCTTCAGATGAACGAACAGCATGCCGCAGAAGGCGGCCCGTTCCCTCATCTTTCCAGGGTTCTCCTTTCCTCGACCAATTCAAAGGCTTCTACGATGTCGCCCTCCTGAAAATCCTGCTGGTTCGAGAAGCTCATGCCGCATTCATATCCCGCCGAGACTTCCCTGGCGTCATCCTTGAATCTTCTGAGGGCGGAGAGGCCGCCCTCCCAAAAGACGACACCATCCCTGATGAGCCTCACCTTCGCCCCCCGCTTGATCACACCTTCGGTCACGTAGCAGCCTGCGACCTTACCCGCCCTCGGGACCTTGAAGATCGCACGGATCTCGGCCTGCCCAAGAACGTGCTCCCGAATGGTCGGCGCCAGCATGCCCTCGAGGGCGGCATGGACATCCTCTATTACATCGTAGATGATCCTGTAAAGCCTGATCTGGACCCCCTCGTCCTCGGCTATCCTCCTCGCGTTGGGGTCGGGCCTGACGTTGAACCCTATGATAATGGCGTTGGAGGCGGAAGCCAGCGTCACATCCGACTCCGAGATCCTCCCTACGCCTCCATGGACGAACTGGATGCCCACCTCGTCGGTCTCGATCTTCTTCAGGGAAGCCTTAAGGGCTTCAAGGGAACCCTGGACATCGCATTTGAGGACAATGGATAGGACGGGCGTCTCCCCCATCTGCATCCGGTCGTACATCTCCTCGAGGGTGATCTTCCTCGACGGGGTAGTACCCGCCTCTTTTCTTGCGGCCTCCCTATCGCTGATCGCCTGGCGGGCTTCTTTTTCACTCGGAGCGATGGAGAACAATTCACCCGGTTGCGGCACCGACGAAAAACCCAGCACCTCGACGGCAGTACTGGGGCCGGCCGCGTCGATCTGGTTCCCTGCGTCGTCGATCATGGCCCTGATCCTTCCCCAGGCAGAATCGGTCTGGACGATATCGCCCTTTCTCAAAGTGCCCTGTTGGACCAGAACAGTGGCAACGGGGCCCTTGCCCTTGTCAAGCCTGGCCTCGATCACGGTCCCTTCGGGTGAGACGGTAGGGTCGGCCTTCAGTTCAAGTAGGTCGGCCACGATCAGGACCATTTCCAACAGTTGATCTATCCCCTGGCCGGTAACGGCCGAAATATCGACGGCGATGGTGTCCCCGCCCCACTCCTCGGGGACGAGGCCGTGATCCGACAATTGCTGTCGGACCCGGTCGGGCCTGGCCTCGGGTTTGTCGATCTTGTTGACGGCCACCACGATCGGGACACCCGAAGCCTTCGCGTGATTCAGGGCTTCGAGGGTCTGGGGCTTGACGCCGTCGTCAGCGGCGACCACCAGGATCACGATGTCCGTGGCCTGGGCCCCCCTGGCCCTCATTGCCGTGAAAGCCTCGTGGCCGGGGGTGTCCAGGAAGACGATCCTTTTCCCCTTATGGACCACCGTGGAAGCGCCGATATGCTGCGTGATACCTCCCGCCTCGGTCTCAGTGATCCTGGTTTTCCTGATATGGTCCAGAAGGGTTGTTTTCCCGTGGTCGACGTGACCCATGACGGTTATAATGGGAGCCCTTTCCTGGAGGTTATCTCCTTTAAAAACGGGCTTTTTGCTCACCACCGTGCTCTCTCCCGGGGCCCTCTCGTCGCTCGTTACGATCTCAAAACCAAGTTCGTCGGAGAGAACCTGGAGGATCTCATCGGTGACGGGCGAATTGGCCGGGACCATGTGGCCCGAGGATACCAGTATCCTGACGAGTTCGCCGGCTTTTTTATCCAGGAGGGTCGCCACCTCGTTGATCAGGGCCCCCTTGGGGACGACCACCCTTCTGGCCGGCTTCCCCTCCCTGGGAGGTCTATCGCTCCCTTCGCGAAGGGCATCCTCCACCAGCTGTGCCGTCTCGGATTCAATGGAGTTCATATGATTGCTGACCTCAATGCCGAGGTCCTTCAGAAGGTCCATCATTTCCTTGTTGGATCTTCCCAGCATCTTCGCTAATTCATAGACCCTGATCTTGCTCATTTCTATCGACCTCCCCGGCCACTAGCTTCTCAATCTTACCCGACAACCCGTTACCAAGGGGCAGGCCGACGATCTGGGTTTGCCCCGTTGAGAGCAGACGTCCCAACTCTCCCCTTCCGAGAGACCCGGTGACGACGACACGGCAAGCGCCACGTCTTCTGTACCCTTCCACCATGGACCTCACGTTCGACGAGTGGTCCCGGGTCAGGACCACCAGGAGCCTGGCTCCTTTCCTGAGTTCAGTCCTTACTGCGTCCTGCCCCGCGTAAAGCATCCCGGCTTTCCTTGCGATCCCGAAAAGGCCGGACAGTTTTTCATCCAAGATCGTCTTCCCCCCGGGGATCAGGGTCACCTCTTTCGTCGAGAAGGACCTTCAGTGAAGATATGAGCTTTTCAGGTACCGGTGTTTTGAGGGACCGGGCCAGTTGCTTTTTCTTCAAAGCCAGTTCCAGGCAGGCGAGATTCCGGCAGATATAAGCGCCCCTTCCCGGGGCCCTTCCGGAGGGGTCAACGACGACCTCCCCGTCGGGGCGTCGGACGATCCGCAACAAGTCCCTTTTGGGGAATTCTCCTCCGCAACCTGTACAGGTCCTGGGTCTTTTCCTTTTTTCGTGAACAACACCCGTTCCCGTCACGACTCAACCTCTTCGGTGTTGATAAGTTCATCGAACAGATCCTGGAGGGTCGGCAATTTTTCGGGTTCCAGGACCTTGATGTCGATTTTCCATTTGGTCAATCGAGCCGCAAGCCTGACATTTTGGCCGGCTTTCCCTATGGCCAGGGAAAGGTGGTCCGGCCGCACGAAGACCTGGACGGCTCTCTCCTGCTCTAAAACGGGCTCGACTTTCAGGACCCTGGCCGGCGACAGGGCGTTCCTGATGAAGATCAGGGGGTCGCTGCTCCAGACGACCACGTCGATCCTTTCGCCTCCCAGTTCCTTGCTTATGGATTTGATCCTGGCACCGGCGTTGCCTATACAGGCTCCAACGGGGTCCACATTAGGGTCCAGGGTGGATACGGCCACCTTGGCCCTCACCCCGGATTCCCTTACGATCTCCCTGATCTCAATGGTCCCCTCTCTTACCTCCGGGATCTCCAGTTCCAGGAGTTTCCTGAGCAGCCCGGGGTGACTTCGGGAAACAATTATCTTGGGACCCCTGGTGGTCTGCCTCACCTCTACGAGGAAAAACTTCATCCTGCTCCCAAGGGCATAGGATTCACCCACGATCCGCTCTTCTCTGGGGAGTATCGCTTCGGTCCTGTCGTTGAGCCTGACCAGGACCTGGTCGTCTTCGGATTTGAACACCACCCCGTTGATCAAGTCGCCGATCTTGTCGGAGAATTCTTCATAGATGATCTGTCTCTCGGCGTCCTTCAGCCTTTGTATGATGACCTGCCGGGCGGTCTGGGCCGCAATGCGCCCGAACTTTTCCGGTTCGACCTCGACCCGGACTATATCCCCAACCTCAACATCGTTGAAACCAATCTTGGCGGCGTCGTCCAGAGTCAGCTCCGTATCGGGGTCGCTGATCTCATCGACGATCTGCCTGACTTCGCTGATGGAGATCTCTCCGCTCTCAAGGGCCACGTAAACCTCGACATTCTGGTTGCCTCCCCTGTACTTACGGTAGGCGAAAACCAGAGCCGCCTCCAGGCCCGAAGATATGACCTCCAGGGGTAGATTCCTCTCCTGCATTATCTGCTTCAGGGCTCGAACGAAATCACGTCCCAGCTGCATCACTGCTGCCCCCTTTTCTTCTTTCCCTTGACATCGGGCCTGGACGGACCAGGCATTTCAAAGAGAAGATTTGATCTTGCAATATCGGCGAAGGGAAGAGTAACCTCTCCCGATCCATCATCATCGAACCGGACGACATCCCCCGAGACTGACAGGATGGTCCCGGTCAAGTTCTTGCGACCGTTGACGCCCTCCTTCAGACGGACCTTAACTCTTTTCCTGGTGAAACGTTCAAAGTCGGACATCGACACGAGGGGTCTCTCGACCCCCGGTGAGCTCACCTGTAGGTAGTACCTCTCGGGAAGCCCAGGGTCTAGATCATCCAGCATTCTTCCCAATTTCCTCGATACGATCTCGCAATCCTTCACATTGACGCCCCCCAGGCTGTCTATCAATACCCTGAGCACAGGGCGGCCCTCCTCCATGATCAGTCCAGACCAAACGTATTCATAACCTGAAACCTCCACCAGTTCCCTGATGGATCCATGCATCCGCCGCAAGGCATCCCTTTCGACAGGTCTTGTCATCTCCACAGCACCACCCGTGCATATCCTTTGATCAAAAAATAAAGGTTGATAAAAAACGAAGAGCAGGATTCCCCTGCTCTTCGCCCAACCAAATCTTTTAGGCGGTTCATCTGGAGTGAGTATACCATGCCTTCGATCACTTTTACAACTTAAGGTATCCTTTGCCAAGGGTTACAACTCTATAAAGGTGACTCCTCAAGGCCCGCCTCATCTATTCCATCCGGTAATTGGGAGCCTCCTTGGTGATCACCACGTCGTGGGGGTGGCTCTCCTTGACGCCCGCTCCGGTTATCCTCACGAAGGCCGCCTTTCCTCGCAGTTCCTCGATATTGGAGGCGCCGACGTACCCCATGCCGGACCTCAGGCCGCCGACAAGCTGATAAGTGATGGCGCTCATGGGACCCTTGTATGGGACAAGACCCTCGATCCCTTCGGGTACCAGTTTTTCCTCCGTTTGCCCCTCCTGAAAGTACCGGTCCTTGCTCTCTCCGACGCTCATGGCTCCAAGGGAACCCATCCCTCGGTAGCTCTTGAAGGAGCGGCCCCTGTAAATGACCACCTCGCCGGGACTCTCGTCGGTGCCGGCGAAGAGAGACCCTATCATCACCGAGTCGGCCCCGGCCGCGATGGCCTTGACCACGTCACCGGAATAGCGGATCCCACCGTCGGCTATCACGGTCTTCCCCCGGGAATGGGCCACGGCCGCGACTCTCATGATCGCCGAAAGCTGGGGTATCCCTATCCCGGCGATAACCCTGGTGGTGCAGATCGATCCGGGCCCCACCCCGACCTTGGCGGCGTCGGCGCCGGCGTCGATTAAGGCTTCCGCCGCTTCTCCCGTAGCGATGTTCCCCCCCACCAGGGCCACTTCGGGAAAGTTGTTCCTGATACGCCTGATGGTCTCCACCACTGCCTTTGAATGCCCGTGGGCAGTATCCACGACGAGTACGTCAATGCCGGCTTCCACCAAGCTCCCAGCCCTATCCATGGCGCCATCGCCGACCCCGAGGGCCGCCCCCACCCTTAACCGGCCCCGGGAATCTTTGGAAGCCTTTGGGAAATCTCTCGCCTTCTGGATATCCTTTATGGTGATCAGACCCTTCAATATGCCGTCCCGGTCCACGATGGGCAGTTTTTCGATCTTATGCTTCATAAGAATCTTTGTGGCACCCTCAAGATCGGTACCCACCGGTGCGGTGACCAGATTCTCATGGGTCATCACCCCGCTGATGGGCTGCTGGTAATCCGTGATGAACCTGAGATCCCGGTTTGTAATTATCCCTACCAGTTTCCGACGGCCGTCCACAATTGGAACGCCGGAAATGTGGTAATGGTCCATGAGCTCCACCGCATCCCTGACCAGGTCATCGGGGTGAAGGAAGAAGGGGTCCACGATTACCCCCGATTCGGAACGCTTGACCTTGTCCACTTCGGCTACCTGCTTTTCGCAGTCCATATTGCGATGAATGATGCCTATACCACCCTCCCTCGCCAGGGCTATGGCCATCCGGCTTTCGGTCACCGTATCCATCGCCGAGCTGCAAAAGGGTATGTTCAAGCTGATCCCCGGTGTAAGCCGGGAAGACACATCGACCTGGGAAGGCACCACTTCGCTGTAGGAAGGCACCAGAAGTACATCGTCGAAGGTCAGGCCATCACCTATTATCTTGATCTCGGGCCCGTCCATTAGGGCACCTCCTCTTGGGGCAAGATATGTTCACCCGGGTATACTTGGGCTCTATTGGCAGAGAGTCTATACGAAAGAACCCCTTTTCGGCAACAACCGCAATGCGGCTTAAATCCTTTCCCCTCCGGGTTCGTCCCCGACCCCAGTACCTACTCGCTGAATTCCGGCAATGGCCCAGCACCTCATCGCCTCACCCTTTCCCACGTCACCCGTGCCCTCACCCGATTTGAACTTGAGGGAGACCGAACCCTCCCTCCCCCTGAAAAGGACCCTGGAGAGGCTATCCAGGATGGGGCCGTGCATGGACGCAAGCCGTGGAACCTGGGCGTTGACGACGGCATCCACCGACAAAACCCTGTACCCCCTTCGATGAAGCAGGCCCGCCACTTCCTCGAGGAGGTCCAGGCTCCGGATGCCCCTGAAACGCTCTTGCGATGAGGGGAAAAGGGTGCCGATGTCGGGGAGGCCCGCTGCGCCGAGTATCGCGTCGGCCACGGCGTGGCAAAGGAGGTCTCCGTCGGAGTGGCCCGAAAGACCCAAGGTGAAGGGGATCCTGATCCCCCCGAGCACCAGCGGGACCCCGGGGATCAGGGGGTGGACATCAAACCCGAGGCCCGTTTTGACGTCCTCTGCGCCCCTCACCATACGGCGGGCCATTTCCAGGTCTTCCGGAAAGGTTATCTTGAAGTTCAAGGGGTCGCCCCGGACCCAGCCGGGCACCCTTCCTGAAGCCAGCCATGCTTCGGCTTCATCGTGGTTCTTGCCGGGGGCCTCTTCCAGCACGTTCTTGATATCCTCCACGGGGTAAGCCTGGGGTGTCTGGGTCGCGAGGAGGTCTTCACGGGGCAAGCTCGCCGTGATAACGCCATCCCTGGCCACTTTTAACGCGTCCGTCACCGGTAGCACAGGGATGGCTGAGCCCACCTCCCCGGCCTTGCCGATGAGCCGTCGGCACAATTCCGTGGAGGCAAAGGGCCGTGCTGCGTCATGAATCATCGCCATCTTTCCCCTCGCCGCCCTGAGGCCGAGCAGGACAGAGTCCTTCCTGCTCTCACCTCCAGCTACGACCTTCACTTCCATCTCCTTTTGAAGGGTGGAGGCTTCTTTTTCGAAAAAGGACTCCATCCCGGGTGGCGCTACCAGGATAACTTGGTCCACCCCGGCAACTTTCATTTTTACCGCGGTCCCCGCGGACCACGCCCAGAGGGGGAGGCCACCCAGTTCCTCGAACTGCTTCGGGGGACCCCCAAACCGCTTCCCCCTGCCGGCGGCCACGATCAGGAAGGACCATCCCGTCACGGGCGGACCTCTTTCTTTATCCTGCCGAAGACCATCCTCCCCGCCGAAGTCTGTAGCATGGACGTTACGACCACCTCTACCCTTTTCCCGATGAAGTCCTCACCATTCTCAACGACGATCATGGTCCCGTCGTCCAGGTAACCCACGCCCTGCTGGGGTTCCTTGCCCTCACGCAGGACATCGACCGTGATGGATTCGCCGGGGAGAAGGCTGGGTTTAAGCGCGTTGGCCAATTCGTTGACGTTGAGAACGCTCACACCCTGGATCTGGGCGATCTTGTTCAGATTGTAGTCGGTGGTCACCACCTTGGCGGCCAGTTCCTTGGCGAGGACCACAAGCCCCTCATCGACGGAACCCACGTCGAAATCCTTCAGGGTCACTTCCAGTATCTGTACGGAGACGTCAGAGAGCTGCCGCAGTTCGTTGATGATGTCGAGCCCCCTTCTCCCCTTGGTCCTTCTGGTCGGGTCCGAGGAATCCGCTATGGTCTGGAGTTCGTTAAGGATGAACCTGGGCAGGATGAACGGCCCCTCCAGGAAACCCGTCGCGGCTATCTCCAGGATCCTGCCATCGATGATGACGCTCGTGTCGAGGAGCTTCACGGCGAACCTTTCATTGCCGGGTTCGATGGCCAGTTCGGTGAGAGCGTTGTCACCGCTCTCCTTCGTCCTTTTGCCCCGGATGCTGAAACGCTGTTTCAGCCCCCCTATAGAGCTCCACATCCCGTGGATCTCTTCCTTCCTTTTCAGGAAAAGGGTGGCCCCGAGGTAACCGAGGACCACGTTGAGAAGGACCGCCAGGTAACTCCCCACCACCGGCAGGTCGGCGAAGGGGAGGGCGGCCAGGTTGGCCACGATAAGGCCCGCGATGAGCCCGGCCAGGGCTACGGAGATATCATGCCAACTGAGGGTTTCAAGGTTCTTTTCAAAGGATAATCCTATAAAGCCGAGTAATCGCACGAAAAATGGGGTTACCAGGTAACCTATCAGGGCAAAAAGCACTACCCCGAAAATGAAGGGAATAAAGGAAAAGTGGAAGGTCCCTTTCGGCCACCAGTCCTGCAGAACAGCTATCCTGACCACCTGGTAGCCCGCCACGCCGCCAAGAAAGACGAAGATAGCCCTTGCCAGGTAAAGCATCAGTTTGAATATTCCTTCGGCCATGTTCTCACTCCTTTCTTTCGAAAGAATTATTTGCCAGGCTTACATCAACCCTCGACTCTATCGAGGCGTGCAGAGTGACCCGGTCGGCGTAACCGATGGTCCCTCCGAGGGGCAATCCAAAGGCTAGCCTGGTGATCCTTGGCTTCATCGACTTAAGCGAGTCAAGGACGGCGTAAAAGGTCAAGTCCCCCTCGACGCTCGGGTTCGTGGCAATGATGACCTCCCTGAAACCTCCTTCCCGTACATATTCTCCCAGCCTGGACAGCCTCTCCGGCGGGAGATCCTCCCCATCCATGGGCGAGACCCTGCCTCCGAGGATGAAGTAGAGCCCTGAAAAGACTCCGGCCTGTTCAAGGGAAAGCATATCCTCGACGTTCTCCAGGACACACAGAACGCCCCTGTCCCGGAAGGGATCGGAGCAGACGGGGCAGGGATCCTCGGTGGTCAAGTTGCCACAGATGGAGCAGGAAAAGGTGCTCTCCCTCATGAGTGAAATGGTCGAGGCCAATTCATCGGAGAATTCGCCCGGCTGCTGGAGAAGGAAAAGGGCGAACCTCCTGGCGGTCTTGTCACCCACCCCAGGGAAGCGTGAAAAGAGCTTCATCAACCTTTCGACGGGTTCGGAAATGGACAAGACCGGCCTCCTAACCCAGCCCGGGGACCCCAAGACCGGCCCCGAACCTGCCGAGCCTCGACTGGGCCAGTTCCTTGCTTTTCCGGGAAGCGTCATTGATGGCCGCGAGGAGAAGGTCCTCCAGCATCTCCTTTTCTTCCGGGTCGATAACCTCCCGTTCGATGGAGATGCCGACGATCTCGCCCTGGCCGGTGGCCGCTACCTTGACCATGCCACCCCCCGCCACTCCCTCGACCCTTTCCCGGGCCAATCCCTCCTGGATCTTCCCGATCTCCGCCTGAAGCTTCTGCGCCTGCTTGAGCATCTGTTCCATGTTCATTGTTTTGATATCATCCTTCCATCCAAAAAAACGATCCGCTATCGTTTGATGTTACTCCTCAACGACGTTTTTACAAAGGACCTGGAACGTTTTTAATCTGTAGGGTGAGGGAGGGTATAGTCAGTCTCGGCCGGGTCTTTCGCGCCGCCGGGCCGAGAAGGAGGTGCCTCGGGATCTTGTCTTTTTCCTGAGCATCATCTTGACGGCATGGGCCTCGTCCCTTTCCCTTTCAGCGAGGGCCAGCCTTATCCGCCTCTCCTGTGCTTCCAGCACGGGGAGCATCTCCTGCTCAAGGTTGTTCACCTTCCGCCTGGTCTTCTCGAACTCCAGTTCCAGCGCGTCCAGCTTGGACTTGAGGTTGATATAACGCCACAGTAGGGGTTCTATCCTTACGAGGGTCTCGAGGAGCTCATCCACGTGCAAAGAGGCCAGGGCGGGGTCCATCAGCAGGCCGCCTAAAAGCCGCCCTCTATCCTTGTCCTCTGGATAGAACTGGGAATACTTGCACCCCATGAGGGTATGCCTTACGATCCTGACCTTCCTGGGTTCGACACCCCACAAAAGCAGGGTCTTCACCGATTCACCCTCAAAAAGGCGGACCAAGGCGTAGGCGTAGGATACGAAGGCCAGCATGCCCTCCACTTCCTTCCTCATGGCCCTGAAGGTCGACCGGTCGGCCTCGATCTCTTTGAAGAGGGCTTCCTTCTTCCTCTCCAGTAGGGAGCAGCCGAAACGCATATTCCCTATCTGACGCGTTATTTCGATCATTTCACTCCGGGAAACCGGGACGTCATTACCGGTCAAGTCGGACCCTCCTGATCTCCTCCATGAGGTCGGCGGGGATCCTGAACAGTTCCTCATCGGGAAGGGTGGAGAGCGCCCTCACCGCCGCCGCCAGGGACTCCCCGATAGAGAGAGCGCTGTCCCCCTGGTCCAGAAAGAGCCTTTCAAAGGCCGAACCGAACCGGAGATAGTGAAGCTCGGTCTCCGTCAGGCCTTCATCTCCTACGATCAGTCTAAGCCTGGAAACCTCCCTGGACCTGGCGTAGGAGGCGAAAAGCTGGTCCGCGACCTGGCGGTGACCGGCAAAGGTCCTTCCCACACCGATGCCCTTGTTCATGAGCCTGCTGAGGCTTGAGAGGACGTTGATCGGCGGGTAGACCCCCCTAGCCTGCAGGCCCCTGTCAAGAACGATCTGACCCTCCGTTATGTAGCCCGAGAGGTCCACCACGGGGTGGGTCATATCATCGCCGGGCATGGATACTATGGGGATCTGGGTTATGCTGCCCTTGAGCCCCTTTACGCAGCCGGCCCTTTCATAAAGGCTGGCCAGGTCAGAGTAAAGGTAACCGGGGAACCCCCTTCTCCCGGGGGCTTCCTCCCTCGCGGCGCTCACCTCCCTGAGGGCTTCGCAGTAATGGAGCATGTCGGTCATGACCACGAGGACGTCATACCCGCGATCAAAGGCGAAGTATTCCGCTATCGTCAGGGCGGTACGGGGCGCCAGGAGCCGTTCCACGGCGGAATCTCCAGCCAGATTGACCACGAAGACGCCGTTGAAAAGGGCCCCCGACTCCTCGAAGGAATCCCTGAAAAAACGGGCCTCCCTTTCGGTTATCCCGATGGCGGCGAAGACGACCAGGAACTGTTCCGGGTTTCCCGGGACGTGGGCCTGTCTGACCACCTGGGCGGCTATCTCGTTGGCGGGGAGCCCCGATCCGGAAAAAACGGGAAGTTTTTGCCCTCTCACGATCGTGTTAAGAAGGTCAATTGAGGCGATGCCGGTCTCGACGAAGTCGCTGGGGCCGGCCCTCATGGCCGGGTTGAGGGGAGAACCCGTGATGGGTACCTCCTTCTCGAAGCAAGGAAGGGCTTTCCCTCCCCTGGGGATGCCCCTGCCGTCGAGGGTCTGGCCCATCAGGACCTGTCCCAGCCGTACCTTGACCACGTCCTTTTCGAACCATACGGTGCAGTCGCCGGGATTGAGCCCCAACGTCCCCTCGAAGATCTGGATCGCGCATATGTCGCCGTCGATCTGCAGCACCTGTCCGGTCCGTTTTCCCTTGCTGGTCTCGATGGTGACCAGTTCGCCCAGGGCAGCCTTCCTGCCGTTTGAAACGAAGAGCAAGGGGCCCGTTATCCCGCTGATGGACCTTGTGCCTTCCCTGTAAAGGTCCATTTCAGCGTCCCTCCGAAGTGGTCAACGATCGGGCCACTTCTTCAAGCCACTGGTGAGACCTCTTTTCAAAGTCCTCAGCTGGCGCCCCCCTCAGCGCAAGGACCTGTCGTAACAAGCCCAGCCCCTGGACCTGCTGGTGCAGGACGCCTCTTTCGATCTCTTCACTCACCAGGCACTGGAGATCCTTCAGGATCTCGCTCAAACGCATCTGTTGCTCCAGCGTATTGAAAGCGTCATGGGGGTCGTAGGCGTTCTGTTGAAGGAAGGCGACCCTCACGATCTCCCCCATTTCCAGGTCCCACTTGTCCTGTTCCGAAAGGGCATCTCTCCCCACTATCTGCACCAGTGAGAGCAGCTCCGTCTCCCGGTCCAGGAGACTCTTGAGAAAGGAAGCGCAGTCCTTCCATTGCTCGCCGAGGTTTTCAAGGAAGAAAGGCTCCAGGGCCTTTTCATAGAGGGAATAGCTCTGTTTCCAGTTGACCGAGGGGAAATGCCGGCCCTCGGCGAGCCTCTTGTCGAGAGCCCAGAAGGTCCCCGATAACCTCAGGCTGGCCTGGGTGACGGGTTCTGAGAAATCCCCGCCGGCAGGGGAAACGGCGTTGAAGATCGTGATCGACCCCTTACGCTGGGGCTCGCCGAGGACCCTTACTCTCCCGGCCCTCTCGTAGTATTGCGCGAGCCTGGACCCGAGGTAGGCGGGATAGCCTTCCTCGCCGGGCATCTCACCCAGTCGGCCGGAGATCTCCCTCAGCGCCTCGGCCCAACGAGAGGTGGAATCGGCCATCAGGGCAACGTCAAGCCCCATATCACGGAAATACTCGGCGATGCTCATCCCTAGGTAGATGCTGGCCTCCCTCGCTGCGACAGGCATGTTGGAGGTGTTGGCGATGAGGACCATCCTTTCCATGAGGGTTCTGCCCGTATGAGGGTCTTTCAGGTGGGGGAACTCCTCGAGGACCTCCGTCATTTCGTTGCCCCTCTCGCCGCAGCCTATGTATACGACGACACCCGCATTGCACCACTTGGCCAGGGACTGTTGGGTGACGGTCTTGCCTGTGCCGAACCCCCCGGGTATGACAGCGGCCCCGCCGAGAGCGACGGGGAAAAGGGTATCCAGCACCCTCTGTCCGGTTATGAGCGGTTCCGAAAAGGGAAGCCTTTCCACGCAGGGTCGGGGCGTTCTCACATGCCAGCGTTGGCAGGGGGTTATCGCTAGACTGTTTTCGAGGACGCCGACGGCATCATCGATGGTGACCAAAGTCCCGGGGGAGGCTATTTCCTTGACCCTTGACATCTCAGACCCAAGAGGGGCCATCACGAGGTGCTTGAAGTCCTCCCCTTCTTCGACGAAGCCCAAAGCGTCCCCGGGCGAAAGGGTGTCGCCCGGTGACTTCAGGGGGAAGAAAGCCCACCTGGTTCCGGGATCCAGACTCCTGGAGAAAAAACCCCTTTTCAGGAAAAAAACCCCGGCCTCTTCGGAAGAGAAGCCCCCCAGGGGCCTGCCGATACCGTCGAGAACGCTTCCAAGGAGCCCCGGCCCCAGGTCGACGCCCAGAGGTTCCCCGGTGAATTCGACCGTTTCGCCGACGTGGACGCCGTCGATCTCCTCGTAGACCTGGATGTCCACTTCCTTGCCGTCGATCCTTATCACTTCCCCCAGGAGCCGCTCCGACCCCACCCTGGCGACCTCAAAGTTGGAGACCGGTGAAGCCGAATCAGCCCTTATGACCGTCCCCGCAAGGCATTTGATCTTCCCCAGGTTGGACACGCAGATCACTCCCGACCTTTAAGGCTGCCCTTCAAGGAGGGCATTTCCACCCAGACAGGGTCTGAGATCTTCGCTTTCCTCTTGTAGAACTCCGGGATACTCTCCGCCCAGTCCGACTCGACGAGGACAAAGGCCACCTCTTCACCCTGGAGCTTCTGAAAGCACCCGGGGAAATCCTCCGGCCCCTCGCAGACCACGGCCACGAGACCGAGGAGGGACCAGAGTTCTACAAAGGGTTGCCTGCCGAGAACGTACCCGTTGCCGTAATTCTGCATCGCCATCGACGGTCACCCCGCAAGGATCAGCTTTTCCAAAATGGCATCCCCTTCGAACCCCATGGACACCCCCACCACCAGTGAGTCCAGGTTCCGCCATTCCACCAATTGGTGAGCGATGAAAGCTATCGCCACCTCGATACCCAAGGGATCCTTTCTTCTCAGGGAGATCTGCCACCGCCAGAACTCCCGCATGGCCCCTCCTGGGGCTATCTCCGCTGGGCCACCCTTGGAACGGTCCAGGATATTCTCCCAGGGCGTTGAGCCTAGCAGCCCGGCAGGCTCGGGGGAGCCCTGGAGCCGCTCCGGGGACAGGGAAAAACCCCCCTTCAGGTAGAGCTCAGCGGCCTTTTCCTTCTGCATGACGCCGGAGAAAACCCTGGACCAGATATTCAGGTTCCATACATCGATGGTCCTGGCGAGGTATTCCTTAACCAGGGCCGAATTCTTCGTCCTGTGGCTGTCCAGCACCCTCTCCTGGCATACCAGCATGCCCGACAGGAGCGCCCTTTCGCTCGCCGGGAGGCTGGATCCCTTCACTACCTGTTCGAGCGCCCTGGCAAGAGCCCTCGCCAGGGGGTGGTCAAAGGCAAGGCACTTGTCGATCCCGTGGGCGACGGACGGGCTCTTCCATAGCTGGGCGAAGAAGCGCACGGGGAGGGTACCGTAGGCGTGCCACCGGGGCTGCATCTCGTAGGGGATGCCGATAAAGAAGTATCGGACTAGAAGGCGCCCGTTCTGAAGGTCCGCCCTGGACAGGATCACGCTGATGAGATCCTCGGGTTCACCCATGGCCATATTCCTGGTGTGGCTCAAGACCGATGCCGAAGTGTCCGCGAGGGCCATCTCGATCTTTCGGTGGGTTGACAGGGACTGTTCGATCAGGCTCCGCCTGAAACTCTTGCCGTACCTGGTATCCAAAAGGAAGACCTCGATATCCTCGAGGCTCCGGGATGCCAACCTTCGGTAATCCTCTCGGGCCAGGAAGTCCCCGAAACGGGCACGGAGCCTGGCGTTAAGATAGCCGAAATTCTCTGGAAAACCTTTCGAACTCTTCAAGAACATGTCGGTAGCGCTCCGAAAGGCCGCGAAGGAGCTCCTTCTGGTAAAGGTCCCACCTGGTCTTTATCGTGTTGTCTATATACAGGGTACGGGTCGGGGCGTCCGTCGCCAGGCAACCTCCCCAGGACGTGACGGACTCGCTCTCCTCCACGGCCCTTATCCTTTCATCCTCGGGCACCAGCCCTCCCTCCCCGGGGAGAACGAGGATCACGGCTTCGGCCTCAAGTGCCTCAAGGGCCTCCCTGACAAGGCAGGAAAGGATACCCGAGTAAACTTCGCGATCACCACGGATGGCCTCGATCTGAAGTCCGACCCTCTCCGTGGTCTTCTCCAGGATGGAAGAGATCTTGCCCAGCGCCTCTTCCCTCACCTTGAGCAGGGTGCGCCTCTTCTCCCTTTCAAGGAGAAGGTCAAACCGCTTTTTGTGCCCTGCCCTTATGTCATGGACCTTTCTTTCGGTCTCCCTTCTCGCCACGAAGATCCTGTCCGAAATGAAGCTTTCCGATTCGCCGCGGAGCGCCGCTGACTTTTTGGAAAACTCCTCCTTCAGCGCTCTTTTGAATTCCGCGATCCCCGTCACAGCGGCTAGCACCCCCTCGGTACCATCGGGGTTCCCAGGTCACGGAAGGATCAGGCGAACTGGAGGATCAACATGACGGCCACGACAAAACCCAGTATCACCATCGTCTCGGGAAGGGCTTCGAGTATGATGATAATTCCGCTTGTCTCGGGCTTTTCGGCGATAGTCCCGGCTCCGACGCTGCCGATCCTCGCCTGGGCGTAAGCTGTAGCCATGGCAGGGATGGCCACGGCCAGGGCTGCCGCAAGAGCGATCAGTGCCTTTTCCATAATCCCGGCTCCCTCCTTGAAAAGGGTTTATACAAGGTTCCCCCCCCGGCATGGAACTTCCCGAGGAATTCCACGTACTGGAGTCGCGCCGAATGCAGGCTTGAACCCGCAACGGCAAGGGCGAAGTTCAACAGGTGTATCGCCAGGGCCATGAATACCCCGAAAAAGGTGACCCCCAGGGAATCCACGAAGCTGTTGGCCACCGTGGCCAGTATCGCGGAAGAGAGCCCGATGGCCGCGATACGGACGTAACTCAGGACATTCCCCACCGATCCGAGGGCTTCGACAAGGCCGCCCATGCCGCCACCGGCAAGAAGCAGGACGAGCCCCAGCACCAACAGCGTAACGGGGATGGTGAACAGCCTTCCTGGCAACCACCCCTTCACCTGGACCATGACCGAAAGCAGGGCCAGGAAAACGACGACGTTGCCTAGTCTTTCCATCCAGAGGTGTCTTTGTCCCATCCTCAACCCCTGGACGACCCCCATGAGGAAGCCCAGGAAGACGTGGGCAAAACCCAGACCTACCGTGAAGGCCATCACCGGCAGTACAACCTGGGATCTCTCAAGCCAGAGGGGCTCCAGGTGGAAAAAACGGTGACCCAGGTCACCGAAGACCTCTCCATAAGCGGCCCCCCAGAAGATGGACCACGCGGCGAGGTAAAGGAGGATGCAGCCGACGTCCTTCATGATGGGTTGGCCGTCCTTCCGCCTGAGCCAAAACCCCAGGACGCCGATGACCAGGCCGTAGCCCATGTCGCCCACCATGCAGCCCCCGAAAAGGGGGAAAAACAACCCGATGAGCACGGTAGGGTCAAGGCCCTTGTAGGAAATGACGGGCATGAGCTTCAGGAAAAGTTCAAAGGGCTGAAAATACCTGGGGTTTTTTAGAGAGGTGGGCACTTCGGGCCATTCGCCAGGCTGGGGCTCTCTCCAGCGGAGAAAAAGCCTCTCCCCGAACTCGGTCTTCAACCGCGTCGCCAGCTCGTCCTTCTCGTCGGCCGGGACCCACCCGGAAAGCCTGAAGACCTCACCCCTGGTCTCGCTTCCGGACTCAACGAGAGCCTCCTCGACCTTTTCGTCCAGGATCACATAAAGAGCTCCTAACTTGGGCCCCCATTCCCTCCTTGCAGCCTTGAGGTTACGGTCGATCCCATCTATACCCCGGGGGATCTCTTCCAGGGCTGCCTCCATGAGAGGGAGGGCTTCACGAAAAGTCATGCTCTCGTAATCTCCCGGGAGCATCCAGGGGATGCATTGTTCCGAAAGGAGTATCTCCCGGACCACCTCGCGAAATTCAGGGGGATAAGCTATAGCAAGGATCCTCTCCCCCCCCGGGGTGACCCGGAGGAGGTAGGGGATCCTATCACCCTTTTCCAGGGGGTTCTTATCCCTAACGATCTTCCGGATCCTGGCGGCAGGTTCAGGAATACTGGCCTTCTGGGCCCACCAGATCGAGATCTCAAGGCCCGACCTCGCGTTGTCACGGATGAAGGTGTCGAAGTGCGAGATGGTCCTGAGGGCGCCTTTTATTGAATTGAGCTTTATCTCCAGGTCGGCCTTCATCCGCAACTTGCCGGAGAGCCTGGCACTGAAGGAGTCTAGGCTCTCCTCGACGGCTTCGATCATGGTTTCGTCCGAGGTCGAGAGCAGCACTCTTTCCTCCTCTAAAACTTCCCGGGGGATCGAAACCCATTCACTCCAGCCAAGGCTCTCGAGCAGCCCCAGGGCCTTGCCCCGGAGGATCTTCATCTCCGCCGCCGTTTCCGGTGACACGTATTCCAGCGGCTCTTCGTGAAGGTGGACCACTCCCAGGTCATGGAGCTTGCCGATGATCCGGGGCCTGTCGCCGACGAGACCCCAGAGCCCGAAAAAGAGCATGTCCCTTATCAAAAGGGCCGCCCTCCTCCCAAGCCCCTGGGGGCGGGGGGAAGGATCGCCCTGACGGCGATCTCAACAAATTCTTCGGTCAACACCTTTTCCAGGACCGGGTCAAGGAGGGAGGTTATTTCGCCCCGGAGGTCCTCGGCGAAGGAGCCAGCAGACGTGATAAGCGCCTCTTCGTAACGGTTCCATTCTTCTTCGGCCTCGGCGAGGGACCGTTGCTCAAGCTCTTCTATCCTTTTCAGCGCCCCTTCGCGTTCTTCCTCAAGGAGTATCTTCTCCTCTTCCAGCCTTGCCTCCAGGGCCTGCCTGAAGGACTCGACCTCGGCGTCGGGGTCTTCAAAAACCTGGTGATCACCTGGCTTCATTGAATTCCTTGCCTTCCATCATGAATTCGCAGAAACCGCCTCGCTCGATCACTCCGACCAGTTTGCGGCCCTCCACAACGGGGAGCCTCTTCAAACCCTTCCTGAGCATAAGGTCCACGACGGTCATAAGGCTCTCCGTCGGCTTGACGAAGATGGGGTCGGGGTTCATCACGTCCTTGACCTTCATATCGCCTATCTGTTTCAGCCTTTCGAAGAGGTCGCCCTCGGAGTCGTCGAGGAAGGTGCTCTGGGCGAGCACTTCCAGAAAGGTGGGCGTTGCCCTGCGAAGGATGTCCCTCTCCGAGAGGTACCCCTGGAGCACCCAGTCGTCCCTTACGACGGGGACACCGGAAAGTCGCTGGCTGTAAAGCAAATGCACAGCGTCAAGTACATGATCTTCCTCCGATACGGATGAAAGGTCCCTGTGCATGAGCTGTCCGGCGTTGATGGTCAAAACATTATTCCCCTTTCTGATGGGAAAACCCGAATTTCGTGAGTATCACGTGGTAGACGAAAAGAGGGAGGCGGCGAACCCGGCTCCACCGCCAGGGTTCCTGGATGAGCCTGAAAAGCCACTCGAGCCCCGCCTTCTGCAAGAAAAGGGGCGCCCTTTTAAGGTTGCCGGAGATGACGTCGAAGCTGCCACCCACGCCGATGGAAATGGTACCCGGCAGCAGGTGGTGATGTTCGAACATCCAGGCCTCCTGCCTCGGTACCCCCATCCCAACGAAGATGAAACGCGATCCGGAATCCCTGATCTCCTCCAGCAGGCTCCCCGCTTCGGAAGCATCGAGGTAGCCGTGTCTTACGCCACCGATCAAAAGGCCGGGATAAAGCTTTTTCAGGTTTTCGGCGGCCTTTTCGCCTACTCCCGGGGCGCCTCCGAGGAGAAAAACCGGCCAGCCCTCCATCGAGGCTAAACGGCACATTCGCTCGACAAATTCGACGCCGGGTATCCTTTGGACCGAAGGAGCCCCCAGGAAACCCAGGGCCCAGGTCAAGCCCTTGCCGTCGGGGAGGACCAGGTCGGCGCCGGTCACGATCTCCCTGAAATGTCTGTCTTCCCTGGCTCTCAGCGCGGAGAGGGCATCAAGGGTCACAAAAAAACGGCCCGGGCCACCTTGGAGGATCAGCGACCTGGTCCTGCCCAGGGCGTAATCGGCTGAAATACTGTCGATAGGCGTCCCCCAGAGGGTGGAACGGTTCGAAGTGGGTCTCTTTATCCCTGTGGAGACGACGAAAAGGAAACCGCCGAGCAGGATCGTCGACGAAAGGAGGGCTGCCAGGGCCATATTCTCGTCCCTCAGCTGGAAGCTCGCCACGGCGGCACCCATGACCGCGCATAACGAACCCACCGAACGGACGGCCGGCGTATGATCCATGCCCCTGCTCACAAGCCTCCTGTAGAGGAAGAGGGAGCCTTGGGAACGGGAGGAAAAGGTCCGGCTGACGATATTGACGGAGGCCTCTACCATGGGTATGGCGAAAAGGCCGAGAGGGATGAGCATGAGGGTGGAAAAGGTCACACCCTTGCTGACGCCCATAATGGAAGTACCGGCGATCAGGGTGCCCCAGAGGGCCGCCACGGGCTCGCCGAGGCGTTGATAGGAGTGACCGTGACGGCTCCAGAAAACGGCCAGTATGGAGACACCCACAAGGGTCATATAAAAAGCACCCTGGATATGCTGCTTGGAAAGGCCGGTGACGATGAGCATCACTATCCAGGATACGGCGGAGAGAAAGCCCGCCAGGCCGGGAACCTGGTCCATCTCCTGCAAAAGAAGGGGGAACAGGCCGACCCAAAGCGCCGTGGCCAGCAGCGAGGAGTACCGGTTGAGGAAGAGGTAACTGCCACCGGGGAATCCAACGAAGGATATGCCCAACCCCAGGGAGGCGAAGACAAGGCCTATGCCGAAGAAACCCAGGGACCATGGCATCTTCGGGTTGACCCTCTGGCCCACGCCGAGGATGGCCGACAAGAGACCCATGGCCACCACGAGCCGGACCGAGGGGTCGGGTGACCAGACCCCGCATATCCCCCACGCCGCCAGGAGGCAGACATCCTTAAGGTACTGGTACTGGTCTCTCTCCAGGGTCACCTTCGATATCCTCTGGATCGCGAAAAAGAAGACGAAGATCGAAAGCGACAGAAACACCATACCCTGAAGCTCATGAACACCAGCGGCCATAAAATGCCCTCCCCGATGGAATAACCCTCATCGCCGTCAAAAACCGCTTCTGAGGCCAGGAGCGGGATTCCGTCATGATTTTAGCATGAAAAGAGCCCGATGATGAAAAATAAGTCTATTTTCCGATGACCTCGGTCCCATCCATGTAGGGGACCAGACTTCCCGGTATCGATACCGACCCGTCACGGTTCTGGTAGTTCTCAAGGATGGCGATAAGGCATCGTCCGACGGCTATCCCCGAGCCGTTGAGGGTATGGACATACCGCACTCTGCCGCCATCCCTGGGGCGGAACCTCGTGTTCATCCTGCGAGCCTGGAAATCCTCGCAATTACTGCAGGAACTGATCTCCCTGTACTTGTCCTGCGAAGGGAGCCACACTTCCAGGTCATAGGTCTTGCTGGCGGCGAAGCCCATGTCCCCCGTCGACAGGAGCATCGTACGGAAGGGGAGCCCAAGCCTTTTAAGGATCTCCTCCGCGGAGGCCGTCAGTGACTCCAGTTCGGCGTAGCTGCTCTCGGGAGAACAGATCTTGACAAGTTCCACCTTGTCGAACTGGTGCTGGCGAAGCATCCCGCGGACGTCACGGCCGTGGCTTCCCGCCTCCCGTCTGAAGCAGGGCGTATAGGCGGTGTAGCGCAGGGGAAGGTCGTCCTCGGGTAGTATCTCTCCCCGATGGAGGTTCGTCAGCGGCACCTCGGCGGTGGGTATCATCCAGAGATCATCGGAAGAACAGGAGTAAAGATCCTCGGCGAATTTCGGCAACTGCCCCGTCCCTTTCATGGTCTCGCTGTTCACCATGAAGGGCGGTTGCACCTCCTGGTAGGCGTGTTCGTTAGTATGAATATCGAGCATGAAGTTGACCAGGGCCCTCTCGAGTCTGGCCCCCAGACCCTTGAGGACTGTGAACCGGCTCTCAGCGAGGCGCACCCCTCTCTCAAAATCCATTATCCCCAGCGCTTCCCCCAGTTCCCAATGAGGTAAAGGCTTAAAATCGAACTTCCGGGGTTCGCCCCAGGTGCGGACCACCTTGTTGGAATTCTCGTCCTCCCCCACCGGGACCGACTCGTGGGGGATATTTGGAATCTCGAGGAGCAGGGCCTGGATGCGGTTCTCCATGTCGGAGATCATCTCTTCATTTTTCCTGATCTCCTCGCCGACGAGTCGCATCCTCTCGGTCAGCCCCGCAGCATCGCCGCCGCTTTTCCTCAACTCGGCGATCTCCCTGGAGCCCTGGTTCCTTTCGGACCTCAGATCGTCGGTGAGGGTGAGCACTTCCCTGCGCCGGGCGTCCAGCCCGACGACCTCCTCAACGGGAAAAACGCCGTACCTCGCTGCCAGGGCCTTGCTCAGTTCCTCGGGTCTTTCACGAAAAAGTTTGATGTCGAGCATGGATATCCTCCAAACTGTCAGGATTTTCTCAACTGGCTCAAAAGGTCGGCCATCTCGATGGCGGCGGCGGCGGCATCGGCACCCTTGTTGCCGGACTTGCTCCCGGCCCTCAGGAGCGCCTGTTCGAGGGTATCGCAGGTCAGGACGCCGAACGCCACGGGGACCCTCTGCTCGAGTTCCACCATGGCGAGGCCCTTGGATACCTCGGAAGCCACGAAATCGAAGTGAGGCGTATCACCCCTGATGATCGCACCCAGGGCGATCACGGCGTCGTACTTGCCGGTGAGGGCTCCCTCTCTGGCTGCCAGTGGGAGCTCCCAGGCCCCCGGGACCCATGTGACATCGATATCCTGGGGCTGCACATCGTGCCTCAAAAGGAAATCCTTGGCCCCTTCCAGGAGCCTCGAGGAGATAAGTTCGTTGAACCGGGAGACTGCAAGGAAGAACCGCAGGCCGGTACCCACGAGTTTGCCTTGGATCGTCCTCATAGCGTATCACTTCCCCCTTTTCGTTTTATAGCCCCACCGGCGGTCTAGCCGATGATGTCCTTCAGATGGAGCATATGGCCCAGTTTATTCTCCTTGGTCTCAAGGTACTTTTCGTTGAAAGCGTTGGGGGAGATGACAAGGGGGATCCTGTCCACCACTTCAAGACCATGCCCCTCGAGACCTATGATCTTCCTGGGGTTGTTCGTGATGAGCCTGATCCTTTTCAAGCCGAGGTCGGAGAGTATCTGGGCGCCGATCCCGTAGTCCCTGAGGTCGGGCTTGTAGCCGAGGGCCTCGTTGGCCTCCACCGTATCGAGCCCCTTCTCCTGCAGTTCGTAGGCGTGGAGTTTCTCCAGCAACCCTATCCCGCGACCCTCCTGCCTCATGTACAGCAAAACCCCGTTTCCCTCACCCTCGATCATCCTCATGGCGGTTTTCAGCTGCGGCCCGCAGTCGCACCGGAGGGAGCCCAGGGCATCCCCCGTCAGGCATTCGGAATGAACCCTCACCAGGGTCGCCCTTTCCGGGGAGATATTCCCCTTCACCAGGGCCAGGTGCACCTTGTCACCGCTCTCATCCAGCACGGATACGTAAGCGTGGGCGACAAAATCGCCGTATTCCGTCGGCAGGTTCACGACCGCGACCTTCTCCACCAGTTTTTCCTTCTTGTTCCTGTAGCGGATGAGCTCTTCGATGGTGATGATCTTGAGCCCATGAAGTTCGGCGAATTCCACCAGGTCGGGGAACCGGGCCATGGACCCGTCGTCCTTCATGATCTCGCATATGGTGCCCACCGGCGGCCTCCCGGCCAGCCTGGCCAGGTCCACGGCGGCCTCAGTGTGACCGGCCCTTTTCAGGACCCCCCCGCACCGTGCGATCAGGGGGAACATGTGCCCCGGCCTTCGGAACATCTCCGGCGTCGCCTCGGGAGAGGCCAAAAGCCTCGCCGTGAGAGCCCTCTCGGCGGCCGATATGCCCGTGGTGACGCCATCCCGGGCGTCGACGCTCACGGTGAAGGCCGTAGAGTGCAGGTCAGTGTTCTCCCTGACCATGGGCTCAAGGTTCAGCCTCTTCGCGACTTTTTCATCCATGGGGACGCAAACGAGCCCCCTTCCCCGGGAGACCATGAAGTTTATGCTCCCCGCGTCGGCCGATCCGGCGGCCATCACCAGGTCGCCCTCGTTCTCCCGCGACTCGTCGTCCACCACTATGACCATCCCGCCGCGGCGGATTATCTCTATGGCCTCTTCCACGGTTGTGGAGACCCTTTCATTTTCAGCCAATTCCCGCTCTACTTCGGATCCTCCCATTTACGACCATCCCATTTCTGCCAAATTGTCCAGTGTCAGTCCCTCCTTCGGGGACAAGGTCCTCTTTTCGAGAAGATTCACCAGGTATTTTGATAGTATATCGTACTCCACGTTCACCGGGTCGCCGATCCGGAGATCCCCCAGCGTCGTGTCGGCCAGGGTCTCGGGTATGAGTCCGACCCGGAACTGTCCGGCTTCGCTGGAGATGACCGTCAGGCTGACCCCCTGGACGGCAATGGAACCCTTTCTTGCTACAAAGCGCGCGGCCTCGGGGGGGAGGCTGAAGTCCAGTTCCCTGCTCCGCCCCAGGTCCACGAGGCCGACCACCTGAGAGACCAGGTCCACGTGGCCGGTGACGATATGCCCCTCGAGCCGTCCCGAGGCGGGCATTGCCCTCTCCAGGTTGACGCGGTAGCCGGGCTTGACGTTCCCCAGGATAGTATTCTTGGAGGTTTCGGGCATCATCTGCACCGTAAAACCGCTCCTCTCCCTGGCCACCACGGAAAGGCACGCCCCGGAGACGGAGACGGAATCGCCCCTTTTCAACTCCCAGTCGATGGGGGCTCCCCCTATAACCAGCTCGACGACCTCACCGCTCCTTCTGAGGCCGGTTACCCTCGCCGTGCACTCAACCAGTCCCGTGAACATGGGTTGACCCCCTCCAGCCAAAGGTCGCCGTCGAGGTCCCTAATGCTCTCGACCCTGACCCCGATGGCATCGGCGAGTCTATCAAGGACGAAACCATCGCCGATGCCGTGCCCTTTCCCGGAAAAACGCGGCGCGAGGAAAAGAGCAAGCCCATCAAAAAGCCTCCCCGCCAGGAATGAACCCAGTACTCCGGGCCCGCCCTCGATAAGCAGGTTGTTGACCCCCTGGTGGGCGAGTTTTTCCAGCACGCTCTCCAGTGAGGGCCTTCCCGTCCTGTCGGCCTCAACCTCGTAAAGTATACAACCTTTTGCCCGCAAAGCCTCCAGTGTTTTGGCCGGCGCTTCACGGGAGTAAAAGATGATCGTCCCATCCCTGGCCAGGCGTGCCGATGGGGGCATCCTCAGCGAAGGGTCCAGGACCACCGGTATCGGGTCCCTCCCGTCGGTGTCCCTGACGGTCAGCAGGGGGTCGTCGGCGGATACGGTACCGATACCCACCATGACGGCATCGTTGGCATCCCTCAGCAGGTGGGCCCTCACCCTGGAAAAGGAGTTGGTGATCCAGCGGCTCTCGCCGGAAGGCATGGCCATGTTCCCATCGAGGGTCGCTGCCATCTTGAGGGTAACCCAGGGGCGCTTCCGCTCGACCCTCGAGAGGAAACCACGGTTGATAAACCTGCACCTATACTCCAGGACACCCTGGGTGACCTCCACCCCCGCCTCCCTCATCATAGCGAAGCCGCCGCCGGCCGTCCTGGGGTCGGGGTCGGCCATGCCAGCGACGACCCTGGCGATGCCCGCCCCGATGATCCTGGGGGCGCAGGGGGGAGTCCTCCCGTGGTGACGGCAGGGCTCAAGGTTGACGTAAAGCGTCGCCCCCCGCGCCCTCTCACCGGCGCGTTCCAGCGCGACCGCCTCGGCGTGGGGCCCCCCTACCTCGCCGTGATAACCCCAACCCACGAGACCACCGGGACCAACGATCACGCACCCTACCAGGGGGTTGGGACTGACCCTGCCCGTCCCTCTGAGGGCGAGGCTCAGGGCCGCCCTCATATTCAAGGCATCCCTTTTCGGATCATTCATCATCATCCTGCTCCCGGCCTCCCAGGTGGCGAATTATCCTCTTCGCCACCTCGGCGCTGACGCCCTTCACGGAAGAGATCTCTTCCGGGGTCAGCGTGGATATCCTGGCGACACTGCCAAACCTAGAAAGGAGCCTCGAGGCTAGGATCTTGCCTATGCCCGGCACATCCTCCAGCGACGAGCGGGACATCCTCTTCCTGCCGGCCCTCCTGTTGGCGGCTATAGCGAAGCGGTGGGATTCGTCCCTTACCCGCTGGAGGAGCATCAGGGCCTCGTTCTCCCGGGGCAGGCGGATCGGTTTCACCCTCCCGGGGACGAAAAGCAACTCCTCCTTTTTCGCGATGGCGGCCACCGGGACATCGGCAAGGCCCAGGGCCTTGAGCGCCTCCACCGCGAAGGAGAGCTGCCCGGGCCCGCCGTCGATGAGGATGAGTTGCGGGAAAACCCCCGATTCCTCCAGGACCCTTTTGTACCTTCTCTCCAGGACCTCCGCGATGGACCTGAAGTCATCGATCCCCTCAACGGTTCGGATCCGGTACCTCCTGTACAGGGAAGGGTTCGGGAGGCCCTGCTCGAAAACAACGCAAACGCCGTAGGCCTCTCCGCCGGCGAAATGGGAGATGTCGTACCCCTCGATCCTCCAGGGAAGGGTCGGGAGGGACAGCACCTCCTGGAGTTGGGTGAGGCTTTTCCAGATACCGCCATCGAGGGGATCCGAGAAGACCATGGACACATGCCTCCTGGACAGCCTCCAGATGGCCCTTATGGTGTCCCTGTACCTGCCGGCGGTCTCGAAGTCCATCGAGGCCGAAGCCTTGTCCATCCTCTCCCTCAACCTACCTACGAGGGAGGCGGACTGACCCCTCAGGAGCAGGGCGATATCGGCCACCCTCTCCCGGTACTCCGAAGGGTCGGCAAGCCCGGCACAGGGCCCAAGGCACCTCCCGAGGTCGTACCTCACGCAGGGCCTGGCGGCCCACTTGCCGCCCCTGGAGTCGGTCCTGCATATCCTCAAGGGGAAAAACCTCTCCACTAGCCGGAGCATCTGCCGCAGTTCGCCGGCGCTCACGAAGGGCCCTATGTAGTCCGCGCCGTCCCCCTCTTCCCGGTGCCTGGTTATCACGATCCGGGGGAAGGGTTCGTCGGTGATCTTCACGTAGGGGTACCGCTCCCCCATCTTGAGGTCAATGTTGAAAAAGGGCTGGTACTGTTTAATCAGCCTCGCCTCGGTTATGAGGGCCTCCGCCTCGGTCTCGGTCCTGATGAAGGATATATCCCTTATGGAAGAGACGAGCTTCCTGAGCCGGGGCGACGCGAACCCCCCGTGCCTGAAATAGGACTGGACCCTTTTCCTCAACGATTTGGCCTTGCCCACGTATATTACGGCCCTGTTCTCGTCGTGGAACAGGTAAACGCCCGGGCGCAAGGGCAGAGACGCCACTTTTTTCTCAATGCCCGTTTTTTCCAGGTCGATCTTCCTTTCCGCCCTTCGAAGCGCCCGGCGGCGCCCCGCGCTTTCGCCGGCCTCGAAAGGCCTGGACCGGTTGTCCAGCGTGCCCCATTTGGTATAGGATACCCCTAAAGGAGTCCTTTCCCGCCTTTGGAGGTGTAGCCATGGCTTTGTGCTTTTACAACGACCTTACCAGGAAGAAGGAGCCCTTCATCCCCATCGTGCCGGGGAAGGTCAGTTTTTACTCCTGCGGCCCTACGGTATACGATTTCTTCCATATCGGCAACGCCCGCCCCTTCATTATCTTCGACGTCCTCCGCCGTTACCTGGAGGCGAAGGGGTTCGAGGTGTCCTACGTCCAGAACTTCACCGACATCGACGACAAGATGATAAACAGGGCGGCCCAGCTTGGCATCACCGTCCGGGAACTGGCCGACCGGTTCATCGAGGCCTACTACGAGGACGCCGACGCCCTCGGCGTGAAGCGTCCCACCTTTTCTCCCAGGGCCACCGAGTTCATCCCCGAGATCATAGGCCTGGTGAGGCGACTCGTCGAAAGGGGTCACGGCTACGTTGTGGACGGCGACGTCTACTTCGACGTCAAATCCTTTCCCGGCTACGGCAAGCTTGCCAAGCAGTCCCTGGAAGACCTCCTTTCGGGGGCCCGCATCGAGGTGGACCCCAGGAAAAAACACCCCCTGGACTTCGCCCTCTGGAAGGGTAAAAAGGAAGGTGAGCCTTCCTGGGAGAGCCCCTGGGGCGAGGGCCGCCCGGGGTGGCACATAGAATGCAGCGCCATGGCCATGGCTCTCCTCGGCGAGACCATCGATATCCACGCCGGGGGGAGCGACCTGGTCTTCCCCCACCACGAGAACGAGATAGCCCAGGCCGAGGCAGCCACGGGCAAACCCTTCGTGAGGTACTGGATCCATAACGGCTACATCCTCATGGACCAGGAAAAGATGTCCAAGTCCCTGGGCAACATACTCACGGCCCGCGAGGCCCGCCAGCGGTTCTCCCCCTCAGCCATCAGGCTCTTCATGCTCAGCGCCCACTACAGGTCCCCCATAAGTTTTTCCGATGAAAGCCTGGGGCAGGCCGAAAGCGCGGTAGCCAGGATAAGGAACTCCTACCACGAACTGGTCAGCGCGCCCGTGGGCGGGGACGGGAGCTCCCAGGAAGGGGAGGCACTTCTGCTCGACGAGGCGCTGGAGCGTTTCAACGCAGCCCTCGACGATGACCTCAACACCGCCGGCGCCATCGGAGTCCTTTTCGAAGCCGTCAGGGCCATCAACCAGGCCACGTCGGGCGGTAAAAACCTCGCGCCCGCCTTCAGGGAAAAAGCCCTTTCCTTCTTCGATCACGTCGACGGCATACTGGGTCTCATTGAAATGACCGAAGAGGGCGACAAGAGACTCGAGGAAGAGGTGGAGGCACTTCTGGCTGAAAGGGAAAGGGCCCGGGCCGAAAGGGACTTCAAAAGGGCCGATTCCATAAGGGAAGAACTGGCTTCCAGGGGCATCCTTCTCGAGGATACCCCCCATGGGACCCGTTGGAGACGGTCCTGAAAGGACCGGCCATGATCATCCCGCCCGGGGAAGGACGAGCATGAAGGAGATCGACAGCCGCTACAAGAAAACCTATCCCGTATCCTGGAGCCAGCTCCACAACGACTGCAGGGCCCTGGCCTGGAGGTTGCTGGAACTGAGGACCGACTGGGAGAGGATCATAGCCATCGCAAGGGGCGGCCTGGTCCCGGCCGCCATCATCGCCAGGGAGCTGGACATCCACTTCATCGATACCGTCTGCGTCTCAAGTTACACCGTCAGGGCACAGGGCGGGTTCAGGGTGATCAAGAACGTCGCGGGCGACTCCGAGAGGACCCTGATCATCGACGACCTGGTGGACACCGGCAAGACAGCCAGGATCGTCAGGGAAATGCTCCCCCAGAGCCATTTCGCCACGGTCTACGCCAAGCCCGACGGGAGGCCCCTCACCGACACCTACGTCACCGAGGTGAGCCAGGAAACCTGGATACTCTTCCCCTGGGACTCCGAACCCCAGTACCAGTACATCGACCCCATAGCGGACCTTTCAAGGAACGGCCGCAAAGGGTGAATCAGGTCCTCTCCTCGCGCGAATAGGGCACCCCGAGGGCCCCTGGGGAGCCCAGGAGGATCCCCTTGCCCTTTTTCACCGATATGACCAGCAGGACGAGGATGGTGAAAATGTAGGGCATCATCATCAGGATCGGGGCTGGGAAACTGGTCCCCGCGGCCTGTATCCTCAGCTGCATCGCGCCGACGCCGCCGAAAAGGTAGGAACCCAGGATCGCCCTGACGGGGTTCCAGAGCGCGAAGATCACCAGCGCCACGGCGATCCAGCCGCGGCCGGCGCTCATCCCCTCGCTCCACATCTTCGTGTAGGCCAGGGAGAGGTAACTCCCGCCGACGGCCGCCAGCCCGCCACCGACCAGGGTATAAACGTAACGCAACCGTGCGGCGCTGAGCCCCATGGCGTCGACGACTATGGGCGACTCCCCCACGGCCCTCAGGTTCAGGCCGGGCCTGGTATGAAAGATGAACCAGTAAAGGAAGAAAGCCAGCCCGTAGGAGATGTAGACCAGGGGGTCGTGGTCGAAGAACACCGGGCCAATGACGGGGACCCCCGAGAGCACCGGCACCGGGATCTTCCCGAAACCCGTCACGGTGAGACCGACCATTTTCCTTCCCAGGAGGGCGCTGGCTCCGGTCCCGAACATGGCGACGGCAAGGCCGCTCACGACCTGGTTCGCACCGACGGAGACGGAAAGAAAGGCGTGCACCAGCGAAATGGCCGCACCCGTGACGAAGGCCGCGACGACGCCCAGCCATGGGTTGCCCGTGGCATGGGTCACGGAGAACCCCATGAAGGCGCCCATGAGCATCAGGCCCTCCAGGCCGAGGTTCTGCACGCCCGACCTCTCGGTGAGGATCTCACCCAGCGTCGCGTAGAGGATGGGCGTCCCGCTCCTGACCGCGGCCGAGAGGATGGGGATGAGGACTTCCATCCTAACCGCTCTCCTTTCTCACCAGTAACACCCGGTAATTTCGAAAGAACTCAAAGCCCAGCACCGAAAAGAGGATGCAGCCCTGGATAACCTGCACGCTGGCCAGGGGGAGCCTCATGATGACCTGGATGGTCTCACCGCCGACGAGGAGGACCCCCATGAAGAAAGAGACCACCAGTATCGCCCACGGGTTGAGCCTGGCCAGCCAGGCCACGATGATGGCCGTATAACCGTAACCGGGCGAGAAACCTGGTTGGAGGCGGCCCTGGAGTCCGGCGATCTCGGTCATCCCCGCCAGCCCCGCTATGGCCCCCGAGATGAAGAGCACCAGCTCCACGTTGCGGCCGTATGGTATGCCAGAGTAAACCGCTGCCCTGGGGTTGTCGCCGATGGCCCGGATCTCGAAACCCCATCGCGTCCACCGGATCACCAGCCTGAAGACCAGGACCAGGATCACCGCCGCTATTATCCCCAGGTGGACACGGGTGCCGAAAAATTGCGGCAGCCGGGCGGAGGGTGGGAAGGGGGGCGTCATGGGGAACCCCAGGCTGGAAGGGTCGCGCCAGGATCCATAGATGAAGTAATCGGCGAGGTGAAGACCGATATAGTTGAGCATGAGGGTGGTTATCACCTCGTTCACGTTCCACCGCGACTTCATGAACCCGGCGGCGTATCCCCAGGCGCCTCCGGCCAGGGCAGCGCCCGCCGTCATGGTTAAAAGCATGACGGCCTGGTTCCCCGATGGAAAATAACGTACCACCGCGGCCGTCGCAAGGGCCCCGAGGTAGATCTGCCCCTCGGCGCCGATATTCCATATCTTCATCCTGAAGGCCAGGGCCACGGCTATCCCGGAGATGACCAGGGGTATGGTCTTGACCACCACCTCGCTAAGGCCGTAGCCGCTCCCGAGGGCACCCCGGAACATGGCCCTGTAAGTCGCCACGGGCGATACACCGAATATCGAGAGGGCGCCCCCGGCGAAGACCAGGGCCGCCGCGACCGACAGGACCGGAAGGATCCCCTCGAAGAGCAACCCCGTCTTGAACCTCCTTCTCAAGACTACCCGGTACTTCATGGGAAGGATCAGACCACCTTTCCCGGGGCGTAGGGTGCTTCCGCGCCGTGAGGACGGAACTCTTCGAGGCAGGTCCCGGCCATCATGAGCCCCAGCTGTTCCTCGGTGACGCTGTCGGGATCCTCCACGAGGCCCATGAGCCTCCCGTTGTGGATGACCGCTATTCGATCGCTGAGGGAGAGGATCTCCTCCAGGTCGTCGGAGACCAGCAGCACCCCCGCCCCCTTGTCCCTCTGCTCCAGCAGGGTCTCCCTGACGAAGAGTGTCGCGCTGACGTCGAGCCCCCAGGTGGGTTGTACGGCGATGACCACCTTGGGGTCGTCGGTGAGCTCCCTGGCCAGCATGAGTTTTTGCAGGTTACCCCCTGAGAGCATTCGGGCCGGGTAGCCCAGGCCGGGGTGGACAACGCCGAATCTCTCCACCAGTTGACCCGTGCGACCGGCGATATTTTCCCAGTGAATGAAAAAGCGGAACCGGGTGAACTCCTTCCTCCAGTATTTCCTGAGGGCTATATTCTCCCTGAGGTTCATCCCCCGGACGAGTCCGGTCCCCATCCGATCGGCTGGTATGTAACTGACGCCTCTTTTCTGGAATTCCCTTATGGGCCGCCCGGCTAACTCGTAACCGTCGACCTTGATGCTCCCCGCTTCTATCTTCCTGATCCCCGCCAGGGCGTCGCACAACTCCTCCTGGCCGTTGCCAGAGACGCCCGCCAGCCCCAGGAGTTCCTTCTGCCGGACATCGAGGGAAAAATGGTCCACCCGGGTCCTGCCACGGTCACCCCTCACGACGAGGTCCCTGGCTTCCAGCGCCACCCTGCCGGGGTTCTGGAGGGTCTTCCCCACCTGGAAGACCACCTTCCTCCCGACCATCATCTCGGCCAGCGATTCCTTGGTGACCTCCGCTACAGGCAGGGTGGCCACCTTCCTTCCTTTGCGGAGCACGGTGATGCGGTCCGATATATCCATCACCTCGTCCAGCTTGTGGGAGATGAAGACGACGCCGTGCCCCTCGGCGGTGATCTGCCGGATCGTCTCGAAAAGAGCCCTGGCTTCCTGGGGTGTCAGCACCGAGGTAGGCTCGTCGAGGATCAAAATTTCGGCGTTGCGGTAGAGGGCCTTGATGATGGCCACCCTCTGCTGTTCCCCGATGGAGATCTGCCAGACGGGGGTCATGGGGTCGACGTGGATGCCGTACCTGTCCTGGATATCCCTTATCCTTTTGACGATGAGGTCCTTGTCCATCAGTATGGAGTTGCCTTCAAGCCCCAGGGCCACGTTCTCCCAGACGGAGAGGGTCGGCACGAGCATGAAGTGCTGGTGGACCATGCCGATGCCGGCCCTTATGGCGTCCCGGGGACTCCTGAATGACTGCGGCAGTCCCTTGACGGCTATGGAGCCGGAGTCGGGGGTGTAAAGGCCGCTGAGGATGTTCATCAGGGTGCTTTTGCCCGCGCCGTTCTCGCCGAGGAGGGTGTGGACCTCACCCCTGTCCAGGTCAAAGTCCACCTCAGCGTTGGCCCTGACACCGACAAAGACCTTTTCTATCCCCCTCATCGTCACGAGGGGTTCCTGCTGGACCGTAGACAATTGCATCCCTCCGAGGGTTTATCCTGAGGAACGACCCTGGGCCGCGGGGAAAGAAAAGGGGGCGCGCCTCCCGCGCCCCCCCAGTTGGCTATTGCTTATTTAGGGATCTCGCCCTCTACGCCTTCCACGAACCAGTTCATCGAGAGCATTTCCTCGTCGGTCATCTTTTCACCGCTCTTGACTACCTCTTCGCCCTTCTGGTTCCTTACGGGGCCGTAAAAAACATCCCAACCGCCCTCGATGATCTTTGCCTTCTCCGATTCGACGATGGCGACGACCTCATCGGGGACAACCTTGGAGATCGGCGAAAGGCCGACGAACCCTTCCTTCAGGCCCCACCATATATTGCTGGATTCCCAGGTTCCATCAATGACCTTACCCACGAAGTACTTGTAAGCCATGCCCCAGTCCCAAACCGGCGAGGTGAGGTGCATCGTGGGGGCGTAGTGGCTCATGTCGTTGTTGTAACCGACGACGTAGACGCCTGCCTCTTCGGCGGTCTGGGGCGCCGCCCCAGAGTCGGCGTGCATGGCGATCACGTCCGCCCCGGCGTCGATAAGGGCGAGGGTGGCTTCCTTTTCCTTGCCGGGATCGAGCCAGGAGAAGAGCCAGACCACCTTGACCTTGACATCGGGGTTGACCTTCCTGGCCCCCTGCGTGAAGGAGTTGATGGCCCTGATGACCTCGGGGATCGGGTTGGCGGCCACGAAGCCGATGACGTTCTTTTTGGTCATCTTCCCGGCGACAAGTCCCGACAGGTACCTGGCCTGGTACATCCTCCCGAAGTAGTTGCCCACGTTCGGCGCGTTTTTGTAGCCGGAGCAGTGCATGAATATCACGTCGGGGTTCTTGGCCGCGACTTCCTGAACGAAGTCCATGTACCCGAAGGAAGTGGCGAAGACCAGCTTGGCGCCGTTCCTGATGAAGGTCTCCATAACCCTCACGGAATCGGGGCCTTCAGCGACGGACTCAACGAAAAAACTCTCCACTCCCGGAAAGGCTTCCTCCATCTCCACCCTGCCCATATCGTGCATGTAGGTCCACCCGCCGTCGCCGACAGGTCCCACGTAGACGAAACCGATCTTCAGGTCCTTCGCCGCCACGGGCTTAAAGGCGGAGGCCGCCGAGGCGCCCAGGATCATTGATACACAGAGCATCATCAGGATGAGCTTTTTCATTCCCTTCATACCTCCCCGGATTTTTATGTTTCCCCTTCGGGTGACGCCTTACATTCTGTACATAAGAGGCCGGAACTTCAACTCCTTTCGAGGAAGTTCATACCCAGCTGTGGAGTACCCTGCCGCCGTCAAAGGTATAACCCGTACTGAAGGAGTAGGCGCCCAGGACCTCTTTCGGCGCCAGGGGCATGTGCTCCTCTACCTCCGAAGAGAAGAAGGAGAGTCCCCCCTCGCCGCGCCAGACGTCCTCGCCGTACCGGTAATCCTCGGCGCCCAGCGAGACCAGTTCCAAGACCGAGGGCGGCGCGCCCTTCACGATCGAGGGGAAATGCCTGATGTGGAAAAGGGGCAGCCCCATGGGCCGGTGCAACTCCCCGGGCGAGATCTTCTCAATGGTCTCCATCTCGCCCTCGAAGAGTTTTTCGCCGTGGGATGATGCCACGCCCTTCAGCTTTGTCCCCGGCCCCATGGCGGGCATGCCGGGGTTCAGGGGGTGGTAGGATGTCATGGAGACCTGCCCGAGTTTCTTGGGGAAGCCCATGAACCATCCCCTGGCGAGGCTGAAATCGTTATCTACCCAAATATGGAGACAGATCTGACCCTGGATTCCCTCGAAGGCGCAGCCGACCCATATCGCCGCCTCCATGTACTGGGTCCTCTCGGGGAGCACCCAGGGCATATCCTTCCTCTCCTCCCAGACGGACCACCATCGGCTGAAGGCCACGTAGGCGAGGCCCGGATCTTCCGCCGGTTCCAGCGGGCGGGGCAGGTAGGAGGCGATAGCGTCGGGGTCGGTCCTGTAGAGGATGTTCAGGTACTCCGTCCCGTAGTGCCAGGGGAAAGGTCCTACTATGGAAGCTTTGCCCTCCGGAGTGAGGGGGTAGGAAAAACCCTTGAGTTTGAAAGGTCTCTCTTTCACCGGGAAACCCTCCCTCTTCGTTCGGTGGCAAAAAACAAAAAATGGCGGAGACGTGTGGGAATCGAACCCACCGGAGCCGGCCGTACCGACCCCCACCGGGTTTGAAGCCCGGGGCACTCACCAGAGCACACTCGCCTCCGACGGTAATAATATTCTAAATGCTCAAGAGCCTCTCGTCCACCGAAAAAACAGCGTCGCCGATACTCACCCTGCCGGGCGGTCGCCGGCCAGGCTCTCCCTGAGCTTCTTCCTGGCGCGCTGGAGAGCGTTGTCGGTCCTCTTCCTAGACCACCCGAGCAGGGCCGCCGCGGAGGATACCGACCCCGCCTGGAGGAAGGCGTCCAGCACGGCGATCTCCGTGACGGAAAGCCCTTCCAGGAGACCTTCGTCCAGGATGAATAACGGCCAAGCCACATTCACATCCTCAGCGGCAGGTTCCAGCGAGCCGTGGTCGTACTGCCGGACCTTTTCCCTCCTGAGAAAGGACACCATCCCGTTCCTGGCGCAGGAGAAGGCGAAGGACGTGAACTTCCCCCTGCTGTCGTCGTACTTCGGGAGGGCCCTGAGTATGGAGATGAACCCCTCCTGCAGCAGGTCGTCGAAAAAGGGGCCGCCTCCCCGGGAGAGCCTCCCCGCTACCGCCCTTACCAAGGGGGTGATCAGGACCAGCAGTTCTTCCAAGGCCTCCGGGTCGCCGCCCCTGCACCTTTCGAGGAGGTCTTCCCCGGGCTCATCCCACATCGGCCGGTCACCGGCCCGTCTCGTCGGACTCCACGGTGTCGATGACGAGGGCCGTGGATACGGCTTCGCCGCCGATCTCAAAGGAACCCTCGAGGAGACGGCGCGCCTGGCTCCAGCGGCTTTCATCGACAGAAAAGTACGCCCTTGCCAGCGGCTCTCCCCTGGTCACGGGGTCGCCGATCTTCTTCAGGACATGGCAGGCCGCCCCGGGGTCGACAGTCTCGGTCCGGGCGAGCCGGCCGCCCCCCAATACCCTCAGGCTCTCCCCCACCGCCCTCGCGTCGCACCGGGCGACGACGCCGCTCCTTTCGGCCTCTATCACCCCGGTGCCGCCGGCGAGGTGGCCTCCACGGGCCGCCCTTTCGTTGAAAGCCTCAAGGTCGCCTCCCTGGGCGTGGACCATCTCTTCGAACTTGCCGTAGGCCCTCTCGGAGTCAAGAGCTTCCTCGACCAGTCGCCTGGCCTCCTCCGGGGAACCCGCCAGGCCTCCCAGGTGGACCATGGAAGCGGCAAGCCGGAGGGAGAGCTCCCTGACGTCGCTGGGTCCCTTCCGGAGCAGGACTTCCACCGCCTCGGCCACCTCGGCGGCGTTCCCGACCCACCTCCCGAGGGGCTGGTCCATCGCCGTCACCAGGGCCATGGCTTTCCTGCCCAGTGAAGCCGAAAGCCCGACGAGGCTTTCCGACAGTTCAAGGGCCGAGGCCACGTCCTTCATGAAGGCCCCCGAGCCGCACTTGACGTCGAACACGAAGGCCCTGGATCCCCCGGCCATCTTTTTACTCACGATGCTGCTGGTGATGAGCGGTATGGAGGGCACCGTGCCGGTCACGTCCCTCAACTCGTAAAAAAGGGCCTCCGCCGGCGCCAGGTCCTCCGAGTGCCCGCTTATGGCGCAGCCGACCTTCGTCACCTGTTCGACGAACCGCCCCAGGTCGAGGTGGGCGGAAAAACCGGGTATCGATTCGAGTTTATCGACGGTCCCCCCGGTGAAACCGAGGCCCCTGCCGCTGAGCTTGGCCACGGGGACCCCGCAGGCGGCGACAAGGGGGACCACGACGAGGCTCGTCTTGTCACCCACGCCGCCGGTGCTGTGCTTGTCCACCGGGAAGATATCCCCGGGGAAGGTGACGACCTTCCCTGAGAGCGACAGGGCCTCGGTGAAGGCCTTTACCTCCCGCCGGGTCATCCCGCGGAAGAAGACCGCCATGAGCCACGCCGCCACCTGGTAATCGGGGATCTCACCCTTCTGGGCGAGCCGTACGAACTCGGCGATCTCCGGGGGGGTCGACCCCTTGCCGTCCCGACGGTCCTCGATGAAGGCGACGGGGTTCATGGTACCCTCGACCCCAGTATCGCCACCATGGACTTCACGAGGTGGGAGAGTCTCCCGGCGGCCTTGCCCATTTCTTTCATGACCTGCTCGTGGGTCATAACGACCTCCTTCATCCCGGCGGCGTAGTTAGCCACGCAGGAGATGACGCAGACCCTCATGCCCATATGCCTGGCGACGATGACCTCGGGGATGGTGGACATGCCCACCAGGTCGGCACCCAGCGTCCTGATCATCCTTATTTCCGCCGGGGTCTCGAAGGAGGGGCCGGGGAAGGCGGCGTAAACGCCCCGCTTGAGCCGCTCTCCTAACGACGAGGCGGCCTCCTCGGCGATGGCGATCAACTCGCGGTCGTAGGTGAAGGTCATGTCGGGGAATCTCGGCCCCCAGTCGTCTTCATTCCTCCCACGGAGGGGGTTGAAACCCTGGAGGTTGATATGGTCATGAAGGACCACTAGGTCGCCGGGCGAGAGATCGTGACTGACGCCCCCCGAGGCGTTGGTGGCGAAATAAAAGGGTACGCCCATCTCGCCCAGAACCCTCACGGGAAAGGCGACCTCCTCGGGGGAATAGCCTTCGTAGTAGTGGACCCTCCCCTGCATCACCAGCACTGGGACGTCCCCCAGGCGGCCCGACACCAGCCTGCCGGCATGGCCCGGGGCCGTTGACACGGGCCATCGATCTATACCCGCAACAGGTACCGTCACGGCGTCCTCCAACGAATCGGCCAGGGATCCCAGTCCTGAGCCCAGCACGATGGCGACCTTGGGCACCGCACGGATCCTGTCCTGAATTAATTTCGCTGCTCTGGCGACCTCTTCCCTGTAAGACAATGGGCAACCTCCTCAGGCATACATTTTTTCGCGGCGAAGTTCAAGCCCTGGGGTGGCTTTTATCGTAAACATCCCGGAGTTCCACGTCAAAATGAGTGTATTTCTCCGTGGTCATTATCGAGGAATGGCCCAGCAGTTCCTGAAGGACCCTGAGGTCCATACCCCGCCTGAGCAAATGGGTCGCGAAGGAATGCCTCAGTATGTGCGGGTGAAGCCTTGAGCGGGAGATGCCGGCTTTCTCACCCCTTTTCTGGATGATCCGCCAGACGTCCTCCCTTCTCAAGGGCCTCCCGTTCCTGGAGAGGAAAAACTTACCGCCTCCGGAACCACCCAGCAAACCCCTCCCGGAGGACAGGTACCTCTCGACCCTTCCCTTGACCTTCCCGACAAGGGGGACCACTCTCTCCTTGTCCCCCTTGCCCCTGAGCCTGATCAGCCCCGTGTGGAGCCCCACGTCGGCGAGGTCCAGCGAGGCTATCTCTCCCGCTCTGAGGCCGCAGCCGTAACCGACCTCGACGATGGCCCTGTCCCTGAGAGAGATGGGGTCATCGCCCTCGCAGGCTTCGAGAAGCCTGTCTACCTCCCCCTCCGTCAGGACCTTGGGGAGCTTCCTCTCCCTGGCGGGAAGGCGTAAAAGGTCCAGAGGTCCACCGGAAACACCCTCCGAGGCGAGGAACCTCGTCCAGGACCGGAGCGCTGCCGCCGCCCTCTGGATCGATGACTTGCTGCGCCCCTCTCTGGAGAGAAAGCCCAGGTATTCCGCTATCCTCTCCGGCAGGGGAGGCAAAGGGGGGATGCCTTTTTCCGAGCAAAAGGAGAACCAGCCACGAAGGTCACTGCGGTAGGCGCTTACGGTGTTCTCCGAGCAACCCCTCTCGTAGCGGAGGTAATTGAAAAACGTGCCAAGGTCGGGGGTATCCCTTTTCATACTCGGTCGGCCTTCCCGGGGAGGGACTCGGAGCCCCTCCCCCGTTTTGGCTTTTATCTCGAAAGGAACCAGTAGATCGCTGTCAACGTCTTGGAATCCCTGATCTCCCCGGAAAGGGCCGCATCCTGCAGCTGCCGCCGGTCAAGCCTGACCAGGTCCATGAATTCGTCGCTGTCGCACTCCTTGGGCGCCGGTGAAAGCTCACGGGCGTGAAAGAGGATGATCCTTTCGTCGCTGAAGCCCGGCGAAGTAAAGAATTGGGCCACCTCCGCCAAAGCCCCCGGCTTGAACCCGGTCTCCTCCCTCAGCTCCCTGTCGGCCGTCTCGGCCGGCTCCTCACCGGGTTCGACGATCCCCGCGGGGATCTCCAGGAGGAACTCCCCAGCGGGGTACCGGTATTGCCTCACCAGGAAGAGGCCCCCATCGCCGGTTTCGGCAATAATGCCGACGGCGGGGGCATGTTCAACCACCTCCCGCAGGGCCATGCCCCCGTCGGGGAGCCTGACCCTGTCTACCCGGAGGTTAAGGATCCGCCCCTTGTATATCAGTTCGCCCGAAACCTTCTCCTCCCCGGGGAACATGGCTCAGGCTTTCTTGAGCAGTTCCCGGGCTATCTCCCTCCCCTTTTCGAAGGCCTCCAGGTTCATGGGGAGGAATTGGGGTTTTCTTTTCCCGAGTTTGTCCTTTATTGTCTCGATGCAGGCGTCGAGGCCCACCAGGTCGGTGGCCTCGACGATGGCCCCCAGCACGACGATGTTGGAGACCTTGTCGCTGCCGAGGGCCAGGGCCACGCTGTGGGCCGGTATCGGGAAGATGGTGACATCCTTCCTGGGGTTGGGGTATTTGACCAGGTCGGAGTTGTACACCAGGAGCCCTCCGGGTTTTACCGACCCCTCGAACCTTTCCATCGACGGGTTGTTCATTATCACGGTGACATCCGCCTCGGCTACGACGGGCGAGGCGATCTCCTCGTCGCTGATGGCCACGCCGCAGTTCGCGGTCCCGCCGCGCATCTCAGGCCCGTAGGAGGGGATCCAGGTGACGTGACGGCCCTCGCTGATGGCCGTGTAGGCCACCAGCTGGCCCAGGACCATTATGCCCTGCCCCCCGAAACCGGCGGCGATCATTCCTCTGAAAAATCCGGACATATCCTTCCCTCCCCTATTCAAAGTTCTTGTAAACACCCAGGGGGTAGTGAGGTATCATGGCGCTCTCGGTCCACTCGAAAGCCTGGACCGGTGTCATCCCCCAGTTGGTCGGGCAGTTGGAGAGGACCTCCACGAAGGAGTAACCCTTGCCCTCGATCTGGTTCACGAAGGCCTGCTTGATGGCCTTCTTGGCCTCGATGATGTACTTGGGCTTGGCCACGGAGACCCTCGTGATGAAACCCGGGGTCTCGAGGGTGGCGAGGAGTTCGCACATCCTCATGGGGTAACCGGCCAGTTCGGGGTCCCTCCCGAAGGGGCTGGTGGTAGTCTTCTGCCCAATGAGGGTAGTCGGGGCCATCTGGCCGCCGGTCATCCCGTAGATTGCGTTGTTAATGAAGATGGTGGTCAGCTTCTCTCCCCTGTTGGCCACGTGGATGATCTCGGCCGTCCCAATGGAAGCCAGGTCACCATCCCCCTGGTAGGTGAAGACGATCTTGTCCGGCCGGGTCCGTTTTATGCCCGTGGCCAGCGCCGGCGCCCTCCCGTGGGCCGCCTCGCAGAAGTCGATGTCGAAGTAGTCGTACATAAGGGCGGCGCAACCGACGGGCGCGGTCCCTATCACATCGTCCTGTATCCCCAGCTCATCGATGATCTCACAGATGAGCCTGTGGGTGATGCCATGCCCGCACCCCGGGCAGTAATGGGTGTGCACGTCCTTGGCCCATGACTTCGGCCTTTCGTAGATCTTGATCTCTTTCATCGGTCCGACACCTCCCTGGACTAAAGAACGGCCCTGATCTGCTCCTCGATCTCCTTGACCGAGGGAGCGATACCCCCCGCGTGCCCGAAAAAGGACACCGGGGCCTTCCCGCAGACGGCCGCCTCGACATCCTCGACCATCTGTCCCATGTTCATCTCGACCACCAGGACGCCCTTCAAACCCGTGGCGAGTTCCCGGATCTTCTCCTTAGGGAAGGGATACAGTGTTATGGGCCTCAGCATGCCGACCTTTATTCCTTCGTTCCTCAGGTTGTTTATGGCCGATCTCGCTATCCTTGCCGTCGTCCCAAAGGCGCAAAGCAGGATCTCGGCGCCGTCGCAGCGGTATGCCTCGAACCTGACCTCTTTTTCCATCCCGCGGTACTTTTTCTGCAATTCAATATTGTGGCGCTCCAGGTCTTCGGGGTTGAGGTAGAGACTTTTGAGTATGGCCCTCTTGCCTCCGCGATCCCTCATGCACCCCAACGCCCAGGGCTCCCTGGGCGGGAGGTTCTCCGAGATATGCTCCTTGATCTCGACAGCCTCCATCATCTGGCCCATGAACCCGTCGGCAAGGATCATGACGGGGTTGCGGTACTGCTGGGCGAGGTCAAAGGCCATCTGGGTCAGTTCCACGGCTTCCTGCAGCGTGCTCGGGGCGAGGACCAGGAGACGGTAGTCCCCGTTACCGCCACCCTTTGTGGCCTGCATGTAGTCCGCCTGGGACGGGAGTATCCCGCCTAGGCCGGGGCCTCCCCTCATGACGTTGACGATGACGGCGGGGATCTCGCACCCGGCTATGTAACTGATCCCCTCGGACATGAGGGATATCCCCGGGCTCGACGAGGTGGTCATGATCTTCGTCCCGGTGGCTCCCCCGCCCATGACCATGTTGATCGCCGCGACCTCGCTTTCGGCCTGGACGTATGCGCCGCCTATCTTCGGCAGTTTTGCCGACATGTACTCCGGGATCTCGTTCTGGGGAGTGATGGGGTAACCGAAAAAGTACTTGCAACCCGCCTGGATGGCGGCCTCCGCTATAGCTTCCGTGCCCTTCATAAGTACTCGTGCCATGGGTACCACCTCCGGCCTTATTGGTCCTCTTCGAACCTGAACACTTCGATAGCCGCGTCGGGACAGGTCGTAGCGCACAACTTGCAGGCAATGCAACCTTCCTTGAACTGCTCCACGGGTCGGTAACCCTTGCTGTTGATGTGATCCGAGATCCTCAAAACCTTGACCGGACAGGCTTCGACGCAAAGACCGCAGCTCTTGCAGTATTCCTCGAGCACACTGATACGCCCTTTCGCCATTTACCTGCGCACCCTCTTCCTTCTTTTGATTTATTCTACAGGCCTTTAATGGGACCGGCCCTGTTCCCTAGGACCTGTCGTCGAACCTGGTCCACATGTAACCTTCCTCCCAGGGGAGCATCATGCGCCTGACCATGGGCCAGAGTTCCAGGGGTGAGTCCTTTTGGAGGACACCTGCTTGTGAAACCAGCCGCGGTGAGACCGTCCCGTAAAGGACTTCCAGCCCCAAGGCTTTCCCGGCTTCGAAGACCCTTCGGTACCCCCAAAGGAGGTCTTCGGTTGTGGTCTGGTCCATGAGGTGGGGGTTGGCGACGAGGGCGCCGACCTTCAGTTCCGATATCCCCTCGATGCCCTTCACCAGTTCAAGGACACCCCCCGTATCCATGGTGCTCGGCCTGAAGGGGTTCACCACGAGTAGCAGGAGATAACCTGCTTCCTTCATCTGGGCCGAGAAGTGCTTCAGGGCCCTCCCGCCGGCGGCGTCGCCCCCCACGTCGATGAGGAGCCTCCCGCCGGGAGACTTCACCGCCCAGGCCACCGCGGGCGCGATGACGGGCATATCGGACCACCGGGTGCTCTCAGGAGGGGTTAGGATACGGAAACCCTCCTCCCTGAGGCTGTCGGCCACCTGCCTGACGCAAAAGTAGGGGTTTATAATATCCACGTCGGCCACGGTCACCTCTTCCCCGCAGTCCCGGAACCCCAGCGCCATGTTCAGTACCCACTCGGTCTTGCCCGATCCCAGCGCTCCCGTGACGGCCAGGGCCTTCGGCCATTTCCTTTCGCAAAGAGAAGCGGGAAAGGCTCGCTCCCCCTCGGGCGTTTTCAATTCAGCATGTCCCCCTTCTTGAGAGCCCGGCCTCTGGACCAACCGGCGCCGTCGGTCCGCCGGCGGCCTTCAGCCTGAACCTCCATGAGTTCGACGGAACCCTCGCCGCAGGCGACCAGGGGAAACCCGTCCATGAAGCCGATGACCTCCCCGGGGGAACCCTCCCCCGGCCTCGCCCGGGTCCGCCATAATTTTGTCCGTATCCCCCTGAGGTAGAAGTGAGAACCCGGGTAGGGGTTCAGGGACCTGACCAGGTTGTGAACCTCCTGGGAAGGTTTTTCCCATCGGATCCCGGTCTCCTGCCTTGTCACCTTTGGCGCGTAAGTGGCCTTATCTTGCTGCTGCTCCCTGAAGGAGATCCTTCCCTTCCGGAATAATTCCAGGCCTTCGACGGCAAGACGGCTGCCTTCCACGGCGAGGGCCTCCGCCAGGTCGCCCAAGGTGTCCTCTTCTCCTACCTCCACCCTTGAGGAGAGGAGCACCGGGCCGGCGTCAACCTCTCCCACGAGCCGGAAGACGGTCACCCCGGTCTCCCTTTCACCGTTCATTATCGCTCTCTGGATGGGCGCCGCGCCGCGGTAGGCGGGGAGCAGGGAGGGGTGTATGTTAAGGCATCCCGGTTCGGGCATCGAGAGGAAGGGCTCGCCTATAACCTGGGAGAAATCGACGACGAAAAAGCAAAAGGGCTTCTCCTCCAGGAAGGAGCCCAGGATGGTCTCGTCGTGGTTTATATCGCCCGTCCTGAAGACCGGTATGCCCCGTTCCGCGGCGGTCCCGTCGACGGGGGTCCTCCTTTCGGCGAGGCCCCTGCCGGCTGGTTTCGGCAACGCGGTCACGACCTTGCTGAAGGGAAGTTCATCGGCGAGCGCCGTCAGGCACCGGGCGGCGAACATTCCCGAACCGGCGAACCAGAGAGGGCCCTCCCCGGTCATTTTTCTACCCTTTTTTGTAGTTTTTTCTTGAGGTACCGCCTCTTAAGCGGTGAAAGACGGTCGAGGAACAGTTTGCCTTCCAGGTGGTCTATCTCGTGCATGAGCACCCTGGCCAGGAAGCCTTCCTCCTCAAGCCTGATGGGTTCGCCGTGCTCATCCTGGGCTTCGACGACAACCCGGGCCGGCCGCGTGACCTTTTCGAAAAACCCTGGCGCACTCAGGCAACCTTCCTCCAGTTCCTCTTCACCCTCCTGTTCGATCACGACAGGGTTGACCAGGACGATCCTCCTGTCCCTCCAGCCGATGACGGCAACCCTCAGGCTGACCCCGATCTGCGGCGCCGCCAGGCCCACGCCGTCGTTCGATACCATCGTCTCCCACATATCCCGCAGAAGGGACTGGAGATCCTCCCCGAAATCGGTCACGTCCTGGGATCCTTTTCTCAGGACCTGCTCGGGGTACTCCCGGATATCCCTGACAGCCATGGTGCCATCCCCTCGCCTTCCGGGCCTTAAAAAGCGGCCCTTCCTGGAAGGGCCGCCCGGCTCGTCGATATTATTCCTGCAATGACTCCTTGATGATGTCACCGATGGTTACATTGGTCTCCCCGTCGAGGAACTGGGAGGGGTCGTCGCGATGATCGCCCTTCTTCCTCCTCTTCGCCGGCTCCTTCACGCCCTGCGGTTCGGGTTCCTCGAGAGCGCTCATGCTGAGCCTTATCCTGCGCTCCCCGGTTTTTATCTCGATGATCCTGGCCTGGACCTCCTGTCCCTCGGAGACCACGTCGCCCGGTTTTTCGACCCGTTTACGGCTGATCTGGGAGACATGGATCAAACCCTCTATGCCATCCTCCAGTTCTACGAAGGCCCCGAAATCAGTGAGGCGGACCACCTTCACGGTGTAGGTCCCGTCGACCTCGTACTTCTCCCCCAGGTCCTTCCAGGGGTCGTGGAGTTGCTTGTAACCCAGGCTTATCCTCCTGTTTTCGCCATCGACGGAGAGGATCTGGGTTTCCACCTTTTGGCCCTTCTTGAGGACTTCCCGGGGGTGACCGATCCTCTGCCAACTGATGTCGCCGATATGGACAAGCCCCTCGACCCCGGGTTCCAGTTCGACGAAAGCGCCGAAATCGGCGAGGTTGGTGATCCTGCCGGTGAGGACCTGCCCCTCCTCATAGCGGGCGGCCACATCATCCCACGGGTCGGGCTGGGTCTGCTTTATGCTCAGGGACACCCGGGAGCTCTCGGGGTCGATCCCGATGATCCTGACGTTTACCCGGTCGCCCTTGTTTACGATCTCTTTGGGCTTGACGTTCCTCCCCCAGGCGAGTTCCGTGTTGTGAACGAGGCCTTCCACGGGCCCCAGGTTGACGAAGGCACCGAAGGAGGTTACGGAGGTCACCACGCCTTCCATGGTCTGCCCGATCTCAGTTTTTTCGAAGAAGTCCTGCTTGTCCACCTGGAGTTCCTCCTCCAGCAGGGCCCTCCGGGAGAGGACGATCCTCCGTTTCCGGCGGTCCTTTTCAAGGACCTTGACGCTGAAGGTGTCGTCCACCAGTTTCGAGGGGTTCACGCCCCTGCCCTCCTCGGCGAGGTGCGATACGGGGACGAAACCCTCTATACCGCAGCAGTCGACGATGAGGCCGCCCTTGACCTTTCTCAGGCCCCTGACTTCCAGCACGTCCCCTTCGGCGAGGCTCGATTCCATGGCGTCCCACCGTTCGTCGAACTCGATCCTCCATCGGCTGACGACCAGTTGGGACTCTTCGCCCTGTTTCAGGGAGACCACCCGCACCCTGACGGGGTCACCCACGGAAGGGGCCTCCTTGGCCTCCACCAGGGACCGGTGGCTCCATTCATTCCTTGGGAGAAAACCCTCGCACTTGAAACCCACGTCCACCAGCCATCCCTCGTCGTTGACGGCCACCACCGTGCCCTCGACGGTCTTGCCGCGGTGAAACGCGCCTACACTGTACTTTTCCAGGAAGTTCTCCATCGATTCATGGTTCCCCTCGTTTGAGGGGACTGCAGCCTTTTCGTTGTTCGTTCCTGTTTCTTCAGTCATTACCGACCATCCTCCCCGGCGCTCCCGACAGACTCAAGTATCGTGGCGATTTTTTGGATCAGCCAGTCGGGCGTGCTCGCACCGGCTGCGATCCCGATCCTTTTCTTTCCCTTCAACCATCCCCTTTCGAGCCCGGTCTCATCTTCGACCCAGAGGGCCGGGCATCCCGACGCGGCCGCTATCTGGAAGAGGCGCGCCGTGTTGGCGCTGTCCTTCCCACCGATAATGATAATACCATCAACGGAACCGGCAAGTCGGGCCACCGATGCCTGCCTCGAGGAGGTGGCATCGCAGATGGTATTGAAAACCCTCGTCTCCCCCGCCCCGGCGGACACACGGGTGACCAGTTCCGCCAGGACCTCCTTGCGCTGGGTGGTCTGGGAGACGATGCCCACCTTGCTCAGCCCGTCGCAGGTCAGGCCCGCGACGGACCCGGGGTCCACCACGATGACGGAACCCTCGGAGGATCGCCTTATGGCCCTCACCTCGGGGTGGTCCTTGTCGCCGAGCACCATGACGGTGTAGCCCTCCCGGGCAAGCAGGACGGCCTTATCCTTCGCCCTGCTGACGAAGGGGCAGGTGCCATCCAGGACCCGTGCCTTCCTGTCCCGCAGCTCCCCCATGACCTGGTCGGGTATACCGTGGGCCCGGACGAACACGGTTCCTCCCGGCGGCATTTCAGAAGGGGTTTCGATGATCTCCAGACCTTTTGAGAGGAGTCTTTCCACTTCCTGGGGATTATGGATCGGGCTTCCCAGGGCGTAGACCTTGCCGTTCTCTTCCAGGGATTTTTCCAGGGCGGTAATGGCCCTTCTCACCCCGAAGCAGAAACCCTTCGGCTCGGCGAAGATCAGCTCCACCCCGGTCGTTCCCCCTGTCTTGCTTCCCAAAGACCCACCACTTTCCTGGCGATTTCAGGGATCGATCCGACGGTGACATAATACCACAGGCACGGGGTAAACCTCCTGAACCAGGTCATCTGCCTTCGGGCGAAGGCCTTGGTGGCCCTGATGTCCCCCTCGGCCGCCTCGGTCAGGGTCATCCCGCCCCGATGAAAAGCCGCCAGCTCCCTGTACCCGAAGCCCTTCATGGAGGGAAGTTCGGGCCCGAAACCCATTGAAAGGAGGCGGGCCACCTCCTCGGGGTAGCCGGCGTCGAACTGCCCCCGCACCCTCTCCTCGATCCTCCGGTAAAGGGCCTCCCTCCCCGGGTAAAGCCCGATGTACAGCGGCCTGAAGGGTTTGCGGACCCCCGACGACCCCTTCCTGAGGCCCGTGGGATTTTCGCCCGTCCTGTCGATGATGGAGAGGGCCCTGATGATCCTGAAACGGTCGTTGGGGTGGATCCGGGAGGCGTACTCGGGGTCCAGCTCCCCCAGCCTCCGGTAGAGCTCTTGGGACCCTCCCCGGTCCCATTCCTTCTCCAACTCGCCCCTGCTGTCGTCCCATCGCTCGAGGCCATCGTGGATGACGTCGGTGAAAAAGGCCTTGAAGTAAAAGGGTGAGCCGCCCACGAGGATGGGCGTCCTTCCCCTGGCCAAAATCTCCTGAACGGCCCTCGACGCGCCGGCGGCGAAGTCCGCCGCGGAGAAGGTCTCATCGGGGTCCGCCACGTCGATGAGGTGATGGGGGATCTCTCTCCTGACCCCGGGGGAGGCCTTGTCGGTCCCGACATCCATGAAGCGGTAGACCTGGCGGGAGTCCACTGAGATGATCTCGCCGTCGAGCCTTCGGGCCAGTTCAAGGGAGAGCTGGGTCTTCCCCGAAGCAGTGGGACCTATGATGGAGAATAGTTCCCGGGGGGAGGCGGTCATTTTTCGCTCCTGGCGAAGAGCTTCGTCAGGTCGCTTTCAAGCAGCCTGATAAAAGTGGGCCTGCCGTGGGGACAGAGGGCCGGTTCCTCGCAGCGGAAGAGGTCCTCCAGCAGCGCCTCGGCCTCCTCGGGGGCCAGGGTGTCGGTTATCTTGACCGCCGCCCTGCAGGAGGCCCCGGGTATGCCGCTCCGGGTGAACTCCGGCGGCCGGCCGTCTTCGATGGCGGCCACGGCGGCTCTGAGCATGTCCAGCGGGTCACCCACCCCTCCGTGATGACGGCCGCCGGGGACGGACTCGAGGACCATGGCCCCCGACCCCGCTTTGAACCTGAAGCCCAGGCTCTCCAGTTCGTCCTTGACCTCCTCCGCCCGGTGCGACAGGGAGGGAGGCAGCTGGACCTGCAGGGGGACCACCTGGACGAGGGAGGGATGGCCCGCCGAGGACAGCCTCTCGAAGAGGATCCTCTCATGGGCGGCGTGAGGGTCTATTATCAGGAGCCCGTCGGTCTCCTCGAAGAGCAGGTAGCCCGAGCCGAGCCTGGTTATGAACCGGCCTTTCTTGACCCCGGGGGCACGGCCTCCCTCGGCGGGGGGCGAAAAGGGAGGTTCCCCCACCCTGGCGAAAAAGTCCACTTCCCCCTGCCTGGCAGGGAAAGGGCTTCCGCCTTCCCTCGCGAGGGCCCACTTTTCGGGGACCTTAGCCGTGAAGGCCCGCAGGCTCTCGGCGGGGAGGCTCCCTCCCTCCACCAGATCGAGGACGGATCTCCTCACCGTGTCGTAGACGGCCAGGGAGGAATGGCATCGCACCTCGGCCTTGCCGGGGTGCACGTTCACGTCGAGCAGCACAGCGGGGACGGTGATGGAGAACATCCAGTTCCCCGAGGCCGCCTCACCGCAGGAGGAGAGGGCCGCCGAAACGGCGGCGTCCCGCACCCGCCGCCCGTTGAAGAAGATGATCGATCCCCTTCTCCGCGACCCCGGCGCCGGCAGCCAGAAGGTCTCCAGGGAGAGCGGCCCCGACTCGACGATGAGCTTCTTCGGCGCCTCACTCGTCCCCCATACCTTCGCCAGCGCTTCGGCCCTGCTCTGGTCCCCCCCGCCGCTGGAAAAGACCTCCCTTTCCTCGCAGAGCACCCTGAAGGCCACCCGGGGAAAGGCCGCCGAGTATTCCTTCACCACGTTGACGGCCCTCCTCGTCTCGGTGGCCGCACTTTTCAGGAAATGCCTCCTGGCCGGGAGGTTGAAGAAAAGGTCCTCCGCCTGGACCCGGGTGCCCCGGCGGCATGGGAGGGAGGCGTGAAGACCGACGACCCCTCCTTCGGCCCGTAGCACTCCCCCCTCCTCCCCCTCGGGGCGGCTCCTGATCTCGAACCGGCTCACGGCGCAGACGCTCGCCAGGGCCTCACCCCTGAAGCCGAAGGAGCCGATGCCCGAGAGGTCGCTGGCCTCGCTTATCTTGCTGGTGGCGAACCTCTCCACCGCCAGGGGGAGTTCAGCGAAGGGGATACCCTGGCCGTCGTCCTCGACGATCACCTGGGACCGGCCCCCGTCCCTGAGGCCGACGGTGACCCTGGCGGCCCCCGCGTCGAGGGAGTTCTCGATCAGTTCCTTCACCCCCGAGGCTGGGTTCTCTATCACCTCGCCCGCGGCGATCCGCAGTGAAACATCGGGGGGCAGCTGCCTGATGGGCTTCATCACGACTTCAACACCTCCGCCGCTTTATCCTTCAGGAAGTACAGGAACTTCAGGGCCTGGATCGGCGTCATCCCGTCGGGTTCGACCTCGGCCAGTTCCTCTATCAGCTCCCGGGCGCCCTCCCCGAAAAGGGCCAGCTGCCCCTCCGGCGCGGCCGCGGGTGGAACGGGAGGAACCCTGTCGCCCCGCTTTTCGAACTCCTCGAGGATCTCCATGGACCTCTGGAGGACCCTTTCCGGTATCCCCGCGAGCCTCGCCACCTCTATGCCGTAGGAGCGGTCCGCCGGGGCCGGGATGACCTTGTAGAGGAAGACGATGCCGTCGCCGCTCTCCTTGACGGCCATGCTGAGGTTCTTCACGCCGGGGAGTCTCTCCGACAGGGCCGTCAGTTCGTGGAAGTGGGTGGCGAAGAGCACCTTGGGCCGTCTGTCGGGCTGGCCCTGCAGGTACTCCAGCACGGCCCAGGCTATGCTCATGCCGTCGTAGGTGGATGTACCCCTGCCGACTTCGTCCAGGATCACGAGGCTCCGGGAGTTGACGTTGTTGAGGATGTCGGCGGTCTCGATCATTTCCACCATGAAGGTGCTCCGCCCCCGGGCGATCTCGTCCCTGGCGCCGATGCGGGAGAAGACTCTTTCCACGATGCCCATCCTGGCGCTCTCGGCGGGTATGAAGGAACCGGCCTGGGCCATGATGGACAACAGGGCCGCCATGCGGAGGTAGGTCGACTTGCCGGCCATGTTCGGCCCCGTGACGATGGCTATACGGTTTTCGGCACCGTCGAGGAGCACGTCGTTGGGGGTGAAGGCCCCTCCCGAGGCCGGCGAGTTCTCCACCATGGGGTGCCTCCCGCCGCGGATCTCGAAGAGTTCGCCGTAGTCCACCTCGGGCCGCTGGTAATCGAAAAGGGCCGCCGCCTGGGCGAAGGAGGCCAGCACATCCACGGCCGCCACGGTCTCGGAGAGGGCTCTCAGCTCCGGTGAGCGTTCCGCGACCTTTGAGCATAGCCCCCGGAAGAGCTCCTCCTCCCGCTCCATGGCCTCGCCCTCGGCGGTGAGCATCCTTTTTTCGAAGAGTTCCAGCTCTTCTGTGATGAACCTCTCGGCCGAGACGAGGGTCTGCTTTCTGGTGAAGGACTCCGGCACGTCCTTCAGGAAGGACTTGCTCACCTCCAGGTAATAGCCGAAGACCTTGTTGAAGCCGATCTTCATATTCCTGATGCCCGTAAGCCCCCTCATCCGGTTCAGGTAGCCGTCGAGCCATTCCTTCTCGTTTTTCTTGACGTCCCTCAGGCCGTCCATGGTCGGGTCGAAGCCCCCGCGGATGATGCCTCCGCCGTGGAGGTTCCTTGGCAGCTCTTCCACCAGGGCCGACGAAAGGACCTCCCCCAGTTCCCTCAACCCTTCCGGCAGGACCAGGAGACCCTCCAGGCCCATCTCTCCCAGGTGCCGCTCCAGACGGGGGGCGGCCTCCAGGGTGTCCCGGACGACGCCCAGGTCCCTGGGCCCGGCGCTCCCGAAGGCGATCCTCGAAAGGGCCCTGTCCGCATCCCCGCAGGCCGAGAGGGCCGCCTGCAGCCTCGACCTAGCCTCGGGGGAACCCAGCATGGCCTGGACCTTGTCCTGCCGCTGGGCGATGGAGTCGGCGTCGATGAGGGGGTGCAGGAGCCAATCCCTCATCTTCCTGCGGCCCATGGCGGTCCTGCACCGGTTGAGCGTGTCGAGGAGGGAGCTTCCCGGCGGGTCGGCTACCTCCAGGTTCCAGGCCGCGGCGGGGTCGATGAGCATGGAGGTCTTTTCAAGGAGGGGCCTGATCTCGACGGCACCCCGGGCGGACCTGAACTGGGTCTCCTCGACGAAGGCGAGCAAGGCGGCGGCACATCCGGCGGCGGGGTCAAGGTCGGAAAGTCCGAAACCCTCGAGGGAGGCGACGCCCCATTCGCGGCATATCCTCCTGACGGCGCCGGGGAGCCTGAAATCATCCCTGCTTCGGGGAGTGACGACACAGCCCCCCCTGTCACCGGCCAGGGCCGCGGCGGTCTTCTCCTGCCCGGAAGGACAGAGCACCTCCGACGGGGCGAACCCCGCCAGTTCGGACCTCGCCGGGGCGTGGCCCAGGGTCCCGGCCAGCAGCCTGCCCGTGGCGAAGTTCAAAAGGGCCACGGCCACGCCGTCGGGAAGCACGTCGACGCAGGCCAGCCTCCCCTCCAGGGCTGAATCGCTCGGGAGGAAGGTCCCGGGGGTTACCACCCTGACGACCTGCCGGTCCACGAGGGTCCTCCCGTCCGGTTCGGAGACCTGTTCGCAGATGGCCACCTTGTGTCCCGAGGCCACGAGCCTCTCGAGGTAGCTGTCGACGGAGTGGAAGGGCACCCCCGCCATGGGTATCTTCTTACCCGGGTCCCTCGCGGTGAGGGTTATGTCGAGCAAGGATGAGGCCACCCGGGCGTCCTCGAAGAACATCTCGTAGAAGTCGCCCATCCTGAAGAAGAGGAGGCAGTCGGGGTACCTCTTCTTCCACTGGGCGTACTGCTTCAGCATGGGCGTCATCCTGAGGTCTTCGGGCACCGCGGCGGTCATGGTCTCCTGCTCTCCAGGTAGGATTGCAGGATCAGCGAAGCGGCCACCTTGTCAATGACGCTCCTCCTCCTGCGCCTCGAAAGGTCACCTTCCAGGAGGGCCCTCTCCGCCTGGGCCGTGGAGAACCTCTCATCCCAGGGGACGACCTCGACGCTCTCATCGCCTATCTCCTCCCGGAGCCTCTCGATGATCCCCAGGACGCGCTCCGCCTCGGGGCCCCTCGAGCCGTCGGTGTTGACGGGGACGCCCACGACGACGGCCCCGACCCCCCGCTCCCTCACAATGTCTCTCACCAGGGACATCCAATCCTTCCCGGCGTCGAGCACATCGATCCCCTGGGCGAAAGCTCCCAGGGGATCGCTCACGGCCACGCCTATCCTCACCCTGCCGATATCGAGGCCCAGGGTCCTTTTCAAACCCCTTCCCCCGTCATGTCGGACACCAATTCACGAACGCCCTCGAGCGCCGCGGGCAGGCCGGCCACGTCCCTGAACCCGGCCTGGGCCATATCGGCCCTGCCGCCGCCGCCGCCGCCCAGGGAGGCCGCGATCCTCCTCACCAGGATGCCGCAGTCGACCCCCAGGGCCACGGCCTTTTTATCGGCCATGGCCACCAGGTGGCCCCGGTCGCCTTCTCCCACCGCCAGGACGACCACCACCGGCGACAGCCTCTGCCTGACCCTGTCCCCCACTTCTCTCAGTGCCTCGGGGCCGGAACCCTCCAGGACGCCCGTCACGACGGAGACGCCCCCCGCTTCCTCGCGGCCTCGGAGGAGTTCCTCCACCCGTGAAAGGGCCTGGCGGCTCTTCTGCTTCTCCAGTTGGCCCGAAAGGTGCCGGTTCTCCCGGATCACCTCACCGGCCCTCTTCTCCAGTTCCTCCGCGGGGACGGAAAAGATCCTCTCCAGGGCCTCGACCTGCCCCGAAAGCCTCTGGTGGTGCAGGAAAGCGGGGAGGCCCGCCAGGGCGGTGATCCTCCGCACCCCCGAACCGATGCCCTCCTCGCGGATGATCTTGAAGGAGCCTATGTCCCCGGTGGCGTCCACGTGGGTGCCGCCGCAGAGCTCAGCGCTGAAGCCGGGGACGCGGACCACCCTCACCTCGGAGCTGTACTTCTCGTTGAAGAGGGCCTTGGCGCCGAGCCTTTTCGCGCTCTCCATGTCCGTCAGTATCACCTCGAGGGGGGTGTTGAGGAGGACCTGGCGGTTCACCATCACCTCCACCTCGCCGATCTCCTCCCTGGAGAGGGGCTTCATGTGGGTGAAGTCGAAACGGAGCATCTCCTCGTTGACAAGGGACCCGGCCTGGGTGACATGCCGCCCCAGGACCCTCGTCAGGGCCTCGTGGAGGAGGTGGGTGGAGGTGTGGTGGGCCCTGATGGCGCTCCGCCGCGGGCCGTCCACCTCGGCGACGACGGGCAGGCCGACGGCGGCCTCTCCCCTGGTGACGACGACCCTGTGGGCCACCAGGTCGCCGGAGGTCTTGATGGTATCGGTGACATCGGCCAGGAAGGACTCCCCGCTTATGGTGCCCCTGTCGCCGACCTGGCCGCCCCCCTCACCGTAGAAGGGGGTCTCCCCCAGGACCAGGAGGGCTTCGGAGCCCTCGGGGGCCGACGCCACCCTGGCGTCATCGACGATGACGGCGGTGATCGTGGTGTTGGCCCTTTCGGAAACGTAACCGCAGAAGGCCGTGGCTCCCTGCTCCTCCCTGATCTCGTCGAAAAGGCTCTTGCCGATGCCTCGGGACGCGGTCTTGGCCCCGGCTCTCGCCCTTTCCCTCTGTTTTTCCATCTCCTCCTCGAAGCCTTCACGGTCCACGGAGACACCCTTCTCCTGGCAGACCTCCTCGGTCAGTTCGTAGGGGAAGCCGAAGGTGTCGTAGAGTTCAAAGGCCACGCTCCCGGAGAGGGTGTCCCCCTCGTCCGGGGCCAGGGAACCTATCTCCGACTCGAGCAGGTGGAGTCCCATCTCCAGGGTCTTCCCGAACCGGTCCTCCTCCAGTTCGACCACCTGGCCTATGAGGGGCCGCTGTTCTATGAGCTCCCCGTAGGGATCGCCCATCACGTCGATCAGCACGGGGTAGAGCTCCATCAGGAAGGGCCTGTCGACCCCGAAGAGCCTCCCGAAGCGCACGGCCCTCCTCAGTATCCTCCTGAGGACGTAGCCCCGCCCCTCGTTCGACGGGAGGACCCCGTCGGCTATCATGAAGGCCGTGGCCCTGAAGTGGTCCGCGATGACCCTGGCGGCCCTGTCGCTCGACGGGCCGTCACCGTACCGGGTGCCGCAGATCTCGCAGGACTTGTCTATCAGCGGCTTGAAGAGGTCCGTCTGGAAGTCCCCCTCCACCTGCTGGACCACCGACGACAGGCGCTCCAGCCCCATGCCGGTGTCGATGTTCTGCTTGGGCAGCGGCTCCAGGGTGCCGTCCTCCAACCGGTTGTACTGCATGAAGACGAGGTTCCACACCTCCAGGTAGCGATCGCATTCGCAGCCCACGCCGCAGTCGGGCCTCCCGCAGGAGAAGGAGGGACCCTGGTCGTAGATCAGTTCCGAGCAGGGGCCGCAGGGGCCCACGGGCCCCACGGACCAGAAGTTGTCCTCCTCGCCCATCCGGTAGATCCGTTCCTGGGGGACGCCTATCTCGCCGTTCCAGATGGAGAAGGCCTCCTCGTCGTCCTTGTAGATGGTCGGGTAGAGCCTGTCCGGGTCCAGTCCCGCCTCCACGGTGAGGAACTCCCAGGCGAAGGCGGCGGCGCCGCTCTTGAAGTAATCGCCGAAGCTGAAGTTGCCGAGCATCTCGAAGAGAGTGTGGTGCCTCGCCGTCCTGCCCACGTTCTCTATGTCGTTGGTCCTGACGCACTTCTGGGAGGTGGTCGCCCTTTTGAAGGAGGGTTCCCGCTTGCCCAGGAAGTAGGGCTTGAAGGGGACCATCCCCGCTATGGTGAAGAGCAGCGTCGGGTCATCGGGCACCAGCGAAAAGCTGGGGAACCTCCTGTGGCCGTTCCTCTCGAAATAGGATAAGAACATCTCCCTCAGTTCCTTACCGCTTCTCCATCGCATCTTCGGCGTTCTCTCCCCCGTCTGCCTCGGCGAACCTACGGCTGCCGCCGGGCGGCGCGGCGCAACAGGTCCTCCCTGCACCGGGTCACCTCGCCCATCACGGCGTCGTAGTCCTGGCCGGGAAACTCACCATCCCGGTAGAGCCACTTCCCGGCGCACATCGTACCAAGTATATCGGAACTGAAGCCGGCGTAAACGAGGAAATCGACGATATTTTCGCGGTCCCACCCTATGTAATGAGGCCGGTCCAGGTCGATCATGACCAGGTCGGCCTGCCAGCCCTCCCGGAGAAGCCCCACATCGCTGAACCCCGCCGAGGCCGCCCCCGATAGGGTCGCCATCCGGAAGACGTCGCGGGAGGCCATGACGGTCGGGTCCTTCAGGGCTCCCTTGTGCAGAAGGGCGCAGAGCCTCATCTCCTCCCAGACGTCGAGCCGGTTGTTGCTCGCCGCCCCGTCGGTGCCGAGCGAGAGGGGAACGCCGCCGTCCAGGAAAGCCTGGGCCGGGGCGTGGCCGCTGCCCAGCTTCATATTGCTCGACGGGTTGTGGGCCACCGTCGCGGCGGTTCCGGCCAGGCCGGGTATCTCGAAAGGGGGGAACCAGACGCAGTGGGCCAGGATGGCGGGACATGAGCCCAGGAGGCCGGCCTCCTCCAGGTAAGCCAGGGGGGAGAGACCGTACTTATCCCTGATGAAGGAGGGTTCCCACTCGGCCTCGAGGAAGTGAAAGTGCACCCCCGCGCCTATCTCCTCGGCCAGGGCCGTTATGCCCTTCATCGCTTCCAGGGAGACCGTGTAGGGAGCGTGGGGCCCCAGCTGCACCGTGACATGGTCCCTGCCGTGCCAGCGGCGGAAGAGTTCCGCCCCTTCTCGGACCTTGGCGGGGTCGTCGCCGGTGAGCCCCCGGCTCAGGCAGCACCGCATGCCCCTCTCGGAGGCAGCCCTGGCCACATCGTCCATCTCGAAGTACATGTCGCAAAAACAGGTCGTCCCTGTGGAGGCCATCTCCATGACGGCCCCCCTGGTCCCCCAGTAGATATGCTCCGGGAGGAGCCCCGCCTCGACGGGCCATATCCTCTCCTGGAGCCACTCCATGACGGGCAGTTCTTCCCCCAGCCCCCGGAGGAGGACCATGGCGGCGTGGGTGTGGCCGTTGACGAAGCCCGGCGCCAGGAGGGCCTTCCCCTCGCCCCTGATCGTCTCACCGCCAGAAGGCCCGGGGAGGTCTTTCCCCAGGCGCGCTATCCTGCCGCCCTCGACCAGGAGGTCGCCCCGGGCCGCCCCTTCCATCTTGGAATCGATGTAATAAAAATCCCTGAAAAGGACCGCCAAGGTCCCTCACTCCCTCCACTGGCGAAGGTACTCTTCCTGTTCCCTGGTCGGCACCTCGAGGCTGATGCCCCTCGCCTTGAGGGCCGTCCTGACCACGTCGGCGTCTATCTCACCGGGGACGTCGTAGACGCCGGGGGAGAGCCGGTTTTCGGCCAGGTGCAGGACGGACCCAAGTTGGAGGCCGAAGCTGAGGTCCATGATCTCTATGGGGTGTCCGTCGCCGGCGGCGAGGTTGACGAGCCTCCCCTGGGCGAGGAGGCTTATCCTCCTGCCGTCGCCGAGGACATAGGTGGTGACGTTGTCCCTGGCCTCGAAGACTTCTTTCGAGAGCCTCTCGAGGGCGGCCTTGTCGATCTCTACGTCGAAATGACCGGCGTTGCCCAGGATGGCCCCGTCCTTCATGACCCGGAAGTGCTCCTCCCTGATGACGTCCCTGTTGCCGGTGAGGGTCAGGAACAGGTCGCCCATGGACGCGGCCTCCATCATATCGCAGACCTGGCATCCGTCCATCAGGGCCTCGAAGGCCCTGTGGGGGTCAGTCTCGACGACGACGACCCTGGCGCCGAAACCCTTGGCCCTCATGGCGACGCCGCGGCCGCACCAGCCGTAGCCCGCCACGACGAAGACCTTGCCGGCTATGAGGACGTTGGTGGCCCTCATCAGCCCGTCGAAAACGGACTGGCCCGTCCCGTAGCGGTTGTCGAAGAGGAACTTGCTCCTGGCATCGTTGACGGAGATCATCGGGAAGGCCAGGACCCCCTGGTCCATCATAGCCTTGAGCCTCCTGACGCCGGTGGTGGTCTCCTCGGACCCGCCTTTCACCCGGGGAAGGAGCGCCGGGTATTTCTCGTGGGCCGTCACCACCAGGTCGGCCCCGTCGTCGACGAGGATCTCCGGCGAGCGGTCCAGGACGGACTCCAGGTTTTCGAAATACTCCCCCCCGCTCATCCCCCTCCAGCTGAAGACGGCGACGCCCTCCCTGACGAGGAAGGCGCAGACGTCGTCCTGGGTGGATAAGGGGTTGCTCCCCGCGGCGGCCACCTCGGCGCCCAGTTCCTTCAGGGCGAGCAGGAGGCAGGCCGTCTTGGCCTCCAGGTGCAGGCAGGCCCCCACCGTCACGCCGGCGAGGGGCCTTTCGTTTTTGCCCCTCTCGACGAACTTCGCCAGGACGGGCATCCTCCCCCTGGCCCAGAGGACCTTCCTTTCACCCTCCCTGAAAAGGGAGGCGTCGGCGATACGGGAACCCTTCAAAGGACCATCTCCAGTCATTTCGTCTTCTTATCGTTCAGGGCGGAAAAATCGTAGGGGGGTTCGAAAACCCCTTTTTCACAGATGAAGGCCTTCACGTACCTGGCGGGGGTCACGTCGAAGGCCGGGTTCCAGACCTTCACCCTCTCGGGCAGCCTCCCGCCGTCGGGGAGGAGGCGCACCTCTTCGTCGGGGCGCTCCTCGATGACGATGCCCTCGCCCGTAGGGAGGGAGGTGTCGAAGGTGCTCCAGGGAGCCGCCGCGTAGAAGGGGACACCGTGCTCCCGGGCGAGGATCGCCAGACCGTAGGTGCCGATCTTGTTGGCGAAGTCGCCGTTGGCGGCTACCCGGTCGGCCCCGACGATGACGGCGTCGACGCCGCGGTTTTTCATGAGCGCCGCCGCCATGGAGTCGCAGATGACGGTCACGTCGAAGCCTTCTTCAGCCAATTCCCACGCGGAAAGACGGGCCCCCTGGAGGACGGGCCTCGTCTCGCCGAGGTAGACCTTGACCTCCTTGCCGTTCTCCCTGGCGGCCCTGACGACCCCGAGGGCCGTGCCGTAACCGCCGGTGGCGAGGGCTCCGGCGTTGCAGTGGCTCAGGACGCTGCACTTGGGCGGAAGGAGGGCCTGGCCAAGGAAACCCATGGCGCGGTTGGCGGCCCGGTCCTCTTCAAGTATCAACCTAGCCTCTTCCAGCAGCACCGGCTGCAACTCCTTCCCCCCAGGGGTGGAGAGGGCCTTTTCCAGCATCCTTTCCACGGCCCAGGGGAGGTTCACCGCCGTGGGCCTAGCCGAGGCGAGCCTCGGGGCGGCGGCTTTCACCCCTTCCAGGCCTCCGCCGGCGGCAAGGACCATGCCGAAGGCGGCGGCGATGCCTATCGCCGGAGCCCCCCTGACGGCGAGGTCCTCGATGGCACGGGCGACGCACTCAGGGTCGCCGCATCGGATCCGCTCGACCTTCGAGGGCAAAAGCCTCTGGTCCAGCAGCACCAACCTCCCGTCCCCGGGGTCCCACTCCACGGCCCGGACGCTCATGCCCTGGCCCCCGGCCTGAGGCCGCCGCCCCGGACGGAATCTACCCTCGTCGTAGCCCTACCGTCGAGGAAGGCCACGACCAGTTCGTCGCCGGAGGAGACTTCCGCAGCCCTGGCGACGGGGGAACCGTCGGCCTTCGAGCAGGAGGCGAAACCCCTGGCAAGGGTCTTGAGGGGGGAAAGAGCGTCAAGGGCCGAAGCGGCCTCGCCGAAGAGGGACCACGATAGGGCAGCGATCCTCTCGATGGAGGTCACGGCACGGACCCGGAGCTTTTCGAGTTCCGTCCCTGCGGGAAAGAGGGCGGACCTCTCGAAGGACCTCGCCAGGGAATCCACCCTGCCGTCGAGGAGCAGGCGGTGGCGATGCATCTCCCGGTCGAGGCTGGCCGCCATCAGGGCCTTGGAGCCGGACACCCGGCGGAGGAGGTCGCCCCTGTCGGGGAAAAGGGCCTCGGCGGCCGCCGAGGGGGTGGGGGCGTAGTAGTCCGCGGCGAGGTCCGAGAGGGTACGGTCCACCTGGTGCCCCAGCCCCGTTATAACCGGGACCCGGCAATTCCTGACGGCCCTGACCACCTCTTCCTCGTCGAAGGGGTTGAGGTCGTCGCGGCTCCCGCCGCCTCTCACGAGCATGACCGCCTCGACGCCGGGGAGGTTCCCGGCCCGGGAAAGGCCCCGGGTTATCTCCTCGATGGCGCCGGCCCCCTGGACCAGCGTCGGGACGACTATTATCCGGCAGAGGGGGAATCTCTCCCGGGCCACCTTGATGACATCCCTGACGGCGGCCCCGGTGGGGGAGGTCACGACGGCGACCTCGAGGGGGAGGGGCGGGAGCCTCCTCTTGACGGAGGGTTCAAAAAGGCCCTCCTTCTGAAGGCGCTCCAGGAGTTCCTTTTTCGCCCTGGTCTGGGCGGCCTCTCCCAGGGGCCTGATGGTCCGGGCGTAGACCTGGTAGGTGCCCCTCGGGCCGTAAACGCCGGCCTTCCCCGTGACCAGGACCTCGTCGCCGTCGGCGGGCCACGAGGGCACACGACCGGCGTCGGACCGGAAGAGGGCGCAGGATACCCTCGTCTGGTCGCCGAGGAGGGTGAAGTAGACATGTCCGCTGGTGTGGCGCTTGAAACCCGACAGGGTGCCCTTCACCTGGAGGTGAGACAGGACTTCGCTCTCCTCGAAGAGGAAGGTGATGTAGCGGGTCAGTTCATCGACGGTCAGGATCCCCGCCATCAGCGCTTTCCGCTCCTTCCTCACTCTCGAGGGCCCTTACGATCTTGCCCAGCACGCCGTTCACGAACTTGCCCGACTCGGCGGTGCCGAACTGCTTAGAGAGTTCCACCGCCTCGGAGATGGCCACCGGCACCGGTATCATCCCGGCGACGACGCTCTCATAAAGGGCAAGCCTTATGGCCACCCGGTCGACGATGACCATCCGCTCGGGTCTCCAGCCGACGATATGCTTCCTCACCAGGTCGTCGATGCCGTTCTTGCTCTTGAAGACCCCCAGGACCAGCAGGGCGGCATAGCTCTTGACCTCTTCGTCCTCGGCGTCGAAGGGGTACAGCTCCACCGCCAGCTCCGGGGTCACGCCCTCGCGCATCTCCATGGAATAGAGGATCTGGAGGGCGATCTCCCTGGACCTTCTTCTCTTCTGGGGAAGAATGGCCTTCAACTTACCCCCGTCCCCCCACCTGACCTCTTGCCCAGGCGCTTCTGGAACCACCGGCGTATCTCGTCTCCCCGCTCGGTGGTGAAGAGCGCCGCCACGGCGAAGGCCGCAACTCCCCAGGCCGTAGCCAAAAGGGCTCCCGATAATCCCATCAGGATGACCGCCGCCAGCACCCAGGCCGCGGCTCCCCAGGCCAGGGGATTTCGCGCCAGGCTCGAGGCCGCCAGGCTCTCCCCGAGGCCACCCTGCCGGGTCCACCCCGCCTGAATGTCCGAAAAACCCAGTTCCAGGGCGAATTCCCTGAAATCGGCCTCGGCGGTCGCCATCGCCAGGGGCGTCAAACCCGGTTCCCGGACGAAGGAGGCGTTGAGCGTATCCCGGTCCGCCAGGAGGATCACCTCCGAGCATTCGGGACCCTCGGGGTGCATCCTGCTGAAGGCGTCCCGGAGTCCTTCCCCGGAAAGCCAGAGTTCACCCATTTCTCCCGTTCTCCAGAAGTAGAACAATCCTACCCCTCCCATGACATGAAGGGCCGGTCCCAAGGGGACCGGCCGCTTGATAACCGGGCTCGGCCGGTTCGATCAGGGCTTGCCCTTTTTTCGTGCCGGGAACACCGGCCTGAACCCTTCACGGGCGCCGGTCCTCACACCTTCACCGGCGGCGGATCAGGGAGCGTCACTCCCGGCCGACCCCTCTCCCGACGCGGGGCGGGGTCATTCCTTTTTGTCTTTTTCTTTGTCCTTCTCTTTTTCCTTTTCTTTTTCTTTCGCTTTTTCCGCTTCCTTCTTTTTCTTTTCGTCGCCCGGTTCCTTAACCGAGGTCTGTTCGTGCTCGAAGTAGACACCCTGGACAAAGACGTTCACGCCCTTGACGGCGTAACCGGTGAACTGTTCCAGGGTCTTCTTGATGGACTCCTGCACATCCCAGGCGACATCGGGGATCCTGAGGCCGTACTTCGTGGTGATGAAGGCATCGACCATGACGGAAGGCGTCTCCCCCTCATCCACAGAGATGCGCACTCCGCCGGAGGTCTTCTTCCCCAGTCTCAGGTTGGCCACCAGGCCGGGACTGGCCGGTTGAACGCCGTTCACCTTCAGAAGGGCCTGGGTGGCGATCTGGCCTATGACCTCTTCCGATATCTTGATGGTCCCCTCGCTCTTGTCCTCCGGCATCAAGGGATCCGTCGCCGGAGCGTCGACGCCCATGACGGGCTCTACCTGGTCAAGTTCTTTTTTGGATGGGCTCATGGCCTTCCCCTCCTCCCGTTGATCTTGAAGCAGTATCAATCCTGGATCACGAAACCGCACTCGGGGCACTGGAGGGCCCCGTCCTCCGCCCGCGCCTCGGGCTTGAAGAAGAAGACGTGGCCGCACTCGGGGCACTCCAGGGAATCGAAGGTCTCCCCGGGCTCGTCCTCGAGCAGGTCATCCACGTCGTCCAGGTCCCCCTCGAGCCGTTCCATATCCTCTTCAAGCTGCTCGCAGTACTCCGAGAGGTCCTCGATGGTCTCCCGGTGCTCCTCCAGGATCTCCTCGTGGTCGTCTATCTCGTCGGCCAGGGCGTGGAGCGCCTCGACGACGGCGAAGTAGATCTTTCTCTCGGGGTCACCCTTGGGGTCAAGCCCCTCCAGGAGGCCTTCCAGGAACGCGATCTTTTCCCTTGCACCCATCTTCATCAACCCCCTAGCGGTTTTAACGTTTGGCCCTTTCGAGGTATTCGCCCGTCCGGGTATCCACCACGATGACCTCGCCCGTCTCGATGAACATGGGGACCGTCAGGGTGAGCCCCGTCTCCAGCGTCGCGGGCTTGCCGCTGCCCGAGACGGTGTCCCCCTTGTACCCGGGGGAGGTCTCCACGACCTTCAGTTCCACGCTCTTGGGGAGTTCCACCCCCATGATCTTCCCCTCGTAGACCTCCAGGCCCACTTCGAGATTGTCCGTCAGGAAGCCGGCCGCCGAACCGAGGCTGTCCTTGTGAATATAGATCTGGTCGTAGTTCTCCATGTCCATAAAGACGTAGTTCTCCCCGTCCTGGTAGAGGAACTGGGCCGCCTTGTCGTCGAAGATGACCCTTTCCAGTTTCTCACCGGACCGAAAGGAGTTCTCCACGATGGAACCGTTGTCGAGGTTGCGGAGCCTGGTCCTGACTATGGCCCCTCCCCTGCCCATCTTGTGATGCTGGCAGTCTATGATCTCCCAGATGCCCCCCTGCCAGAGGACCTTCATGCCGGAATGAAAGCTGCTTGTGTCTACCACCTGACCCATTAAATGGACCCTCCTGCCGACGAAAAAAAGAATAGAACCCTTGGGCGGCGCAGGCCGCGCCGCGCCGCCCCGCCTAGTGTAACGCCTGGGGGACCGGGTTTCCAGTCCCCCGCCTCTTTCAGTCTAGTTCAGCCTGACATCGCTACCCTGGATCAGGGTCTCGGGGACGTCCAGGATGTAGGGGACCACCACCATGATGACCTCCGACTTGGAGACGTTGGTGCTCCTCCCCTTGAAGAGTTCGCCCAGCAGGGGGATCTCGGAGATCACCGGTATCTTCCATACGTTGTGGGTCTTGCTCTCGTGGAAAAGACCGCCCACGACGAAGGGCTCGCCGTCCCTGACCCTGACGACGGTCTGGACCTCGCGGGTGCTCGACTCCGGTATGTACCCCCTCAGCAGCGAGTCGTAGGTGAGCTTGGCGTCGCCGGTCTTTACGTTCATCTCAATGGTGACTATATCGGAACGCCCCACGGTGGGGGTGAACTCGAGGGCTGGGCCCGACTCGACCTCGCCGTAGGTGGGCCTGCCCTGGTCGTCCCGCTCGGAGACGTACTTGATATCGGTGAGGAGTTTTATCGAGGCCTTCTGGCCGTCGATGGTGACCACCGACGGGCTGGCGAGCATCTTGGCCTTTTCATCCTTCACCAGCAGCTGCAGCCCGGCGTCGAAGAACCCTAGGGCGCTGCCGGCCATGTCGGGAAAGGTGATGCTCTCCGGGGGGTTGACCTCCCGGCCGGCCCGGGCAGGGTCGTAGATGCCGGTCTTGTCGACGTCGTCATAGTAGCCCAGGGTCCCGCCGGAACTGGAGAAGGAGGCGTACCACCTCTCGTAGACGGCGTTCACCAGGGTCTTCACTTCGTCGGAGCCCGTATCGGAGACCTCCACGATCCTGGCCTGGAGCATGACCTGCCTCCCCGGGTGGTCGATCCTCTGGAGGGTGACGGCCACGTCCTCAAGCCTCTCCTCGGAGGCGGTCACGTAGATCGTCCGGAGCCGATCGTCCACGACGACGTTGGTCACACCGAAAAGGTCATTAAGCAGCCCTTTAATATCGGACGGCTCAGCGTAAGAAATCCGGAAGGAGCGGGTCTTCTCCATCCCCATCGTGCGGGAGAGGTTGTCCTTCTTGCCGATGATGATGGTCTTGCCCATGATGGCGTAGGAGATGTCGTGCATCCTCATCAGATAGGCGAAGGCTTCGTTCATCGGGACCTTGTCCAGGCTCATCGTCACCGGCACCGACGGAACCGAAGAGTCGTCAACGACTACATTCATCTTAACCATGGACCCCAGCATCCGGAAGACGTCCCTAAGGTCAGCGTCGCGAAGGTTGAGCGTCACCGGCGATGACGAGGCGAAGGGGTCGCCGGCCGTTACCTTCGGCACCCCCAGGACGGGCAGGGGTATATCCTCCGCCATGGCCTCACCGGTGCTGAGGTGGAGGAGGATCGTCGGGCTCGGCGGGTCGCCCACGGCCCGGGTCATGAAAAGCCTCCTCGTGGCGAGGATCCTCATCACGACCCCGTCGGCTTCCTGCCTCAACTCCACGCCCTGCACCAGCGGCGTGGGGAATGACTTCTGCCAGGTCCCCGAGGGGAGGAGCGTCCCCTCCCAGAGGAGGGTCAGGGCGTGATCGTCGGTGTTGATGACCATCGGGACGGGCAGGTCCTGCCCGGTGACCTGGAAGACCGCCATGGCGGAGCCGCCCTGGGTGAGGGTGAGCCCCAGGATCGTCGGGGGGGACTCTTCAGCCTTCTCGGCGGCGACCTCCCCGGGAGCCTGGGCGGCGGCGCCGGGGCCGGCTAGGCACGGGGAGAGCAGGAGGGCCGACAGGAAAAGGACCCCCAGGACCCTCATCACCGGTCCACCGGTATGTCTAGTTGCTGACCGGACCATGTGACCACCACCTTCTCTTGAGAAATGCCAAGGACCTTTCCGAGGCCCCCGCCGAAGGGCGTCCCCCTCCTGAGGATGACGCCCTCGCCGTAACCTTCTATGTCGACCACAGCGGCCGCGTCCTTTTCCCTTATCAGGACAGCCTTGATCCAGATCTCGGGTGGCGCCGGCGCCGAGACCGAAGCCGGGCCACTTTCAACCCCCTCGGCCGCCTCCGGTTCCGACGGCGAGAAGGGCCTGCGGGCCAGCGTGGCGGCCAGGACGGCCAGCTGAGTGCTCCCCGACCGGGCGAGCACGGCGTTCCTGAAGCCGGCGGCCGTCTCCTGGAGGGAGGTTATCTCCTTTTCCACCGCTGCACCGCCCGAAGGCGGCGGGGGGACGTCCCTCGCCTGGGCGGTGATCACCATCTGCCTGAAGAGGAAGGCCGACCAGAGGATGCCGCCGACGAGCATGAGGACCAGCAGCACCCTGAGCCACCGGGGGAAGCGGTCCCCCTCGACGATGTCCTTCCACAGTTCGCGGGCCGTGCCGAGCCAGCTGTCGGGTCCGGCCATCACTGGTCACCCCCCGCGGCGAGGGCCGTCTCGAGGACGGCCGTGCCCTTCACGTGCCCCGGCTCGTCGGCCTCGAGGCTCACGCTTATCATCCTGACGGCGCTTCCCATGCCCCTCCAGTCGGAGAAGACCCCCAGCACCGAGTAATAGGGCCCCAGGAAGTCGACCTGCACCGAGGAGGTGCCGGCGACGGGTTTCGAGGGCTTCATGCTGTTGACCTGGATGCCGTTCTTGGCCAGCTCCCTCTCCACGGAGGAGTAAAAAGCCACCTGGTCGGGGGGGAGCGTCACCCGGTAGGCGCCGATCTCCTCGTTGGTCCTCTTGTAGGCCTGCAGGAGGCTCGACTTGTTCTGAATGTCCGCCTCGAGGACCCTCTGGCGGGTCCGCAGTTCCACGATGAGCCTCCGCTCCTCGTTCACCATCCGGGCGAAGAAGAACTGCCCCACGACGACGGAAAGGACCAGCAGGAGTCCGAAAAGGGAGAGGACCACCCTCTTGCGCGGCAGCGACAGGTTCATCTCGAGGCCACCTCCCCGTGACCGCTGCCTTCTTCGGAGGCATCGGCGGCGATGGACATGATGTCCCTGATGCCGCAGTCCAGGGAGAACCTCACCGAGGCACCGCTCTCCTGGCGGACCCTCGTGGTGACGGGGAAGCCGACGGAACTCACCACCGAGACCTCCGAGAGGGCCCTGCCGAAGGAGACCACGTCGTTCTCGGTGTAGGCGAAGCCCGAGAGGGCGGCCTTGCCAGGCGAGAGGCTTGCCTTCTGGAGCCACACGCCGGTGGGCAGGGTCTGTTCCAGGGAGCCCAGGAACTCCACCGAGGGCAGTTCCTTCTGGAGCAGGGCCAGGGCCTTGCTGAAGTCCTGGTACCGGGCCTGCTGCTTCTTCAGCTCGGCGCCCAGTTTGCCGGTCTGTACCATCTTCATGTCGATATCGGACTGTAGATCTAACCTCTCGGCCCTGAGGGACCTTGACACCACCAGGCCATAGATGAGGGTCACCAGCGATACGCCGGCGAAGAGTACGACCAGGACCAGCGCCGCCGTCCTCTTCAGCTGCACCGGCTTTCTTTCGGACTCGATGTAATCGATGGGCCGCAGGTCGAGTTTGAGGCTCATGACAGGCTCCTCAAGGCCAGCCCCAGGGCTGCCTCCCAACCGGCCCGCTCCTCGGGCGCTCCCACGATGCCCCACTCCTTCCAGGGATCGGAGACTGTGACGGGGACGGCCGTCACGGCCTCGATGGCCTCCTTGAGTTCACCCCGGTCGGCGAAGTCGCCGGCCAGGATTATCTCGTCCACCCTCATCTCCCGGAACTGACTCCCCAGGTAGGTGAAGGTCGAAGAAACCTCCCTGGCCACGGGGGCGAAGGGCGCACCGGTGCCGGGGAGGGTCTCACCCCCCACCAGCAGCGTGCGGTAGAGCACGCCGTCGCCGCCGTAGCCCACGACTATCTGGGAACTGCTCCTGCCCACGGAGACCACCATGGAGCCCTCGGCGGGCCCCCTGCCGCTCCCGCCGGCGCAGCGATAGAGGGCCACGTTGGCCGGCTCCACGGCGGCCACCTTTATTCCGGCACGGCGGGCGATGTCCAGCAGGGAGTTCACCACGTGGAGCCTCGAGGCGGCCACCACGTACCGGGCGCTCTCACGGGCTCCCTCGCCGGGGGTGTTGATGGGCCCCAGGTCGAAGGTGGCGTCGGCGTAGGGGAAGGGGAAGTACTTGTCGAAGTCCCATTTGAGGGCCTCCCGGGCGTCGGAGGCGTCCATGGAGGGCATCTCCACGACGCGTAGCAGCACGTCCCGGGGGGGCATGCCGATGACGACGGGGTCGGCCCAACGCCCCCCCAGGGATTCCCTCATCCCCAGGAGGTGGGCCTCAAGGGAGTGGGCGTCGGCTATCATCTCCTGCTCGATGGCCATGCCATCGATGGGCCGCTCCGAACTGACCGACACGACGAGGTCCCCGGGGGAGCCCTCCAGTTCGACGTACCGGAGGGCGCCGGTGCCGAGGGCAAGCCCCGCTGCCGAGACGCTCTTCCTGAAAAGCACTATGGCCGTCACCGCCCTTCAAAAGGGTAACCTTCCAGGAACAGGGACATGATCAACTCCGTCCGGTCAGGGCCCGGGCGACTCCATCGATACTATAACCCATCATTGCGTAAAAGGACAAGGCCATGGGACCTTCCGCCTTGCACCGGGACCCTCCGGGCACGGGCTGGCTGCGCCCGGGGACAGACCCTTTCAGCCGGTGTTAATGTAAAAACTTTTTAAAAAGGCCGGGTCGCCCCGGCCGTCATTCTTTTTCAGTTTACTTATTTCCCAATGCGAGAACCGTAAGCTTGATCATCGCTAAGGTATTGAATTCCTTCCATGTCTGCAAGTATATCCAAAACATTCTCCTTGGTGTCTGCATTTGGCGTAAAAACAACGTAATAATCTTCACTGCTTATTTGCTCTACGGAATATTTACCAAGTTTAGTAACTGGAGTCCGATCGATGTATTGCTTGATTTCATTTTGATCATCAGCGTCTGAAAAATCCAACTTTGCAAAATCTCCCTTGTCAGAGTAATACATCAGCATCGCGGCCTTCAGGGTCCTGAGGTCGCTGGCGATCTTCGTCGCGTTGGCCTTGTCGGTCCCGGAGCCCATGACCAGGAGCAGCGACCCCGCCAGGATGCCGATGATGACTATGACGATGAGGAGTTCGACCAGGGTGAAGCCCCGCGCTTTCCTTTTCTTCAGCCACTGTTTCATTCTATAGCCCTCCCTTTTTCTCGGTGCATGGATGAAAGCCCCTAAATCGGAATGATTCTAGCATCAATCCCCTCCCCTGTACAGATATGAAAAAAGCCGGAAAGCCCCGCCCGTGAAGGGTCACAGCATGGCCTGGATCGCCCCCACGATGGGAAGGAATATGGCCGACGCCACGAGGGCTACGATGCCGCCGACGAAGATGATCAGCAGGGGTTCTATGACGGCCGTGAGGCGTTTTATCTTCTCGTCCAGTTCCTGCTCGAACCAGTCGGCCACCTTGCCGAGCATCTCCTCGAGCCGCCCCGTCTGCTCCCCGATGGTGATCATGTGGGCCACCATGATGGGAAAGACCTTCGTCTTCGCCACGGTCTCACCCAGGGCCTGCCCCCGCCGGGCGGCCTCGCGCATGTCGGTGTAGGCCTTTTCGATGACGTAGTTGCCGGCCACCTCGGAGGTCATCTCCAGGGACATCAGTATGGGGACACCCGCCTCGACGAGGGCCGAGAGGGTGCGGTTCGTCCGCGCCATGATGGTCTTGTAGAAGATGTCACCTACGACGGGCAGTTTTAGTTTGATCCTGTCCATGATCGGCTTGGTGGCCTTCAGCCTGTTGAAGAGGATGATAAGCACGATGAAGGTTACGACCCCAGCCAGGAAGAGGTACCACTTCTCGCTCATCCAGACGGCGAACTTGAAGGTCACCGTCGTGATCGCCGGCAGCTCGATCCCCATGGAGTCGAAGACCTGGGCGAAGCGGGGGACGATGAAGGTGATGAGGATGTAGACCACCCCCAGGGCGAAGGTGACCACCACGGCGGGGTAACTGACGGCGGAGTATATCTTGGACCGCAGTTCCTGCTGCTTTTCCAGGAAGGTGGCCAGCCTCTCCAGGCTCGAGTCCAGCACTCCCCCCTCCTCGCCGGCCCTGACGATGGAGACCATAAGCACCGAGAAGACCTTCTGGGTGCGCATGGCGGCGCTGAAGGACATGCCCCCGTCGACCTGCTTCTTGACCTCCCTTATGGAGGCGGCGAGCCTCTGGTTCTTGGTCTGCTCACCCAGTATCTCCAGGGCCGACCCCAGGTTTATCCCAGAGGATATCATCGTGGCCAGTTGCCGGAACATGACGGCCCTGTCCTTAAGGGAGACGGTGCTTATCATCCTGAGGCGGTCCATGAAGGAGAGCTTCCGCGCCCCCGTGGCGGCCTCGAGGGAAAGGGGGATCAGGCCGCGGTCGCGGATGATCGCGGCGGCCTGGGCCTGGCTGTCGGCGTCCATGAAGCCGCTCACCGTGTCACCCTTGGGGTTACGGGCCTTGTACTTGAGCCTCACCGAGCGCACCCCCGGTCGGTTAAGATAGCACTATCATATTATTACAGGTCAATTATAAGAATACCATGAAGGCAAGTCAATACGACGCGTCATTCCGCTAAAAGGCCGTCTCGAAGACCAGCCTCTCCAGGTCCTTGGGGTCATGGGCCCTGGCCCTGGCCGTGTCGAAGGGGATGACCCCGTCACGGACGAGGCGGGCCAGGTCCTGGTCCATGGTGTGCATGCCGAAGGAGGAGCCCGTCTGCATGACGCTCACCATCTGGGAGACCTTGGCCTCGCGGATGAGGTTCCTCACGGCCGGCGTGGCGAACATCAAGTCCGTGGCCACCACCCTCCCCCCGCCCGGGGTGGGGATCAGCTGCTGCGTGCACGCCCCGATGAGCACGTTGCTGAGCTGCTGGCGTATCTGCTGCTGCTGGTAGGGGGGGAAGACGTCGATGATGCGGTCCACAGTCTGGGCCGCGCCCTGGGTATGGAGGGTGGCGAAGACGAGGTGCCCCGTCTCGGCGGCCGTCACCGCCGCGGCGATGGTCTCCAGGTCCCTCATCTCGCCGATGAGGATCACGTCGGGGTCCTGCCTCAGGACTCTCTTCAGGGCCTCGGCGAAGCTCCAGGTGTCGGTCCCCACCTCCCTCTGGTGGATGAGGGCCATCACCGAGGTGTGGAGGTACTCAATGGGGTCCTCGATGGTGACTATGTGGCACGCCCTGGTGTGGTTTATCTCCTGGATGAGGGAGGCCAGGGTGGTGCTCTTGCCGCTCCCGGTGGGGCCCGTCACCAGGAAGAGCCCCCGGTGCTTTTTCGTGACCTCCTCCAGGCGGGGGGGAAGTTTTAGTTCGGCGATGGTCCTTATCTTCGTCGGTATCGTCCTCAGGGCCATCCCGGGGTTGCCCCGCTCGAAGAAGCAGTTGCCCCTGAAGCGGGAACTCTCCCCCGTAGGGGCCGTGAAGGTGAAGCTGAAGTCCATCTCCAGCTTCTCCTCCAGTTCCTCTATCTGCTTCCGGGTCAGGACCTCCCCCGTCATGGAGCGGACGTCCTCGGCGCTCAGGATGCCGTAGGACATCAGCGCCAGGAGGTCGCCGTCGATCCTCACCGTGGGGTGGAGCCCCGTGCCGAGGTGGATATCGGTGGCCTGCTTCCGGATCGTCTCCGCCAGAATCGCCTGAAGGGATACCGCCATCGTTCCGCCCCCCGCCCTTCGTTCAGTTGAGGGTCACCTGGAGGACCTCCTCCAGGCTGGTGACGCCGTCGAGCACCTTCCTCAGACCCGAATCCCTAAGGGTCCTCATGCCTTCACGGATGGCCTCCTGCTGTATCCTGTGGCCTGCCGCCCCGTCAAGTATGAGGTTCTGGATCTCCTCGTCGACCTTCATTATCTCGTAGATGCCCGAGCGCCCCTTGTAACCGGTCCCCCGGCAGACCTCGCACCCCATGGGCTTGTAGGCGGTGGAACCCCTGGGGATCCCCAGGTCGTCGGCCGTCTTGTCGGGGATGGTGTACTCCTGCCTGCACTCCACGCAAAGCTTTCGGACGAGCCTCTGGGCGATGACCGCCAGCAGCGACGACGAGACCAGGAAGGGGGCTATCCCCATCTCCACGAGCCTTATGGAGGCGCTGGGGGCGTCGTTGGTATGGAGCGTGGAGAGCACGAGGTGGCCAGTGAGGGCCGCCCTGACGGCCAGTTGGGCCGTCTCCAGGTCCCGGATCTCCCCGACCATCACCTTGTCGGGGTCCTGCCGGAGGATGGAGCGCAGCGCCTCGCCGAAGGTGAGCCCCGCTTTCTCGTTGACCTGGATCTGGTTTATCCCAGTCATGGTGTACTCCACGGGGTCCTCTACGGTGATGATGTTCACCTCGGGCTTGCTCAGCCTCTCCAGGACGGAGTAGAGGGTCGTCGACTTCCCGCTCCCCGTGGGCCCCGTGACGAGAACTATGCCGTAGGGGGCCGCGATAATGCCGTCGACGATGACGCGGTCGTCGGTCTCGAGGCCCAGTTTTTCCAGGCCTACCATGGCGTTGGACTGGTCCAGGAGCCGAAGGACGACCTTCTCGCCGTATATGGTGGGCAGCGTCGACACGCGGAGGTCGATGTTCTTGTTCAGCGTTTTTATCAGGATCCTGCCGTCCTGGGGACGCCTCTTCTCGGAGATGTCGATGTTGGCCATGATCTTTATCCTGGAGGAGACGGCGGGGTGAAGTTTCCTGGGGAAGTCGACGGCGTCGAAGAGGGAACCGTCGACCCTGTACCTGACCCGGGTCACCTTCTCGTAGGGTTCGATGTGAATGTCCGAGGCCGCCTCGCGGACGGCCTGCTCCATGATGGAGTTGACCAGCTTGACCACCGGGGCGTCGTCGGCGCTGGAGCCCCTGCCTTCGCGATCGAGGTCGGCGGGACCGGCGGACTCCACCACTTCGACCATGGCATCGTCCAGGGACAGCTGCACCTCGTAGAACTTGTCCAGGTCGCGGAAGATCTCCGTGGAGGTGGCGATGCCCACCTCCACCTCCATGCCGGTGAGCAGCCGGAGTTCGTCGATGGCCAGCACGTTGAGCGGGTCGGCCATGGCCACCATGAGCCGGTTGTTGTCCAGTATGGCCAGCGGAACCAGTTCGAGCCTTCGGGCGACGTTCTCGGGGACGAGGCGCAGGGCCTCGCCCATGGGGCGATAGCGGGCGAGGGATATGAGGGGGACCTTCAGCTGCCTGCTGAGGACCTCGGCCAACTGGCGTTCCGTCAACAGTTGCTTGGCGACCAGTATCTCGCCAAGCCTCTTCTTGGAGAACTTCTGTTCCGAGAGGACCCTCTCCAGGACCTCCTGGGAGAGGAGGCCCGAGCTGACGAGGAGGTCCCCCAGCCTGAACTGGAACTGGCCGTTTGAGTTCTGTTCCTGGGGCACGCCTATCACCTCTGAATAGTGAACCGGCCGGTATCCGTTGGGCTCCTGCCTTCGGTTTCGTATATCATACATCAAAAGAAAGGGCAAGGAAGAGCCGGACCGCAAATAGGGGCCTGGCCGGGCGGTGACGGGATCCCCAATCCGTGGCTTATACTTGGGGAGGAACAGCGCTCGTTAAAGGAAACGGATCCGGCAGGGGGTGCGAGGTATGGCCGAAACGGACCCTTCGGGAAAGGTCTGGGAGACGGAGTTCACGGCGCTGGACCTGGAGACCACGGGGCTTGACCCCCTGGCGGACCGGGTGGTCGAAGTCGGGGCCGTCGTCTTCAGGGGCGATATGATCATCGACACCTTCGAAACCCTGGTCGACCCGGGAGTGAGGATAAGCCGCGCCCTGACGGCCATCCACGGCATCGACAACAGGATGGTCCGTGGCGCCCCAAGCCCCCCGGAGGCCGTCGCCAGACTGATGGTCTTCATGGGCGCCAGGCCCCTGGTCATCCATAACGCCCCCTTCGACATGGGCTTCATCGAGACGGTCCTCCGGGAGCGCTTCCTGGAGGCCCCCCTCAACGACCTCTTCGACACCTGCCGCATCGCGCCGGTGGTCTTCCCCGGGCTGGCCAGCTACCGCCTGGGGGAACTCTCCCGTTCCCTGGGGGTGGAACAGGGGCGCGGCCACAGGGCCCTTGACGATTCGCTGGCGGCGATGGGGGTCTTCCTGAAGTGCCTCCGGGAGATAGACCCGGCGGGTGAGATGGAATACGGCCCCTTCGAGAGGAGTTACTCCCTCCGATCCCTGGCGGCCCTCGAGAGGAGCGCGTTCCCCCTGCGCTGGCCCCCCGGTTTCGACGCCATCAGGGAAGCCTGCGAGAACTCCGGGTCGGTGTTCATCACCTACCAGAGCGGAAGCGGCGAGGTGACGCAGAGGATCATCGAGCCCACGGGCCTGGTAAGGGTCTTCGGCATGACCATGCTCGAAGCCTGGTGCACGCTCCGGGGGGAGAGCCGGACCTTCCGCTTCGACAGGATCATCGATGTAAAAAGGTTGCAGGAATAAAAAAGACGCCCCCCCAAAGGGGGCGTCTTTCGTCATTTTATGGCGCGCCGGACAGGAGTCGAACCCGTAACCTTCGGATCCGTAGTCCGATGCTCTATCCAATTGAGCTACCGGCGCGCGATGCCTGGGGCCCTATGGCGGTGGGACAGGGATTCGAACCCTGGAGAGAGGTTTAAGCCCCCCTACTCGCTTAGCAGGCGAGTGCCTTCAGCCGCTCGGCCATCCCACCCTGTGCGTTTACGCGCGGTCTATTCTAGGCACCCCCGGGGGGAGTGTCAAGAAAAAAGTCCCCTCCTCCGTCACTCTCCGGAGGGTTCCTCCTCTCCGCCCTCGGGGGACGCGCCCTCTTCGGGGGACCCTTCCCCCTCGTCACCCGTCGGAGCCGGGGCCGGCGCCTCGAAGAACTCCGGGGCCAACACCTGGATGCCGGCCTCGGCGAGCAGCCCCTGGAGGTACTCACCCTGGCCTGCCCGCTTCTTCTGGTAGGCAACCATCTCCCTGGCGTCGGCGCTGGCCTCTTCGAAGGGGACGATCTTCTCCTCAATTTTCTTTTCCTTGACGACGATGACCACGTTGCCCTCGCCCAGGGTCAGCGCCTTTGAGACCTTGCCGAGGGGCGTGTCGGCTATAGCCTTGAGGTCACCCTCGGTGAACTCCCTCTCGGCGACGAAGGCGGGCTCTCCCGCGGGGGTGAAATCCTGGACGGCGCCCTCGCTGCCCTTCATGACATCGTCCCACTTGCCTCCGCCGGCTAGCGCCTTTCGGGCCTCTTCGGCCTTATCGGCCTCGCCGAAGCGGGCGTAAAGGACGTTGTACCCGGCGGGGTGGCGGAAGTAGACCTCCTTGGCCTGGTCGTAGAAGGCGCGGGCCTCCTCGTCGGAGACTTCCGCCTGGGGGGTGTTGGCCTCGAGGACCATCTGCTGGGACAGCTGGGCGGCGATGCGCTCCTGGAGGGCCTTCATCTTGATGCCGCTGCTGTCCATGTACTGCTGGAAGGCTTCCTTCGTCGGGAACTGCTTCTCTATCCGCTTGACGGCAGCGTCGATATCCTCCCGGGAGGGCTCGATCTTCTGCCTCGCCGCTTCCTTCTCGAGCATGTGTCCCAGGGCGATGTTCTGCAGGACCTGGTTGCGCATGAGGGCGATGGACTCGGGCGAAAGGTCCGACTGCCCCGTCTGCTGGACGTAGTCCCTCACACCGGCGACCACCTGGGAAGCCATGACCCTTTCGCCGTCCACAACGGCCACGGCGAAGTCCCTCTCGCCTTCGGTGTGGCGGGAGGGCCCGCCGCCCCTGGTTATGTACATGGCGAAAAGGGATACTACGAAGACCACGACCACCACGAGCATGATCACGCGGGTTTTTGTCCTGAGAGCCTGCATTATCACGTTATATCTTCCTCCTTAGGCCTTGGGGCGGGACATTTTTTGTGAATTTCGCAGCGTGTCCAATGATACGTTCCCTTACCGGTGCTGTCAAAGGCTTTTCCTCATATATCCTCGAAGGTGGCGCCGCCCTTGATGTGGACGGCCAGGGGGACCGACAGGTCGGCGGCCCCTTCCATGGACTCCCGGAGCAGCACCGTCACGGCCTCCTCCTGGCCGGGGCGGCACTCCACCACCAGCGAGTCGTGCACCTGGAGCACCAGCGGGGCTTCCAGGCCCGCCCGGGCCGCGGAGCGATGGTAGCGCACCATGGCTATTCTGGATATGTCGGCGGCGGTGCCCTGGAGGGGCGTGTTGACGGCCACCCTTTCCAGGGCGCCCGGTCCCCTCCCCTCGACGGTGGAGACCTCCGAGAGGGGGCGTATCCTCCCGAAGAGGGTCTTCGTGTATCCCCGCTCCTTGGCGTCGCGGGCCGAGTTCTCCATGTAATCCTTGACCCTGGGGAAGGCCGCGAAGTACCGGCCGATGACGGCCGCAGCCTCATCGCGGCTTATGCCCATCCTCTGGGAGAGGCCGTGGACGCCCATGCCGTAGAGGAGGCCGAAGTTGACCACCTTGGCCATCCGCCGGTGCTCGGGGGTGACCTCGCCGCTGCCGCCGAAGATCCAGAAGGCCGTCTCGGCATGGATGTCGCGCCCCTGGGCGAAGGCCTCCTTGAGGCGCTCCTCGCCGCAAATATGGGCTAGGATCCTCAGTTCCACCTGGGAGTAGTCCGCCGCCAGGAACAGGTTGCCCTCGCCGCGGGGTTTCAGGGCCCGGCGGAGCCTGCCCGCCCAGTTGCCGAAGGTCGGCACGTTCTGGAGGTTGGGGTCCCGGCTGCTGAGGCGGCCCGTCCCGGTGACGGTATGCTCGAAGGTGGTGTGGACGCTCCCGGTGACGGGGTCGGTCTGGCGCAGAAGGGGCTGGATGAAGCCGGAGATGACCTTGGCGATCTCCCGGTACTCCAGCAGCATCCTGGGGACCCCGTCGTCGCTTAAGGGGAGGGCCGCCAGTTCCTCCAGGACCGAGACGTCGGTGGAAAAGCCGGTTTTTATCTTCTTTACGGGCGGGTAGCCCAGCTTTTCAAAAAGAAGCCACGCCACCTGCTTCGTGGAGTTGAGGTTCACGTGGTCGCCGACCAGGGCGTCTACCTGGGTGGATATCTCGCCGGTGCGGTGGTCGAGTTCCTCCTCGAGGTCCGAAAGCTGCCCCTTGTCCACCCGGACGCCCCGCCTCTCCATGGAGGCCAGGACCTGGCAGAGGGGGGTGTCGATGTCCGCCATCACCCCTTCCAGGCCCAGGGAGAGGAGCTGTGGGTTTAGCCTTTCCCGGGCCTCCCAAAGGGCCATGGTCTCCCCCGGCGAGGGGCCGTAGGACGACCGGTCCTTGACCTCGGGGTGCAGGGCGTAGTGCGCCAGGCGCGCGTCCCAGACCCTCCCCGGTTCGGGCAGCAGCGACGGTGCCGCGGCGCAAAGTTCCTTGTAGCCGCTTGTGGTGACCCGGCCCCGCTGGGTCCACCGCGCCAGTTTTTCCAGGGCCGGGCCTTCGGCGGCGCCCCTCCAGAAGAGGCCGTCCGGGGAGCAAAGGCAAAACTCCTGGATGGAAAAGTCCTGGGGGTAATCGCCCCCCCCGGCCCACCCGAGGGCCAGTTCATCCCCGGAGAGCAGTTCCTCCAGGGTTCCCTCGCGAAGATCGGCCGCGGCCGGTGGGGACGAAGGGGCCGGCGCCGCCTGGGCTGACCCTCCCAGGAGCCGCTGGGCCAGGCTTTTCAGGGCGTAACGCCCGAAAAAGGCGGCCAGCTCCTCCCTCTTCATCTCCCCCCGGCGAAGCTCCCCTTCGGCCATAGGCTCGTCGAGGCGGAGCCTGGTGAGCTCCCGGCTGGAGTAGGCCGTCTCCCGGCCCTCCTCCAATTTTTTCCGGAGGCCGGGCTTCATCCCTTCGAGGTGCCCGTAGATGCCCTCCAGGGAGCCGTGTTCGGCCAGGAGGGCTCTGGCGGTCTTGTCGCCGACGCCCTTTATCCCGGGGACGTTGTCAACGCTGTCGCCCACCATGGCCAGGTAGTCGGCCATGGCGGCGGGGGCGAAGCCGTAGTCATCGCGGAAGCTCTCGGGGTCCCAGAGGCGGAACTCGCTGACGCCCTTTACGGGACGCATCACCTGAAGGTTTTCGCCCAGGACCTGGAGTATGTCCTTGTCGGCCGTGAGGACGACCACGCGGTAGCCCTTTCCGGCGGCCGAGAGGGCCGTCGAGGCTATGACGTCGTCGGCCTCGACGCCTGCCCTTTCCACCACGGAAAGACCCAGGTCCCTGGAAAATTCCTTGATGAGGGGCACCTGGGCCTTGAATTCCCCCGGTGTCGGCTGCCGACCCTCCTTGTAGGCCTCGTAGGCCTCGTGCCGGAAGGTGGGCCCCGGAGCGTCGAAGACGACGGCGGCGAGGTCGGGCTTCAGTTCCTCCAGGGTCCTGAGGAGCATGTTGGCGTACCCCAGGAGGGCGTTTGTAGGGGTGCCGTCGGGCGCGTTCAATTCGGGCAGGGCGAAGAAAGCCCTGAAGGCGAGCCCGTGGCCGTCCACGAGAAGTACCGTCCTTTCCGGCATTTGCGGCATCTCCTTCGTCCGGGTTTTGGGGTATACTGCTGTTCGACCCCAATGCTACCGGATAGGATACCATCAGGGAAGGATGAACAGGTAATGACTTCGAACACCAGGGTACGCTTCGCTCCCAGTCCCACGGGGGCCCTCCACATCGGGGGGGCTCACACGGCCCTCTTCAACTGGCTCTGGGCCCGTCACAACGGCGGCTCCTTCATCCTGCGCATCGAGGACACGGACCTGGCCCGTTCCACCGAGGAGCACGAGAGGACGATACTCCAGGGGCTCAGTTGGCTGGGCCTCGACTGGGACGAGGGCCCCGACGTGGGGGGAAGCCACGGCCCCTATAGGCAGTCTGAGAGAAGGGAGATCTACCTCCGCCACGCCCACGACCTGGTAAGGTCGGGGCAGGCCTACTGCGAAGGCGAGGCTGTCATCTTCTCCGTCCCCAAGGGCAGGACGGTGGCCTTCGACGACCTCGTCTATGGGCACATCGAGATGGAAAGCGACACCCTGAAGGACGTCGTCCTTATAAAGAGCGACGGTTTCCCAACCTACAACTACGCCGTCGTCGTCGACGACCACCTGATGGAGATAACCTGCGTGGTCAGGGGCGAGGACCATATCTCGAACACGCCCAAGCAGCTCCTCCTCTACCAGGCCCTGGGATGGGAGACGCCCCTTTTCGCCCACCTGCCGATGATCCTCGGCAAGGACAAGAAGAAACTATCCAAGAGGCACGGCGCCACCAGCGTCTATGAGTACCGCGACATGGGCTACCACCCCGACGCGCTCTTCAACTACTTCGCGCTGCTGGGGTGGAACCCCGGGGACGACCGGGAGATCTTCTCCCGGGATGAGGCCGTGAGGATGTTCGACCTGACGAGGGTTACGAAGAAGGCGGCCGTCTTCGACATGGACAAGCTGAACTTCGTTAACCAGGCTCACATAGCCATGATGCCCCCCCTGGAGAGGGCTCGGCACACCTTCCCCTTCTGGGAGGAGGCGGGCCTGGACCCCGGGTCGCGGAGCGAGGAGTGGCTGGCGGGGGTCCTGGACCTCCTGGAAGGGCGGGGACGAACCTTCAGGGAACTGGCGGAGTACACCGACTACTTCCTCTCCTTCGAGGCTGTAAAAAAGCGCTGGGGTGGGGAGGATATCGACGGGGAACGCAGGGGGACCCTCAAGGGTTTCTTCACCGCCATGCTTTCCTTCCCCTCATGGTCACCGGAGGAACTGGAAGTGATGGCCAAGGCCTGGTGCGATGGGAAGGGGCTGAAGATGAAGGACGTGGCCATGCCGCTCCGGTGGGCCCTCACGGGCCGCAAGGTGAGCCCGGGAATATTCCACGTGGCCGCCTTCCTGGGCAGGGACGAGGTCAAAAAAAGGCTTTCCCACTATGGCCTGATCTAGCGGACCTCTCGTCGGGCCGTTTTTTCGTCTTTTTTTAGTACTTCCTGAGGAACTTGCCCAGGACCCTCCCAGGGTCCGAAGGGTAAGCCATGAGGGCGAAGCAGCCCAGGGCATGGATGAACTCCACGGGGTAGTCCATCTGGCCCCAGACCTCGAAACCCTCCTGGGAGAGAAAGGCCATGCCCACGTCGTGATAGGCGCCCGGGTCCTTTACGTCGCCCTCGGCCTGGCTGCAGGCTATGACCAGGGGCCTGGCCCCTTCGGGGTAAGCGGCCGCCACGGACTCGAGAAGTGACGTGGGGGCGTTACCCGCGCCGAAACCCAGCAGGGCCAGGATCTTCTCGTCGCCCGCCGGTGGCGTGGCCGACCCGGTGAGATGAAGAGCCACCGGATGCCCTTTCCCGAAAGCCGCGCCTCGTCGGGGGTCATCGCCAGGATCTTTTTGAGGGGATCGGGGGTCCTCCCCCTGGGGTGGGGCGTTTCCGCTATCCCTTCGCCCCTCACCCACTCCGGCGCAAAGTAAAGGGGCATTCCACCCACGGGGACGAAGGCATCGGGGTGCTGCGCCCTCGCCTTGTGGGCCCTGTTGCCCTGGATGAGTTTCCAGTTGCAGTAGATCCAGACCCCCGTCAGGTCGGAACAGACCACCTGGGCGGCACCCCGCAGGTTCACCGTGACATCCTCGGGGGTGTAGTCCAGGGTGAGCTGGCTGCCAGTGAGGACCACCGGTATGCCTACGCCGGAGAAGCAGAGGCTGAGCCAGGCCGCAGTGTGGGCCATGGTGTCGGTGCCGTGGAGGATGAGGACCCCGTCGACGCCCTCCCTTACGGCCCCGTCGATGGCCCGGGTCATCTCCAGCCAGTGGCCGGGGTCGAGGTTCGAACTGTCGAGCCCCGGTATCCCCCAGGGTTCGAGGCATTCCACTTCCATGTTCTTCCCGGCGAAGAAGGAGGAGATGCTCTCGTGCAGGGCCCTCGAGGCCGAGGCGTCCGGCCCCTTTCTCTCGCCCAGGAAGGCGCTGGCTATGGTGCCCCCGGTGAAGATCACCAGTACCTTTCCCATGGGGCGCCGCCCTTCCCCCCTACCTGGGGCTGATGGCCTTGACGGGGCAGACCTCCGCGCAGGCCGCGCAGCCTATGCACTTCTCCTCGTCGATGACGTGCTTCTCCCTGGGCGCGCCCGAAATGGCCTGGACAGGACAGACCCTGGAGCACTGGGTGCAGCCGATGCACTTGTCAGGGTCGATATGGTACGTGGCCGTCCCCGCATCGGCGGTCCCGCCGTCGCCTTCGGTTTCCGCGGCGCTCTCAGCACCTTTTGGCTCTTTTTGCTCTTTAACGTCTTTTGTCTCTTCAGGCTCCCCGGGTTTTTCGGCGGCGGGCCTTTTGCCCGAGTCCACCACGACCTCCTTCTTGCGCTCGTAGGAGGCGAAGGCGAACTCGTCGGTCATCCAGATGCAATGCACGGGGCATATTTCGGTGCATTGGGCGCAGAAGCAGCAGCGGTCCATGTGGAAAAGGACCTTCTTCTCCTCCTCAAGGTAATCGATAGCGTGGGCCGGGCAGACCTTAATGCAGAGCCTGCAGCCGATGCAGGTCTTCTTGTCGTACCCTATGCGCCCCCGGAACCCCTCGGGCACCTGGACGGGGTCGTTAAGTTCCAGTTTGCCCTCGGCGGCAGCCTTGAGAGCCTCGGTGAGGCTGTCGGGCATGTGGGCCACGGGGAAGGGGTTGGTAGCCGGATCCTCGCTCCACTGCCTGAATAACTGGATCATCATCCTGTTGATCATTTCAACCCCCCCTTAAAGGATCACGTCGAGGGACAGCAGCACCATACCGGCCAGGGACAGGCCGGCGATGTGGAACCAGTAGAATTGCGAGGCCTGCCAGATCTTGAACCGCCCGAAGGCCGTCCTTATGGTCGTTACGCCGATGATCTGAAGCAAAAAGACCTTGACCCAGAAGAAGGCGAAGTCCGCCAGGAAGAGCATCGGCCCCTCGAGCCCGAACCGGAGGCCGATGGTCCAGGGAAAAAAGAGGGAGACCACCACGGAGCACATGACCAGCGTCCTCAGGGAGAAGGTCAGCTTGAACATGGCCAGGTTGCGGCCGGAATACTCGCAGATGAGCCCCTCGAGGATCTCCGTCTTGGCTTCGGCTATGTCCATGGGCACCTTCCCCACCTCGGCGGGGACCACGGCCAGGAGGGCCGCCAGGAGGCAGACCAGGCCGAAGAGACCCGTCCAGCCCACGACGCTCCAGACAGGCATCCCCACGAAGGTCTCGAGGCTGAAGGGTTCGCCGGGCATGCCCGTCCGGTAGGAGAACCAGGCCAGCGTGACAATGACCACCGCCAGGGGGAGCTCGTAGCTCATCATGAGGGTCATCTCCCGCTGGGCGCCTACGTTGGCGTAGGTGGAACCGCTGGCGAAACCGCCCACGGCCATGGCCACCGCCGACAGGCCCAGCAGGTAGAGGATCAGGATCAGGTCGCCGCTCGCCGCCAGTATCGGTGGGAGCGAACCCATGGGGACGTAAAGAAGGATCATCATCGCCGCGGCGGCCGAGACCCAGGGTGCCCCGTTGAAAGCCCAGGGTATGGCCCTGCGGGGCACTATGTTCTCCTTGCCCAGCAACTTCAGGACGTCGTAGAAGGGCTGGAAGACCGGCGGGCCGAGCCGCAGCTGCATCCGGGCGTGGACCACCCTGTCGACCCCCTCGAAGAGCAGGGAGAGGAGCAGCGCGAAAAACAGCAGGGCTGCTCCCGCGACCACCTTGAATTGAAGAAGGGTCATCGTCCCATCAACCTCCTCGTCTTTTCGCGGCACTGCTCGACCAGTTCGGACCTGGTCACGACCTGCTCATGGCCGGAGGACCGGTCGGTGACCACCATGCGCTCCATGCAGGAAATGCATGGGTCGATGCTGTTGATGATGAGCGGCGAGTCGGCCAGTTCGTTATTCCGGAACATGATGGGCCACGAGACGGCGTTGGAGTAGGTCGGGGCGCGGACCTTCCACCAGGTGACGTTATCCTCGCCGCCGGTGAGCCTTATGGCGTGGGTGTCGTCCCCCCGGGGGGCCTCGATGGAACTGAGTCCGGTCCCGTCGGCCTGTTTTAAGAAACTAAGCAGTTTGGTCAGTTTGGGTTCCCACATGAGCTCGCCCGTGGGGAGACCGTTCAGGGCGTTCTCGATTATCTCCAGGGACTGGTAGACCTCCAATACCCTAACGAGGAAACGGTCGAAGACGTCGCCCCGGACCTCCCCCGTGTAGTCCTGGGGGACGACGGGCTTGATGTCCATGTCGCAGTAGGCCTCGTAGGGGGAGGACCACCGGAGGTCCACCCTGAGGCCGCTCCCCCTGGCGGTGGGACCCAGGGCGCAATGGGTGACGGCATCCTCGCCGGTGAGGACGCCCACGTCCCGCATCCTGGCCTTGGCGATGGGGTCGTCGGTGACTACATCGTAAAACACGCCGAACTCGTTCTTGTAAAAGGCGATCATGTCCCGGAGGGCCTTTTCAACCGACGGGGTGATGTCCCTGCGAACCCCGCCGATGGTACCGGTCCCGTAGTTGACCCTGTTGCCCGTCAGGGCCTCCAGCACGTCCATGACCTTTTCCCTCAGGATCATCCCCAGGTTGAAGGCCGAGTCGTAGCCGAAGGTGTAGCAGGCCACCCCGGCCCACAGTATGTGGGAGTGGATCCTCTCAAGTTCCAGTACGATGGCCCTTATGTACTGGGCCCTGGCCGGCACCTCGATGCCGGTGGCGTCCTCTACGGCCCGGGTGAAGGCCACGATATGGGAGAAGGAGCATATCCCGCATATACGTTCGGCCAGATAGATTACCTGGATGGGATTGCGCTCGCGGGCCATGAACTCGATGCCCCGGTGGATGGCGCCGGGCCGGATGGTCGCGTCCTTGATACGTTCCCCGTCGACATCGAGCCAGGCCGTGATGGGTTCCTTGAGGCCGACGTGAACGGGCCCGATGGGCACTTTATAGGTTTTGTTCGTTCCTTGCGCCATAGGAGGCACCTCCTAGGAGAGTTCCCTGATGTCTTCCGGCTTCGGGCCGGTCTCGTCCCTGCGCCAGGGCTTGATGTCCTCGTCCCAGTCCTCGGGGAGGAAGACCAGGCCCTTGTTGGGCAGCCCGTCGAAGTCCACGCCGAACATCTCACGGATCTCCCTTTCGCTGTATTCCGTCCCGGGGATCCTCTCCCAGAGGGAGGGCATCACGAGGTCGTCCTTGGGCACGACGACGGAGACGGTGACGCCAAGCCTCTTGCCCCGGCCGACGCTGCGGAAGATCGAGAAGTGATAGTTCAGCTCGACCGCGTCGCCGATGTCGTCGCCGGAGGTTATCTGGAAGTGGGGGAAGTCGATCTCCATCAGGGTGTCCACCATGTCCAGGAAGCGCTGCTTCTCCACCCGCACCCACAGGCACTGGTAGGAACCGCTGTTGGCCGCACCCCCCCTGTATTCCCGCAACACCATGTCGTCGGAGGTCTTGCGGAACTTCTTCTTCAGCAGCGAGAGAACCTTCTCGGGGTCCAGGTATTCATCGGTGTAACTCCTTCGGTGGGGGCTCATTTCGCGGCACCTGCCTTCGCGAGGGACTCCTTAAGCTTTTCCAGCTTCAGCACCGCCTTGGCGACGCCCTCGATGATGGCCTCCGGCCTTGGGGGACACCCGTGGACGTAGACGTCGACGGGTATGATGTTGTCCACCGGGCCGTCCAGGTTGTAGGACTTGTAGAAGACGTCGCCCGAGCCCGCGCAGTTCCCCACGGCGATGACCACCTTGGGGTCGGGCATCTGGGCATAGATCCTACGCAGCCGGCCGGTCATGTACTTCGTCACGGGGCCGGTAACGAGCAGCGCGTCGGCGTGGCGGGGAGAACCCACCAGCTTCATGCCGAAGCGCTCGATGTCATACCTGGGTGTTATGGACGCCACGATCTCGATATCGCAGCCGTTGCAGGAGCCGCTGTTGCAGTGGAAGACCCAGATGGACTTCGTCAGTATGTCAAGGTAGCGTTCCAGATTCATCTTCCCACCCCCTAAAGAAGGACCAGCACCGCTACGACGGCCAAGGTGAGCATGAAGTAGCCGACGTATTCGCTGGCGATGCCGGTGTGGAGTTCGATCAGCCAGTTGTAATAAGGTTTGAGGGCCTCCACGAACCCCCAGTAGGCCGAGGCGGCGGGGACAGCCATGTCGGCGCCGTCCTCGGGCACGATGTTGCTGCCGTAGAATATCTCATCCTGCTCGGTGCCTTCCTTGTAATCGCTGCGCCCCTTGGACCGGATGAACAGGATGACGGCCGAGGCTATAGCGAAGAAAAGGAGCCAGAGGTACACGTCCCAGTAGCCGAAACCCGAATAGACCTTTTCCCACATTACAGACCACCTCCCATGACGGCGGAAATGTAGCCTGACTGGTCGATCAGGGCTTTGGCGGCAGGTTCGACAAGGTGCGAGAGGGTCCAGCCCGGGAAGAGCGTGAGCACCACGATGACCAGGGTGAGCACGGCCATCCCCAAAAGCATGGACGCCGGCACTTCCACGACCTTTTCAAAGGTCTTCCTTGCGGGGCCGAGGAAAGCGGTCTGGAAGACTTTGACGAAGGAGGCCAGCGTAAGCACCGAGGTGACCAGGGCCGCCACGGCCAGCAGTGGGTAGACGGCGAAGGTCGTCTGGTATATCAGCAGTTTCGAGACAAACCCGTTGAAGGGCGGAAGACCCGCGATGGCGGCGGCGGCGATAACGAACATGAAGGTCGTCTGGGGCATGTTCCTGGCCAGCCCGCCCAGTTCATTGAGGTCACGGGTGCCGGCCGAGTAGAAGACCGCGCCGGCGCTGAGGAAGAGCAGGCCCTTGTACATGGTGTAGTTGAGGATGTGGAATATGCCGCCCTTCATGGCGGTGAAACCGTAATCGGCCATGGCCTGGGGGTCCTTGAGCGAGAGGAGGCCCACGCCCAGGGCCAACAGGATGTAGCCTATCTGGGAGACCGAATGATAGGCCATGAGCCGTTTCATCTCTTTCTGGATGACCGCCATGGTGACCCCGATGAACATGGAGAGGACGCCCATGATGATTATCGTCCAGGGAATCACAACGCTCCCGGCGGTCACGCCGTAGAGGGTGAAGCAGACCCGGAAAAGGCCGTAGAGCGACGCCTGGCTGACGGCGACCAGCAGGCAGGTGACCCCCGCCGGGGCCTCGGCGTAGGCGTCGGGGGTCCACATGTGCATGGGGACGGCGCCGCTCTTCATGGCCAGCGACACGACGAGGAAGACCAGGGCGATCTTCTCGGCGTAGCCCATGTGGAGCATCCTGGCGACGGCCGCTATGTTGACGGCGTTGTACCGGCCGTAGAGAAACCCGACGGCGATGAGCACGAACATGGCCGACACGGTGGAGACCACCATGTACTTGAAGGAGGCTTCCACCGCCTCGGGACGATCCCTCCAGAAGGCGATGAGCCCGAAGGAAGCCACCGAAGCGATCTCCAGGAACACGAAGAAGTTGAAAAGGTCACCGGTGATCTGCATGCCCAGCATCCCCGTGACCAGCAGGAAGTAAAGGGCTGAGAACTTCTCGAGGCCGGTGAACTTGTCCATGAAGCGAAGGGAGAAGAAGGCACCGGCGAGGGCGGCTATGGAACTGGTCGCCGCCATGAAGGCGCTGAAGGCGTCGACCTGGATGATGATCCTGATGGGCCAGCTGAGGCCCGAAGGAAGGGTGAAGTTCCAGGATTCGGCCCCCATCACGTAAACCATCGTCCCCCCCGCGAGGACTCTCTGGAGCAGCATGATGCAGATCGCGGTGGTGGCGATGGAGACGCAAACCATCCACGCGTTGCGCAGGTATCGCCCACCGAGGCCGACGACCAGGGAGAGGAAGGCGCCAAGGAGGGGCACGGCCAGGGCCAGCGCAGGAAGGTGCATCTGCCAGTTCATCCCCTCAGCCTCCTGATCTCGCGGACGTCGAGCGTGCCGTAATGTCGGTAAAGCAGCATGACCAGCGAAAGGAGCAGCGCCGATGTGGCCAGCCCGATAACGATGGCGGTGAGGGTCAACGCCTGGGGGGTGGGAAGGACCATGGTCCCCACATCCCCCGCCAGGGTGAATATCGGGACGGACCCGCCGGTCCGGTACCCGAGGACGATGAGGAGAAGGTTGGCCGAGGCCTCCAGTAGAGATATCCCGATGGCTATCTTGATGAGGTTCCTCTCGGTGAGTATGGCGTACAGCCCCAGCAGGAAAATGACTCCCACCACGAGGAAGGGGGCGTTACCGGTCATGGCCTCTCTCACTCCTTCCCTCGCGGCCTTCGAAAAGGCGGATACCCTTGAACATGTAGATCAATATCAGGGAGAGCCCGCTGACGACCTCCAGGCCCACGGCCATGTTCATCAGTGATATGGTTCCGGCGCTGTTGAGGATCCCGCTGTTGGGTCCCAGGGGGACCACCGAACCAAAAAGCCCCCCCTGGCCCGCCAGGAAGTTGTAGAAGAAGGTAGTCCCGATGCCGAGGAACCCGGCGGTTATGAAAACCAGCAGCCCCGTCGCCTCCATGCCGGTGTATATGCCGGGTCTCACAAAGGAGAGGACCTTTTTCCCGCCGTAGGCGACGAGAAGTAGGGCCGCCATGGTGGCTACCACAGCCCCCCCCTGGAAACCCCCGCCGGGGGAGATGTGACCGTGGATGATGACGTAGGCGCCGAAGATGCCCAGGAACCAGGCGAAAATATCACAGATGGTCCTGACGACGACGGAAAGGGGGTTCATCTTTTCTCACTCCCCTCACGGAAAAGGGCGAGCACGGAGCAGACCGCCGTGAAAAGCACCGCCGCCTCGCCCAGGGTGTCGAAACCCCTGTAATCGAAGACTATCGAAGTGACGACGTTGTTCACGGAGCGTTCCCGCTGGGCGTTCTCAAGGTAGTAATCGTCCATGGGAGCCCTTGTGGTGTCCCCGAAGGGGTGTATCCTGGCCAAGGCGCCCAGGAAGACCCCGGCGACGACGAGGACTGCCACGACGAAAAGGACTTGCCTTTTCATCGCCCCTCACCTCCCCTTGGGCTCTTCAGGGCCTTGCACGCCCTGAGGGCGATGATGTAAATGGCGGTGCTCAGCCCCGCCCCGATGGCCGCTTCGGCAATGGCCACGTCGGGGGCCTGGAGCATGAAGTACTCGAGGGCCAGCAGCAGGCTGAAGACCGCCAGCGAGATGACCGATGAAAGAAGGTCCCGGAACCAGACGGCGTAAAAGGCCGCGATGACGATGATGGCCAGGACCGCCATGTGGGCGTAACCGTTCATGCCGAAACACCGCCTTTCTTTCGATGGTCCTCGGCCAGCCTGTCCACCACGGCGTACTTGGGAAGCACACCGCTCCTGTGGGCCGCGCGGGCTATGGCGTGAGCCCCGGTGGGGTTCGATATGAGGAGGGCGAGGATGGCCAGGACCACGTGGACCGAGAGCGTCGTGAAACGCCCCTCGCCGGTCCGCAGGTACATTTGGAGGGCGTAGACCACGACCGCCGCCGAGGTGAATATCGAGCCGAAGGTGGTGCACTTGGTCGTCCCGTGAAGGCGGGTGTAGACATCGGGGAAGCGGTAAAGGGCCACCGTGCCGAGGAAGTTGAACAACACGCCTATCGTGAGGAGGATAAGGGCCGCTTTCTCCAAGGCTAGACACCCCCCTCGACATGGCGGGCGATGAACATGGTCCCCACGAAGGAGAGGGCGGCGTAAACGATGGCCACGTCGACCATTATCACCGAATCGTAGACTAGCGAAAGTATGATCATGAGGGCTATAACCATGGTGTTGATGGAGTCAAGGGCCACCACCCTGTCGGGAACGGTAGGCCCCGCGATGAGCCTGCCCACCATGGCGAGCGCGCAAAAACCCGTCACCGCCGCCGCCCAGGCGAAATAGGAAATGATCATCCGGCAACCCTCCTCGCCCATCTCCCGAAGGAGCCATAGACGCTCTCCTCGGACGGGTCCTCATCGGTCACGTTGATCCAGTGGATGTAGTAGACCCCCGTCTCGCCGGAATCATCGACGTCGACGGTAAGCGTGCCCGGCGTCAGCGTGATGGAGTTCGCCAGCATGGCCTGGGCCAGGCTCCCCTTCAACCCGGAATCGATCCTGACGATGCCGGGGCGGATCTTGCCCGTTATCACCCTGTAGGCCACGTCCACGTTGGCCTTGGTCATCCCCCAGAGGAAGGGAAATGCGAGGAACAGGATGAACTTGACCCAGCGCAGTGGGTTCAACCCGGCCAAGGTCCAGGACCTGCCCGGGTTCCAGGCCCTCGCAAGGCCGGCCATGACACCCCCCAGGGCCACCGCTATCCCCGCTTCGATGGGGTCGATGCCTCCACCACTCCAAGCCAGCAACAGGTAGGCGGCAACGGAAAGGACAAAAATTACCACACGCCTCACCCCCCTATTCCAGATCTTTCAAGATCGCCGAAGCGATACAGGACATGAACGCGCCCCCGGCAAGACGGCCGGGCTCGGAGTAAATACAGTTATGCATTATACATAATAACAGCCATGGGAGAACCCCCAATTTTTAAAACCTTTCGGAACCCGCCTTGACGTGCTAGTCTTGACCCTTGAAGTACCCGGCCGTAATGTGGCGGCCGCCCTGTATTGTAACTCTATCGCGAAAGAAGTGAATGAACAATTTGAACATAATGAGATACCTGGCCGTTCTCCTCCTCCTGTCCCTTCCGCACGACGCCGCCTTCGGGGCGATCTCCCTCAGGGAGTGGAACTCGGCCGGCGCGGGACTCCTGACCGCCCGGGCGGAAGTGATGGAAAGCCTGGGCGCCCCCGACGGCTCCGAAGGCTCCGTCGAGTGGTACGACATTTCCGGCGAGGAAGGGTTGTCGAGGGTCACCCTGGATTACCTCGGCGGGGAAAGGGTGCAGGCGGTCCACCTGGCTTTCAGGAAGGGATCGGTCGACCTGGAGACCCTGTCGGCCATCATAAGGGACGCTTTCCCGGGCGTATCCGAGGTCCTCGGCGACGACCGGATGGCGGTCTTCCTCGGCGGGAGCGCCGACGGCGACGGACCGCTCTACTTCCTCGCCCTGGCCGGGGATCCCCTGGGGGACAAGGGGCCTGAACTGATCTCCATGACCGAAGCGGCCAACCGGCACTACCAGGAGGAACGGCCCTCGGAGTGATCCGACAGACTTGTCAATATATTCCGGAAGGTGTATTCTTATAGTAATCTTTTACGGGATCACGCTTTCCGGGAGTGTCAGATCATGTTCGCTCTCTGCGACTGCAACAACTTTTACGCCTCCTGCGAGAGGCTCTTCAGACCCGACCTCGAATCCCGCCCCGTGGCGGTCCTCTCCAACAACGACGGCTGCGTCATAGCCCGCTCCGCCGAGGTGAAAGTCCTGGGCGTCCCCATGGGGGCACCCTATTTCAAAGAAGAGGGCCGGTTCAGGCATTTCGGCGTGGAGGTCTTCTCCTCGAACTTCCCCCTCTACGAGGACCTCTCCAGGAGGGTCTCCGACACCCTCCGCAGCATGGCGCCCGACGTGGAGATCTACTCCATCGATGAGGCCTTTCTCCGCGTCGACGCCTTGCCGGCCGCCGCCGCGGACCCCGAGGGGTTTTGCCGCCGCCTCCGCGAGAGGGTCCTTCAATGGACCGGGATACCCGTATCGATAGGCCTGGGGGCCACCAAGACCCTCGCCAAGGCGGCCAACAGGATAGCCAAGAGGGACCCCTCCAGGGAAGGCGTCTTCGCCATGCCCGGCGGCGCCGAGGACGACCCTCACCTCGAAGGGATAGACATAGGCGATACCTGGGGGATCGGTTTCCGCAACGCCCCGAAGCTGCGCCGTTTCGGGATCGGCACCGCCAGGGGGCTCAAGTACGCCGACGAGGAGTGGCTCAAAAAACGCTTCTCCATCAGCGAGGCCAGGACCTCCAGGGAGCTCAACGGCCAGGTCTGCCACCCCTTCACCGAGAGGGTGAAACCGCGCAAGACCATAAGGGTATCCAGAAGCTTCGGCAACCCGGTCATGGACCTTCACTCCCTCAGAGAAGCCGTCTCGAGCTTCGCCTTCTCGGCGGCGGAGACCCTCAGGAAGCAAGGTTCGGCCGCCGGGAAGATGCACCTCTTCCTGATGACAAACCCCTTCGGAGAGGGCCCTGGCTACGCCGCCGGGGCCACGGAGAGGTTCGACGTCCCGGCTTCGGGCACGGTCGAGATCGTCGGCCGGGCGACGAAGTGCCTGGAAGGGATCTTCGTGGGAGACCTGGCCTACAAGAAGGCCGGGGTGATACTGACGGACCTGGCCGACGCGGCCTGCCTGCAGCGGCACCTCTTCGCCCCCATGAGAGACCCCAGGGAGGGAGCCCTCATGGGGGTGATGGACCGGCTGAACCGGGAACTGGGCAAGGGGACCGTCTTCACCGCCTCGATGGGCATCCACGGCAGGAGGTCCTGGGTGATGCGCCAGGAGCGCGTGTCGCCGCGCTATACGACCCGTTGGGAGGATATTCCCGCCGTGCTCCCCCCGGAGGAGGCACCATGATGAACGATTCCAGGTCCGCCACGGGCTTCCCCTCCCCCGCCGACCCTTTCAGGGAGGACCCCCTGGACATAAGTTCACTGCTGGTCCGGAACCGGGCGTCCACCTTCCTGATGCGATCGGCGGGGAGGATCCCCGCCTGGTCCATAGAAGAAGGCGACGTCCTCGTCGTGGACCGCTCCTGCCATGCTGAAAAGGGCGACCTGGCCGTCATAACCAGGGACGGCAAGCTCGCGCTCTGGGAGGTCCCTTCGGGCGGCGCCTCCACCTGGGGCGTGGTCAGGGGTGTCGTAAGGGTCCTGAGGCGCCGGGAGTGACGCGGCCGCGCCGAAGCCGATCAAAAAAGCCGCCCCGAGGAGGGGCGGCTTCGGTTCCTGCGGACCCGGGGCCGTTCGGGACTAGAAGTTGGAGACGGTCTTGATCCTCCCCGGGTAGGCCTCGAGGCCGGCTTTGAGGATGTCCATGGCCCTGGTCAGGTCCTCCTTCTTGAGGACATAGGCCAGGCGGACCTCATCCCTGCCCAGGTTGGGCGTGGCGTAGAAACCCTCGGCCGGGGCCATCATGACAGTCTCGTTATCTACATGGAAGTCCTTCAGCATCCAGATGACGAATTTCTCGGCGTTGTCGACGGGGAGCTTGGCCACCACATAGAAGGCGCCCTTGGGCTCCTCGCAGATCACCCCGGGCATCTCCTTGATCTTGGAGTAGAGTATGTCCCTGCGGGCCTGGTACTCCTTGTTGACCTCCTCCAGGTAGGACCGGGGCGTTTTGTAGAGGGCCACGGCCCCCACCTGCTCCAGGGTGGGCACGCAGAGCCGGCCCTGAGCCAGTTTCATGGTCTGGGCCATGAGTTCGTCGTTCTTGGAGATGATACAGCCTATCCTGGCGCCACAGGCGCTGTACCGCTTGGAGATGGAGTCGACGAGGATGACCCTGTCCTCTATCCTCTTCATGTTGCCGAAGCTGGTGTACTTCAGGCCGTCGTAGACGAACTCCCGGTAGACTTCGTCGGAGATGACGTAGAGGTCCTTCTCCATCGCTATGTCGGCGATCATCTCCATCTCTTCCTTCGTGTAGATGACGCCCGTGGGGTTGCCGGGGTTCGAGAAGAGGATCCCCCTCGTCAGGGGGGTGATCTTCTTCAGGATGTCAGCCTTGGGGGGGAAGTGGAAGCCTTCCCTGGCCTTGGTCGTGATGGGGACGAGTTTCACATTGACGGAAGAGGCGAAGGCGTTGTAATTAGCGTAGAACGGCTCGGGGACGAGCACCTCGTCGCCGGGGTCACAGATGGCCATGAGAGCGAAAGAGAGAGCTTCGCTGCCCCCGTTGGTGACGATGAGGTTCTTCCTCTCGAGGTGGATGTCGTAACCCTTGTAGTACCCTATCATCGCGTCTATCAACTCGTAGCTGCCATGGGAGGTTGAGTAGGCGATGACGTCCTCGGCGAAACTCTTGATGGACTCAAGGAAACCCGGGGGGGTTACAATGTCGGGCTGCCCGATGTTGAGATGATACACCTTCCGTCCCTCCGCCTTGGCTGCCTCGGCGTAGGGCACCAGTTTGCGGATGGGCGAAGATTGCATCGAGGTTACTCTCTTGGAGAATTTCATCTAAAAACTACCTCCCTGTGATAATGATATTTACTGTAATTTATTTTAGCACAATATTTCACATACATAATACATTTTACTACCTCGCGGCCGGGAGCCGTAAGGAACACCCGAAGGGACCCTTAAAGGAGGGCCACCAATGGCGATCATGAGCCTGAAACAGTTCAGGCGGTCCGTCCGCGAAGCCGTTGAGACCGTTCCCGGGGAATTGATGGAACGGCTCAACGGCGGGATAATCGTGGAGACCCCGATCAAGGAAGAGGGCGGCTACCTCATCATGGGCGAGTATATAGAAGACCCGGGGCTGGGCAATATCATAATCCTCTACTACGGGTCCTTCCGCGAGGCGATGGGGGGCGCTCCTCTTGAAGAATGGGAGGAGGAGATCCTGGAAACGGTGACCCACGAACTGAGGCACCACATAGAGTCCCTCGCGGGTGTGGATGATCTTTCCATTGAGGAAGAGCACCTGCTTCAGGAGGACGACCGGCCGTAGCGGAAGCAGCGCCTCAGGTGGTCGTTGACGAGCCCGACAGCCTGCATATGGGAGTAGACGACGACGGGGCCCATGAAAGTGAAACCCCTTCTTTTCAGTTCCCCGCTCACCAGCCTCGACAGGGGGGTCTCGGAAGGGACCTGCTCGGGGGCGTCCCAACCACCCACGATGGGTTCCCCTTCAACGAAGCCCCATAACCAGTTGGAGAATGAACCCTCCTTTTCCGCCAGAGCCAGGAAAGCCCGGGCATTCGTCACGGCGGCCCGGATCTTTTTCTCGTTCCTTATGATCCCTTCGTCCCGGAGGAGCCTCTCCAGGTCACTCTCCCCGTAGGAGGCAATCCTGGCCGGGTCAAAACTGTGGAAGGCTTCCCGGAAACGCTCCCTTTTCTTCAAAACGGTCAGCCAACTAAGGCCCGCCTGGAAGGACTCGAGGACCAGGAATTCGAACTGGAGCCCGTCGTCGTGGACGGGCATCCCCCACTCACTATCGTGGTAACCCAGGAGGAGGGGGTGCGACTCCGACCAGGGGCACCGGGCCAAAGGCGGAACTACCCCCGGGCCGCAAGACTCATCGGCTCCCCGCGGCCCGGGTTTGTCGCTTGAGTATGTTCCCGGGTCAGCGATAGTACTGCGCCTCCTGCTTTTCCTTTTCGAAATCCGCACGGATCCTCCGTCGCAAGTCCTCATCGAGGAGCACCGCCAGGGCCGTCCTGGCCATCAACCTGGCTCCCGTCACCAGGGCCCGGTGGCCCCTCTCGGTGATGGTCGCTTCGGCGAATTCATGGGTATGAAGGGTCATCGGCTCGTCGACAATGCTCAGCTTGGGCTGAAGCGCAGGGCAGCGGTAGGAGACGTTGCCCACGTCGGAAGACCCCTGTGGCCCGGGTGTGGGGATAAAGGGCACCCCGAACTCCGCCAGGATGCCCTCCACGAATTCCTCCGCGGTGTCATTCTTGAGCATGTCGTCGAAGCTGTATTCATAGTTTCTCCAGGTCACTTCTGTCTCCGTGGCCTGGGCCGCGCCGAGGGCGCAGTTGAATATCCTGGAGACGATGCTGTCGAGGATGGGCCTCTTCGGGGCCCGGAAGTAGAACCTCGCGGCGGCGTGCTCCGGCACGATGTTCGGTGCGAGCCCCCCCTCGGGGATGATGCCGTGGACCCGGGCCTCGGGGATGATGTGCTGGCGGAGCATGTCCACAGCGTGGAAGAAGAGCTGCACCCCGTTAAGGGCGTTCCTCCCCGCCCAGGGTTCGCTGGCCGCGTGGGCGGGCTTGCCGGTGAAACGGAACTCGACGGCGTCCATGGCGAGGCTGCGGTAGCCGGCGTAGGTAGAGACGTCGCTGCTGTGGACCATCATGGCTAGGTCGAGGGAATCGAACACGCCCTTTTCGGCCAGGACGACCTTGGACCCGTTGGTCTCTTCGGCGGGGGTCCCCACCAGGACCAGCTGACCGCCGGTCTTATCCATGACGCCGGCAAGACCGGCGGCCGCGAGGCCGGACATGGCCCCTGAAAGGTTGTGGCCGCAGCCGTGGCCGACGCCGGGCAGGGCGTCGTACTCGAACAGGAGGCAGACTTTCGGGCCCGCGGGGTCGCCCTTCGTTGAAAAAAAGGAGGTGGCCAGTCCCATAAAGGGCGCCTGGACATCGTAGCCGGCCTCTTCAAGGAAGGCCGCGTGCCTTTTACTTGCTTCGAACTCTTTTTCGGACAACTCCGGGTTCTTCGCTAGCCAGTCGCTGAGATCGATCGCCCGCTTCGAGAAATGCTCGATCCCGGACTCGACTTCCTTCCATAGCTCTTTCACATCGGCCATTACGGGGCACCCCCTTATTCACCCAGAAGGATCCTGCCGCTGGGAGGGCCGACGATCTCGCACCCCTCCACGACGACCACACCGTTGAGAACGACCCATTTTACCCCCCCCGGAGCGGTCAGGGGCGCTCCGAAGCGGCCCCGGTCCTCATAGGAGTCCGGGTCGATCACTGCCAATTCGGCATTGGCACCCTCGGTGATGCGTCCACCACGGTGCCATATCATCTCCGCAGGCCTGGACGTGGCGTGCCTCACCGCTTCGGGCCAGGAAAGACCCGCCTTCCTGAGTATCCCTATCCCCCTTGGGAAGGTGCCCGCGGCCCTGGGGTGCCCCTCGTCACCCCGGAGCACGGCGTCGGAGGCTATAGCGCTGTCCTTATGAAGGAGGCACAGGTCCACCTCTTCGGGGTTCATCACGTGGGCGATGACGTAGGCGTCGGGGTCCTCTTCCCTGGCCCTGGCGAAGAGTTCAGCCGTCAGGGGGACATCCTTGAACCGCCCGGTGGATACCTCGAGGCTCTCAAGGCCCTTCCCCAGGCGTTGTTCAAAGCCCGGGTCGAAGACCGCCGAACCTATCCTGGCGGCGAAGGCGTAATAGGGATAAACGTCGAAGGTGACATCCACCCCCTCGCGCCGGGCCTGCTCGATCATCCCGATAGCATCGCGGGAATGGCCAAAGGCCGTCATGCTCCCCAGGTGGGACACCTGGACCCTGACGCCGCTCCGCTTCGAGATCTCGATGGCCTCCGCTACAGCCTCGGGACTCCTCCTGCCATCGTACCTTACGTGGATGGATATGAACCGGTGCTTGAACCGGGAAACGACCTGGGCGAGGCGGAACAGTTCGTCCCGGGAGGTACCAGGGGCGTACTCGAGCCCGAAGGACAGGCCCAGGGCCCCCTCATGGAGGTTTTCCTCGAGAAGGGGTTCCATCATACCGACCTGCTCGGAGGTGGCGGGCGAATACCTGTCATCGGCCCCGACGGCTTTTCTCAGGGTCGTGGCCCCGATCATGAACCCCATGTTCAGGACGGGGTTTTGGCTGAACCAGTCCTTGTAAACCTTCATCATGACGCCCTCGCCACAGTGTCCGCCGATGGCGGTGGTGACGCCCTGCAGCAGCAGCGACTTGAGAACGGTATAGGGGTCTCCTACCCGGTGCTCGAAGTGCATGTGGGTGTCGATCAGCCCCGGGAGGACCAGGAGCCCCGAGGCGTCGAGTTCACGGACCCCTTCCGGAGCGCCTGAGCCCACGAAGGCGAATACTCCATCTTTTATTGCCACATCGACCCTTTTCTCCTCAAGGGAGACCGGGTCGACGACGGTCCCGTTCCTCACAACGATATCCATGTCCGTGCACCTCCTTCATGCCGCCCCGCAGAAACGGGCGGCGATGGAGACGTAGGTCCTGAATCCTTCTTCCAGTTCGTCGAGCGTAATGTACTCCGCCTTGCCGTGGGACCTGGACAGGCTCCCCGGCCCGAACACCACGGTGGGGATCTTGCCGAAGTGACCGAAGATGGCCGCGTCGGTCCACCCCCTCCTCGTGGTCATCCTGGGTTCAATACCACTGACCTCCCTTATGGAGTCAACGACGGCCTTAACGATGGGGTCATCGGGCGAGGTCTCCAGGGGTGCGTGGTAGAAATGGGCCATCTTGCCCAGGTCCATCAGTTTCAGTTCTGCACGAAAGGTCGGGTCCTCCCGCGACAGTTCGTCCAGGACCTCCTGGTACTCGGCGAGGACTTCCTGGAGCGATTCCGATGATATGTACCTCCTGTCCATCTCGACTACGCAATGATCGGCCACGGTGCTCGGCTGGGTCCCTCCCTCGATGCGGCCGAAGTTCATGACCGACGGCCCCATGTGGGGGTGTTCCCTCAAGGCCAGTTTCGGGACGATCTTCTCCTGGACGCGGTTGATGAATTTCGCAGCGTGGACGATGGCGTTAACCCCGTCCTGGGGGACCCCGCCGTGGGCGGTCTTCCCGAAGAACTCCACCTCGATCCATTCGAGTCCCCGGTGGCCGATGGCATACTCCCGGTCGGAGGGTTCACCAACGATGGCGCCGTCGGCACTGAAACCGGACCTGATGAGGGTCTCGCTCCCATCGCTGTTGGTCTCCTCGGCCAGGACCCCGGCGAAGATGAGATCACCCTTGAGGGGGACCCCCGACCGGCGAAAGGCCGCGAGGGTCATCAGCATTGCCGCGACGGGCCCCTTCATGTCCACGGCGCCGCGACCGTAGATCCTCCCCCCTTCGATCTTCGCCACGAAGGGTTCGACTTCCATGTTGTAGGGCGGGACCGTGTCGAGGTGCCCCGAAAGGGCCAGGCTCCTGCCTCCCCCCTCGCCCTTGATGGTAGCGATTATATTATTCCTGGAACCTTCCACAGGCTGAAGCGTGAAAGGGATATTTTCTATGGTCAGGAAGGAGGCCACGGCTTTCACTACTTCTTCTTCCTTGGAGGGCACATCCCAGTGGCTGGGTATCCGGATCAGCTTCGAGGCCAGTTCCGCTATCTCCCGGGGGGATACCCTTGACGCCACCGTCGAAAGCAAGGGATCCATCAGGACCACCTCATTTCCTGGAATTCGGGGAGGGACTCGGAAGCCCCTCCCCGTTCAGTTTTCCCTAGAAAGGTCCGTACTCGATAACGGCGGCGATGAACACCATCACCGACCCAGCGGCGATCCAGAACACCATGAGAGGCCATATGAACTTGAACCAACGTTCATAGGGCATCTTGGCCATGCCGAGGACGCCCATGAGGGCCGCCGAGGTAGGTATGATCTGGTTCGTGAAACCATCGCCGTACTGGAAGGCGAGGACCGCGGTCTGCCTGGTGATATTCACCAGGTCGGCCAGGGGTGTCATGATGGGCATGGTGGCAGCGGCCTGCCCGCTCCCCGAGGGTATGAAGAAGTTTATTATCACGTGGACCCAGAACATGCCCACGGCGGTCATCGCCCCCGGGAGCATGGCGACCCAGGAAGCCAGGGCGTGGATCACCGTGTCCACGATCTGCCCCTGGGACATGACCACCAGGATGGCTCGGGCGATACCCACGACAAGAGCTCCAAAGGCTATATCCTTGGCGCCGGCGACAAAGGCCGAAGCCATCTTGCTCGGGGCCAGGCGACCCACCAGGCCACCGATCACACCCATGGCGATGAAAACCGTGGAGAGCTCCATTATGAAGAAGCCCTGGGTCATCACCCCCCAGATCATGTAGGCGAAGCTGGCCAGGATCACGAGCATGACGAGCTTGTGGATCCCCGTGAAGGGGAGGTCGGGCGTAACCGTATGGCGGGTCGGATCGGATTCAGCGAGGTCGTAGACGATGCTCTGGGTAGGGTCGGCCTTGATCTTCGCCGCGTAACGCATGATGTACCAGCAGGCGATGACGAAGAGCATCACGTGGCCCGCGAAGCGCAACCCGAGACCGGAGAAGAGGGGAAGCTCGGCAATGCTCTGGGCGACCCCCACCGTGAAGGGGTTCAGGGTGCCCCCGGAGAAACCTATATTGGCGCCGGTCGATAAGATGGCCACCCCGACGATGTCGTCGTAACCGACGGCCCTCGCCAGGGCGACCCCGATCGGGATGAAGACGATAACCTCCTCGGCCATGCCGTAGGTGGCCCCGCCTATGGAGAAGATGAGGAGTGTGATGGGGATCATCAGCTTCTCCTTGCCCTTGAGACCGAGGACGGCTTTACCGATGGCGCCGTCGATGGCCCCCGTGGCCTGGATGATGGAGAAGGCGCCGCCGCAAATGAAGATGAAGAAGATTATCTCGGCGGTTTCCTTCATCCCCTTGGGGACCGATTCGAACATCTTGAAGATGCTCACCGGGGTCCTATCAACATGATGATAGGACAGTGCATCGACGAGGGTCCGCCCGGTCCTTTCGTCCTTGAACCTGTCATAGACCCCTGCGGGAAGTATGTAGGTCATTACCGTCGCGAGGACGACGACGGAGATCAGTATGACGTAGGTATGAGGGACCTTGACTCGCTTTTTCTTCTCACTTCCTGCCTCCACCGACATCTTGGAACCTCCCTTCGAGAAAAGATCAAGTCTTCCGGGAAAATACCCGATCACATGCCGCTTCTTCTGCTCTTCTCTTCATTCACCTCCCGGTCGGGCTGCCCGGTCCCACGGTCATTCCCGGGACCGGTCGACTTTTGCCACTGTCATTAGCCGGAGTTGCGAGAAGGCCCTTCACACCTCCTCACAGGAGAGCCTGTATTATCAATTTCGTGAAGAGGACCATGCAGAATATCGCCGTCGGGTAGGTCGCCCCGTAGCCGGCGGAGCATTCGTCGGATCCCGTCGATTCTATGGCGGCGCCCAGCCCCGGCGTGCTGGTCATGGCCCCCGGTATGGCACCGAGGAATATCACCCAGTTCAGTTTGAAAAAGCACCTTCCCACGATGAGGCCCACGAGGAGGCTCGCTATCGCCGAGACGGCCCCTATGGCTACAAGGGCAAAGCCATGCTCCGCCAGTATCCTGGGTATGTCCGGGCCGGCCTGGATGCCCATGACGGCAAGGAAGTAGGCCAGCGAAAAGGTCCGGAGCGCCGAAAGGACCGAACCGTCGAGGCGCATGGGGAAGGGCCCGATACTGCCCATGGCCCCGGCGAAGAGAGCGAAGATCAGGGCGCCGCCGGTACTCCCCAGGGAGAAATCACCCACCATCGGGATAGGTATCGTGATGGACCCGAAGAGGACGCCGCCGATCATGCAAAGGACGAAGGAAGCCAGCGTGAAGGGGACGGACCCCTTACCGGCGAGCGGGGCCGGGGCGACATCGTGGATGGCGTCCACCAGTATCTCCCGTTCCCGCACGAGGTCCAGCTTGAGCAACGCGGGGATCAGCTGTACGAAGAGCACCACCGAGACCACCCCGAAGGGGTAGGCGATGGTGTAGCCGATGGTGATGAGCGGGTTCCCCCCGGAAACCTCGAGGGCGGCGCCAAGGCCGGGGGAACTGGTAAGGGCCCCGGTGTAGGTACCCCCTACAAGAAGGGGTTCAACGGAACCCGAGAAGAGAAGGGCCATGAAATAGGTCGCCAACGCCCCGGCGGCGGTCACGGCCACGGAGAGAGCTACGAAACGGTAGCCATACCTTTTGATGACCCCGACGATATCCTTGGACGACAGGAGCCCGACGGCGGTGACGAAGATCAGCAAGTTCCACATGAAGAAAACGCTGGGCACTTTAACGCCCAGCCATCCCATGATTATTCCCGTGAAAAGAGCCCCGGAAGTCCCCAGGCCCACTCCCCTGATCTTCAGGTTGCCGAGGACGAGGCCGGTGAAGACGGCTACGCTGAGAAGGAATATTGAATTGGAAAGCAGTGACTCGAGATAGTGCTCCATGACTTCCGAGCCCGTCCCTTCTGTAATGAGTTCTCTACACGCCCCGGAATCCAAGGCGGCTTGATATCTCGTCGGCGCCGTTCCTGAGGAGTGAAAGCCACAGATCGACCACGTCGGGGGTGAAGGTCTCCTTGGGACCGACCAGGCTGAGGCAGGCCCATACGTTCCCATGCCGGTCCCTTATCGGGGCGGCCATGCCGAAGGCTCCGATGAGGTTCTCCTCGATGCTGACGGCGTAGCCCTGCTTTTTGATCTTCCAGTACTCCTCCATCAACTTTTCAGGGTCGGTCTCGGTATAGGGTGTTTTTTTCTCGATATTCCTGGTCTTGAGTATCCTCCGGATGCGGTCTTCAGGAAGGAAGGCCGTCAGCAGTTTCCCCAGGGCGCCGGCGTTGAAGGGAAAGCGGCTCCCAGTCTGGCCCTGGTATATGTACTTGTCGCCGATGCCCAACTTGTACGCCAGGATAGGGTCATCGCCCTCCCGGATGCCGATGAGGACGGAAGCGCCCGTCCGGTCCGCCAGGGAGTGCATTATGGTGTGGGAGACGTCCCAGATGCCCTTGGAATCGCTGTAGACATTACCAAGACGGAAGACGAGGGGGCCGAGGGAGTACTTCCTCGTAGAGGGGTTCTGTACCAGCAGGCTCTCACGCACAAGGGACCTGATGATCTTGTGGATGCCGCTCTTTGAGACGCCCATCTCCTTCGAGAGTTCCGTTATTCCCATCTCGTAGGGGGGGTCGCCAAACCTTTTCAATATCCGGATGAGCTTTTCGTAACTGTTCATTTCCCATCTCCGTTAGCTGGAGGAGAACTGATTTCTCCCCGGAAGAACCTTTCTGTCATTTTTCCGGACAAAAGTCTTTTTGTCAAGGATTAGTCAGATGACGCGGTCCCCGCCAAAAGGGAACAAAAAAGCGGGACCGAGGTCCCGCCCGACAAAAACTGCAATGCCTAATCGACGGCTTTTTTTATCAGTTCGGTCAGCGCTGAAACCAGGGGCTGTATACCGGCCGCTGTTGCCTTCTTTTGGAGTATCTCCTTCGAGTTGATCGATGACCCCCAGTAGGAAGCGTTGGCGTCGTGGTCGGTGGTGACCGCCGCCCCGCTGAGGGAAAGTCCCGCGAAGAGTCCTTTGTTGATGGAATAGCTGTAGATCGAGGCCTGGAGGTTCACATCCGTCGCGGCCCCTGTGCTACGGCCCACCGGGCCCGCGGCGATGTCGATATCGGCTCCCAGCTTGAACTTGTCGCCGTAGAACCGGTCCATTCCTTTCTGGTTGGTTATCACCAGGAGGAGGGCCGTGGACTGGACACCGATCTGGAGCCCTATGGAAGCGCCGGTAATGCTCAGGAAATTGGGCCCGTACCAGGTGTTACTGGATGCATCGCGCCTCAGTATCAACCCCTCCCCGTGGGCCCCCCCGATCCCCAGGGCGGCCTTCACGTAGTTTGGGACGATGACGACCCCCTTGGCGGACTTGACAAGGTCGGCCATGGCGCTGACGTCTTCCTCCCTGGACATATCGCGGACCACGTGCACCGAAGAGGTTATTCTCTCGTTGGCCGTAGCCGCCAGGAGGGGCGTCGAAAGAAGGGGCAGCAGGAACACTGACAAAATCAAGACTACGGTCACTGTGCGTTTAGTTCTTCTCATTACCGCCATCTCCTTCGCTTTTTATCTGCCGAGACTGTACTTTAACAGGTTATCATATTTTCAGAGGCCCTTCACTGGCAGAGGGCCTCATCGGGAGGGATCTCCTGAGGGCGGGTCTGCGTTCCCTCCCTGGGCATCGATCGCCTCCAGGAAGGAACGCTTGAGGGTTTTGGGCTTCGCCTTCGCCTTTCTCTCGATAGCCTGGGCCTGGGCGCGACTGTACCCGCGGGACGTGGCAAAGACCAGTTCCACCGGCCGGCGGGAAGCGGTGTACCGGGCACCTTTTCCTTCGTTGTGCTGCCGGAGGCGTTTCTGTGGGTCCTGGGCGATGCCGCAGTAATAGGTGCCGTCGGAACACTTCAAAAGATAAACGTGAAAAAGGCCCGGATCAGAGGTACTTTGACAGGGTCCTGTCAACCCTCTTCAGCCCTTCCACGAGGCGCGGCCTGTCGACGCCGAAGTTCATCCTCAGGTGGTTCTCGATGCCGAAACAGCTGCCCGGTATGACGAAGACGCTGTTGTTTTCCACCATGTCCATCACGAGGTCCCAGGATGGGACGGGGAGGTCGTACTTCACGAAAGCGAAGCAGCCCGCCGCCGGGGGGGTGAAGGAAAGCACACCGTGGTGGCTTTCAACCCATTCCGTGAAGGTGGCGAGGTTCTGCCGGACGATCCCCCTGTTCCTGGCAAAGATCTTCTCGCGCATGGCCGGTTCAAGGGCTTTCGTGGCGAGGTAGTCGCTGAAAGTGGTGACCGTCGTGGACAGGAAATCATGGTAGAACCAGGACATCTCGGCTACGCCCCTGGGCCCTGCCACCCACCCGATCCTGAGGCCCGGCAGACCGAAGGACTTCGATAGGCCGCTGATGATAATGGTCTTGTCGTACATGCCCCAGAAACTCGGGGTCATCTCGTCGGTCTGTTCGGCCCCGCGATACACCTCATCGGAGAGAAGGTAGGCTCCCGCCCCCGAGGCGACCTCGACGATCTGCTCCATCTGCTCCCGGGAGAGGATCGTCCCGGTGGGGTTGTTGGGGTTGCAGACGCAAACGAGCTTGGTCTTGGGCGTTACGGCCCTTTTCAGGCTGTCCAGGTCGAGGGACCAGCCTCGCCCCGGGTCAAGGTTGAAGTTCCGCACCACCGCCCCGTTGGACTCCACCACGTGGGATAGGAGCATGAAGTTGGGGATCATGAAGGCAACCTCGTCGCCCGGATCGATGAGGCCCCAGGCGATCAGGAAGAGCGCCTCGGCCGAGCCGTTCGTCATGAAAACGGAGGAGGGGTCCATCCCTTCGTAGAAGGAAGCTACGGCCTTCCTGAGGTGTTCCGTGCCGGCGGTGTGGACATACTTGAGGTGCAGGTTGTTGTAGGCGTCTTCCATTTCCACGGGTGAGAGGATCTCTCGTATGAACATGGGGTATATTCCGGAAGCGCTGAGGTCGTATTCCACTTCGTTCTGGAATCGGGCCAGCGTTCTTTCGAGTTTGAATTCTTCGATCTTCATCTAATAACCTCCTGTCTCACTGAGGGGATGCCCCTTCCCGGATTTTATCCCAAATCTCCAGGAGAAAGAAGAAAACCTTCTAGACCAGCGCCTTGATAAGAGGGGGGAGGATGACGTAAATGGTCAAAAGCCTGACGAGGTGCAGGAGACTCACCTTGAGGGGGTCGGCTCCCAGGTCCTCGGCGATGGAGGCCAGCTGGGTGATCCCCCCCGGGCAGGTGGCTATGAGGCAGGTCATGAGGTTCCACCGGGTGACGGCCCTCACAATGTAGGCCAGCATGATGCCCCAGGCAAGCATGGCCGCTGTCGTCCCCACGATGGTCAGGAACATGCAGTAAAGGGTCGCAAGGGTCCCGGGGGTGGCGTAAAGCCCTATGAGCGAGCCCAGCCCCAGTTGGGCCACGTGCCTCACCATCACCGGCAGGGGACGGATGGGAAGCCCCGATGCGGCCGCGGCGGCGGTGAAGATCATGGAGCCCACGAAACCACCGACGGGAACGCCGAGGAAGTAGAACAAAAGGCCTCCCGCTACTGCTATGGAAAGGGTCAGGGCCCGACTGCCGGGCCGCGGCCCGGGTTCGCCCGGCCGGGGCGAGGCATCTTTCCGCCCGTTCCCTGGGTCGGGATCACCCCCTGCCGCGCCGGCGGGGGCCTTGCCCATCCTGGTGGAGATCACCGGCATGGCAATGAGCACCGAGGAGAGCCGGAAGAACTGCATCAACGCCACAAGGGCGGCGTCGGCCTCGAGGGTGAGGGCCAGCATGCTCATCTCGGCGATGCCTCCGGGCACGGTCCCGAGGATGGAGGTAGCCAGACCCAGGTCGAACCAATTGTTAACCACCCAACCCAGGCCGAGGGGGAAACTGATCCACCAGACCCCGGCAAGGAGGGCCACACGCAGACTGCTTACGAGGTCCCTGCCGGCCCGGCCGGTAAAATGGATCCCGACGAAGAGCCCAAGGATCACCTGGAAAAGCAAGTTCGCCCCCTCGGGGGTCGCCGGCACCACCCACCCCTTGACGGCGAAGAAGGCCGCCGAGACCATGGCCCCTACCATTACGGCAGCGGGTATCCGGAAGGCCCGGAAAAGCAGCCACCCTGGTATCCCGATAATGAATAAAAGAAAGAAGTTCAAGCCCCAGTCCATAAAAGTCCCCCAGGTCGGGCGGCGGGGAATAACCGGGGAAGAAACCCGCCGGGAATGATAAAATGGTAAGGATCTCAAATATACCCTTGCAAGGAGTATCCGATGGGACCAAAGGGACGTTTTATAGCCCTGTTCCTTGCGTTTGTCGCCTTTTCCCTCTGGATGTATCCGCCAAGACACCAACGCGGGTCGCCAGGGGATCTCAAGGGGGGTGCCGTCTTGTCCCAGGAGAAAATAACCCGTACCGAGGAAGAATGGAAGTCTCTCCTCACACCCGAACAGTTCAGGGTCACCAGGGGAGGTGGAACGGAACCGCCCTTTTCAGGAAAATACTACAACCACAGGGAGAATGGAACCTACCTCTGCTCAAACTGCGGGAACGACCTGTTCACTTCGGACTCAAAGTATGACTCCGGAAGCGGGTGGCCGAGTTTTTTTGAACCCCTGTCGCCCGAAAGCGTTTCGACCCGGGAGGACCGGTCCCACGGCATGACCAGGGTGGAAGTGCTCTGCGCCAGGTGCGACGCGCACTTGGGCCACCTGTTCCCCGATGGGCCTCCCCCGACGGGTATGCGTTACTGCATCAACTCCGTCGCCCTTGATTTCAGGCCCGACCAGCCCCCTCGCCCCGGCACGGATTGAGGCCGTCCGGGGGTCACTCCTCTATCTGTTCCATCTGGATGGAGCCGGAGTAGATCAGGGCGATCTTGGCGCTCACGGGCCCGATCAATTCGTACAGGAACGACGAGGATAATATTATCGCCAGTAGCATGTGGCCCGTGGCTTCCGGCAAGACCCTCTTGCTCAGGAAGGCCAGCCCTATAGCGACCCCGGCCTGCGGGATCAGGGCTAACCCAAGGTAGTTCCGCACATTCCTGGGGGTCTTCGCCATGAGGCAACCCAGGTAGGCGCCGATGTATTTCCCCAGGATCCGGATAACGAAGTAGGAGGCGCCGATGACCCCCATAGAGCCCAGGGTGCTCAAGTCCAGACTCATCCCCGATACCACGAAGAACAACGAAAAGATCGGCGGGCTCAACCTGTCCAGGTGCTTGAACAACTCCCTGTCCTTCGCCAGGTTCACGTAAGTGGTCCCGAAGATCATGCACGACAGCAGCGGGGAAATATCCACCGCCACGCACAGGCCGGCAATGCCCAGCAGCAGGGAAATGGTCAGGATGACACGATCGTCATCGCTACGCTTCGGGGCCTTCAGCCTGCTCAGTATGAACCCGCCCACGAAGCCGAGGGCGAGGGCGAGGATGTTGAAAATAATGGGCAATACTATCTCGGAGACACAGACCCCAGCCCCATCGCCGGCATTGACGATGGCCAGGGCTATGCTGTAGACGATAAGGCAGACGCCGTCGTCGAGGGCGACCACCTGCAGCAGTATGTTCACGAAATTGCCGCGGGCATGGTACTGGCGGATAGTAACCGTCGTACTGGCAGGGGCCGTCGCGGTCCCGATCGCCCCCAGAAGCAGGCTGAAGTCCCAATCCAGGTGGAAAAGATAATGCAATGAGAGGGTCACGATAACCCCGGCGAGCAGCGATTCCATCAAGGTGATGGTGATGACGCCGAAGCCGGTTTCCCTGAAGACTTCCTTTCTGAAAAAGCGCCCAACCCCGAAGGCGATGAACGCCAGGGCGATATCGCTGATAAACCCCATGTCCTCGATCATCCTTGGTGGGACCAGTTTCAGGATATGGGGGCCTATCAGGATCCCGGCGATAATGTAGCCCGTGACATCGGGTAGCTTCGCCAGCTTGGTGAGGCGCGTCAGCAGGAAGCCGGCAAGCAGTACCACCGACAGGGAAATCAGTATTTCCATCGTGTGGCTTGATCTGCACAGAAGATCCGCCATCTCTTACACTCCAAAAAGCAGGATACCCCGATGATCTTCCCGGCGGCCGCATTGTTTTCAACAACGCGCGAAAAAAGTAGAATACATGGATAATAACAAAAAACGGGCCTTCGGCATTACGTCGCCGGGTCTCGGCCTCCCAACCCCTACCGCAAGGTTTCCTTGCCTTCTTAATTTAGTTAGGCTATCATTCTAATCGCAAAACTAATAAGTCTTTTTTATCTTTTCCGGTTTTTCTATAAGTTATCTTTATAGAGTGAGGATAGGCGAAATGATCGACCCGAAACTTTACTCCCTTTTAGCGGTGGTCGAGTTCGGCAGTTACACCCGGGCGGCGGAGCATCTCTCCCTGACCCAGCCCGCCGTGACCCATCACATGAAGCAACTGGAAAAAGAGCTGGACATCAGGATCTTCAATCGTATCGGCAACAGGATAAGGCCGACGAACGAAGGACAGATCCTCATCGGTTACGCCCGGCGTAACATTGCCCTGTACGAGGCGATGAACCAGGGCATCCTGGATGAAAAAAAACATTTCCGCCGACTTACGGTGGGGATCACGCCCACTGCCGAGAGCAACGCCGCCGCTGAGGTTTTGGGGGAATACAGCGCCAGGAACCCGGGAACAAGGATAACGATCATTACTGATTACATTAATAATCTTTATAGTATGCTCAAGAATTACGAGGTGGACCTGGTCGTTTCGGAGGGTAAGGTACAGGACGAAAGCATCAATTCGCTTTTGCTGGATACCGATTCTCTGGTGCTGGTCCTGTCCAACAACCACCCCCTGGCCAGGAAAAGCATGATAACGGTGAAAGAGTTGAAGGAACTGCCCCTGATCCTCCGGAGCGCGTCCTCCGATACCAGGAACCTTTTCAGGGCGCACCTGGAAAGCCACAACATGTCCCTCGATGACTTCAACGTCATCCTGGAAATAGACAATATAGGGACCATCAAGAACCTGGTAAGGCGCGAAATAGGGGTCTCGATACTCTCTCGCAGCGTGTGCCTCGACGAGCTCAAGAAGGGAAGCCTTTCAGTGTTGCCCATAGAGAACCTGAGCATGGTCCGGGAGATCAATATTCTGTATCACCGCGATTTCAGGCATGAGGACCTGTTGCAGACTATCCTTAAGGAATACAACAAGGCGATAAGGAACTATGCGGTGTGATACAGGGCCTCGCTCCGGCGGCAGGGTCCCGGGGAGTGCGGTTTTCACCCTTCCCACCCAAGGATGACCTTTCACCTGTCGAAAAGAGATCCTACACTGTCCGGCCACACATGTTTCATTAAGCGCCTTGACGCTTCTCAACCGCTTCACTTAAAATCAAGGGGCGGACGAAATTTTGAACAAATTAGTCCTTGCGGTCACGAGGACATCACCAAGAAGGAGGAGTCGATATGGGGAAGAGCTTTATCGGTAAGTGTCTGCTTCTTGTTCTTGCGGCGCTCCTTGTCGTCGGCACCCTGTCCGGGGTCGCCCTCGCAGAGGAGAAGGTGATCAAGATCGGGACCCTTTTCCCGCTCACCGGTTCGGTGGCCCTTGCAGGCCAGCGGTGCCGTGCTGCCGTTGAGACCGCTGCGGAGGTCATCAACAACGCCCACCCCGAACTGAAGGTACCCCTGGCTGCAAAAGCGGGCCTTCTGGATGGCTACAAGATAGTCCTCATCCATGCTGACCACCAGGGCAAACCCGATGTGGCGAAGTCCGAAGCCGAACGCCTTTTCGACCAGGAGAAGGTTTGGACCATCATCGGTTGCTACAACAGCGCCTGCACGAAACCCGCCAGTTTCGTGGCCGAACTGAAACAGAAGGTCTTCATGTGCGGGTGCTCCAGCTCCGGCGCCCTGACGGAGCGCGACTTCAAGTACTTCTTCCGTATGGCCCCCACGGACAAGACGGAGTCCCTCGAGTTCGTCGAGTTCATTGAATATGTCAACGGGAAGAAAAATGCCGGCGTTAAGACCGTCGGTTTGATCTACGAGAACACCGAGTTCGGCAAACACGCCGCCGAGGAAGGCCGCATGGCCGCCGAGGCCAGCGGTTTCAAGATCGTTGCCGATGTCGCTTTTAACCCCGGGGCCACCAACCTCAACAGCGAGGTCCAGACCCTTAAGGCCGCCAACCCTGACGCAGTTTTCGGGGCTTGCCTCGGCGGGGACTACACCCTCTGGGTCCGCACCATGAAGCAGATGGATTGGCTCCCGAAGGTCGCCCTCAACTACTGCACGGGCTACCAGGATCCCATCATCACCGGCCAGCTCGGTGACGATGCCAATTACTTCATGGGCGGCACAGGCTACGCCCCCGAGTTCGCCGAACTGATGCCGGCCGTCGCGGCGGTCGAGGAGATCTACAAGGCCAAGACCGACCCCAGCGTCCCCTTTGACAGCGATTCGATCCAGGAAGCGGTGGCCCTCTTCATCGTAGCCCAGGCCATCGAGAAATCCGGGAGCCTCGATCCCACCGTCGTGGCCGAGACCCTTTACGCCAACGAGTGGGAGTCCCCCCTGTCCATGGGCGGCAAGGTCGCCTTCTCGCCCGGCGGACAGAACGTCAAGGCCATGAGCATGCTCACCCAGCTCCAGGGCGGGGAATACAAGAGGATCTACCCTCTCGATCTCGCCGATACGGAACCGGTCATCCCCATGGTCCCCTGGAAAGATCGCTAGTCAATACCCGGGACCCGGTTCATAGCACCTGAACCTGGAACCGTTTCACCACGACATCACCAAAAGCGGTTCTTTCAGAGAGGCAGCAGGGGGTTCTCTGTTGCCTCTCTTGTTACGCCGGTCCGCTTACCTGGAGTTTCAGGCAACAACTGATGAACTGGGGGTGTACCCTTTATGGCCACGTTTCTCCAAGTCGCCTTCGACGGACTGCTGAACGGGCTGCTTTACGCACTTGTGGCAGCGGGCCTGAGCCTCATCTGGGGCGTCATGGATGTCATCAATTTCGCCCATGGCGAGTTCCTCATGGTCGCTATGTACCTCAGTTACTGGCTCGGCTTTATCTGGAAGGTCGACCCCCTGGTCTCTTCCGTAGCCGGGGGAGCCTTTGTTTTCATCCTCGGGGCCCTTACCTACAGGCTCGTCATAAGCAGGACCATAGGCAAGTCCGCCATGTCCGCCCTTCTGGCGACCTTCGGGCTTTCCATGCTCCTCAAGAACGTATGCCTCAACCGTTTCTCACCCAACTTCAGGATCCTGCAGCACACGCTGCTGGGAGGAAAGACCTTCAACCTGGCGGGTATCATCATCCCGCTGCCCCAACTGGTCATCGGCCTCGTCGCCCTTGCCCTCTTGTACCTGATATACCTGCTCGTCAAGAAGACCCGCCTGGGGTGGGCTATCCAGGCAACGGCGATGGACAAGGAAGCAGCCGAATTGATGGGAATAAACACTGAAAGGATCTACCTGCTCGTCTTCGGCCTGGGCGGGGCCTGTGTCGGGATAGCGGGAGGCCTTCTGCCATCCTACCTCGCGGTCCACCCTGAAGTGGGAGGGCTTTTCAGCCTCATCGCCTTCGTCTGCGTCGCCATGGGGGGGTTCGGCAGCATCCCAGGGGCACTTCTGGCTTCGCTTCTGATCGGCCTCGTTGAAGCCTTTGCAGGCTTTTACATCGCACCGGTCTTCAAGTATGTCGCCGTATTCGGGCTCTACCTGGTGGTAGTGATGGTCAGGCCCCGGGGACTCTTCGGATGGTGACGGCCATGACCCTTACAGGGAAAAGGACGAAGAGGGACCTGTTCTGGCTGGGGCTCCTGGCCCTTTTCGCGGTGATCCCGTTGACGCCCTGGTTCACTCGCAGCACCTTCGCGCAGCACGTGATGATCCAGGTGCTCCTCTACGCGAGCATGGCCCAGGCGTGGAATATCCTGGGCGGCTATTGCGGCCAGGTCTCCTTCGGGCATTCCGTGTTCTTCGGCATAGGCGCCTACGGTACCGCCATGGCCGTCGTGAAATTCGGCCTCATCCCTTGGCCGGGCATCCTGGCGGGGGCGGTGATAGCGGCCGTCGTCGCCGTGGCGATAAGCTACCCCTGTTTCAAACTCAAGGGGCATTATTTCGCCATAGCCACTTTCGCGATAGTGGAGATCTTCAACCGCCTGTTCATGGTCTGGTACTGGGTCGGGGGGGCCCTGGGGCTCGATTACGGGTTCACCCAGCCGGGATGGAAGAATTTCGTCTGGTACCAGACCAAGGATTGCTGCTTTTACGGCGTTCTCCTTCTTTTCATCCTGGTTTTCGGCATCGTCCGCTGGATAGAAAAGCACCGCTTCGGTTTCTATCTTAGGGCCGTTAGGGAGGGGCAGGACACGGCGGAATCACTCGGCGTCGACAGCACCAGGGTGAAGTTATCGGCCATGGCCCTTTCGGCCTTCCTGGCCGCCCTTTGCGGCGCCTTCTTCGCCCAGTACAACTACCGCGTGGACCCGCCCATGGTCATGTCCCTCGATATGTCCATGAAGTTCGTGCTCATCACGATCCTGGGCGGCCTGGGCACCTTTTACGGACCTCTCCTGGGGGCCGCTCTCCTTATTCCCCTGCAGGAATATACCCGCGCCTACCTCGGCGGGATCGGAGGAGGCGTGGACCTGATCATTTTCGGCCTCCTCATCATCATCGTGGTCGTCTACCAGCCCAAGGGCATCATGGGCATTCTTGACCGGGTTTACGTGAGGTTCAGACGGTCAAGGGAAGGAGGGAAGTAACATGGCCCTTCTTGAAGTGCGCAACCTTACGATGAAGTTCGGCTCACTGGTCGCTTGCAACGATGTCTCCTTCGACGTTGAGAAGGGGTCAGTCGTCGGGCTCATCGGGCCCAACGGCGCGGGGAAGACGACCCTCTTCAACTGCGTGTCGGGTTTTTACAAGCCCACGTCGGGCAGGATGTTCTTCGCCGGCCGTGAGGTCACGAACCTGCCGGCCCACGAGGTGGCCCGCCGCGGGGCTGTAAGGACCTTCCAGGTGGTCCGCCCGTTGAAAGAAATGACCGTCATGGACAATATCCTCGTGGGGGCTTTCCTGCGGGGAGCCGATGCCGGTACGGCCCGAGAGGTCGCAGGGGAATGCCTCCGCCTCTGCCGCCTTGAGGAAATGGCCGATAACCTGGCCGGGGGACTCCCCACCGGTTACAAGAAGAGGCTCGAAATGGCCCGGGCCCTCGCCACCAAGCCGAGCCTGCTCATGCTCGATGAGGCGATGGCCGGGTTGACGACGACGGAGATCAGGGAATCGATCGAAATAATAAGGGGCCTGAAAAAAGGAGGCGTTACCCTTCTCGTGGTCGAGCATATCATGGAAGCGGTCATGTCCATCGCCGACAAGGTAGTCGTCCTGGACAGCGGGGTGAAGATCGCGGAAGGCACCCCCCGGCAGATAGTGGAGGACGAGAAGGTCATAACGGCCTACCTTGGGGCCAAGTTCGCCGAAAGGATGAAGCGAACGGGAGGGGTGACGAGGAATGACTGACCCTATCCTGAGAGTCCAGGGCTTTCATTCCGGGTACGACGGCGTGCCCGTCATACACGGGATAGACCTCGAGGTGGCCGAGGGCGAACTGGTGGCCATCGTCGGCGCCAACGGCGCGGGCAAGACCACCACCATGAGGACCATCGCCGGGTTGATGCACCCCTTCAAGGGGTGCGTGCTCTTCGAGGGTGAGGACATCTCCCGGAAAAAAGCCCATGAGACGAACCGCATGGGTATAAGTTACGTCCCCGAAGGAAGGCGGCTTTTCCCGAAACTGACCATCGAGGAGAACCTGGAGCTCGGCGCTTTCACCAAGACCGATCGGGAGGAGATCGAACGAAACCTTGAGCAGGTCTTCGATCTTTTCCCAAAACTGTTCGATCGCCGAAGCCAGATCGCCGAGACCCTGAGCGGCGGCGAGCAACAGATGGTGGCCATCGCCAGGGGGCTTATGTCCAACCCTCGCCTGCTCCTTCTGGATGAGCTCTCCCTGGGGCTAATGCCCTCCCTCGTGGAAAAGGTAATGGAGGCTGTGGTGTCCATCAACCGGTCAGGGGTGACCATTCTCCTGGTGGAACAGATGGTACAGGAGGCCCTGGAGATAGCCGACAGGGGATACGTTCTCCAGACCGGGAGGATCGTCCAGCAGGGGACGGCCAGGGAACTGCTGGACTCCCCCGAGGTCCGCAAGGCTTATATGGGGATGTGACCCGGGCGACCTCGCGCACCGGAGTACCGAGGCCCTTGGCGGTCGGCGAGCTCCTGGACCGCCGAGGGCTTTAAGCCGGAGGTGTTACGGTATGGGAGGCAACGCGCAGATCTACATCGAACTGGAGGGCATCACACCTAAGATATGGAGAAGGGTCGTCGTCCCCTCCTCCATCACCCTCGACCGGTTGAGCGACGTGATCCAGATCGTTATGGGCTGGTCGGGAGAGCACATGCACCTTTTCTCGATAAAGGGCAGGCAATACATGGACCTGCCCGAAGATGAACCGGAGGCTCACGAGGAAGGTCTCTTCAGGCTTGGGTCGTTGGTCTCCCCGAAGGACGGCGCCTTCACCTACACCTACGACCTGGGGGACAACTGGACACACCTGGTGAAGGTGGAAAAAATGGGCCTGGAAGAGGACGAGGAATGGGGGAACCTTTTCTGCGTCGACGGGAAGGGGACATGCCCCCCTGATGACGTGGGCGGTGTTCCCGGTTTCCTTGAATTCCGCCAGGCCATGGCCGACAGGAAAGGCTCCCAGTATGAAGTCTTCCGTGACTGGTACGGGGAGGAGTTCGACCCTGACGCCTTCGACCAGCTCGAGGCCAACATTACACTGCTCTTCTTTATCCGTTGGTCCAGGGAACGCTTGCTGCCCTGGGAGGAGGACTGACCCCCTAGGAGAATTCGAGGTCCCATCGCTCCTCGGTGATATCTCTTCCCCAAAGGAAATGGGTCTTCGTCTCGGTCAGCCTGAAACCGAAGACCTGGTAAAGATGTCTTGCGGCATGCAGTTCACTGACCGTCCACAGGAAAACCCTTCCATGACCCCTGTCCCGGGAGTATTCAAGGGCCGTGTCCATAAGGGCCCGGCCAAGGCCAAGACCTCTGAAGGCCGGCTCCAGGAGGAACCACCTCAACTGTCCCACGGCGGCCGAAGTCTCGACGATAGCGATGGAACCGACCACATTGCCCCCGCAATCGGCGACCCACACCTCCCCCTTCCCACCCAGGTCGTGGAGCAACTGGGCCATCCCCGCCAGGAGATAGTATTCAAAGGTTTCGTCGAAACCGTACTCTTTCTTGTAGAGGACACAGTGCCTCCAGGATACCAGGCCCAGCTCCCCCGCCCTGTAGGGCCGCAGAAAGACCTTCCCAGCATCGGCCCTTCCCCGGATGCCGTCGAGGCATTCAATTATCTGCCTTCGCCTCCCGGGCGAAAGGCTTTCCAGTATTATTTCCCCAGTTTTCATCGGTCCGCCCCCTTCGGATACTTCGCCCACCCACCAGGCCGGTTTTCGTCTTTAGGTTATATCAGAACCTCTCCCCCTTCCACTCCGGGAAGTATTTCTGATTTACGCCGACTTGCCTTCCATGTTATCCTGATTCTGTAACGGCCGTGACCACCAGGACCCACAATCTGCCGAAGGACAGGGGTATCTTCATGAAGGGTTTTTACAAGCGTTTTGCCAGTCTCATCTTCGGCTTGTTCCTCTATTCGCTCGGGATAGCCATAACGATGAAAGCCAACCTGGGCTACGCCCCATGGGACGTTTTCCACAAGGGCATCTCGAACATGACGGGGATAACCATAGGCAACGCCAGCATCCTCATTGGGCTCATCATATGCGTGACGGTGGCGCTGGCAGGTGAAAAACTCGGGTTGGGAACGATACTCAACATGATCCTCATCGGCTTTTTTCTCGACCTGATCCTCGTCGTGGACAAAATCCCCTTGATGAAAGGTTTCCTTCCCGGGGTGGCCATGATGACCTTCGGACTTTTCGTCATCTCCATCGCCACCTACTTTTACCTGGGCTCCGGTTTTGGGGCGGGGCCGCGGGACGGCCTCATGGTGGTCCTGGAAAGGAGGACGGGACTGCCCGTCGGCCTCTGCAGGGCTATCCTGGAGTCGATGGCTGTGTTCCTGGGTTGGTTGATGGGTGGTCCCGTGGGCCTGGGGACGGCCTTCGCGGCTTTCGGGATAGGTTTCTGCATCCAGATAACCTTCACTCTTTTCAGGTTCCGCGCTACCGAAGTCAGGCACGAAACGATCAGGGAAACGCTGAGGGATTTCAGGCTCAGCCATCGATAAAGGGAAAACCCATGCCCTGTTCAGGGGCGGAAAGTTCACCCCCCGGGAGGGCATTCTCCCGGAGGGGTCGGAGCATGGAGTTGGGGCGGTAAAGGCATGCCGATCAGGATTGTTTTCCATGGCGAATTGACCGGCCTACTGAATAACCGGGGCCTTTCACCCGAAGCGACACGCGATCTTTTCCGGGCGGCCCCTGTCAAGGACCTCATCGAATCCCAGGGAGTACCCCATACCGAGGTGGGCCGCATAACATCAGAGGGCCTGGAAAGGCCGTTCTCGCACGTCCCGGCCTGGGGGGAGACCGTGGAAGTCCACCCCCACAGGCCACCCGTTGACGTGTCCCTCTCCTCGGTCCTGTTCCCGGAACCCTTTGAAGAGGTCGGCTTCGTGGCCGACTCGAATGTGGCCCGCCTCGGCGGCCTTCTCAGGCTGGCGGGGTTCAACTGTCTCCTGGACCCCCGTTGGGACGACGCCCGGATCGCGGAAACAGCCGGCGCTAACAAAAGAACCCTTCTCACCAGGGACAAGGAACTGCTTAAGCGCAACAGGGTCATTAGGGGCCGCCTCATCCGCGCGGAACGTCCCTGGGACCAACTGGCCGAGGTGATCCATTTCTTCGGGCTCAGCGACAAGATCGACCTCTTCAGCCGTTGTCCCAAGTGTAACGTCCTCCTGGAAGGGACCGAAAAGAGCGCCGTCATCGACCAACTGGAGCCTCTGACCCGGATGATGTACGACCATTTTACCCGGTGCCCCGGCTGCGGACAGGTCTACTGGTCAGGCTCCCACCACGGCCGAATCCGCGAAAAACTGGCGGCGGCGCTGGAGCAGGCTTCAAAGGACTGACCCCCCGCAGAAAACAGGATAAGTCCTCACTCCAGCTCCTTCAACACCCCCTCCAGAATGTCGGCGGCCTTCATCAAGTGCGCCTCGGAGATAACCAGCGGCGGCAGGAGCCTGGCGACGTTGTTGTGGTGACCGCCAACTTCTATCATCACACCCCGCTGGTGGGCCAGTTTTCTCAGCTGCTTCGTCAGGCCCCCGGCCGGTTTCCTGGTCTTCTTGTCCTCGACGATCTCGAGAGCGATCATGAGGCCGATCCCCCTGGCCTCGCCCAGGATCCTGGACCCTTTCTCCATCTCCCTGAAGCGGGCCATAGCTTTTTCCCCCAGTTGGGCGGCATACTCGGGGACCCTGTTCTCGATCATCCATTCAAGGCCCGCCGCCCCGGCGGCGAAGGCCACCATGTTGCCCCTGAAGGTGCCGATGCTCTTCCCGGGGGGCAGGGTGTTCAGTTCTTCCCTGAAGGCGATGGCGGAAATGGGGAATCCCGCCCCTCCGAGGGCCTTGCTCATGGTGACGATGTCGGGGACAATTCCGGAATGCTCAAAGGCGAACATTTTACCCGTCCTGCCGAGGCCGCATTGTATCTCGTCGCAGATCAGAAGAATGCCCCTGGCTTCGGTGATCTCCCTGACCCTCTGGAGGAAAAGGGGACCGGGTATTATCGTCCCCCCCTCGCCCTGGACGGCTTCAAGGAGCACCGCCGCAGGTTTTGAATAACCGGAGTGGGTGTCATCGAGCACCCTCTCGAGGTTGTCGGCGGCGAACTCGTCGACCTTCTCCTCGGGACAGCCGAAGGGGTTCCTGTACCTGTAGGGAAAGGGGAGGAACTGGAAACCAGGGGCCAGGGAGCCGATGCCGTCCTTGTGGCCGCTGTCGCTGGTGGCGGCCAGGGATGCCCCCGTCATGCCGTGGTAGGCGCCTTCGAAGACAATTATCCCGTCCCTGCGGGTGTTGAACCGGGCCAGCTTTATCGCCTGCTCCACGGCGTCGGAACCGGTGGGCCCTCCGAAGAAAACCCTGGAGAGCTCCGCCGGGAGGATGCGCCCCAGGACCTTGACCAACCTCATGCGGGTCTCGCTCGGGATATCTAGTGTGTGGGTGACCTTATCGAGTTGCCCGTGGGCGGCCTCAAGGACAAAGGGGTGTGCGTGACCCAACGCCATGACCCCCGCTCCCGAGAAGCAGTCGATGTAGACATTTCCGTCCACATCCTCGAGGGTGGCACCTCTTCCCCGGGCCAGGGCCATGGGCATCCCCCTGGGGTAGGAGACGGCGGAGCCCTCAAGCTCTTCCTGTATCTTCAGGATCTCCAGAGATCTTGGCCCCGGCGGGGTCACCAACATCCGCGGAGCGTCCTTGACGGATAGATCCACGAACTTCTCCCAGTCCATTATCGATCCTCCCTACAATATTTTCTCTCCTGGTTCGAGGGCGCAGGGATCACCCCGCCAAGACACCGGCGACCGTGACATGAGCTCTTCATAGCGGCCGTTCTTCCCAATTTCCCGACCAACGCGAGCCATCGCCGGACCCTCCACCGCGCCCAGGATGAAAGGGGCGAAACCAAAGGCCAACGGCGAAAAAAGGCCGGGGGAACCTCACCCCGGCCTTGCGACTCCCTTCCCCTTCGACCCTGGGGCCTTTGGGAACGGGTTTTCTCGGTTATTTCCTCGGGTCAATAACTTCGGGGTCGTCCACTATTCCGTAACGGCGGAAAACCCCGTCCTTGACTATCTGAACCTGGACCGGTTTGATGACCTCCCCGATCTCGGTGAAGCCCTTGATGACGCCCGTTACGCCGTCGAAGTCCTTCAAAGCGGCGATGGCGTCCTTGACCTTGTGCGGATCGGTGGTCCCGGCACGCCTGATGCCGTCGACGATGATGAGGAACGCGTCGTAGTTGGAGGCTCCCGTCATGTCGGGCTCCATGCCGTAACGTTCGCGGTATTCCTTGATGTAGGCCTGGGCCACGGGCCTCTCGTCGTCGCGGTCGAGGTTGGTCACAATTATCGTCCCGTTGGCAGCCTCAGGGCCTGCCAGCTCGATGAACTTGGGTGAATCGTAACCTTCTTCACCGATGATCTGGGTCCTGAGTTTTATTTCGTGGGCCTGCTTCACTATCCCGGCCGCTTCGGCGTAATAGCCGCTGGCCAGGATCACATCAGGGTCCGCCTCCTTGACGGCCGTCAGGTAGGGCATGAGGTCCTTCTCGCCAAGTGGGTAAACCTGGCTGTAGACCACCTTGGCCCCCTTGGAGACCACGTAGGACTTGAACCCCTCGGCCATCTGCCTGCCGAAGTCGTTGTCCATGGTAAGCATACCCACGGTCTTCGCCTTCAGCATGTCGACGGCGGCCACACCTGCCCCGCGGCCCTCAACAGTCCCGAGAAAACCGTTCCTGAAGCAGAAATCACCGGCCGCGGTGATATCGGGGTGGACGGCGTAGCCGGCCACCAGGGGGATCTCGAACTCCTGGAAGAGGGGCGCGACCGCACGGGTGGGCATGCTATAGGAACCGCCCACCACCGCGACGACCTTGTCCATCTGGACAAGTTTCCTGGCAAGACCGATGGCTTCCTTGGCCTCGCCGGCGTCATCCTCGTAGAACAGCTCGATCTGCTTGCCGAGGACTCCTCCCTTGGCGTTGACCTGGTCTACCGCGAGCTGGACGGACTGCAGAACGGCCAGACCGTCGGCGGCGGCGTACCCTGTCAGAGGGGCAAGCAGGCCTATCCTGATCGTGTCAGCGGCGGAAGCAGCTCCGACCGCTCCGAAGACCAGGACCAGCGCGAGGATCAGCATCACCGTTCTTTTCATGAAAAACCCTCCTTTTCGGTCCTATATGTACAGGCACTTACAAGACCCGCCATCCCTGGCTCAAACACTGCCTCCAGCGGCATCACCTCCCAGGTAAGCTTCCCGGATCTTTGGGTTTTGGCTTAGATCCGAAGCCTTACCCTCCAGGGCTATACGTCCGGTTTCAAGGATATAACCCCTATGGGCTATCGCCAGGGCCTTGACCGCGTTCTGCTCCACCAGCAGGATGGTCAGCCCCTTCTCGTCGTTCAATCTTTTCAGGACCGAGAAGACCAGGTCCACCAACTTGGGCATCAGCCCCATAGATATTTCGTCCACCAGGAGGATCCTTGGGCTTGACACCAGCGCCCGGGCAATGGCCAGTTGCTGCTGCTCACCCCCGGAAAGGGTCTGCCCCGCCTGGCGTCTCCTTTCCTTCAGTACGGGGAAGAGTTCGTAGACCTCGCCGAAAGCCCGTTCCACATCGACGCTGCCCGAGAGGCCGTAGACCCCCATTCTCAGGTTCTGCTCCACCGTCAGGTTGGGGAAGACCCTGGCCCTTTCAGGCACGATCCTGATCCCCAGGGCCGCTCTTTCATGGGCGGGAAGCTGCAGGATATCCCGCCCCCCGTTACCCCCGTCCTTAGAGGGTTCAACATAAAGCGCCCTGCCGGACCTGGCCTTTACAAGGCCCATCAGGGTATTCAGAAGGGTCGTCTTGCCGGCGCCGTTGGCGCCGATTATGGATACCATCTCCCCGGCTTCCAGGAAGAAGGAGACATCTTGCAGTGCCAGGATGTCTCCGTAGGCAACGGTCAGGTTCTCGACTTCAAGCATGGCCTTATTCCCCCTTCCCTAGGTAGGCCTCGATAACCTTCTCATCGGACCTAACCTCGTCGGGGGTGCCTTCCGCCAATTTGCCCCCGTGGTCGAGCACCACGAGCCTCTCGCAAAGCGACATGGCCACCCTCATGTTATGCTCGATCAGGAGGATCGTGAATCCCCTTTCCTGGATTTTCCTGACCAACCCCATCATCCGCCCGACCTCCTCCTGGCTCAGGCCCGAGAAGGATTCGTCAAGGAGCAGCAGTTTAGGCACCAGCGCCAGGGCCCTCGCCAATTCGAGGCGCCTCAGGTTTCCCAGGGAAAGGATGGAGGCCGGGCTGTCGGCGAAGCCTTCGAGACCCACCTCATTAAGGAATGTCATGGCCTGTCCGCGGTTATTGCTGTTGTTGAAAAGAGGGCTGCTTTTGATGAAAGACCCGTACCTCGGCATGCCCAGTCCGACCATGACGTTGTTCAGTACCGTCATCCCGCCGAAGGGCCTCACTATCTGGAAGGTGCGCCCCACCCCCCTGGCCGCGATGGAATGGGCCGGCAGGCCGTCGATACGCCTGCCGTCGAGGAAGATCTGTCCCGACGTAGGGCGGTATACCCCGGAAATGACGTTGAAGCAGGTGGTCTTCCCCGCGCCGTTGGGTCCGATCAGTCCCAGGATCTCACCCCTGCGCACATGAAAGGAGACGTTGTCCACCGCTTTAAGTCCCCCGAAATGGCGGCTCATCTTCTCCACGCGGAGGATCAGGTCCTCGCCGGGCATGCTCATCGCCTCCCCCGGGAGACGAGTCGGCTTAATACGCTGCCTTCACCCAGTATCCCCTGGGGCTGGAACCGGATGACCAGCAAAAGAGCGGCGCCGTAAAGGAACATCCGGTACTGGACCAGGGGCCTGAAGAGCTCAGGCAGGGAGCCAAGAACGATCGCGCCCAATATGGGCCCCCAGATGCTCCCCATGCCCCCGAGCACGGCCATGGAGAGCAGCATGATGGATACGGGAAAACCGAAGTCGTCGGGGCTTATGAAATTGACGAAATGGGCGTAAAGCACCCCCCCGAGGCCGGCCATGGCGCTTCCGATCGTAAAGGCGAGGATCTTGAAGCGTACGTGGGAGATGCCCATGGCCCCGGCAGCGGTCTCCTCCTCCCTTATGGCCTCCGTGGCGAGACCGGTCCAGGTTCTGACGAAAAGGAAGGTGAACCAGGTCACCAGGGCCAGCAGGACCGCGACAAGAGCCAGGTAGTACTGCCCCCTGAGCTTGGTGGCGAAGAGGATCGGGGTCGGGATACCCCCTATCCCCAGGGCCCCGCCGAAAAAGGGGACATAAAGGAAGATGCTCCTGACGATGAAGTTGATGCCAATGGTGGTTATGGCGAGGAAATCATCCCTGACCCGCAGGCTGGGTATGCCCAGCAACGCCCCGATCATGCCGGTGATCAGCGTGGCCAGAGGGAGGCTCCACCAGAAAGACAAACCCGCCTTCGTGCAAAGCAAGGCCGAGGAATAGGCCCCGATGCCGAAAAAGGCGGCGTGTCCCAGGGAGATCTGCCCGGCGAACCCGACGATGATATTCAGGCCGGAAGCTACCAGGGCGTAGATGCCTATCATGATGGCCACGGTCGAGAAGTAACCACCCATCGCTCCAGCCCCCTATCTCGTCTTCTTGCCCAGGAGTCCCTGGGGCCGGATCATGAACACGATTATCATGGCGATGAAGGCCAGCGCGTCCCTGGGAAGCGGGATGGCCGCGTAACCGATCAGCAGGGCTTCGGCCAGGCCGAGCAGCAAGGCCGCCAGGACAGCCCCCGGTATGCTCCCCAGGCCGCCGACCACGATGATGGCGAGGGTCTTGTAGGCCGGCACAGCACCCATGGTCGGGTAGACCTGGTTGTAATAGATCCCCACCAGGACCCCCGCGACAGCAGCCACGGCGGAGCCCAGGGCGAAGGTTATGGAGATGATCCTCTTCGTATCGACACCCATGGCGCTCGCCATCGCCATGTCCTGGGAGGTGGCCTGCATGGCCAGGCCTACTTCGGTCTTGTCCGATATGAACCACAGGACCAGGAGTATGACCAATGAAGTGAGGAGCACGAGGATCTGCATGCCTCCCAGGCTTACGGGCCCCAGGGTCAGGGAGTTCAGGGCCAGCCTCCTGGGGAACCCCAGGATGTAGGGCCCGGCGACTATCCTGCAGAGTTCCTCGATGGAGAGGAAGATGGCAATGCTGGCGATGAGGGGCACATAGGGCGGGAACTTGAGGAGTGGGTAATAGACCAGCTTCTCGATGGCCACCCCCACCAGGGCGCAGGCCGCCATGGCGACGGCGATGGCCACTAAGAAGCTATCGGTGGCCTGAAAGGTGTAAAGCCCCACGTAGGCACCGATGGCGTAGACGCCAGCGTGGGCTACGTGAAGGATCCTGAGGATGCCGTAGACCATCGCCAGCCCAAGGGCCATGAGGGCGTAGATCGAGCCGACGGCGAGTCCGTTGATGAGATGTTCGGTTAATAGCTGCATATTCCACCCCACTGATTGAGATCGTCACCCAAGAAAAAGCCCCGAATCCCGATGCCGGAGGGCGAAAAAAGGGATGCTTTTCTTCAGGGTTGCATCTCCCGAAGGACCGCGAAGCACCGGTGACCCCGGAGAGTGGACCTATCGATCGAACATCTTACCGTTTTACGATATCATTGACCTGCGAACAGTCAAGTGTCATCTCGAACTCCAAAAGACCCCGTGGAAGGTGAGGTCGTGAAAAACTACTATTCCGGCAAGTTGAACGCCGCCCTGCTGATGGAGGTCTACCGGACGGACCTGGAGAGAGTAAGGCAATATCTTCAGGCCGAGATATCCTACGTCGCCGGGTACCTAACCGGCACCGAAAGGGTGCTTGAACTGGGAGCCGGCTACGGGAGGATACTGAAGGAGATAGCGCCCTTCGCTGCATCCGTTCTCGGGCTGGATATTTCCGTGGATTCGGTCCTCTTCGGGAGGGAGTACCTCAAGGACATCCCCAACTGCAGGCTCGAGACCGCCGACGCCCATCTCATCAAGTACCGGTCCGAATTCGAGATGGTCCTCTGCCTTCAGAACGGCCTCTCGGCGATGAAAGGAGACCCCCTGAACCTGGTGACCCGGGGTGTGAACGCCCTCGTCAAGGGCGGGAAGGCTTTTTTCAGCACCTATAGCGATAAATTCTGGGGCCCCAGGGTGGAATGGTTCGAAGAGCAGGCAAACAAGGGTCTGCTGGGGGAGATAGACCGGGAAAGGACCAAGGATGGCAAGATCGTCTGCCGGGACGGCTTTACCGCCACGACCTTCTCGAGGGACGACCTGGACGGGATGGGCCGTGCCGCGGGCCTTCCCTTCATGATCGAGGAGGTCGATGAGTCCAGCCTTTTCCTGGTCATCGATCGAAGAGAATAGTTTGAGCTGACCAAGGGGCACCTGGCGAGGCCTCTACTCCACCTTAAAAATCCATCCTTCCGGAGCCTCGATGTCGCCGAACTGGATCCCCGTTAGGGTGTCGTAAAGCTTCCTGGTCACCGGCCCGACCTCGGTCTCGCTGTAGAAGACATGGAGCCTGCCCCTGTACTCGATCCCGCCGATGGGAGTGATAACGGCGGCCGTCCCGCAAGCCCCGGCCTCCGAGAGTTCATCAAGCCTGTCGATAAAAACATCTCTCTCCTCGGCCGCTATGCCGAGGTACCCCCTAGCCACCTCCAGGAGGGACTTCCTGGTGACGCTGGGGAGGATCGACGGCGAACAGGGAGTGACAAACCTGCCGTCCCTGGTGATGCCGAAGAAGTTGGCGGCCCCTACTTCCTCGATCTTGGTATGGGTGGCCGGGTCAAGGTATACGCAATCGGCGAAACCCCTGCGCTTCGCTAGTTCATGGGGCATCAGGCTGGCGGCATAGTTGCCGCCCATCTTCGCGGCTCCGGTACCAAAGGGGGCCGCCCTGTCGTACCCCGAAACGGTGAAATTCACCGGCGTAAGACCTCCCTTGAAGTAGGCGCCGACGGGTGTGCAGAAGACGCTGAAGATGTATTCCGGGGCCGGGGAGACACCGATGAGGTCTCCCACGCCTATGACAAAGGGCCTGAGGTAAAGGGTGCCGCCCGTGCCGTAGGGCGGGACATAGGTTTTGTTGGCCTTCACAACCCGCAGGCAGGCGTCAATGAACTTCCCGACCGGGACCGGGGGAATAATACCCCTGCGGCAGCTCTCCTGCATCCTCTTCGCATTCTGGTCCACCCTGAAAAGCTGGATCGTCCCAGACTGTGTCCTATAGGCTTTGAGCCCCTCGAAGCAGCCCTGCCCATAATGGAAAACGCTGGAAGCCTCACTTATGCAGATCTGGTTATCCTCCACAAGCCGCCCCTCGTCCCAGTCGCCGTCCTTCCATTTTGAAATGTAACGGAAGTCCGTCTTCATGTACCTGAACCCCAGGTTTTCCCAGTCGATGTTCGCCGGCTCACTCATCTTTTTCACCCCCAGCTATGATGGGGTAACCCCGGATCTTCACCTTTACTGCCGTAGGCTCGGGATAGGGTGGATGTGCTCCGCCCAGTCGGTTGACTTGCAAACCCGGGCTCGCTTGGGGACAGGCACCGAAGAGGCCTACTCCCTTCTCCGGGGGCGTCAAGTTTGAAGTAGCCGGAGCCCACCGCCTCCATGCTATTCGCAAGGGGTTAGGTTTTCGGCTGCCTCAATTCGATCGTGTCCTCACCCTGTCGCCTCCAACAAGGCGACATGTCGAAAAATAGAGGTCGCGCATGGACCCCTTGCCCAGGCTAATGGGCAATGACCCTTCAGCCGGGGGATCCGATGGCGGTCACCCCTATTACGAGGACCCTTCCGAATACCTCTAACCCGTTGTCGGGCCGTTGTGCCTTTTGCCCTACAGGCCCTGGTCCTGCAGGTAGGCTCTCTCCCTGGCCCCGTCCATGAGCAGGGCCCAGTCGACCACAGCCCGGGTATGTTTCCCCGTGGCGACGGTACCCATGTGATCCCAAGCGAGTAGGTCGTAGTTTATCTTGTTGCGGTCGATGTCCCGAATAGTGGCCTTGAAGTTGACCGTCGTACCTATATAGGAAGGAACCTCGTGGGAGATCTCGATGCTCTGTCCCACGGTGATGTAACCTTCCGGAAGGTATTGGTCGGTGGCCTCGATCGCCGCCCTTATGAAGGCCTTTACGCAGGCCGAGGTGGCCAGAAGCTGGTCGAGTTTGGGTGAAAAATTGCCGACCGCCTCCTCGCTGGTCACAGTCAACTTATACTCATGGGAAAACCCCGGAGCGAGGTAGTCCTTCAGATCGATCATGGCACCTCCTCCTTCCGACTTTTACGGTTGTTACCCGGGGATGCTCTTTTCCCTGTGAACGTAGACACTACAGGGAGAATGGGCGACGACCTTCGCCGCTACGCTTCCCAGGAAAAACCTCTCCAGGTTGCTCAGCCCCCGGTGCCCGATCATTATCATGGAGGCGTCCATCTTTTCCGCGAAGGATACGATCTCGTTATAGGGATTGCCGAAGAGTACATTGATGGACATCCTTTCGGGCTTGGGTGTACCCGATGATCCCACCCTTTCCTGGACCCAATCACCCAATTCTTTTCCGGCCTCCTCTTCCGAGGGAGGCACCGACACGGAACGGCCGCCGACGGATACCTCGCGGTAGTCTTCCCAGTTGACCACGTGAAGGAACAGCAGCTCGGCGTCCTTTTCTCTCTGAGCATAGTGGAGGGCGTAATCGATGACCTCCTTGCTGACATCGCTACCGTCGACCGCTACCACTACTTTCTTCATAGGGATCACCCCTTCCTCCCGCTGGACTCGCTCCATTTCTCCGGCCGGCATCGGAGTGACGCCGGACCACGTTTTTATTCTACCGCTTTATCCGGCATTCTTGAAGGCGGTTCCAGGGCAACCCGAGGATGAACCTGTTCGATCCTAGGCCGAAAGGAAGGAAAAGACCCAGAGCAGGATCATGCCGGTTGCAATGGTGATCAAAATATTCTTGGTCCTAAGCGCGACGGCGAAGGCCGCCAGCCCCGCCGCCAGCCTCGCCGGTGAAACGTCAAGCCCCGCGGGGTTCCCGGCGTAGAAGACCGAAGGCGCGATGAGGGCTGCAAGGACGGCCGGTGGGATATAGCGGAAAGACCTCTCGAGGAAAGGAGGGATCTTCCGATTAGGCACGAAGCACAGGAACAGTCCCTTGATGACCAGCAGAGCTACGGCGAGAACGCCGAAAAGGAGGTAAAACCTCATGGGCGTTCCCCCCCGCTTCCGGCTCTCCCAAAATACTCACCGGCGGCCATTCCCGACCCAATGCCTATGAGGATCGACACCAAAAGGCCCGACTGGAGGGGAAGCCGCGGGACCAGCACCACCGAGGCCACTATGGCCGCCAGGACGGAGGTCTGTCTGTCCTTGCCGCCCAGGTGGGGTACAAGCAAGAACATGAAGGCCAAGGGTATGACGAAATCAAGGGAAAGCCCCGCCGGGATAATGGCTTTCAGGACAAAGCCCAGGAAGATCCCCGCAACCCAGACCACGAAAACCGCCAGCGATGAACCGAACAGGAATGTAGGGAGCGACGGGTTATCGGGGTTGGTCTCCAGTTCGGTCATGGAGACCACGAAAGACTGGTCCGACAACAAGAAAGCCGCCAGTAAGCGTTCAATGTATGACCTCTTTTCAAGTACAGGGTGCAGTGAAAGGCTGTACATAGAGTATCTGAGGTTCACGACCATGGCGGTAAGAAGCACGATGGCGGCCGAAGCCCCGGCGCCATAAAGCTGGACCGCCGCCAGCTGGGCTGTACCGGCAATCATAGAGAGGGAGAAGAATGTTCCCTGGGCGGCATCCAGCCCCGCCTCCCTTGCAGCCACTCCTACCACCATGGCGAAGGGCGCTATGCCAAGGAATAGGGGCACCGTGTTTCGTGCCCCTCTCAAGAATTCCCTTTTCGTATCGGCCATTTTCATCTCCCCCAGAACATTTTTTGGAAGGGACCTCCCGGAAGAGTCAGGGACAGTTCTCGACCACCGAGACATTATAAACGACGCCCCATGGATTGCCATGGAGGCCGCATCCCAGTGAGACTGTCCGCCGCTGTGCCGGATGACGTGGAAAACTCATCAACAAAAGCCCTTATCGTGCTATCCTTTTGATATGAGTGAAAGACCCTTTGTACTCGATGTCAACAGCGAACTCAGGAAAAGGGCGGCGGAACTGGCATGCCTGCCGGACACTCCAGAGGTCAGGCGCGACTGGCTCCTCATTGCCGATGAGGCCTCACTGACCGGCGATTGGCTGCTCAGTGAATATGCCTATAAGAAGGGCCTGGGGATGCAGGTGCTCTGGTGAGGGACCCGCAGGAGTTTGAACCGCGTGACTTCCCCTTCAGGGCTTCCAGACGCCCGGTAATAGAAGCCCGTTTTCTTGGCAGGCCCAACCGCTTCAAGGTCACGGCAAAGATAGACGGTGGATCGGTCGAAGCCTATCTCCCCAACCCAGGGCGCCTGTGGGAATTGCTCCTCCCCGACGCGAAGCTCTTCCTCGAGAATTCCGGAGAGGTAAAAGACCGGAAGACCGACTTCACCGTCATCGCCGTCGGGACGCCCCATGGCCCGGTGATGCTTCACACCCATCGGACCAACGATGCCGCCCAATGGCTCCTGGAACGGGGCTTGGTGCCCGGTTGGGAGGATGCGGCGATAATCCGCCGCGAAGTGGCCTTCGGCGGGAGCCGCTTCGATTTCCTCCTCGAGGGCCGGGACGGGCGCTTCCCCGTGGAGGTGAAATCCTGCACGCTCTTCGACGGGAAGATGGCCATGTTTCCCGACACGCCTTCCGAGAGGGCGACCCGCCACATCGCCCACCTCGCCGAAATAGGGCGAAGAGGTGCGGGAGCGGGGCTCCTGGTCCTGGTGCATTCGCCCCGTCCTCGGTACTTCCTGCCCAACCTGCACACCGACCTGGACTTCGCCAAGGCCTTCCTCGAAGCCAGGGGAGTCGTGGATATCAAACCCCTGAGCGTCGGCTGGAAGGAAGATCTCACCCTCGAGACCGACGGTTCACTGCTGGAGATCCCCTGGCCCACCCTTGAACGGAACGCCGTCGACAAGGGGGGCTACATTTTGGTACTGGAGCTCGGGCAGGACACCCGGCTTCCGATCGGAAAGCTCGGGGTGATCGATCTCAAGGCGGGGTTTTACTGCTACGTGGGATCGGCGATGAAGAACCTGAAGGCTAGAATGACCCGTCATCGGAGGGAACGCAAAAAACTCCACTGGCAGGTGGATCACCTTCGCGAGGCCTCCCGGTTCGTCGCCTGCCTCCCGGTCAGGTCCGCCGAGACCGTAGAGTGTGACCTGGCACGGGGCCTCTCAAGGATCGCCGATGGGAGGATCCCCGGTTTCGGCTGTTCCGACTGCTCCTGCTCGACGCACCTTTTCCGCTTCGAAACCGATCCCCTGAAAAACCCGTCCTTCGCGGGATGGCTCACAGAATTCAGGTTAGACCGGCTGATAACCGGGGAGGGGATCCCATGAGCGTTTTTGACGACCATGCGAAGTCTTACGATGGGTGGTACACGACACCCATCGGGAAGCGAGTCGATGAGATCGAAACCAGGTGCGCTTTCGGGCTACTGGAACCAAGAAGCGGCATGAAGGTCCTCGATGCCGGCTGCGGCACGGGCAACTTCAGTTTGAAACTGGCCAGGCTGGGATGCGCAGTAACGGGTGTCGACCTTTCCTGTGAAATGCTCGCCATAGCCATTGAGAAAGCCAGGGCGGAAAACCTCGAAGTGAAATTCCTGCCCATGGATGTAAAGGCCCTGGAGTACGTTGATGGGGCCTTCGATGCCGTCATCTCCATGGCAGCGCTGGAGTTCATCGAAAACCCCCTTGATGCCGCCGAGGAGATGTACCGGGTCGTCAGAAGGGGCGGGAGGCTGGTCATCGGGACAATAAACCGCCTCAGCCCCTGGGGGGAACTTTACATGGGTATCGGACGAAGGAGCGACAGCGTTTACCGCCACGCCCGGTTCCTGAGCCTGGAAGAAATGAGCCGGTTCAGGCCGGAGAACCTGGTTTCGACGAGGGAATGCCTGCTCTTCAGACCCGACAACGACGTGGACAACTCGCGCTCGGGGGAAGATCACGGCCCCGCCGAACCGGGAAAGGGGGGGTTCCTTTGCGCGATGTGGAAGAAATGATCACCTGCCAGGTCTCCTTTTTGCCCATAGAGAGCCAAAACTACAAGGAAGACGTCACCAGGGTCCTGTCGATGATCGAAAAGAGCGGCCTTGATTTTCAAACAGGTGATATGTCGACCACCCTCAGGGGGGAGAGGGACCGGATATGGGCCCTGGCCCAGGAGATCTTCGAGGGGATGGATCCAGTCTGCCGGTTCGTTTTGGACCTGAAGGTCTCAAATACCTGCGGCTGCTCCTGAAGCCGGACCGGTCCCTACGGGCCATACTGTTTTCAAGACCGCACAGGTCTCTTTCGACCCTTCCGGCCGGAGCCTGTGGAGGTAAACGGCGGGATCATCGCTCACCTTTTTGACCTGGGAGACTATCCCTTCGCCGTAACGGGCGGGCGTCCGGAAAAGGGCCTCGACCTCGGACGGCCCGGCCGAACCCAATACTTCTCCGGGTATCGCCTCCAGGGCCCATTCGAAATAGCGGGCGTTGTTGACATGGCGGTTGATATCCAGGTCGTTAAGGCGGACATCGAACCGCACCGCTATATCATGGTCTTCCGATTCGGGGATCTCTTTGAACCCCGTGGAAAAATATTCCGCCCTGTTCTCGTCGTAGGACCGGGGCATGGCCGAGCTCAACCTGACAGGACGCCCCCTCTTGAGGTCAAGGACGACCCATGATGATTCGGCGAAAACGACCCTCTCCCCGTCGGCATCCTCCATGGAAAAATCCCTCAGCGAGTAAAGATCGCGCTCCGGGCGGTACCAGGTACGGATCTTGAGTTCTTCGCCCAGGCCCGGCACCCGGGAGAAAACCAGCCGCATCCTGTGGAGGACCCATGTGCGCCTCCCACGAAGCAAGTCAGCGACCCCAAACCCCAACCGGTCGACGTGTTCTCCCGCTATGTCCTGGAAACGGTTGATGACGCTGACCACCCTCATCCTCCCGTGAACCCCCACCTCGGAGTGACCCACCCTGAAAACCATGCTGTATTCCAAGGACCATCACCCTTCCCAAGTCAGGGCGGAAGGCGCGAAGGTTCCCACGCTGGACACCCCCGTGACGCGGGAAGCCCTCAAAGGGGCACCTCCGAAGCCTTGCACACCGTCATGCCCGCATCACGGGCTTTTTGAAGCGCGGTTTCGCCCAACCCTTCGAAACCGGGCACGCTGCTCGATGCGTCCTCCAGGACTATTATCCTGGCCAGCACATCGGGGGCAAGGTTTTCGATGAGGTCAGTGATGGTATTGGCCACGCAGTGACTCAGGGCCTGGCCCGACACTATCACCGCCCGTGCCAAGGAAAGTTCGCCCAGCAGCCGCCTGTTCAGCGCGGTGCCGATGTCGTCGGGATCCTCCACTTCGGCCTTCAGCACCGAGTAGTGCTCGGTCCAGAGGTTCATCCCCTTGAGGATATAATCGGCCCTCCTCCCTTCCCGCCGTTCCCACCGGTTAACCCTCTCGAGGACTTCCTCGTCGAGGCAGTGCCCGGGCGAGCCGAGGATGCAATGCTCGGGCCAGATAGTATGGGTATACCTTCCCGAGGCATCAAGCCTTTCAAGGTAAAGCCTCACCCGTTCCAGGGAGCCGGGGTCCTTCGGGAGCCACTTCCCGGAAGCCAGGTCCGCGGCGGTGATCTGGGTGTAGGGTTCCGGCAGGTTGCCCTCAGGGTCCCTCCAGAAGCCCGGGTGGGATATGTCCAGGACGTAGTGAGTATCCATCGTCAAATGATAGTTGCCGATGCTCCCCTTCCGGTCCAGCCTGTCGAGCAGCGCGCAAACCCTTTCCGTATCACCCGGTGCCCCGGGGACAAAAAGGGCGCCTCCCGGTTTGCAAAAGTCATTCTGGGCATCGATGACCAGCACATCGTAGAGGGTCAAAGGAACCACTCCTTTCTTGGCCATGCACGCGGTATTCGAGAGGGCGGACGAGGTCACTATTCATCGGGCAATCGATCCTTGGCCTGACCTATACCCCCCCTGGATGGGGGATCTTCATTGACGCGGTTCGAACCGTACTCCCCGCAGGGGGGCCGTGTTGACCGTTAGGGTGAAGACATCGGGTCGGGAATAGTGGCCATCGGAATCCATGAGCAAGTGACCCTCGGTCACCATGCCTAGATCCAGCGTGGCGTGGACCGTACCCACCGCGTCGTAGAGGGGTTCCACCAGGCAGGTGGAGTCCGGTGCGATCACGGTGCTCCCCCCTCTTTGAAGCGGCTCCTCCGGGTTCCCCATGGAGGAGAGCATCTCGCGGCACTCCTGTATCGCCCCCGGGAGAGAATCATAACCCTCGAGCACATCGCCTACTGTCAGGACCGTCCCCGCCGCGAGCACGAAACACTGGCCCTCGAAGGCATAATGCCTGCTGGCCACCAGGTGCAGATCCCTCACCCAGGGCCACTGTGCCACGTGGACGGTTTCCTTCCTGGCGTGCATTGCCGCCCGTGCCAGGGGGAGCCAGTGTTCCCAGCAGATGAGGCCCCCTAGGACTCCGAAGGGGGCGTCGACCGAGACGAGGGTGCTTCCGTCGCCCATTCCCCAGAGGAGCCGTTCCGTGTAGGTGGGCGTGAGCTTCCTGTGAGCCGAATATACCCCGTCGGGGGAGATGAAGAGCATCGTGTTATAGAGCGTGTTCCCGACCAGTTCGTGGGCTCCCATGACCATATGGACTTTGGACTCAACGGCTGCCCTGGCAAGGGCCGCGGTCTCATCACCCTGTAGGGTGAGGGCATTCTCCACGAGCCTTCGGAAAAGGCCTTTCGCCGCGTCGTGCCCCCAGAGGGCCGCCTCGGGGGCCGAGTCGATCCAAACGGGGTAACCCGGGAGCCAAGTCTCGGGGAAAACCACCACTCGAGCGCCATCACCGGCAGCCTTGCGGGTCAGCGCGCAGGCTTTTTCCACGCTGGCACCGAGGTTCAAAAAAACCGGGGGTTCCTGTATTATCGCAACGTTCACTTCTTTAACTTTTTCCGTCATGTCCTCCTCCTATCAATACCGCCCTCCTCGCCGCCCTGGCCCTGGCAAGGCGCCGGGCAACTTCGGTGGAGAGCAGGTCGAGGTCGATCTCCCTGCCTATCCGTTTCAATTCAAGGCGGTCGGCGTCCCAGAGGCAGGCCGCGAGACCATCGTCGGTGACCTCCCCATCGGCATGGCGCGCGATGGCGTGACAGATCCGATCGGCGTCCAGATGTGGGTAGAACCTCCCCAGCAACCGCCGTGCAAGGACTGATGAATCGTGGGCGTGACCGTCGCCCGCCTTGTCATCGGTCCTGGCGCAATCGTGCAGAAAGCCCATCACGACGGCGGCCTCCACGTCCTCCCCGACCGCCGAGGCAAGCCGGCCCGAAAGGATCGACACCCTCCTCAAGTGAGAGATCCCATGCAGGGCCAGTCCTTCGCAGGTACAGGAAGGGGCCAGTTGAACCTCAACCTCTTTGACCATAAGGAGTATCTCTTCTTTTTTCATCGCCCGTTCCTTTTTTCATTTTCCCCGGGCCAAAAAAACTCCCGGTACTTGCCGCCGACCCATACCTTTTTACCCGACGGAGAAAAAAGGGTCAACGCATAGAAATATGGATCAGGTCCCCCGGATCGCCAGCCAGGAAGATGAAGCTTCCTTCCGGCACGTAGACCTCGCCGTCGTCGACGACGCTGTCGTACAAGGGAGGCGTCTCGGGGCCGGGCAGCACCACCACTCTGCTCTTCCCGGTCAGCTCGAAGGAGAGTATCCCTCCCGAAACGGTCTTGAACCACTCGTTCTCGCCATCGGCTCCTATGGCCGCCAGGGTCGAACCTTCCGCGAGCGGTTCGGCCGCCTCTTCCATTGAGTAGATGAACTGGAGGACCTTCGCCCTGGTCCTTCCGTCCTTTCGAAACAGCCTCAAGGAAGACTGGTCACGGAAACCTGTCGAGACCATCTCGGCATGATCGGGGTCGACCACCCTTTTGGGGCCGTCAAAGACGAAAAACCCGGGAAGTTCATCCGCCGCTGAAGACCTCAGGACCAGTAGATCCGTAAAGCTGCTGAAGGTGGGGGAGTTCCTGACCAGCCAAAGGGTCCCGTCCATCTCGACCGACATTTTCCGGGGGCTCTCCGGGATTTCAAGCAATTGAAAGACCGGGCCGTCTACGCCGTACCGGGGGACATTCGACAGCACCAGGAAGATCCCCTCATCGGAGGAGACCAGGTAGTACCTTTCCCTCTTCTCCGGGTTGTGGAAAAGACCGCCGTTATAGACCAGTGAAAGGGCCGGGGACACTGCTCCACTGTTTTCCGCTCCAGCGACGGGATAAATATCGAGGAGGCCCTTTTTCCTGTCAACATTGAAACGGAAGAAACCCGATAGGTTGGTCAAAAAACCCGAAGATGGAAAGCTGTAACCTGCCATCGGCTCTGCTTTGACGGGTTTATCTACCGGTTCCTCTCCAGGTACGGGCATCCCCCTGTCCCGCATCATGGCTTTCATGATCTTGTAAGCGGTCTCCCCGGCGTTTCCGGACCCTGAGTAGATCACCGCCACGGCCATCCTCTCCGAAGGGAGAAGTTGCAGGTATGTGGTGTAAAACAGCGTACCGCCGCTCTTGCCCAGGATCTGGTACCCCAACTCCATGAAGTCAGGAAGAAGGCGGTGGTCCCAGCCGAAGGCCTCTAAAAGGGCCTGCCCCTTCAGAGAGGGCGCGAACTTCGTGGGCTGGGGTCCTTGTATCTCTTCCAGGGATGAGGGAGACAGGATATGTACGCCCCCGGGACAGAAACTGTCGGCAAAACGGCAGAGGTCCTCGGCTGTGGATGAAAGTCCCCCGGCGCCAAGGACCGTGACCACCTCAAGGGGATAGTTCTTCCCGTCCGGGTCGTAGAACCTTGCCACGTTGCCCCCGGTCACCCCTATGCTCTCCCCGGTATGATCCATCCCGAGGGGGCCGAACACCCTTTCCTTGAGGAAATCAATGTACTTTTTTTCTGAGACCCGCTCGACTATCATCTCCGCAAGGGTAAAACCGTCGTTGCAGTATATCCCCATGGCTCCGGGGTCATGCTTCAGTGAGCTCTCCCTCAGGGCGTCAAGGAGTGTTTCGTGGGGGTCCCCCTCGGGTCTGTACCCGAAAACGAAGGTGGACCCCGGAAGCCCTGAGGAGTGGTTGAAGAGCATTCTTATGGTGATATACCTGTAACGGGGGTCTCTCATCCGAAATTCTGGGATGTGCTTCACGACGGGGTCGTCCAGGCGGATCTTGCCCTCATCGACGAGGATAAGGACCGCGACGGCGGCGAACATCTTGCTCGTGGATCCGATGTTGAACCTGGTCTTTTCGTCGACCATCCTACCCTCCGCCCTGTCGGCGGGACCGTACTCCTCGGAGAACACAACCTTGCCCTTGTCCATGACGGCCACGGACCCCGAATTCACCCCGCCCGAAGTGACCTCCTTCCAGAGGGTCTCCCGAGCGGTCCTTACCGTTTCAGGGTACCCGGCGGCGGGATTCCCGGAGGCAAAAGCCGCGGAAAGACCGACAATAAAGAATAGGACTAGGACGGAGATCCCCCGGGTGAACGACCTTCTCATGAAACCGACCTCCTCTCTCGGGCCAGGACCACGGCGAAAACCCGCGCATGATGACCCGTGGGTTTCCTGTAGATAATTTACTCCCAAAAGGACGATCCCGGGGACTGGGGATATCAACGCGATCCGGTCAAGCGTTTCAGGAAGGAGTTGAAAGGGAAGGTCATCGCCAGGGTCAGTGGAGAACGGCGATCCTGCGGCCATCGAGTCATTTTCGCCGTGAATGGAAAGCCCGCAGATCCGCGTAAAGGGTGTAACGGCTTTTACCCATTTTGCGCGCCAGCAACCGGACCGCGCCCTTCAGGTTGAAAAAACCGTACCCCTCGAGCATCTCAATGCAATGGGCCCTTTCAGAACGGTTCAGGTAATTCAGCGGCTTGCCAAGATCGTGGCGTACCTTTTCGAGGATCTCTTCGGCGGACGTGTCGTTTACCCGTGAAAAACGTTCAAATTCAAGGCCACGGAAGGACAGGGGCTGAAGTTCGGTCAGGAACCCGCCCAGGTCCTTGAGGACCTGACCCCGCGCCATGTCGCAGTTGATGCAGAGGAAACCGATCAGTTTGTGGTCGCCGTCCCGGATCAGGGCCACTCCCGAACGCAAGGATTTGCCCGTCCCTGTTTCGGAGGGGTAATTTGCCACGTGATCCACACCCTCCGCCTCAGGGCTGGACATCAGGAAGTAGCCGAAATCAGTCATGCTGGAGTTTATATCCCTTCCGGAGATCTCACCGTTCTCAATGGCAACGATGAAGGGCTCCTCACCGGAGACGTCATGGAGCACGATCTCGTAGTCCTTCCCCAGCATGGCCCCCAGGAGCTTGACCACTGGGACGAGTGGCCCAAGAAGGGGGTTGCAACTCTTTAGCATTTCGTACCTCCTTTGAGTCAGATGAAAAGTCATGGCCCTTCAGCCACAGGAAAGAACAGGGTTACTAGAACCCATTAGTGCAATGGGTTCTATTTTCCACCTTATTCAACAGGATTATATAACATACAAAAATATGTTGACTGGCCCTTTCTTGATTGATAGACTGAAACTGGCAATTGTAGAATAGAGCAAAGCATTGGGGGAGGGGTATCGGTTGCGATTGATCACCAAGGAGGAAATGCGGCGGGTCTTTTCAATGAATGAAGCCATAGAGGCCATGAAACAGGCTTTCAGGCTCTTTTCCGAGGGAAGATCCGTCGTCCCGCTGAGGACGAATATCGACGTCGGCAAGTACGAAGGCCAGGCTCTTTTTATGCCGGCCTATGTAGAGGAAACCCAGTCCCTGGGGCTGAAGATCGTTTCGGTCTTCCCCGGCAATGCCAAGCTTGGGAAGCCCGTCGTCCCCGCGACCATGGTCCACATGGACTCCCGGACCGGGGAAGTGCTGGCCATCATGGACGGCACCTACCTCACCCAGGTCCGCACCGGCGCAGCGGCGGGCGCGGCCACGGACCTCCTGGCCAGGGAAGATGCCACGGTGGGGGCGCTCATCGGAGCCGGTGGGCAGTCCTCCGCCCAGCTGGAGGCGATGCTCACCGCTAGGAAGCTAAAGGAAGTCAGGATCTTTGATGCCGACGAGACCAGGGCAAAAGAGACCGCCAAAACCCAGGGCGAGATCTGGGAGAAAGCCGGCGTCAGGATCGTAACGTCGAAGTCCGGTGAAGAGGCTGTGGACGGGGCCGATGTCATCACCACCGTCACCACCGCCAGGAACCCTGTTTTCCCCGCGGAAGCCGTAAAAAGAGGGGCCCACGTCAACGGCATCGGGTCTTACCGGCCGGATATGCAGGAAATGCCCCCGGAGTTGTTCCTGAAGGCCCAAAAAATCTTCGTAGAATCACGCGAAGCCGTCCTGGCCGAGTCGGGTGATCTTATCAACCCCATCGGCAAGGGCCTTTTCACCGAAAAGATTATCACCGGCGAACTGGGCGAACTCATAGCCGGCAAGGTCGTCGGGCGAGAGAGCGACGGAGATATAACCGTCTTCAAGACGGTAGGCATAGGTGTGCAGGATGTCGTCGCGGCGGGGGAAATATTCCGGAAAGCCGTTGAAAAGGGAGTGGGTACGGAGTTCGATCTCTGACGATTGAGAGGAGTGATAGGCGAGAAGGAGAGTCACGATCCCCTCGGCACTTCTGCGAGAAAGGCGCTTTCAGGGTGATCCGCAGGGCCTTGGGCAAAAGAGAACCGATAGGAGATGACCCTGTTTCGGGGACGAAGGAGTGATAATTGATGAAAAAGAAGGTTTTGGGAAGCCTTATCCTGGCTGTGTTCCTGGCCGCCTTGATCTCCACTCCCATCCTCTCGGCCGAGAAGAAAGAGATCACGATAGGAGCCTTCATGCCCCTGACCGGAGATTTCGCCAGCTACGGGGCACGCGGCAGGGTTGCCATGGAAAAGGCTGAAGCGGACATAGCGAAATTCACCTCGGGGGCCAACCTCCCGATAACCATCAAGTTCCTGTACGAGGACACGGAAACGAAAGCCAACGTGACGTTGGAGAAGATCAAGGCGATGGCCGCGCAGGGGGTCAAGGTCGCGGTCGGCCTTCTCGACAGTTCCGATATACGCCTGGCCATGGGCTACGCCAACGCCAACAAGATCGCTCTTATTTCCTCTTTTTCGACCGTAGCTGAACTGGGAGTAGCCGACGATTATGTTTTCAGGCCGATACCCCATGACGACATGGAAGGTGTCGCCCTGGCCAAACTGGTGGAGACGATGGGTTTCACCCACGTAGCTCTTCTCGTGAGGAAGGACCCTTGTGACCTCTCTATCGCCAGCAGTTTCGCCAAGGAGTTCGAAGCCGTCGGGGGGACGATCCTCGAGCGGGTGGATTTCGCCGGTGGGACCAAGGAGTTCTCTGGTGAACTTTCTTCGCTGGAAAGAGCCGTCGGCCCCGCTGTCGAGAAACACGGCGCCGACAAGGTGGCGGTCATCAGCCTGACCTGGGAGGACCTGGCCATTATCCTGAGCCAGGCCCAGGCACGGAAGAGCCCCCTTCTCTCGCTCACATGGACGGGCGGTGATGCTGTAGCGCAGAGCACCGTCATCCTCCGAGACGCCGGTGATGCGGCCGCGAAAGTATCCGTCATCGCTCCCATGTATTCCGCCCCTAAGTCGATCAAGCGCGAGGAGCTGCTCGCTTACGCCCAGGAAAAGATAGGCGAAACGCTGGATATCTACAGCCTCGTAGCCTATGATTGTGCCTGGCTGGCAGCCCTTTCCGCTATATGCGCCCAGTCGGGTGACGGGACGGCCATCAAGGACGCCCTTCCTTACGTGGCCTCCAATTACTACGGGGCCAGCGGGTGGGCGGAGTTGGATGAACTGGGTGACAGGAAGGCCCTGAACGTAGAGTTTTTTGCCGTGAAGGAAGTGGAAGGGAAACACGCCTGGGTCAAGGTCTCTGAGTACGATGCTGCTACCGGGAGCCTCGCCGAGGTCTCTTCAAAGTAACCGGATCCCCGCGGCCCTGCCCCGAACGCGGCGCAGGGCCGTTTTTTTAAACGCGATCCCCAGACGGAGGAATTACGATGCACGGAGCAATGCTTGAAGTGCGCGACGTCAAAAAAAGCTTTGGCGGGCTCAAGGCGGTGGACGGTGTCAGCATTTCCCTACCGCGGGGGAGGATAACCCTCCTGATCGGGCCCAACGGCAGCGGCAAGACGACCCTCGTAAACAGTATCACGGGATTCCTCCGGCCCGATAGCGGGCACGTCTACCTGGAAGACAAGGAGATCACCCATTGGCCCATGCACAGGATCTGCAAGGAAGGGATGGTGCGCTCTTTTCAGCTCCCCGCTCCCTTCGGGGGCTTGAGCGTGCTGGGCAACCTCCTTGTGGCCTGTGAGAGCGCCTGTGGCGAATCCCTTTTGAAATGTCCCCTAAAGGCACTCTGGAAAGCAAAGGAAAAGGACAACGTCCGGGAGGCCTTTGCCATGGCCGAGGCCATGGAATTGACCCCCTACTGGGATGCCGTCATGTCGGAAACCTCCACCGGGCACATCAAACTCGCCGAGATCGGACGGGCACTCCTGGCCGGCGCGAAACTCGTCATCCTGGATGAGCCCATTTGCGGCGTCGACCCCGTGATGGCGGACGAGGTTTTCTCCTTCCTGATCCGGCTCAGGGATGAGCAGGGCCTTACCTTCCTGGTTATCGAACACAGGCTCGATATTGCCTTGAAATACGCCGACTATGTCTACGTGATGAACCAGGGAAAACTCATCGCCCAGGGTTCGGTTGAAGAGGTCCTGAACGACAGCCAGGTGAAAGAGGTGTACCTGGGGTCATGAACAACTTGTTGAAGATCGAGAACCTTAACGCCGGTTATGGGGGTATCCATGTCCTTTTCGATGTAAACCTCGATTGCACCCGGGGGGAAGCAGTGGCCATCGTAGGCCCCAATGGGAGCGGCAAGACGACTCTACTCAACAGTATTTTCCGTCTTGCCGATATTTTTTCGGGAAGTGTGATCCTTGACGGTACAGAAATGCAAAAGGAGAAATCCCACAAGGTGACCGGCCGTGGAGTCGGTTACCTGAGGCAGGAAGGCAACGTCTTCCCAGGGCTCACGGTGGAAGAGAATCTCAAGATGGGGGGCTTCAACCTCCCCAAGGGCGAAGTCGGAGAACGAATGGAAGAAGTGCTCTCCCTGGTCAAGCCCGTCGTGCCCTTCCTCCGCAGAACGGCGGGGACCCTCAGCGGCGGGGAAAGGGAAATGGTCGCCCTTGCCGTATCGCTCATGTGCAGGCCCAAGCTGCTATTGCTCGACGAGCCGACCAGCGGCCTGTCTCCCATAGCCTCGGCTCAGATAGCCGAACTGATCAAGAACCTGAAGGACAAGACACGCTTGAGCATGTTGATCATAGAGCAGAACCTGAAGATCCTTTTTGACGTCGTCGACAAATGCTACCTGCTGGTCAGCGGGCGAATAATATTTTCCGGCGGACCTGGAGAGCTCCAATGCGACAAGGAGCTCATGAGAACCTACCTCGGGTTGGCCTGACAAGGGGCGATGACCTTGGCTTCATTTATTGATGCTCTGACCTACTCCGCTCTGCTCGGCCTGATGGGTTTCGGCCTCACCCTGATACGGCGGACGACGGGAGTCTGGAACGTCGCCCATGGAGAGGTCGTCACCATAGGTTCCTACGTTGCCTTGACGGCCACGTCCTTCCTGGCCCATAGCCCTTATTTTTACCTCCCCCTGGCGTTCCTCGTCTGCGCCGGGGTGAGCGGGATCATATTCCTGGCGGGTGTCGAGCCCATACGGGCGAAGGGAGCTTCCTCGATACTCCTGCTGGTCGTCACCATCGCGATTAGCCTGATAATGATAGCGGTCATCAACATTTATGCCGATTACCTCCAGAACGTTTTTCACCTTTCCTCCAAGAACTTCCTTTTCGCCAGGTTCGATTTCACCCTTTTGGGGCAGATGGGGATCCTCTGGGCAGCGTGGGCCGCCCTGGCCGCCCTGACCATCAGTTATTATCTGGTGCTTCAACATACACGCCTGGGGCTGGCCCTGAGGGCGCTGGCGGAGCAACCGACCCTGGCCGTTGTGATGGGCGCCAACGTTAAGTCCCTTTCCCTTCTCTCATGGTGCCTGGCCGGGGGCGCCGCGGGCCTTGCCGGCTGTCTCTTCCCGATGAGATTCCAATGTCACCCCGGCGTGGGGACGAGCATGATAGCGACCATGTTCGCCGTCAGTATTTTCGGCGGCATCGAGAAAATGTACGGTCCGCTCCTGGCGGGACTGGTCCTTGGTTTTGCCCAGATATACGGGATTGACCTTTTATCCTCGTGGGTCGGACCCGGGGTGATACCCTTCAAGGACCTTATACCGATGATCGTGCTCCTGCTCACCCTCCAGTTCCTGCCGGAGGGTTTGAGCGGCTTCGTCGGCAGGAGGAGGGGATAAATCATGAGCGGACAGTGGTTTCTTTTTTCCGTCGACCTCCTGGCCCTTTTCGGGATCTACCTTGCCCTCAACTTGAGCCTTCGGCTTCAACTGGGCTATACGGGTATCGCTAACTTCGGGCTGGTACTCGCCTTCACCGGAGGGGCCTACGTCGGGGGGTGGCTCCCTATAAGGCTTGGCATGTGGCTGGTTGAGGTGGACCCCTCCCTCGCCGACGACATGATCTGGAACAATGTCATCATCGCCTCCCAGGTGGACCTTTCACTCCACGGCTCCCCCGGGACCGCGATGACCATCCTGCTGATCACCCTCCTGGCGGCAGGCGCCGCAGGGGCTCTCCTGGGCCTCCTGTCGGGTTACCCTGCGGTCAGGCTGGGCGGTGATTACCTGGCGATCTCCCTTCTCGCCTTCGGCGAGGTCCTCGCCATCATCGGCAACAATTACGACCCCGTCGTGGGGGGCCCCCTTGGGGTGAGGATCCCCGACGTATGGGCCTGGGCGGGAGACTGGAGGTTCATGGCCGCGTCCCTGGCGAATTGCGCTTTGGCGCTGGGGGTGTGGCTGTACCTGGACTCCATCGAAAAATCCCCCATGGGGAGGATGCTGAGGGCTATCAGGGACAACCCCGACGCCGCCTCCTCCCTGGGAAAAAACGTGGCCAGGGTCCGCTTGAACGTCATGGTGACCGGCGGGATCATATGCGGGCTCGCCGGGGCGATGTACACCCTTTACACGACGGGGGTGGCGCCGAGCGCCCTCAGCAGGTTCGACTGGACCTTTCTCCCCTGGGTCATGGTGGTCTTCGGCGGAAGCGGAAGCAACGTGGGGGTCTTGATCGGCACCTTCACCTTCATCCTGGTCCAAAAGTTGATCATCTCCTACAAGTTCGCCCTTTCCTTCCTGCCCTTTGACCCTGTCTGGCTGCAATTTCTGTTGATGGGGCTTGTGTTGATCCTTGTACTTAATTTCAGGCCTTCGGGCCTCGTCACGGAGAAGGCCAGTTATGCCTTGAGCCGCCGCGAGATGGCAAAAGCCGCCGGCAAGGAAAGCCTCTGAAGGCGCTTCCCGAAACGTGGGAAGGGGCTGGAGGCCCACCCCGAGGCTGGGCCGGGTTCGCGGGGCCAGGTGAAAGGTCATCAAAATAAGCCGGGGAGGCCATGGAGCCTCCCCGACCCTTGTAGAAACAGGGAAAAGCGACAAAGGGCGAGGAAGGGTGGAATTAAAGGGTTCTCAACCTCTCCTTGTCGTCGGGGGTCAAAGTGCTCAAGACCGGATATTTTTCGGGATCCCTTTTTCTAAGTATCCCCATCAGCAGGTGCAACCCGTAACCTATCAAGAAGTAGATCCCCAGCGAAATATAGCCGCCGATCTCCAGTTCAAGCGCTGACCCGATCGCTATCCACACCGAAATGAACAACCCGATGACGAAGATCATATCCCCACCCGGCGCCCTGTAGGGGCGTTCCCACTCGGGGTGGGTCTTGCGGAGTTTCATTGCGTCAAGGCAACACATGAAATAGACCACCCCGGCAGCTATACAGGATACGGCATAAATATACTGGACCCAGTTGGCCCCGGTGAACAGGCAGAAAAACACCGAGAAGAAAAGTACCGTCAGGTTGGACACCCATGGCTGTCCATAACGGTTCACCTCCATGAAGATCTTGGGTAACTGGTTGAGTTGGGCGGCCCCATACAGGCAACGGGCAGAGGAAACCCAGAACCCCATAAGGGTGGTCAGCGCGTGGAGGATGCCGGCGATGATCGCCACTATACCGATTATCGCCGGTAGACCCAGCTTCGCGACGATCTCGGGTTCGGGCATCGCCATGCCGGCTATCTCCTCCCAAGGCGCCATGCCTCCCATTGCAAGGACGACGATGCAGTAAAGAACGGCCGGGATGAAAAGAGCCGATAGGAGAACGAGCCGCATTTTACTTGCCGGAAAGTTCGTCTCTTCAATCAAGGTAGGCGTAAACTCGAACCCGATAAACTTCAGGGTAAAAACCGCCATGGCGATGAAGATCCCGTAAGACCCCTTCGGGAAAAACCCCCCATGACTCGTAATATTTGAAACCGACCAACTGCCGCTGGTAAAAAATCTTGTCGCAACGTACAACGACATGGCGACCATTGAAAAGAAGAAGATATTGGCTAGTAAACCCGTCAGCTTGATCTCGAAGTTGGACAGGATATACCAGCAAAATACCATGCCGATGGCAACAGCCTTTGTCATTCCCGCGGGAATAGGGATGAAATGGTTCAGCGCCGTCAGGAAAATGAATGCCATCAGCGGCGGCTCCACCACCTGTACAAGGAACATCATCCATTGGGTACTCCACCCGATCGTCGGCCCGTATGCGTTGGTGGTCCAAACGTCAACGGCCGAGGCGAAGGGGAGCATCGCGGTCAGCTCCGCGAAGGCAAGCCCAACCGGTACCAGGAGGATGCCAAGAATGGGGAAGATGAAAGCGGACCCCGCTCCGCTGACGCTGAACCAATAGGGTGCCTCCGCAAGCCACCCGCCAATAACGGCTCCCGCCGCGATCGAAACCATGGTGATAAACGAAAGATCCCGCTTCAGCTTACCCTGGGACACCTGCCTTACCTCCCTTCAGGGAACATAAGTATTAAATTCAGCTTATTGCCTCTAATAACTCCTTCGTATTGATGACGTGGCAATAAATATTGTTCAAAACAGCCAGTTCATGGCTCTGGATCTCCTCCGTGGCCGCCATGCAACCGTCTTCGATAAGCCAGACCTTGAAACTCTCGTCGGCCAGGCCTCGTACCGTCCCGGAAACGCATTGGTCCGTAAATACACCGGTGACCACCACCGTGTCGATACCCATGTTCTTGAGGATCAGGGCTAACTTGGTCCCATTGATAGCGCTGTCGGTGGTCTTGGTGATCACTATCTCATCCTCGATAGGGGCCAGTTCCGGCACGATCTCGGCATCCTTTGAGCCGGGAGGCAGCAACAGCTCGTTGAAGCCTGTCGCTTTGTGGACAAGGGAACGATCCCTGCCGTCCTTCTTGTATCCCTGGATCTTCGCGAAGATCACCTCCATCTTTTTCTCCCGGAAAGCCTTGAGTATCTTCCGATTGTTCGGAAGGACCACCTTGTCGATCTTGTCGTAGAAAGGCTTCCACTTTTTAGCGGAAGCTTTTCTCTCTTCCGGCAGGTTCGCTTCCGTGGGCCTTGTCAGGAATACCCTTTGAAGGTCCACGATCAGAAGGGCCGTCTTTTCCCTTTCGATCACTACTTTGCCGATCTCATGATCATCCTCGTAGTAAAGGGATACGTACCGGTCATTTACCCTCATAACCCATCTCCTCCTTGGAAGCAGACTCCGGGTTTTTTCGGGATTGGCGGCAAAGGGGAAAGTATTGCGGGTGGTTTAAGATATTGGGCTCAGCAAAGCGAAAATAACGAAATAGAGGAAATGTGAAAGGGTGTTTCGGCATACAAAATGTTCGTCAAACCCGTAACGAAATGATACTCCCTTCTTCACGGCAGTCAAGAGGGATAAACTGATGGCTGGATGAAGGGATCATTGGCTAAATAGCGTGTCAGATAGGAGGGAGGCCCTGTCTTTATCCTGCCAAGCCTCCGAAAACGGTCTTACTATCAATCCGATCTCCAGTGGTTACCCAGGCTTTCTTTTCTTTTTAGTGCCGCTTCGGCGACGGCCTTCGCCGTCTCGAAAAGTCCGCGCATTTCAAGAGCCAGCAACCGGTCGAAAGGGGTATCGATCCGTATCTTTCTTGCCTTGAAGTCCGAAAGAAAGCCCAGGTAGCTCTCCATTTCACTGGTTCTCCTGATGAGACCCAGGGCTTTCCAGGTTTCCCGCTGCAGTTCTTTCCGCAGCGCCAGGGGACTTTGTCCCACGCTTTGGGATACTTCGTGAAGAAAACCTGGAACAGGTCCGGATCCTGTTCCATTGTATCCCCCGGCCTCTTCGGCGGCGGCCTCCCCGGTACGGAGACCAAAAACGGCAACGCTGCTGAGGGCGTTACCCCCTACTCGGCTGGCCCCATCGACGCCGCCCGTCACCTCACCACAGGCGAACAAACCGTCGACAGCGGTACGCCCTCGGCTGTCAATGACGACTCCGCCGCAGAAGTAGTGCTCCAGCGGAGCGACCCTAAGAGGGCGAGCAAAATCCTTGAAGCGCGAGACGTCCAGTCCCAGGCAGTATCGGACAGCCGGGTCGTCGAAGCTGTTTTCTTCCAGGTCCTCCAGGTGAGCATAAACGCCACCTTCCCTGTCCCTTTCGGCCACCAGCCTAGCGCTCCTGTCACGGGCGAAAAGGCCGCCTTCAGCCCCGTTCCGGTAGCCCCATTCGTCCAGGGTTCTTTTCAGGAACTCCACTCCCCGGCAGTCCGTAACCCTGACAAAGTCAACAAGGGAAAGGTCGACTATCCACCGCGGGAAGCCTGGTTCCGCCCAACCCAGAGGATAGAACTGCACGAACTCCATGTCCCGCAGGACCGCCCCTGCTCCCAACGCCAGGGCGTACCCGTCGCCGGTTATCCTGCCGGGGTTATCGGTATTGCTGAATATCTGTCCACCTCCCCCGGTGGCCAATATCACGGAGCCCGCCCTCAGAAAGCCCTCTTCTCCGGTCCGCCAATCCTGGACCCTGGCTCCGACCACCCGTCCACTCCTTACGGTAATCTCCGTGACTGAAGTCCAATCCACAAACTCCACCCCGGATCCTTCGGCGATAGCGATGAGCTCCGCGGTGAAACCGGCGCCACCCATGACCATGTTAGGGGCCGTGGACAAGACCGAGGCCCCTCCCCTTTCAAACTCGATGGTGACCCCCCATCGAGCGAGTTCCTTGAGGGTTTTCTCCGCCTCTTCGGAGAGGACCTTTACTAGTTTTTCGTCATTTTGATGATGGCCCGTCTCGAGGGTCTTCCGGTAATGTTCTTCGGGGGAAAGGCCCCCGCAGGCCAAGGTGAATATGCCCCCGGCATGGGCAGTGCATGTGCCAAGGCCCCGACTTGCCTTTGAGACGACCTGAACATCCGCTCCCGTCTTCCTCGCCGCGATGGCCGCGACCAGGCCGGCGCCGCCGGATCCAATGACCAGGACACGTTTTTTCACGCTACTCCTCCTCACCGGACAGGATAACAAAGGGGTCCGGATGCCGGTATTTTACCCCTGCAAGTCCCTAAAAAAGGAAAGGCGGCCGGCCCGATCCCACCGGTCGCCCCTTGGACCCAAAGTGTGAGACTCTATCTTAACAACCGGACCAGCCCCATGGAAAGGGCGGGGACGTAGGTAAAAAGCAGCAAGCAGGCCACCATTGCTAAAAAAGAGGGGATGATCTCTTTTGAGATGCTTTCTATGCTTTCCCCCGATATGGCGGACGCGACGAAGAGGTTTATACCGTATGGCGGGGAGATGAAGCCGATCGCCAAGTTGACGGTTATTATCAGCCCGAAGTGAATCGTGTCGATGCCTATCATGCGGACCACGGGCAGTAGTATGGGCGTCAGAATGATGACCGCCGGGATATTATCCACGAAGCAGCCCAGGACCAGCAGAAAGACATTTATGATCATCATCAGCAGGAAGGGGCTGTCCACAAAGTTAACCAGAAGGGCCGCTATCTTCGCGGGTATCTGCGCCATCGCCAGGTAACTCGCGAAGGCCATTGAAAGCCCTATCAGGAAGGACGTGGCGCCGTTTATCAGTCCCGTAGATTTAAGACAGTCGTAAAGGGCTTTCATATCGAGTTCGCGGTAAACGAACTTGCCTATTATGACGGAATAGACGACCGCGACCACCGCGGCTTCTGTGGGAGTGAAAACGCCCCCATAGATCCCCCCGAGTATTATTACCGGGACGAGCAGGGCCCAGACGGCCTCTTTGAAGGCCTTCGATACCTCCGAGAACTTGGGACGCTCGGTCATGGAAATGTAATTGCGTTTCCTGGCGGTGAAATAACACACCGACATCAAGGCGAGACCGATTATTATGCCGGGTATTATGCCCGCAATGAACATATCACCAATGGAACACTGGGCGACGACGCCATAGATGACGAAGGGGATACTTGGGGGGATGATGACCCCAATCGTACCCGCCGCCGCAGTGATGGCCGCGGCGAAACCGGCGTCATATTTTCTTTCCTTCATCGAAGGGATCATGAAGGAGCCGATGGCGGACACCGTCGCGGGTCCCGAACCGGAGATCGCTGCGAAGAACATGCAGGCCAGGACGGTCACCATGGCCAGGCCGCCTACGATGAACCCGACAAGGCTTTCCGCCAACGCTACCAGGCGGCGTGAAATGCCGCCGGTGCACATCAAGGCCCCGGCAAGGATAAAGAACGGTATCGCCAGCAGAGGGAATGAGTCCAGCCCAGTAACGGCCTTTTGAGCGATCATCAGCATAGGGATATCGGAAGTGAGCATCATCGCGATGCACGTAGACAACCCCAGGGTTATTCCTATGGGGATACTTACTATTATCGTGACGATCAGGATGGAAAAAAGAATTATAGCTTCCATGGCGGCCTCTATTCCGGTATGTCCACGACGGGATCGGCCGGCTTGGGCAGCCCGCGTTTATGAAGGTCGTACATTTCAACGATCAATCGTAGGCACATCAAGGCGCTCGCCACCGGAACGGAGGCGTAGGGCCACGTCATGGGCATACTCATCGCCGTCGATATCTGGCCCGTTTCCTGGAGGAAAATGAGAAGTTTCGTCCCCTGCCAGGCAAGGAAGAAGCAGAATGAAAACCAGGCCAGCAAGATAATATATTCAAAAAATATCCGTGTTTTCCCTTTGATCATGTTTACGAACATCTCGACCCTGAAATGGCTTCTTTCCCTCACGGCATAACTGGCACCCATCCAGGAAAGCCAGAGGAAGATGAAACGGGCCAGTTCTTCACTCCAGGAGAGGGAATTGGAGAACACATACCTCATCACGACCTGGAAAAAGACCAATACCGTCATTACCGCCATGATCCAGACACAGAAGTACTCCTCGAAATTATGAAGGAATTTTCTTACCGTCATCATACGACCCCTTTCTGACGGAAAAAGCCGCTCCCGCCCTGCCGGGCGGGAGCGGGGGTACGGAAACCAGGGCTATTTCCGTACTTGTTTCAGTATTTCCATAACCTCCTCGCCGAAATCCTTTTCGAACATGGGATAGACCTTTTCAGCGGCATCCACGAAGGGTTGTTTCTCCTCGGGTGTAAGCGAGTTGGCGATCATTCCCGCCTTGAGTACTTCATCCTTGAAAGCGGCCTCTTCCTCATCCATGTATTCACGCTGTTTCAAAGTTGCTTCCCGGGCTGACTTGACCACCAGTGCGTTGAGATCGGCGGGAAGGTTGTCCATGAACTTCTTGTTGGCTATCAGGACCTCGAAGGAAAATACGTGGCCCGTCTCGGAAACATATTTCTGGACTTCGTAAAACTTCCCATCGACGATCATGGCATAGGGATTCTCCTGGGCGTCGACGGTCCCCTGCTGAAGGGCGGTGTAGAGTTCCCCCCAGCTCATGGGCGTGGGGTTGGCGCCAACGGCTTTGAAGAACGCGAGGTGTATCGGGTTTTCCATAGTGCGGATCTTTATCCCCTTCAGATCCGCCGGGGTCTTGACGGGTCCCCTGTTGTTGGTCACGTGGCGGAATCCGTTCTCCTGGAAACCCAGGATCAGCATACCCTTGGCCGCCAGGTAGGAATTGAGTTTTTCCCCAAGGATACCGTCGGCTGCCTCGAAGGCAGCCTGTTTCGTCGTGAAAAGGTAGGGTAATTCCAGTACCTGGACTCTCTTGTCGAATCCCGCGAGCGGCGCGGAGGCGGGGATAGCCATCTGGATGGTCCCCATCTGCACGCCTTCCGAGATCTCGCGGTCGCCACCGAGCTGGGCGTTGGGGTAGAGTTCGACCTTGATCCTACCCTGGGAGCCTTCCTCGATGGGCTTCACAAAATACTCCTTCATGGCCCTCATTGTAGGGTGCGAGTCGGATCCGATGTAGGCAACCTTGATCGTATATTCCGGGGCTGCGAAGGCTGCTCCAGCCATTACCGCGACTACCGCCATTACCGTAAAGACCGCAAGAAGCTTTCTCACCGCTCTTTCCCCCTTTTATTTATTACCTTTTTTATAGAAACGCCCTTGGGGCGTTGCTATCGATGGGCCGCTACGCGGCTTTCTTCCTTACCCTGACCTCCCCCTTCTCGGCGTCGACCTCTACATGATCCCCGTCCTCTATCACTTCATAGGGGTCGGCCTCCATCCGGTCCACCATGGTGCATTCGACCATGACGGCGGCCGAAACGATGACCGGCTCCGTCTCAACTAGTATTATGGCCGCCGGCAGGTTATGCTTCATCCAAAGCTGGTAGAAACCGTCCACCTGTACCACCGAGCTGCCCTTGCCGGATTTGAGCACCAGTATCTTGTTCGCGATGCTCTTGCCGTGGATGGCGTGATTCCTCTCGATCACTTCGCCCGTCTCGGGATCTGTCAGGTAAAAGCACATGGCATCTCTGGAAACGACCGCCTCACCCCCGGCGCATCCCTTGACTATCTTGCGGCACTTATAGGTTTTCACATCCTGAGACATCAGTCTATCCTCCCTTTTATCGCTGCCTCGACGCATTCCGACAGTCTGCGGATGGCGAAAGGCTGTCCACGGCGCTCCCTGTAGTATGCGCACTTCGGGGAGTCCGTAAGGCCGAGGTGCCCTTCAAAGGATTTCCAGCAGGGTTCATCGATGCAGGTGTCCCCCACCATTCGAACCCCAAGAAGCTCAAGCTTCTGGCGAAGGTGCGAGCGTTCGGCCAGCTCGACGGCGCCCGCTTCCGCCAGGATCCAGAAAGCGGTATTATGGCTGACCTTCCTTCCGGCGAAGAGCCTGTCGATCTCCAGGATCTGGTCGTAGGTGTAGTGGGGGCATCCCAGCATGACCAGGTTGATATCGCCCGTAGCGGGGGTAAGCTTGGCTTCCCTGTCTTTCAGGTCTTTATCGGTGATCACGGCCGCGGCGGCCGGCACCTTCCCGCCACCGAAGGCAGCCTCAATGGTGGGCGCCTCGGGAGTGACGCCGACCATGTGGTACATGGCAACGGCGCCGCTCGTGGCGGCCTCGGCCCCGAAGTAGAGGTAGTCTTCCGGCCCGGGGTTGACCTTGTGCTTGAAACGAAGGACGGGGTTATGATAGCCCGCCAGTTCACCCACGACGTGCCCAAGAATCCCCCAGTCGTAGCAGTCCTTCACATCGGCCTCGACCTCGATCAGGAGATGGCCGTGCCTGTTCTCATCGATGTGAAAACCGTAATAGGGTGTTTTACCTATCACCGCCGCGGCCAAGGCGCTTATGGAAGACTCCCGGTTGGAGCGGGCGCCGAGGGCGCCGTTGACGTAGGGTGTTGCGCTGGATTCTGAATAGGCGATGTGTTCGCCGAAAAAGGGTACGCCCGTGCTCAGCCCTGGGGCGCAGTGGTAGGTGAGTTTTGCACCTATTTTGCGGTAGGCATCGCCGGTACGGTTGGCCAGGTCTAACTCTTCCTTGGTCACTTCATAGAATTTCGTGAGGTAGCAGGTGTCCCAGTAGGGGTTCGTCGTCGGTGTGATGGCACAGGTCGCGCCGCCGCTTACGAGGAGTTCACACCAGTAGGTGTCGCCTTCCTGCCCGCTCAGCGCCACGTGAGCGCGCTTGACGGGTATCAGTTTTTCCGCGTCGAAGGTGAGCCCGAGGGCGTAGAGCATTTCCATCGCCTTCTGCTTTCCCGGACCCTCGGACCCGTCCAGTATCCGCTTCTCTTCGTCTGTGAGAAACATGGTCAGCCGCCTTTCTTTATTGTGATCTGCCTATGATGGGCAGCGAGATCCCACCCATCGGGATAATGCCTATCGTTGCGCCGGGGATGAGCTCCAGGGCTCTGTCCAGGGCCTCCTGGACTGTAGGGAAGGGCGTGTACTGCATGGCGGCGATGTCCTCCTTGGACAGGCCTTCAGTGACGGAAAAGATCCTCGCCTTGTTCCTGGCGCGGCAGTTGCATATGGCGAGTACCGCCGATACCATATCGGCTTCCACGTCCTCCGGCGAGGCCGCTCGCAGCCTCCGTAGCGCTTCGTCCAGGGGGAGGGAAAGCCATTCTCTGAAGAGGGGGTGGTTATGGGCGAGACCCTCACCACAGGGCGCGGCGAAAATGATGACACCGCCCTTTTTCACGGCGAAATAGGCGCAGCTGACGCCCTTAGTGGCTTGCCAATAGTCCATATCGGAAGGCCACGAACTCACTATCACTATATCCGCGGGCTCGGGCACCGTGATCCTGAAGGACTTTTCGGCGAGCTTTATTCCCTCCCTGTGAGCCTTAATGAAGTCGCCGGAGAAAACTCCGGCGATCTCATTCCGGTAGTTTTTTACAATATTGACGATGAAAGCGAGCCCGGCGATCCTCGCCACTTCCTCTATCCCTTCGCGGCAGGGGTTACCGTCGGCCACTCCCAGGGGTATATCGGGACAAAAACCGGCGGCGGCGTGGGTGGCGGAGGTGGTGACAAAGTCGCAGACCCCCGGCTGCAGGATCTTGGCTCCCCCGGCATAACCGGCGTCACAATGGGGCACAATGTTCCCTATACCAACGAGGAGGTCCGAGGCCAAGGCGTAGCGGTTAACGTGGGCGGGTATCTCATAATTCCCCGCCATGACCGTTCCGATATCCACCATATCTTCCCTGGCCGTCGCATCGTGTTGCACGACCTTGAAACGCCTGACCATTTCGGGCCCAAGTTTTTCAAGGATCTCGCCGTCGGTCATGAGCCTGTGGGTCCCCGGGGCGGTGAGGAAACTCATCGCGCCGTCGGGGACTCCGTTTTCGTTGAGATACCCCGTGATCACGGGCATTATGATGTCCAGGGGCGTACTACGAGTGCTATCTTCCACAAGGAAGACGATGTTCTTCTTCCCGCGGGCGAGCTCTTTGAGGGGCGGCGTGCCAAGGGGAGATTCAAGGGAAAAGATGAGTTCTTTTTCGAAGTGTTCCAGCGGGGGGATGTCGGACATCTCACCTTCGAAGATCACGGACTTCTCGGGGGCCTCGAAACTGACTACTTTGTTTCCGTAGGGAATATCATATCTCATCAGGTAACACCATCTCCGCATAGGATCAGCACGCTCAAGATGTGTGGCCTGTATACTGCTTCCGTTAAAACTTCCGACCGCCTAATCTTGGTTGAGGCGGCGTCAAAAAAGAATGAAAAACGGTTTTCTACCTCGGATAATAACACTTGGGATTATTATGTCAATGAGAACAGGAGATAACGCGATGATCCAAGGGAGCGTATATTATTAAACTGGAATGGATTCTATAGACAAATTGGAATTTTTAATGTATATTCCCTGTATACATCGGACTCATTCTTTGGGAGGCGGAGCCATGAATGGCAACGGCAGGGCCAGTTGGGCGAAGGCATACGGGTGGATCCGCGAAGCGATAGAATCGGGGCAGATCGTAATGGGTTCACCGCTGCCGGAAAACCAGCTCGCGAAGGAGATAGGCGTGAGCAGGACCCCGATCCGTGAGGCTTTACGGTGCCTTGAGCAGGACGGTTACGTCACGATCATCCCCCAGAAAGGGGCCTTCGTTTCGAGGATATCCCTGGAGGACCTGAAGGAAATCTACGATATCAGGAAGCTCCTGGAACCCTTCGCGGCTTTGACGGCCGTGAACAGGATCCCCGAAGAAAAGATCGACGAAATGGAAAAGGACTGGAAGGTCCTGAAAAAGGCCGCTTCCTCGGGAGAGGTGGACCTTTCCAAGGTCTCCGAGATGGACTACCGGACGCACATGACAATTACCGATTATGGGACAAATAAACGCATCGGCGCCATCATCGCGAACTACCACGCCCAGATACAGCTTTTCCAGAGACTCTCGGCCCAGTCGCTCGCCAACATCTTTGAAACCATCGACCAGCACCTGGAGATCCTGGAAACACTGCGCGAAAGGGACGCCAAGGGCCTGTCAAACCTGCTCTACGAACATATCGGTAAAAGCGAGAGCAACATTATGAAGGATTACTTTCTCCGGCAATAAAACAGCATGGGGGGGAAGGCCCTATGAAGTACAGGAGTTCCGAGATCCTTTCAGAACTTATGTTCACCGAGAACAGGGCGCTGTATAAATCCATGGGTTTTTCGAACCGCGATCTTGACGGGCCCCTCATCGGCATAGCCAACTCCTGGAACGAAATAGTGCCCGGACACTACAACCTCAGGAACGTGGCCGACTTCGTGAAAAAGGGGATACTCAGGGCGGGAGGCGCCGCCGTAGAATTCGGCGTCATCGGCGCCTGCGACGCCCAGGCCTGCGGGCACATAGGCATGAAGTACATTCTGCCGACGAGGGACCTCATCGCCTTCGACATCGAGTCGATGGCCGAAGCCCACAGGCTTGACGGTATCGTCCTGCTGGGTTCCTGCGACAAGATCGTGCCGGGGATGCTCATGGCGGCGGCCAGGCTCGACCTGCCGGCCATACTGCTCGTGGGCGGCCCCATGGCCGGTGGCATAGAATTCGACGGACGAAAAAGCGACTCCACGTCGGTATCCGAGGCCGTAGGCATGCTCAGCGCTGGCCTGATAAGCAAAGAGGAGCTTTCCCGACTGGAAGACTATGCTGCTCCCTCCTGCGGGTCATGCTCCTACTACGGCACGGCGAATTCCATGGGATGCGCGGCCGAAGCCATGGGCCTGTCGCTCACGGGGTCGTCCCTGATCCCCGCTACCTCCTCGGCTAGGATGAGGGCCGCGGAAACGACGGGCAGGGCCATCGTGGAACTCGTCAACGGGGGCATCACGGCCCGAAGGATCATCACGAGGGCTTCCCTCGAAAACGCCGCCAGGGTAATGGTCGCCACGGGGGGTTCCACCAATACCTTTATCCATCTTTCCGCGATCGCCAACGAGATAGGGGTGGACGCGGAAGCCATGATGGCTATCTACGACAGGGCCAGCGAAGCGGTCCCCTCCGTGGCGAGGGTCAACCCCTCCTCCGAGTACGACATGGAAGACTTCTACCGTGCCGGGGGCATCCCCCAGGTAATGAAGGAACTGGGTGAAGATTTAGACCTCTCCTGCCTGACCGTGAGCGGCGAGACCCTTGGGGAGAACCTGGAGAAGTGGTCTCACCCCTTCGAGGTCGACAGGAGGGTCATCCGCTCAAAGGAAGACCCCTTCAGCCGTTCGGGAGGGCTCGCGGTCCTCAGGGGCAACCTGGCGCCGGGTACCGGGATAACCAAACCCATCGCCATAGACCCCTCGATGCATTATTTCTCCGGGCCCGCGAGAGTCTTCGAGTGCGAGGAAGACGCCAACGAAGCCATCCTCTCGGGGAAGATAGCCGAGGGTGACGTGATAGTCATCCGCAATGAGGGGCCCAAGGGCGGCCCGGGGATGAGGGAAATGTACTTCGCCATGAAGTTGCTTTACGGGCGCGGCCTGGCGAAAAAGACCGCCCTGATAACTGACGGCCGCTTTTCGGGGACGAACAACGGATGCTTCGTCGGGCACATCTCGCCGGAAGCCGCCGAGGACGGGCCGATAGCCGCCGTGAATGACGGGGACAGGATAACCATAGATATCAAGAACAAGAGGCTTGACGTCGAGCTGTCGCCGGAGGAGATCACCTACCGCTTGAAGCACCGGGTGAGGCCGCCGAAAAAGGAATATAAAGGCATCCTCGGCCTTTACGCGAAGCTGGCGGCATCGGCCGCCGAAGGCGGCATGATCAGGATATAAGGGGTATTTAGTCCCCGCGGGTTTTTGGGGTCCCCGCTCAAGAATCCGGCGAGGCCTTACAGATATGATCGACGATCGGCAAATCCGCTGGAGCCATATCCAGATATTTCAAATTCGATGGGTACGTCCATTTCAGCCTTTGATGCTCCTGTGCCCTGGCTTCTCCTCCGGTCGCTTTGCAGGAAAAGGCCATCAGTTCTATTGAAAGGTGGTCGTAATCGAAAAAGGACGTACAGAGGTACTCCCCTACCAGGATTTCCAGCCCCAGTTCTTCCTCGATCTCTCTCTTCAGGCTAGATTCCCGCTACTCGTAACGAGGCTGGAGGCATAACCCCGAGTGCGGCATAGATCCGTCTCTGCTTTGCAAAAACTTCGCCGACCTGCAGACTTGGCCCAGTTCTTTCAAAGCATTCAATCACATCGAGCTTGTTCAGAAGCCCCTGCAGAGTATAGTCCTTGAACAGGCCGGCATCCTGCATACGCTTCTTTATCAAGGACAGGTAAATCAGAGCCACAAACTCTACGAACATCTTGCCCTCAAGGCTCTGCTCGGAGGAAACAAGGTTGCGTCTCATGTTGAGCCGATCCTTGAGGTTGCCGAAGGCCTTCTCGACAAGGTCCTTGTTGCCGTAGAGCTCAAGAGCGGTGATTGAGTCCATAGTCTCGTTGGAGAGCAAGGCGAAGAAACCGAACAGGCGCTTCTCCCTTGCCACGACATCCTCCCTGACAGCTACTCTGACTCCTCGTTTGGGAGTGGTTCTGGTTTCGAAGTACTTGCTGTATCCTGCCTCGTGCTCCGGCACTCTCTTGCCGGACTCCAGCTCGTTCCTTAAGACAATCAGACGGCAATCGAAGGCCTTCTCTTCCTCGGCCCCCTATCGATGTTGTGTAGTAGTGTACGTAGATACGCCTGGGTTCTGTGATAACGCCGCTCTTATACGGCCGGTGCTGCTTGTAGTCCCACTCCGTATGCACTGTATGTGGGGTTCTTGTCCCCGAGAATCAGGTAGTACGCGACGGACAGGTTCTGCTTGTACGTCCCGGGGATGCACCGCTTAAGATCCTCCGTGATCCCCAGCTTCGCTCCTATGGAGTCGAAGAGACAGGTGGCGCCGTAAAAAAGCCTTGACGTATGGTTGGCCGGCACTGGTCCGGGTTTTGCCGCCGCCGCAACCTGTTCGGCCTTTCTCCTCCGTCCTCTGCCGTCGGTAGGCTCTATTTCTCCGGTCTCTTGAGTGACCGGCCTATCAGGGTTCTCTTTGCTCTTAACTGCTTCTTCTCCCTGTCCCAGTAGGAGACCGATTTGTAGGCGTAGGTGATTCCAGAGTGTTTGTCCTTTTGAAAGACGATACCTTCCATAGCCATACCGCCTTCGATACCCAAGCCTGAACAGTTGCGACTGGCCCTGCGGTAATTTGGACGGCCTGTTTAATTTCAAGGTTCAAAAGAAAAGGGAGACCAGGTTTCGAACTTGTCCAATTTGGCCTCCAGAACCGTTGCGGTTACTGGGTTACGTTCTCTATTTCAGTTTATTTTGGACAACAGTAATTAATGATAAATTGTTTCCCTAACCCCCAACCAAATCCATCAGTTTTTCGTAACTATCCACTACGTCATAGTGGACGTTTCTTGGGGCAATTTGTTGGTTGAGGTCGTCGAAGAACCGGCGGGCGCAGTCGATCTTGAGTTGCTCTATCTTCTTCAGTTGCATGGTTGACATGGAGCCTTTGGTCTCGGCCACAAAATATACGTGTTTGACGCAGCCTTCCTGGAAGGCAATGGCCCAATCGGGGTTGTAGTTGCCTACCGGCGTGGGAATGAAGAAACCTCTGGGGAGTTTCGCGTAGACTATCACTTCGTTGCTGGCGTCCAGGTCGTTGACGAATTTGCGCTCTATTTCGGAATCGGTGATGGCGTAATCGTAGATGTGGTGTTTCAGCCGATCTCCAGCTTTGCGGAAGTTCTGGTTGCTCTGGGCTTCGGTAAAGATGTCGATATCATGTGTCTCTTCCAGGCTGTTGTAGGCCAGATGCTCGATTATTAACGTCGCTTTCTGTTCATTTATTAACCGTGACGCTTCCGTCATGAATTGCTCTGGATTGACAGCAAACTGGTCGAAAACAGTTTTTTGGATATTCGCCAGGATATGCGAAACAGTCTTGCGCGTGAGCTGGACCGCCTCGGAGATCTTTCCAATAAGGTCGTACCGTACCTGGGTATGAATGGGCCTTTGGCTCTGCTCCCGTCGTGTTTGACCCACTCGGAAGCCTTTCCCATCCCTGATCTCTTCAAAAATTGCTTCTTCTTTCAGTTCTCCGGCAACAACCTGATATTCCAGCGGTGTCACCTTCAGTTCCTGATCAATGGCAGCGACGCACTTGATTACTAGCTCTTCGGTCTTGAATTCGACTTTGTAGGCAGCCTTCCTGTTAATCCGGCTCCAGAGTTCCTGGAATTCCTTTTTTTTGAAATTGTCGTTCAGCAGGTTGGTCTTGGCTGCCCTGTCGTTTTCTATTTCCGGCAAAGCGGCGCCTCTGTAAACGCTGTCAACCAACTGGAATATCTGTTCTCTGTAGGGCTTCAGATCCTCAGGAAGTTCCACCAGATCGCCGTTTTTGATGGCTTCGTGGTAAGCCTCCGTAATGTGTCCATTTCTATCAACGTATTTTTCTTGAATAAGGTAGTACTCAATTCCCTTCGCCATATCCTGGGTTACTTCCACACCACCGGAATCGGTCTGGAGATGCTTCCCGCAGAAATATTTTGCGTCCGCAATCCTGGGCCTTTCGGACAGGGATTCGCTGATGTCCTTCTGGAGGCCAGCGACAAAATCCTGGTAGCTTTCGCTGGCCACAACGGTAAGGACATTTGTCCTGTGCACCATGGAAGGGTTGTCCTGTCTCTCTCCCAGGTAATTGACACATATTCGCAGTCCCCGCCCTACCTCCTGACGCCTTGAGACCGTATTGTCGCTGTGCTTGAGAGCGCAGATTACGAAGACATTAGGGTTGTCCCACCCTTCTCGCAGAGCCGAGTGGGAAAATATGAAGCGAACCGGTTCATCAAGAGAAAGAAGCCTTTCCTTGTCCTTCAGGATAAGGTCGTAGGCGTCAGTGTCATCCGAAACCTCTTCCTGGAGTCCCGTTTCCTCGTTTCTTACTTTCTTGGTACTTGGATCCACTATCTGGCCCGATTTACGGTCTATGGAGAAATAACCGTTGTGTGTATTCGATACCGGGATACCTTCAAGGTATTTTCTGTACTCAGGCTTGTCCAGAAGAGGCAGATCCTCAAGGCAGGCTTTGTACTCTTCTTCAAACATACGGGCATATTCACCCTGCTGCTTCTCACCTTCTTGATAGACACGGTATTTTGCGACTTCATCTATAAAGAAGAGAGAGAGGACCTTAATGCCCTGATAGAACAAGACCTGCTCCTTTTCGAAATGAGCCCGGATCGCTTCTCTGATCTGTATCCTCCGGAGTTCGGTCTCGTTAACGTTCCCCACGGCTTCTCCGGCGGACAGCTCCACTCCGTTGGTGAAATTGACCGTGTCCCTTGTGGCATCGATTTCGGAAACCACGAATCCTTTGTATTGGTCGAGTTCCCCAGACAAGTCAAAAAGGTTGTCGCCCATTCCTATTTTCCGGATGACCCTTTTTATCGAACTGGCTTGCCTGACCTCCATCTCGATTCGGGCAACGGGACTTTGCCGGGATATCTGGATAGACTCCAGATAAAGGTATGCGTTCGTTCCACTTAAGCCCTTGACTGAAATGCCCCTGACGGCGATCTTCTTGACCAGTTTCTGGTTGTAGGCATCCAGGGCATCGAGCCGGTGAATCTTGTTGTGGTTCGTTTTGTGAGTGGCCGAATACCGCAAGATCATCAGCGGGTTGAATTCCCTGAGGGATTCAAGGGTTTTCTTACCCTCCATCTTCTGCGGTTCGTCAAGTACCAGAATCGGACGGTTGGCCTTGATCACATCGATGGGTTTCCTGCTCTGGAATTCATCCAGTTCCTGGTAGATCCGAAGGTTCGCCTTGCTTTTGGCATTGAACGCCTGGATGTTTATTATCATTACGTTGATGCCCGAATCGGACGAAAAACTCTCCAGGTTATGCAGTTGTCCCGAATCGTAGGTGAAGAATCTGATCTTCTTCCCGTAGATCTCCAGGAAATGCTCGGCTGTTATCTCGAGGGATTTGTAAACTCCCTCACGGATCGCGATGCTGGGAACCACAACGATGAACTTGCTCCAGCCGTATAACTTGTTCATCTCGAAAAAGGTTTTTGTATAACAGTAGGTCTTGCCGGTCCCGGTTTCCATTTCTATATCAAGGTTTACCGGGGATATGCTCGTTTTGGCAAGAGCACTTGAGACCGGAAGGTTCTGACGACGCTGAACTGCCTGAATATTCTCCAGAAGTTGCTGTTCTGGTATGGAAATTTCTGCGTTTTTGAAACCGGAGCCATCAAGGTCAACTCTTCCAGTTTGAAAAGCTCCTTCGCGGCCAGGGTCAATTCGGTAACTGATCCCGGAAAGATTTGGCTGTCCCTTGAAGCAATCAACGACTGATTCGACCGCTCTTGTCTGGTAAGCCTGGTGTTTGAATTTAAATTTCATGCGTTGTCTCCGTGTTTGCCCTCTGTTAAGGCAGGCATAGGTAGATCCATTTTTCCTTCCGTGGCAGTTATTCGATAATTACGAACAACTGAATTCTCTTCCGACTCACGTTGGACCTGTTCGTTGCCCTCCTTGCGAACTATCGAGAATTCCTCGGTAGTTACCTCCGGTACAAGTCCCCCTTCGGGGGATTCCTGTGAATGTTTTTCTGTGATCATATCGTCTTCACCTCGGTGTGAGGTGATATAGCCTTAAATATCTGTTCTACGTTGATCTTGGCGCTGTCATCGTTGAATCCAGCGTCTCGGAATACCACTCGCAATGGTTCTCGCCGTGCAATTTCACGCACAAGATCCTCAGTGATGCCCCCGTCCTGGTCGAAACAGGCGGCAAGAGCATTGCCGTCAACAAAAAGGACGTCTTTACCCATTATTGTTTCTTTTGTGACAGGAAGGGAAAGATCGACCCCCCAGTCGAGAAGAACCTGAAAGAGAAGATCTTCCGGTGTGCGGTCTTCCTTGATGTTTTCGGACATCCAGAGAAGTTTATCCTGGTTCACCGCGTCGGGGGTGTAGTAGATATCGGCCATGTTGGAGGAGTCAACCTTAAGGACGCGAAAGCCCGTGTCCAGATCGGTTGTCGTAATGGGATTTTCTTCCTTGATCTTTTTCCCGGCTCTGCGGATGCGCTCCTTGCCGATCTCGGCGATGGTCTTGTACCCCGACTTGAATGCCTCACTATTTTCGTCGCAAGGTTCGGGTAGCTGCACCATGATAAATCTGCGGTTGCCGCCGTCTTCGGCGTTAAGTTGCATTATTGCGTGAGCGGTGGATGAGGAACCGGAGAAAAAATCCATTATAATAGCGTTATCGCTCTCGTTTATAGCTTGATTAATTAGCTCAGCTAAAAAGAGAATTGGTTTCTTACCACCCCTAAAATCCGTATCTCCTTCTTGCCTGCAATTTCCGAAACTACCCGAAAAATCGTAATAATTTGGAATTGATTGTGGTTTAAGTGATTCTCCTTGCTGCAATTCATTTCGCCTAACAGTTGGTACTCCAGAGTAAAACTTACCTTTAGTCGCACTTTCCCTTTTGGGGCCTGTAAAGTACCGGAATCCAATACCATCCTCACCAATTCCGAATACTTTATACAATGTCCCTAAACCGTCCAGATCCCTACGCGGAGCAAGATACTCTGCGAAATATTTTCCAGAAGCGTTAGTAACCAAAACACTACCTGTTGCCCAAGTCTCTTTCAAAGCATCAATCGATGGATTTACTTTTGAAATTTCATAATGGCCTTCAGGGAATATCTCCACTTCTCTTTTCCCTAAAATTTTCTTTTGCCCCGCTTTTTTTTCAACTATTTTCCAACAAAATTTTTCAAGGGAATATTTTTCTGTCCTTTTAACAGGAACATGCGAAGATTTCTGATATACCAATACTTGTTCAATCAGTTTCTGATAATCATTCTTCTCAGCAAGAGTTTTTGAAGCGTAGCGAACTTGTATATAGTGAGTAACCAAGTGATTTGTCTCTGAAAATATCTCATCCATTAAAAATTTTAAATTATTTACCTCACTATCATCAATACTGATAAAAATTACTCCATCTTCACTCAATAAATTCCTTGCCAACTTCAACCTCGGATACATCATGCTCAACCAATCCGAGTGGAACCTGCCGTTAGATTCCGTGTTCGCCACAAGCCTGTTCCCTTCCTCATCCCTCTGGTTGGACCTTCTCAGAAACTCTTCGGTGTTTTCCGCAAAGTCGTCTTCATAGATAAAGTCATTGCCCGTATTGTAGGGCGGGTCTATGTAGATCATCTTGACCTTGCCGAGATAGGTTTCCTGCAATAATTTGAGGGCGTCCAGGTTGTCGCCCTCTATGAAAAGGTTTTTGGTTGTGTCGAAGTCGACACTCTCCTCCCTGCAGGGACGGAGAGTTTTCGCAATGGGAGCATTTGCAGTCAACAGAGCCTCCCGTTTGCCCGGCCAGTCCAGCCTGTAGCGCTCCTGCGGCCCTTCCACAATATGATCTGCCAGTTCCTGACGGAGCAAATCGAAGTCGATGGATTTTTTTAAAATCCCCTTTTCTTCACGGCTTTCGGTGACGCAATTAGGGAAAAGCTCTGCAAGCCTGGCTATGTTTTCTTCGGTGAGGTTGGGACTGTGCATTTTCAGGTTTTCCACTATGGATCGCCCTCTTTCAAGACTGGGTTTATTTCCTGCCTATTGTCTCAACTCTTCTATCCGGCTTCGAAGGGTCTTCAATTTGCTGTTGATCTCGACCTTGCGATTGAACTGCCTTTCTCTTTCCAGGCCAAGCGCCATCAGATTTGCCTCACGTTCAAGAACGGCAATACGTTCTGCCCTTTGGACCAGTTCTTCAATATTCTCATCCGGTCTTTCCTTCAGACCTATTATGCCTCGTAGAAGATAGTGATAAAGCGATTCGAGATCCAGCAATACCGGCAACGGAACCTTCGGTACGTTTTGGTTCATCCATTCCGACTCAAAACAACCGCTGACCACCCAACCGCTTCTGTCGGATTCACTCGGCCGCTTGAAAGAAGCAGCGTAGCGCATCCTGTCCCGGAAGGTGATCTCGTAGATGATCGGCGAAGGGATGGCCTTGTCTATGGCCTGTAGTATTTCCTTTTTAAGAAGATCCGTTTTCAACGAGACGGTAAAGACCTGGAACTCCTTAACCCTGTCACCGGCGGGAAGGTTCACCGTCTCCGGCGACAGCTTGTATGACCATGTTATTCTGTCGACTTCCCGAACAAAGAGTTCTTTCAGTACTTTCGTGGGCGAAGCGTGCTCGTAGATTCTATTTTTGGGTAGCATGCGCCCCACAAAAGCCTTTTTGGGGAAGGCGAAGGGCGCCTTCATCGGCTGTTCTCCCTGACGACCAGGAAGGAAACAAGCTCGAAATCTTCCAACCCCGAGATAGTGTCTACCAGAGCCGTAGTGGTGAATCCGGTGAAAAGGCTGTCCAGATCCTTTTCCTCCTTCACCTCTACAATAGAGCGGACAGCACGCTTCAGGAGTTCGGAGTAGCGATCCATATTCCTTCCATCACTTGTCTCCTGGTTGAATAACCGGCAAACATCCAGAACGGGTTCATCGAGCCCCTTGCAACTGGTGCGGACCAGATCCAGCAATCTTTTTACCTCGGTGTAATCTGCAATAACCTCGCCGTCTTCACCGACATAGACGAGGTAGAAGGGGTGAAGCTGGTTGTGTTGGTTGATGTTTACTCCCGAATTTCTGTTGCGGAGCGTGAAGATGACTCCGGGCTTCAGGCCCATTTCCATTTTTGCCGGGATGACTGCATGCATACCACTGGGGATTCCACCAAGATCGCCGTGGTTTTTTATGTAGTGAACCAAATCCATCCTGAAATCGTTCAGGCCAAGGTCGGTGATGTTTACTCCTGTCTTGAGGTCCTCCAGGTCTATCACTTCATCCTGAAGCCGACGGAGCTGCTCTTTTCTGTACAAGACGTCGTTGGAGCTGGAAGAAAGGACATCATCATCCCCGGTGGCAGTGACGTCGACAATTACCATTCTGTTTTCAACGCGTTCCTTCAGGTTGATGTACTCATCAAGTGAAATATCTGGCCAGTAATTCACCAGCTGGATGGACTCGTTAAGGGATCCTATGCGGTCGATCCGGCCGAAGCGCTGGATGATTCGCACAGGGTTCCAGTGTATGTCGTAGTTTATCAGGTAGTCGCAATCCTGAAGGTTTTGTCCTTCGGAAAGGCAATCTGTCCCGATAAGAACATCTATCTCACCCACGACTTCGGGCATAGTCAGGGACTTTTCCTTGGATCTGGGTGAAAAAAGGATGAGTACCGAGTGGAAGTCGTAGCCTTTCTTCAGAGTGGTTTTCGGAGCATCCTTGCCGGTTACCCTGCCAGTGTGGACCCCCAGATTCTGTTTCAGCGACGGAGCAAGGTTTTCGAAAAGGTAGTTGGCCGTGTCGGCAAAAGCAGTGAATATCAGAACCTTTCGGTTTCCGTGGTTGATGGGGTTCTTGATCTTCTCTTCGACTATTGATTTGAGGTGCTGGAGTTTGGCATCATGCTCCGGTGTTATAAGGCTCATTTCCTCAAGGAGAGATTCAACCAGAGCCAGGTCGTATTTCAGATCGTGCTCCCAGGAGGACAGATCCATATCCGCCATGTTTATCTGAACCTTATCTCCAATCAGGCTCTCGTCCAGATCAGAAAGGTCATCCTCTTCGGCCTCAAGGTATTCCATTGAATTAGCAACACCTCGGACAGAAGCCTCTTTTCCCGACAAGTAGAACTGTTCAATTTTTTCAAGCAGGGATTCGTGATTCTGTTTAAGGGAATTAAGAGACAGCCGGAAGGATTCGACAGAGCTCTCCAGGCGTTTGAGAAGGTTAGTGGTAATAAGAGACTGAAGGCTTCGTTCTCGGTCAACCTGGCGCAGTTTTCCTTTGCCTCCTTCTACATAGGTGTCATAAAGGTCCTCGTATCGCTGAAGTCGACTAGGAAGAATGTAACTGACAGGGGCATAAATAGAGAGTTTCAGCAGAGAAAGCCGGCTGTAAATCCCGTTGAAGGTTATGGCGCCCTTTTGGAGGGTCATGGGACATCTGAATGAAAGAGGTTTTCGCCTCACGGGGAACCTGCCGATGTCGGCCGTATCATAAAAGGTTTCGATATGTTTGCGCGAGCGTGCAATGGTTACACTGTCAAGTAGTTCAAAAAAGTCAAAATCGAGAGAATCAAGAATTGCCCTTGTGGTTCGATCCTCCGGAGGCAGTTTTGTCCACTGGTTGAATACCTTCTGGGCCTGCTTAAATATCTCTTCCACGCTCTTGCCTGTTCGCAGTTTTTTGGTTAGGTTCCTTGAATCTCCTTCGTATGCAAGAGCCAACTGGTTTTTCAGATCATTGAAGCGATTATTGACGGGGGTTGCAGAAAGCATAAGAACCTTGGTTTTTACACCATCCCGGATGACCGAGTTCATCAGCTTTCGGTAGCGGGTCTCCTTGTCCTTGTAGGCGTCATTGTTGCGGAAGTTATGTGACTCATCTATGACTACCAGGTCGTAGTTCCCCCAGTTGACCCGACTCAGCGGCGTCCCGAAGGATTCTCCGCTTGTCCTTTGAAGATCCGTATGGCAGAGGACATCGTAATTTAGGCGATCTTTGGCGAGGATATTCGTTTTGAGGTTGCGGTTGAAGTTTAGCCAATTGTCGGCGATTTTCTTCGGACAGAGAACCAGTACCGAACGGTTTCGAAGCTCGTAGTATTTTATGACGGCCAGAGCGGTGAAGGTTTTCCCGAGGCCCACGCTGTCGGCCAGGATACAGCCGTTATAGTTTTCCAGTTTATTGATGATTCCATTGGCAGCATCCCGCTGGAAATTGAATAGCTTGTTCCAAATGACACTGTTCTGATAACCGGTAAGGTCGTTGGGAAGAACATCTTCGTCCAGGTTCTCCAGAAACTCCTTGAAGATATTGTAAAGCATCAGGAAATATAATTTCTCAGGCGAGTTTTCCTGGTAGACCGATTCAATATGGGCACAGATGCTCTCGGTGACATCCTGCAACCTGGAGTTATCGTTCCAGATTTGGTCGAATAGTTGAATATACTGCGTTGTAATAGGGGCTTCGTCGATTTTGTTGATGAAATTTGACATGGCATTACCCGGCTGATAGCCAAGATCGACAGAAGTGAAACCATGAAGAGGGGTATAGGCTATTTCCAAGCCCTTGCCGTCGAGGCAGGCGAACTGCTGCATCGGCGCACCTGATGAATTGGAACGAAACCTTGCCTTGCGGCGGATCCATTGAGCACACTCTTTTGCGATTGCACGCTGGGTGAGCTTGTTCTTGAGCTGTATCTCGAATTCGCTGCCATAAAGGCTCTTCTCCCGCTGCTGGCGGGGGATGAAAAATTCCCTTCGTTCTTTTGAAAAGTGATCCAAAACTTCTTCTGGGACAAACGTCGGGTCGGTAAAGATGAACTCTAGGCTTTCAATTTTTCCCAGTTCCTTTTTCAGGGCCTCGTAGGCATAAATCGAAAAACAGGAAGCCGCGATCCTGAGCCGGGCTTTGCCGTGAATGCTTGTTTTAAGGTCATCGCCCCAAAGTGTGTTGATGTTGTCCAGGATTTGCATCAAATACCCCACCGTCTAAGGTTTTGTACCCATATTATTCATAATATCACTACTGGATTAATTTTATCTTCGAAATTGTTCCTTATATTACTCTGACAACATTTTAGTTAATTCATACACCCCAACCACCCACTTCTTCTCCACCCTGCCGAGGGCGTCGGGGTTCTCACCCCTGCCGATGCAGGTGAAGCCAAGGCGTGAAAGGAGCAGTTCCAGCCTCACCGGTGAGAGGCCGTTGTGGAAGCGGCCCCGCTCGTCACGGCCGGCGAGAGGCTCACCCCGGGGGTCGAGGGGCAACGACACCAGCAGCCTCCCACCCCCTTTGAGCACCCTCCTCAAGCCGAAGGCGGCATCGAAAAGGGACTCCTCGGGCAGGTGTATCAATACGGCCGAGCAAAGGACGCCGCTGAAGGAGCCGTCGGGGATCGTGGCAAGGGCCGGGAGCGCGTCCACGGAGATACGCCCCTTTAGGGCGGCATCGTAGCGGAGGCCCTCGTCGATGAGTTCGGGACAGGGGTCGACACCGAAAGCGTCCCAGCCTCCTTCAAGGAGCAGTGAAACATCACGGCCTGCCGCGCAGCCCACGTCGAGTATCCTGGCGCCTTTAGGGAAGGCCGTGTCGAACCAGGTTTCAATGCCGCCGGAGGCGAAACGGTATGACTCGGCCAGGGGGGAAGCGTTACGGGAGTAGAATTGTTGGGTCTGGGCGTCGATGCCGGCGGGTTCTCCTTTGTTCTTTAAGGGTCCAGGGTTCAAGGCTGAACCTCCACCAGTTTTGTTCCCTTCATGAAAGATTATGCGGGGGCGGGCGAGGCAGGTCAAGGATAACCGGTTTTCACCAGCCCTGGACCCTTTGAATCGGTAAAACCACTGCCTCGACACCAGGTACTCTTGATTCCGGTGATGTGAGCCTTGCCCCGGGCAAATTCATTTTTGCCGTGGTCAACACGGTAATGCTTCTTGTACCCAAGGTCGACAAGCCCGTTGCCGCCGTGCCATCCATCTTTGAATACGACGCTCCGGGATAAACCCGGCCACGGATGACTGCCTGTAGGATAGCTCTCCTGCAATCGGGCACGACTTTGGCGCTGACCCTGCAGTTGCGTTTGAAGATGCCAAAGACAACGGTCTTCCCCAACGCACACGGCTACGTTGAACTTTGATTCTGCTAGCCCCGGAAAAGCTTTCGCCAACTTCTACTTCTCCTTCGAAAGGACATTGAGCTTCGCAGTGCAAGGCAATGCGGGAACGGATCTCTGTCACCTATCTGTTGACGGTGTTTCTGTTCAGTCCGGTCAGGTTTTGGATCTAAACGGAGCTCAGATCCAGGACAAAAAGGTTGAAGTTGCCGGAATTTGGCTTCAGAAAATTTCGCGCGTTTGGCATGCTTGTTTTTCGTTGGCGTGACTGGATCCTGGCACATTCATTCTTGAATATCCTGGTCATTGCCCTTCCAAAATTTATCTATAACTTTGTCTTCCAACGCATCATGGAAATCAGGGTAAAATTCTGAATCGGCCCGGAAGAATTCCAGCATACCCTCTAAATCCTCATCGAAATTCAAAGACAGGACATCCATGAAAGACCAAGCCTCAAGAAAGAAGTCTAAAAAATCTCTAAATTTCAGGGGTCTGATCGAAGTTCTTGTGTGTTTCTCATTCAAAGTTTCCCCCTCGTATTCATCCACTACCCGATAATAGATACGACTTTTTCCCTTCCTGGCATACATGGACACTACATCGCGCGTAGTGGACTTAATAGTTATTCTGCCTATCTCAAGTTCCAGTCTCTTTTTCGCCCTCGTTGCCCTCCACGGGAATATTCACAGGCAATGCTGCTTATGGCTACCTGTTGATCCCTGATCGCGTTCATCAGCCTCTAAAGCCTCCGAAGGCCACCGCGAGCCCGCTCTAGATAGCTGAAGCCCAGAAATCCTGCATCCATCCTTGTGACCTTCTTTGTCTTATGTAGGCATCCGGGGGGGTACCCGCCTCATTTTCTTTCTACTGTAAACCAGCCGTTGCCGATCAGATCGATGACGTCTTTGAACCTGGGAAATTGACTAAGGGGACAAGCCTCTTCTTTTCTTCATCCGTGACGAAACTGGTATATCGCGGCCCCGGGGTCGTTTGGTGGGTGTATCTTGTTATAATCGAGGTCAATTTGAGCCGTGTTCGAAGGAAGAGGTGTATTTATGCAGAGCAAGATGTCCTTATTGAAGGAGAACGTATCCCGGGTGGTCATCGGTAAGGAAGGGGCCCTGGACCTGTTCCTGGTGGGGCTCATCGCCAGGGGTCATATCCTGGTGGAGGACGTGCCGGGGGTGGGCAAGACCCTCATGGCCCGGGCCATTGCCGCCTCGTGCCGAATTAAGTTCCGGCGTTTGCAGTGCACACCTGACCTCATGCCGACAGACGTAACAGGGTTTTTCACCTACGACAAGAAAAATGGGGAGTTCACTTTCCGACCGGGCCCGGTGATGACGAATATTCTCCTGGTGGACGAGATAAACCGGGCCGTCCCCCGGACCCAGTCCAGCCTGCTGGAGTCCATGGAGGAGCGCCAGGCCACGGTGGACGGGCAGACCTTCCCCCTGCCGTCGCCCTTCATGGTGATGGCCACCCAGAACCCCATTGAAATGGAAGGGACTTTTCCTCTCCCTGAAGCCCAGCTGGACCGTTTCCTTCTCAAAGTGGATATGGGCTACCCGACCGCCGAGGAAGAGGAAGAGATCCTGCTGACCCATGGTAAGAGCACGGCCCTTTCAAAGATCGGGGACGTGGTCTCCGGCGAGGACATCCTGTCTTGGCAGGACGAAGCGGCGGAAGTCTTCGTGAACCCATCGCTGACGGCTTATATTATCTCCCTGGTCAGGGCGTCTCGGGAACACCCCGCGGTGGAACTCGGCGCGAGCCCCAGGGGGTCGCTGGCGCTCTTCAAGGCATCGAAAGCCTTGGCGTTCATCAGGGAAAGACCCTACGTGATCCCCGACGACGTGAAGTACCTCGCGCCCTATGTCCTGGCCCACCGACTGCTTCTTCACCGGGAGGAAAGGTACCGCGGGAACACCGGCCTTTCCGTGGTGGCCGATATACTCTCAAAATCCCCCGTCCCTGTCGAGAACGACCGGGGGTGACACCATGCGGGAAGCACAGCAGGTCACGTCGATCGCCACCCTATTCCCCGTCCGGGTTATCACCGCCGCCGGTGTGACCCTGCTCCTGGCCAGGGGGTTCTACCTCCCGGCGTCTTTTCTCATCGCCGTCCTCCTGATACTGATCACCTGCAGGCTTTGGGCCGACCACGGTCTCCGCGGTCTGTACGCTGACCGCGAGGCGCACCGGTTGAGACTTTTTCCCGGCGACGAGGCGATCCTTTCAGTCCATATCCGGAACGGCAAAAGGTTGCCCGTGTCCCTTGAGTTATTCCAATCCTTTCCCGAAGGCCTCGATGAGATCACTCCAGTTCGTGAGGGCAGGTTTCCCGGTAGCCCTCGTAGGGTCCTCCTGGGCCGATTCGGCGAGGCCCTTTCAACTTTCCACGTCAGGGGCCTTTCCAGGGGCTGTTACGACATCCCCCAGGGCAAGGTCGTCTCAAAGGACCCCCTGGGGCTCTTTTCAAGGGATAAACCATTCGGTGGCCCCCAGGAGGTCCTCGTCTATCCCGCGTTGCTGGACCTGGAGGACCAGGACTTCGCCCAGCGCCACCTGATGGGTAATATGCGATCCAATAGGCCCTTTATGCCGGACCTTACAAGGGTATCCAGCCTGCGGGACTACACACCGGATACGCCGGCACGACGGATCCACTGGAAGGCGAGCGCCCGGCACGGGAAACTTCTGGCCAAGGTGTTGGAACATTCGGCCGACCTAAGGTTGTGCATAGCCCTGGATGGGGACAGCTTCCAACTGCCCGGACCGTCCATGGAGAAGGCCCTTTCACTGGCTGCCAGCCTGGCGGTTTGGGCCGACGAGAAGAAGGTGCCCTTCGGCCTCGTGTCCAACCTGTCCCGCCACGGCCGGCCAGGCCCGGTCTCCCTCCCGGTGGGCTCCGGCCCTTCCCAGCCCAGCCTGGCCCTCGAAGCGCTGGCAAGAGCGGAACTGCCTACGGCGTTATCCTTCAGCGTACTCTTGTCCGTGGAATCAAGGCTCTTGCCCTGGGGTACGACGATCATCGTCATACGCTGCGATGGCTCCGATGACTCCCTTATTGCAGGCGGGCTAGTGACCGAAGTGTTTGGTACGTACGAGGTATCGAGGTTATGACAAACTTGCTTTTCCGGATGTTCCTGGTCGCCGGCGAGTCGTTGAACTTCACCCTCCTCTACCTTTACGCGCTATCGGGCCTCGGGGCGAAAGGATACGTGAACCCCTGGACCTTTCTGACCATGGCCTCATCGGTGGCAGCGGTCAACCTGGCCATGGGCAGGGGGAACTTTCGATACCTGGCCATCGTTCTGGCCAACCTTTCCGTCTTCCTGGCCTCCCTTTTGTTCGGGAGGGGCCAGGCGGGACTTTTTTCATTACCCGGAGATCTTCAGGGGCTGATGGGTTTTTGGGCCACCTGGACCCTTTTGGCGGCCGGGGGAGGCCGGGCGGCCTTCCTCGCGTGGACGAAGAACCCTCCCCGCTATGGACTCTTTGATATAAACATGGCGACCCTCTTCCTGGTGCTGCTCCTGGCCTCGTCCTTCGGAATCCACCTGCCGGGTGTGCGGGGGCTTCTCTTCCTGGCCGTCTTGTCGAACGTGTTGATGCTCTTTTTCGGTTCCCGGGGAGAGATCCCTGGTCACGGGCTCAGTCGACCCCTGCCGTCCCTGGCGGCACTGGCGGCCCTATTGGTGCCGATGTGGGTGATCGGGCATTCCGATGCCCTTTCCCTGTTGGAAAAACCGGCGGGGTCGGTGGTTGAGTTCAGTAAGCCCTTCTTCGGCCTCCTGCTACAGGCACTGACCGCCGTGCTACTGGCCATCTTCCGGCTCATGAAGCTGATACCTCAACAACAGGTCCCGGCAGACCCGGAGGGAGGGTTTGCCTTCGCCGAAGAAGGCCTGATGCCATCCGGCGGGTCGGGGCCTTTCATTCGGTATCTCCTCTGGGGCATGGCGATCTTTATCGCGGTGCTAGCTCTCTTGGGGGTTCTCTACCTGCTGTGGCTGCTCTTAAGCTTTCTCTTCCAGAAAAGGTCCGGCAGGGCCGAGGGTGAAACCTGGTCTAGGGTAACCTTCAGGGATTTCCTGGCCGTTCTTTTCCGGGCCATGAAGCGCCTGGCCCTTTTGATAGCGGTCTTCTTGCCGCTTCCTATCGGCGCGGGACAGGCTTACCGATCCTTGCTCCTCTGGGGGAAGAGCAAGGGAAGCCCCAGGAGGCCCGCCGAAACGGCCTACGAGTACATGGACAGGCTGATCGAAAGGTTCCCCGGCCGTGAAAGGGAACTCTCCCGCATAACGGGGAGTTTCGTACGTCACAGGTATTCCAGGGAGGGAAGGGTCTTCGAAAAGGGACTGAAATGGTACGTGCTGAGATTGTACCTGGGAAGGTTCCCCCTTCCGAAGGGGAGCTAGATTCCGGCCACTTCTGCCAGGTCAGGCCTTGTCCAGGTGCCTGTCAACCTCGACTAAAAGCCTTCGTCTATCCTCTGGTAGGGTGCCGTAGGTTTTGATAATGTTCGTAGGATGGGTCGTGTCGAAGACCATGCGATCCCTGGGGGCGAGGCTTTCCAGGAGGGTCCTTATCTCAAGCAGGCGTTCTTTCGCCCCGGGAGGGGTGAATTCTCCTCTTTTGACCATGCCGTCCAGTTCCGCCCCATAGAAGACCACCAGGTTCATGGTTATTACTTTACCCGTATTGAAGCGGTTGATCATCGCGGCGGTGGACAGGGCGTTCCTCAAGGACTCCCCTTCCCCGGCTATGCCGTACATGATCACGGTGTAGAAGGGCAACCTGGCTTCGTTCAGTTTCCTGGCCTGCTCGATGGCTTCGTCTACGGTATGGCCCTTTTTCATTGACTTGAGCACGTCATCCTTGCCCGACTCAAAACCAATGTAGAGCAGCCTGAGGCCGGCGTCATGAAGGACAGAAAGCTCCTCCAGGGAATACCGGGAAATACTTCGGATGGAGGCGTAGGAAGCCACCCTGTGGCAGTAAGGGAGATAGTGGTGTATCGCGCCGAGGATCCGTTTCATTTCGGAGTAACCTATCGACAGGGGGTCGGCGCCCGTCAGGAAGATCTTTTCGGTGTAAAGGTAACCGCTCCGCAGTTCTGCTTCTATGGCGGGGAAAGGGACAGGGGCGTACTTTGTGTCCTTGTACATTGAGCAGAAAGCACACCGGTTGTAGGAGCATCCCGTTGTGACGGGCAAAAGGACGGTGTTGGCCTCGTCCTGAGGATAGTAGATAGTGTCGTCTTTATACATAGTCCCAGTATAGACCTTTCACAAAGTAATAGTCGGCAAGCTGCGAGTGGAACACCCCTAGGAATCGTAAATCGTAAGGGCCGTGAGTCGTAAATCGTAAGTCGGGAACCGTAAGAACAAAACAATTTGCCCGCGAATTTGACCTTTCGATTCACGGTTCACGATTCACGGTTCACGGCACTTAGAATTCATGGCACCATACAAAAGGGCCGGAGGCGTACGCCTCCGGCCCTGGGTTATCGAATCGATGGTTTTTCCGTTCCCTATGACCCTTCACCGGTCTCTAAATAAAAAAGAAAAAAGGTTTCCGGCGGCGTCCTACTCTCCCACCCCTCGAAGAGGCAGTACCATCGGCGCTGGAGGGCTTAACTGCCGGGTTCGGCATGGGTCCGGGTGTGTCACCTCCGCCATGGCCACCGAAAACCTTCCTTAATACCAACAGAATATGGATGAAGCAGATCAAAGAGGTTAAGGCCTCGGTCAATTAGTACCAGTCAGCTCAAGGCCTCGCAGCCCTTACACCTCTGGCCTATCAATCACGTAGTCTCCGTGATACCTTACCCGCTTTAGTCGCGGCGAGTGGTCTCATCTCGGGGCCGGCTTCCCACTTAGATGCTTTCAGCGGTTATCCGTTCCGCACATAGCTACCCGGCGTATGCGCCTGGCGGCACAACCGGTACACCAGAGGTGCGTCCACTCCGGTCCTCTCGTACTAGGAGCAGCTCCCCTCAAACCACTTGCGCCCATGGTGGATAGGGACCGAACTGTCTCACGACGTTCTAAACCCAGCTCACGTACCGCTTTAATGGGCGAACAGACCAACCCTTGGGACCTGCTTCAGCCCCAGGACGCGACGAGCCGACATCGAGGTGCCAAACCTTGCCGTCGATGGGAACTCTCGGGCAAGATCAGCCTGTTATCCCCGGGGTAGCTTTTATCCGTTGAGCGACGGCCCTTCCACTCGGTACCGCCGGATCACTAGGACCCTCTTTCGAGACTGTTCGACCCGTCGGTCTCACAGTAAGGCCACCTTATACCCTTGCACTCTTAAAGACGATTTCCATTCGCCTCGAGGTGACCTTCGCGCGCCTCCGTTACTCTTTAGGAGGCGACCGCCCCAGTCAAACTGCCCACCTGACAATGTCCCGCGGTCCGATTCAGAACTCGCGGTTAGAACCCCAGTACATCAAGGGTGGTATCCCAACGACGGCTCCAGCACAGCTGACGCCGCACCTTCTACGCCTCCCACCTATTCTGTACATGACATACCGAGACCCAATATCAGGATACAGTAAAGCTCCACGGGGTCTTTCCGTCCCACCACGGGTAACCGGCGTCTTTACCGGTACCACAATTTCACCGAGCCCCCCACCGAGACAGCGCCCAGATCGTTACACCATTCGTGCAGGTCAGAACTTACCTGACAAGGAATTTCGCTACCTTAGGACCGTTATAGTTACGGCCGCCGTTTACTGGGGCTTCGGTTCAAAGCTTCTCCGGCACTCAGCAAATGTCGTTAAGAGCTTCTTCCATGCTGCAGGCTATACGCTCCCTCAGCCATCTCCTGGCAAGGTACTGCGTATAACCCGTGTACGTGCCTCCCTCTTCGTTCTCAAGTACATACACGTAATACATGGCTTCAACTCCTGACAACATCAGCTGAGTGCCGGATAACCTCTCCCCTTAACCTTCCAGCACCGGGCAGGTGTCAGACCCTATACGTCGGCTTCACGCCTTCAGCAGAGTCCTGTGTTTTTACTAAACAGTCGCCTGGGCCTGGTTTCTGCGACCGCAAGCAGCTCCATATGTCTATATTTCACCGCCGCGGCACCCCTTCTCCCTAAGTTACGGGGTCAACTTGCAGAGTTCCTTGGTGAGGGTTATCTCGTCCGCCTTAGCCTGCTCAGCCAGCCCACCTGTGTCGGTTTGAGGTACGGGCGCCCCATACCCTCCCTAGAGGCTTTTCTCGGCAATTGGGCCTCAATGACTTCTCCACCATTACGGCGGATCCACATCAGGTCTCAGGGTTAATAACGGTCCGGGTTTGCCTGGACCGTCCCCCTACTCCTTTGTACCGGGTTTTCCATCACCCGGAGCACCTAGCCTCTTGCGTCACCCCATCGGTAGTAACGGTTACGGGGCGGGGCAGGATTGTCTACCTGCTATCCATCGGCTACGCCCTTCGGCCTCACCTTAGGTCCCGCCTAACCCTGGGAGGATTAACCTTCCCCAGGAATCCTCGGGCATTCGGCGAACGCGTTTCCCACGCGTTTCTCGCTACTTATGCCGGCATTCTCACTTCCGTACAGTCCACCGCGCCTCACGACACGACTTCTCCCCGTACAGAACGCTCCCCTACCAACTACGCACACACTTATGTATGCATGTTCCGAAGCTTCGGCGCCGCGCTTAGCCCCCTACATTATCGGCGCAGGGGCGCTCGACCAGTGAGCTGTTACGCACTCTTTCAAGGGTGGCTGCTTCTAAGCCAACCTCCTGGCTGTCCAGGCTCCCCCACATCCTTGTCACACTCAGCGCGGGCTTTGGGACCTTAGCTGTCGGTCTGGGCTGTTTCCCTTTAGACCACGAACCTTCTCACCCGTAGTCTCACTCCCGTATCTACAAGTAACGGTATTCGGAGTTTGGTTGAAATCGGTAGGACCCCAGTCCCCCTCATCCATCCAGTAGCTCTACCCCCGCCACTCTTTTTATACGAGGCTGCACCTAAATGCATTTCGGGGAGAACCAGCTATCACCGTACTCGATTAGCTTTTCACTCCTATCCACAGGTCATCCAAGGCTTTTTCAACAGCCGGTGGTGCGGTCCTCCACCTCGTTTCACCGAGGCTTCAACCTGCCCATGGATAGATCGTACGGCTTCGGGTCTACAGCATGCGACTAGTTCGCCCTGTTAAGACTCGGTTTCCCTGCGGCTCCAGGCCTTTAAGCCCTTAACCTCGCCACATACCGTAACTCGCCGGCTCATTCTTCAATAGGCACACCGCCATCCGACACCCAGCGCAAGGTATTAGTCACCCAAGGCTGTATGTTACAAGCCAGGGGCGCTGATACCCCAGGCTGGGTGCCGGACTACGATTGCTTGTAAGCGCACGGTTTCAGGTCTTTTCACTCCCCGCCAGGGGTGCTTTTCACCTTTCCCTCTCGGTACTGCTTCACTATCGGTCACCAACGGTATTTAGCCTTGGACGGTGGTCCGCCCTGATTCAACCGGAATTCCACGTGCTCCGGCCTACTCGGGGTATGTCCGGTGAAGTCCCGTCTCTTTCGCCTACGTGGCTTTCACATTCTATGGCCCGCTTTCCCAACACGGTTCGGCTAGATACAGGTTTTGTAACTTCACGCGGCCACTGCGGCAGCCGCCTCGACATCCCCTCAACCCCACGAACGCAACGGCCGCAGCCTTGCACGCCCGTGGTTTAGGCTACTTCCCCTTTCGCTCACCACTACTCAGGGAATCTCTTAGGTTCGATTTCTCTTCCTCCGGCTACTGAGATGTTTCACTTCGCCGGGTTCCCCCCGCATTTGCGGGTGACTGGTCTTTACACCAGCCGGGTTGCCCCATTCGGGTATCTCCGGGTCAAAGGCCGCTTGCGCCTCACCGAAGCTTTTCGCAGCTTGCCACGCCCTTCATCGGCCGTCGGTGCCTAGGCATCCCCCGTGCGCCCTTAGTACCTTAACCTCTTTGATCTTCTCCATCCATATTCTGCTGTCAAGGTCCAGTTCCCCTCTCAACCCACGCATACGGCAGGAGGAGGGTTCTATATACAGGCAGGACGGAAGCGGCGGGAGCCCCCCACTTGGATGTGAGGGGGTAAGTCTCCCTAGAAAGGAGGTGATCCAGCCGCACCTTCCGGTACGGCTACCTTGTTACGACTTCACCCCCCTTACCAGGCACACCTTAGACGGCTCCGCCCCGGCACTCAACAAGAAAGAACCTCCACTCC